>Ga0209611_10000011_pt1 | contig 192986 bp, 135 predicted proteins | sample S1TSphgellanicum_3_FD_187693 | JGI IMG/M metagenome (GOLD analysis project Ga0209611, IMG submission 187693) | Host-associated microbial communities from peat moss isolated from Minnesota, USA - S1T2_Fc - Sphagnum magellanicum MG (SPAdes) (version 2) | ecosystem: Host-associated > Plants >... | reverse complement strand
TCAGGATTCGTGAGTGCCAACACCAATTTCAACACTTTCGCCGCCAATTTCATTAGCTCCATGATCGCCATGGGCAACGTCGAGGTGCTCACTGGTACTGCAGGCCAGATTAGAACCAATTGTCACGCGTTTAATTCTTAATGATCCACTAGAGAAAATTTTCAGCTAATTAAGAATTGATCAACTACATTGTCAGCTGGATTAATTTTGTCAGGTTCTAATTATCCGATTGATTTTCAATTAAACTGAACTCTGATAATTAGACGCAATTTAATTGTTGGAAATTTTCAGTATGATTATATAATAATTGTTTACAGTTTTCTCCGCGATCTGATGCCCTTGTTGTTGGGGATCTGATGCCCTTCTAGATGCCTATGAACGTGATTGGAGACTCCTTTGAAACTCATGTGACCCTTTGTACCGAAAAATTATATAACATTACAAGGGCTTTTCTTTTAACCTGCTCTCATGTTGGGTTCCACATGTGTCTTTCGATCAATGGCTCTTACTTTTCAAATTTTTAAATAATTTTTAAAATTTGTAATGTAGCCTGAGTTGTCATCATCTATGTAAGACAATATAGCTAAATTTGGCTAAAACTTGAATATGAACGTAATTAAGCATCCTTGTGTATGTTGTTGGTTATCAACTGGAACCTGATGTAAAATCTGGTGATTCTTTTTCATAAAAAACTTGATATTTGGCCATCAGAAGTTCCTCTTAAACAAACATGTTTTTCACAGTTTTGAACAAAATTTGCCAAAGTATTTCTTAAAACACTGCTTTTGATATCTCAGAGTTTCAGCTCAAATTTATTCTCAATGTCTTTTACAGAGTGACAAGCTCACCATCAACCGCATTTTGTCCTCAGGCAGCACAATGTGAAATCTACTTCTAGAAGTACAAAGCTGTAGTTCCCCACAACTTGGCCCCAAGCAGGACATCTCCTCCAAAAGGGAAATGTGGATGATTGATAGAGCCATGGTTCGTGACACACTAGAGTAGCCTGTGCAGTTGGCTCAAGTGTGAACCGGTTACCCAACTAATTTTTCTTTACAAAACCATTTTTTTTCATTGGATTGAAATTTCAATAACAAAAACTACTCAAAATTCAATATCTCCCACACCGTAGGTCTAAAAATTTCCAAATCACCTTCATTAAAATACTACTTACAGGGGGTTTCTAACAATATCAAGTGCCCAAATTCCCTTTTAATTTTAAGTGGGTAATTCAGTGAAAAATTTGCTCAATATTCATAACTCTGTTGTTGGTCAAAACATTATGAAACCAGGTGCACTGGTACTCATCCAGGGCTGTCCAAGGGTAGGCCAAGAATGTGGCAATTGGCACAGTGATTTGGGAGATCTCAACATAACATAAGAAACCAAATCAACTATGTACCTTCCTCCATATGATAGATCTAGGTGGTTTCATCTATTTTTATGTAAGGCCTGCACGTATCAGTTGGCATTAATGGAATATGTGTTGTTATCACATGCAAGTGTCAAGCCATGAGACTATATATGTTGTTTGTAAGAATGCAACATATTAGACTTGGCCCAAGTAGGACACCTCATCCAAAACAGAAAAATGGAAGTTTGACAGAACCATGGTCCATGTAACACATCTGTGAGTTAAACTAGTGCACAATTTCATCCATTGCAATGTAAGATATACTGGTGTGGCCTGTGCCGTTGGCCCAAGTGTTACCATGTCCTCAACTGATTTTTCCTTCCAAAACCTGGTTTTTTGGGATTTATTTGGATTTCAGCGAGAAAAATCACTTAAAAATCAATATCTCCCACATTCTGAATCCGAAGCTCACCAAAATGAATTCCATTAAATCCTGCTTATCAAGATCTTTCCAATAACATCAAAGGCACATTCCAATTCCTCTGAAATTTTCAGCTACAATTTAATTTAATTTTCAGTGAAAGAATCATTCAATATTCAAGAACTTTGGCACTGCAAGTCCAAAAGTCATGGAAACAAGCCATGCACCTCTCCTCATCGAGAGCTTTCCAAAGACATCAAGAATATGATCTTAAGGATCCCGGTTCAATGGATCTCATAAGTACAAACAAAACAAACTAACTTCCTTCATAGATAGGGTAGCTGGGCCTATGCGATTGGCCCAAATGTGTTCACCTATTACAAAATAGAGAAACTCAACATGTGAACATTGTTTTGCAATGTATGTATTTATTTTTTGAACAGCCAAATATGAATAGGAAACATGCTTGAATTGAATGGTAAGCCTTCAAGTGTCATCATACTCTCAATTGATTTTTCCTTCCAAAACCTGTTGTTATTTAATTTATTTGAATTTTCAGCAGCAGAAACCACTTTAAAATCAACATCTCCCATGTTGTGAATTCAATTCTTACCAAATGAATTCCATTAAATCTTGCTCATCAAGATCTTTCCAACAACACCAAAGGCACATTCCAATTCCTCTGAAATGTTCAACTAAGATTTAATTTAATTTTCAGTGAAATAATCATTCATTACTCAAAAACTTTTGCATCCCAAGTCCAACTGCCATGAAACCAAGCCAATGCACCCCTCCTCCTCAAGAGCTTTTCAAAGAGACCAAGAACACGATCTGAAGCATCCCAGTTCAGTGGATCTCTTAAGAACAAACAAAACAAAACAAAACAAACAAACTACCTTCCTTCATACATAGATATGTTGTTTGCTAAAATTCGACATTAACTTGTAATATGTCTTGTTAATGCATTAAAGTGTTTGACAATTGGCCCCGTGTCTAAGAAAAATCGTATTGGTACTTTGGATATATTAATTGGCACCTGATGCCTATAGGTAGTATCATTATGAATCAATGCTTTTGTTTTTCATTTTTGTGATATAATTAGGGGCAAGTATGATTGGGTGGTAGCATTAAGAAGCACTAGTTAAGGAACTTTTTGAAGAATGATCAAAAAATAAATTTAATTTATTATTTTGCTTTTCTCTTCTTGCTATGTTATCATAATAATCTACAGATTTATAGGATGATTGGATTGAAAAAGTTGTGCTATTGAAGGTACAGAAAGTCTAAGCTTGAACATCATAATTTTTATGGACATCATTGTACCAAAGCTTTCATTTTTTAAATCAATGACCCCTACAAACATATACATTTCACAAGCCTTACAAGTAGCAAACAAAGTTCAACTTTTTTTTTAATTAAAAAATTATTTATTCATGTGCTCCTTGGATGAGTATTTTTCTAGATGTTCAACCATAATCCAAAAATTTAGTAAATTAAACGTTAAATAACGTTTTTATTGAAAAAAAATTTGCCATATGTCATAAACATTTCATTCAACAAGAAATATAAGGTCAATGTAACTTAGGGTGTACCAAAGTCAGCCTCAAAAAATGTCCCTTAAAAGTTCATTTTCTAGATTTTTTACAATGCATAACAACATGACATAACAATAGGGTACTATTTTTAAGGTTTTTATTCCATTTTGAGCTTTAGTGTAAGGTTTAGTATAAGGGTTGCATTCCATCTTTAAAGGAGCAATGCATAACTTTAGACTTCTTCCCAAAAAATCATTTAAAAAAAGGTTAGAAAAATATCCTAGTTCAATAACTTGCTCAAGTGATCTGAAAATGGTGAAGTACAAAATGTGTACTGCCTCTTCAAGGGCTCTTGGCCATAAATTTCAAAAGCAAAGAATGGCCTATCGTTTGGGAGAATTGCTACATGCTCACATCTGAAAAACAAAACAAATAAACAAATACCTACCTATCTTAATATATAGACTCATGTTGGCCCCAGTATATTAAACCCTCCTAAAAGATCACCCATCCTAAAACCATACAGGTCAAAGTGGGATTAACTTCAAAGGTCTTATGGAACCTTGCTAAACAAATTTTAATTTGATTTCCAGCAATGAAAATCACTCTAAATTCTCTAACTTTTGCTCCATTGTTACAAAAATGCCTAACAACAAAGCCCACAGCACCTTGTCAATGGCTTTTCAGCAGTACCAAAAGGGGACTGCGGGAGCCCTGGCTTAGGGACAGTTAGGATGTGCTCAGTGGTCACATGGACCCTAACAAACACACTAGTGGTTTTTTATTGGTGATGAACTTTGGCAACTTGGTGAATTTTTTTTCAAAAAGTTAAAATATGAAATTGAAAATTGTGATGTTTAGGGATTTTTTGCCATTTTTGAAATTATCCACTGCTAGACCTAGGCACTTCCTAGATCACCACTTGTAGCAGCACTTCTGTTAAAATGCCATACCCCACCTAGGACGGTCTCCATTTGATGCTAATGAATGCTGGGCATCCTCCCCAGTGGACCTATTTAGGGGATTTGAAAAAATAAAACCCTGGAACACATCTATCCGAATGGATGGATATTCCCATCATACGAAACAAATGATTAGGTACATAATTTTACAAATACTGATCTTCCAACACCCCAGACATAGGAGGCCAAGTGATCAATAATGACAAAGAAACGCTTCTGGGGTGTTCTGACAATTTGTGGATCATTGCAAATTGACTTAACTGTAGTGTGACATTGGGGAAGTCTATTGTGTGCTAAATTCCAAGCCTTTTTGACTTGTCGTCAAGTTAGAAATGTGTGTTCTCCAACAGCATTGGTTTGCTGAAAGACAATGTTAGAAGTTTGGATCCACGCACTCACAGATTCAATGAAGAGTGTCACTATGGGATTTATAGTTTAGATGTGCAAACTCATGGACTGTAGGAAGAGTGTTGAACTTTGCATGGTTGTAACTTGTAACCTGTGCTAATGTGTAGCGGCTAGTCTTCTTTACATTGTATTGACTGGTCACTGCATGCAATCTTTTTTCAAAAGGAGAGACCCACCATGCAATGAGACAGAATAGGACCTGACATATTTTTGGCGTGTGACCATTTGGTCAAATAGACTGTAGGGTAAAATGGCCTATGGCCGAACACTCAAGTTTTTGGCCCAGTTTTGTTTCATTCAGTCTTGATGTCCAAAGAGAACTTGTGCCTCATCTCTGGGTCCACCTAGGTCTGTTTGAATCATTCAATTTGGTCGAGTAACAAAGAAGATATGGGTACCCAAAATAGAGGACCTGTTTCAGCTGGAAAAAGCTTTAAGCAAACACATGTTACTTATTGAGCAAACATTTTACACCCTATGCATGAACCATGTGCATTTGAGAGCAGATAGGATCTGACCCTGGATCATTATGGATGTATGCAAGGAGCACATCACTTTATGTGCAAAAACGTTCATCATACATGAACATCCAAAATGAAAAAATGAAAAAAAAAAAATGGTGCATGAGATCTATGGTTATGGGGTAGCAAAGCTTTGTTAAACGTAAAATTCTAAACACTTGGAGGCACTGATGCGACTAAACTTTTGGGTTTTCCCTAATGCTCCCATCTCAACCCAAAAATGGCAATTCCCTCCTCCTCCTCCCCTCCTACTCTTGAACAATTAGCTTCGAACGTTGTGTGGTTGTGTTTAACATTGTTGGTTGCCAAAAAAACAATGTTACAGTCCATTGTCATATTCATGGTCATTATCTTCAAAGGCTTTTTGTTCCCTTGCCCTTGTCATAGTTGCTATTTGCTTTTTCATCCTCATTTTCGTTTTCATCTATGTTCAAACCCAAACTTGGAGCTCAATGCATTTTCATTCATGTCCTCTTCTTCATCTTTGTTCTAACCCAAGTTCAACACCTCTTGGTAGTCCCAATCCTACTATAGTACTAGGGTCAAAAATCTCCAAAAAAATTGATTAATTGAATCGGATAAATTTTTTATCAACCTATTATAGTAGGAAAGACTTATATGCTAAAATTAATTCATAAAAAATAATGAAAAGTTAGGGAAAAATCTCTTCTTTATTTATTAGAATTGGACGCATTTCTGGTAAGATTCAAAAGAAGAGAACAAATATTGATGATATTTACAATATTTTCCATTGGAATGATAAATATTATATTTAAAAAATTGATTGATAAATCTTACCCATTCCCCCCTAGAACCATACATGATGGTCTTCCATCTCTGTGACCTGACCTGTGTACAAAGAAACTAAAAGCCTCTTGTCCTTATCCTCTTTTTCATCTCCATTCACACCCTTTTACTCCCCCCTCCGAACACCCCGATTTTGTATTTTGTTGTCATTTTGCTGAGCTTTATCATGATATTTCCCTTCATCTTAATCCGCCATTTACCCAACCCTCATCCTCCCAAATTCGTTTTTTGTTGGCAATTTGCTAATCTTTGTCATGATCCCCCCACCTTTTCACCTGCACCACTTGCTAGTAGTACTAGTTAACTTGTGTTGGGTTCTTGCAATCTTGCTGCGTACAATATTTTCACTTGCACACATCTTGGCCTATCATTTATCTCTTCTAGTGTTATCAAACTCAGGTTTACACCTTTATACCTAGTTGGATGAGCTGTGAAACTAGTTTGAAAGTTACAATGGAATATGTTCTAACATCTTTAATTGTTCCTTCGAACTAGGCCTTGTTCAAATTTGCTCTTGAATGCCTTTTAACCATTTGTTGAATTATTTGCTTGGTTAGGTTAATTGATTCACTTGATCTCCTTGCTTATTTTTCTCTCTTTTCTATCTTTCTTTGATATGTTGACTACTTTTTTGTTGAAAGCTTTTGGTTACAAAATCTTCAAATATTCATTAGATTTCAAAACATGTGATATGATCAATTAACATTTTTTCCCTTGTGTCCTCCTTCCAAGTAAATGAAGCTACAATGAAAAATTGCAAAATAAATTGTTAAATTTAGAATTCAACTCATAGAATTTTCAGCCTTAACTTAAGGTTGAATGCAAGCTAAAGTGATTTACTTTTGAAATCACAATGGCAATTTTTGCAAGGTGTATTATGTTAAAATGTTTGTGATGAATAACATAATCTTAAATTTTTTAATTAAAAATTGATTCTAAATTATCAACTTGATTGTAAACATATTACAATTGACATTTTGAAAATAATGAATTCATTGTCAATAGTGGACTTTTTAACCTCAAAATATGGATTGGTTGGTTGATTGGATTAGTAAGAAATTTTTAAAAACATATACAATTTCACTTCAAATTTTTTATAGTGATTAAATATGTGTTGAAAAATGAAATAGTAAATTAAGTGGGGTACATTCATGGTTGGGGTACACAAAAGGAATGTCTCGCCCTAAAATCACTCTCATAACATTACTTTGAATGATCATTACATTTATGAAATGATTTATTTGGTAGATTTTTTTCATTAAATATTCACATATTTTTTAATTAAAATGGTGATGATTTTTTATGATTTGGATGATTAAGACATGTTCTTAAATGTCTTGAAAAAAGGCTCAGAATTGTGTCCCATTACGTAGTTTTATCAAAAAGGACTTAACAATATTGAGTACATTCACAAAATAAAGAGCTAGGGGTGTGCCCTTAATAAGGACTTTAGTGACTGCTTATTCTAAAAGATTATGGGTATATATTAAGAATATTCCAACTACAAAAAGTCATAAGAAAATCCTTTTGATTAAAAAAAATGTTACATTATATTCTTATGTGAATATGTGTTTTAAGAATCTTTCCAAAATTATGTCATTTTCAAATCTTTTAGGAATCATTTATGAGTTTTTTCAAGTAATAAAAACATTGTAAGGGTCCGTTCACTAATGGGGTACCAAAAAGGAGTGTCTAATTGAAAAAGGATGACAAAAAACAATTTTGGATTTTTGTTTATCTTACATTATTATAATTGTAATGGATTGTTGTATGCCAATAGATAAAATGATGTTTTCTTAAATTAATAAAAATATTTTAAAATAATTTGGATATTATGTTAATGTCCTTTTGAGTCCTGTAAATTAAAGGAATCAAGTGTCTAAGTACATTTTTTTTTAAGTTATCAAAAGGAAGGAATAAAATCATATAATTGATTTCAAATTTTTTATACAACAAAAACATGCCCCTTCCATGAAAATACATGTTCATTGGATGAACTTGATGAAAAACTAAATCATTCAAAAAATTTAAAGTCTTGAAATTTTGAAAGAAAGGGTTGCATGGCAAAAGACTCATTTTTAAAATCATTTGATAAAAAAATTATGTTCAACGGGTTCAAAATGTTTAGCTTTAGATGCATGTCACATGTCAAGGAAATAAACATGCCAAGAAACATGTTTGGTTGTCCATTGAAACTCATTTTGAGATTTTTTAGGATTTTTTACATTTATGGCATTAAACTAAAATATTCATACACAATTATGTATGATTGTGAAAAATCACCATTAACGCATGAATTATCTTATATCTGACTATTCAATTTTTCTCACTTAAATTTGTTTCATATAAATATTATTTGTTAAAAGTAGTTTTTAAAAGTCCTTAAGTCTTTTTTTTCCTTTTTTGGTACCCTAATTGTGAATGGACCTATAAAACATTGGTTATAGTGATTAATTGATGCTTTTGAAAATTCAAGTTTCATTAGATTCAATTCAAATTATTGCACATGTTTCCACCATACATTAAAAACATTATCATCAAATCGTATTAAAAAAATGTGCAATATTAATATTATTTTTGACACAAAAACATGAAAAACAAAACACTAGTTATAGATCCCATGGCTCCTATATTTTTGAATGTACCCTATTAGCAATATTTACTCAAATTACTCCATATCACAAATATAATACCACAAATATAATAAAGTATGTTCTATATGATGGCACAAAAAAAATTTATGATAAATCACCAACTTTTGTGGAATTGATGTTATAATCTTAGATTCTTTTATAAAAAGGACGCATTAATAAGGACAATCAAATTAATTTTTTTAATTACAAAATTTACATTCCAAAGGTTTGGAAAGAAATTTAAAAGATGTGGGTGCAAATAAATTACATTATTTGATGTTTTTAATAAGGTTTTGACACTCCAAATGAAAGTATGTCATTCTAGAATGTTTAAATATTAGTCCTACATTCTTTTTTATACTTGAATAGGACATTCAAACTTTGTTCAATTGATTTGAATCATTCATTATAACACTTATTGGTTGAAAGCCTTGAAATACATATCCCCCTTTCATTGTTTAGCATTTCAGAAAATTAATTTTGTTAAGTCTTTGCTTTAGGATTGAAGACATAGGACAAATGGGTGTCATGGTTCTTATTGTGGTACTCCAACCATGAATGCACCTAGTGCAAAACATTTTCTTAAAAAACCTTAACCAAATGGTTGTTATGGATTTTTGAAAGGTTAAAATTGGACCTTATTTTCAAAAGTCCGTTCAAAATAGATTTTTTTTTCCTCAAATAAACAATGTTTTTTAAATATTTAATCAAATTTTCATTCATGTGAACTTTACGTGTTTTCTTTTTAAGATTTCCAAGTTGCATTCACCATAATAGAAACATCAACATCTTTTAATATAGATTTTGACCTAAATTTAAAAGGTTTCATAGGTGTGTGAACATTTAATATTTTAAAATTATAATAATAAAAATGTAGAAAGTAATAATTATATCCATTTGGGCAATTTTAAAAACTTGTTGATGAATTCTAATGACTATTATATATATATATATATATATAGCCACTCTAAAATACATATTATATGTACTATTAGTTCATTGCTTTGATTTGTTAGCTTTATTGAGCCTTTGTAATAACAAAACTTCTAAGTTATTCCTCATAATATTTTAAGTTAAGGTAGTTGCAAAATAAGATGGTTAATTTTTTGCATCACATTGGACTTTACAAAATGTATTATATTTAGATGCCACAAACATATGATAAAATCATCAATGTGATAAAAAAAAATTATGGATTAAAATTTTCAACTTGAATAAGAATATGTAAATAAAAATGAAATTTAGTAAAGATACACAAAACATATAGTAATGGACTTTTGAAGCTTGGGATTATGGACTTTGGTCTTGAATCTACGTGGAGATACAAATGCACTTTTCAATATCATTTTATCTCAAGATGTTTTACATGTTAAAAAGTCAAACATGAATTTGCAACAAAAATTTACAAACACTTTAACTAACAAATAGCTATGGATTTTTTACCAACAATATTTGAACCTTATTCTCAAAAGTTTGTATTTTAATCAAATTTTGTTAAATTGATGGTTTTTTCTTTTTTAACATATACTATAAAAGGATGGTCAGTTGGGTTTTTTTTTCAATTGAACTTTGTTAATTCATTAATCCCTATTTAACATTGGGTTTTTAAGGTTTTTCATTCTATTATTAAAATATGAACTTTTAATAACGTTGTATCCATTAAAAATCAGCTACTTTAATTTGCAACCACCCGTCATTAAACTTCAAACCTTCAACATTATTTCAAGTTCAAATTATATTATACTTGTTATGTTTATTAGTTTTTTTATAGTTCCATGTTCTTTTCAAACTTAATACTCATTCTGTGTGTTTTAATTGAAATGAGCCAAAAGTGTGCACTTGATTGAGTCCTTATAAAGAGTGGATAATTTAATCAAAATGACATGGCCAACCAAATATGATTGGTCATTTGAAGAAAATATTCTTGGAATCACAATTTACATGTACATCAACCTAAAAATTGTTTTAATATTTATGACCTATGAAGATGTTACATTATAACATAATGTATAAATAATGTATTTTTAAAATTCCTTTAAATATGTCATTGAAAAAAATTTGAAGGTCTTCAAGGAGTCCATTAAGCTATTAAATAAAATGTTACAAACATTTAAACATGATTTTGGGTATTTTATATTCATTAGATTCATTTCAAGTTTTTCAAATGTTTTCATAATATACTAGGAAGAACATTGTGAAAGTCCATTCACAAAATTCAATGACAATTTAATTTACAAGTTGATATACAAAAAATATGAACTTTGTTACATAAGGTTTAGTTCATTTTAACCAAAATGCACGTTGGATTGTCTATTTCATCTTAGTTATGAATCTTAAATGTTTTTATTGAACATCTTCATGTTAGCAAAAACTATGTACACCTCATTAAGCATGGTCCTATTGTCCATGGCCCTTGAGTTGAAGGCTAAATTCTTGTAACCCTATACCCATTTTTGATTTATTCTTTTGACAATGAAAGGTTCAATACCTTGTCAACTCAAGTAGTAAAAAAAATTTTGTTTAGTTTTTAATAATTGGATCTAACCATGTTGTTTGTCTCTTTCTTTTTTAGATGTAATCTTGAAGTGTTAGAAACAATTCACATCTAAAGATTACAAGGCATAGCATGTTTGTGAAGGTGAAATGATCATGTTTAGCCCAATTGCTCATGTTTGTTATTTTGCTTTTAGGGTTATATGGAAACCATGCCCATTTAAGATTAATAAATTTTACAAGCCTATTAATTTGAAAAATGTGTCTAAGAATTGACCTCATGAAAAATGACAAACATTCCTTTAAAAGGAAAGATGTCATCTATGTTTTCATTTACAAATTACCATACATGTCCTTAATTTGCAATTTATGATGTGATCATTTTTTATTATTTGACCTTTAATCAAATATGAAAACCCCCATGAAAAACCCCTAGTCATGTTTATAACACAATTTATAGTCAACCATTCCTTAAAATTGGAGTCATGTTATACATTTGTCGTGAATTTGTTTTTGCCAAAACCTTCACCCCTAATTGTTGCCTTGTTTAAATTCATGTTTCATCAAATTTCCATACCTAATTTATTGTGTATTCATGTTGAGTGTACAACGATGCAAGATTTTGGTCGAATGCGTTACATGCATTGCTAGTCAAACCTTTTGATTTGCAAAACTTTAGCCCTTCTATTAATTTTTGATTGATCATCCTAAACATGTGTGCTTAAACTAGTACCACCAAAAATACCGAAATACCCCCTTTTAAATTGGTGTCAGTTGAGTATGGGTGAATTTTGCCACCATGAATTTCAGCTGTTATAACGTGATTAACATTCCAAAAATCCAAGCAACAACTTTTTTTTCTTCTTACAACACATTATGTGGCCAACTTTTTTAAACCTAGTATTTCCAAATTTGATGGTTGGACAACAATGTCAAAGAAATGTTGAAAAATCTACTAGTTCCTTTCAATGATGTTACATGTTTTTCCAATGTGCTTGTGGCATCATTTAATTGTTTAATTGTCCATTTGCTTCTTGCTATTAAAATGAAAAACTCTTATTCATCTTAATTTTCTAGCCTAATCAAGTGGGATGTTCATATTTTTGACTTGATTTTGTTGATTTAGTAGGTTGTTCTATCATTTATGAAGCACATTGAACATCATTTTGTTTTGATCTTCGTGGCCATATCTTCCAAAACACGAAGGGAGTGCATTTAAACTTTATGCCCCATAAGAAGTATCCTTCTATCCTTTGTTGAAACTTGAAACCAAACCAAGACCACAAAAATTGAGTTAGTTTAAGATTTGTTTGATTAGCATGTTCTTTTGTTTGTTAATGCTCTAAATAAGTTTAAAGAAGTTTGCAAAATCTTCCTAGATGAAATCATCATTTGTTGTTGTGGTGCAAGTTGTGTGTGTAAATTTTAAGTTATGATTAATTGGAACATGCTAAAACCTATGTATTTTAAATAAATGCATGGCACAATGTAGACAATTTGAATCAAAACTATAAGTACATATAATATCAAAAGTAATAACACATAAAATTTCACTCACTTTGAATTTTTCTAAAAATTAATACAATTGGTTTAGGCATGAAAAATAAAAGAAGGCAAATAAACCAAGAATATAAAATTGATTCATAATTATATATTTATATAAATGTACACCAATAATTTTTAAAATTTTTTTTAAAACACCATGGTTAACAACAATATACCATTTGACGCACTCCCAAGTCCCTTGTTGAACCCACTTGAGGGTCCAACTATGTAAAGTTGCGGAAAGTTGGGACTTGAGGGTCGCTCTCGACTTCCAGCACTAAAAGGGGGTAGAGGGCATGCTAGAAGTCCCGGGATTAAACTAAGAAGAGGGACTAGATTATCAAGCTTGAATCTGCATCCAAAACCAACCACAAAAGGGTTAGTTAGCATTCGGAAACACCCTTAGGTGTTGGGACAACCCACAGGCACTTTGACACACAAGACTCACCACGGCCCGGACTCGGGGGAAGCCACCACCTTCCCCCATATAGTATTCTCTGCAACTCTCCACTGAGGCTACATCCAAATGGCTCTTTTTCCCAAGACTCCCAAGTTGGAGTCCCAAAATTGTCTCGGGTTGGAGTCCCGGGACTTTGGGAGCTCATAACTCCCGACTATAGAGTCTGATCGAGAGAAGGTCTAAACCAAAGTTGTAGCTCTCCTTGAGAGCTTTCCAACGCCATGTCGCACTCTTAAATCAGACTTCGGGAAGAGGTCGATTCTTGACTTTTAGTGGTCAAAAGTCAAACTGCCAGTTTGACTCCCGACCCTTCTTTTGCCCATAACTTTGGGTTGCAGATGTCCAAATGGCTCATGCGAGGCCATTTTGGACATCTACATTTTAAGACCTTTCTAATGACATAAAGAATGCACCAATGCGAGGAAATTTGACCCCTCAAATCGTCTTCTGGGTTTTCGGGAGTCCCGAAGGACTCCAAGTTTCCCACTTTTGGGAGTGGGAGTTGCATTCTCCCACTTTGCCCAAAGTGGGGTTGTGACACCATTTTTCATTGATTTTTAAATATATTTCAATGAAAAAACATTTTACAACATAAAGAAATCATAATCATCAACATTATCATAACTTAATGTACTTATGAAAATTTCAATGTCAATTGATTAGAACTACACAAAATTTTCAAGATAAATTGAAATTTTTTGTGGAAAATATTGTTCTTTATGGTTTTTTGTATATGCAAAATTTCATGGATAAATTTCCATAAAAACTAGTATTTTTTAGACCATTTTTATAATTATTGCAATTATCACAACACTATTACAAATTAAAAATGTATTCCAATTAATAATTTAATTGTTCATATGTGCACCAATGTCACAAGATAATGATAGTTTAAGATGTAGACTCTCGCAACCCCATTTTGGGGCTAAGTGTGAGAATGCAATTCACACTCCCAAAAGTGGGAAAATGGAGTCCTCCGGGACTCCCAAAAATTCAAAAGACCATTTGAGGGGTCAAATCTCTTTGCATTGGTGCGTGTTTTATATCAATGGAAAGGTATTGAAGCGTACATGCCCAAAATGGCATCGCATTGGCCATTTGAACATATGTAGCCCAAGTTATGGGCAAAAGAAGGGCCGGGAGCCAAACTGGCAATTTGACTCCCGACCACTAAAAGTCGGGAATCGACCTCTTCCCGACATCACCTCAAGGAGCACGAGATGGAGTTGGAAAGCTCTGGACGAGAGCTACAACTTTGGTTTAGACCTCGTCCCGATCCGAGTTCGGGGCGAGGAGCTATGACCGTCCAAAGTCCCGGGACTCCAACCCGGGATAGTTTCGGGATTCCAACTTGGGAGTCTCGGGAAAAAGAACCATTTGGATATAACCTCGGCGGAGAGCTACAGAGTATATTATATGGGGGAAGGTGCTGGCTTCCCCCGAGTCCGAGCCGTGATGAGTCTTGTGTGTCAAAGTGCCCATGGCTTGTCCCAACACCCAAGGGTGTTCCCAAATGCTAATTAACCCTCTTGTGGTTAGTTTTGGAAGGTGGTGGCTTCCCCCGAGTCCGGGCCGTGGTGAATCTTGTGTGTCAAAGTGCCCGTGGCTTGTCCCAACACCCAAGGGTGTTCCTAAATGCTAACTAACCCTCTTATGGTTGGTTTTGGATGCAGACTCGAGCTTGATAATCTAGTCCCTCTTCCTAGTCTAATTTTGGGATTTCTAACATGCCCCTCTACCCCCTTTTAGTGCTGGAAGTCGGGAGCGACTCTCGAGTCTCAACTTTCCGTAACTTCACATAGTGGGACCCTCAAGTGGGTTCAACAAGGGACTTGGGAGTGCGTCATAGACCACCATTAATTAGTACACATTTCCACAACAAAATCTTTTCCACATATTTAGATTTAATTACATAAATTTAAGGTTAAATGAAAATAACCCGTTGTGACACAAACCTTACAATGATTCTTTTGCATTCTATTTTTATTATTTGCTAGTTGTGAGACTACATGTGATGCACCCCCAAGCTCCTTGATGGACTCAACTATGAGTCCAACAGTGAAGACAACGAAATGATAAGAAGTTGGGGTGCAATTTTTGGTTCGTAACACTTTGGGGGTAGAAGGGCGTGTTGGAGCTCCAGGATGGAACTAGGACGAATGACAAATGATTTAATTACTCACACAGACTTACACAAACCAAACAAGTTGGTAGTGCATAGTTGAAGCACTTTTGGTGCATGGACAAGTCACGAACAAACACGGATTCATAAGACTCACCATGACCCAAATTTGGGGGAAGCCACCACCTTCCCCCTTATAGTATTCTTTGTGGCTAGGCACAGGACCAGCACCCAAATGTCATTTTGTCCTGGGACTCTCAAGTTGGAGTCCCGAAATTCTCGAAATTGGGACTTCCACGACTTTGGAGGACCATAACTTCTTGTGCAGACTTCTGATTGAGATGAGGTCAAAAGAAAAGTTGTAGCCCTTGTCAAGATCTTTCCAATGGTATGTGACACACCACCTATACATAAATAAATTAGGTAGATTTGCAACTTTTAGTGGTCAGGAGTCAAAGTGGCACTTTGACTCCCAGTCCTTCTTTTGGCCATAACTTATGTTTCAAATATCCAAATGGATCATGCGAGCCCATTTTAGACATTTACGTTCCAAGAGCTTTTCAATGATATAAGGAACTTTTCAATCTAATGAGTTTTGTCTTTTGCAATCGCCTTCTAAAGATTTGAGAGTCCATTGGGACTCCAACTCCCAAAGTGGGAGCTCATTTGGGAGTGTGGAGGTTCATTCCCTCACACTCTCCCACACTCCCAGGAGCATGAAATACGACTCCCAAGCTTCACTCTTGGCTCACACCCTTGCAAGTCCTTGCCTTGGTCGCGAGCCCAAGGTTAGGGTTGCGATAACATGTTTAACTATTCAATGATAATATAAATATTTTTTAAATCTTTCTTTATAAACTTTATGAATTAGATTTTGCATTCAACAGATTGAAAGTTCTATTATCATCTATATTTTTTCATTTTTTACTCTCTCTTCTATTATTTCATCATTTACTTTTGATCTTAGATATATTGCACTAAGGTACAAAGTCTATAAGAAGTTTTAGAACTTATCTCCCACATTCTTTGGCAACTTGGACATGCTTAATTCTTGTTGAAAAAGTTGAACAACTTGTTAGAAAAGTGGATTTGTAGATTTTGGAATTGAGTTTGTGATGCTTGGTTTTGGTGTAAAATATAAGGAGTAGGTAGAGGATGCTTTTGGTTTTCCATAGTTGCTCTAAGGTTGCAACTTGTAGTATCCTTCAGCCACATGTGTGGTGCTAGTTCTAAAAAACTTTGCTACAAATCACATACTTATACCTTGCATGCACAAATCTGATTTTGCATCACAAGCGTGCTATGGTGTTGTTTTATTGTTGCCAATGTAATAGATAGCTTCTCATCTATGAACTACATCCCAACTTAATTTGAATTCCAAGATTTGTAGATTTGCCCCATGGAGATGTATTCTAGGTGACTATGTGATCTTTTGTGTGCATTAGATCTATGTGCCATATATTAACCCAATTCCAAACTACGACCCCACATAATGACCCCAAATTTTATAGATTTGGTCAAAATAGGACCTTTCATTGAACACTTTTCTATCCCATGATATGCAGGTTTTCACATCTGAGTACAAATTTGAACTATGAAATGTCACAACTCTTAACCCATTACCAAACAAATTGATTTATATCCTTGAACATATGTCTTTCACATATGTTATAAACAACATTCATGCTTGAACACAATTTTTGCATGAAAGGACAAAACTTTGCAAAATACAAAGGACAATTAATTTTCACCAAATCTTTGGTCATAAGGAGTGCAATGAATGATCTTAAGGCTCTTCACTGCTTGCTCACTTGTGACTTCCTTATAAAGTTCCAAAGTGTTTGATCGAAGGTGAGTGTTTGATCATAGGATTGTTCTACCTTAGAAAGTTCAGAAAACTTCAATAACCCCCTCAAGTAAGTTCACAAAACTAAATTTTGTGGAAAAAAAAATCATTGCTAGCAGCCTTGGAAGCCCACTCCCTTGCTTAAAGTTGCAACTCATGGCCAGATTCTCATTCTAGATGTTATGTTGTAGGTAATGTCTTGATGGAAACAGAAAACCAAATATGTTGTCCCTAGCAGGCCCCAACAAAAAGTAAATGGTAAACTTGGGCAGTTAATCCATGAAGAAAATGAGATGAAACCAAGCAGTGGTTTTTATTTGGTAGTGAATTTCTGCCATTTTGTGAAGGATATTTTGAAAAAGCATGTTTTGTTGCAAATTCCCCATTTTTGAAATTTTTTTGTCAAAAACATAATTTTAGTTTTAAAAATCACCAAAATTTGCCACAATTACCTGCAACATGAAAAAATGCTTAAGATTTTCTACTTTCATAGTTTGAATATCACAAAATTTTGCTAAATAAATTTATAGGTGATCCTCACTTGAGCAACATCACAAAATTGGGGAAAAAAAAAACACTGAAACCAAGGCTAGATGATATAAAATGAGCCTAAATTCTCTGTTAGAGTTTAGTTAACAAAATCCAGTTGTTGGACACATGTGCAAATCAAATATGGAATGTGAAAAATTGACACGTGACATAATTGCAAAAATTTTATAGACACTCTGCTTAACATTATTGAAACTAACACAAGGAAACATGCACACAAATGCAAGAATCCAAACTTAAAGCATAGCAAGAATACAAAACAACCACCTATTTCTGTTGTGTGCTTTATACTTTCAAAACAAAACATGAAACTCCAAAACCACAGCATTAAAATAAACCCTCAGAACACAAAAATAATTTAAATCCTATTCACACTGAATTTGATTCTTAAAAAGAAATAAAATCTAGAGAAAACTACTATCCTGTAACAAATACCGAACATGCATCATTCTAACATCATGTAGTAAGTTGATTGTCTATTTGCAATCCTAGTAATGTGCTTGATGGCTTTTGAGGTAGAAAGTGGGTTACATTGACACCCACTAGGCCTAATAAGTGTGGCAGGGGGGGATTCGACAATTGCCAATGTAATCGATGTGATCCAATTTCATCTTGCCAAGAGTATTCTAGCCTACGTCCAGTCACATGTTGATGCACAAAAGCCTAGCTCAGATTCTATCCCAATGCTTTGAAGGGATGCTCCACAGACAGCCCATCTTTTTATGTCACAAAAGGAAATACCCTTAACTCAAGTTTTTGCAGCACTGTTATTTTGGCAGGCATCCAACCCAAATAGGCATCCAACCCTCTTTTCTTTTGACAACTCAACAATCCACATATTTAACTTCTGAAACTAATCCCTTAATTTTGTATAGGAGAATGGTAGCCCTTCAAAAAAACATGGAAGGTCTGAGAGGGCTATCCTTCTCTTCCATATATAGCGTTAGCCTTTTCATTTTTCTAAAATCTTTTTCTTTCCAATTTCTCTACTCTCTTTCTTTTAACAGGTTTCATTATATATGTAATGATGTGTTGAAAAGATAATGAAATCTTTGACATAAAATGAAATGGTGCAAAGAAAAAAAACCAAAATTGAAGGATGATGGTCTACAAATTGGAAGAAATCTTCCACCTTGTAATTGAGCCCTCCAAGTATTCTGCTTAACAATGGTTTGTCAGGAAAAAATTAAAAAGCTAGTGCTTTATGCTTGTAGAGCTTTACCAATAGCCTGAATTTAGTCATATAAACCTTAATCAAACCAGTTGACCTGGTGTGGGTCTTACTCACCCTGTGTTCCTTTACTTTTCTGCAATGGATTTTCTTTCATCATCATTAAATTCTTTCCATTTGTGCCCAGAAAAAAAGAGAACACACCCTTAATCAAACCAACTGATTATCAAGTAATAGCCTAGGCCAAGAAGGAACCAGGAAAACAAAATTCATTCACAAAAAACCACTGCTGGAACTGTCTTGCAAAAAAAGAAATAGGACAAAACCAGAACCTTCATTTAATAACCAAAATCAAAATTGCAACCATTTCCAATTGATTTCTCATAACTATAAATGCACAACGTTGGACGGGAATCAGGACTAGCGTTTGGGTGATTCTCAGACTGGATGAGTCCAATTCCAAGTAACTGGAAAAACACAATATTTCGGTGCTGGAACCAGACCATGGTATTCAGAGGCTTGTGCTCGAACTAGATTGCATGACGTACCTTGGGTGAACAACTACTCACACTGGTATCATGGTAAAACCCCTAAATTCATCTAAATTGCTTCTACTGTTATAAATATCCCATGGTTAGACTAAATCAATCACTGTTTCGTGATGAATTTTTGCCTTTTTTAAAAAATATTTTGAAGAATATTTTGTCACAAATTCCATGGTTTTTTTAAAAGAGTGCTTAACCCATAAACATTAGGGTAAAACATTTTGGTGCACTTTCCCTTGGGATTTCAGAATCCTAGACGCTTAGGGGTTAAGATTCTCTACTTTCATATTTTGAATGTGGCCAAATTTGGCAAAATATTTATGGATGATCATCAATTGAACACCATCACAAAATTGGAAAAAGAAAAACTTTGGACTAAAGCAGGGTCTCTGAGTCCAAATCTAACATTTCTTGGATTTAATTTGTCAACTGAGAGGCCTCACTCATGAAGGTGAAGGTACCAGTGTGGATGGGGCTGGTTCACACTGCACAACCTATTTCTTGCTATATTGGAGCAAGAGCTAAATTAATTACTATGGCAATTTTAGGATTTACATGAGGTCTGGTTTTGTAGGCAATCAGATGAATATTTCTTGGGAAAATAATTAATGGTTGCTCTTTTTATTCACCCACTAATGTTAATGGGTTTAGGGTTTATTGCACAATATAATATATGGTTTTGGGTTGCATCTAGAATAGGTGAAACCCTACTTAGGAAAAATAAAATTAAAAATCCATACTAATTCCATTGTTAAGCTGCAGCATTCACACCCCCATTTCTCCAAAAGAATGCAAAAGTTCCTCATTTTCAGCTTTTGATCAGTCTTTTGTGATAGCTTTTGTTTCTTTGACTTTAGATATGGACTTGGAGCAGGTACTGCCCCCCTTCCTGCTTTTGCTCCAGTCAGGTTTCCCTCATTGCTTGAAAGGCATACAGAAGTTGGTTGTCTTTTCAGTTCTGTGTGATAATGTCTTCTCTTTTGAGCTCTGGACTTGCAGCAATTGTCCAGGATCTTCTATGTTTGAGTTTCTTCTTCCAGCCCAACAGTCCGTTCAAACCAGTACATGCTTGATTCGAATATTGAACAGTGACTTGTTTTATGAGTATTGGGGAGGCAAGATAGAAATCAGGTCTAATTACCTTAGTCAAAGATTCATGTAGTAGTGCTATGTGACTGCATCAAATCATTTGGAAGTGGGTTCTAGCAGTTCCCAAGTTTACCCTGAGCTTTTAAGAATAAGGCATATGTGTGAAGTTATTGCTGAACATAGACACATGTTAGTCAAATTTCTAGCAGTGTTGCACTATCATCCACCAAATTGCATATTACATAAAAAAAGAAATGGAATTAGAAGTACTAGGCGAAGCTCTGAGGTGTGGTGGTGGTGCATAGGATGTTGATTCAGATGATGAGGAACAGCAGGCAAGCTCTGAGTTTGTCAACAATCTCTTGGCAGGCATAAATAAGTTGTTTGTAGTGAAAGCAGCTATAACTATTGGGATTTTTGACACCATAACTAGGGCAGGTCCAGGGGCATTCCTCTCCATCCATGAGATTGCAAAAGGAATTGGCTCAACTAAAACCATTCATATCCAAAATCTCAACCGCCTGATGAAAGCCCTGCTAGTTTTTGGGGTTCTTCAGTGCTACTTCTGGTAAGCCTGCAGATCCTCTGCCTACTGCTTCAACTTCTGAGGCTCATGATTCTACTTAGTATGGGCTGAACAAAGACTCTAGGCTGTTTATGAAGAATCACAAGCTGTTAGTGGCTCCAATAATTGTTGGAAGCTTGCAGCCTTTTCGAATGAAGGCTTGGTGATATATGCAATAAGCAATTTTTTCTGGCCAGTACCCCTTCACCATTGCCAATGGCAAGGTCAGCTCACATTCCTCAACTCAAATTCCATACAAACATAGATATAAATCTATATCCTTCACTCTTGTGTTATGTGTAGGGTAAGGACCTCCAATGGGATGGATTTGTGAATAAGGACCCAATGTGAGGAAGGAGCCAGTTGAGTGTGAGACCCATATTCTAAGAAGCATCTCGCTTGAGGTCCTTATTGTGCATAAAGATCTGGTAGACTTCTAGACATCTGTGATTTTGTTTGAGAATGAAAGGAGGCACCTTAGGCAGAAAGTGCCATCCTCTGTTGCAGCAGAAATATTACAGAGGGTACGGCACCCTTCATATACACTTCAAAAGAAATTCTACCACCAATTCTTCGGGCTTTATCCTTGCCACCAATGTTGATATGAGTTTAGATACCAAGTGCAAACCCATATACCATACTGACAATCATAAAAGCCTTAGAGTGAGGGCATTCACCAAACAAGTATAAGATAAAGCCCGAAGGTGGTGGCGTTCTGAAAATAAGGGGCCTAGGACAAGGTGGTACTCACATCTGACCCTATATTTTGGGAATGTCCATCACCCATGAGCCTGCTGCTTTACCCATTGAAAAGCACAATGTAAAGGTTTTAATGAACCTAAACATGCATAGGTCATGAGGCATAAAATGGGGAGGGTTCTAAGTCCTACTCCTTAAGAGTGGGAGGTCTTAGATCTAATTCAAGTAGCCTTTTTAGTTGGTGAAATTTCTCCAAAAAATGAAATGAAATTTTTAAATGTGAAAGTTAAGTGATTTTTCCCCAAAATGGAAAAAAATTAAAAACATTAAAAATTTGATAGATTGTTATATTTGCTTCAAGCAGGTAGCTAGAAATTTTTAAATGATGATTCAAATGTTTTACTTTCACATCTTATTTAATAGGCAGATTCAGCCAAATGTTCATTTGGATGATTAGTGATGGCCACTCTGGCTACATCACAAGATTGACAAAAACAAACCATGGGATTAAAGATGTAAAATGGTTAAGAGCATGTCTAGTGGCAGTAGTATATTGGTGGCCTACATAGAGTATTTTGGACATTGAAGTAGAACCATTTGCAAACACACTAACAAATCACATTTGCCCACTTTCATGACTGCTCACAAAGCAATCGGTTTGCCTGTTAGTAGGATGATGTGGTAAACTGTAGTTGGTTACAAAAGAGGATGGATGGCAAATTCATGATTTTTATAGTTATCAAAAACATTCACTAAAATAAAATAATAGTACTATATTAACATGTGAAAGTGTGAATAATTATTATACATGATTATGCCATTTTTAATGCATTTTGAATTATTAAAAAAACCAAAATATTAGTTATAATGATTTAGAAGTGCTTTTGAGGACTTTATATTCATTAAAATAATTTCAAATTATTTGACATGTTTCCATATTATATTAAGAACATTTCCATGTGAACACATTGAAAATTTATAACATTAATATAATTTTGTATATAAATATGAAAAACATGTTAATTTGATTGCACCTAGCCTTTAACTTGTGTAAAACTAATTTTGAACCTGCAAATATTCACAAGATACCCTAAACCAACCATAATGATTGGCCTAGGTAGTCACATGGACATAGCTATACTTTATATTGTAAAAAAACTTCATGTTTAAAGGTGAGCATGGAGAAATAATGAACACTCTATGTTGGATGTTGTAACCACTAGTAAAGGCCCAAATAGAGGGTTTTGGTGCTCCAAGCTTTCCTATATTTTGTGACACAGAATATGTGGGAGTACATGGGTGAGGATCCAGGATTCAATCATGCCTACAACAACTGCATGGCCAGAAGGATTGGATTAACAATGGTGGAAATCTTGTCAGAATTAGACAGAATGCTTATGAAGGTCCTAGATTGTGATTCCCATAACCACACCTTTAGGGGCTACCTTCATGACCTATCTCTTTCTTATTGGACATCCATCCTTGAGTTATATCAAGTAACCAACTACCTAATTGTAGTTTCCACTTTACATCCATAACCTAAAGAGAGCGTGTAGAAAGGTATGTTTCCCCAATTTTACACTCACGCGATTTCACCCAGTTTTAATCATTATATTGAGATATAAGTGTGAAGGATTTACATTTACATCTAAATGATTTTACAAAGATCAAATGGTATTATAGGGTCATACCTTTACACTCATATAACTATGGTTGAAATTAGTGTACACAAACATAAATTACATGAGTTTGATAGAACATTATACATTCTCTTATAGGTGTGAAAAAGAGTTTGCAAATTCTGTATATATCCTGAACCTAACACATACCCAATACATGCTGCAATTGAAAAGTTGTCTTTTTGAAGCTTTTATAAGTATTATGTAAAAGAAGGGTCCCCTAGGCCATATGATAAATACAATTTAAACTTTTTGTTAATTCTCTCTACTCTTTTGTGCATGTAGGAGTGGAGCAAGTTGGGGGAAATATGTTTGACTTTCTACCAAGTGGTGATGTCATATTTTTTAAGATATAAGTAAGGACATGATCTATGATTGTTGCATGTATGAACAAAATATAGGCAAAATACACATACAAGGATGGATAAACAACTAAAGCCAAAAGTTATGATGAGCAAATGGGTTCTATATAGTTGAGGGACATTTATATTGAATAACAGATTTTGCATGCTTGGATGATGAACATTGCAAGAAATTGTTGAGCAATTGCATCAAGGCATCACCACTAACTGGGAAAGTGACCATATGTGAAATGGTGGTTCCATCTGTAAATTTGGAGGGAGACTCTTTTTCTACAACTCATATGTTTATAGAGGTCATGGGTATCATGACTATAACCAGTAGGGGTACGGAAAGAACCAAGCAACAATGGGAACAACTTCTAACAAAAGCTGGTTTTTCCAAAATCAAGTTTGTGGAGATTACTTCCAAGAATCACCTGTGTTTGATTGAGGCACTCAATACCTGAATCAGGTATGTGGTTTGAAATTTCTAATCATTTTTAGTAACCTATTGAGTTGTTGAAACTAGTAACCTTTCAAAGAATATTAAGGATGTTTATGGTTAAGTGTTGCCCTCAGTATGATGATTACAATTATAAAATATGTAGATTTCAGTTATTTTTTTGGTATGGTGCACACATTTTGTGTCAAAACTGGAAGTACATATAGTATCAGAAATAATAACATGTAAAATTTTACTCATTTTGAATTTTTTTAGAAATTACATTCAATTGATTCATAGTCGTGTTTTTATGTAAATGTACATCAATAATTTCATAAAGATTACTTAAAACACCCTATTTAAGAATTACAAACCATTTTTCATTAATTTTAAATTTTCATTTTATTTTCTTAAATGATAAAAACAACACTTGATTCAATTACATCTTTAATGGAAGAACATTTTGCAACTTAAAAAAATCATAATCATCAACATTATAATAACATAATGTATTATCAAATATTTTTGTATCATCTAATATAAACTTCATGACTTTAGAATAAATTGAAATTTTTGATGTGGAAGATTATTCATTATGGTTGTCTCTTTATATGTGGAAATTTTCTTGAAAAATTTCTCATTAAAATTAGCATTTTAAAATCTTTTTATTATATATTTATGTTTGTGACACATACTTACAAGTTTAAAATGACAATTGAATTGTTGATATGTGCACCAATTTAACAACATTATGAAAGTTTAAGATGTTTCCACCTTGAATTGCACATTTCCATCAAAATCCTTCTTCCAACTATTTCTAAAGATATATAAAAAGTGTGTTCTAATGAAAATTGTCAAATTGCAACTACTTTTTGTTTACACCATACCATGAAAACCCTAAATGACTTAATGTTTTCATTTGCAGATGTCAATTTATTATTTGCAATTGTTAGATTTTGTGTAAATGATATGACCTAGACTTAGGTTATAGATTACATGCACATGTAATTTAATGAGCTGAATGAAGTTAAGTCAAACAAAGAATATCCCACGTATTTTTCAATTATGGGATTATATCACAACTATATGGTTTATTTTCACAATGTAAAGAAACCTCAAAGTTATCAATCTATATTTTGAAAGGACCTTCAAAAAATAATGTTATTACCACAAAAGGGGCCACATCCTACATTGTATGCTAAATATTAATGTTTCATAAGGACTTGTCTCATTATTTTGATGTGATGTCTAAAATTGTAAAATTGTAAATCTTTTCAAATATGGAAATGAAATTTGGAATGTATATAAAATAATAGGAATCAATTTAGGACAAGGACTAACTTTCAACTAATAGTGAAATATTTGGTAAAATATGTTTAAAATAATGATTTAATTTTTTAAAAAATTCTTATGATCCCAAAAAATGTTGCATTATAAATAACATAAAGGTGCCCATATTTTTTTCATAGAAATGTCATTTTCAAATCTATTTAAAAACCTGTAAGATAACAAAAAACATTGATTACATTTGTTTTTAAATGTGTCTTCTATATTCATTAAATTTATTTCAAAATTTCAAATGTTTTCATAATACATTAAGAAAGTTGTTGTAAATTTTCATTAAAAATCTATAACATTAACTTTAAGTAACCACTTACTTCAATTAAAATTAGATAATGGTTACATCTTGGAATGGATAAAATAGTTACCTTTGGGAACCTTAATGCATGTGCAAAATTTATACAATAGGTACCCTTGAGAACCCAGCACATGTGAACTTCACCTTTCATTATAATAACATTGAATGCCATTATATTAAAAAAGTTCAATTGAGTTTTTTAAAACAAGGATCAATTGTAATCACTCATTGAAAAAATTAAATTAATCTCAATTATTTGTGAAATCGTGAGAAATAATCTCATTCGTCCAAATCATCATTGAGATTTAGTTGCAATATTATTGAAAAAAACATAATTTAAAAACAACTCAGGGGATGGAGATGAACTAGACAAACCAACGCAATTCCAAGGAACCTCACAATCTAGAGTGCAATTTGCACTGTTGGAAATCAACCTATCCAGGGATTCACCATATTTCAGTCAAGGCAACTAAGTCTTGGCTTAGTCCAAGCCCCCACTTTGCTTGTCAACAAACTTAGGTTGCAAGGTGGACAAGATGTACACCATGTCCATGAAGTGAGAATATTTCCATGGCTCAAATGACAAGGGATTAACACAATTTAAGGTCCCTCAGAGGGTCCAATGAAAATGGACTGAGTTTCAGCCCAATCCAGGCCCCATCAAACTCATGATGGCAATTCCGTTGCAAGCCTTGAAAATGGCTATGTACAGTCCTTGGACAATTTGGTGTGACCCTATCCAAAGGGTAATCAAAATTTGAGTCACTCTTTGGACAGGGGCTAGATTCCTTCAAGAAGGGCTACATGAACTATCCAAATTTTGGTTGTTCCCTAGACAAGGGAACAACCGGGGGTGGGGGCAGGGGGAGGGGGAATATTAGTAAATAATAATAAAATACATGAGTAAACATATAAGGTGCAATATATTGGTTGTTGGGTAACAATTATAAGTTAATTAGTTTTTGAAAAGGAATATTTTATTCAATAATTAACTTAATTATAATACAAGATATGTAATAATTTAAAATAATGGATTATAATTATGATTTTAATATGTATATATTATATAAATAATAATAAGGTGATGAAAAATAGGTTCGACAATTATCTAATACCCTATTTAAAAATGGTCGTTTAACATAAGTAGATCCCAAACTTTACACTAAATGTCCCCCCAGAGAAGCTACCAAATTTCAATCAATCTAAAAATGATAAGAAAAAAAAACTTGTAACTAAAAATCAAGGATGGGAACCCATTTATCAAAAGTACAAGGCAAATGAGAACATGAATAGACATAACCCAAAGAAAAAAAAATAAACAATCAACAAAAATTAAGTAAAAAACCTATGCAAAAAAGATTCATGGCTACAAAATGGTAATGAACAATAATACAAAAGATGAAAGAGTTGTCATTTGCCACAAATCAGCTAATGACAGAAGTGCATTAGCTACGATGTGTGGAAGAAATGAAAAACCCCAACCAAATGCAACAACCCATCAAAGAATTGTTATGGCTTACGCACGTTGAAGTCTATGGACACATGCTATAGCAAGCATTGACGGGACTAAAGAAAATCGCTAATGGCGCACAATAATGGTATGTGCACAAGTGGTAAAAAATGAATCAAAATGAGAACAAAGACACCCATACATTTCAATAACAAGGGGAATGAAGTCTTCATGTGGTGTTCATTCACCATATGTGTCGCAACCCCACTTTGGCCAAGTGTGGGGGTGAAGCCCAACACTTGGAAAAGTTGGAGGTTTGGACTCCGTCGAGACTCCCGAATGTTCAGAGCTCGACAGCCAGGCCCAAAACACCTCGCATTGAAGTGTTCTTGATGTCATTGGAAAGGTCTTGAAACGTAGATATCGAAAATGGCCTCGCATTGGCCATTCGGACATCTGCAGCCCAAGTTATGGGCAAAAGAAGGGCCGGGAGTCAAATTGACAGTTTGACTCCTGACCACTAAAAGTCGGGAATCGACCTCTTCCCGACGTCGCCTTGAAAAGTGCGACACGGCGTTGGAAAGCTCTCGACGAGAGCTACAACTTTGATTCAGGACTCGTCCCAATCCGAGCTTGGGACGAGGAGTTATGGCCGTTCAAAGTTCCGGGAGTCCAGTTGGGACAATTTCGGGACTCCATTTTGGGAGTCCCAACAAAATGTGCCATTCGGATGTAGCCTCCGTGGTGAGACACAGAGAATACTATATGGGGGAAGGTGGTGGCTTCCCCCGAGTCCGGGCCGTGGTGAGTCTTGTGTGTCCAAGTGCCCGTGGCAAGTCCCAACACCCAAGGGTGTCTCGAATGCTAAACTAACCTTTTTGGGTTGGTTTTTGGATGCAGATTCACCCGAGCTAAACTAGTCCTTCCTAGTCTAATCCCTGGGCTCCCAACTCGACCCTCTACCCCTTTTTAGAGTTGGAAGCCGGGAGCGTGCTATTAAGTCACAATTTCCGCAACTTGACTTTGTGAAACCCTCAAGTGGGTTTCACCCTGTGACTTGGGAGCGCGTCAATATGACCATGTCTTTTCCTACATAGTCATTATTCCTACACGTGTTATTGTCATCAATGTTTGCTGCACCACATTTATGCGAATCGGATTAGTAATGACAATGTCCATCAAGGTTTAAAAACTATCTCTAGTGATAAGGATATCAATTTGTTATCAAGTGTGGTGAATGAAAAGGTGGGAGACCTCACTCTGAACATGTGTTCCACTTTCTGAAATAATAGCTATGACAATATTTCAAAGTGTATCGTGGGTTGCTATATGTTCATTTCCACAAAGGCACTGAAACAAATGGGCACCTAGATTGTTAAAGGTATGAACAAACTAAAATCGTGAAAATGGGCAACTGTAAGATGTGGTAAACCAACACATGCATGTAATGTTGTAAGGAAATGGGTTGAAAATAAACGAAATGTAGGTGTGGTTGGACAAGCTAATAATTAAACATTTTCCCCTGGACTCACACATGAATAGAGACATGTTCACATGATGTCTAAAGGAACATTTACTATAAGCAAGGCAAATTCATGTTTGTGTAAGCGATCCATTAAAAAAACTTACAATTGCGGATAAAATTGAACCATTAAACTCTTAAAAGGTGGGATTTAAAAGTGGACAACCTAAGGTAACAGGGCTTTGGTATTTTATAGTGCCAGCAAGGATGTGCTAGTCTCATCATGTGTTATTACATCTAAAAGGAAAAGGTGATCATCTTGTTAGAAATGACTAACTAGTGTAGGAACAATTAATGCCTAACATCCCAATTAGAATGCGAGGGCAACAATCTAAACTATAGAAGGGAAATTGAGTTTACTCGAAGAAACAAGTAAAGTGACTTGATGATAAGTTAAATGACCAATAAAACACCCAAAAACCTCACACTAAATAACTTTCCAACATATCTATGGTATAAATATTGAACGCAAGGTAATGCTGCAAAATACTTGGAGATGGAAACATTATATAAAGTAAGTAACTAAGGCATTAAACATAGCACAATGAGAGAACTTTCATTGTAAAAGTTGATTAAAGATCTACAAGCATAAGAAGACAAAATATCATCCCAAAATCCTCATGAAAAACTTTAGCCAGAAATGATTCAACAAATGATATCAATCCCACTAGTGTGCCCAAAATACAAAAACTTGAATTAGGAGTAAAAAAACCAGGAGGAAGTGATACAAAGTGGTCCAACTTTTATAAACCAAGTTACACACTTCATTGGCTACACTAAAAGCCCTAATGTTGAAAATTCCTGTTGCAATTGAAAAAAAAATAAGAATCACATTTGATGGAAGACCTATTATATGCGTATCATTCGCGAATGAAAAGAAAACACAAGTAAGGTGGGTTAATGTTATGGGGTAAAAAACATAAATGTGAGCTAAAGTGAACAATGCTCTTCCCAATGGGTCTTTCTGTCATGTACGTAACTTTGACAAAATGATTATGAAATACCCCTGTCAAAAAGTTTGACAAAAATACAATGGGGATGAATGTGCATAAAATCATCAAACAAATGAAAAAATATGATCCAGAGAATTGAACAAAGATTGTAATTTCTAAAAAATGGCTGACCATGACATTGAATTAAAGGCGTTATGAACATCCACTTGTAGCACCACCCAATCTAGGTGTAAATCTAACATCATTCAAATGACATGAACGACTATTTCACATTCACAAAAAGTTGTTACACCAAATTGATGAAGATGAAAATGCTCCACAAGAACATCTTTAAATTGAATAACCAATGTGTGGGTAATTAAACAATAAGTCACCTCACGAATCCCAATGGGATGTACACCTTCAAACTGCTATTCCAATGCTTAGAGTTGAAATGTAAAAAACAAATGTGCTACTAAAGGTGGAACACAACCTCAAGCAATGTGCCCACATATTTGAAAAAAAAATCAAAATCATTTGTAGAATCATCTACGACAAAATAGTCTTATAAAAATTCATACACCATACCCAAAGAAGCATCAAAAGAAAGATGTGGTGAACGAACTAGGGCAAAAATAAATGTTTTTTGATCTAAATTAATTTCCGTCTCAAAATGAAAATCATCAACAAAGCAAGGAAATCAACTTCAACAAATGGATGGAAAAGGTGAAGGATTCCCGTGGTCTCATCAAATGGGGCTATAGGTGTGTTTGGAATTAATGCACATATTGTTCAAAGGTACTTCCTTACATGAGCAAGGGCCTATGTGTGATGTAATCATGTTGATAAAAGTGGAGTAAGATTTGAAATTGACTCCAAACATCTATGAGATTTTAAAGCAAATGTTTTAATTGTGTGCTCCTCTTATAATGTCTCCTAGTTGCCCATGTATTGATGCAGGTGAGTGTGAGTTTCTTGGTGGCCTTTCTCACCACTCCATGAAGGAAAGGATAAACACCAAGAAAGGAATAATAGAAAAAATGCCAAGTTGTAATATCGAAAGGATTAAATGTTAATCAAAATAAAAGGATATGCAAATCCCGTTGAACATCACGTCAAAAGCATATGAAATATGATGGTATCAATGAGGACAAGTTAAACCCAAATGCAATCCATGTCCATGCTAAAGAAAGAAGAAAACATGGTAAAGTCGAAGGGTTGCAACATTGTCCCTGAAACAAATGCTTATGAACGGTGCATGAAAGTTAATGTTGTGTTAACCACCCCCCTATTCTGAATAAACAATTAGAAGAAAGACATGGAACATGGGGTTGTTAAAAAGAGGACCATACGACAAATATTGGAGAAGCTCCTAGTGGGTGTGGTGGGTAAGGCAGAAAGAAGGTTGATAGACCCAAAAAGGATGAAGGGATTGGCCAAAGTAAACTAAGAAGGATGGGAATGATGGGCAAATAGATGGAAGTTGGAGCACAATTGAACATAAGAGTAAAACTAACTTCAACTTTCCATCAAGTGCTCATTAGGAGGGTTGGGGTGCCTGACAACACTTTGAGAACAGAAAACCCACAAGATCTATCATGCCTATCACTGACCTAGCATATCTAATCTAACACTTGGACCCTAAACCTCAATCTCAGAAACCCCAACTCAAAAAAACCTTTTTAATCCCCCTCAAACCTTATAACTATTGCTTTGAAAAAGGAGCATGTACAAACAAAGTGAAAAAACTAAAAAAGGACATATGGAAGCAGACACACGAAAACCAAAAAAATGGATGAAAATAGCAAATGAACTTAATTGCAAATTTGTCACTACTCATGTGCTCATGCTGCTATTCAAGAACCCTGCTCGCCTACCTTGCTTACTCTGCCTTGCCCCTATCCGCTTTACTTTGCCCTGCCCTATTTGCTTTGCTTTGCCCCTAAAAAACGCAATAATGACCATAGCAATGTCATCATATCCATCATCACCATACTTTCTCTCTCTCCACTTCCTTCTCTCTCTCTCTCTCTCTCTCTCTCTCTGCACAAATTCTCAAACAAAGCACAGAACCGAACCCAGCTCTATCAAACCCTTAATGCTACCCTGCAAACCAAAATTCTCCTGCAAAAACCGGCTATTTGAGCCGAGCGACTGCTACTGTACTACAGCTCTGCAATCCGAATGGGACTGTTTCAGAAGGGTAGTTAAGCTTCCTCTACTGCCAGCAGTAGGAGTAACAGTCCTAGCTCCTTACCCCCACTTGAACCCCATTGTCATACTCCTCGAAGGTTATACTTCATCCAAAATACAATGCCTGACCAGTGTCTCATGAAAGTCATCGTTCTGGTACCCCCATCTAGATGCCTCAGCCCTGTCAGCGTGTTTGAAGTTCATTAAAGGTCTTTTAGCGTGTATGCAAGACTGCTAAAACACATGTACCGTGAACTTGCGAGGCCAGCATACGATGGGACGGAAGCAAAGACGACAAAACAAAAGTCAAAGTATTTCAAAACCGTGGTCTACTCTGCATGAAGAACCCACTACAGGAGTACAGAAGCAAAAAAGTGGGAAGGCCTGGTCACAATTAGCAAGATCTTTTGGACCTCAACTTAATCAAGCCTTCGTATAAAATGGGCACTGCCATGTCATTTTGTCGTATGTTTTCAACCCCTCTCTCTCTCTCCCATCATGGGTTCCTGAAAGCATGTCCTTATCATGTGCCTGTAAGCTGGCCGACTTGGTGACTTCGGTGGTACCGCAAGCCCACAATGCACCTAGCATAATGGTCAACAATGAGCCCATTCCATGACATTTTAATATCTATAATGGTGAATGTTTACACCACGCCATGAAATTAGTATGAGAACAACATGAGAACTCCATGAGAACAAGAAGAAAACAACTTGGGAATGTCATGTGAACATGATGAGAACATCAGAATAAAATCATGGAAACCTCACTACAACATGGGAACATCATGGGAATGTGAAAGCTAAATATGAGAACAACCTCTTTTGTAAATACATACTCTTCTACCCTTAAAGATTATGCAATATACTGTTCCACCCCGGAAGACTATGAGCTGTCATTCAAGTGATATGTGCGAGGGACTTCACTAGCAATTTCACTCTGCAGAGCTTCTAATAAGAATACCTCTGGCGATGATCGTGATTATAACACTAAGCATGATCGAGTCTCGACTGGTCCAGTCAGACCGGGTGGGGTTGATGACGGACCCAGCTCCAGGGATTTCTTCTTGACTTCGATCTCCAGATATAATATATTCATGGCATGAGATGGTGACAAAACTTTAATGCTCAAGTCAATGGCATGAGTCGAGCAGCTGTTGGATCAATTTGTTGAATGTCTTCTGCAAAGCGGTGAAGTGCAAGACGAAACTAGCTCCAAGCTGAGAGTCTCGTCTAGCCCACGTCTCGACAGCGTTGGGAGCTTCTTAATAAAATGCTGGAAATATGAATGGGTGTGTGCGCCCATTATTTCCCGGTTTTCACTTCATTCAAAGAACCGGATTTGGCATATGACAGCGATTCTCAAAAAAACTGAAAATGTCAAAGAACTAGCCGGCGGCCTTTCATGAAAACCATTGGTTTCTTTAGAGTTTGAAATAACCAGAAGGAGTGGTTCAGGTGATTCTTTGGTTCTGAATTTATTCAAAGAACTGAAAATTTCAAAGAACTGCACAACACCTGTCTCGACCGGTATAAAGGCCAGACAAAGCAGCAGCTAGCTTTCAATTAAGTGCTTCAAACATCACAACAGCTTGTTCTCTCGAGTCCAATATTGCAGAGCCATTCTTTCATCAGCTAGCTAGCAGCTGATGCAGAAGTCGGAGTGACAACTGCCCACTACAGCTGCACAACTGAATAATGCTACCGGATAGTACTAGTGGAGCTGTGCAAAAAGCTTTGTTTTCAAGTTCGATTTCTGAACTCTGATCACCAAGAGTACTGTAAGAGTTCTTGACTCAGCTCATGTGCGGCAGATCATCATGGGGAAGACGTACTTGATTAAACTTCCAGTGATCTTGTTGCTGCTGGCTGCGTCGTTGGTGGTGCTGGCGCCAGCTTGTCTCATCGAAGCCCGCGGCTTGGTGAACAATTTCTACGCGACTCACGGGTGCCCGAAAGCGGAGTGCATCATAAAATCCGCAGTAGCCACTGCAATCGAGCAAAACAGTGCCAATGCCCCTGGCCTCTTGAGGATGTTTTTCAGCGACTGCATTGTTAACGTATGTGAGGAAATTTGAAAACAATTGATATTCAAGTCAGTGCTGTTGCTACTTCCTCTCTATTGCGATATCGTTCTGATCAGGTCGCACTTGATAAGGACATGCTTTAAAATGTAGTTTTTGCTAACTGCTGCTGTTGTAACCTTAATCCAGATTCAGAGAAGTTCTAACATTCGCAAATTTTACTTCTGGTGCCGATTAATTTATGAGGCTGCAGGGTTGCGACGGATCAGTTCTCATTGACTCCCCATCGGAGAAAGATGCTATACCCAACCAATACCTTCATGGCTTCGACGTTATAGATACGGCGAAGGCCCAAGTAGAGGAAGCTTGCCCCGGCATCGTGTCATGTGCAGACATCCTGGCATTAGCGGCCGAAACAAGCGTGGAGATTGTATGTCCTCTTTCCAACTTTGATAGATTCCATATGGATTCTCAACGGCTATCAAGGATCGATCTATGTGAGAAGCACATATTGAGACTTAGCAGGACCTAGTCCTGATGCATACAGCTCGTGGTTATCAAAATTGCACGGTTTGTAAGGAAACACCTTCATGATGATCCACACTGCAAAACCCATATAAGATTCTGGATAATTCGTTGACTACCAGAAACTGCATACTTGCCATGATCATCTGACCATATGTGTAATTATAGCTGACGATTTTTTCCTGTTGACGTGCTTCTAATACTGCTGCAGACCTCTGGAGGAAAAGTCGCATGGGAGGTGCCGACAGGCCGCAGAGATGGTCTGGTTTCCAGCGCCGAAGCTGCAAACCGAGCCATTCCCCGACCTACTGACACTTTGGCAACACTCAAATCTAAGTTTGCCGCACGTGGTCTTTCGGTACAGCAAATGGTGGCGCTCTCAGGTACTTCAAAAGAACTGATGATTTATACAAAAGAATCATACGACATGCACATAATCCACAGAGCTCGTCATGAATGATCTAGTTCATATTTATTCAACTGCCGGTTAGAACCTAGAGTAGCTTCACCCATACTCGGCATTTGGCCCTTCAACAACATTTCTCGCATCCAAGTTATCTACTGATCCAAAGCCTCACCTATAAACATGAACGTGTGGAATAGTAAAAGGTCAGAACCTACTAATAACAAATCACCTAGACCAATCAATATATCAATTCAATCAAGCGTAGGTGTTAAACTGTGCTGTTGCTTTTGCCAACCTGAGCATATTGAGCCAAAATGTTGAGTCATAGTCATTTTACTGAGCTTGATGGCAAATTTTTACTGGTCTTAATCGAAAACATGTTGTGCAGTGTGTTGGTGGAGATGCTTTTGGCATCCGTCTTGAAAAAATCTCATGCTAATTATGAAGCTCATAGTTTGATCAAAGCTCTGAATGGAACCATATTGTTACGTGATTCGAAAACCGATTTGCGACTGTGTACTTCTGCTGCAGGTGCGCACACAATTGGAAGAGCACATTGCAGTGCGTTTTGGAACCGTTTGTCTTCCGCATCTGAGCCAACTCTGGATAGAGCATTTGCTCGGTCACTGCTATATCTGTGCCCCCAGGGAAGCAGTACCAACGCTACGGCGGTCCTGGATCTCACCACGCCGACAATATTCGACGCAGCCTACTTCGGGAACTTGCATATGGGTTCGGGGCTTTTGACATCGGATGCGGAGTTGCAGTTCGACTCCGAATCCACTTCAAGACTCGTGCGTGCCAACACCAATTTGGACACTTTCGCCGCCAATTTCAAGAGCTCCATGATTGCCATGGGCAATATCGACGTGCTCACGGGTTCTGCAGGCGAGATTAGATCCAATTGTCGCCGTTTTAAGTCTTATTAATCCATAATAAGGAATTTCTCGGCTAAACGGAACTATGATCCTGGGCAAGGTGTAAACACAATGAATAGACCCATAAAATGATTTTTCATTAAACTAGAAAATATATCTAAAAATAGTTTGAATATTATATAAATGTTTCATGGGTTTCAAAATGAAATTTAAGTAAAATTTGAAATTTTTTTTTGTGTTTTTTTAAAAATTGTTTCTTTTTAAACTTGATATTTTTTTGTCAACTTTTTTTAAACTATATTTATTATGCTTTATTTTAACAAATATTTAAAATTAAATTTTCAAACCCATTCAAAATTAGATGTTCTTTTTGGAACCCCATTGGAATGCGCCTTGCCATTTGTTTTGAGCTATTGTCCTGTTGGAAGCTATCTTCAAACTTTTTTTATAAACTTAAAACAAACATTCAATTGTTAGGTGTGTTAGTTTAGGTCTTTAGTTAGATTTTAGTTAACTAAAGATAAATTGAGTTAATTAAACTAATTAATTAATTTCATACTAATTTATGTGTGAACGAGATTTGAAATATTTACTATGAAATATAATCATATCTCTTGTAATCTCAAATCACTTTTAATGAAATGAAAAATTGACTCATTTGCAGCAGTGCAAGAATCCAAGCTCAAATTTGTATGTGGTGTAACATTGAAAATATTTTTATATTATATAATGGAAGTGTGATGACAACAATGATTATAGGTGCCAACATAAAGCACATGACATAATAATAAACATCAAATCAATAAAGTCATTCATATACTATTTGTAACGAACCCAAAACCTAGGAGTTTTGGTTTTGTCTTAGGTTAAAATAGAGGGCGAGAAGGAAGATTGGCAACTAACAAATGAAATAACAAAATATAAATCTATCAAACTCCAATGACCACCAAAATCAGTGGAATACTATTTTATATTTTATGTTAAATTTGTGTTTGGATGCAAGTGGCAATGTTAGTTTTGTTTTTGGTGTGTCAGATTTGGACAGACAACTATTGTATTTTCATGCAATTTAAAAGAGTAGCACAAGTTTTGCACATATAAGAAAAAAAATTCTTGGGGTGAACAACTAGAATGAATGATTATTGTCATTTTTTGTGTATGATTTGGAAAAAAAATTATTGTCAAATCAAGATGTTGGAAGGTTCCATTCATGTTGTAAGCAGTGTTTTTTTTGTGGCGAAAACCAGGGCAAAATTTCACCCTCAGCTAGGGAGGTGCAACCCCCACAACAAGAGTTTATAGCTCCAAATTGCTCTGACACTATTATTGAATGAGGTTTAAGGTGCCAGGTTGCATCTAGTGACAAAGGAATTTTTGTCAGATTTTTATTACATAAGGCAGTTTTTCTGCTAGTTTTTTACTGTTTTGACAGTTTTCTTAAATCTTTTCGCCAATAAGGCTAAACCTTCTGTGGGGATCATTGCCACTCATGCTAAATCTCTTGTGGGATGATCGCCCCCCAATGTGCCACATTAAAAAAATGAGAAAAAAAAACACAGATAATACAGAGTTGAAATCACAAACAACTTTGTGCTTGTGTGTGTGCATGCACACGTGCACTAATTAGGCAGACAACCAAGAAGTTTTCTCACTTTGGAAAGAGGAGTGGTGAGAGTAGATTTTGTTTCTTTGTGTGTGTTTTTTCCCAATTCAAAGTCAGGAATAGTTGCAACAAATTGTGTTGAAATTTGAAAAGAATAACAACTGTATATGAGTTTTTTATTTTTTAATTAGGAGAAAGGAGGTAGGAGAGCACACTTCTTTTGTTTTTAGTGGTCTCATCTTGAGTTTTGACATTGATTCCATATTCGGGAGAATCTTAAGGATGGTTCAAAACTCAAAATGAAAAGATAAATACAAGCCCAATGCAAATCAACAAGGTGACTTTAATGATAACTTTAATATAAATGTTATTTGCCAGATTTTGAAATCAGAGTAATATGTGTTGTTACAACATACAATTTTCAACGCCTACTTTGAGAGGAAAATCACATCCTATTGTAGAAAAACTTAGGATATATTAATTTACTCCTGACCTGATCCTAATGTGACTCAAAGTTGGACTTTTCATCTGTAGTTCTTCATTCTTCTGTTTGTGAATCTTCCAACTGACAATAATACAGTGTCCACTTCCATGATTGAAGATTAGTCACCAGTAATTGTTGAAGTACTGGGCCAGTCTGATCTCCCCTGAACCATCTTGTCTCTGGCATCATATGGATTGTGTGACCTAGCCACCCACCAGTGCTCCATCCATTGGAGAACTGTTATGACTCAGTTGCAGATGAACTTGGATGTCAAACTACAACTGTGTCACCAGAGTTCCAACGAGCCTTATTATGTGCTAAATACCAAGCCTCTTTGACTCGTGCTCTTCTAGTTAGAAATACAGTGTGTACTGGACGGGATTGGTTTGGTAAGAGCATCTCCAATGGTGCTCAGTATGTGACTACAGACAGTAAAATTTATTGCGAAACAGTTAAAAGGTGCCAGTTTAGCTCAGGAAATTGGTTTTTTCGCACCAAATTTGTGGAGCTTGCTGGCAAAAGGTGCAACACAGTTTTGCACCTCCAAAAAAGAGTGTAATAAATTGGACCTGACTACAGCTCGGTATTTTTCATTGGTCGATCATAATGATTGGTCCAGGTGGTTTGCTATTAGTAGTCCCCCATGTATTTGCAATTCCAGACACAGTTTTATTGGTGGGGTTGCTAAAAAAAACAGCTCAACTTAGACATTTAATTTTACTATCCAGAGTTACATACTGAGCACCGGTGGAGATGCTCTAAAAGGCAACATGAGAAGTTTGGATGCATGTAATCATGGACTTTAGCAAGTGCGTTAGAATGCTAGTTTAGATGCATTTACTAGTTGACTCTAGAAATGGTTATCCTCATGGCCTAGCATTCCCTTGAGGTTTAAAATTTGTGTGTAACTCATTTTCAAAACCACCAAGACTTTACAAGTAAATGATACAGAGTACAACCTGACACACTTTTGGACATTTAGTCAGGAATTGGGACTACTTGGTCAAATCAATGTTTGTTTCAGAGGTGAATTTTTGCCATTTGGCAAAATCATTTCTCAAACAAATAATATTCTGTCAAATATTTTCCCTTTTTCAGAAAAGTATACATGTTTTTTACACATTGTTCAAGCAAGTAATCAGGATATAAAAATATTTTAATAAATTTCTACTTTTCAGATCTATTGCCAACTGTGGCTAAATCTCCTTGTGGGTGATTGCAAGTGTCACAACATCACAAATTGAAAAAGATAAAAGACTAGTTCAAATGTAGTCATGCACCATATCTTTCCACATCTTCTTCTTACTGGTACCATGGTAAAAACAAAAACTGCATAATTCATCTAAATTGCTTCTAAATGCATGAACATCACATGATTAGACCAAATAAGGATCTGAGAGTTCAAATCTAACATTTTTGGGTTTTATTTGGCCACTGAGAGGCCTCACTCAAGAAGGTGAAGGTATACCAGTGTGGGTTCACCCTGGCCTAAAAACAAAGGTATATGATTACCCATATTCAATACTGGGAAAAGGAAAGACCCAAGGTTAAATCTGGGTGAAATACCAGTGTTGAGAGATTCTCTTCTTTTCAAAGAAACAACTGATGAGTAAGGGTCAGTGTATAGAACCTTGGCTGCCACATCTCAAAAACCAAAGAACTGGTTCTGAAAAAACTATGAAACTCAGTTTGACCCTCAACTACGGTTCAAAAAGCTTAAACAACCTAGCCTAAACCATCTGGTGCTTGCAAGTTCTTTCATAAAAACCATGAGTTCTTTGAAATTTTTTAAAACCCTGGAATTGGAGGTTCTTTTGGTTCTGAAATTTGTGATTTTCAACTTTTTCAAAAACCCACAGGTTCTTTTTTCTATTTAAAATAATAATAAAACTGGAATTTTTTAACAAAATCACAGAACTGCACATTACTGATAAATATTTATGTTATATTTTAACTTTTCTCCTCTACTATGGTTTTCTTCACATTGCTCTTATTCTTTTCTTGTTGTTATTCTTCTCAGATGGTGTTATTCTTTTCGCGTGATGGAATTATTTAATTATTAAAAAACATTTTAATTAATGAAAAATATTAATAACTAGGTTGTGAAAACCGGTTGTTGTATATACAATAATCACTTTATCTTAGAATTGAATGAATTTGAAAAAAATAAAAAGTTGATAACCTAACTGATTCTCACTAGCCCAAAAAAAACTATATATTAGAGAACCAGAATCAGCCAATTCTCACAAAAAATTGAAACCACCCGACATTGTTCATGACCTTTTATGAAATATATGAGCTTTCTAAATTTAAGAACTTTTAGATTGATGGTTCTTCAAGTTGTTTTTTACAAATGAATTTTTTAAACAATGATGGGTACTCAGACACATTTTCATAACAAGATCTATCTATTAAGGTACTTTATTTGTTTTGTATGTTTTTTTTTTTTTTTTTTTTTTTTTTTTTTTTTTTTTTTTTTTTGTCACATTGACATCTCCCAAATTATAGAATTCTCCACTATGTTTTTATATTACCAGAAAGCCCTCAATGAGTAAGGTGCACCAAGGTGGTTTCTTAATGTTTAGACCTACAATGCAAGAGGTATTGGATATTGAACAATTTTGTGAAAAGAAATTCAACAAAATCAAAATCAATTTTAAAAAATAAAAATCAAACAAGCTTGAAATATTGCTGAAAGCCTTTGATGGGTGTGATTCCTTGGAGGTGATTTTGTAAATTTTAGTCTTCAGGTGGGGGAAATATCAAATTTTGAATAATTTCTTTATAGGAAATTAATTTCAAACTTAAATTTTTTATATAAAATTGGGTTGCATTATCAAGGTCCTATTCACACTTTTTTAAATTACATAATCTTGTGCACACTTATCAAGGTCATGTTCACACTTGGGCTAGTGAAATAGGTCACACTAATTACATATAGTAAAGGATGTCATGGGCGTTTTTCATGAAGCTTTTTCCATCCATCCGTCCGTCCCATTATCCGTCCCATCATCCATCTATGGATGGCATTGTACATGGAAGAAAACCCTAGCAAAAATAAATAACCCCCCCCCTTTGCGCATGTGTCGCTGTCTAGGAAAGGCATGCCCAGCCCTAGGGGGGTCTAATATCAATATCAGACCAAAAGGGCCAAATACACCCTAACGTACACCTAGAAAACCTAAAAATTCCAATTCCAATTCTTCCATGTTAGTTTCATTCACCCAAGATAGCACAATGTGCCTCTATTTTATTGGGTTGAAAAATGAGTCATTTGCATAAACCCTCCCATAGTCATAGCAAGATGATTCAAACCCAAAGAAATCAAGCTTTGGGTTGTCAAAAATAAAGTTATGAACTACACTATCATATGAGCCCAATGCATAGACATGTTGTTGTAGTTTTTACTGTTGCAACACAAACCTAGAAAACTTTTCATTGGATTGTTGGGTGCCAAGGACCTTGGTGATGTCTCTGTCTTTGTCTGTATCTCTTAGTTCTTCATCTTTTTGTGCTCACATAAGTTTGACAATCTATGTTGGGGTTTAATACAGGTCTTGATTACTATAAGGGCTATTACCATTTGTTTCACCAGTACCATCAATGTATGCCATTGTGGGGTCCAAACATGTTTTGGGCGTATGCTGTTTCCAAACATCTCATTCACTAGCTCTATTTGGAAATTGTTTTAGAACCAAACCAGTGGTATGATGCCATGGGAGTGTGGTCAAGCTCTAATACCATCAGCCTTGATGGTGCCCCTTTCATTATCTACATAGGTCTGCCATTTCCAATTCCTGTTCACATCATTGTTCCAATTTCTTTTGTGATTGTTTTATGGAGATTGCATTGTTGAGAAATATAGGATTTTGGTTTTTTTTGTGTGATGTTCAAACCCTAATCTGTCATCCTTTCTATGAATTTTCCTTTGGTAGAGTCCTTTGTCATCTTTCAACAATATAGCTCATTAAGTAGGTTGTTTCCATTTGACTTTCGGTTTGTCTTTGTGAAATTAAGGCTTATTGGTCTAGTTGCAAGTCTCTATGGGTTCAAATCCATTGTATACATGTGAATGTTAGCCAGAAAATTAGTGTGCACCAATTTGTTTGAAGGAGTTGAAGGGGGTTTTCCTTTGTGGCATCAAATGGGGTTAGGTAAAATGAACCATACCTTCAAAGAGACAAAACAAGGCAGTACCAACAGACCCTTCAGACCCACTTCTCAAAAAGTGGATGAAAATGCCAAAAAATCTTATTGTAAGACATCCTACAGAAGTTGTTAGCAACATAACATTCAGAGATTCTTGAATGTCTTGAATGTTCTTGAATGTTGGCAGGAGGATGATGGCAATTAGGTTTTCACGGTGGGCTCAGTGATAGGCAAAACTAATATTACCAAAATTGCTTGCAAGAACTAGCCATGAGAAAATAGGTTGTGCACCGCCTTGACATACATATGGAGCATCAACATTGTGCCAAATTGCGTAAAACCTTGCAGCTCACCATTAACCCAATTCTCGACAGGATGGTAATGGAATGAAGTCCTAAGCAAATGTTGTGGCAATTTTTGCATCATGATTGTCAAGAATCTTTGCAAACCTAGGTCCATTGAAGAAGAGATCAACCAACCGGGTGCCCATGTGCCTCTTATGACATCTACTACTAGCTCAATGCGTGTATGCAGGACTTTCATTTCCCCAAACTGTAATGTTACCAAACAGCGAATCACCAACAAACATGTACTTGATGTGTCTAATCTCTATCGTTGCAACATAAGTCCTCCCAGCTCCTGATTATTGTGGCTAAATTTTGCAACTTCCTCATGAGCAACTACTCCCATGTATTCACCTTCTGAATTTGCAGCTTTTCTTCCATGACCAACGTCGCTCTTAATATCGCCGATCAACATCTCATGATCCCCAAGATTTTGATATCAATATCAATAACAAACCCAACATATATTCTCCACACAATGTCCGAAGACATTCAAGAATGTATGTGTGCACTCATTGCACAACATGGTAATGTTTTGGTAGCTTTGGCGACCCTTCGGCAACAACCAAAAGTTCAACAGAATGATGAGCAAACTAACTTTTTGGGAAATCTTGTTCCACATATTAATGCTCCAGCAAAATTCAATCAAGACATGTTAGAATCTACACGTGAATTACACAGCCACCTACAAAGAAAATGGTGTGCCACACAACGTACAGAGTCGGCCGGGCCATCTAAAATGCCACAAAACCGAAGTAATCATTTGTGTTGAGAACAACAAACCGTACAATAAGCAATAACATGTGCACAACCTTCTCTTAGCAATGACGCATTGCAATTGTTTAGAGACAAAGATGCATCAACTTCGGCACAATCGGATTATGGAGAAATGGACACAATGTGGATTCTACAACATGAAAATGTGGATTAAAAAACAATTGGCAAAGTCGAGCAATAGCAACCCACAATTTTCTCTATGTTGCGAAAATGGCAAAGTTTTGTTGTCGAGTCATCCTGTAACATCGCAAGAGTTGGAAGTTTTTTTAACCAGCAAAGAAAGAAATGTCGTCAAATTTTGAAATCAGATTTGCATGTACAATTCGGTGTTAGCATTCACTTCGCTCGGTGCCAAAGTTGATGAATCAATAACAAGAGGCACTGGACCGTATTCCTTTCGCATTCCGGATGAACTTTATCACAAAATCGGATCCTTGTGTCTTGCCAAAAGACAGCGTCCATAGTTTGCACAATTGTACATTCATGATATGGAAAGCAAACATTAAAACCGCCATGTCGTTATGTCGCTTGATCCAACGATGTTGGATCGGTTATTGACCATGATGTACAATATCAATCCATATGTCAAAGTGTTCAAAATGGCAAAGGATATGATGGTAACAAAAGGTGCTCCCAAAGATCTGAAATTACATCTCATTGTTTTTCGAACAAAGGATGCCCACCGATAGAATGTGTCAATAGCCGATGAAGTCGTTGCATTGATGGTAGGAAATGGTTCTAAGGCTATAAACAATCGTGACGTCGTCTTTGCTCAGCAAGTTGGCCCGTTTTAGCACATTTTTAAGCTACATGTGGGATACATGGCTTTACATTATCCATTATTATTTCCTTACGGTGAGGATGGATAGCATCCAAATATTCCATTCAGTGGTGTTATTGTGTAGGATGCTAATGCAGATTTGGATGAAGACCATGCGAAAGGATCTGAGCATTAAAGAAAGCATCACAATGTGACAATGGCCGAATTTTACGATTATCAACTTTAACATCGAGACACTAATGGCATTGCATTGATTTAGGGTGGTCGATTGAATTAACAATACATTGTGGATGCTTATGTGGATGTTGAACAAAACCCCTTGAAGTATCGGTGCCCGAATCAAAAAAAGGTTCGTGTAGATCTTTATCAAGGCCTTTAGGACACCATCACTATAAGTGACAATAGCATTGTTGCCATCGGACAAAAGATCATTCTACCATCTTCTTTCACAGGAGGTCCACGTCACATGGTTCAGAATTATCAAGATGCCATGGCAATCTACAGATGGGCCCATTACCCGAATGCATTTGTTACATTCACTTGTATTCCCCAATGGCCTGAGATTAAAAGAGCGTTGCTGCTTGGACAACAACTTTAGGATCGACTGGATTTGGTAACCCGAATGTTCAAAATCAAGCTAAAGGAATTGATCAATGACATTCACAAGAAGCATATTCTAGGACGCACGATTGCGAGAATCTATGTCATTCAATTTCAAAAGCGTGGGTTGCCGCATGCACACATTCTCATCTTCTTTGCCAAAGATTACAAGCCACACACGGTCGAGGATGTAGATCGCATGATCAATGTTGAATTTCCGAATCCAGAGATAAGCAAGTTGGTCCACGAGACAGTTATTAGATGCATGATGCATGGTCCATGTGGAGTTACATTTCCAAATGCCCCATGCATGGAAGATGGCAAATGCAAAAAACAATATGCACGCAAGTTCCAATCTGAGATGGTGATGGATGTAAACGAATATCTTATTTATTGACACAAAGATACAAGGTGCACAGTTTTGGCTCATGGCGTTGAATTGGACAATTGTTGGGTGGTACCGCACAATGTCTATTTGTCAACCAAATATGATGCGCACAACAATGTTGAGGTCTGCAACAACATTTGTGTAGTCAAGTATCTATTCAAGTACGTTTACAAAGGACATGATTGTGCAACTATTGAAATCTCACGCCAGAGTGACAATGCCACCGAAGGGAACATGGTCAAAGCTAATGAAATTTAAAAATATCTCAATTATCGCTTATGTATTTGCATCAAAAGTAGCGTGGCGCATCTTTAAGTTTGATATGCATGAATAGTTTCCTACCGTTGAACATCTGCAATAGCATTTGCCCAATCAACAAATGGTGTTATTTGATGATGACAATGATGTGTAAGAAGTGGTAGCACGATCGGCTATTTCGATGTTAATGGAATGGTTCAAAACAAACCAAGAATCAGAAGCTACATGAAGCCTTACTTTCGATCAACTCCCTCAACAATGTGTGTGGAATTGAAAATTGAAGCAATGGACAATGCACAAGAAAGACTTTGCCATTGGTCGCATGTATTATGCACACCCAACATCGAGTGAATGTTATTATTTGCAAATGCTGCTGAACTGCATCAAAGGTGCCACATCCTACAAGCATTTGCGGACAGTGGATGGCATAGAACACAACATATTCAAAAATGCATGTATTACAATGGGTTTGCTTGCAGACGACAATGAATGGCATCAAGCCTTGGAAGAAGCCGGTCGTTGGGCCTCAGGATGACAACTACATGACATGTTTGCCTCAATGCTGATATTTTGTGAGGTGACAAATCCCAAATAGCTATGGGATGCACATTGGGAATTTTTGAGTGATGACATTGAGGCAATGACACGCCGCAAGCGTGATGATCCAACCATTACCCTTTCTAAGGATGTGCTAAAGAATCGTGCATTGTATGAGATTGATTAAGTTCTCATCCGCAATGGACACCGCCTGGAAGATATTCCAACGCTTCCCAAATCTAATTACGTCCTTCCTGTTCATGGAAGAAACCGAGTGGTCTAAGAAAAGTTGGCTTATGATTAACATTCATTGACTATAGATGCAAACAATGCAAAAGATAGGCTCAATGATGATCAGCGCAACGCATACGAAACTATTTTGAATGTCATGACAAACAAAGGAGGCAAACTGTTCTTTGTGTATGGTAGTGGTGGAATTAGTAAACCATTTGTTTGGACAATGCTTGTATCCCGTCTACGAGGGCAAGGCAAAATCGTGCTTGTAGTTGTGTCATTAGGAATTGCATCTTTGTTGTTTATGGGCAGCAGAACCGCCCATTCAGGATTCAAAATTTTGATTGATTTGCACAATGAGTTAACTTGCAACATCACACAATAGATGAAAGTGGCTGAGTTGGTGCGTAAAGCTAATCTAATAATTTGGGATGAAGCACCGATGATGCATCGCCGAGCTTTTGAAGTTGTTGATCGGACCCTGCATGATTTGATGCAAATGGATGATGCACAGGCAACCGAGAAGATCTTTGGTGGGAAAACCATGGTCCTTGGTGGGGATTTTTGATAGATCCTGCCTATTGTTCCCAAGGGAGGGTGAGAAGACATTGTCAGTGCTTCATTGCTTCGATTGCATCCTTGGCAACATGTTATGATTCTTTGTCTTCATATCAACATGCGAGTCATGGCAGCCAATTTTGAAGAGTAACGAGAATTTGCCAAATGGGTGTTGAATGTTGGAAACGACAATTTTCCTGCCATTGCAGAAGAAGAAGGTGTCGATCCAAATTAGATCAAGATTCCATCCAATATGAAGCTACTAGTATAAGATTGTAGCTTAAGAGGATTAATCCGAACCATCTATTCGGATCACTAACGCCACTTTGGAGATGCCATGTATTTTATGCAATGCAACATTCTGGCCCCCAAAAATACTAACGTTGATGAAGTCAACAATGTAATTCTTGAAACGCTATCTGAAGAATCGCACATGTACCTGAGCGTAGATTCTTTGGTTCCGACAGAAGAAAGTGCGAGTGCTGTTGTAGGAGTTTCAATTGATTCATTGTATCTAGTGGAATTTCTGAACATTTTGCAATTTAGCGAGATCACAAATCATAAGCTGAAACTCAAAGTGGGTGTGCCAATCCTTTTGTTGCGCAATCTCAATCAATCAATATGATTGTGTAATGGTACGAGGTTAATTGTCAAAAGATTAGGTCAATGTGTTATTGAAGCGAAGATCATCATAGGGAACAATGTTAATAAACGTGTGTTCCTACCCCACATCATCATGTCCCCCTCTGGGACTGATTAGCCATTTGTTTTGCATCGTCATCAATTTCCTGTTCAAGTGGCATTTGCGATGACAATCAACAAGAGTTAAGGTTAGACACTGAACAACATTGAGGTATATTTGCCATCTCCGGTCTTTTACCATGGTCAATGGTATGTTGTTATCTCATAGGTCATAAGCAGTGTAAACATCAAGATTTTCAGCGGCCAGGGTCCTGATGAATACATGCGGAATGTGGTATATAGAGAGGTTTTAGAAATGTAGTTTGTAGTTGTAATTTTGTAATATGTACCATCAAATATACACACACTTGTGCATTAGGCATAGGGTTCAAACTAGTGTATATGAAGCATCAAGTTTTGTACTTATATGGTTTGTTCAACAAAAGTTGAAAAATACACATTGAAATGAATTATGAAATTGGATTATGAAAATATGTTTAAAATGTTTTTATTTTAAATAAAATATTGTCTTAATGTTTTATTATTTCATAACATTAAAAAAAGTCCTTTTTATCTCAGGTGCTTTATAAAATATATAAAAAAATAACCTCCTCAAATATATACCTTCAAGACATGTAAAACAACATGAAAATCATTGTCAAGTCATTCACTATTGCATAATGTTGAGAATTGAAAACATTTTTTTACCAATCATCAAGATTTTACATTTGGTTTAAAATGTTATAGTTTGAATGCAAAATGTTTTTTTTATTAAAATGATGTTTTTAGTGAACTTAGTAAAAATATATTTAATTGTAATTTTTTTCAATGTTGGGTGAATATGAAAAGCATTTTTGAATATCATTTAAATATCCTTATATGAACCTCTTACGATATCACTTTGAATGATATTTTGACTAAAACCCATTGATTCTCACTTGTGTGAAAATTGAATGGTGAAAACTAGCTTAAGGAAACAATTAAAAATATTGAAACCTTGGTGAGATAAAACCCTTTTACCCAGGGTAAGTTCATAGGTTACTGTATACAAGGTTTTATGCACAAAGTTTTACATTTAAGGCACAAGGTTTGAAAATAATTATAATAGTTGCACAAGTAGGAATAGTGAAAATATATTTAAGATAAAATTGCCCATCATAAACACATATTTATCATCAAACATTTTTCAATATTTTTTTAATTTCTTAATCAAATTAAGCAATTTTTGTGTCATTGGATGCACAAACTAGAGGGTTACAAATATTTTTTGAACATCATAAGTAAAGGAGTAACCTAGAATGAGGATGAATGCTTAGTTTGCTTCAATTTTTTTGAAGAATTAGCTCTAAGCCCCTCTCTAATTTCAACCCCATATCTTCCTCATTTTTAGTTCATTTTGAGTGATTGAAAACTTAATGGATGTGCTAGCTAGGGCTTTACAAAACTTCTTTGTATTGCAAAGCAAAGATGTAATGATCTTAAGCTCGAAATTTTAATATGTTTAAAAGTCACCCATCATTGAACATTGAACCCCTTACACCAAACACCCCATACCTTGCTCATTTTTTTAACAAATTGGGAGATTTTTGTGACATTGGAAATACTAGGTGGAAAGCTTAAAATGTTCTTGGAGCTTCATAATCAAAGGAACATTGTGTGAGGATTCAACCTCATTTGATTTCTTAAGTGTTCACTCACTGACCTATCTACCCTAACAACAATGGAAGCACACAGGAAAAAGGAGATGAAACTCAGTTTACCAAAAACAATTTAGGATGTGGTAGCACTTGGGCCAACGGTGTTAGGCCACACTAGTTTACATTAAAAAATATCTTAAGGCAAAAGAAGAATGATGGAAACTCAAATATTTCACCATGCAAAAAATAATCTTCAAAAAATCCTCTAAAAGAAACCAAAATCCTTCAAGATATTATAAGTCTATGACTAAACTAAAGTTTCAACACAAGCCAAAGATATCATCTTTCAAAAATCATCACATAAAAATAGACCTATTACCTAGGGGGCAAAATCCCTTAAGCTACTATACTCTATAATGAATCTAAACACAATATCCTTGCCTTGTTAGTAGGCAAGGCCAAAAACAACCAAATATGTTGGTTCCCAGCAGTCCCCAACAAAGAGAAAGTGGTAAATTGGTAATAAAAGCCACACTGAAATGAGATGACACCAACCCTAGACGACATCAAAATAGCTTCAATCTTTTTTATCAAATTTTAGGTAATAAAATTCAGCTGTCAGGCACCTGTGCAAATCAGATGTCCAATGTTCAAAAATTGACATGTGGCAAAACATCCTAAAGACACATTACTCTTCACAAGATATAAACAATTTGGAGTGATAATTTAATTGAAAGAATTAATGTTGCAACTAAGTAAAGATTGATTTGTTGATCAACTGATCCAAAATAAAATTTAGAAATAAACCCCTTTGGTTTGGGGGGGGGAATAAATAAATAAATCATTTTTAAAAAATTAGGATGAATTACCAACCAAGAACAAAACTAGGTGATACAACCACGTAGAATAAGGCAGGAGTAAGTTGTCAAAGAGCCTAGTAAAGGAAAAGGCCCTTAATCACTTGGCAAAATACCCAAGCAAATGGCTACCTTAGTACCTAGGCTGATTAGGCACTAATAATTTTTTTTTGAAATTGTCAAAAATTCTGAAATATATATGGCTGCTATGCCCAAAATCTCAATGAAACTCTCAAGCACAATAGCTTCATTATCTAGTATAACATTATTGAATTGTAAATTATTATTCAACATTATACTAGATAATGGAAGCTATTTTGCTTGAGTAGTAATAACTCACAACAAATAATTAATTATTAGCCACCTTGCTGCGGAACCAGCCTAGGTACTTTGGTGTAGCTTTGGTGAGTGTCAAACCACTCTTTTGGGGGGGATTGTTGGAAAAACAATAACCGTCACCACCCCCTTGTTATAATCTGGCACTTGTCAACACATTCTAGAAGCCAAATTGTTGCCCACTTTTCGGAAAGCCAAGTGTCTTCCAACTTATCCATAACAACCTTGGGTCTTAACTCACCTTGGTTAAGGCCCTAGAGTGAACTTAACCATAACAACTCTAGGGTCCTTAACAACCTTGGTTAAGACCCTAGACTGAAATTCACTCTAGGGCCTTAACCAATACAGCAATAGAAAAATTAAGTTGATGTTTTGTAACAACAAATGATCCTCTTTTCAATCAACAAAATTCTCTTTTTTTTTAGGGTTTAGTAATACTTAGTAATTTTCAAACCGGATATTTTATTTATAAAAACTCAAAAAAAATGCTTCTCTGAATAATTAGGTAGTTTTTTGTAATGGAGATTCAGGTGTTATGTATAATTATTGGAATTAATTTTGATTTTTGGGTTATATGTATAGTTGATTTGGAGGTGGACGGTGAAGATTCTAATTCCCCTGAAATGGAGGGCACAGATTACATCACTCTCGTAACGCAGCTGCAATGAAGACCCGGGTGAAGACGACCCTAACCGAGTGCTTTCTTGCTGTTGCAAGATTCTCGCACAACATCTTGCGAGCTATGGCGGAGCAAGCGGATCATGTCTTCGTTTACGGCAAGCTGCGGCCCGATGTTGTAGCCACAGCACTGCCGCTGCCCGATGCTTGTGACGCGCAGAAGGCGTGGCTGTTAGGAGGGAGGCTCTACTCCTTTAACAGGGGAGGTCAGGAGCATGCTGCGGTGAGATTGAGAGAAGCGGGACAAGCTACTTGTGGGTGGGTGGTCAAAGCGCCCTCTCCGGATGTCATGTCCACTCTGCTGCGAGAATCGGAGGCTAGAGAGTACTCGCCTCAGCTGTATGAGAAGGACATAGTCGAGGTATGTATTATGCTTGTACGTACGTACGTATGTATGTATGTGTGCATATGAACAACACTGCAGTAGACTTGTTTGTGGAGAATGGGGTTTGGGGGTGGAGAAGACGCGTGCAGAAAGCATGAGCTTTCAGAGAGACAAATTCTGAAAATGCAATTGGACAATTTCCCCAGTTGACCGAGCCACACTTTTCACCTTCATAACCCTTTTTTCGTCTTTCAAAACATCTTCGTGGGTTGGGAGTTTAAAGAGGGGATAAGCAATAGGATATTTCAAGGTGAGCAAGTACCCGAGTGCAATTAGTGGATGTGAAGTAAATTACAGTTGGAGAAGGATTGGAGAAGCTGGATTCTGCAGAGTCTGTCTTGGAACCAACTGCTTCTTTCCATGCTTGGAGGTGGAGGGTTTTTTGATAACTGTATGCAGAGAAAAATTTGATCCCTCTTTAGTGGATGCAAATACTTGCTTCATGTCTTGGATGAGCATTGAGCACCGATTGATGTGAGGCTTTGTTGTTATGATGAAGGTGGTTACTGAGAAGGGTGAACGAGTACCGTCATATGTGTATCATCGGCCTGATGTGGATGTGTCCAATCCTGTACCCAAAGGTGACTGGCTACAACACTTGAAGTGATTCAGTACTCAGCAAGTTTCCTCTATGGAGGAATCGCAGAAGGAGATGTGTCTGCAGTGCTATGATCATTGATTAGAACCATGTTTTCAGTTCAGCGTGATGAATTGGGCTGCAATTGACAGGTGGAGAGACCTTGTCTGCACTGATGAGGTTGTAAACTAAGTTCAAATCTGAAGAACTTTCAAGGGCAGGTTTAGGGATTGATTACTGCAACTTTTCCAGTGCAGCAGTCTCCACACATACTTAAAATTGTGTGTACATTCTGCATTTGTTTGTGTTTTTGGACTTCACAATTTTGGCCAAAGGTCATTATGTCAAAAGCTATGAGTTTTGGGATGATAACATCTCAAGAGTTGGATCTGTGCATAGTGGCATACTGAATGATCAGTCTTTCTTGCTTAGGAGGGTTGTGTTGAGCGGATGATAGCCAAAGAAAGAAATTGTGCAAGCTCTAAACCTCTTTTGCAAGTGTTCTTGTACAGTGAAGTGCATTGTGGCCTATTTGGGCATTCAAATCACAGATTTAAAATCATAGGGAACTGTATTTGCAAGATGTACCCTGCAACTATACTCATTTGAGAGTAGTATGCTAGAGTTTGTGAAAGATCATGGGCAGATCTGCTTCTTGTGGGGCAATCTTTTTTTTTGTAATGTAATGAAAAAAATCCAATAAAAAACCTGATGGCTGGAACCATCACATGGAAGACAAAAGGAGAGGCCAAATAAAGGCCAAAAGATGTGCAGCCCACAGAAACCAAAAAAAGGAGAGAGCTAGTCCTTCTCGTGCAAGGAAGCTATCTCATCCACATCTCCTCTAATGTCGCCTGGATGCAAATCATGAGATCTAATAGTAATGAGGTCTAAAACAAGCATCTTTTACCAAAGCAATCTTTCTCTCCATAGCAAAAGTTAAAGCATGTTAAAAAAAAATATTAACACAATGTCTAAAAAATTAAATGTAAAAAGACAAAGATAAATGATTTCTCAATTGTCAAGCACATTCTTTGATGATATGATTCATATCACACCCAAATATGTTATGCACCTCCATAACCATCAAAATAAATCTACAACATTTTTTCCTTCATGTGCATATGTTAACACATAAAATGTTAAATTTAGATTTAGAAAGCTTGCTTTAGTGTATGGAAAAAATATCTATAATATTTAAAAGGAATTTTAAAAATTTTGACAAATTTTCTATCAATGAATTCATTATTTCATTATTGGTGAATTCATTATATCCATAACAATTAGTTCCCAAGCACTAAAGGACATTGTGAAATTGAAACAATTTCATAGAAAGCCTAATGAAATTTCTAATGAACTTATCACACCTTCTAATAGTGTCAAGCCTAGGTCTTCTTTGGAGGTGAGGTCTGATGTTTTTATGGCCAAAATTTAAGACTAAGGGTCTAAGGACCCAAGATCAACCTAAGAACCAAATTTGAAACCCACCCAAAACTTGAAAGTGAACAACAGTACAAGAAACCATTAAAAGTACTGAAATACCTTGAGGCCTTAATGGATTTAGTGGTAATTTAATTATTTCTGAATTGCTGATTTTATTTTTTAATTAGTTATCAAAATACAGAAATTTTGAAGTTTCAAGTTGCATAATGCTAAAAGTTTTGGAAACTGAAGGGTTATAATTATAATTAGCCTTGATCAATAGCACGGTTTTCATTTTTTTTGGTTATCACAATAGTACATGCTTCATTTGGCCTTTAGCATGGCTTTGTGAATTTAGAATGACATATTGTGAGTTCGAATATTTGATGAATATAATTATGTAAGTGTCAAAATCTTAGACAAGATTGATTTGAAAACACATTTCATTGAAAATCAATGAATTTTCATGCATTTAAAATTTTCACAAAAGCAAACATAAAAGCAAAAGCAAATAAAAATTAAGAAATGTGACACATAAATATTATGTATCAAAATCAATGAGAAATGATAGATATCCTCATTCACATCAAAAAAATAAAAATAAAATGCAAGTCTTTTTTTGAAATATTATAATGCATTTTAATAGATAAATTTGAGTGACGAAATTTTGAAGATATAATATAAGGGTGATTTTGCATAATCTTTTGTAAGCTTGTAGAATCTATTGTATGATCATCCCTTGACAATTCCAAGGACAATTCTAAAAACAACTCATAACTACTTCATCATTTCCCACCTTATTTATTTTAATTTTTTTTAACTACCTCCCTCTTTTACCTTATTCACAATGGATATAATGTTTAATATAATTTAAATTCATTTTTAAATTGATATAAATAATAATGAGATATTTAAAATCAAATGGGAACATGATTATAAAAAAAAAGGTTGAATGTCACTAGTAGTGTGCAACAATGCAAAGCTCAAGTTGATTATTCAACACTAAAATCTTGAATCCATTAAGGTACAATGAAAATACATCATAGTTATTTGATATATTGAAATGATGACTTCAATGTTCCAAATGTTTTCAATCATAGATTCATAAGCTGGGTAGCCCTATCTTGTTTCAAGCCTTGATGTCTTATGGATATTTTAAGACATCTTATTTGTAAGTATTTCCAAATTATGAGCAAATTTATAAAAGTATTAACCAATCAAAGCTATTTATGTTGTCCACTTATTCCAAACCATACACTTTCAAAATAAAGCTGGAGATGAGTTTTCATTATATAAAATTTGAATGTCTTAATGAATGGTTGTGTAACCATGCAACTCTGAAAAATGATATTATTGAATTCAATGTTATATCAAATGAGCATTGTGATTCTTTATATCATAGCACCTTTATCATTTTAGCATAAATTAAATTATTTTTTATTTTTTCAAAATTTTGAAAAATTATTTACTATTTGTGTCAAAATTTTAATAAAATAAAAAATTCAACTATCAAGATTTGAACCATAAACCTTTCACGACAATGATTTAAAATTAAAGCAATCTAAACACATTAGATTGTTATATAACATTAACAAGGTTCTGTTTAATATTTTTTATAATCATTACTTGTTGAGAATTTCAAAATTAAAAAACCGATTGTCAAAGTTAAGATTTTAAATTTAATTAATTATTCAACAATTTGTTGTCAAAATGATAAAGGTACTATGATAATTGATCTTCTAAACAATCTTATAAATGTGAATTTTTAAATTTATTTCCCTTTTGAAACTTCTTAATCCAAGCATCAATCCTTTTTTTTTTCAAATGCTAAAATGCTACTAAGCAATTTCTCATGGCGGTTTTAGGATTCATAACCATGGTTCTCAAAAATATTAAAGACTTGATTCTGATATATAATCAATAATCTCAAATTGTTTTGAGATTAATCAAATAACCGATTGTAAAACCATCAGTTTATTGCCGGTTCTTTCATGGTTCAGTACGGTTTTTGAAATAACCGGGAGTAACTGTTGTTTGACTCTGATCTTGTAAAGAATAAGAACCGGTGGTTCTATGATTGAGAATTATTTTTGAAACCGGAACCGGCGGTTCTATATCAATTCAAATAGGCACACAACACTGAAAAAAATAACCCCTCAAAAGAGAAAACCTCTTAATTGTATCGGGCTGCCCAAAGGCCTTTTTCGGGCAGAATGAGGATGGACGTCGGTCGGGCAGGCAGGTCGATTGCTGCTTTGGGTTCTCGAGCCGCGAAGGGATCGAGGATTTGCTGTTTGGGACGAAGAAACGGACGAGGGCCAGGAGGGAAGAGCGATGGCGAGCTCGGAGCATTCGGCGTCTCAGGAGGAGATGATGGCAGCACGTCTTCCGCTGGGAGCAAGAGATGCGTGTGCCAAGTTGCTAATCCCATTGAATCAGTGCAGGGCGGAGTCGTTCTACCTGCCGTGGAAGTGTGAGGATGAGCGGCATGCTTACGAGAGGTGCGAGTACCACCTCTTCTTGCTCCGTATGAAGAAGATGCAAGAGATCCGGGAATCGCAACTTCAGCCTGCTACAAGCTGATCCATGTAAACACTCCTGCCCAGGTATTTCAACTTGGACTCTATTTCCTTTTAGGGTTTTCAGCTGTGAAGTTTTCTACTTGATTCAGGATTGCCGGTTTTTTTTCCCTCCTTCATACTTGTGAGGACTTCTGCGTAGAATTGTTTTCATCCTTTAGCATTGCCCCCACATACAGGCCTATTCACAAAAGCGGCTCCTATTCCCAATCATTGAGATCTCCTCTTTTTCTAAGCGCATTTCTTAGGGTTTCATGCTCTAAAGATTGTGCATTGCTTGAGTATTTCTCTGCTTTTTCTCCGTTTTCTACTTGTTTTTGTGAAAGAAATCTTATTTCCATGTTCTGGCATTGTTAGCCTCTTTGGTTTCTCCAGTGACTTCTATATATGCTATTTTCTTTCACAGGGCTTGATGGACTTGAAGGCATTGGAATGAGCAAGAGCCACTGCGGCAGTTATTGGAATCAACTTTTCTTCACACATTGTGCAGACTTTTGCACTGTGTGGAGGTATCATATAAACATTGAAGTCCATTCATCATAGGTCACTATCCTGAATATAGTTCATGAGGTATTCAGATCTATCAAAATCTCCTGTTCTCTATAATCTCAGCATGTTTTCAAGACATTGCTACCCTAAGCCATTATGCTTTGTACTCCATTCACATGTTGTTGAGACTGTCCAAGGAATTGTTACCTCCATCTGTCATTGAGAACACTAAGTAAGATTTGTGTGTCATCAATATTTGTATGGCAATGAACTGGGTTTGGTAGAGCTGCTAGAAATCTCAGGTCAGATCTGTTTCCAAGGAATTCTAGCATTCATGCCATTCAAAACAGTTATTTCATTTTGTATTGCATCAACATTTGTTGTGCATGATGATAAGTTAGGTTTAGTAGAGCTGCTAGAAATTCATGGAGATGTACTGAAAATTTTGCACAGTGGGCCACATGTATGATGGCTGATCATAGTTTTGTCAAGATTTCAGATGGAGAGCTCCACTACTCTGTGTGATGGACCATCTGAAGGCCACTACATGACATTATAAGATATGCAAACCAGACTGTGCAAAGAAGTGAGTGTTCAGGTTGACAAAATCCAAGTAACTGGCACCAAACTTCAACTTCCTTGTCTTCAGAAGCATTTTCATAATCTTTTAGTCTCTATGCTTCCCAAGTGCTGATTCTGGATCAAGGCCTGTACTCCTGCCTCAGTATCTTGGTTGACACTCAGGATGTCTGCACATGAGGAAAAAGAAAGTACTGCTGTAGGGCTTTAGCTTCTTTTCTCTGGAACTTTGAATTGCTCATCACCCATTGGTGCCTGCCTCACCCTTGAGGAAGGTTGGTATTGAGACTGCCACATCTCCAGCAGTGCAAGATCTGACTTTCACCATGAGGCACTGGATTTTGGCACTAAAATGTCTTTGAATATACAGAAGAATATACAGCACACTTTTGATGGTCACATAAGAATGGCTGAACCAAATGCTGAACTCTATTTTCCCGCCAAACTGTTTTCATCCCTCATCACCCAACAAGCGAAGACCTGGTTGAATACAATATCCTCATGAGAGCATGTCTAAAACTCTAAATTACATAACTACAGGAAACATTACACAACAATTTCCTATGAAGCATGCTTCACTGTTGCCATACTTCATTCAGCCCCCACTATTGGAAAATAACAACAGAATGAAACCACAAAGGAGTATGCAACTATATGAAGAAAATTGAATGTTCTCGACTTACACTAAGAATGCACTACATTACCTCACAAATCTCCCAGTCTTAGAAGCAAAACTGCAGTCAGTTAAGAAACCTTGAATTTGTTGAATGATGTTGAAATTAAATTGATCGGCATAGGGACATTGCCACATTAAATATATGTTGCATGTTGTGATGGCAAGGTCATATAGATGCATTGGGATTTATGATCCAACTCATCCACCACTTCCTTCTTTTCCATGAGCTTTTATTGTGACTAAGATATTTCTGGGTTTTCAAGCAGCACAATTCTTTGATTGAACAAATTAGGCCTCCTTTTTTGAACTGCAAGGTTACAAATAGGATAACATACATGATGTGTGAGGGCCTATCTCAACCTATCTCAAAGGAGTTATTGGCCCTTACACATCATGTATGTTTCTCCTGAAAAAACACAAGATAGAGTGTATCAAAAGGCTACACTTGATTACGTCTTCTAAAGTTTATTGCCTTAGCATTTTTTTCAAGCTTTAGGATGACAATATGTAATCAATAAGTATGCAACAATAATCCATCAATTCCAAACAACATTTTCCATTTATTTTTAAGCCCAACTAGAGATAATTCTTTTGTATACATGCGTGCACAAACCCATCATACATTATGGTTTTCTTCAAATCCTATGATTTAGCAACTCATGATTTTTTACATTAACAAAAAGAAACAAAAAGTTCATTAAGAATAACTTAAAATTGACATGTTGCAAAATCCTTAGAAATTTACTTCATTAACATATTTTTAACTAAAATGAAGGTATTACAATTATAATATCAATCATTTGAACATTTTGAAATCCATACATGAAATTTGCTATCAAGTGTGACAATTAATTCAATCTTAGTTTTCATAAATATTGACACAAGACTTCGAACTTTTGTAACTGAAAAAAATAGGTAATAAATTATGCTTTCCTATTAGTATCGTGCCATCTCAAATGCAGGCTTTATGAACTTCAACATGTATATTGAATGCATGCAACACCCATCAATTATTGATTAAATTCTTTGACAAATTTAAATTGAGATTACATTAGCCTCAACCTCCACACCTAGAACAATTGGATACATGGCACCAGAAATTCTTACTTCAAAACAAGTGTCACCAAAAAACGATGTGTATAGCTTTTGAAATTGTTGATGGAATTTGTGCATGGATCATTGTTCATTTTGCATGGAGATGAAATTGACATTCAGGGATTTATCAAATGTGCAAAAAAGGTTCATGTGCAAAAAGATGGATTTGAAGAGATTTTCCATGCCCTTATCAATAATTCAACTATTGGGTTTGACAACAATGAAGCCAAATTATTTTTTCAAATGTCCTTGAGTGCATTTAGCTAACCTAGATGGACAATGTTTTATGTTTATCATTAAATTTGTGGTCAAATTTCAAACACCCAAAATCATGGATTCAACCAAATACTCGAAACAATTTGAAATGCATTAAATTGGAATGTTCAATGAATGTAGAACTTCCTATGAAGGTTTACATATGTAAATGATACATTCAAGAAACTTGGAATTCATCTAGACCATTTGGATGATTGATATATATAGTAAAAAAAAATTTATTCTCAAAGTCAATAAAGTTATGATGTTGAATACAAATGTAGCTTGGTTTGAACTTTTTGTTTTGGAAGGATATGTTCTAATTGTGTCATTGAAGATTGAGACATGAGCATATGGTCCCATTTATTGGAACATTTTGCCATGTTTTGATTGCAATGTATAATATTTGAATAATAAGAATCTAACTTTTATGATTTTTTTTCTTGTAGGAAGAACCAAATCAAAGACCAGGAATGCAAGTTCTCCAAATGTTGGAAGCATTGAATACAAAGAAAGATATATGGTTTGCCACATCAATCCGAGAAAATTCCAACATATTATTGAAAAGATTTGGGTTATTTTAATCCACTAACCCTCCACTTCCAAAAGGACATGATTTGTATATCCTTTATACGATTAAATATTCAAAACGTATACTTAATGTTATGTGTCTCAAGTTTATTCCATTAACCTTTTCTGAATGTGGAAAGGTATCCTAATAGGTCCATAGACTCAAAGTTTCAACATTGTTTATAATACATTGCCATACAACTTGACAACTTTAGTGTTTGTATAAATGATAAATTAAAACATTTATTACATGCAAAAATCATCTTTATAGTCATCCATATAAGCTAGGTGTTATGGATTTATGTATGTAGTTGTACATGCATAATTGGAACCTTTCAAAAATCGACCTTTGTTATGAAGATAAGCTCTTGTTTAATACAATAGAGTACACTAAGTCCTTTGATTGTTGTTTGACACATAAGTATGTGTTAAGAGTGCATTGGAGAAACATTAAGCTCTTTTTCCAAATAGTTTTGAGCATGTGGTATCTCAATTTTCAAGCTCAAGATGTCAATTGATTTTTGGACATAACATAATAAAAGTTGAAGGGATAGGCTACCCATTTCTTGAAAAAGAGGTTGTAATCAAATTAACATGCACCCTTGTGTTATACTAAATGCTTCATAGCAATCTTCATACACATATTACAGTACTAATTTGGAAAATTCTACATGAATTTCTCATGTTCAGGAATTTGGATACATCTTAGATATGATTTTATAAAATGATGATGGAAACCAAACAATAAGTTTTTGCATATAGTCTTACAATAATCATATAAACTATGAACCTTCTAACAACAATAGTGTAGGATCGGTTCCCTTATTACCAACTGCCCCTTTTCTTTCCTACTCGCAAAGTTGTAGTAGCTCCAAGTTATACCTTCATTCTGGACTTTAAATGATAACCTCCACTAGGATAATATGCCTTCATAAAACTTCAACCTTCTTGGTAATATATCTTCGGCCTAATTGTTGCTTAACTTCTAAATGCTCAGTAAGCCAAAAATGGCTTGCCAAATGGAATTGATAGGGAATACAATCTTGCTTTATATACTTAAAAGGCATGTGGTCTTTCACTAGATTCAGCTAGTGTTGTCCCTCATACCTAATTTTCATTTTAAGTAAAATCCTATTCTAGTTAAGTTTGATGTTTTGTATAGCAATATTGTTTGTAATCAGTCAAACCGTGAAAATTCAGAGCAAAAATGTTTCCAAACCCATCTCATGACGTGGAAAAAATAAGGCAACACATCAATTGGTACATATCAATTGAGTTTCTATTCCAAATTCACTTTTACACATGCAACATCACATGGTGATTGTTGGTTGAAATCAAACTTGGATGTTCCAAGCATAAAAAAGCTTCAAATCTCATGAAATATCACCATAGTCTACCTGAGAAACTCAGAGCCATGAAAGTTTGAGAACACGAGGGAACTGAAAGTTTTGACATCAGGAGATGACCTTCTATTTCAACTTACTGACAACATCTGGGTCCAGTTTGACATTTCCCTCATTTGTTCTTCAAAGCTGCAATGTCTAACCAATGTCATCAGATGCAGGTAGGCTTGTTAGCTTGGTAACAAGTGCAATCAGTGTCCCTCGTCAATTTAATGCCCAAATGACTCAAGTGGATTAACTGACATCCCAAGTGGATATTCTCTTTTGTGAATCTAAAGAATAGGATGCACACATCACTGCATATCATGGACTCACCATTCGCTTCAAAATCTCAAAAGCTGCATAGCTTTTCATACTTCTTCTTGGATACATAGGAGAAAAGGGTGCTAAGGCACCATAATCTACAACATTGCATGAGACACCAAGAATGAAAAAGAGATGAAAATTTCAGAGGAGCTGAAAAAGTGAGCAGAAGGGAGGGACTCCTGTTCAACCACTAGCAATAATCCTTTGAAGACTATGTTTCGGGTGCAATTCACTACAAGTGTTGTTCGATAACCCAAAACAAAGACTTGTGACAAAAATTTGACTCAAGGAATCAGTTACCAGAGGAAGAGGACTGTATGGGACAAGATGCACCCTTTGGACTAGAGCTCCCCTGCAGCCAGACTAAATGTTGTATGAGCTTGATGTGATCAGTCAACATCATCTGTGCTTTTTAAAGGGCCCAAGCTTGGCAGAAAGGCGACCTCTCACAGTAGCCATGTCAGGTTTTCGTTTTCGCTTGTGTGCTCTTCTACCTTTGCGTTTCCCTCCTGCTCTGGCACCAATTCGTTGGCGGCGAACCTCAGGGTCTGCCCACCCCTGACCCCATAGTTGACCAGCACTCAATGACTGATTTTTGCTTGTTAGCTCCTTCATAGCTTGTATCATATCCCCCTCTGGCTGCACCACCAATCGGGGCAGCTTAACATGTTTTTGGAAATGGGCTCCTGAGCTGTTGTGGCTCTGAAGAAACTCAAGTCCTCGCTGTGTGGGTACTGGATACTTCACTGTCGGCATCAACAATTTGCTAATTTTTGCTCCTACCTGCAAGCAACTTGAGTCAGTAGTGGCTCACAGGGCGATTGTCTTGGTGGAGATTCATGTATTTGTTAAATATGTGAAGATTTTGAATAGGAGACTCACAGCATTGGCAGATTCCTTCAATAAATTGCGGTCAGCTAGCATGCGGACAAAGCCTCGCCACCACAGCCTGCTTCTCTGTGTGTTCTAGTCAATCAACAAGTATTGTTAGCAATAGTCTATAAACTACAACAAACCAGAAAAGAAATAAAAAAGAAAACCCTCAATGAAGAACACTAGCTTCAGACACAAATTAAACTGAACAGTTTTGGTTAAGGAAAGCCACATACTGATGATTGACAGGACCACTAGTTCAAACATAACAATATGTTAGAAGCTTGACCCTATTGACCATGTAAAAGCTAATGTCAGACCATAGGGCTCCCATTATGTAAGAACTAATATAACCACATCTGGAAAGGTGTCCAGAAGTCAGTGTAGACTGGGTCACTTAAGGCTTCTAGACAGTCCTGTTACAGGGATTTTTCCAGTGATACGTGCCAGCTTAAAGGATTTTGTTCAGTGATATAGAGATTGCATCAAAGCAGCAGCAACTTCTTAAAAACAACAAAATAGTTGGGATATGAGATGATTACCTTCTTCTCAAGCTGCTCAAATATATCTTTGACTGAGAGTCCTCTGTTTTCTGCATTTGCTCCTGCTGGTTGCTGTCTTGGGTCCTTTACTTGTACAGGAGTGACGGAAGACACACCCATCTGGGTTGAAAACAATGGCTGGATAGCCATTCAGAACATACCCAAAGTTCTGTAGAGATTCTTAAACTGATCAAATGACAAGGATCCAACCCTATTGAAAATACCCAATTTAGAATTCTACAAAATAATTGAATATCCAGGAAGATGAGGTGCTAGAGGCACATGCATACTATGCTGCAATTTGTGGAGCCTGTGTGTGAGGTTACCTGTGGGGCTGCCAAAGCAGTTAGCAGTAACAATGCCTCATTTGTCAGATCCTCACTGGGAGATGGACCCTTTACACATGTATCACACCTGTCATAGCAAAAACTCGTTTGACTTCTCTGGATATCCACAGATGACAGGTGCAAATCTTAACTGTTTCTTGGAATCCACTCCCCGAGTTAACTAACACCTTCTAGATGTCAAGAGTATGTAAGAATCAGGCAGTATAGGAATGGCAGAGAACTCACATATCGCATATTCCACTCTCAAGGTCTTCACCAAAGTAGTCAAGCAGAATCTGCACCCTGCATCGATCTGCTGAGATGGCATACCTGCCCATCCAATATGCCGAAAATCAGCAACTTCCATCTCCTCCAAAGACATAATCCATTGCACATATCACAAGAAGATGTTTCAACTAAAGTTGGAAACCAGACAAACACAAATTAAAAAAAACTGCAGTAACGTTGTTGTACTTGGACTCAGTGAAAGCTTTGCAATAAAGAATAGATTCCTGGCAATTTTTTTGAAAATAAGAAAACTAAAATTGTGGATATGACAAGGACATGACAAGGCAAATAGGCATGCCTGAAACATTGGGAAAGCATGTCAAGGGCATGCTTTGTCTGTCCTGCTTCTCTGCGGCTTGGTAGCAATGAAGGTAAGACTGTCATATCAACAAAGAGTTCTGTACCAAAAAACACCACAAAACTCTATTAGATTCATGCATTAAATGCTTTCAGTAGGAGGTGATATAAGACAGTAGAAGCTTACAAAAAGATCCACAAGAACGTTGAAGGCTCACACAAATATATGACTTGATGGTGGAGAGAATCCAGACTATACAGCATTGAAGAACAGGTAACCATGACGGAGGGAATTGAAAGTATTGAAATTAGAAACATAAAGGAGAAGCATGTACGGCAATCTGAAGGAAGACCATCCCTTCCTGCCCTCCCTGCCTCTTGGTAGTATGCCTCCAAACTCTGTTCCATGCAAAACAAAAGTTTGGCAAAAACACAATTCTTGCAGAAAGCTAGGCACAGAGAACACAACCCATTTGATTATGTCTAGCAAAAAAGAAACAGAAAAACAAAAACTGTCCTGCAAAATCACCTCACACCAAGAAAGGGGAAGTAAGGAGGTTTCAGGGCTCTCAAGGTGCGAGTTGGGGAAGGAGAAGAAAAACCTGAGGCCAACCGTAATGAATGACACGCCTCACATTGGGTTTGTCAATTCCCATTCCAAATGCAATAGTGGCTACCACAACCTGCCCATGATTGTACCAAGTCTTTTAGAAGAAAGATTCAACACCAAGTTCAGTCTTAACTAATCAGCCAGATCCTAATATTTCCAATGGCACAAACAATAGAACATTGCATGAACAGGAACCCACCTGTAAAGTACCAGCATGAAAACCTTCGTGAACTTGTCTCAACTGAGATTTAGGCAGCTACAAACCAATCCCCCAGTGGTTACCATTTTAAGTGATTCTTGTATCTGACATGAATTAGAACCAGAGAAAACAAATTCAAGAATGCAAACAGCATCAAGCTTCAACTGACACAATCCGAACTTCTAATCTGGGAAACCCAAATTCCAGGAAGCAGTTTGCACAAGTTCTCTAGTAACATGGCCTGAATTTGTATTGTACATCAACATTGTTTATGAGCCTTCTAAGCTCCCCACCTTGGCATGGTAAGCAGCTGCTAGGACCCCATGTTTGCAAAGGAATTGAGCCAGTTTCTCAGTCTCCTTCCTTGTGGGCATGTACACAATGGTTGGTCCCTCTCCTGTTCCCGTACCAGGATTGCTGCATGGAGGTTCTTCATTACAGGATAATCCTTCAAAGGAGTTGCGGCCACTGAACTCTCCACCCTTCACTGCAATTATATATATTGTCAGTCACAAGTAATAAATCTAATACAACTGTACACACTTTTGCCAAACTAGACAAAAAGATCCTACAGGTTGCTTGGAAGCAATCTTAACAGCTTTTCAAATGTTGATCAACGTCCTACTCTAGCACCAACCAAGACCCTAGAAGCCATCTCAACCTACGGATCACAGTGTCCAGAAAAATCTGTGCAGAGTCTCTGTACCATCATACCATACTCAGTGTCATCATTGCATTTGTCAAAACCTTTTCTTAACCTTTACCAATGGGAAATAGACAATCTGAAGACCTTCTTACTGATCTCAGAAATAGGTAATTCCATTCACTACTGCAGGGGGGCTATAATCTGTCATGTAAGAAAGTGAAATAGGAAAAAGAATACCAAAACAATCACCACCCAGCCGCTCCTCATCTTCCTCCTCTTCCAAACTCTTCACTGTAAGTCCCTCATCATCACTGTCATCATCAATATCCAATACTTCATCATGATCCTCATTGTCAGCCATATCCCCATCAATATCTTCTTCTTCTTCTTCTTCTTCATCATCATCCAAAACTTTTGCTTTTCCAAAAGCGTTATTTCCATCAATTCCAGCCATGATGCTTGAACTGCTTTGATTACTGTATACCAATTCTGAGATCTCTGCCGCCAGAATATTGGGGACTTGGGTAGTTTTTAGACTTGAGTTTTGCTTGCTGTCTTTGGCACTGCTATCAACTACAAGCTCCTTTTTTGTGTAAATATCAACCAGTGATTTGAAATCCTCTCTGTATGATAGAGGCCGTGTTGTTTTGCTGTGCTGCACCTGGTGAAGAGCACAACCCAATGTCAAGAGAAAATTGCGCCCAATCCCTTGGTTGATATATTATTTATTTCCCTGCTTTAAACTTGATATATCAAAAGCAAAAGCCTGCTATTCTGCAGTTCTGTATACATGTGTACCAAAGAAGGTAAGGAATAATTTTCTTTGTAGTTTTCTTTGCAGATTGGAGTTGGGACTTACAGAAAAGTGGAGATTTGGCCTCAAGAAAGAGGTGAGGACAATCTTGGGATTTCCAGAGGCGATCCCTAAAGACTTCAGTATATCAGCACGAACGCGATGAGTTGCAGTTGCTGTGAGGGCCATGATGGGAATCTGTCTCTTCATACCTGGCAGATCCCCGACTTTGAACTTCTCCCTCAGAATCGACAACTGCCTATACCAGCCAAGTCACTCTAGTCAGTATGAGATGAAGAGTGTTCCTGGCCTGCTGTGCTAACAATTTCAGTTTGTTAAAAGCTCCTTGTTGATGACACAAAAGAAAAAAAACTAGAGAGATTTCAGAAATTTCTTACAACCCTGAAGGTTAGAATATTACCTGTAGGAAGGACGAAAGTCATGGCCCCATTTGGAAACACAATGAGCCTCGTCTACAGCAAAGAGCGCAATCCCCTTCCCCCGGGCCAATCCCTGCAGATATTTCTCCAACCTGCTGGAACCTTCATTAATTTGTTTCCTCTCTTTGTGTCTCATTCTCCTCTATGCTAACTTTGTGTCCTGCTGTACAATTTTTCTGCTATCCAAAAAGATGGACACTTAATGATTGAAAAGAAGTTCTTTTCTGAAGACAAGGGCTCTCACCGGGGAAGAGTCTCAGGGCACAGGTACACAATGTCATACATGCCTGCCATGGCCTTAAGCTCGATGCTCTTATCGATTTGGCCAGACCCAAGGAAACAGGCTGAAACACCTTGCTGTGCAAGCTGTAAGCACTGGTCATGCATAAGGCTGATGAGAGGGGAGACCACCACCACCACCTTCCCAGTCATCAAAGCTGGCAGTTGGAAGCACAATGATTTACCTACATGTTGACAGGATCATCACTAAGAGTAACACAAGGAATGAAAACTGTTCAGCAGATCAGAAAGTGATTCACAGATAGGAAAGCAAAACAACCCGCATCCTGAAATCTAATTTGAAGACTGAACTAGCAAAAGGAAAGAGAAAATTCATGTGTCCACTAAGATCTTGCTCTACATGCAGAATTCAAAGAAATGAAGATGAAATAAACAGTGGAATCTCCAGTTTTGATTTCTTTACAAAGCAAATCCACAGAAGAGGAAATACCTGAACCAGTAGCAGCAAGAACAAAGCAGTCCCGATTTTCTGCCCATGCTTCCAAAGCATCCCTTTGAAAAGCCTTCAGCTTCTTATATGCAAAGTGCTTTTGCAGAGCTGACAGAGCTCTCTTCTCCCATTCTGCCATTTTTCCCGTACTACTGCTACCTTCCATTTTCTTTGCACTTTGGGTATCTGCCTTCAAGACATCTGACAGCCGTGTGCCCTTTGAGCTTTTGGATACTGCCTTCATCACTGGTGGCACTATCTTCATGATTGAAACAGGGCATACCTGTTGCATTACACACATTTAGGATAATTCCTAAAATATCTAACAGAAGAGCTGGGATTCAGAACCCATTGATAAATCAAGTAACTGGTACGCTTACATCTGATTCTACAGCATATAGAGTCCCTCACATCTGTCAAGCCAATACCTGACTTCCATGCAACTCCTTGCCAACAGGCAGTCTAGACTCTTTCGATTCCAATCCTGAAGCTTCCACTACTTCTGATTTCACTTGTAATTCCATCCCCTCTCTGTCTGGAAGAACAATGTGCTTTCTTAACAGCACTGTTGGCTCATTTCCTGAAGTCAATCTTTCATTCAACACTCCTCCAGGCACAGCCCAGGAATCTGATTCCCGTTCTGGTTCCACAACCATTTGCTGTGTCTCAACTGTTCTTGGAGTATTCATGTGAGAATAGAATGGTGAGAATCTATCATTTCTTGAATCAAAAGCCCTGGACATAACACAAACCCTAGTCAACATCATCATCCAAGCACAATTTCATTCAGCAGGCATGCTCAATTGCTGCATTGGGAAATGATTTTGCTCCAACATAAAACCTTAGACAAACACCCATTGCAAAACTCAGATCTGCAGTTTTAAAACTAAATGATTTGGCTCATATTGTTGGAGTGGCCCAAACGATTAGGAGACACAGCCAGATGCACAGTGGCATTGACAACAGGACTTTAAGGCTTAGCAAAACATAGCTAATCAAGCACCTCTTAAGGTCAATGGTCCTGGCTTTTCCATTTGAATTGGACTGACCATCTCCGACTGGCTTGATCATCATTGAAGTTGAAGGACCAGGTTTTGATTCCAGAAGAATACATTTTGTCTCCAATCCATGCACTTCATCACCAATTGAGCTACTGATGAACTTGTTGGGTTGCAAGGTTTGTGTCTGTGATGGAGCTGCTCGTCGCTTATCAGACTCTGGTGTCTCACAGCTGATGTATGGGTTGGCCTCAAAAGCACGCTTGATGCCTCCAGATGGTTTAAAGCTCTCTGTGATCAAGAGTTGTGCTGCTTTCTTCCGTGAAGTGCTTCCAACAACTCTGACTTCCTGGCATGGAAGCTCCAAATCTTGAGAAGGTTGCCAGGCATCAAGATCAATAGATTCCCGTAGAGAATTTCTGCATGAATCAATGCTGCCTCCACTTGAGTGGGCAATGATACTTGCATTGGCATCCATTGAATCCCAAGGTGCTTGGGAAACTTCTTCCTCTGCCTGAGGAATAGGGGTAATGTCACCAATTACCAGCTTTTTCTTGAGCAAAGAAGGGGGGACACTGGTAGTGTGGGAATGGTTTACCTCCATGGAATCACCAGCTTCTGAAGACATAGCTATACCTTCACAGCAGAAGTCAATGCCAAAACCTGCCCATGCAGCTTCTTGAACCCAAAAGCTTTGATGTGCTGCTCCTTCTTCCTCCAGCCTGGAAGGACATTGCTTCTTGGCAATGGTGTCCTCCTCCTCCCCCAACCTACTGGGCACTGCTGCAACAGACATTTCTCGCGGTTCTCCTCCTCGTTTGCCAGAAGCTTCCATTACCCTGGTCTTGGCACGAAACCAATTGCCTCTGACTCCTTGGTTATCGACCACCTTCTCCTTGATATCCCACAAGCCGCTGGAATCACAGGGGCTGACAACTAGCTTCTTCTTCCCCTTGATTCTACACTTGTCAGCAGCATTCTCCTCCGCTGACCAAGGCTTTGTATTGACGGCCAGCAAGTACTCTACTGCATCATCCATGGAATGCAAACCCTTGTCAATCACAGCATCCATAGCTGAACTGAGTTCAAACCCCATAGACAATAGCTGCAAAACCATCTCGTCTCGCTTGTGGCCACCAACAAGCTCCATCTCCTCCTCCGCTCCTCCTTCTTCTCCCCTAAACAGTCTTGCCATCATTCCTACCCTTTTCGCAAATGCCATTCACTGAAAAACCACATCGAAATAAAATTCTCCATAATGGGTACTGCCTCTCTCTCTCAAACTCTGCGAGATCACTACCGCTGGATCGCACAATCATCCCGCCACACAACAACAACACTCCCGCTCTCCCCACTCCCACCACCAAAACGGGAAGAAAAAAATCCAAAACAGAACAAGACTTCACAATTAATAGATCGATTTGCAGCACAGAAGCAAACGAAAGCTTGCAAGCAATACGCCGCGTCTAATATCAAGGAGAAGACGAGCAAACAGACAACGAAGACGAGGAGGAAGAACGAGTTTGTTGTTGTCGAAGAAGAGAAGCCTCTTCGTCTTCCTTGAGCATGCGTACGCGCCCCTTCACTGAAGCTCTTGCTCCTTCATCCACTTAGTGGATGAATACGAGCGCACATTCTTCCGTAATACAGATGATTACCCACACGAGCAAGACTTTATCGTTATTCAATGCTGGGTTCATGGATATCATTTTCTTTTCATTCATCTTTAAATGGATGATTCAACAGGCACCCGACCGCGCTGCTCTTCTTTTCACTTCCGCTTGCTGATTAGGGTATCGGAACAGACAGATAAACGGAGCTGCCGAGTGAAATCGTTTGCGGCAGATTTGCGTTTGCATTTTGAAGGAATTCGGAAGAGGAGAAGATTTCCGGAAGAATTGCAGAAGAATTGCGATTGTGAAGAAGAAGAAGAAGAAGGAAATGTCTTTTTCGTTTTTCAAGCAGCTAAAGCCGAAGACGGCGGCGGAACTGGTGCGTCAAGCGAGGGACTCCTTGCTGTCGTTGGACACAAAGACAACGGTCGCAGATGTGCGGCTTCTTGAGAAAGCCCTGGAGGAGGCGGAGAAGAATATCAAGGCGATGAAGGATATGCTTCTAGGAGATAGTGACACAGAACCTAGCTTAGAGAATGTGGCTGAGGTTACCATGGAGGTTTGCAAACTGGACATTCTGGAGCTTTTTGTGCACAAGCTTGCAAACCTAGGATGGGAAGCAAGGAAAGATGCGGTTCATGTGTGGGGTGCGGTGTTACGGCAACAGTTGCCTGCTGCCTCTGCAGGAGGAGGAGGACAATGTGGGCTGGAGTATCTGGAGAATCACGGCGAGCTTCTGGATTCTCTTGTTTCATGCTACGAGAACAAAGAAATAGCTCTGAATTGTGGCAACATGCTGCGGGAATGTGCTCGATATCCAAGCTTGGTGAAGTACATGCTGGAGTCTGCCAGCTTTGACCTCTTCTTCAATTTCGTGCAGATGCCCAACTTTGACATTGCTTCTGATGCTTTCTCCACTTTCAAAGAGCTTCTCACAAGGCACAATGCCATCGTGGTAGCCTACCTCACATCACATTATTCTGAGTTCTTTGCAAGTTTTGATAAGCTTCTTGAATCTGATAATTATGTGACAAGACGACAGTCATTGAAGCTGCTGAGTGATATTCTGCTGGAGAGATCCAACTCCACCATCATGCTGATGTATATATCGGATGCCCGGAATCTCCGGATGATGATGAATCTCATCAAGGATCCAAGCAAGAATATCCAGTCCTCTGCATTCCATGTGTTTAAGGTGTTTGTGGCAAACCCAAACAAGGCTCCTCAGATCATCAATATTTTGTCCAAGAACCGAGACAAGCTGCTCAGATTCTTAGATAACTTCCACTTGGATAAAGAAGATGAGCAGTTTGAAGAAGAGAAGGAGCTTCTTGTGAAGGAAATTGAAGGCTTACAATCCCCACCCCGTAATCGCTGACCCTTTTGATCTTGATGAATTCTGTGGCCAATTTTAGACTCTCCTGCAGCCCATAAAACCCAGCATGGTGCAATTGAACAGATATCCTTTTCATTGCAACAATCTCTCCGTGAATTTCTAGTGCATTGAACAAGCTGTCAGTATGCCTCTCTGCTCATGATCCTTGTCCCTGTGTTCCTCCTTCCTCATCTGTATCTCCTCTCCTCTTACCATGTCTTTCTCTCTGATGCTGGGTGTTTTGTCTTTCAACTACAATTCCCAGCAGAAGTTCTTCTTTCAGATGTCAACATGAGCATATGTCTCTGCTCTGTCCATATGAGCAAAAACTATAAGAAGATGGATTGGACTGCCAGTCAGGACTGTTATCTGTGATAGCAGTGAATGCAGTGGGCACTTCAGAGAACCACAGGTCAGTTCTCAAATTGCCTTTCAGCACATGCAACTCTGTTCTATACCTGTGTTCACTGGAATTTGTCAGCTGATTTCAACCCTCTTTGTTGCTTTTGAGCTTTTTGCTTTGTTGCTGTTGTATCTCTTCTTGCCAGTTTGTACATGATAATTTAATGTATATAAACAATGTGGTTCTTCATGAACCTTTTTTGAATTCTTGTGTTCTGATTTTGGGTTTCCAGCCGATGAGGATTTGTTGGTGTACGCAAACATTTTTGCTTAAGTGAAGCTTTCAATCAATCGAAGCTCTACAGAAATGAGGAGAGGGATAAACACTGAAGGTCATGTAATTATAAGGAGTTCGAAAGTCTCAAGAGTGCTGCTAAGCCATTTGAAAACATAGGGCATGATCACAAGGTCGGATGCAATGGAAGAGGGCATGGACTCAAGCAGGCATGTTCCACCACTTCACTCATAGGAAGAAGTCACTGGCCTTCAACTCCCTTGATCTACTGGACTGGTACTTGAGTCCCAGGATAGGGGATGGTAGTCTATTTCTTAGGCTGCATTGTATATATGTCTGTAATCTCATAGCTACAACTTCTTGCTGGGTAGCTGGAACTATAGTTGTGTTTTGCAGTTTCGTACATAGATTTTGTTGAGGGTTGAAATCTGGAGCATTAGGGGTGTGATTTGGTATTCCTCAGAGGATTAAGATGTAAGATGAAAGTTTGCTGGTTTTTTTTCTAAGAAGGAACAACAATTGGAGATTCTTAGAGGGGTGATTCATTAAAGGTGGATGGTTTGTTGCCTTGGAACCAGGCTTCATTATTGTGCTTGTTTCTAGAATCAAGATCATATCAGTGATCTTGTAAGGCCTTGCTAAGATGAGGGAAGTCTTAAAGGCCATCCTTGGTTGCTGGAGTTGGAGGAAGACTAGCATGAGGACATCTGATGAGTAGTCAGCAGGCTGATGTAACATTGTTGTCTTTGCGGCAGTGCAACAAGGACTCATTTATCTGCTCCTTTTGCATTTGCAGAAGTGATCTCTGGTCTGCATTTTCTGTGGAAACTGTATTTCAGTTGGACCTCCACCTGTGGTTGCACAGGATAACAAGGGTTGGAAGAGACTACATAATGAACCTGCTATGATAATCGGCATTTTTTTTGGTCCAATTATTTAATCATTTGGAAAAAAGGGGTCGATGGTCTCAATTTGAATACTTCAGAATTTCAACTGTTTTGGAATGGTGGAACCACATGACTGACAGTGGCATTGCAGTAGGAAAGCTGATTGGTGAAGATAATCAGGTGCTGCCTTTGTGACTACTACATGAGAGTATAGTGTGTGAGATGTTTGCTAAGTTGGAGCTGGGGTGCAGGAAACCTGCGTTTGTAGGATTTGCAGGTAACACTCCCTGGAAATCCACAAATCTAGGCTTTCTTTTTTGTCCTTGATTTTAGCAGTCAAGGCTGTCAGAACTCCAAGCAACTAGATTCTGTGTGTTTGCAAGTGCAGCCTTGCCCATTTCCACTGAGTGTCTTATGCGACTAGTCTGCCCAAATATAGTACACCATTGGTGAGCACCAGGATTACACTAGGTTTCTGAATGCAAATCAGAAATTTGAGGATTCATGAATTGGAGCTTCCTTTCTGATTTGAAAACATTTCTGAATGTTTCAAGCTTTTTGACCATGATGGTACCTGAGGATAATGACATTTGCTACAATAGTGTCACTGCTTTTCAAGAAACTCAACAATAAACATGACCTTCAACCTACAATTCAACAAATGAAAAACTCTTAAATGTCAAAAAAAAAAAGTGTGATTATGAGCTGGTGGAAATTGTTGTCAAAACTATGATTGCTTGGTGTAGTGGTTAGGATGTGTGGCTGGTTGGTCGTGGGAACTTGATGTCAGTGTCCTCATCAAGCTTTTAACTAGACCTCTCCAGCAGGACTTTGTCCATGGAAGGTGGGACATGAAAAAGTGGTGTGTCCAAGAGCCGCCCTGAAAATTCTGCAAGAATTGAGTTTCAGTACATATCCAAGCCCAGGGTGGAGGGCATAAGTGATAGTGGGACTCAGTGCTACAGTAGCCTAAAGTTCCAACTCCATACACAATCAAAGAAGAGAGAGAGAAAGAGAGAGAGATAAAGTATATTGGAAACTTGGGCTTTGGTTGAAACTGAGGACTGGATGAATTGAAAAAGAAGTTTGTTGCAAAGGGCTTTGGTTGGAATTGAGCACTGGACATGGGTTGCAAGAAAGTTTGGTTGCAATGGGCTTGGATTGAAATTGAGGACTCGATGGTTTGAAAGAGATTTCAATGTTGCAACTTGGGGTTTTGGTTGAAATTGAGGATGGGTTGAAAGAGAGTGCGTAGTTGTACAGATGTGGACTGGATGGGGGGGTTGAAGAGAGAGTGTGGTTGCAATGGGCCTTTTGGTTGAAGTTCTGGACTTCATGAGAACTAGCGTCCGAGATAGTTTGGGGATGATGAAGATGCAGGAGAATGGGAAAAGATCGGAGGATACAAAATCCCAAGAATGGGTACTCGTTGCATCGAAGATGTACCATTTGATTGGTGCAGTGTGCATAACGATCGTGCTTGTAACCTGCTTCTGCTGCATGGAGCACCTCGCCACTGCTGCAGGATCGCGTCTTTACACGGGTGAGCTATTGGATGACAAGAACTTCTGCTGGACATCATGCTGTTGAGAAAATGAGGTCTTTTGTCTTGCATTGTTGCATTGCATACATGAGATCCGTGCAAGCAAGGATCGCATTTCTAGATTAACATTTTGATATGTGCATTGTGTTTTTTTGTTGAAGGCTGTAGATCCGCAGTACCCATTTCTGTTGAATGCGACTGAAGCTCCGCTGCAGAGTGTAGCATGGCGGGGGCACCACCTGTGTCTGACAATGGAGGGACTTTTGAGCATCTCATCGGTACCAAGATCGGCGGTTCGCCCTTCGACGACACCAGTCGGGGTCACACTGCTGCTGATCTTCTTCAGTATGCAAATCCTGATCGGATCACCGTTCTTCTTTGGGCCAACACGCAGCGCGTGCTCTTCAACAAAAGTAATGCAGTACTCGGGACCCATGAGTTCCCCGACGTAGTTTTTGGACCCCAATTTCTGTTTGTAGTTTACGAAGGTCAAGACTTCAGAGGAGCTCGAGAGTCGAAGTCCGATACTTGACAAGCTGCTGCTCATAAAACATGAGGCCTAAGGGTCTCTCATGCTTCAGGTTCTTTCTTCAAGGTCCATCAATGATGTTTCTTTCAAAATTTCAAAGATCTTTTTTCCATGTGCATCAAAGAGTTTGTGGCCGCCGAACTTGTTTCAAGAACACTCAATCTTTGATGGCTCTCTATGTTTTGAATAATTATTTTTGATTTCATTACCTACAAAGGTTTGTGTGATGAATGAGGATTGTTGAATCAACTTCACAATATGGAAATTATTTCTTAAAGGCAATTTTGTATTGAACTTGTATCATTGATTGTGCTTTGTGTGCAAAGGGTACATGGGAGTTCAAATCTTGAGGGAAAGATTGGAATCGGAATTGGAACTAATTTGTTTTTATAAATTTGAAATTATTATGTTTTCATGATCTACTATGATATTGTCATATGAGCAGTGAAATTATTCGGATTGGATTGTAGCCTCTGATATTGTGATGGTTTTCAACACCTCATCTTCATATTTTCATAAAAATTCATTTTGCGATATTTTAAATTTTATTTAATGATGAAACTGACCCTAAGTTAACATACACATCGATTGTTAGTTCACTCAAGATAACTAAGAAAAAATATTCAAATTATCAAATTCAGCAATTTCATTGACCATAACACTTTTTCTACACATTTGCAAACAAGCCTATTCAACACCCTTTCTATAACAAATGGTATGTCATTGTTTTGTAAATGTTTCTTTCCCCATTGTTGTGAATAGACCCCCAATCATTTAAAACCCAAGCTAACCATGTTGTTTCAAAACCTTCACTTCTAGCAAGGTCTACAAAATTTGTAAAATTAAATTCATGAATAACATTAGAAATTAATGGAGTGTACTGCAGACTAGGGAAAAAGCTTTGGATTAATTCAAGGTTATAACTTATATAATGTCAATTAAATAATTAGATAAAATTCATAATTAAAAAATATTAATATATTATTTAAATTTTATAATATCCCTCTCTCCCTCTCCCTTTTTATTTATTTCCCTTCTATATTCCCATATGGGTCTTCATATTTCAGCATTATTTATGTCAATCTCAATTTGATTTTACATTAACATGTGGTTAATGTGCCTTTTTCATATCCATGTCAATGGTGTAGGGCCCAAGGGAAAGGAGCAAGGTAGCTAGGCTTGGAAAAAGGTAATTAATTTTGAGAAATGTATTTAGCTAATAATAATTGTATTTTTACATGGATAGTTAGCCTGCTACAAACATAAACTCTGGATAAATCCAAAAGAAAATACAAAATATATCAATCTCATACATTATATATAATAACTTGTCTTTTTACTCCTGTGGTATATGATTTTTTGATTGGCCTTGCCTACTACCAAGGCCCTTAAGGATATTGTGTTTAGATTCATTATAGAGTATAGTAGTAGCTTAAGGGATTTTGGCCCATACTAGGTAATAATAATAGGTCTATTTTCTTTATATGAGGATTTTTGAAAGAGAACATTTTGGCTTGTGTTGAAACTCGAGATTAGTTATAGAGTCGTGTTTCTATAAGCACAAGTGCTGCCATGTTTCACGATTCTCCGTTTGCTGCTCTTCTTGTCTGATGTTTTGGCATTTCCTCTGGTCTCATGTCTTAGGGTTTACCAGTTGCTACTGTGTAGTGACCTAGGGTTTCCTCTCGCCTCCGGTGTTTTGGGGTTTGATCGTTCGCTTCTATTGTTTGGCAACTAAGGGTTTGCTCTGGTCTGATGCATGTTTGTGATCTCGCAATTCCAGTTTGCTGAGGTTTTATGTCTTAGGGTCTGCTGCCGTCCGATGTTTTAGGATTTCCACCATCAGTTCTGCTGGAACTTTGGAACCTGAAGATTCAGGGCATAAGATCTCACGGTAAGCATTTGTAAAGAGCAAGGTTTTTTGGTAAGCAAAACTAAGTATGCGGCAGGGGCATACATTCTGTGTTGTATTGCAATCACTAAACGTGCAAAAACTTGAGGATAACAAACTTTAGGATAACAGTCATATGTTATAAACATGTGCATTGCCGGAGTCCTGGTTTGAAACTGCTTGCGCATCAATTGCACTTCAAATGCTTTTGTTTAGAGATACAAAGAACCCTTGCAAAGCCAAGCAGACGGAGAGAAAAGGAACTTCACATATGTTTCTAAAAGAAGACACAGCAAATGCTTTGGTGATATGTGAAGCCTGGAAGAGCATTTCGAGGAATCGACTTCTCTCGAAGTATCGACTTCTTTTGCCAGCCGATCTTTTCCTTCAGTAACTCTTTCAATGCCTCGAGAGTTGAAATCTATATTGGAAGCAAGATGGAAGATGCATGTTATGTATTGTGGGGGATAGGGAAGTGTGAGCTCTTGAATAGTAGGGCAAGCGCATTGAAGAAATCGCAAGCACCGTGGAAGAAGCTCTACGGTTGTCTGGCCGCTGCCACACCACTTCCGTGGCATGACGTTCCATCTAGGCATTGTCGCACAGGAAATATTACACTTTCGTAATACCTCCACTTGACAACAATGCCTCTTTAGAAATCATAGGCAAAAACTACAAAACACCTAACGTCTCGTGCCAGGACCGCGTGAATAAAATAGACTACAACCGCAGTACACATACAAAAAGAACACAAGACACAAAGAGGCATGCATCAGACGAACACAGCGGGAGGAGGACAACGGCAGCTAGGAATACATCTTCTTCCAGTTTGGAAAAAGCCAACATCTTTATAGCAAGCCATCGCCTCGCCATCCCTTTTGCGCTATGAATGAATTTAGGGTTAGGGTTAGGGTTTACAGCCAGAACGAGATCAATAGAGCTTCTTGGGCATGTCGAACCCGATTGCAGAACTCCGATCTCGCTCTGTTTCTTGTCGCATCTTGCGAGAGATTTCGAAGAGCCAGTAGTGTCTCCAATTCATATCGCTGAAATAGCGCAATTGTGCATTGTCTATTTGCTTTCTGGAGTTAGATACGTTTTGTGGCTCCGGGAAGATTGTTGGAGATGGAAGACGATAGGGATAGTGAACGTGAGAAGAAGGAGAGGGCGACAAGGGACGACGTTACACTAGTGGCAGCAGCGAAGGAGCAGCGAGTTGATTCCCTGGGATGGCTCACGGAGTCTTCCGTGATGCCCAAGAAGCAGAGGACGATAGAGGGAGTGGGAGCTTCTTCAATCGTGGAGCTTCGAGCCCAGCTCTACAGAACACAAGAGGACGTCAAGCGTGCCAAAGAGACAGGCGTCGAATTTGACTCTCTGCGCCCTCGCAAGAAGATCGACGCATTCTCCAAGAAAAATTCGGGAGTTGAAGAACGCGCCTCGAGGTAAGGTTTGTCTCTAGGATTTGTGCTCTCGGGCAAGATCTATGGAAGGACTTCCTCCCCCTTTGTTTGAGATTTTTTACTACTGACACCATCTATTTCCTTGACAATCTCTTGGTGATTTGCAATCTTAGCAGTTGTTGATAGATTTCCAGTGTTCTGATGTACATAGGGACAAGCTGCAGTTGAAAGCAGTGAAAGATGGGTCTGAGAGCTATGCCGCACTTGAGAAGAAAGCAGAACTCTATGACAAGCTTCTAAGAGGGGAGGTGTCAGATGAAGAAGAAAAGGAGAAGTATAGTGTAGATTTTCTGAAGAAAGGCTACTTGAAGGACGAGTTCGAGGAGATGGAGAGGGAGAGACGAGGTGAGCCTGATGACAATTTGCGAAAAGATCCAGAGACAGCAAACCCAGCAGGTGTGGATGTAGAAAAGCAGAGGCTTGGTGTTGGCTGGAGACCAGGAACCACAACAGGCCTTACACAGGAGCAAAAACAAATCATCAGGTTTCCATGCGGAATTTTCTTCTGTAAAACAGAAATTGCACAAACATGCTTGACAAAATCTTGTGTACATACTCAGAATCTTGAATTTGCTTAGCTTTGCAGATTGTGAGAGACATTTGCAAGGTTATGACTGCACTCTTTCTTGTCATGTTAGTTTTAATTTTTGCTGGAGTTGACAGAATGGGTTACCTTCAAAGTGTTGTTGCAGGTTTTCTCTGCAATGCAATAGAGTTGTTTTCGTTCAAATGCATTCACTCTTATGAAACCGTGGAGCCCTGAAATACTGATATATCCTTTTTGCAGGGAAGTGAATGAGGAGACAATTGAAGCTCGAGAAAAGTCATCATCACTAAAGCAGCGGCGGCAAATGCAAGCCGAAAAGAACAGGGAGAAATTGCGCCTTGCATTTCTCAAGAAGCAGGTCGAGAAGCTCAAATCTTCTGCCAAAGGAACACCCATGCAACAACCCAATTCATAGCACATACTTGGTGCAATACCTTTCCTGCAAAAGTATGTTGCTATTCAGATTTATGTCAGACATAGCACATTGTGAGTTAGAGTTATGCATTGGAAACCATCAGGTTTCTATGTCAGAATTGTGACATGCAAAATAGGGAAGCCTGGTAGCATTCATACAAAGGAGTTTGAACCCAGACAGAATACATTCAATCCTAGTGCTGTTAATGCTCTGTGTGAAATTGATGCCCTCTGTAGTACTCAAAAACTCTCATGTTAAGGTCCCATCTCTAGAGAGCTAACCATGATGCAACTGAGTCTTCCCCATGCTTTTGGAAATGTGATAGGAACCTCTCAAGAGCTAACCAATACCTGAACTGAGTCTTCCCCGGGCTTCTGGAGATGTGATACAAGCCTCTCAAGAGCTAGCCAATGTCACAACCGAGCCTTCCCTGTGCTTCTAGAAATATTACAGAAACCCAGGATGTGGATATTTCTTTAATGGCTAGACCAAAAAAATTGGTGAATTATTATATAAGTCTCTGTGCCCACCATCGAGAGCTGATGAAGTCAGCAGGGAGTTGCAGCTCATCCCTGCTCTTTACAATGAAGGTGACAGTCTGCCTCTTCAAGAGCAACTCTCTTAAGGTTTCGACTGCACTCATTGTCATGTCAACATTTCAAGTATTATTGTGGAGCTTGCTCTGCAATCTCATATATATGTTGAACTTGTTGTATCCTACAGGTTTAGCTGATTCTCATTTGCTGGCAATTTTTTGATTGTTTGCAGCAGGAAATGTTTGCAGATATTGGCAGAGTTTCTGGGGCATTGAAGACAGAAAAAGATGAGGGCCACCACAAGAGCTATTATGTGCATGAGAAGAGTGGAACTCCATGTCTAGCTTCTCACTTTTTGGTAACAACAGAAGCTATCTGGAGAGTGAGTGAGAGCAGATTGTGAAGAGGTGTCAATGCCACCATCAACAATTAGGGGAAATCCTGAGATGGCAATGCCATGAGCTGCATATGGAGAAAAGTGATGACACAGTGCTTCTTAGACAACAGCTTCATGGTTGGACACGGAGATAGAAAACTCACATTCGGATTTTTTCCATTCCCATGACTTCAGACATGGAGCTTTGTACATCTGAATCCTAGTTTACCTGGGTTTGTGGGGAAACATGCATTTCCAGTGTTTCTTTTACCAGCTGGATTTTGTGTACATTGGAAGTCAGATTGCATGAATGAAATTGACCTCCAGAATTGTTCACTTAAATGCATGACACATTCAAGATGCATGGATTATCTACCTATTACCACCACATCAGTGAAAATGTCTATGAGTGCCGAGAAGCTAATTGAGACACCTACAGAATTCTCAGTTAGATATAACTTCTCATGAATTGAAGCCCATGTTGATACTGCCATTCTCAGACTGCAGACCCAAGTGTGTAGACTAGAGGGCAAGAGGAGTTCTTGTTATCCTCTACAGGGGCAGTATCTACAATCATGCAACCAAGAATTTCAACAGTCCAGGGACCTTGTCTAGCAATCTCTTCTCACAAACACTGTAATGTGCATGCAAGCAAGCTAGCAAGAAATTCATAACATCAGCTTTTGAGCTTTTGGAAAAATGCTTGGGAAAATTGTAGTGCATTCAATGGAGAAGAAGAGACTTAGGTCCTTGATGATTGTTGCATATACTTATGGTGGGCATTCCATTGTAGAAAACAAAGAATCACATTCCAGATTACTATGTGGAAATTTCAGATACAAATGGAAACTGTCTCAATTGGTGCTGCAAATGGAGCATTGAGAGACTTTGCTTTGCATCTATCTCTATGTCCAATTCGAATTCAGCCATAGACAGACAGACAGACATTTTGTGAGACAAAATTCCAATTTGGAGTTTAAAAGGTAAGGAGACCTTGTAAAGCACCCTTTGAAATTGAGACCATCTAGCTATCTCCCCCAGTCTCAAAACAAAGATAAGGCAAAGCTTCTTTCCATCTAAATCCTCAAACCCTAACTTCTAACCCTAATGACCTTTTCTAATTCACCTTAAGGAGGAGCAGCAACTCCAAACCGACATGTATGTTTACAGGCATGTCGAATTAGATACGAGGCAGAAAAACAATGCATCTGCAAGACTGTAATGCGTTGCTTTTCTAGGAAATGTTGTTGCGAGTAGCACACACCCCTGTCTATGATCAATTGCAGTTGGAGGTAGAAACCTGGATTCGGAAGTTGCCGTTTTTTTCGCAACGTCCTTTCAGCTTCAGCGCTCCCTCTTTAGAATCGATCGCACAGACAGATCTGATGACGAGATTGTCGACTCTTTGCAAGGTTTAGGATTTGAGATAACAATGAAGGCTGGTGAAATCACAAGGAGACGTCAAGCCCAGAGGCAGCAGAAGACATGGCAGCTGCGAATTCGGTGAAACTAATGCGACCATCGCCGTCAGTATCAGCTTCCCGGATCATATCAGAAAGTTCCTTGACCGATAAAGCGTGGCCGAGCTTGGCCATGGAATGAGCAAGTTCCGCTGCCGTGATGAAACCGTTTCCATCTCTGTCGAAGGTTCGGAAAACGGCCAACAACTCCCCTTGGTTGTAAGGCACGGCAGTCGCCACCATCTCTGGTCCGATCAGCGCCACAAACTCATCAAAATCAATATACCCATTCGCATTCGTATCCGCACGCTGCACCAAGGCCTCCAGCTGACTCCCGTTAGGCTTCAACCCCAAAGACCTAAGCAAGGAACCAAGCTCCAGCTCCGTGATAGCACCGTCCTGGTCCCTATCAAATCTGGAGAAGATATCCTGAATTTCCGCCAACTGCTCCTTACTCAAATCCGAAGAAGTTACTGGAGGAGGAGGAGGAGGTTGAGACAGACTGTTATAACCGACGTTATCTTCAGCCGCCACCTCATTGTAGACTCTCATTTCTACAAGCTTATTTTCCTCAGAACTCCCAGATTCCATGTCCAAAGACTCGGAGAGTTGCGCAGCAAAAACTTCCTTGTCATCAGCCATTCTTAGGGTTACTAGCTTTGTGGGCGTGTTACGAGTTTGGACCTAGAGCGGGTTTGCGAGCAGCAGAAGCAAGCGAGGAATAGGCGCATGGTTAAAGGAATCGCTGACCGGCGTAGGCAAACGCGGAGGAGGAGGAGGAGGGAGGCAGCGAGGGAGGAGGAAGAAACTCCGCGTCGTGCGCAGCTGTTTGCGCGGCCGATCGTCGCATTCGTCTCTCCCGCCTGCCGGAATCCAAAGGCGAATGGAATCGGAATCCTGGCATCACAGTGTGAACGGGGGTTCTCGATCGACTTCCGGGTCTTGATCCAGGTGTGTATTATATATTCCAGATGCCAAAAGATTTTCATAAAATCTGTATTTTTTTATTTAGGCTAAACCTACAAGACTTTATTCATTCCAAGGAAATATGTATTTCTCATTCCTTGGCTACCTATTTTTGAAAGGACCCACTTCTGCATATGGTATTTAGTGTTTTTCTTAGGAATTGGTTTTTTAAAGCCAAAGTGGCTATCATATGTAGCCTGCAGGTTTCTTTTTTCTTTTTTAAAATTCTTCAAGTACGTTGATTGGCGAGATCTTCAGCATTAATTAGCATTAAATGGCGACTGTCATAGGTGAGCTTTAGCATTTTTGCAAAACCGAAGCTACAACTGCCGACCTAAGAAAGTGCCTAGGTCCAGATGTGGCTAATTCAATTCTTTTATTTCAAAAAATGGCGAAACAAATCCCTAAAAATCACAAAATTTCGAAAAATCCAACCAGAAAAAAAGCAATGTACATAGGAAGACGTAGATAGTGAAATCTGGCTATGAACCATATATGAAATGCAAAACCTCAATCATCCTTCTATATTTTTGGCTACTATAAATTTCAAATTATTATGATTTCATTTTATATTAGGATATTGTCATATGATAATTATGATGGTTTTCAACACCTCAGCTTCATATTTTCACTAAAATTCATTTCACTATTTTTCAGATTTTTTTTTTAATTTTTTAATTTCGGTTTTTAGCCAATCAAAAAAAGGCTATTGGGATTGGGGGAGCTCTTTGGAACATTTCTTGGTTGGTCAATTTATTTTGAACATAGAGTAGAATTCTATGTTTCAAATTGCTCGATAATATTTGTAATATTTACAATTCATTGATTTATTCTAAACATGGGACAAAATTTCAATCATCGACTCCATCATGTACCATTTGTGTACAATGCAAGTAAATGTTGATTTATTAATAAAATAATATTTAGTAATATTCCAAGAATTTATTTTATGCAATAAACTCATATTTGGTATCTAAACATTTTTTTTGGTATTAAGAATGTAGATTTCAATACATTAAAATATAAAAAATTCTAAGTGTCCAAACACATTCTAACTTAAATGAATCAATTTGTCTAACCACGAAAGGTTGAATAAGAAGTGTGGATGCAATGGCAATATTTTTGGAATTACATGTTGAATAATGTTTTGATGAATGATATTAGTTAGCCAATATTCGATCATTTTTGGGCACCTTCAAATCAAGTCTAATTTCATGGAATGTATGTTCCCTATTAATTTCTAGAATGCAATATGGATGGCAAAGGACTAATTGTTCATGAAGCATTACATGTTGGAGGGCCTAAATAGCTAAAAGCTCTATTTTTGGGCATATAATTTTTCAAAATGATAGAAAAGTTGAAATCCAAATTTGAGATCTAATTATGACCACAAGTTTCTTCATTTAATGTACAAAATTTTCACAAAATTTCCAAGTCCACAATTATCAATTGCCTTGTATGTGATAAATGCAAACATGTGCAAAGAAATCACTATTAATCTCCAAGTTTTTACATTTTTGCTTCAAGGGTTTTTGGAACCAATTAGATTCCAAATTACAAATGTAGTCTAATGGAGGCCAAGAGTACATTCTTAAATATGTAAATTTGTTGAAGTATATATGATCATTTGTGCATATTAACCTATTTGTTGTATAAATGTATCAAGGGGATGGGCTTTGTGGGCACTTTGTAAAAGACTCCAAAATTAAATTTACTAAAACTATAATGTATGCAAGATAAAAAATAAATTTTGGTATTAAAACTTTATGTGTAGTCTTGATGGTAAATGTGAATTTTTAATGAATTGAAATTTTAGATGGATGATATTTAACAATAATATGAATTCACACACAAAGTGTAAATGACTCGCCTATAGTGAAGTGCAAATGAAGTTAGATTGGATTTGACTTCTCTTTTGCTTCATCAAGAAGTACTAAAGGGGCTCTATACACATTGATTAAATCAATGAAAAAGTAGTCACTACACACATTTTGAACTCCTCAATGTCTTTGCATGCTATTGAATAGGATTTCGAAGACTAAGTTTAAATATCAAACATTGAACACACATAATGCATTGACATAATATGAAAATACTACATAATGTTCAAGACATCATAATTTGTAAATTTTCATCACTATTATTCCCATACTTGACTTTATATAAAAAGAAAAATAATAATGTAAAAAAATGAAAAAGTTATCAAAAACATTGTGACTAACTTGTAGTAGCAAGTAGGATTAAATTAAAGACCATTTTTATATGCTTTGCTTGTTATGCCTTGTTTATTTGTTGACAATTGAAGTAATCAATTACCCAAAAAACTCAAACTACTGCAATCAAGACTATCCAAAAGTATCAAGCATCAAGCATTGGACTTTCCACATGATACATTGACACAATATCAAAGTATTAAATAGTGCTCAAAACAGCATAATTGAAGCAATCAATTACCAACACTTTCCAAACTATTTTCACTATAAAAAAAGAAAAACAGGATGTGGCTTGGTCATTAAAATCCTTCTTAAGGTTTTCAATCAAACAAATTTGAAGAATTCATACCACAAATCTTCTTCTTTTTTCAGTTTCTCTTCTTGATGCAATCCGATGTCCAATGTATTGAATAATGAAATGAGAACGAGAGAAAATGTTCCATTTATAATATGGAACCGAGGTTGGTTCTTTATTGCCTAACACTGGTTTGAACTTGGCCCCCATCATGTGTTGAGCCTTGAAACTTGAACCATGATGTGATGAGCCCCATCTCAATTTGCAAATTAATTAGGCCCACTTTACACTTGGATTCAGGGCTGATGTTCAACCCAAATCAAGCATTTGTATTGGTCCAAAAGTTGAAATCAGCCCCCAAGGGCTTTTACACTAGGAGTCAAGGGCTGAAATAGAAAAAATCTTTACAATCTGCCCCCAAGTTACTAATAAATGCTGAACTTTATGGCCTTGTATTGGCCCCAAAGCTGGAAAAAGGATACCATCCAATTTGGGAAGCCAATTTGTAACCCTTGGGGCCAATGTTCCATCATTTATTGGCCTTGCCTACTACCAAGGCCCTTAAGGATATTGTGTTAAGATTCATTGTAGAGTATAGTAGCTTAAGGGATTTTGGCCCCTAGGTAATAATAATAGGTCTATTTTTATATGAGATTTTTGAAAGATAATATTTTGGCTTGTGTCGAAACTTAAGATTAGTTATTATAGAGTTATGATATTTTGAAGGATTTCGGTTTCTTTTAGAGGATTTTTTTGAAGATTATATTTTTGCATGGTGAAATATTTTGAATTTTCATAATTCTTCCTTTGCCTTAAGATACATGTTGTAGCATTTATTAGTAAATTGGGACCAAACAACAAACAAGCCAAAAATGCTCAAAATTGGCCCCAAGTAAAATTTTCAGCCCTGATTGACTCCTAGTGTAAAAGCAGGCCTTAGTACTGCAACCCCAGTGAGGATCCCTCAAACCCTAAATCTTAGACCCTTGGTTGGGCTCTCGCATTAATTAGGGTTTTAAGTGTGTGCTGTTGTTGAAGCTCACACACAGTCGTGGGTTTCAGGCCTGAAGATTGCAGAAGATTGCCTGGCAGCATATGCAGCTATTCTTACAAGATTTGTAAGAGTCTCGGGATGCATGCACTAGATGGTGGTCCTGATTTGTCTGAATGTATGTAATACCTCTGTGCAATCTAAGGTAACATATGTTTTCTACAAATGGCTTCGCTTCGCATTTGAATTTCATTTTGATTTTCTCTATCCTCAACCTTTCTCATCCTACCTAAAGATTGAAGCTGGGGTTGGTTCTGCATTGATTGACTTGTGGGCTGCTGGCCAGGTGACAAAGATGAAAGGAAGTAGAGAACAATGAAATTCCAAAGAAAATCTCTGTTGCACACAACATGTGACACACCAATCTGTCTTTCATGATTATAAAACTCATACACTCATTTTCCCATCAAGCATTTGCTCATTGTCAAGGTCATACATAATTCACAACTAGTGCTGGGGCAGGTATCATGTGCACATATTATAGCATCATGGCAAGGCTTGGGGCTATTAGTTGTAGACAAGATGCTGATCACTGGATTGGCTGTAAAGAATTTATGAGAATAGATCTAGATGCTTGGCATTTATCAGCAACTAACAAATTGGGTTTTGTTCTTCAGTACTGTAATTGATGCATTTGAAGTACAAGTAAGATTACCAAGTATCAAATAGCTAGCTATAAACAGATATCTTGGCTCAGAGAGACTATGGAAAAATTTGGTTTTCGTACCTTCCCACATTTTCAGGAATGTTCTTAAGCTGTTACTGTAAACCTGTGAGTTGATATCTTGCCTGAACTTCTTGGAACATTTCGTATTTGAATTGTTGCTGGTTTTTATCATCATCCTTTACTTAGAAGACAATCCTCTCCATGTTTTATCTGATGCATGATATACTTCACCAAATGTCATACATGAAATTATTACATACATTGATGATGAATGAAAAGAGAAAGCTTGAGCTTTATAAATGTACCACTCTCTTTATTTCTTCTTTTTTGTCTTCTTGTTCTTGTCTTCTGGCAGCTGCTTCTTTTTCTTGTCATTTGGGTCTTCTGCCACTGGTTGTGGATCCTTGCCAAAGTTCTGCAGAGTACATGAATTTTTGTTTTTTGCCCTCATATCAAGTAGCTAGCTATAAACAAACACTCTTTTCTGTGGGTCAGTATTGTTGGTAACATTTGCTTTTGCATGCTCTTTGGTTCACATGTCCTGCAAGAATCTCATTATATTCTGTACCAATCCTGGTTATGTAGTGGGAAGATCAAGTTCTGTTCACCAAAGTTTTGCAAACCTCTCAAAGTTTTGTTTTCCCTTTAATGGTGCACCTTGAATTCTGAATTCAAGCAGATCTTTGTTGTTATATATATATATATGCATGCATTGTAGTGAGCTCTATAGCTGCAGGATGTGTGTACCTTGGCAATGAGGAGAAGTGCAGGATCAATGGGATTGAATTTGTAGAGATGGTCCATGACTTCTTCAACCTCCAATTTCACCCTTGTCACCTAAAAACATTTCAAGTACGCTTCTTTTGTGGGCCATAGGGATAAGATTAGCAGTGATGGAAATTGGACCAACATTCAGCAAAAGAAGTCTTACCTTACTCTGTAATTTCTTCACAGACTACTTGTTTCCCAGACCATAAAATTTGTGCTCAAAAGAATCACAGGAAGAACATGAATGATGCTATGAAGGTAGGCACTTTCTTTATCACCATTCTTTCACTTAGGAAGCAATTGTGTAAACAATTGACTGATTGGCAGCTTTACCTTCCGGATGCGTTGAGTTGTTAGTACCAATTTACAGATTTCTTCAATGTCGCCAATACTGTAGTTGGCGGAGAGTGTAGCCAATATTGAGACATTGAAATGGTGATCCAAGACAGCACCATGCCTCTCCAACAAACCACGCCAAAGCTGCATTAGTGCACCATGATCTGGATATGGGGTGTAGATCCGCTTTGTGAAGAATTTGCAGAAGTTTGCCGTAGCTTTTGTAGGACCCTTCTTTCCTTGCAAATTCTACATCCTCACAGTTTTTAAGGGGAGTGCTCAATTACAAGATGATTCTTGCTATGAAGAAAAAATATGGGTGGAGTGTTGACATTGAATAGCACTGCACCTGAGGCTTGCTGGTAGTGCCCACAAAGATCACTCTTTCGCCTGGATTGATGGCTTTCAGTTCCTGAGTCAATCCCTTCTTGATGCGGTTTGGTTTATCCTTCAACCCATAAGCTTTCATCTTCTTCTTGTCTGTCACAAACACCTGTCTCCAGTAAAAACAGATGTTCATTGTTCTTTCAATCCTTTTGACCAGCATAATATTTGATGGGTAGAAGATTCTAAAGATACACATTTTGATGTTGTTGATTTCCATCAATGCAGACTTTGTGACCAGTACATTGAAGGTTTGATGTGTGATTACTAATTCTTGCAACAATCTATCTCTAAAACTGAGCTCAGCTCCTAATTTTGTTAGATCTGTTTTGTGTTGGCATATGAACCTACAAAACACTCCAAAACTGCAGGTACAAAATGTGCAGGTGCAAAACTTGATCAACGTCTTCAATGTAGATCATGGAGGGTGCCATAATCTTGGCTATTTTGAAGGAGATCTGTAGCATCCTGTTGATGTTTTTTGCACCTGGATATTTTCCATCAATCATGCTTGCTGACAGATTCAAGAATGTTGCCCCAGCTGCCTGACAGGCAGCATGCGCCTGTCCAACTTCATTCAAGACACTTCAGGATTACTACAGTCTTCCCTCTGCCTTGAGAGTGAACAAAATTTTGGGGTTAGATTTTATGGGATTTTTTTTGGATGATATCTACAACCCTGCATCTTATACAAGTAGTATATGATGTAGTTGTAAAAGATTTCTAAATGCCACAAGGTGGGCTTGCTACTCACAGAATCATCTGTTTGGAAATTGACCATCTGAACTATCAGGTTCTCAACAATTTTGATTCCCAAAAAGAAATGTTTGCTGATCCCTTTTGCAGAGGGTTTCCTATGTCCTCTGTCTTTTGCAGTAGAGTGTCATGTACCAAAAGGGTTTTGCCAGTCTTTGGAGCACCATGCAAGAGAAGAGATCTCACGAAGGGTGCATTCTGATTCACAATTTGTGATGCTAGGGGAAGCACAGCATACTCAATTGTAAGTCTCTTTGCCTGCCAGAGAATCCAAAACCAATTACTTGAAATGCAAACGGCAAAGAACACATTGATTATGTGTAGTGTGGTTTCCTCAGAGCTTTGAATGCAGATTGTATATGATTTCAAAAGAGCAGCATATAGAGAATACTACAGCAAGATGATGATCAGTAGGATGGGAATGTTTGATTTCTTATTAGTGTGCATAAAACTTTGTGATTTTTTTGTGTAGACTTCCTCAAGTTAGTGGCAAAGACATTTTGTTCCTTTTTGTTGTCATAGAACAGGAATGGGGCAGAGAAACACCTGAGCCATGCTGTTATCCAATCCCCAGGCTTTGATGGGGTCTTGTTCTACTCCTTGAAGCCACTCCTCACAAATGTACTCATCAAATGTGCGCTTGGGACATACTTGCAGAATTCCCTCTTTGACAAGCTCTGTGAACAATGACTCTACTGAGAATTTCTCTGTTTTGTCTTTCTTTCTCTTGGGCTTTTTCTTCTTTGTTGGGTCTTCAGGTGGAGGAGGCTCTTTTGCCGCTGCTTCCTTCTTGGCTTTTGCTTTTGCAACCCTATCTTTCTTTGCCTATATCAGAGGCACCATCTGGTATTAGCAAACAACTTGGAAATGCTAATCCTATCAACAAGTACTAGAATTCTACCACGCCATTGTGCAGGGAAGAGTTATGTGAATGTGATTTGCCTGCTGCTTTTCAGCTTTCAACTGGGCTTTGAATTCTTTTTCTCTTCCTTCCTTCTTGGCTTGCTTCAAGGCTATCTTTATTGCCTCCTTCTTGTCTCGAGCAAGTTTCTTCTTCAATTGCAATATAAGTTCCTTTGAGGCTACATCCACATTTAACCGCACCTGCCCAACACAGTATGTCATGCAATTTTTACCCAAACCCATTGAAGAGAGCTTAAGATGTTTCCCTGTCAATTGCCAATAAAGGACTTTCTTTGTGTGCAACTTAGCCATGAAAGCTGCAATTCAAAATCCCATGTCAATGACACACCACAAAGATGCACTTGTGAACTAATCAGACAGAGAAACCTGATTCTGAAATTGGATGTTAAACCATAATGGCAGTCTAGGAGTTTGACAAATAAGAAAAATGCAAGCCTGCTTTTGTAGCATCAGTTGTCAGAATATTTCAGATTTGAAGTAGTTAAGGTTGGCTACACTTGTTGGCAGAGCTTCTGTGCAATGTGATCCTTGTACCTAACTAGGCAAACAAACAAACTACCAACTTGCGGTGCAGTAGCTTACCTCCTCAAAAACAAGAGGCCGCAAGGTGTTTTTCAGAATCTCAGGGATGAATGTCTGCTCATGGTTGTCAAAGTCATCTTTATCATGCCAAGTCTTGAGGTAACTCTCAATTGAATGTTGTATGTGTCTGCCAAAATAGTTTGGACACATGGGGGGAAGGTCTGCATCTTCATCAGGTAGTGGCATCCGAATTGGCATCTTTCCTGGCTTCTTTTTCTTCTTCCTCCCACTGTCCTCACCCTTTTTCTTCTTCTTCTCATCTTCTGGCCTCCATAGCTCTGGAGGTGGATCAATTATATCCTTGCTCCCTCCAGCAGCAGGCCTTGGATATGGAGGGTAAAAATTTGTGTCAGGATCTCGGTTCTCATTCAACCATACATTTATCCTCTCCTGCAATACATGCCACATTATATGCCCATCATTCTTACAGATCTTGGGATTCAAGCTTTGAGGACTACACTATAGTTTATGTTGGAAGAATATGAAAGAGAAGAGTTCAGTGAAGTCCCATAATAACACAAACTAAACTGTAGTTTGTGTTCTAACACAATCTTGGATCAAGTTTATATGTTCCAGGGACTCAATGATTCAGTGCTTTGAAAGGGTAAAAGACAAAACACCTGCATGATTTCACGCATTTCTTGGCCTTCAATTTCTAATATTTTCTGTTTCATATCCATCATAGAATTTGTCTCCTCCAGTTTGTTGGCTTCCTGTATCTTCTTCCTCCTTTCAAGATTGCTTTGCAGGCTTATTTGAGGATCTTTTGGATCAGGAGGAATAAAATTGTTCATGTCTGGAGCATTGAACAGTACAACCACATGTGTTCAAACACAAGCAAGGTACTCTATCTAGTCAAAACAAGTAGTGTGTCTTTCCAGTTGATTGTTAGTGCAGATCTGGAGTACAAGAATTACAAAGTAGCAAAGAATTTTTAGGCCTTTATACACAACACCTTGCAAATTGTTGGCTGAATCTGGAGAGAAGTGATACTAAGTTCAAAATTATTTTTGCTTCTAGATGTTGCACACAGTGAGAAGATCATGGTGCTCCAACTCTAAATTCCTAAGACACAGAAAGATGCACATATGAGAAGTATAAAACATTACAGTAAGCTCGAATAGGAAGGAAGATGTCTTACGGATCAATGTGAGCTCATCTAATACTGTCCTTTCTGTTTGGAGTCTTGCATTGAAACCCCGGGTGCTTGTTGAAAGCTTAGTTAAGGTCACAGTTTATGCTGCTGGTTTTTTCTTCTCTCTTTCAACAGGTAATGAGTGGGTGTACAATAGATGTCTAAGTCTATTGCTGCAGAATTTTTGCCAAAATCAAACTAAACACATGCGGGTTGCAAATCAAAACAGCTTGGAGCTTTCATTATTTCAAGCTCCAACTTGCTAAAATACAACGTGCAAACACAGGCAAAATTTGTCTCTTATAAAGGATACATGCATTGCATCACACCACAAGCACTTTCTTTAGTGTGTGATTTGATTCCAGCTCGCTGCCTCTCAAGCTCAGTTTCCTGCATAGCCCTATAATCCATACGGTTATCATACTTTAGTTGAAGCCATTTTGTATGCAATCAGTTAGTGGCAAACATAGTGCAAAATTATGTTCTGTGTCTCTGTCACCAAGTAGCACATTGAGAAGGTGAAGGTGGTTAAGAAGGGAAACTTGGCAGTACTTGATTTTGGTCAACTCTGCAATCCTTTTCCTACTCTGCCTTCCCCTCTCCTCTGCCTGCATCACAGCAAGCAGCATCACTTTTAGCAAGAGGCAGCAAATCCATAGAGTAATGACCTGTGCATGTGCTTGACAAAAAGTACAATTCCCGCATCAGAATAATGGTCCTGGATTTTTGTTTTGGTTTTTTGTAAATGGAATTTTGCTTAGTATCAATGTTGCGGTCAATGTACTCATATGTTGTACTAGACACACCCATGAGCTTCTCCATTACAGCTTCTTCATCTGCTTCTATCTGCTTCAAGCTTATGTGGGTGATTGTAGAATAGCAGGATAGAGAAACATTCACCTGGATCAAGGCAACAGCTTCATCTGGAGTCATAGGAGGTGGTGGTACCACAACTTCTCTTCTGTGTTTCCTATCTTGAAACTCCTTTGCTTGTTTTTCAGCTAATGCAATCTGTGCCCTTTCTTTTGCTCGTGCCTCTTCAGCTGAAGCATGCGCTGCAATCTGCCTCAAGTACACTGACACATAAATAGATCCTTAAATTTGTTCTCTCCCTCTGTTACCCACTTGAGAGACAAAAATGTTCCATGGATCCTCTTGCTTGCTTTCAATCTCTTATGGTGTGAGGAGTAGGCTGAAAAAACTTTGATTTCTATCTGTTAAATAAGAATTTCTTGAGAAAGACAAGGTATTCACCAAGTATGTTTCACGAGCTTCAAGAAGGGATCGGTTATCGTCTGTGAGAAAGTGAGGAGGGACTATATTGAGGGCATCTGGCCCCATACCCATCTCCAGCTGCCACCCTCAATCCATTTGTACATGTAAATGTTTCTGTGAAGAACTTTAATGGACTCACTAAGAATTTGTTTTAGAATCAAAAATATCTATCAAGAAGGCTTCAATTTTTTGCTTTGGATTACAAAACTTTTACAACTTTTTCATTGCAAAACTAGGTTAATAAGACTTGCCAGAATGTCATCCAAATGGTAGTACTCCTTGTTATTGTTGAGCTCCACCATCCACTGTCATCATATGCATGCCTTTCAAGTTTGGTCTATCTCTCTCTTCTACTCAATTCTTGATCCTATATCTTCATTGAACAAGCAGCACAAACTAGGTTTTTGTTTTTCAGGCTCTTTGTTTAGAGAACAAAAATCCCAACTTAGCTATTGCTTTCTGATTCTATTTGAATTCCACAAATGAACATTTTTGGTACTACAAATTATTGCAAGCATCAAATTCATTTGGTTGACATGACTCACTCCTTTGATTTCTAACAATCGACCAATACAGGCCTCAAGTGCATTCCTGGCATCACGACGCTTTTGAGGATGCACAATCTGCAACAGACAGAATCCTGCCCCAAATTCAGGTCTGCAATTCTCACCATATCTGATTGAGCAAATTGAGAATCTGATTTATGCATGCAAAACTCTTGGCATCTGCATGAGCACAGGGTAAGTCCAGTGACCTGATCATATGAATCTTCAAGTTGTCGGTATACTTGTAAATACATTACATAAATCTTTGCAAACTGAGGTAATGTCTGCAAAGTACAGAAGCAGGTCAGAGGTGTAATGCAGATGCTTCACCTTCAACATTTCTGCTTGTAACCCTAATCATCATTTTTAGTAATTTCAAAGAAACAAATTGGTTGCTTGAAATCTCGAATGCAGCTTGTGGTTTTCCTCTTGAAAATCATTAACAGCCATAAATGAGGAAACAGAATTAAGTCTCATAAGGGGAGCTAGAGTTGAGTTTTGAAACCAATGGCCATTCTTCAATCTTTTGAGGGAACTCCAATTTTAGGAGCTCCATGAGTCCCACCATTGCTGCTGTCCATTGTAGATCATATGTTCTGTTCAATCACTTGCATTATCAGAGTCAATAAAGATTACAATAACTTCAATGCAATTTTGTTCATGACCCTAGTTTCTGAGAGTACTGTCACAGTCCCACGTACAACATGTTGCAATTGAGAAATTATGTTTGGCCAGCAGTGTTGCAGATATGTAGACATGTGACTACAGCTTGTGTGCAATTTACTTGACAAAAGCATCGATTCATCTAGTTGCTGCTCATGGCTTTTGTTTTCTAAATCAACATGATAGCTTGTTGAGTTTCAAGTGAAGTGTGGTGAGAGTGGGATTGAGAAACTTACTCATGTGACATGATGAAAATAGAATGTTACAGCTGAATCAATAGATTGATCCACAGCATGAAAACCTTAATGAGGAGCTTCCTTGAACTGATGTAGGCCAGTATTGCAATTTCAAGGGTTTTCTTGCATCTGCCTACTATTTTGTTGCACGAGATTGTTCCTCAGCAATCAACCCTGCCCCTTCAAACAATCTTATCATTACGCACCATGGATCTAGACTCTCATGTTTCGAGCACTCCTCCCTTTATGGGGTAAGAAATCACTTCCAAAAAAATCACTTGTGTGTCACATCTCTTCGCATTTTTGCTCCTACATCCAAATAGGTCAAAGAGCTTCCACAGTGAGATTTTCTTCCATTGCCCATTGCCCTTTCTTGGGCTTCTTCACAAACTTTATGTCTCCTCTTTTCATCCTATCCTTGTCTTGGGACTTTTTTTTCCTCAATGCTTTCTTCTTTCAAGTTTCCAAAGACCAGTGAAAAATATCTCACACTGCACAAATCCTTTGCAAAATCTACTGTACATTCCTTTTACTGGTAATGAGCATTACTCATTTCAAAACACCAAATTTTTCAAAAACCCTTCCAATATCTTTCAACACACCAATCACACCAACTCAATTCCAATGCAGGACAGGACTCAAAATTAACATCCAGGCCCGGTAAGGAAATATGGTCAGAATCCAGATACAGGAATCAAACGTCATTCAGTCAAGCTCCTACACAATGTCCACATTTTTGGAAGGAAACTTGACTACAAAACAAAGGGGATGCAAAAAGTGATGATGTGTTTGTGCAGTCATAGGATTTCCAGGAGAAGGGACATTTTGACAGTTAAGTCTGTTCAGTTGCAAAATCAATGGAAAAGTACTAGTTTGTTGGAATCAACCTCCAATCTATGAAGACAGGATTTCCCCAATGGACAAAGCACATTCATCTATGAACTAGTTACTCTCCCACTCATTGCTGTGCAGAATTCAAGGTCATTCTAGAAGCAGGGATGGCGTATACGGAACAATACACAAGGAAGTCACAGATAAGGTCAAGGGATGAGATGGTAAACTTTGGCTGCCAGAGCAAGTATGTACCCAAGAAATCAAACTCAAACCTCTTTGGAAAAATCATACTGATGATGACTCCCTTGTTGAAGCACACCCATTTTGAGCCCTAAAACCTTTTGAAGAAATCCCCCCCACCATCACCACATGTGAATAACAAAATGCACTTAATATTTTTGTTTGAGTTTCCACCCATCAACCCATCAGCAATTGGTCATTTAGTGGTGAGTTATTATTAGCCTGAGAAACACAGTGACACAAATTTCCTATTTTAGGAGCTTTTCAAGATCAACATTGAGACACATTGAAATGTTGGAGATCAATTCTGGTTCCCATTTGGGCAATAATGGAGAATCTCAAAATTCTTTTACATTCCATTTAGCCTTTGCGACTTGGGACAGAAGAGTTGACAAAGCTATCATCTGTTCATAAGTGGGGCACCTGTTGCATTCTTCCAATTCAGACTTCAGGAATGTTGATGATGGGTGAACCAAATTAACCCACTATTGCCCCAAAATTGGAGACTGTAGTTGTGCCTCCTGAAATGTCTTCCATTGCCCAAATAATTTTTATACCCAGCAGCTGAATTAGTCATGATAGTTCTGTTGCAATCTGTGAAAAAAAAAAACGAGTCACAAATGGCACTAGCATCTGAACCATTAAGGACTTGAAAATCTTACACAATATGATTCGTGTATCCCCACCACAATCCTCAATCAAAAGCAAGGATTTCTAAATAGACTTCAAATGAATTCACCATCTAGAGCAGTTGGAGATGAGGACTTGGGTGATATTGGAGGTAACTTCTAGCACAAACATGTATTGAACAATCTTTACATTTTGTACAACTAGCCCAAAGCTTGTTGCCATCGTTACTCCAATGTTATGTGGAGCTGCCAAAGAACATGCCAACAGTTAAAATTCTTAACCTTGCTCCAGAAGTTCAAGAAGCTTTAGTGGGTTGTTTCAAGAAGACAAACTACACAATCTGAAAAACAAAACTTTCATGAGCTGGCTGAAGTGGCATGATTGAGAGAACCCCTTCCCTACCACACACTCCAAACCTTAGCATTTGTGATCTACAAACTCAATGAAGAAAGTGGGAGTAGCTCACTTTTGACTTGAATCTCTATCATATTACCCCCCTTGACTATGTTATTCATGATTGGATATTTAGGCAATGCAATCGATAAAGACATGATAAAAAAAGGCAAGTACATGAGCTTCATGGTAGGTGGCATACAAATGCTTGTAGACAATATCTTTGACCAAACATTTGCATCCGTCTCCTCCATGTAATGGAAGAGGGCCAAGGAAATTTGGGAAATATCAACATGACAAACACAACAACACATTGAGATCATTGAGCCTATAAGGGCCAACAACATAGGTCTACTTCCATTCTAGTCCCACCTAAGGCTAGCATGTAAACTTCTTCCTCCAATAGTGCAAGCTTGCATTTTTGTTTTTCAATTAGTTTTTAGAGAGGTGAGTAAATCATTTCAAAGAATTTATATCAACATTCCTTTCCCCATATCCTCTCTACCATGTCTTTAGGTATTCATCATGCCCACTTAAGTTTATGGGTAGGTTCAAGTTTGAGTGCATGGCTTTCCGATCATGCAATCATCTTGTTAGTATGCATAAGGTTGAGCCTCCCCCATCTTATAGTTTGTAGCTTGGTCCGTTGCATTTGTGATCAACCTATAAATTCAATGGGGATACGTTTTTTTTTTGTTGTTCACATGAGGGGAACACATTACAACACATGTTATTCAAAATGTTTTTGTTTCTATTGCTAGAACAATTGGGTTTCATATTTTGTGGGAATAGACATGTGTCTTGACATCATCCTCCCTCCAATGTTCCTGTCAACAAGTCAATATTGTGTTGAATAACACAAGTGGACTTCACATTTTGGCTTATGTCATCATCATCAATCCAATTCAAGCAAATTTAATTTCACTAGTTGTTATTTAAGGAATGCTCACAATGATTATGGCCTAAGCAAAAGACAACTTATATTACAATTAACACTCTAAGGACATGTTTCTCCATTTTGCCATGGAAATATTTGAATGTTTACATTCATAAGTTAATAATTTTTTTGACTAATGTGCAAATAAAAAATGTTGTGGTTAACCAAGTGTTTTGAAGGTCCCTTTTGTTGTTTTACATTCAATTTATAAGCAAAAGGTGTCAATGATTGTATAGAAAATTCAAATGGCTTTCATCTTGAGGCAAAAAAATTGTTGTCAAAGAGGCCTTTTTATGCTACATGTTTCTTCTCACCCATTTTTTTTAAAATATACCTCATGTGACAAGTGAGAGGTTGTTTGTTTGCCCCCATTTAGTAACTTCCCATAACTTTTCATTATGCATTAATGTATTTGCACTTTTGAGTGTTGTCTTTTGGTTGGACATTGGTCTTTTTTAAAATTGTTCATTCTTTTCCTTTTTGTGTGAATGGTTTTTTAAAAATGAAGTTTGACAATGTTTCATCAAACAAATAAACTATTTTTTTCATAGATACCCAAGGGAAATAATGAAACAACAAAGGAATGATAACGGAAATAATAAAATAATAATGCAATTCTTTTCAAACCTTTACATCAAATCACAAAGGAAAAAATTATGCAAGGTTTATTTTTTAAATAATAAAAGTGGTGAAGTTACAAATAAAAATTATTTTATTTAAATTAATATTAATTATTCAAAAATGTTCAATATTCAATTACTCATGAACGATAGGTTGAAACATTACAAAATCAATGCACCCTTGGTCAAGTCTCAATAGAATAATAGGAGTTGGACTAGCCCAATTTTTGGTTGTTTAAAAACAATGATAACAAATGCCAAAATGATGTAGTAGAGTGTGGTTAATTATAAAATGTGATAGACTAGGAACCCATAATTTTCATATTCATAGTGACAAAAATTACTTGTTTTTTTGGTCATAACATATTATAATATTATGTAAAGGTGTGAATAATCTTTATACATGATGATGTCATTTTGAAACCATTTCATGTTCTTTAAAAAAATTAACATAACAAAAACTTTTTTTAATTTTTTATGCATGTTTTTAAATATTTTATGATCATTAAATTCAATCCAACTTATTCCACATGTTTCCCTAAAGCCTTTTTAAGAACGCCATATAAAAATAATTTAAATTTGTGACATTAGTATTTTTTGACACTAAAAACATGAAAAACTAAAGAATTGTTATAGTTTATGCAATATGTGTTAGTGTGATTACACCCATTTATCAAGAGGCTTTCCAAAAACATCAAGAATATGACAAAAGGTATTGACTATGGGGAGATCTCAACATCATAAATATAAAAAAACAAATAAACCACTATTTTTCATTGTATGTTATAAATAAAATAGTCACTAATAACACATAACATAATGAAACATTAATTTTTAGATTTATTTTAGAACATGAAAATAATTTTAAATTCAATAATTTTTGCTTCATTGGTTTGAAGATTACATAACATTAAACATGCAAAGTACCTTGTAAATATTTTTTGAAAAGTACCAAAAATGGAAGGGCCCCCATGGTTTGGGAAGGTTATAACATCATCATGTGCAAACAAATGAACATTTATCTTATTTAATACTAATGTAACCTATGTTGCTAGTCAAGTGTGAGTTAATAATTACCCAACTAATTTTTCCTTCCAAAAATGTTTTTTGTAACTTAATGAGTTTCCAATGACAAAACCATTCAAAATTCAATTTCATTTGCACCTGAAATTTCCAATTCCAATTCACCTTCATTAAATCTTACTCATTGAAAGCATTTGGACAATACCAAAAGTGCACCCAAATTCCCTTACAATTTTTAGTTTCTATTTAAATAATTTTTTGATGATTTTTTTTTTGGACAATATTCAATAACTTCTTCACTGTAAGTTGAAACATTATGAAACCAACTTAATGAACCCTATTCATTGTGGGTTTTCCAACAATACCAAGAGCATGGCAAAAACACCATTGTTTGGGAGTAATGTTTTTTATTTTCAATATTTTGAAATAGCATCATTGGCACTTTCTAGCCTACATTCATTGAATTAGGCAGCAAATATTATGTGGAATTTTTTTCACAATTGGCTATAGCACATTCAATTATATGAATTAAGAGCAACAAATAATTTTGCAAATTGATTGTAGTGGTAACATGGATATTCACAATAAAAGACAATGTGTGCAAACCAAATGAAACTTGCTCTAACAAAGAGCTAGTAATAAGCAATGTGTGAGGGAAATTTGGCAACCCCAACTTAAATCAACCATAAATTAATGCAACTTATGCACAATTGTATTGGATTTCTAACTATAGCCTATATAATTTTACAACCATGTTTTTTTGTTATGTATTGTTGTGATCAAATCATGAATTCCCTGCTTCAACATCTACACAAATTTACCAATACAAATAACAAGTATTTTAAAAATCAACCCAAAATGCTTTGTGTGGGTTATGCAAGAGGAAAATATAAAATACACAAATAACTTTAGATACTATTTTACATACATATTTTATATTTCTTCCAAGGGGATTGAACCCCAATCCATTTATGGATTCTCCCCAACTGGAATGGAAAGAAGATCTGCACATACCAAGCCACCTTAAATTGTACATGCAAAATTAAAGAGTTGTTAGTTTTAGTCTATAATGATGATACTAGAAATCTACTACATATACCCAAAGCCACAGCCTGCAAAATATATACATCATCCAAACTAATATTAGAAATCACATACAGATTGCAAATAAATGTAATGTAGAAAATCATGAAGATGTAATGAATTTGGAATGGAGTACTTAGAAAAAAATCAAACTTTACTTACTGTTTTCTCCCAACCTAAAATGCCCTTAAACATGGGCATGTACATTGCAAATTTTGGTACAAAAAACCATAGATCCACACCTCAAAAAACTAGAAAGCATAACACATATTAGTCCACCCATGTCTCTAGTCATGAACTTCTAGTTTCCATATTGCATTTTATCTTTCCCCCACTATTGAATTGATATATAGAACAGGAAAGAATCCAAGTGGTAATTTTTTTGTGCAAACACTTTGACCACCAAGTCCAAATGGATAATCAACCAGTTTCAAAGCTTCGATTTCAAAAAGTTCATTAGAAAAGGTCCTCTCACCCTCCACATTCCCCAAGACCATGACAATGGTTAACTCAACAAGCTTCAAATACTCGAATAGCTTGTCAGACACAATAACATTTGATGCCAATCATCCCCACAATTTAGTTATAGGGTTGCAATTAAGCAATGGATGCAAGGCACCATGGTTGTTGCTCTTCATTATTAAACATAAGAATGACATTTGCTAGTTAAGAAGTGTTGGATCCAAGAAACCAACAACCAAGGTGCCACTTGCACCTTTTAGTTTTGAATGGTAGAATTTTGTTTTTAGGATTGCCAAGTGATTAGGGAAGGTGGTCTCTACATTAGGTGCCTCCCAATAGTGGGGATAGATGATCCCCATTGGATTCATTAACTCATGGGCAGGGAAACACCTTTCAAGTTCTTTTATCAACCCATTAAATGCACCTATACATTATTGTTTTGCAGATTGTATTGAAAGTGCCTAGTCATCTTTAGTCACCATAAACATAACACTAGCAGTGGAGTTTGTGCAACATATATAAATGGGTGTGGAAATTAAATGCAACATACTGAACCTCACTTTCTAGCTTCAACCACCAAACCATGTGCAAGGCATCACAAACATGTCCTGCTAAATCATGGAAAATCCAAAATTGTGGGTGGTCATACCTCTTCAATGGGTTTACATACCAAGAATATAATTCATTAATACATAGTATGATAGAGTTCACAAGATCACAAACAAAAGTATCCCTACCTTGGGCCATTTTGGATAGACTCTACATTGCTTCCATCATGGGCAACACATAGGTCAATCCCAAAATAATGTCACAATCACATAACAACTCACAATTGTTTTTGGCAATTGCATTCCCAAGATTGTCATCAGCCATTTTGACAACAAGAGTCTTGTACTCGTGTAAAACATGTTTGGCAGGTGCAAGCATCGAAATTCATCAAGTCTTCATGTTACGAAAGATTTTCTCACCCTTTGTTTCCAAAATTTCTACCAACTTTGTGAATTCCATGTGCTTATTAGGGGAATGAGTAAAGTACACATACATGGACTGCAACAATGTTTTAATCTTTGCAACTAATGGCAATTTTGAAAGTGTTTATGTAACCAAATTGCACTTGTGTTCCATGTAGTGGAATTCAATGACAAATGGTGCATGCTTATCTATAAGCTACATTGTTAACCCTATTTTCAAATTTTAAAAAATAGTCACACCATCTACCGCAAAACAAACCAACCTAAAAGCCAAACCCCCTTCAGATAATCTTCCATAAATAGATACAAAATCCACTAACATTGTAGTTATGTTGCGACCCTAGCCTTGGGTTCATGACCAAGGCAAGGGTTTATAAAGGTGTGGGCTAAGAGTGAAGCTTGGGAATCACATTTCATGCTCACGATAGTGTAGGAGAATGTGAGGGAATGAATGCACACACTCCCAAATGGGCTTCCACTTTGGAAGTTGGAATCTAAGTGGATTCCCAAATTTTAGAGAGTAATTTCAAGGTCAAAATTCATTATATTGAAATTTTTTTTATACCATTGAAAATTTCTTGAAACATAGATGTCTAAAATGGGTTTGCATGACCCAGTTAAGTACTTAAAACACAAGTTATTGTCAAAATAAAGGTCGAAAGTCAAATTACCAATTTGATTCCTGACCACTAAAAGCCAATAATTGCCTTGATTTATTTGCATGCAAGTGGCGTGCCACATTTTGTTGGAAAGTTTTTAACTAGGGCTACAACTTTGCTTTAAACCTCACCTTAATCGAAAGTCTCAACAAGAAATTATGGCCTTCTAAAATGTTTGGAATCCCAATTTTCAGAATTTCGGGATTCCCAACTTGGGAGTCTTGGGACAAAATGACATTTGGATGTAGCCCTTGTGACTAATCACAAAGAATATAATAAGGGGGAAGGTGGTGGTTTCCCTCAAGTCTGTGTGTGTTCGTGTTTTGTCCGTGTACCAAAAATGTTCCAACTATGCATTAACCAACTTGTTGTTTAGTTTGTGCGGGTCCATGTGAATAATTGACCTGCTTGTCACTTGTCTTAGTCCCCATCCTAGAACTCCAGCATGCTCCTCTACCCTTGAAGTGTTATAAATTAAGGAGCATATCCCCACTCCTTCTGTTGTTTTCACCTTCAAACTCACATTTGAGTTTTATGAGGAGTTTAGAGGTGCGTCAAGTTAGCTTATCAAACCCACCAGGGCAATTACCCTTTAGAAATTCTCAAACACATAGCAATGGATAAATATCTAACTTTGGTTATCAATAGTTGTGACCTCATCACAACTAAGGGTTATAGATTTCACCTTTTGAATTACATGTTTGGTTGCATCCAAAATTATGTTGTGCATACTGTTTGCCATTCCCAACCCACAAACCAAAAACTCTAAAGCTAGTGTAGTCCATAAAACTAGGACTACAAGTTAACATATTCAAAATTTTCCTTAATCATTAAAGGCATAAGATTCAATAACATAATAGTAGATTCTAAGAAGTAAGTACGATACAAACTTGCCATTCCACTAGGATCAGTCTAGTGCATTTTGGCTAGTTGTTCAACCCTACTAAAACAAAAGAACCCTTGCATACACTCATAATCTATCAAAGGCCTTCCTTGTTGCAAAAGGTGGAAAATAATAACAAATTGGAGGTATTTCTTCTTTTTGTGAGCTCTTTCTACATTCACCACCTAATCAAGAACAAAATTTGGCCTTGTAGTGTAATAGATGCGAGAATTCTTTGCATGTTGGGTGTCAAAATTAATGTAGTATTCACCAACAATTTGTCCATGTTTAGCACACTTGCACTTTCTTTTGCCATCGTGCTTATGGAGCCCATCCAACTTCAACATTAATAATTTTTCCCTATGTTCAACATTAGTGCAAACCTTGCATTGCACATGGTGTAACTTGTTGTTTTCCCTTATAACAGGTTTAGCCCATGGGAATTTGGTAGCCCATGTGTCCTAAAAGTTTCTAATGACTTGCCATTGAACCTTCCTTTTTAATTTTGCATGTGTAGTAGGGACAATACTAGGTTCAACATTATCAATGCAAGCTTCAACAATAAGATTAAACATTCCTAGATTACTTGAACTTGGGATCAAGTTGGAAGGAATAAAAGCTTCATTATTTAGTTGTAAACTTCTAGACTTTGATTCCATTGTTGAAGATGAATTTAGGGTACTAATTTTGCCACTTCTAGAAAAGAAAATGTAAAACTTGAAATTTGCAGGGTTTTGAGAGGTGCCATGGTTACTGTTAAGACTTGCAACCAAACAAGACATGGAAGACATCAAATTTGCAATGTTTTTTTCCATGGAATGAAATTGAGGAGATTAGCACGACAATTGATAGATTGTTTGCAACTCAGCTATTTGTGCTTGTTATTAAGGACCAACTACACACTAATAACATATTTGATACTTCCAAAAACATAAATGTTAAAACAAGAAAAAGTAAGAAGTCAAATAAGAAAGCATAATGTGATTTAAAGTTATAAATTCACCTTGATTTGTAGGATCTCTTTTGTAGTAGTTGTAACCCTCTTTGTATGTTTGTTTTGAAAATTTATGATCTCCAAGTCCAAGCTTGACCTATTCCAAGGTCTATAAAAAAAATTTGAATGAATGAGCTTGTTGTTGCCACTTATTTAGAAGCACTCTAGAACTTGCAAACACCTATTATAATTTACAACCAATTTTGAATTTGTAACCAACCAATGTGAATCCAGTTGTAGATATTTGCTACCATCCCCAAATCCTCAATAGTGTTCAATTTGTTTCAAATATCTAAACTAGTTTCAAGAAATTTGTTTGAACTTTTGGCAACCTGTCATCACATGGACTTGTTTACCATTGTTGTATGGAATGTTCATCAAATTTCCACAAGAATGTGAAGTCAAAACATTTTGCTAAAATGACATTCAAAGTTTAATATCCATAAGGGATGAGTAGCCATAATGTGTAATTGTAGCTTGACCATTATCCCTTAACATCATGCACTTAGGTTTTAAAAAAATAAGTGTGCTACAAATACTAAGATCAACAAAAAGTGGTCAAAAGTGGTTCATAATGAGAAAGGGTATATAGATTACATCTTGTTGATTGAATGTAACAAATGACTTGCTATCACAAGATAAACAAAGTGCCATTAGTTGAATTGATAAATGAAGGTAAGGTTTGAAAATTAGGAATAAAGAATTCCAAACCTACATTCTTGGTGACGATGAGCACCATAACCAATATGATAATTAGAAAACTTGTTGTTATTCTAAGTGTAATGTCACTTGTTGATGCAACCACAAATACCATGCCCCAAAAAGTTAATCCAAGATATGCAATGAACCATGAATCTCTTAACACTTTTTCTTATCAGTTAATGGATAATAAAAATGAACTATTGTAGGGTCTCATTGAAAATAGTCCTCATGGTGGTAAGGGTTGCACCTTCCAATTATGTATCTACATTTGTTTAGATTTCATGAAATCCATATTGAAGGGCTCCTCTATAGAGGTTCTATAGTAATGCAATTAAAATAATGAAAGTAAAGGAATTTTTTTGCCTTTCCTTAAGCCCTCATTGCTCTTACTAAAACCCCATTTTCTTTAGAACTAATGACTAAGTGTATTTTTACAATGTTAAGGCAAACACAATCTTATGAATTAGGGACATGGAAAAGATGTATTACATTATCACTCTTGTTGGTAGATTTCGGTTGACAACATAATTCAACATAGCCAAAAGATTCTATTATAAAATAGTTAATGAAAGCTTCAAACTTGGTGCCCTTTAACAAAGAGACAAAATGGAATTCAAAGCTTTCAGTTTTCATTGAGGACGTAGCGAATTTTTGAAAAAAAAATGAAATCACATAATGAAAAAAAATTGAAAATGCCACCCACCCAAAACCACACAAGATTGATAAGAATACAATAATAATTAAAATCAAATTTTGTTATTGTATTTGTGATGAGATCTACTCACCTACTATGTACTTTCCTTGACTAGTATATAGAAACCCCTCGTGTATAGAGACAAAGAAATACACACCATTTTGTATTATATTTTTTGGTATTGATATAAATAGGAACATAAGCCAACCTTGACATTGCCTTTACTATTTATAGATATGATTGTTACCAAAATTACATTTGTTCTATGTTTCAAAATCATGATAAAAACAATCCAAGATATTGAAGAACCTCTTCCTCTACAAAAACCCACATCAAGTTGTAGAAATGGTTAAGATAATCATTATGTCAAATCTATTGAAAAAAAAGAGGGGAAAGAAAAATTGCAACACACTATGTTCATATCTAAATTGATTCACATTGCCTTATTATCGATTCATTGAAACAAGTAGTGACCATATTTCATCCTCAAATTATTTGAACCTGCCCACCCAAAAAAAATTTCAATTTTTTAAAACTTTTGGAAGATGGAAAAAAGGAAGAACATCCACCTTCAAATGATAAATAAAGCCAAAAGAAAGTGTGACATTTGATGATGGTTTAACCAAGAGAGAGTTGGTAGTAGACATGGAACTTGCATGGGCGTATAGTCAATCCAAGTTAAGTAATTGACAACCTTTACTAGTTTAGTTCTTGTGTATCATTGGCTTTTTCACCTAAAGTTTCCACTCTCACTAAGGTCATTTGACTATGGAATGTGACATGAAGCTCATAAATTTTTGAACATCATGTGTGTAGTGTAGCTCCTTTTTCTAATATAAATGTTCTTCTCTGCTAACTATGTATACTCGAGATTGAATCTTGGACAAAAGAGAAAGCTTTTCCCAATGTACAAATCCTTCCCAACCAAACACAACATTGCCCACAATGTTATGTTGATAGCTTTTGTTATCAAACATTTATTACAAATCACCATTGTAGTATTAGGGAATGAAAACATTCCACCATTCCCATCCCCACAACCCTTTATTTTATTTATGCACCCCTTGAAATAGAAAAAGCATCCCCATCCTATTAGTGGGTCCTTTGCAAAGACCAACAAATGTGGTAAAAAAAGATGTGTGCAAAGACATGAAAGATCTAATATGCATATATGTTTCAACTTCAAACATAATGAGTTATATATATGGCTCTAGATAGATATTAGGCCACTTTTTAGAAGTTAAAAAAAATGTCAATAAGTTGTATTGCCACAGAGGGGAGAGAAAACAACCAACCAAAACAACAAAAAAATCTAATTCCTTTATTCTAAACAAGTACATAAAGTAGCTTTCATGCTTGACAAGGGCCCAAAAGAAAACACATAGCTTAGAGTTGCATTGAAACAACACAAGCACAATAAAGAAAATTCCTCCTATCAAATAAATTCAAGGCACAACTAAAAATTAGAATTGAATGCTGCCTAATCCATCTTAGAGACCAAGAAGGTGGCAAATATTTGATACAAAAAAGGTCACAAATAAATTTTTAGACAAAAGGTTTGAAGTCTCTCACTAAATGCATAATAAACCAAGTCAATAAGACAAAGAAAACCCTAAAATTTGCATCTTTTTTCCTTCCTTGCATGAGATTTATGAAAAAATCTCTACTTTTGTAATGTTGCACTATTATCATTGCTGAAAGCAAGACTAGCTATTGTTGCCAGAGTACTAACATTTGAACATTTCCAGAGATGCTAACAAAAACCAAATAACACTTTTGTCATGTTGCTTCAATGTCCACTTCAAGTTGGTCATCAATAACCTACAATATGTACAACTAGTAATGTTAGAATTTAAGAATCAAGATCTATAATTGAGATTTTTTAAATGATTAAAACAACTAACTAATCAAAAAATTGTCCTTCAACATTCAATGTTGTGTGGAATCATATCCTTCCCAACAAGTTGCTACTACCATTTTGAAAGTTGTTGTAAGGTGTGGCAACATGATGTTGGTTGCAAGTGAGTCTCTTGCGATGGACCCTATAAATCCAGCGAAACGTTGGTGACATCAACCCCTTACAAACCAAAAAAACTTGTGAACAGGTAACGATTGTTAGAAAGCCTTGGTGAAAGATGGTTTCTACGACAAGGAAACAAAACAATTCTTAATGATGGGGGGAGATTGTGTGTTTTGATGGGGATTTCCCCATTGCAAGTAGCAGCAATGGACATCAAACATCGGGTACAAAAGTTGCTAACCCTAAAACAAGCCACTACATTTTTGGAAATTTTTTAATTTTTTTCCTTTATGCAATTCACTCATTGTTGTTGGATTTCACAATTTGGCAAAATTTCACCCAAAAAAAAAAGTTTTTTGGGAGATCTCAATGTGACAAACAAATCTCATAGATAGATATACATCATTTCTTCCTTGTGTAAAGTGGGGTTCTAAATGGTTTATGATTATTACTCACATATGATTTATTTGGGAAAAAAAATTTAATGACAAGATGCTACAAGGATACACATCTCATTAGCTTTTTTTTTCAGCTAAATTTAGCAAGGTGGTTTGAATGTTTTTCAAAGTGGCTAAAATAATGTGTTTTCTTGGTTTTCTAATCACCAAATATCTATAGCTCTATTTGAAATATCACTAGAATTCTTTAATGAGTTTTAGCATGTAGTTAAAAAATGTGAAGACATCTCAATTTTTAAAATTTTCATAACCTTTTTATAGCCAAATTTGGCTAAACTGTATTATGGATGACTACCAGTTCAGCTACATCACAAATATGAAAAAAAAAAACCCTACATGCCAACCTTGAGTCTTAGACCCTTGGTTTCACTCTCGTGAAGTGTTCGGAGAAAACTTGTAGTGGACGTGGAGGGCATTATATATCCATGAATTTCCCTTTTAGAAATTGGGAAGGATATTATGCCTACTCCTCAAGGGTGGGAGGGAAATTATGCCTACTTATTAGGTGTAAGAACCCTCCCACTATTGAGGAGTAGGCGTAATATCCCTCGCACTCCAACACCTTGGGATCTATGTAGGCTTGGTTCACGATAAATTACGCCTCATGATCTATGTAAGCTTGATTCATGATAAATTACACCTCATGATCTACATAGGTTTGGTTCATGATAAATTATGCCTCATGATCTATGTAAGCTTGATTCATGATAAATTACACCTCATGACCTACATAGGTTTGGGTCATGATAAATTACGCCTCATGACCTACATAGGTTTGGGTCATGATAAATTTTGCCTCATGATCTATGTAAGCTCGATTCATGATAAATTACGCCTCATGACCTACATAGGTTTGGGTCATGATAAATTTTGCCTCATGATCTATGTAAGCTCGATTCATGTTAAATTATGCCTCATGAACTACATAGGTTTGGTTCATGATAAATTATGCCTCATGATCTATGTAAGCTTGATTCATGATAAATTACGCCTCATGAGCTACATAGGTTTGGTTCATGATAAATTTTGCCTCATGATCTATGTAAGCTTGATTCATGATAAATTACGCCTCATGATCTACATAGTTTTGGTTCATGATAAATTTTGCCTTGTATTTTATGATCGGTAATGCCCATGGGTGGGGGACATCCCCAAAATGCCGGGCTGGACCCGGCTATCACCTCCTCCTAGACCCCTTATTTTGAGAATGCCCCCATCCTAGGGCTTTACCCTACACGTATTAGGGTTTAAGCGTTTGCAACCCCAGTGAGAGCTCCTTAAACCCTGAATCTTACACTCTTGGTTTGGCTCTTGCATTAGGGTTGAAGTGCGTGTTGTGAAAGAGGAAGAAATTCAGTAGATGGTGAAGCTCAAAATTGCAATTCTGGTAGAAGAAGAAGAAGAAGAAGAAGAGGAGGAGGAGCAGGAGGAGGAGGAGGAGAGAGACGGAGGGAAACCCTAATTTCTTTCTGAGGTCTGGACTTTTGATATTTGGATTTGATTCTGATGATATGAGTTCTTTGCAGAGAGGAAGATGGCAAGATTGCGGCTGCTGCAAGTGGCGAGTTTTTTGAGGCACGTTGAACTGTGTTTTGGAGCAGTGAAGACTTTGAAATCATGCAGTTTGCCATCATGGAGCACTCACTTGGGTCGAAACTCATTTCGGTATTTGGGTGCCTCCTCCACACAACTGGTAATTGCTGTCCTTTCTTTCTTTTGTTGCAGAAACTCATGAAGTACCCAGTCCCATCTGTTTCACAAAAGAAAATGCACAATCGTGGAAACATCGAGTTTCCCTTGTTTCATTTGTTGGCCTCTGTGCAGAACTTAATTCAATAAGGTCAGGTCCTCTCTTGCTGTTTTGTAGCCTTTCTGGAGGGAAGACAACTGCAACACGAGATTGGTTCCATTTGTTTATGCTGTCAAGGAGTTACCTGGTCAAATACACAGTGTTTGCTCCATGAGCACCTGTTCAAAGTGGGCAGGAAATCATGCTGCTGGAGAGCTTGAAAACTTTAGGGAGTTTGTTGACAATGGGGACCCAGACCTATATATGCGGAGAAGATATGACCAAAACAGTTCAAGTGGCACAGAAAGTGAGGATGATGAAGGGCTTGGTCGTTTCGAGGGAGCTGATCAGCATGACTTGTGCAGTTTTAGTGAAATGGAAGGTGTGGATGATGAAGGTGGTACTTACGCTTCTGGAAGACATGATGAACATGACTCAGACAGTTCCAATGAAACAGAAAGTGATGATGGTGAAGGTCAGGTTTCTTTGGGGTTTCCTCATCAATATGGTGCAGGTAGTTCTGGTGAAACAGAAAGTGACAATGATGAATGGCAGGCCCCTTGTCAGGGACTTGATCGTCTACAGCAGCTAAAACCTAATGCTGATGGAAAGTATGAGAAGCTCATTGACATTCTGTGCGATCCTCTTGTTCTTGAGGCAGCATATGAGCACATCAAGACTCTGTGCTCACCGGACCAGAGACTGCAACTCCAAGTGGAGGATCCAGGGCATAGTTGGTTTGAGATTGCTGCAGAACAACTTCACTCAGGGACATATGTATTCAAACCTGTGAAACACATTGAAGTTCGAAGGGCAGCAAGGTCTCGTGCAACAAAGCAACTCTCAGTGATCCGACTGAGGGACCAGATTATACAAGAAGCCATGAGAACTATTTTGGAGTGGATCTATGAACCAATGTTCTCAGAACATGCCCATGGGTTCCGACCAGGCAAAGGTGTCCACTCAGCATTGAGATCCATAAAGAAAACATGGAGAGGGGTATCCTGGTTTTTACAGTTCAACGTCCAGAAGTCAGATGACACGACTTTGATTCAGCAACGGCTCATGAGAGTCCTCTCAGAGAGGATAGAGGACAAATGCTTCATGGATATCTTGAAGCAGATGTTCAAAGTAGGAATTGTATGTGTGGACATTTTTGCAGATGAGGAGATTCCTCAAGGAAGCTGTCTGTCCCCAATTTTGGGGAACATTTACCTCATTGAACTAGATGAGGAGGTAGTCCAGATAATGAAGGAGTTTGACTCAGAATACAAAGGCCCACAAGGGGCAGACAAGGGTTCTGTAGGCAGAGAAGATAGGGGCAGAGACTAGAGAGATGGCAGTATGTACACTCGAGAGGTCTTTTTTTTTACCAATCATGGGGTCATAATAGACCATGGGCCAACAACAAAGGTGGCAGCAAGGGGACATGCTGGGAATTTGAGTGCAAATTTTTCCATGGATTTTGCAAACACTGTGTGTGGATTTTTGGTTTCAGCTGCTCTCTAGAACAAGCCAGTCATTGGTTCTGTGTGTGTTTGTGCAAGTGGTGGAACTGTTTTTGAGAGAGAATTGTGGTGAATAACAGGAGTTTGGATTGTTGTTCTGGTGTGCATGGGTATTTTGGAGGAATTTTTGTGGGTGGTGGTTGCATAGAATAGAAGGAGAGTGTGTAGAATGGTTTCTGCCTCGGTGCAACCTTTGCATTTACTGCTGGGTGTGGTGGTGAGCTCACACCATGCTCAGCAGCTTCATGAGAGCAACAAGAAGAAACCTGTTGTGGCACAAGCAAGAATTGGTATGTTGGTACGATGAAGATGTGATCAAATTCTTGGCTTTTCTTTTTCTTCTTCTTCAGCCTCTTGTTGCTGCAGAAAAACAAGAACAGCAACTGCAGCGTTTCAGTCCTTCTCTGGTATTCAGAGAGTGGCGGCAATTGATTCCCTGGTTGTGGCTGTGGGTTGAGGTAGGGATTTCCACTCTGTAGTAGCTGCATTGCTTGCTGTGGGGCAGTCTGGTCAATGGATTTCAAAGCATCTGGTGGTGGCAGCCATGTTCAAGAGATTCACCAAGAAGGCCATTGTGTTGTACAGGAGGAAGTGCTGCAGTTGGGGCACAACTTTCTTGGCATGGAGCAGATTTTCTTGGGGCTTATCAGTGACCGCACTGGTATTGCTGCAAAGGTTTTGAAGTCCATGGTTGTAAACCTGAAAGATGCACCCATTGAGTTAGAAAAGATTATTGGATGAGGAAGCAGATTCATGGCTGTGGAGATTCCCTTCACCCCTTAGGCTAAGAGTTTGCTGGAGCTATCCTTGGAGGAAGCCTGGCAGCTTGGTCAGTTTTTATTGCATTTGTGAGCTTGTAGGTTTCTGAGTTGTTGCTGTACAGGTTTCTTTGTAGACTGTCCAGAGGTGCTGGAATTTGAGATGTACCAGGTTTTTAGAAGCTCAAGGTGTTGTTTGCCGGGCATAATTACATTGGAATAGAGCACTTGCTTCTGGGTTTGTTGCAAGAGGATGAGGGTGTTGCAGCATGGGTTCTGGAAAATCTTGGAGCAGTCTCCAGCAACATTTGCACACAGGCAGGCACCAATCCTCATAAAATTTCATGGTAGAGAAAAGGGCATACAACTTTGGAGCAAGTTCTATTACGAGTGCAATTGGGATCTCTCTCTGTCTCTCAGAGCTTCAGATTCCCCTGTAGCTGTGGAGCCTGCACCCTCCCTCAGTTTTCTGGTTGTTTTCATGGGATTGAATTGGGAGCAACAACAGGGGGATTTGCACAGAGAGGATGGGACTTAAGGAGGAAGGGATGGATGGATTTGCAGGGAGTTTTGATGCCAACTTTGTTAGCATTGCTGTTTGTTGCAGTTGCAGCAACCAGGAAAGTGGCATGGGATGGAAAAATCCTGATGCCTGAGGTGAGTTTGATGGGACATGCTTTTTGCAGGATCAGCTGGTTACAGAAACTACCACAATCAGGCTGATGTGTGCCACACAGACCAGATACTGAAGAAAGGAGGCTTGAAGGATGAGAACACTATTGTGTTCATGTATGATGATATTGCACATAATTTGGAGAATTCAAATCCAGGCACCATCATGATGCTGATCTACTTCATCTGTGGCACAAGTACCATAAGGCATCAGAGGGATCAATCAACAAGGAAAGCAAAAAGCAAGGGCAGAGTTGGTGAACACAATGGCCTAGATTGCATGCACCTTCACAATAGTGTCCAGCTGATCATTGGCAATCACCTTTGGCAGTGAGGCTGGTCCTTCCAAACTGAGTGCTGTACATCCCACTGGGCATGTTCTAGTGGATGACTGGGATTGCCTCAAGAGCATGGTAAGGTTGTGAAATGCATAGTTCATAGAGGAGTTTGCAGTTGCACATTTGTGGAGCTGGAGTTTGTCTAAATTTATTTGACTAAAACATCTGAGATCAAATCATTCTTGTTCCAGCTTTGTCTCTTGTAACTCAATTGGCTAGCTCTGTTCCAGGGCCCTATTTGCTGTTTTTGGCCCATAAGGATTTTGTCATTTTGGATGCAGGTGTGCAAATTTGAGCCAAGCTGTGGACCACTCACACAGTGTGGCATGAAGCAGATGTGTGCATTAGCAAATGTTTGCAATGCTGGTCTTGATGCCAATAAAAGGCTTCAGCAGCTGAGCAGGCCTGTAGTGGTCTCGCTCAGGTCTATGGAGCCCCCATCTCAACAGGTATAGCACTGCATAGAGAAATGCTGCAAATGGAAATGGGTGTATGATCATCCTATTATACACCCATATAACCACACATGGCATATAACCACAAAGAAGGTATAGATATGTGAATTTCTGATTCTTTCATGCTACAGATCGCCTTTGCTCTGGTTTTATTGTCTTGATGTATTGTGCTGTTTGTTGTTTGGGCACTACTTCAGTCAGTTCTTTCTCAGACCATTCTGCATATGCTGTGCTGCAGAAGGGAGAAGTTTACAGAAGTTGCAGGTGTGGCATTTGAACAAAGTTGCTCTTGAAAGTGTTTCAGAATATGAGACAATTTACATAAGACCATAAGCCCTCTGTATATCCAAAGCCCAAATGCTTCCAATGGTCTATACCTCTTGGATACAGTGAACTTGCAATGAATTTGACTTGGGTATATTGGACAGAACCCACAGGAAAAATGGGTACCCTTCTTCTATGCAGCTAGATAAAGTTAGGTCGGATCAGATCATCATCGATGCAGAAACAATGAATGGTCTTTCCTTGAAGGTCTCGCTTGCAAGGCAAGTTTATGTGTGTATGATTATGAAATTGCTCCAGCTCACAATTTGTTTCTCTGTGCTCTTTTGTTGTTGCCATTGGGGTTTGATCATTTGTTCATTGTCTTGTTCTGTTCTCAGGTCACTGCTGTTGCTTATTTATAGGTGTGATTTGTGGCATTTGTAATTCATCTTCCCACAAATTGTGTGTAGGTGTGTAGGAATACACAATGAGAGGATTTTGAACTCTTTGTGATTTTGACATTGACCAGGTGTGAACAGATTGCTCAATGTGAGGATTTTGAACTCTTGCCATTTGACATTTACAGCAAGTGAGCAGAGATGAGACCATTCATTGGGTCCTACATTTATTGCGTGCTTATTTTGATGTGTAATTGCAATGGATGTACAATATCATATTCATAGATATATGAACCTCCCAAAAATGGTGAGGGTTTGAATACAAAATTAGTCACAAAATTAGACACCATAAACTTTTATGGAAGGATGCGCACATACATAGACACCATATGAAGAATATGGCAACCTGACTGACACTGTTTGACTAAAAATTCTGTGCTGTAAAAAGGGAGTCATCCCAATGTTCTCAATTACAAGTAGCAATGTGCCATTGCTCTCTCTCAAATGTGCACAGAACTGTTTTACTTAATTCCCAGTACCTGCTGCAAATCCAAGTTCACAAAACCAGTGTTAGTCAGAAAGAGAATTAGTCTCTATGGACCATACACTACGTCACGATAACACTTGGTGAACATTTGTCAAAACAAGGGTCTGCATGAAAACTACATTGTTCCTATGTAGTCTCTCTCTTACAAGCAGAGGGACAACAATCCTCCCCAACAACCCAATAAGGATTTTTTGGGGTTAGTTTGATTAAGTGAGAAGGACTGAGCTACTGAACTTAGGAACCCATTGAACATCCAAAACTTTGGTTGGAAAAGAAATAAAATTTGTAAATGGGTACCTGCAGCTTTGACGCATTCGGTGAGTGGTCGAGCAACAAATCCTTGACTTTCAGGACATATGGATTGTGGTGGAGGCAGCTCACAATTGTATTGTACACACACAGCTACGGTGGGTGGGATTGTGGCAGTTCCCAAAGCCCCGAAATTTGAGAGGTAATTGTTTTGGAGGTACAGGGACTGCAGTGTTGATGCCTCTAAGCTGGTGACAAATTCCTGTGCTTCCCAGCAACACCCCCACCCCCACCAAAACATTGAATGGAGTCAAAAATTAGCTCTGGACATGGAAGGTTCTTCAGTAAATATATCACTTGTACCAGATTCTCACAATGAATTCAGCTCAAGACATTTGAAGTCAAGCACCCTTCCATAACTGAATCAATAATGTGCAAGATCAAATGAGCAAATGCTCATCAAATCTGCTTCAATGATGTGCAAGATCAAGTGAGCTCTGCACACCACTGCTTCAAGAATCTGCAATATGGATCAAGGGAGAGCTAGATTTGCAAGGAAAGTAGTAATGGAACAAAGATCAAGTGCATAAGGATAATATATCTGAAAGCAATGGAATGGGTCCAAGAGGAAACAAGCAAACAAGCAAGCAATTAGCAAGCAAGAAAAACTGACCTGAGGAATTGTGCCCATGAAGAGGTTGTTGTTCAAGTACAAGATCTGAGCACCAGCCAAGAAAGGAGACACACTTCCAACCAGCAGATTGAAGCTGAGATCCACCACCTTGATAGTCACTTCCGCCTTCACAATCACTGGACCTGAGAGCTGGTTCCGGTTGAGCAACAGGTAGGAGAGACCCACAAACCCAAACAAGGAGCTGGGGATCTCACCACTGAACTGGTTGAAGCTCAAGTCCAGGTACTTGAGCTTGGTCAGATTCCCAACTGCTGCAATGCTTCCAGTGAACTGGTTATTGGTGAGTGACAGGAACTCCAGTGAAGATGGCAAGTTGTCGCTCATGAGCTCCCCTGTGAGCTCATTGTTTCTCAGGTCCAGATGGTTGAGAGCAGCCCGAGGAGGAGTACTAGTACTGTTGTTGCTGGAGGAGAACATGGGGATGGCACCTGTGAGCCTGTTGTCAGAGAGGACCAGAAACTCCAGAGATGGCCAGGAACCGATACCAGAAGGGATCGCTCCTGCAAGCTTGTTGTTGCTGAGCTGCAACACTTGCAGCTTCTGCAAGCCTGCGAGGCTCTGAGGGATGGAGCCCGTGAGAAGGTTCTGGCTACAAGAGAACAGGTTGAGGTTTCTCAATCTCCCCAGCGAGCGAGGAATGGGTCCGCTGACAGCACCGGGAGAGATGGAGAGCTGCGTCAAGAAGGGCAAGTATCCGAGCTCCGGCGGGAGTGTCCCAGTTAGACCAGGGAGTCCAGCTTCTTCCGGACCCAGAGAGAGGAGCGTCACTCTGCTGTATCCTTGGATGTTGATGCACACCACTCCTGCAAACATTTGGCATGGATCTATCCCCGTTGCTGAGAAATCCCAGCTGGAGAAGAAAGTGCCGCCGGGTAGATCCGTCATGGCATTCTTCACTGCTCTCAACACTCCAAGATCGGTAGGATGCAGATTCGAAGCCAACTGCAACGTATCCTGAGCTTCAAGCAAAGGACTCGTGATGAGTGTTAGGATGATCAAGACCACCATGAGCCGAAGACTGTGTCGTCGATGCTGCTGCAATTCCCGTGACCCTGATGCAACAGCAGCAGCAGCTCTGGCGATCCCCATTCTTCCAATTCCGGAACTAACTTTGCTCAAAGAAATACCTGTTCTGATCTCTGTTTCTGTTTCACCTAGGAGTTTGGGATTGTTTGCTGATTCTGAGGTTTTTCGATATACAGAGCTTTTCTCTAGACTACCATCAACGTCTGGAATGTGGTGGTGTAGCAACTGGAGATGGTGTGACCACCCAAGATCAGCACTCTCATCTGCTGCTGCTGCAAGAGCTAATTCCTTGGAGCAGTGGCCAGCATCATCATCATCAGAAGATCATCATCTTCTGGGCACCAGCTTCTTCTTCTTCTTCTTGTGATGCTTTCTTCTTTCTGCTGTTTTCTTATTCTTCTCCTTCTTCTTCTGATTCTGATGACCTTGTGTTTTGTTGAACTATTTCAACTAGTGTAGACTGAATCTATTTCACACACACAGTACACACATGCGTGACCTCCAGTACTAGATCTCAAAGCTCAGATGATTGTATTGAAACTGATCAGATGATGCAAGTAAGCTCCCATTCTAAAGCAGCTGATCAGATTGTGCAAGCTCCTGCTCATGATCTCAACACCCATGTGACAAGTTCCTAGCTCTACTACTCTCGAATAGACTTTCTTTCTACAACAGCATGCATGCATGCAGATTGAACTCACAGAAAAAATACCACAAGAAGTCTTAAATTCCCCTTCCCAATGGTGACGCAGCAAAAAGCATTAATATGTTGCTTAAATCTACAGGAACATATTATTATTATTATTACTATAAGAACAACAAAAACCAAAAAAAATAAATCCACAGATGATGAAACAAAATCTGATCTCAAGTTGGAAGACTTATAGAACAATTGTCAAATGTTTTTGGAAATGTGGGGTTTTTTTTGGGTGAGGGGGATCAAGGATCATATCATCAGGTTTCTGAAGTCCAGAGTTACCACAACTAAGTTTGGACAATTGTGTTACTATTTGCTGCTCAAACAACAGAGCCTTCTAGGGTGTTGATCTTTTAGTAGCTGATTCTGAAAGAACATGAAGATCTGAAGATGTATCACTTGTCAAGATTATTGGGCAACCATGACAACACAAAATCGGATCACTTGACAAAACTAAAATGAGAAAGTCTAGATAATGTGTCTGCAGTTGTTGTAGTAGTAGCTAGCTAGCTAGTAGTAGTATTATGCAAACAATGAGCTTTTCAGATCAGCAGAATGCATGCATACGTGCAAGCAGCAAGCAGCTTCAGTTAACTTATCAGTAGTACAACAACAACAACAACAAGAAGTTTTGTCAATTGAAAACTTGCTCTTCCGAAAGCTCTGAACTTTGTGCAACTAGCCCAGGTACCTGAGCACTACAAATCAACATACCACTTGGGTTCCAACAACAAAAGAAACTGAAGAACAAGTATTGTCAATTGAGGAAACTCCTTTTGGTCTAGATCAAAAGCTCAAGACTGAACTTTCTTTTGCAACATCTAGTTACTACAACAAAACCTTCGCCGCCTCCCCACAGACCCAAAGTTCCAACAACCCAAAAAAAAAGGAATTGAAGTAAAGTCTTTTTGGTTTGAAAAAGAATTGAAGATCTCAGATTGATGTGCAAGGAAGAACTTTTTTGTTTGAAGAAATGAAAGATCAGAAGACTTGGGTGGCGGGTTTTTTTTTTTTGATGATGAAGAGCGGGAAACTGCCCTTCTTTTTGTACCCCAGGAGAGCATTCAAGCTTGTTGCATTGATTGCTCTCTTGAATGCAAAACTGAGCATGGGATTTAATTGCAACTGTGAATGGAATTAATGCCAAAACAAAAGTGTCTGAGAAATGACCCAAAATGGACAAAGTGCAGGGATCAATCAGTCAGTAATAATCACTGGCAAAATGGCTGCTGCTGCAGCAGGGAAAGCTTGAGATTCACTACTGGAGATGGAGATGGGTGTACTTGGCACTCATCATCAGCAGGTTTAGGGTTTAACAAGAACTGGTTAGGGTTTAGGGTTTAACAAGAACTGGTTAGGGTTTAGGGTTTAAGTTGAGGGTTTGCTTCCTTTTGTTTTCTTTTGGGTTTTCTGCCCACTTCATGATGGAACTTCATTCATTGCAAGGGTACAACAACAAGAGCCTCCTCCTCCTGCAATGCCTGGCTCTGTCCCATATGGCAAGTTCAAGTTTGTGTTTTTGTACCAAAAAAATTGAATTGCAGTGTAGCAACCAGAGTTGAGTTTTTTTTTTTTTTGTTTTGGTGATTTTTTTTGGAAAATGGGAATTTTTTTTTGTTGTTGCAAGGTTTCTTTGTTTTTGAAAAAACAAAATCACAACAAAGGAGCATTTTTATTTTTATTTTTATTTTGGGGGTTTAGGTTTGTCACATTTGTAATTCCTAACTAAAATAATAGGCAGCCAAACAATAGAAAGGTTTATTTATTTATTTATTTATTTATTTGGAGAGGTCCTAAAGATTGGTTACCACTTAATGTTACAACCCTCATGAGATGCTTGCCACTATAATTAATTAATTAATTAATTAAAAAAATGGTAACAATAGTGATGAGCATCCCTAAACAGAATTTGATTTAATTTATGATACTTTAATATATGACCATTAAATTCATTCGGTTCTCTTGAAAACAATTCTTGCAAACATGAGAATAATTTGGTTTTCAAAGGGTTGTTCTCCACAACCAGATAATCAATTTTTATTTATTTATTTATAAACTTGATTTACTTTGAATTTTTAAAAAAATTATAATATAATATAATATGATAATTAAAAAACTTGGAGATTATTCAAATTGAGATCTTGTAAATATTCTTTAAAACATGGGACAAAATGAAAACTACATCATTTTTTTTGTGAACTACGAACTAAAGCCAAAAAAAATGTTCAGGCCAACAAACATCTTGACCGAAACATTTGGCATCAAAATAATGCCATGTAGGCAATAATTGCATGGCTTTATTGGGCCTTAGTGGAAACTGAATGTGCTGAATTTTGACCATTCATCCAATAGGAATGCTCCGTTTTGAGTTGCAACAATTCTTTGGCCCTAGTGTAAAATATGGGCTTTACTTTATATGAGACATTGTTATTATCTAGTTTTTTCCCTCTAAATTACATAATATGAAAGTCGAAAAATATTTCTACAATCTAAACATGATCCAAACAAGTGACTCATCATCGTGTAAGCGGTTTTGCCATTTATGGCAAGTTCAAGTAAAACCATGCCAAATGAGAAAACCACCTAACTTGGTTGTACATAATTTGAATGGCAAATGAAATTTGATAAAGAAAGCAGCCTATAAAGAGTTAATTTGTGTACAACATGATCTTTAGCTCTTATACACAAATTTGGTTTCTAGATGAAGGCCCACTTTAGATGGGGTCCAAGGTCCAAATGTGTAGGGTTTAGGGTTTAGGGTTTGGACTCATTTGAAGCAAATTGAATCCTTTAGTTGGGCCTTGCCTTGAACCCTAGCTCAACTCATGAGCTTTCATTTTGAGCTCTTTTTTTTTTTTTTTTCAATCCGAACCAATTGATTTTCCCTTCCAAGTGGTGCCACGTAGGTTTAGCCTTGATTTGCCACTTTTGGTCTTGAACCCTCATCTAAAGGCCTTGTGAGTTCAATTTATGGCCTCTCAGCCAATAGGATCGTTCTATTTCATTGGACCTTAGACCTTGGACCCTCATGTAAAGTGGCCTTAAACCAACATTTTCTCCCCAAAATCCTACACAAAATGCAAAGTCTCTTCCCTTTGGGTACCTAGTTGAGGTGATTTTGTTTTTTTCAAAATCATCAATTTATTTATTTTTTTCTTTGGTTTTCTGATTATTAATTTTTGTCAATTTGCAAGAATTTTCCACAAATTGTATTTTATTTTTTCAGGTAGAGCCAACAAACATAAAGTATATGAGGACATTTTCAAAGAATTAAGAGGGCACATTATTTTCATGAATATCCCCTCCTTAAAAAATAAAGAGAGAGATCTTATACCTACTCACTAGAATGGAAAGGATCTTACACCTATAAGTAGGCATGATTCTCCTCTCAATTGTAAGGAGTTGGTGTAAGAACCCCACCTTCACCTTCCACCATGTTTTGATACGCATATGTTGAAGTCCATGTATAACATTTGCCTAATGCTTTATAATGGGTAAAGCTCACTTGTGGGGGAGGAGGGGCAGGGGACTCCCAAAATGCATGGTTGAATTTGTCTCGTCTTATCACCAAATCCTAAACCCTTTATTTTGGAAAATACTCCCACCTTGGAAAAAAAAGGTTCCCTTTTGAATTGAGGTATCATACCTCAAAATGCTCAAATTAGGGTTTTAGTGTGGTCCAACAAAGATTTAAATAAAAAGAATTTTTAGTATGGGCAAGCAAAGATCATAAAATTGAGGTCACATGTGTTGAAATTGAAATCTTAAATGAGTTGGATCTAAAATTTGTTTCAGAGGAGGGGAAGAAAACCAACCTTTTAAAAAAAAATTTATATTTTCTAAATTGCTTATTAACACACGTTAAATTTAAACAAAGATGAGGGAAAACATGATAAAACATACCACAAAAAGTTATTGCATATTCACATTAACCATTTTTGCTTTATATCATGCATATAAAATAATAAAATAATGTCAACATGGATGAAAATAAGATGAAAAAAACCTTTTGAACATGTCTATCATACTTATAAGAATCTACTTCCAAAAAATAAGAGCAAATAAATTCTTTAAATAAACAAAAAGTATCATCAATTATTAATTGATAAGTTCATGATCAGGGAACCTTGAGACAAAATATTTGATGAATTATATTTATACTAAGTTACAATGGAAATATCATTATATTTTCAACATGCTCATTAAAATTATATTTCACGTTCTATTCATTAGAACATGTTTAACAAGGACTTTACACAAATCCAAACGTCACATTGTAAATTGCAAAATCTATTTGATTTTTAAAAACTATTTTGTCTTAATTTATTGAACTAATAATTTTATAATAAAATTTGTTGATACTTTTTTGTTTTTTTACAAGTAGATTGCAATTTAGAAAAATTGTCGACTTTATTCTACTTTCAGCCAATGGTTGTAATTAAATCTTTCAATTTTGTGATGTAATTAAAGTGACAATCATCTATAATAATGATCTAGTAAGATTTGGAGATTAGAAAATATGAAATTAGAAGATAATCTATCATCTTTCTATATTTTTGGCTATTTACTAGAATTTAGGATAGAATTTGTTGGATTGTTTTTCTTAATTTTCAAATTTTGACATTGAAAAAACTATAAAAACACTAAATTTTTGCCAATTTGAGAAATAAGTTCACCATTTGGTGAAATTTCGCCCAAAAAACAGTCTAGTGTTAATGTGTCATCATAAATTAAAATCATTTTAAACAAGTGAATGTTATTTTTAAAATCACAATTTCAACCATATTGTATGACTTTTAAACATCCCTAAACCACACATTATTATTGTTTCATATTCTCAAAAAACTTCAACAATTATAGGGGGCAATAACAAAGTGAGTTTAAAGTGCCATATGGTCATTAAGTGTGCTTCTACTTTACTACATAATCAATCCCCAAAAAGAAATCAAGGTGAGATTACTAGAAAGATGTGATTCAAGTCAATGAGGGCCTACGTGACCTAACCCCATGACTACACCAATTGGGGTTTCTCCATTTTGGGATTAAACCCAACTCTAATAATACTAAGGTGGTTGGGTTTATTTTTTTGTCAATGAAAGAAAAACAAACAAAGGAGCAAAAAGTAATTCAATGCCCCCATTTCTTTTTGGCCTACTTACACCCTTCCCCCTTTCTCCATCTAATTTTTTTTAGGATGACAACTTGAAAAAAACCCAAACTTTTAAAGAAAGGCACCAATTAACACAAATCAACATTAGATGAATGTTGTAACAAATGAAGAAGCAAATAAATGTAGAACAAAGGCAAATAATTATCATATATACACCCCCGGAGATGCATTATGTTTTAAGCATTCTTTTTTTCACACTTGATTCATATGCTAAGGTTTAAAGTTTAAAGTAATTAACTTTTCATCCATTTTATTTTTCAAATCGTTTTTTTTTTCAATCTCAATTTGTGAGTCTTGATCACTTTATGCCATATTGCAAATACTTAACATGCCCCATTCGACACAATATCTCCATCCATCATGAATGATTTACATTAACCATAAAAACCAAATGAGTATTGCCTTCAATGGCATGAAAGAAACATTGCATGTGATCATAACAAAATGAACAATACCCTCATTTGGTGAAAGTTTAAAGTCATTGTTAATACAATTGACAATTCAATACCCTTATTACATGGATAAACTTGCACAATTCCTATGATAAAATATTCACACAATGACCTCAAGCAAAAAATGTATTGCAATACTTACATACAATTGTGTAGTAGTGTACCTTCACCAAGGGGTTCCCCCTTGGTGCATGGCAAGGTTTGAATATGTGAGTATTACAAAAACTTATTCCTCCATCACCTAAAGTCTAAGTCAATTGCATTTCATTCACTTAAAATCATTCATGCCTTAAAGACTTAATCTTTCTTTTCATTTAAGCTTCATGATAGGTGCCCCATGTCATCATGGCCTCATATGAGGATGTTGCAAAACCTTGATCCACCATCATTTAAATCTTCATTTCGTCACGATTGGTCCATTATATGCAATACATGCATGAATGTTGTTTTATGTATTTTCACAAAGGGGGCTTTGTTAAAAAAAAGTGCTTTGAAGGGGGGGGGGGAGGGATATATATGCAATGATACACGATGTGTTCATCTATCACCAATGGCATTGCAACCTTGAAGGATATGTAGGTAAGGGGAGTTCATGCAAATACCAACGTCATGCATATTGCAATATCTTCATAAATCACTAGCCACAATGTGACCTTGTTGGGTTGTTTAAATAGGTAGATAGTTGGAAAACAAATAGGAGTAGGTCAATAGCTTAACAAGTAAGCTAGGATGGTGAGCAATGCTTTTCTTTTCCCTTGCAAATTTTAGCAACCTTGACAAAGCAAAAGGTTGACGAATCTAACAAAGGGTTTTTTTTTTTTTTTAATTATTTTTAAATTTAAAAAAAAATTGCCATATCTTTAGGAAAAAGGGCTAAAAGTCGTGAAATTTACACATTGTGTTCATGCAGGTCGCCAAAACTAGGCACGATGTTAATCACTAACTTACCCACTTCTAAGTTTTGATTTGGTGATCCAAATTAGGTTTAATTTGTCAAACACTATTTATGATTAGTGCACCCTATAAGTTCTATGGTTGTGTGTGTATATCCAAATTCATGATACAAAGATGAATTATTAAATAAATAAATAAAGAAAAAACACTCAACAAGAGAAGAAAAGAAACTTAAAAAAAAAAGGATCGAAGTCCAAACAAAAGACAACACCCGAAAGCGCAACACATCATTATTAGTGATGTTAATTCAATAATAAGCTAACCCTTGTAAGTTCGGATGTGGTTAACCTAGACCTTGGTTAACCTAGACCTTGTTTAAGGTTATCAAATACTATTATCATAGTGGTTGTATGATTGATTGTGTGTGGTACATGCAAATTCATGAATTTGGGTCAGCTTTTTAGACCAATGAATAATGATCCTGCACATGCTTCTACTATAATTCCTTAGAAGAATGTATGACATAAAATTGATTGCAAATAGGAGATGGTCCTTTCCTAAAACTAGAGTAAACTACAAGACTCAAGAGAGAGAGAGAGAGAGAGAAAACTCCCACAAAAAACACTCATCTTCTGACATTCATTCACTCCATCTTACTATTGGGTGGGGGGACATTTCTTAAAACTTGGTAAACAAGGGGTTTTTTGTCACATTGTGGCCTTGCCATTTACATTACAAAAGTATGTTAAGGCAAAAGAAGAATTATGAAAACTCAAATATTTCACCATGCAAAAATATACCTAATCTTCATTTAAAAAATCTTCTAAAACAAAACCAAAATCCTTCAAGCTATTATAACTCTATAATAACTAATCTCAAGTTTCAACAAAAGCCAAAATATTATTATCTTTCAAAAATCCTCATATAAAAATAAATAGACCTATTATTATTATTATTATTATTACCTAGGGGGGCCAAAATCCCTTAAGCTACTACTATACTCTATAATGAATCTAAACACAACAATATCCTCAAAGGGCCTTGGTAGTAGGCAAGGCCCAATAAAGTTGAACCTTATTGAGAGCACTTTGTCATTGTACATGAATTTTTACTTCAATTTTGAAACCCTAGTTAAAATTTTGGCTTGCACTTGACACTTCCAGAGTGAACCAGCACCCACAAAATGCACAATCATGGATGAATGATGTGTGGAAACGACACTTTTTTTCATTGGGTTCTTCATCCCCAGCCACATATCTGAGGGGTTCTGTTCAAAAAGTGAGCTAGGAGTTCTACAATGGGGGGTTTTCATCCAACATGGGTGATGGGTTCATGGGTGCTGCTGGGTCACACAAGCCAAACTTAACCCCATGTGTGTGTGAGTGACATTCCACATACTATGCATGCATTCAATGGATGAGCATGTTGGGTGAAAGTGCATGCATCTAGATGAGAAGTTCTAGATGATCCAGTAGTAACGGAAGTTTTTTATTTGAAATTTGAACCTGCCAAAAAGGGCAGAATAATTACATAATGAATGAATTTTTCATCCATGGATGAATTATGCAAATGGATTTTTCATCCATGAATGAATCATGCAAATGGATTTTTCATCCATTAATTAATCATGCAAATGGATTGTTCATCCATGAATGAATTATACAAATGAATTTTTCACCTATGAATGAATTATGCAAATGGATTGTTCATCCATGAATGAATTATTGCAAATGGATTTTCATCCATGAATTAATTATGCAAATGGATTGTTCATCCATGAATGAGTTATGCAAATGGATTGTTCATCCATGAATGAATTATTGCAAATGGATTGTTCATCCATGAATGAATTGTGCAAATGGATTTTTCATCCATGAATGAGTTATGCAAATGGATTGTTCATCCATGAATGAATTATGGAACTAACCGTTAGATTCAAAATTGATTCCCCTGGAAACAATCAAAGCTGCAAACAATCAAGGAAGCATAATTGCACGCCTTAACTTCATCACTTTCCCTGCTCACCATGCCATTTGGGAGCCTATGACCACACTCCACATGACCCAAAAAAACAAATTGGACAAAAGAAAAAGGACAAGATTTCTTCTTGTAAGTTAGTAGCAAATTCCAAAATAAACTATTTTTGGATTTTTCAATGATCATGTGCTTACATAGGCAGGCATTTAAATAATGGTAAATCCTTTTATTCAAATTTCAGAAAAAAAACATCTTTACTTTATCTTTAAAGACCTTTGCCAAAAGGTCAGTGAAGAAGTTGTAGCTTTTGAGAAGAACATGGCTGCATCTCATTAAATAGCATTAAACCACTTTGGCTTGAGTTAAGGCTGGTACCTTACTACCTGGTAGTAGCAGGTAGGTAGGTACATCTTTGATCTCTACACAAAGGCAATTAAATGTGGGGTCTGACCTCATGATGGGGTGTCATGCATGCACACTATCCAGGGAATAATGCCATGCCAGAGTTATGGGTCATTGCACAAAGCCTTTTAGAAAGGATATAAGATCACTACTAGCCTAGTGAATCAAAAGGGTTTAGGGTTTAACCCTAAACCCTAATTGAAGAGCTGAGCCATTTATGGAAGGAAAATTGATAAAAAATCAATTAAACTGCTAGTTATTATGTTCTTTTCCTTCCAAAAAAAAAGGGTACCATTTACCCATAATGGAAGGTAATTTTCTATATTTATATCCATAATGGGAATTTTATTTTTTTTAATGTTTCCAGAAATATCCACCAATTTTAGATTTTATTTATTTTTCTCTCTCTTTTTTTTTCCAATTATCCTCTAAAAATTATATGTGCAAAAATGTGGAATTGTTGGATATGAATCTACTTATTGTAACCAATCTGGAGAACAAGTAAGAGCATCTTTCCATGTGCCCCCTGTTATCATAGATTCTGCTCTACTAGTAACTTTGGAGTACCTGATCTATTCTGGAATGTAGATGCATGCAGAGTAGCATCACAGCTCTATAGGTCAAGCATTGATCAAATGCAAAGTTGTGAGAACTGTGAGTTAACTCTGGAATCATCGAAAAGTGACACTTGCCATCTCCTTTTAATCTGAGTGACACAAGTTCATTCAAATTCTCTACAAATCATCCATTTGTTGTTTTTCATCCCCCCCCCCCCCCCCCAAATAAGTTCCTAAAGTTTTTAACATTAATTAATGGAATGTTTTCAAAACAATTGCATCAATCCAATGGAAAAAGCCTATGTTCATTCAAACAAAGCACATCATCACCAAATGTTGGCTTATTTTACATTGGCCTAGTGTCATCGGAGTATGTCATGTGCAAACTATAAAGCCCCGTAAATAAGCTAATGGAAAGAAACCCTAAGTTTTCCACCATGTTGTACAAGGCAAACAACAATGGAAAAAAAATCTCATCTTCAAGGCATTTTTATTCTTCAAGGCCATTATTCCAGCACACACCGGTACACCGTCATGGATGGATGATAAGTGGTCAGAAAACAATTTTCTGTTCAGTCACAATTCCTTAGCCAACCATTTGCTGGTTTGCTTGACCATCCAATTTCAGTTTAAGAATTAGTCGAATGAAAGACTAATCCCTTACTGGATGTATAACTTCTCATCTAGATGCATGCACTTCTACAGAACACACATCCATCCATCCATCCATCCATCATATGAACACATACTGCTTCACATTTCACTCACACATTGGGCCAAGTTCAAGCCAAAATTTTATGCCCAAAACCCTTACACCATGTCTAATCTATTCGCTATTAGGGGCAGAGCCTTTTTTCTTTTCTTTTTTTTCAATTTTTTAAAAAAAATTCCATGAAGTTTGCCCTAAGATTATTGTGATCATCTAAAATAAATGCAAAAGGCTGAAATGTTCTCCACAAAGATGTGTAGGATATTATTATTGTCCGGGGTGGTGGTACAGGCCCATTACAAGCTAACCATTTAACATCTGGGCAACAAACCAGATTGTTTTTCAAGCAAAGCTTTTCAGACCAAGCCTGGCATACTTAACTTTGCATGGTTGCCTGCCATTCCCATCATCATGTCCCTAGTTTGGCACATTTTCAGGTTTTTTCATTGGTGATATATTCATCCATCCATCCATCTATTCATTCATCCATCCATCCATCCATTCATCAATCCATCCATCCATCTATCCATCCATCCATCCATACATATATTCATCCATCCATCCATCCATCCATCCATATATCAATATACCCATCCATCCATCCATCCATCCGTATATCAATATACCCATCCATTCATCCATCCATACATCTATCCATCCATCTATTCATCCATCCATATATCTATCTACCCATCCATTCATCTATTCATCTATCTATCCATCCATCCATCCATCCATACATCTACCATCCATCCATATATCTATCTACCCATCCATTCATCCATCCATCCATCCATCCATCCATACATCTATCCATCCATCTATTCATCCATCCATCTGCTTCTTGATGGAGAACACACTTTGAGATACCAATCAACCACTTTTGGTGCAATTTGTTTCACTCGTAATGTGAATCGACGGTAGAGAACAAACTTTAGGATACAAAATCAACGGTGGGGAGGGTGACGGGAAGAACCAGTTACCAGCACTTAAAAAAAACACAACTGGGGTTGGGGTTTTTCCAGACTGGAACTGACTGCACCCAAAGTGGAACCAGTGCTGACATAAAAATATGTCCTTTTTTTTTTTTTCTCCATAATATGTTAAGTAGCATTTAAAAGCTATAAACCCTAGTTTTTATACAAACTATGATTATAGCTTAAATGCTACTTAACATATCACCATAGATCACCATAGATCATAAAAGAGAAAAAATAAATATATATATATATATATATGTAAAAAAATCCAACAATATTTATTTATAAATAACTATAAATAAATTATTTTTATTTTATTTTTTAAATCATGAAACATTATCCATAGTGCATTTAATGTTGATTTTTCATCCATTTGCATTTTCCCTTAATCCCTTGGTCCTTCAAACCTTGTGTGAAGTGAACTTGGAAATGGCCTTTCCCTCAATCATAGATATTTTATTTTATTTTGATGGTCATGGGCTTTCAAGCTTTAGTGTAGAGGCTTAATTTATTTCTAGCCCAATTCCTATTGTGTTGGTGTTGTTGTGTACAACCTTTTTTTTTTAATGGTTATATATATAGAGCCAAAAGAAACATCAAAATTAGAAGTTCTAAAATCAAGTGATTTTTGAAATTTTCAATAGCCATAATTTGACCAAAATTTAAGAAAAAATTCCATATTTTTATTACATGGTTCAAGTAGGTAACACAAAATAATATAGGATGATGTTTTCAAATTTATTTTTTCATATTTTTCTTGTCACCAAATTTGGCTAAATCTCCCTATGGATAATCATCACTTTGGCTACATCACAAATTGAACCCAAAAATTTTATTTTAAATAATAATAATAATAATAAGAAAAATATAAATAAATAAAAAACTGTTGTGCATGATTGGCTTTCTTTGGCAAAATATTAATAATGTTTGTGTTCTTTGGCAGAGTACAAACTAAAAGGTTTTATTTATGAGGATAGGCCAGTTTACATGTATGATGATGCATTGTGAGAGTACATTTAACAAATTTTCACAATCTGACCGACCCATTTGTAGTGTTAAAAAAGCCTCCAAACTATAGTGCCATAACCGACCAAAACTTCAATTGCATGACAAGAAATCATCAAATGGCCAAATAAATACAAACTCTGAAGCTTCCTCACATGTACTCATCATGGATCAATTCTAGCACTTTGAGCAAGCAAATGTGGTTTTTGATACCCTTTTTTGAAAATGAAATGTGGTTTTAGGGTTTTTGAAATGAGATGCGGCTTTAGGGTTTTTGAAATGAGGTGTGGTTTTAGGGTTTTTTTGAAAGGAAATGTGGTTTTAGGGTTTAAGGAAAGGAAATGTGGTTTTGAGGTTTTTGAAAGGAAATGTGGTTTTAGGGTTTAATGAAAGGGAATGTGGTTTTGAGGTTTTTGAAATGAAATGTGGTTTCAGGGTTCTTTTGAAAGGAAATGTGGTTTTGGGGTTTTTGAAATGAGATGTGGTTTTAGAGTTTTTGAAATGAGATGTGGTGTTAGGGTTTTTGAAATGAGATGTGATTTTAGGGTTTTTTAAATGAAATATGATTTTAGGGTTTTTTGACAGGAAATGTGGTTTTGAGGTTTTTGAAATGAAATGTGGTTTTAGGGTTTTTGGAATGAGATGTGTTTTCAGGGTTTTGAAGATGAAATGTGGTTTTAGGGTTTCGGGAATGAAATGCGGTTTTGTGGTCTTTTCAACATTTTCTAAAGTTTGAGATGAGAAGCATATTTTGCTCTGATTTGTGGAAGCTAAGCCTAAACTTGGAGAACAAAATTAGAATCTTTTGCAACCTCAAGCTTGGAGGTTTTGGTGTTTGAAACTTTGGCACTTTTTAAAAGATTAAGAATATTTTATGTCAATTGTTTTTAATCATATTGGTTTTTGAGGTGTTTGGTTGTGGATTGAAATAATGCAAAATGATGAAATAATTTGCAAATTTTATTTTTTTTGGCTCAACTTTGATCTCATATCTCATGCTTCTAGGTTTGGAAATAAATAAAATAAATATTTTTCTTGACGGGGCAAGAGAGAGAAGATGAATCCTTCATTATTGTAACTGCCAAAAAAATTATAGCTGTTACTTTTCACCCATTATCTCAGGATATCTTTTGGTCGTGAAGTCATTAGGGTTGTTCTCATTAGAGTTATTCCTAAACTCCCCTATATACCTAGTACCAAAACCTCGTGTTTCAACAAAACATGGGCCAACATGTGTTATATAACATCAAAATTTTACAAAACAATCCAATGGGCACAAGAAACTCAATTTTTTTGCACCCAAACTTGTGACCATCTAATCTTCAAACTTCAATTTAACACTAAACCCCGGGCTCTTCCCACCCTAAACCCTCAAAGGTTCTTAAGATATCATTCTCTCATTTCCCCCTTTCATCCTAAACCCTTTTCAATGATACTCATTATATTGTAATTTCCAAATTTCTCACATCTTAAGTTGGTAACACTCATAACAATGTAAGATGAGCTTGTCATATGTCAAGTTGAAGTCTTCATATGATCTCATGAATGGTATGTAGTGTTTGGGAGCTCGCACATTAAGCTTTATGAGTTAGTTATCTTAGAATCGAAGGCACAAGAAGCCAATCAATAAGTGTTTTTGTTTTATTATTATTGTGGAAATTTTTGTGTTTTTTGGAGGAAAAAAATTGGGAAATTTTTGGGGAGTTGAAAGTCTAGTATAAATTCTACTAATTTTTTGGGTATTAAAAAGTTAAAATTTTGGAAATTTTTGTCAATTTTTTAATATAAAAACTGGGGGGAAAAAAAAACCACATGAAGCCAATACCTACTACCATTTCTATAAGTACCAATTTGATCTATTAGGTATATTGGTACCTACTCAAAGAAGTAGACAATACACCACATACCTCATGTACAAAATATGTTGAATTTTTTAATTTTTTTAAGGGTACCAAAAAATTGTACCCTTGAGGTAGGTTCAACATATTTTGGATCTTTCCTCTTTGGAATCTGACAATGATATTTTTGCATTAATATCCTACTAAATAAATTTAGCAAGGTTCAAGAAATATGTCTCCAACATTGTTATTTTTTAAATAAGGATCCCTTTTTTTTTAATTATGAATTTGAAACATGTTTAAAAGACACAAGCCATCATCCCTAGCATCTCTTGTTTTTCAATATTTATGATTAGTAATAAACCCTAATTTTTTCCAGCCAAAATTTTGACTCAAATTGTCTAAATTTAGACCCAAAAAAGTCCTATTCCCCATTTGCTCCAAATTGTTCAACTCCTTCATGTTCATTCATTGCCACATCTTCCCCTTATCATCCAACTTCCTTGGATTCATCCGTTGTCCAAAATGCTCCACTTATCCAACCTCTACATCTTCTTGATGTGTAGATTCTTTGCATTATCCCATTTCCCCATCTTCATCCATTGTTTAACTCCTTTGGTTTCATCCAATGTGCAATTTCTGAGGATTTTTCAACTTTGTCGGGTTCATCCATTGTCCAAAGTTCCCTTGGGGTTCATCCAATGTAAAATCTCCAAAGATTCTTCAATTGTTCAACTTCTTAATATTCATCCTTTGTCCAACACATTCACATCCATCCACTATCCAACTCCCCTAGTTTATCCATCATCCCACTTCTTGAATTTGTCAATCCATTTTCCAACTCCCTTGAGTACATTCTATTATCCAACTTTGTTTAAATTCATACATTATCCAAGTTCCCTAGATTCATTTGTTGCAAAAAAATCAAAGGATGTAATTATGTATTTTACATCAACTAGCATTTGAGAAAAGTGATTGTTGAAATAATGTTTTTCATCAAATTCAAAACTTCATTATTTATACTCAAAGGAGCATGGAAACAAGACTAAAATGCACACCACCTTATCTCCTTAATTGAAATGTATTTCATTTCAAGCACAAATCATAAAATTAAAAACATTCACTTAACCTAAAGAACACCTTTCATGTTTTGCCACCATTGGTGAACATGCCAAAACTTGGGTCTAATGCTTACCATTCTAATGACCATAATGGTAATCCCTATTAACACCATTGACCCAATGTCACCCAAAAAAAAAGAAAAAGTTCGTGATGATTTGACAATTTGAAAACCATGAGAAATGAGAGAAAGGTCAACAACCCAACTCAAAAGAAAGGAAGACGAAAGCATCTCTTCTTCCCAAATTGCAATGGCAAGTAAAAAAAACATCATTGGACTTATTGCACAATTAATCAATAATGTGATATTCGAATTGCTTCGTATATCCTTTAGCTAAATTTAGCTCATTCTTGGAAATGCAATTTGAGGAGTTACATACATTACTAAATTCATGACTAATTGCATATAATTGTAATCATTTCGATACCAACTTTTCATTTAAAGATTTTATCTTAATCGACCAAAATTATTTGAAAAGCATCCAACATGTCAATTGATTATCTTTTAAACAAGTCTATAGTTAATTATTGACATGCCCTAACATCTTCCATGTGATAATTTTTATTATTATTATTATTATTTTAAAATTTCATTCATCATACTTTAACATGAGCAATTAAGGTGTTCTCATTATATTCATCATATTTGTCAAAAAACATGTGCAAAAACACATATGAAGAATGATCAATATTCGGTTCAATAGGTGATTTAACCATATGAATATTCAGCACTAAAATTGATTAATAGTCATATTATATCAAGCATGTGTGCCATGATATATAGGCCAATAGGGAAAAAAACAAGATGGTGGTGAATTGGTGACATAGTCACACTAATAGGAGCCACAACAAGTGTTGCTTTAATGTCAAACTTTGTATCAATAATGCAAGTATCTAATACATTCAAATGATTATTTTAATTTTTTATTATGAGAACCTGTTTGAAATGTATTTAATGATTATAGAGAACTCAAAAGCACTTTTAAAGCACTATAACCAATTTTTTTGCCATTTTTGCAAGTTGTGAACAATTTGAATTTTTTTTAATATGGCATAAACATGAACAATAATGATCCACACCTTTACATTATAATATAACGTGATTTTTAAAATCTTGTTTGCACCCACAAATTATGAAATTTGTTCACGTTCAATTAACAATGGTTTATATTTTAAAGTTAACATTGGTTTTCAAAATAATAAATAAAATGGACTAATCATGGGTATTTCAATGATCTATTTGCTATCACGTTACATAATTTGTATCAGCTTGTAATTGTGAAATTTAGTAATCCATTCATAAATTTGCATCAAAGGGGACATGACTGTTGGTAAGTGGAAATAAACATTGAGGGGAACAAACCAAGGTTTTTCACTTTGTTGGTTTGCTAGCAATGGATTATCAACAACTTTAAAAATAAATAAAATAATATCAAAGAATATGAAACAATCAATTACATTGTTACCCTTGTAGAGCAACTCAATAACAATCAATAAAGCAAAACAACCAAGGCAATCATATAAGTTGGGTTGTTTTTAAACCAAGGGACATTCAGTTGGGGGTAATTTGATATATAAATTAGTCTTAAATCACTTGAATCTAACAAAAGGAAGCATGAGTGGGATCTTTGAAAAATGAAGGTGGTATTCCTTGGAAATTGGTATCATTGCTATAGATTAGGATTTTCATGCTAGCTTTTATTATGAATATAATCATATTTTTATTCAATTTTCAATTTAATAGATACGAAAAATAAGGGACCAATTGATTATGCCAAAAACTTGATTAAATCCATGCTAATTGAAATTTTAAAAGTGCTTGTTTTTTTAATTTTGAAATAATGTTATTAAATCCATAATTAATGGGTACATTCAAGATAAAAGGAGCTGAGAATGCACCTTAGGAATTAGGTGATCAACAATCTTGAAATAGTCTTAAAATGCCAATGTGGCAACTTGGGGTTGGCCAAACAATGTTTAAATATTGCTAACATATTATTAAAATTGTGTTTAAATTGTCTTTAAAGTGGTTACACTACTTTTTTAAAAAAATTGAATGTTTTATACTCATTTAATTATTTCCAAATTTATCCAAATGCTACATAGATAAAAATTTTAATTATAAATTCATCAAAAATTCATGAGACATGGAACTAATACATGATTTAATGATGTAAACCTAAGCATTGCTTAGACATTCGTTGGTTCATTTTAGCTTGAATGTATCTCAATGCTTCAATTTTTTGCTACACATGATAACTAATGATTTAACCATGTAACCCTTACCTATGGAATTAACTACCTATTTAATGATTAAAATTTTGAAATAAGGCACCTACCTAGGTGCCTTTCATGTATGTTTATTTCTTATTATTATTTGTCATATCATCATAGTCATTTTTAGTCATGTAAGTCATAATCACAAGATGTCCAAAGTGAGGTCTGAGCTTTTGCTTCTATAGCCACAATCCAAGGCCTTAACCATCTAACCACCATTTTTCATAGTGACAAATAATGTCATTGAAAAAATATAAACACACATCTATTTTGAATTGTGTGCATTATAGCATGATCATTACATAATTACATATTTTCATACTGAAATTGACTTACATGTAATTAGTTTTATTTATCAACTTGGGTTTTGTATCGTTATGCATTACCAATTATAATTAACTAATCAATTGATGAAAAAAAGAATTGATTTTCTGAAAATTAAATTCCATTCAAATGAAAATACTAAATGACATTGAATGGAATTTCAATTCAAATTCAATTCAATTCAATTAAAGAGAAATGGTGTGCAAATTGTTGGAAATAATATTGAAAATATGTTTGTGAATATGGTGTTGGAATGTTTTTTTAAAGACATGAACTTAAAAATGTGCCTTTCTATTCCTCTTTTTACTCATGAATGGTATAAACAAATTGAAATTCCTCTTGGCACTTATGTATTTAGTGCCATTGCAATACTTGTGTATGTTTTGACATCAAAATCTTGAATTTTGTAGATTGATTTCGAATAGCTCTAGTGCTCATGCATTGCCATTCGCATGGATTGAATGCAAGGATACCTAGGGTTGTTCCACAAGGCAAGTTAGATTTTGTTCAAACATCAAATTTTAATTCAAACTTATTTGTAAATTTGTTAGTCAATTTTTTAAGTCAATGTCACAAATTCATAACTTGAATGCAAGGTTGAGTGAACAAGAAAGAGGTGGATAAAAAGTCCCATGTAAGTCCATTTGGGTAACATTTCCTCTATGACAATTAGGTATTCAAAGGTGACAATAGTTCATTGATTTCAAGCAATTTTGTTCCATCTATGTTAAAACCACCTAGAGATCATTATAATATGTATTTAATTAGTTATGGACTAAATTATTAAGTGTATGCACTTTTCAAACTTGATGGTTAGGATCAAGTTTTCTATTGAATTTGAAGCAAAATGGTGGAAACATCTATTTGTTGAATCATTTAAAGAGACAAAACATTGTTAATACCTATTGTTACATCATATGGTGACCCCCAAATCAAACTTTCTCTTCTAATTTCCAACTTCCAAATGACCATTTGTTAATTAACTAAATTTATTTTGTACATGTGTGCACAAATGTAACCCAAAAAAAAATAAAATCATCATACAAAATTTGTAAATTATCAATAAGTTACAAGGATTTCACAACATGTCAATTGTATATTATTTGTATGGATTATTTTGTCTATTAATTATACAGCCCACAATGTTCATTTTAAATGTCCATATCTTTTTTAGATTTATATATTATGCATTAAAAATATCTACTCATATAGATATTCAAGTTAATAACCCAAATGAAGTCCCTATTTTGATAACTCCAATATTTAAAGTACATTTGCCCCATTTGAATAATGTTCAAGTTACAAAATATGCCATTGTACTTACATTTATTTTGGTCTATTCAACCCTACATTGGCCTTGGGATGAAAATGGTAAACATTGAGAAAACAAATACCTACCAAGTATGCCAAGGGAAAAGCTTAGAAGTTGTGATGTTTTCTTATGTTGTAATTTGAAGCTCCTACAAATTTGGTGCACAAAAGTTTTGAATCCAATTTTTGCAGGCAAATTGGGTGCACCTCCAAAATTTAGTTCCTTCTGTAGATTTTGGTGCATAAATGTTGTAAATTGAATTTTTGTAGTCAAATTGGGTGCACTTCGAAATCTTATATTAATTGCTTTGAATTACTTTCATTTCTTGTGAATTTGATCCTTTGATCCTTTAGTCATTGATTTTAGTGTTTCAATATGTTATGTTTTCATCTTATTGGGATCTAATTTTGTAACTTGTATAATTTATGGTTCCAAACTCCTCACCAACTTTTCAAATAACAATGTTGACAACTTTTATTTTTTTGGCTAGACATCATATTTCCCTTGGACAATCTATCTTGGCACACTTGCCTTGATTTGCTCTTCTTTCATTCAGATCTCATTGTTGTAGCTTCTTTTGTCTTCACATTTTGGTCGTGCTCTATGCCATAAATTTTCCTTCAAGTTGACAACAAACTCTTATGCTTGTTATCCTTCATTTCCACTTGTTTGGTTTTAGGGGCTAAATACAATTTGAAGACTTCTACACAAACATCTTGTATTTGCTAAACAAATATGTATCGATGCCATCAAACTATTTTTGTTTTTCCCTTTGGGTCTTGAAAGTGGAAATTTTGATGATTCAAGGAGACATGAGCTTCATACAAGTAGAGGAGGTATGTTTGTGAGGTGTTCTTTCCTTCCTCTTTTGTTTTTGGAGTGCAATTTGAGCTCTTCTTTAGTTTGGATGTGTTTTCATTTTCAAATCTAGGCTCTTGATTATTTTCCTTGCAATTTGGAGCTCTTTGATTCTATTGTATTTCACACCTAAATGCATTTGGAGTTGGATTTGGATTTGGCTTTGTTTTCTTCACTATGTGGACAATTAGCATTGGCAAACCTTCAAAACATTGTTGATGTTTTTTCTTACAACTTCAAAGATGAGTTTGACATAGATCAAGTGAGACCTTTTCAAGTGCTTAAGTTGGCCCAAAAAGGACAAGTCAAGAGTTGGTAAGCTCCTCATCATCACCAACCTATTAGGCAAGTCACTTTGTGAACATTTCTAAAGTTTAGATTTGTGTTAGTTCTCAAGTCCTTTATTTGGCTTTCTCTCCCCAATCTTTTTCACCATTTTCTTGGTTTCTTCCACCTACATTGATTTTATTTTTTAGTTATCTACAACCATGTTTATAATTTCTTTGGATCTTGTGTTGTTATATTCAATTTTATGTTGCCATTCCTACCTTTTGTAGCATGTAAATAACATTTCTAAATTGTGACCAATTTTTAATTTTTAGCAACATAAAAACTTGTTGTGTAATTGTTTATAAGAACCTTAATCAAGTATAATGATTTTTTAAACATATTCTAAACTTTTTGCACTTGGATTCTTATCTTGTTTTTATTACATTACATTTTCTGTTTCAAATTTAGTATAAATATAAGTTCTACAATAGTGTATGAAGATTTAACATCTTGTTCATTTGCTTTGCTATTGTTGGAATATCCCACTTTAGAATTCCTCAATTGACCTTACACCATTAGAATGGAAACTTGAACTTTTTAGGTGGCTACCTAATTGTAACCTTCCAATTAAATTGAGAGGATAGGTGGTTTCAAATGTAATTATGGTTCAAAAGTTGTTCAAGTTTCTCAAGCTTGTGAAGATTGCCATTGTCATGGTTGTAGGTAGTGTGAAAGATAAGAGGACCTTCCCAATAATCAACTTCATGAAACTAAAACTTTGTAATCATTTAATTGTCCATTTCAATTTGGTAGTCAAAATGTATGCAAAACAATTTTACAACTGGAAGCTTTCACATTCTACTCAACAATTCAAGAGTGGGGATAAGATATATTGTGTTATGGAAACCAATATGTGGCTAGAGATATGGGACAATCCATATTATTGTTGGTTCTACGCTAGCATTTTGTAAGCACGAAGATATGGGTTTTTATACCACATTTTGCAATATTTATGACTTAGTTTTAAGGAAATTTAGGTTGGGGCAACCGTAACTCAAGTACGATTCTTTTCCAACAATTTGATCACATTATCATGCATTTGTTTTCTTGCATTTTATTGTTTTTGACATGTGATTTCTAATTGAGGTGGGTAGAGCATTTGGGTTTTTGCATGTTGTTTTGGGGTTTGAAATAGAGAATGGTGTATCAAATTTGATTGTTTCCCATAAAACATAATCAACGACCTCCAAGTGGTTTGTATTTTAAGGTGGTTTGTTTTGTGCAAATCTTTCTTCCACTCTAGTTGCAAAAATTCTTTAATTGCTTTGGGGTTCAACCCCCTTAGAAAAAATCTTGTAGAAATCCTATGAATTTTGAACAATATTTTTGAACCAATCATCAATATGCTGAATTAACCTTCCTACATTAGGTCAATAATGATTTTTTTTTGCATTCCAATTTTAGCATTATATTGTTATATCTTTTTTTTTCTAGTTTGAAAAGCGAGGGCACATGTTTCATGGGTACAACCTTTATTTCTAGGAATTCCATAGATTATTGGATTTAAAAAAAACTTGATAATTCATTACAAAAATGCACACAACATTGTTGGCAATTGAAGTTAAAGCATTAGACCTTGTTAAACTTAGACTTTATGCACATCCATGTAACACAATTCTTGTCACATGTTCATGATTGGTAGAATTCTCCTTGATTGTGCTTTCATTAAGGTCACACATTTAATTTCTATTTATGAGCATCCACGTAGCCAACAAATTTTCACTTTTGCAAAAATTGTTTGTAATGCACATTTGACACATTTGAATTTGCTATAACCAACTATGTTACATTTTGTAAAATGTGTTTGCCACCATTTTTTACCAATGTAAGTTGGAAAGTGCTAATGATTCACCTTTAGAAAAATGAAAAACAAATCTTTGAATTCATTTTTAAAATTTGAAATTTGAAATACTTATATTATGAAATTAAAGGCATGTGAATTTGATTATTCTAATAGGATATAGTATTTGAATTTATAACACATGTTACAATATCAAAATCATTTTTTTTAAGCATTTGGAATTAAGGTTAAATTAAATGTTTAAAAAAAAGTTTAACTAAAAATCATGAAAAATCAAATATTATTTTTAATTTAATTTAATTTTAAAATTTCATTTTTTCTTTCCACATTTTGAAATTAAAATACATTGGGTCAAATTTAATTACTAAAATCCACATCAAAATGTAAGTTGTAACTAGTACATTCATAGTAAAAGGAGCCAACAAAGTTGTTGATAATGCTTAAAACTACACTTACATTACTTTGAAAAATCACCATTAATTGTATTTAATGAATTATTTATCCATAATATGTAATTGTGTTTTGGTGTTCATGAAATTGGACTCCTATGAGTTTGGAGTCATTTCACTATGTTATTAGAGTCTTTTGTCATAGACAAAGCACTTGTTGACAAGGTCTTTTTAAGGACTCTAAAATTTGAACATGTTTTTTGTTACTCAAACTTTCATCAAATGTTTTCAAATTTTATTATGGGCTCTAATATATTTCATAAGAAGGGCCACATGTGTTTTATTTTTAAATGCACATGTATTGAATCCTTTTAATCAATGTTGTTGATTTGATTCTAAACATCCACAATGGCCAAAAAAGTTCAAAATTTGTCATCATGGTTTAAAAAATAATTATACATTTGACTATAATCTAGGTCCTCATGCAATTTAAAGAATAAATTATAATATGAATCGTGTTTGGTTTCAATGTTAATATCAAGTTCTAGAAATTACATTTAAAATATAGTTTCGATATTTAATAGGCCAATACATGTAGGACATGTGTAAAATGTGGTCCTTGGTAAGGACTCCTACCTTGGTTACCTTTTACTGTGTTTTTACACACCATTATTTTTTTCCATTGTGGTACATAAATGGTTATTTAAATTGATGTTGAAAATTTTGGTTGAAGTTGTACAACAAAATTTCTAATGTAGTATAAAAACATTTGAATTTTTTAAAAATGAATCTAATAAGTATGGAGTACCCAAAACCACTTTTAAGATAATATAAATTTATTGTTTTTCATTGTTTGAAAAACATTTTAAAAACTTGGAATGATTTGAAAATGATTTTTGAAAGGAAATGTTTTTAATCTAGACCTATACATTATAATATAATGCAACATCCTTTTGGATCATAAGAATTAAAATAATTTAAAAGTCGGTTTGCAAATAATGATTTTAAACATATTTTGTTTTTATAGACTTAGTTTTCAATGAAAATGACTCTTATTAACCAAATTGAACCTCGTTACAAATTTCAATGTAATTATTAAATTAAAATTTAATTTAATTCCAATGATGGTGATTCGTTAGAGTTGGATTAAGTAAAACAAGTTAGGTTTGATAAGTCATAAGTTGTAAATCATCACTTTGACATTTCAAAACTAATTGATACACCTACTTTTATCTTTATTTAATAAAAAGACACATTTTGTAATGACTAAGCCAACATCAAAACAACTTACCCACTTAATAATATCTTTCATTGAGTTTTAAGCATCTTACCTCAAAATCATGTTGGATGTACACAATTTGTAGGATGCTACAAAAAATGAAAGATATTGGCTAAATAAAACAACTTGGTTTTTTGACCACTTTGTCACAATGTGATATTGAAACTTATGTGTGTTCCACCTTTTCATCTAGGCATGAAACAATAATAAAAAAATACTGCATGTTGCAATTTGAACCCACCAAACAATAAACCTAATGACCTTAATGCACAATGCCCAAGAAAAATGGAAACACCATACTTGAGAAAAATTGCATTTCTAAAATGACCACCACACAAAGCCCCAATGACTTGGGATTGACTTTTGCTTGAAATGTTGTTCTTTTCTTACACTTTGTGTAGGACGTTTATACTAATTCAAAAATGCATGGATCTTGTGTGTGTGTGCGTGTATATATCCCTTGGCACTTCAAGTTTATCATTCATGAACTTACAACACATTCAACCCAAATAATTAAAATCCAATGAGATTTTGAGGCATTCCAGACATTGAACTCAAGCACCCCTTGCAAATTCAAAGGAGGTGCCATAAATGGATCATGCCATATTTCCAAACCTCAAATGTTGCTTGTTGGTGCCTCCCCATTTAAAATTAGTTGTCAAAAAATGGTCTTGCAACATTACACTAATTGAAGTCAAGTTGCTTGCAATGGACCATATGCCTCTAATGTAATGTTCACAACTAGAAAAGCTTGAAGATTATAAAAACTTGGAAGCCAAAAACAGAGGAAGACAATTTCTTTATTAATGAAGTCTAGATGAAAAGAAGATGGCACAATTTGGATTTGATAAATAAATTTCACTTGCTTTGATGCAACTATTGGCATCACAAGGAACAACAATGTAATTCAAATGCATTGTGCAAAAGTTATGAACCTTAAATCATAACCCTATATTTTAGGCAAATTTTGTAGAATTTTTCCCTTTTATTTCCCTTTAAAAGAGTTGCTCACCACAATTGGATTTCACATTTTGACAAACATTCACACAAACAAAACAATGTCAAGTACATCAATTGAAAAAGCATATTCCAAAAAATATAATGTACAATGTATTTTATTATGATAGAGTAACTATGTAATTATGATATGAAATTCATTAATGTAATCAAATTAATGTAATTATGTAACAAAAATATATTTCACATGTGAAATACATAATTATATATCAAGATTCAAAGTGCAAACACTTAATCATGAGCCACACCCACCCTTATAGGTCACTACTTTTGAGTGTTTTTCATCAAGAATATTCTTGGATTTTTTTAATAAATATTTTTTTAATGTTTATATTTTTAAAAATTCAACAGTATGTCATTTTCCATTTTTTTGAAATTATGTTTTGGGTGTTTTTACTATTTAAAACACTAGTTACAATTATTTAAAAAGTGTTCTTGGGTATTATATTATTCATTAGATTGATTCCAATTTTTTGGGTATGTATAACAATATATTGGGAAAAACATTGTACAAAACAACTACATTTTGAATTTGTGGATTCTTAAATAATGAAGATTATATATTATTATCATTTGTTTTAGTAATTAGTTTCAAAAATATTACATGACAATTTTTTACATCTTAAAGCCCATAAAAAGGTAGCATCAAGATTAGCATGAAAATCACATGTGTCATAATTTGAACGATTGATTTCAATGACATTAGGCAAGCTCCACAAATCCATGTAGGCACCACATTCACCATGTGTATAACATATTCTTTGATTTGACTAAAGAGCCATTTGTTGTTCTAGTCATAATGGGATACTCATTTTAGACTAATAGGCTTGACTATACAATTAGTAGTCATGATGTTATTAGAAAAAAAACCATGTTCAATTTGTAATAGTGAATGGAAAAAAATTACTTACAATTGATGGAAGAAATTAGGAGGTGACAAAAGGGGGATGGAGATGATGAGAGGTGATATAGCTTGATTTTGGTAGTTATAATACTTGAAAATCCTACCCATTCAAAACATTTTGAAAAGAGAAAAAAGGTTTTGTGCATGTGGATGTTTGGAAGGTGTGAGTTCAACAAAAGGTTTTGCATAGTTGTTAAAGGCATACATCAAACATGAGAATTTGTAGGAGGATGGACTTGAGAAGGATGTACGTGAAGTTGTGGAAGATTACGGTCCATAAAATTTTATAATCTTTAATCCTATAAGCTAAAATATAGAATGGGGAGGGTAATGGCGGCCATGATATGAAAATGAGAAATAAAAATTATATCTTTATGATGCAAGTTCCTTGAAATGTCTTTTGTAATCTAAATGTTTAGTTTGGTTAAAGGGGTGGAGAGTTAGGTTAATTATTCAAGATTAAGGTACTCTCAATACCAAGAATACAGACTTGAAAACTTTTATTATACATGCTCCACCAAAATAAAATCTATATAAGATACTCTTTTTTTTTGGGAAAAAAATCAAAATTAAATAATTCATATGGTGATGGGGACTTTTCATATGCATGTACATTTTTATGCACCAATAACTTGATTCAAAACCAAAAATGCCGAAAATGTTTAAATTTAAATTAAACTATGGACAACTTGATTTGATTTTTTCCATTCATTATTTCTTACACATGTGACCAATACTTAGGGTTACAAATCCCAAGATTAATGAATATAGCAAGACCAATCAATTAAATGGAAAAATAACTTCTTTCTTTGCATCTCCAAAAATTGAATTATGTAACCTTTGAATTCCTCATATGGTTTATAATTTTAATTCAAATGCATTCAATCAACATTAATAAACATAAATGTGAAAAAAAAATCCATATATATTTTATTTGGATTCAATTGAATTACTTAATGCATTCCATTTTATGCCCTTAAAAAAATATTGTAGTTAAAAAACTAACATATTTATATTGAAAGCAAAAAAAAAAAAGTAATATCCAACCTAATCATTTTTTTAAAATTTTCTTAATGTGACACCATTGTAATTGTAAGACAAGTGCAAAGTTGAGTGGACCAAATTAAAAGAAATAGACAATTAAAAGTTCACATAAACTTTCATTTGAATAACATTTTCATTGAATTTTTTTCAACCATTGGGATGATTAGGTAGTTGGGCAACAACAATCCATTGATTTCAAGGAATTTTTTTTCATTTATGTTCAATCCACTCTGAAGATCATTATTTTGTACATGTGAATGTGATTTGGTTGAATGTCTCAAAAATGTTGCTCAAACGATATTCTTTTTGTGGGTAGCAAGGTTCAAGGAATCAAGACAATTAACAACCACACAAATATTGGGGAAAAAAATGGCAATCTTGTAGTCTCAATCACACATTTCAAAATCATATGTGAAAGCATTATGTGAGGATGAAATAAAATTTGTGTTTAGAAGTGAACAACTTGAAAACATCTTCAAACATTTGGGCTCAACTTCTCATGGTTAATATATGACAAACCCATCTTTTAAACTAATTATACCCACATGTGCACAAATCTATCATAAATATGTATATCAAGATGATATGGATTTTGTAAAAAATATTTGTTTTCAATGACCAAAACAATCCATAAAGAATTACATACAATTGATATGGTGTAAAATCCTTGAAATGTGTTTTCATAAATACACTACTTACCTAAATTTGAGTCCCTAACAACAATTTATCAATGATTGGACCATTTTGAAATCCATGGGTTTTTTTTTTGCTAGTTATGTAACCCCCATTGTTCACTTTAAATGTGCATATTTTTTTAAAGTTTTATGTAATACACATAAAAAGTACCTACATCATACAAATACTCAGGTTAATAACCTCAAATTAAATTCTTCAATTGATAACTTCAATCTTTAAATGCATTTGCCCCATTTGAATCACATTCACATTGTAAAATATGTTACCATTACATCATCCACTTTGGTCCACTCAACCTTGCATGGTCACCCTAAATGCATACAACGATCCACAAATTTGTGTCAAATTTCAATAGTCCTAGTGGCCAAGGACCAAGATTTTGATTTCAATTGCACAACAATGAACAAAAAAATCAAATGGGAGAATGTGAAAGGTGGGTCCACAAGGGATGAAAATAAAAAGGAAATCAATCCAACACCCAATAACATATCCAATGTGGGAATATTGTGAAGTGAGTTTCCAAAGGGATGAAGGTAGTAAAAAGTAAGTCAACCCCACTACTACCAATTGACACGAAAGTTAAAAATTTATGAATGGAAGATATTTGCATCTTTTGGAATCAATGATGCTTACATCATAAGATGCTTAAAATGGAAGATTCTTGCATCTATTAAAGTGGACAATCCTTGCATGGGCAATGCTTGCATCTCTTTTTTTTAAATGAAAAAAATTGCATATTTTTAAAAACTTATTTTGAAACAAATGATGCTTGTATCTTTTTAAAAGTCCTTTTGAAGCTCATTTTGAAATGGACAAGTTGGCTTGCATCTTTTGAAGCTCCTTTTGAAGTTCTTTTTGTTGTTTAAGGGAAAAAAATATTCCCCCCCTTGAAATAATACCTAAGGTAATCCCCATTTATAATGTTATATAATTCTTTAAAAAAAAAAAAAAAAAAAGTTGAGATCATGATGATTTGAATGCAATTGCTTAATTGAACTAGTACAATTTAACCATGACATTAGTTGCAAGTTTGCCAAAACAAAAAGAAGCCAAATATTTCATTTTAGAACAAAGATGAATTTATTTGAGTTTCATGAGCATATTGGGCTATCTACACAAGTTAATAGATGCATACGATAGGTATGATCATAGTTATGACATTCTTCATTTTGCACATTAAAATTCTTTAAAATTCTTCATTTAGCACCTTGTCATAACATTCTTTACTCGCGAATGTTTACCAAATTACACTGGTTGATCTATAATTTTTTTTTAAATTCTTTAAAATTCTTGCTTCTTTGGGCTTCCACAACATTCTCGCACCAAGAATGTCATAACTATGGGTATGATTGATATTTGGCACTAATTAATTTTCAAGAGGGCATGTTGGAGAAAATAAATAAATAAAATCTTAAGAACACTTTCAAATTTGAAGGAATTGAATTCAAGACCTTCTCCATATAAGGGATAGTCCATTGAAATATCTTAATAACATCAGTTATAAATGCAAGACATTGCGTATTTAGTATCATTCTCAAAACTTGGGCTTTGCATTGTTTCACATTACACACTACTAGTGATGATCAATTGTTTTTTCCCTCTTTTTATGTTCCCATGTGTGGTCTCCAATAATTCATCATTATTTATGTCAAATTTTATTTCAATTTAATTTTAATTAATATAAATATCATAGACAATGATAAGGAACATGTTAAAAAAATTTCCATATCCATGTTGGTGGGTGGGGGAAAAAAATGAAATAATTATTTAAAAAGTTAGTACTAAAAGATGTAGTTATTAAAAAAAAGGAATGAGGTGGTCATGTTTGAAAATGACGTAGGTAATGAAAATGCTTTTGGAAGTGTCCAAGGACAACCATACAATAGATTCCAAAAAATCACCCATATACCAATTCCTTGAAATTCTTATCATTGGGATTTGGAATATTGATTTTCCCGTTGTTTAACCACTTTTTCAAAATAATTAGTTATTTCAACAAACATTTACAAACTATCACACATGGGTTTGGTATTGTTACTTAATATGAGCCAAAAATGCAACATGCATTCATTTACCCATGTCATTGTGGAAATTTCTTTAATATAAATGTGCAATTTGGACTCAAGATATATTTCTTTAGATTTAAGGGATTATGCCATTGATTTGCATCTTATATTATAAGTTGTTGAGTTGAAAAATCACACACACTTGCATATGAATTGCTTATTAAGATTTTGTGCCAAGTTTGTCTTTGATCAAAGTTTATATTTTTTGAGGAGGCCTTTTTTTTTTTTAATAAAAAATTAGAGTAGTTATAAGCTAGTATGCAATGGTGTGCAAGATTCATTGCACACAAAAGGGAATCATTTTGATAAATTTTTCGTTGGAGCAAAGCAAAATTACCGGATTTGGAAACTTTGGAACAACATTCAAGAAATCAAAATTTTATCAAGTTTCACAAATTGTATACAAGGTTGGATTATTAAAACTTTGGGAAGCATTGTTGCTCCACAAAGTAGTAAATTTTTTTTTTGAAATTTCATTGCTTCTAACAATGCAATTGAGATGCATATCATGAAACCCAACTTGGAATTTATTAGTGAAATCCAAGCTATGTAAGTGACCAAATCACATGCACCTTCTAATGATATTGCAACATGCAAAATGTATAATTCACTACGAATGCATATTGGTACATGAAAAATGCTAGAGATGATAAGACTAAGTCTAGTTACTATAAATAGTCTTCTATGGTTCTAGCTACTAAGTAAAGACTAAGTTTAATTGATCAATGAGTTGTCAAACATTAATATTTAAATGAAAAGAAAAGTGTACCTTAATGTTCTAATGGTTTGAAAAACAGAAGTAGACTTGGATTGGGCCTCGAAATCCCCTTGAGTCCTGTGCGAAGCAAGCGATGCAACTCCAAATACTCGAGCCAATTGAATGGTCTAAACAATGGGGGATTCTTTGCATCTACAAATTCGGGTGCTATAGATATGGTGCATGTATCTAGAGGAATGAGAAAATACCCAAGTGACAATCTTGGTTTCATTGTTGGTTGAATTGTCCGATGTTGTAAACTTGATATATAACCGTTTGTAATCACCTATACCATCACAACATATTTCCAACACAACCCATCACATCTTTTGTCTTGTATGTGCTGAAAACCACCCACATGTACTGAAAAAAATAACACATGCATATGTAAGTAGACTATTTTCGCTAACAACATGATCGTGCTCAATAATAGAATAAAAGGCAAGCTTGTGGACATGTAACATATCAAGAAATTGTGAATAATGAATCACCTCCAACACATCTCCAGTCATGATACAAATGGCATTTTCTTTAGGCTTAACACAAAACCAATTTCCATCTTTCATGATCTCCAAACCCGCAACATCATCTTGAAGCAAAAGAGAGATGAAACTTCCATCCATATGTGGCTTGAGTCCAAGCAGTTGCTCTTTTTCATCATGACTATCCCTTTGGTGATAGAAATTTGAACGAATGAGTCCTTGAATTTCCCGTTGGTAAATGTCAAAGTTGTTCATATTCATACCCAAACCTTCGGTTACAAGCGCCAATATCTCAAGACTTAGGTGGCATAAAGCCTCCTTTAACTCCTTGAGAGCATCACTGTGATAATTAAGAAACAAAAAATGCATAAACAAATGATATGGTGTTTTGTCATGTGATATAATTTAAGGAAGTGATTTGTGTGACATGCAACTTTTCATAAGGACAAAAATACCCACTCTTAACTTCATATCAATGGAAATACCCATCTATGAAACTATGGTTGTCAAGAGCAACCAAAATTCAAAGTCTACTTTCAGAAACACTTTGAAACAGATTACCCAATTACTAGATTTACATTTTCGACGAGACAAAAATCTGTAATGCATCATCAGGTTTGGATATAAGCCAAAAAAAATCTTAAGTAGGTGGGCAAGTTCTAGCAAGGCTATGGAAAAAGAGTTTCATACTAACTAGGCATATAAGCAGGTTTCACATGTAGATAGAAGAATTTACCAGAACTGAGTATATGAGTTTGGGAAGAGCTTTCGACTGTAGTGATGAATTATGGCTTCATGATCACCCACTTGGAAAATTTCAATCGGGCTTTTTTGATTTTGCCTGAATTCATAGCCAAAGATTGAATTCTTGTTCCTTTCAACTTGCAGCTTTTGTTCCGAAGGAAGAGAAAACAACTGGAGCATTAGTTTCTGGTACCTCTGAATAAGCTCCTCAGGAATTCCATGATTGATGACATAGAAAGTTCCCCATTCTGTGCATGCTCTTGCTAATTGCTCTTTCGCATATTGTTGGGGTTGACCTCTGTGGTGATGGTGGCTGCTGCTTCTCAGCTCCCGCATATCTAGCATGGGAATTTCTGTATATTGGGACATTGAAGGTGGAGTAGTAGTATCACTCTCACTCTTAAGAATTTTCTAGTGTTTGAAATGCAATCTGTTGTCATAAATCTCAGGCATCGACATACTGGGTATGGGTCCTGTAACTGGAGATTTGATGACAGAAGACATGATATATCTCTTCAACTTTTGATTTGCACAACAAACTGGAATTCCAATCTTAGTTAAAAACCCAACTGACAGATCAAAGAGGAAAAATTAGTTCAACACAATGACAAAACAAAGGGGAAAAAAATTCTGGAGTTTTGAACTGCTTTGGAGAAGTATTTTTGAGATGTTTTTGTTGACTTGATTTGGACAAGTTTGGAGATTGAAAGATTCAACACACCCACACACCAGATAGATGCAAGTGAAGGAAAAAAAAAAACCAGCTGCAAACAGTATATGCAATACAAGCATAAATCACATAAGCTACCAACTTATTGTCAAGTTTTTGGTGAAGGATTTGGAGCACAAAAACTGGTGAGTAACCAAGCAAGCAATAAACAAGTTTGTCTTGTTCCAAGTGAAAAAAATGCCAAGGCTCTACTAGTAAGCAGTCTGTCAGTTGGCTGCTTGTGAACTTGAAGCACTTATGAGGCCCAGTTCACTCAATCCACTCAAAAGCAAAATTGGGTGGCCAGTCCCAGAACTCATACACAAACAATCAAACTGATTTTCTAGCTCCTTAGCCTTTGTGCCACACAGGAATAGTGAACAAGTGATATAGTACAACAACAAACAACAAAGGAGCTCTTCCTCCAAAGATAAAAAGCCATGAGCAGAAGAAGCTAAAGCAAAGTACAAAAGGTTAAAACAAGCCTTTCAAAAACTGCTAGTTCCCCATGGTTCAAGTATGTAGCCAAAAATATAGAAGGATTTTCCTTACATTTGACTTTCATATTTAGCTTATATAGCCAAATTTGGCTAAATCTTCTTGTGGATCATTGCCACTTTGTTTCCGTCACAAAATTGAAAAAATGAACCACACTGGTTACAAACCCAGTGTCATCCGGTTTCTGCTTTTGAAGACAACCTTAGTACATTGTACTGGAAGGCCGCAATGTCAATGCAGTACGTCCTGTACGTGTGGTGGTACAGGGGGGAAGGCCCTGAAAGCAGGACCTACCCGAGCCCGACAACTTGCCTCTTTTCATCAACAGCAAAAATTTCTCGGTGATCCAATGGCCATGACTACATAGTGGTACGGAAGCTTCTTCCACTTGTACAGCATGCATTACAAAAAACAAATTGTAATACCTGGGGTATGGATGGAAGAACCCTCTATATGGGCCTCTGGTTTACGTACTGGAGCTTCTTTTTGTTTACTTCTAAACACTAGAGATATATCATCCTTAGATTAAATCAAGGTCTCTGAGTTCAAATGTAACATTTCCCGGGTTAAATATAGCCTCTCTGAGAGAGGAGGCTAAATCTCCAGCAGTCCTCAGTATGTGACCCTGCAAAAATATTATTTCACATCCAAGTTTAGTGATTTACTTTTTTGCAACCCCACCCATATAAGTGAAACTTGCTGGGACGCCAAATAGGTGCGAGGCAGACTGCTAATAGCAAACCACCTGAACCAATCATTACGATGGGCCAATCAGAAACACTGAGTAGCCAGCAGTCAGATCATATTTATTACACTCTTTTCTATGGATGCACACCGTTGCTGCGCCTTTCAGCAATCACGGCAAACCGTGCAATTATGCTGAGAGTTGGCAACCATATTCTTGAGCCAAACCAAACCCGCATGTTTTGAACTTTTCTTCATCCAATTTTACTCTGCAGGACCACATACTGAGCACCATTGGAGATGCTGTTGAGAGGCCTTAGACGAAGAAGAAGATGCAGCTACCAGTGTAAGTGCTGCTTCACCCTGGCATGAGTGACGATTCATTCTTTGTCATGCAATTTTCTTTCTAGAGACAACTAGTGCAACTGTCTGACCTACTACTAAAATATTGAAAAAGACGTCATTGTTTAATCTCATTAGATCTAGAGACTTGGCATCTATGGAGCAAAACTGGGCAATGAATGGCTGTGAACTCTGGAGTGATGATGATAATATAAGTACAAGCTGATTTGGGTGGGGTCCTGGTACCTTTCCATCTTTTGTCTTGACATCCTCAACTTGTGTGCACAAGCAGTTTGATCACTCTCCTACCATGCCTCTATCGCTAATGCAGACCTTCAATATGATGAAGCTTTCTTTCAATGCCCTTCAAATAGCATCTATTCCTTCTAGTGATTGTGGGACCCTTTGGCACGTGAATGGCAACTTTTCTTCTTCCTTTTTTGGGTCTTAATCCTTGGATGTGAAATGCACTTGTTTAAAAAGGAATTTCACACAATTTGATAAGAAATATTGAGAGATCTTGTTTCAGACTGGTGAATACAAGACTTGATTTTTTTAATGTGCATAATCATCCATCGGTCGGTGGTGATGGTGGGAATTGCAGCCACGTTGCAAATATTCATTGTGTGATGGAAAGATATGAAAGACAATTGGGTCCTTGAAGATACATAATTTGTTAAGAAACCCATGTTTTTTTTGTATGCTTGAAAGATATGTAGTTGTCAGAAGATATGTAACTTTTTCCATATGTCCGGAGGTTTGTTGCTCAAGTTGATCTCTTGGAAAGTGTTGAGATTCTCCTCTTTTTTTTTTCTTTTTTTCTATTTTGTTTCCTTGTCTTTTCTCCTCTTGTTATCCATTGAAAATTTGCATGTTAATATGCCCAAGTGGGTGAAAACCAAGAATGACATCTCTTGAAACATTTTCTATCACTTGTATATATGAAAATCTACTTGTATTGGTGAAAACACAAAGACATAATGTTCCATCAAATTATATGATAGAGAAATGTTGTCAATTATTAGATTTTTTCATAAATTATCTCACATGGAGGATGGAATTGCTCATTAGGGGTTGTAAATAGATTGAATTGGTTAGGTGAACATTAAGTTGCTTAATTAATTTGCATTGGGTGCCTGAGTTAAAATTAAATTTTCTTTTCAACGTCACAAGTGCTAAAAGGAATTTGGTTGTGAATGTGATTCTCAATGCAAATTTTGAAATAGGTAGTCACAAGATGGTTGCTAGCATAGTTACATTAAATGCAAATCATAGCACAATTTAACAATTTCATGTTGAGTTTTAGTGTTTGATTAAAAAAAAAGGAACTTTATGAATAACAATGAAGAGAAGGTGACAAATGAAAAGGGCATAAAAAATGGGTTGGATTATGTATGACTTTAAGGAAAATTCTAGGTTGGATACCTACTGTTGGACTTTGTTTGAAACAACAAGCTTTTGGGTTTTCACCAATTTTAATATTTTTTCTTTGTTTCTAATTTCTTTAAATTTTGACATTTCAAACAAATAAATTTTACAAAATTTGACAATTCCAAAAATAATTTTAATTCTTACCAAACTTGAAAAGATATTACAATGTTGTACCTATTGTCCATGATAGCAATTAGTTGTGGGGATGCATTCAAAGTGTTTTTGTGTGTGTGTGACAGGCCTCTTTGATTGACCCCAAATCAACAAAAAAAAATTGCATTAAGAACCATCCCAAAATAAAACCCTTCCAAAATAGCTTGTCTTTTGGTCTACCAATAAAGTTTTCAAGGGTAGAAATATGGGCAAAAGATATGAAACAAAAAATGACGCTATTGGAAATTGATTGGAGAACAATTGGGGAAGACACTTGAAACATCATTAAGAACCATTCAAAACATTATGAAAACAAAGATGGGAACATGATGGGAACACCAAAATTCAAGATTTTTGAAATCCCACCATCCCATCCTCCCCAAAAGAAAACAACTAGGTCTTTTCAAATGCATGCTAAGCCTTCTCATTAGTTGCATGAAAATTTTATTCTTAAAATTGTTTGTTTGTTGTCATTTTTAGCTTGGGTGAATAGGCTACCCCATCTTAAAAAGGTGGATACTTATTGAGTAAAAAGAAGGCCCCAAGCACACGCAAACAACTTTCATGTGCTACATGTTTTTAGTTTTCCACCTCCTCCATGCAATCTCTAGTTGTCTCACACAACTTTTGTTGGTTATGTGTGTTAAGAGATTTATGGTGGCTTCCACTTGTAATGCAATTCTCTTTTGGTCTTTGGCACATGGTTTGGATATCACTTACTACAAGTTTCAATGAGTTGTGAATTGTCCCCCTCAAGATAACAAAAATATTCATAAAGCTTATAAGGAGAGTAGGGATGATGACCATTTGAATTTTAAAATGCTTCCAAAAGCCAACTACAAATGTGCCAAGGCTCCAATCCCTTGCCTCATGCCATTTTTGACATCACTTTTGTGATGTCTTCTAATCCCAAAATGAGTATCTATAATATTTAACAAAATGACATTCATTTTTATTTTTTGAGTCATTAATATTTGGGAAGATCCTATGTATGTGGTTCCAACGTCATATGGATTGAAGTGTAATATTCTCACATCCAAAGACCATGTGTCAAAAGTTGGTGAGGTGATGTCACTTGTACGACGAACCTTCGAAAAAATAAATATGTGGTGAAAATGCATTGACTCCATTTAAAGAAATATTCTACTAAAAGATAATAAAATGTGTTATCATATGAAAAGGAGGGAAGCTTTCACCCACTTTCCCAAAAAAATTCTAAGGAGGTGGGAGTTGGGTGTTATGTGTTGAAAATGTTTAATAACGGGTGTCACAAACTAATTATCTCATAGAAAAGTTTCAATGAAAAGACAATTCAAAAATTTTAATCAGTTAATCAACAAAACAAATCATTGAATAGTGAGTTGTGACACCCATTAATGTTTGCCTTGATTCAAGTTTTTCATGAAAAGAAAGTTTTTTGAATTCTTGGTGTACAAAATTAAATGTTTTAACCTACCATTTTTTTGTTCAATGCCTTATGATTAAAATCCTCCAACTTGGGTAAAAAGTAATGACTATTTTTTAATTACATCTATCTAACTTTAACATACAATTTTTTTAAAATATTGCCAATAAATTCCAAGTTAGCATATACAAAAACAAAAATGTTCATCTGAAATGTTTGAAATATATATATCTCATTTTTCACAACCTAAAAGCTCAAGAATGGTGTAAAAAATTCATTATCACTACCATGTTACAATTGTCATGACCATGTGGAAAAACTATATGATCTAGAATTCCCAATTATAATCATAGTTTAATGTTTGTTGGATACAACAATTCTATGGTGATTTCTTTAGATTTAGGTTTAAGGAACTAACATTGGAATTTTCATTTTTTATTTTTTTCAAAAATAATAATTTGACATTATGTGAAGTGATTTTAGTTGTTATATTTGCCACATCTATTAAAGTTCATCCTTAAAACAATCTTGACAATCCTCATTGTTAACTAGACTTTTTTGCAAACTAGTACTTTAACCGGTAATTGATGAACCGATACTAACAATATAACCGGTAGTAACTTAATTGGTGATGCATGTTGAACCAATAGTCTACAGAACAAGTAGTTGGCAAAATAGGTAGCAAATTTTGAAATTTTTGAATGTTTATAACAATTTTATTGGCCAGTTTCTATTAAATTGATTAGAACAAGGAGTTTTATCAACAATTGTGACTATTTCTTATAGTTTTACTAGCTAATTTTTATTAGTTGATTATAACAAGGTGTTTTATCAACTAGTTACTATTTAGGTGATTTGCACGAGGTATTTTAAAATTCAAATTTAAAGTATAAAGGAGGGATGGTAGAACATGAGAAACATCAAATTTGTATTTTCCATATTTACTTTTTAATGTACAAACTTTGATTTTTTAATAAAATTTTGTATTTTCACTACAAGTTGAAGTACATGTTAACATTGAATAGTTTGTACTTGTTTAGAACTTAGGAAAAGAAATTTGCATCAATTTTTCTATATTTTTCAAACTTGGATATCATCTTTATTTTTATTTTATTTGGGGAAATGAAGTGATTTTTGGCCAATTCTGATTTCTTAGCAAGTAAGTATATCTTGTAGGATTGTACTTAGACTTTTAATTTTTTCAAATGTACTTATTGTTCCAGAATTTGTAGTTGAAGTTGGGAAGTAAGGAACTAATGGGCATATAGAAAATCCCATTAACACTCATATTAGGAGATTAAAAAGAAAAGTTATTTTTTAAAAAACCAATTGTGTATTAGGTTCAATGTTCTATGGAAATGTTCATGAGCCAAGGAAAAAAAAATTTGAAAAAAATTCAATGTTTGTGTAAGCAATTTTGACCAACCATCTAACCACATCTCAATATTTGAGCAACCATCCAACCATTTAGAAGTTCATGGGTTAGCAAAAAGTGTTGTGTAAAAGTGTTGTGTAAGTGAACAAACAAGGTTTGCACAAATACAATTTATAGCATAAAGACTTTGGGGATTGGGTCCTTCAATCCAATGGTTAGCCATGAGAAATTAATTTAATTTGCCAAATAAGCTTCATTTTTGTCATCGTGCTTTCGTTTCCTTTTATTTGGTCACAACAAGATTTGCTTATTCTTTGTGACAATATTAAATCTTGATAATCAAAACACATGGATTTGAGCTTATGAACAACATGTTAATTTGTTCAAACACACCATGTCCATGGTGCTTGGAAATTTGGCCATATCCCAACTCCATGACACCTTGAGGTAAGTAATTATTCAGGGAGGTGGATACCACCCAAAGGTGTGGTAGTACAAATTATGAAATTATGTGTAATTACAACAAACCACTACAACCATATTGAATGTCATATCAAGCATTATGGGGACCTTTTTTGGGCATTTAAAATTGTAATATTATAGCATGTATAGTATATTTTCCCCTAAAAGGTTGGGCATTTTATTTTGGGTTTCACTTTTGATTTTTGGGCTTACACTTTTGACTTTTGCAAAGTTAATGTCATCTAATATTACTTGGACAAAAATCATCATTGAAATTCAAGGGATCATGGTTATATTATGGTATACACATATATAATAGAACATGTTTTTCATTTTAGATTACACTAGGTATTTGGTTTCATTTATCATTCAAATAATATTTTAAATGAACTTTAAGCCAAAATTAGTGTACCACAATGCTTGTCATGTTTCATGTGAATGTGATTGTTTGTCAAATTTTCAATTTACCACACATTTATGTTGTATTTCCTAAAAAACATTCATTTTTTATATGAAAATTTTCAAATGGTTCAATCATCTAAAATCATGTGGTTCAATAAATACTAAAAAATTTATGAAGATGAAAATTATTTCAACTAGTTTTCAACCATATTTCATTTTTTAATATGATGCTACAAGTATTGTTTTCACACAAACATATTTTATCATTACATGAAATCAAAATCAAAAAGTGTAATTTTTTAGTGAATGAGTTCTTTATGTTTGGGCTATCATAATATGGAAAAAATTTATGAAAATCCTTCTTATTATTGACATTATTGAAGTTAAAAAATAACCGCCTATAAAAAAAATTACAATGACATACAAAATGGGTTCTATGTAGTGAGTTATTATGGAACTCTATATTTAATAAAACATCTTCTAATATTTGAGTTTGACTTTTAATAAATTACATGTATAATTGTATTCATATTGAATTAATTTAATGGTAGTCATGAAGAGGTGTGAACATAAGCCACATGAACCACCATTAACTTGTATTAACTTTCAAGGTTACTATTTTTGAGTAAGGAAGGGTAATCAAAGAATAGTAGCCAAGTAGAATTGGTAATGTTGTTTACTTAAATAACTTTTGGAAAGAAATCAAGCATAACATTGTTTGGGGTATCCCTATAAATTTAAATAGGAAGAGGATTAGAAGAATAATGTTGAATGTAAGGGGAAATCGTGTAAGAAACAAAAGAAAGTAGGACATAGATGGCAACTTCAACAATAATGTTGTTGTTTAAAATGTGTGAAATCACATGTAATGACAAATTTTCTTTTCCAATTCACCTTATATTATGTGTATAATGAAATGTTGTCTGTTTTTGTTATTTAACTATCCCTAATGTATTTGAGTGTCGAAGTGAATTAGGAATCTAATTAGATGTAATTAAAAACTTAGTATCACCAAACCCAATTTTTTATAAGTATTGATGATATATATATATATTGTTTACCCAATGTATTATTGGGCATTTCACATTACCATTTCACAAACATCCATAAATTTTTACATAGAACTCTTGATTGGTGTTCAATTTGGTGTTTTTTAAAAAATTATGTTCAATTTTATGTATGTTTTATAGTTTGTGTGTTATATGGTGTGTTAAAAAATGAATGAATGAATAAACCAAGAGGAAAAGCATTAGGAAATAAACTAGTATAATTAGAAAAGAGAGCAAGTTTCAAAAAATGATAAAGGGAAGAAAAACAAGGATTCAAACATAAAAACAAGCAAAGGGCCCAATTGCTTAAATAACAACTTAAAGATCTAAAAGACATGTTAGAGATTTGAGAATCTCGATCTTTCAACTAATGTTCACTATTACAAGAAAAGCTTTATTGTTTGTTTCGACAAAAAATAATGTTTTGTATCTAATAGCTAAGAAAAAAATTGATTTCCAAAAGTGAATCTTTAATATCATCCATGGTAAATCACTAACATCCTAGGTAAAAGGTAAAAGACTAACTCAAGGTTCGCACTATGCATACTAGTTTCATTTTTCTATAAACATGTGTAATATACACACATGGCTTTTGACCTACTTAACAAGTTATGTCTTGTACCTTTGATGCAAATGTTTGAATGAAGCAAATGGTGGGGCAAGCTTTGCATTGAAATACTCTACATTGTACAAATGTGTTTATAAAGTAGTCATAGAGATATTTGATGATGATGTACGAATTGTTGCAACTATTGGCATCATGGCTACAACATTTAACAATTATATGAATGGTGAATATGAGTTTGAGAGTGGTGATGTAAAGTTGAAAATAGCAAAGGTTGAAAGGTACTATGTGTAAGGTGATAACAGTGTCACCAATTTATGCTACAATTCATGAATTTTTGTTTGATGGCCAAAAATCGATTAGCAAACAAACCTTCCATAACATGTCTACAAACTTAATAAAAAAAAGTATGTGCCCAAAGTTATTGAAGGTGCCAAAAGACCTTGATGAGATGTGGTTGATCTTTTTGGTATGCAAGTAAAAACAATATGGGTACATATACATGTTTTATAATGATCCAAATTTCATTGCAAGCTAAAAATTGAATTGTTGTGGATGATTGTTCATTAGAAACCCTTTCTACTTTCATTTCATTATTTTTGAAAGGTATGGTCAAAGGTATAGTTTGTGCTAGAAAAAACAAGGAAATGAATTGGGTTTTGTTTGTTGCATGGAATATTAATCAAGGTCAAGTTTGCAAAGTTGTTCATGATATGGGTGATGACGTGCAAGTCAAAATGATGTAAAAGGATATTATATGGTGAGGGGCCTATCCTAGGCTTCAATACAAAAGACATGAAGGGCATTTTGACTATGTAAGAATATGAACATAAAATTGGTGAGGAGATTGATTGGGTAATATCTCTAGAAGAATTTTTTTGTAGCAACCAACTTTTGCAAATAAAAAATGTTGCTTATAACTTTTTAATGCCAAACGACATTTTTTTAATTGCAAAAAGTGGTTGAAAATGATAGTTTTTTCTTTTAGTGATAGTAAGGCTCTTGTTTTAAGGTCATAACTATTCAATTATGATTGACTTTTAGAAGAGGAAAATGCCATGTACAAAAAAAATAAAAATGAATTGGTTAAAACAAAGGTTGCCACTTTTGGCCTACTAGACAATTAAATAGAATATGGCTTCATGAAAAAGCTAGAGGAACAAAACTCTTTCATTTTGTGTTATCAAACTTTTCTCAAAATGGCTTAATCAAAAATTGAAAAAATGGAAGAGAAATCATTTTCATTAGATAAAGCTCTATATGGAGTAAGAAACCATTTTTTGTTTTGTGATATTCAAAAATGTGTGTTGAAAAAACATATCAAAAGCATGGAAAAATGAAGGTTAAATGCTTCATTGTATACTTCTTTTGTTTGATCAATGATTCCTTGAGATTTATGGAGTCAATGTTTAGTGCAAACATTTGTCCATTTTGTGATAGGGCTTTTAGTCTTGCTTGGGATTGCAAAATTGCATCTTATCGTTTTGCATATCATAGTTGGTGTGTCGGTGCACATTTTTTAACCTCTTGGTATGTGTTTAATTGAAAAGGTGTAATTGAAAAATGCATGAAGATTAGTGGGTGATTGCTAGAATCAAGTTCGATGTGAGCAAAAGATGTTAAACATTAAAGTTGGAGGTGATCATTTAAAACAAGAGGTGAAAAGCTCATCGATAAACAAAGGTTAATGTGAAGTATTTCTAGATTTGATATTTCTTTCATGTTTTTTGTGTTCAAATCAACAAACTTTTGCCTTACCCATCAAGTGGTGCTTGGTTAGTTTATTATTCTTGATTTGAGACTTAGATTAAGTTCAACAAATGTTTTTAGAATAAACATCTTAATGCCTTATTAGCTCCTTGAATGATTTGGGTTGGTCCGTTTGGGAATTAGTGAATTCTAGAAACCACACATCATAATCATTTATGGAATTTTTAGTTTAACCATTCTATTTTAATGGTCCTCTCCAATAGCATTTAACCATTTTAAACAATTTGTGACATAATGATGTGCTCTATGTTGATCAAGGTGGATTGTAGATTCTAGCAAGGTTAAAATGGGGACTCATGGAAACTAATAACACCAAGTTTGAACTTTGTGAGAATGACTTGGATTTGTTTTGACTCATTTGCTTGTGTCATGGACCTTTTAAGATGATTTTGGAACAAAGTTGATTTCTTTTCCAAGTCTTGAATCTAATTACAAACTATAATGATAAATGTTAGACTAGTATGAAATTATTGTTGTGTGGTTTTTAAAGGGGACCTAACATGGATGTGGAATTCAAATGGATCGTTTGATGAATTTTTTTACTGAAGACAATGATTTTATATTATATAATCCAATATTTTCATTTACTTATTTTCATTTTTTGGAATGAAATTGACTAATTATGGCCAACTATCATGAATTGGTGGGCTTTGAAGTTGAACTTGTCTAATTTTTTTGTACTTCTTTTGTATTTTAAAAGTGGGAATGACTAATTGTGAATATGGATAGGGAGTATTGTTGGGATTTGTGGTAAAACTACTTGAACTTCTTGTTCATGTATTGTTGACTGGTAAGGTCACTTGTGAAATTATCATGAGTTGTCATGCATTAATATGGGCTTGTTGCTTATGTTTTGACTAGGTGTGGGGCAACTTAATGGCATTACATGCCTTTTTACAACCTTCTCTAGGACACTCACTTCCATTGTCAATCTATGTGGATTATAAATTATCCTAATGGGGGTATGAAACCTCCCAACAATTAGCAAATAGGAGTCAATATACCTATTGTTTTCAAAGGATGATTCCCTAAAATCATGCTACAATCCATTCCTTTTCATAATGTTGTGCTAAAAGGTAAAAATTAAGATTATAAAAAAGATTTAAAATTTGGTGATGAATTTATTGAGTCTTTTGATGCAACTGAAACTTGGAAGAGTCTTCCCATGATAAATTAATATCTATAAGTGAAAAAATAAAATTGAGTGCTTATACCATCTCACTTTTAAAGGAGAAGGAATTTGAGCGTGGTTTGAAAAATGCAAACAAGATTAAAAAAAAGTCTACTCCATGTAGCACCAAGATTAAGAAGAAACCTATGAATCAAATAAATCTACAACAATCACCACAAAGATTTCTTGCAACTTGCAATAACAAAAGAGACATTCAAGGTGGAAAAAATGAAATATGCAAAAACTACACCAATAGGTACATAACTTTTCATTAGTTAGTTGTTTTTCAAGAATGTTTTTATAAGTTTGAATGTTTTTAAATCAGTCTTTTGCAAACTAATTTGATACGTTTAAAACGTTTTATATGGTTTTGTTGGTGCATTGGTGCAACATGTACATGAATCATGAATTGCAACTATGCAATGGTTTCTAGCTTGTTGTAGGTACTAGCATGTTAAGTTTAGTATAGTTTTAAGAAGTACAATATTTTATAACACAATCGCAACCTTCTAATGCAATTTCAACTTGCATGTATGCCCTTGTTTTTGGCACTATCTTGTATATACATTTATGACTCATTAGTTTATGCATGTTGATTATTCTTTCAAGATTAGGTTACCACACTTTCTAATTCCTATGTGAATACCTTTAGCATGCATTAAAGAGCTTGGTGGTTGTGAGCATACTCATTAGAGTTTTTAAATGTTGCAACATGTTTAAGATAAATATTGCAACAATGGGCACTACAAATCCTATCATATGCAACCAATTTTTTGCAACTTGTGTGGAACTAATGAAGTACAAATTTAAATGGACATTTGTCATAAAAATAGTGGCCTATGTTAATATACCTAACCTAGCTATATATATAACACTATAATATTATAAAATATTTGCATAGACCTAATCTAAGCTAGTAGGTAGACCATGTTAGTATAATATTTAACTATTAGGTAATAGTTGCAACTAAATTGTAATTAACCATGATGCAATTGAAATATTTATTCCATATTGTTTGTCCTACCTTTCAAGTTTGTAAATTATATAATTACTTGCATAAGAAGTATTTTTTAAAAAACATTTGGGAAAAACCATTATAAAAGGTTTGGCCCTAAAGGATAAACTCAAAATGAAATAGGATCAACCCAAATTATCTACCTACCTACCTCCATAGGCTTATCTATTTATCTACTTAAGTGCCATGTGTTGACATTTTATTTAAGTACCATGTGTCAACATTTTCTATAAATGCCACATGTCCACATTATATGCTATGATTGAAATTAGATTTAATTAATCAATTAATTATCAAAAGAAGCTTAAAATTGCCACTTGTAAAAAATAATTTGCAAAAATCATAAACACATGTCATAATACAAAAGAGGATCATTTTAATTGCATGTAATTACATGTCATATATGTAATTGGCCTTCCATGAATATGATGAATGAAAGTGTATAATGATACCATATACACATGTCAAATGTAAACTATTGCATGCAATTGAAAATTGTGTGCGACTTGTTTTGAACAATTATGGCAATTTTCATTTGAAAACAATAAGTGCATATGTCATTTGCAACTAAAATAAATTGCAAATGATAGTTGCAAAATGCTGATCTTCTATTAGTGTGTAGCCTTTAGGTACCTTAAATATAGGTAGCCTTTAGGTACATTACCCAACCTAGGTAGCCCTCAAGTAGCCTAGGTTGTTTAGACGACCACCTAGGTAGGCCCATAGGTATCATAATTCAATTTAAGTAGCCCTTAATAGGCCCCTAGATTAGGGTTCCAAAAATGAGTGTCTAACTAAAAAATGAATTTAAAAGGTAATTTTAGATTTTCGTAGTGTCTAATATATTACAACTATGGTGTATTTTTATGTTCCTACAATTAAAGTATTGAAAAAATAAATTATAAAAAGAAATCCAAAAATTATTGGATGTTGTATAGAATTCTCCGTGAGTCCTTTGACTTGAAAGGAATCAAGTGTCCATATTATAGTTTTTTGTTAAAAGAATGCAAAGGAATGCATAAAATGATGCAATTGATTTCAAACTTTTTATATAAGAAACCCATGCTTCCCTTTATGCAAGTACATGTTCATTATGTCAATTTGATGAAAAATAAAATCACATGAAAATTTCAAAATCTTGAAATTTTGAAACAACAGGTTGCAATGGAAATGATTCCTCTATTAAATAATTTGGCTACTTTTTTATATCCATTAGGTTCAAATTTTCTAGCTTTAGATGCACGTCACATGTGTAGGAAATAATAATGTGAAAAAACATGTTTAGTTGATTTTATAAACCCATTTTTACATTTTCTATGTTTCTACTTGCAAACCAAAATATTCATGCACATTTATGTACACATGTAAAAAATCACCACCACCACATGAATTATTTATATTGGACTATTCAATTTTTTTCACTAGAATTTGTATCATGTAAATGTTATTTGTAAAATGTAGCTCTAAGAAAGTCATGTAGTCCTTTTTCCTTTTTTTGTACTCCAACTGTGAATGGACCCAAGTACCCCAAGTACCTTAAATAGTTTAAACAAACTCTAGGTAACCCTCAAATAACCCCTAAATAACTTAAACAACCTTTGGGTAAGCCCTAAGGTACCTTAAACAACCCCTTGGTAGCTTAACAATATTTATGTAGGCCCTTAAATACCTTAGGTAGTATAGGCAATTTCGAGGTGGCCCCTAAGTAGCATAAGTAACCTTTAAACAACCCCTAGGTACCCTAAATAGCCCTTAGGTACCTTACTAACCCCTAGGTAACCTAAGTAGTTTAGGTAGCCTTTAGGTAGGTTCATAATTACCCTAATTAGTTTAGGCAACCTCTAAATAGGCCATTAAGTAACCTTGGTAGGCCTTAGGTAACTTAGGTAGCTTAAGCAATTGGCACACCCCCATATTCTTAATTGAGAAACCCAAATGTGGACCAAGTGAAACAACCAAAAATAAATAAAAATTGAGGCATCTTCCTTAGTTTGTAATACTTGTGGGGTAAGTGGGTGTGTTGGAGTTCCAAAATGGGATTAGGACGAACTCACAAGTAAAAGTTCAATATGAATTCAACCTGCACAACCAAACAAAGGGTAATTTGTGCAAGTTAGGAACAAGTGGTGTGGTGGACTTACTAAGGACAATGTCAAACTCAAGCTTTACATAGCTTGCAACCTTTGAAGAGGCACCACTCCCCTCCCTATAGTATAATATGCGACTCTCCATGGGGGTTACATCCAAATGGCATTTTTTCCTTAAGACTCCCGAGTGGGAGTCCCAAAATTGGGATTCTCGTTGTCCCGAAACTTTGGATGCTCCTATTTTCATAAATAAAACTTTTTTTGAGCATGTGAGGAAAATATCTTTTAGCCCTTAAAAATATCTTTCCAACGGTGTATTATTGTACACTCCAATAGAAATTCATTTTACCCCTACTCTAAAAGGATTTGTGATTGGGAGTCAAATTTTCAATTTGATTCCCAACCCTTCTTTTGATCATAACTCATACATTTTAGGTTTAAACAAAATATGCAAGGGCATTCTAAACATCTATACTTTAATACATTTCCAATGGTATCTTGGGGGTTCAAATTGGTGCTTGTTTACCCTTTCAACCAACATTTTGAATATTCAAGACTCCACACAAGTGCAACTCCCAAAGTGGGAATGCACTTGGGAGTCATTGGATTCAATCTCTTACATTCTCCCCCACTTGTGAAAGTGCAATGTTTCACTCCTAAACACACTTAATCATGAACATGAAGTTAGGGTTGTGACAACAACACCTTTAAGTAAATATAATATTTTTAATAATCTAGGCAACCCTCAAGTAAGTTGAGTAGGTCATTTAGGGAGGTTAGCAAAGTTGTTTATTAAATATGGTCCCATTTCATATTACATCAAAATGGTTGGTGTGATGGTAAATATTATGTTTGTCAATGTGAAAATGAAGGGATTTGATTCAAATCTTTACTATTATAACCTATTTAGGTCCAAATTTTTTAAGGAGTACCAAAATAATGTCACATTGTCACCCTTTTTGTACTCCTTTATATAGTCATATTTGACCATGTAAAGACACAAAATGGATGAAATGATGGAATTTGGAGTTGTAGTGGTATAAAACATGGAACTTATAAAATATTTGACACATTTTGATTCAATAATATTGATGGGGATCAAAATATAGGACAAAAAAGGACTCCATTAAAGACTAGGTCCTTTGTGTCCTTAGTGGTACACCTTAAAGAATTTGGACCCATATATCATAATCTATGCTAAGCAATTTAGGCTACGTAGGCAATGTGGTGCCATTTGTTCAATTTGGAGTTTGCCACATGCCACCATTGTAGTGGTAAAAGAAACTTAGGTGTCCGCACATATTGGTCATAAAATTAGTTGCAAATGGCCATGCCACATAAGGAAATGTCATTACATATTTTAATTGTAAAAACTAGTTGTAAATGATTCTGCCACATAAGCAAATGCCACTACATATTTTAATTGTAAAAACTAGTTGTAAATGATTTTGCCACATAAGCAAATGCCACTACATATTTTAATTATAAAAATTAATTGTACGTTATTTTGCCACATAAGCTAAATGTTGGTTGGATGAAAGTGAATGTAACTCACATTTTAATGTGATTGTCTTTCATCTTGGACCCACCTACTGTTTTTTTCCAATTAAAATTTTATATAACTTATCCAAGGAAACCAATGAAATTTGTAATCACATGTGGCATTTATAATTTTAATTTTTTAAAAAATTTAAATTCTATATTAAATTATAAATTGTAAATTACTTGTAGTGCCTATTATCAACCCATATTCATATATATTAGCATGAATCTTTAGCATTGACCTTGACTTGAATGATTGTACAAAAAACCCCATTATTGAATGTAAAATGCAACATAGTCCCACTATAAGTTGTCACATGATTAAAGAAAAAGGAAATAACATGTGATGCAAAACCCAAAAAGTCTAAAGTACCTCAAAGGGGGAGGACCACCAATGTGACCTTTTATGTTGACTCAATTCTTAGCATGATGGGTGAATCAAATTGGCATCACATGATGTGTGTATTTGCATTGAAACCAATGAAAACTTAGTATTTTAACATTTTCAAAAATCAATCCATAGCTCAAGATGCAATTAGCCTCGATTTTTGCAATCAACAACACACAACAATAAACAAATCTTCCATCTTTGAGTTTGAGGTGACTATTCTTTGTTGCCAATCTAATTGAAATCATTGAATATTCTCCATTTTTGAAATGTTTGTAATCCAAAAAATTGAATGAATTAAATCTTTTAATTTAAATCACAATCTGCAACTTTAACTTGAATTTGCATACTACATTACAAGTAACTTGAGTTACATATGGGGAAACAATCAAACTTAATATTCAAAAGTTGAAGAATATTAACATGATTAGAAATAGGCTTTAGATGCCAAATGTTGCTATAGAGTTTTACATTACAAGAGTCTCCAAAAGGGTAAAAAACATGTGCCCCCACAAAATTTGTTATAGACAACAAATGATACTTTCTTTTGAAATTGGAATTTATTTTACCAATGTTAACTTGAGTTGGTCCCAAAAGTTGATCTACCATAACACCATATGTAATAGCTATAGTTGCTTCTAACATTCTTTCAAAAACTAAGCCCCATTATTATATCTTACTTCAATTTAACAAACGTTTTTCCAATGCTTTTATTTACTAAGAGTTACAATCCTAGTAAATGACCTCAAGACATTTGAATTCGACTGATTTGTAGATGTAAATTGATTAAACATCCCAAAAAAAAATCAATACAAATCAAAGTTATTTGGAAGGACTTGTTTGAGACTAGCCCTAGAAGTATTACATTAATGAAGTGGACCTTGTAAGTGAAGAGTCAAATGTTGAATGAAATGGACTTTTCTAACCTACATTCTTTGTTAATAGGACCCACTATCAACATTCAACCTTGAACACAACAACAACCCATTGTTAACAATGCATTTGTCAATAGATATTTCAAAGAATTCAAAGAGAAGGACAATTGAGAAAATTAAACTATCAATAATTAACATCATCGATGCAAACAATTGCATGTCGAACACTTTGGAAGACATCTTCAAGTAGTTAAAAACAATTTCATTCCCATGGACACAATGTTGTTTCAAGTACTATAGTAACTCAAAGATGGCAAGTACCCTTTCAAAAATCCTTTGTTATTTGTGTTTTCTTTCCTTGTTTTCTAATCTTTTTTCAAGATGACAATTTCGCTAAAAGTAATCTCTTACTACATACTACATTATTGACCTTTACTAAGACCACAAAGACATTTTCTTCATGTTTTTTTTTGTAGTCTATGGTTATAATATGTTTCTTTAATGTTTTTTTTGTCCTATTCATCAAATTGCCTCTTCAACCGAGGATGTAATTGTTGGCCCCTAGTTGGAAATTATTTATAGTCAACCAATCTATAACAATAAATGTGTGGCCAATCACTATGCTTGGTCAACTAGAAATAATCATTTTTTAAGGGATTTAAAAAAACCTTTAATACCTAGCACAAATTTATTGGAGCGAATCCAATTTCATACCATTGTAATGCTTACTTCATCCACAATTTGACATATAGTTGATGTTGGTGGAGATGCTTTAATGCCAAAATGCGCACGAGTCAACTACACATAAAATGTTGCACACATTCCACAAAGTCCATTTGTTACATGCCAATTAAACTTGGTGGTAAATGTGTGTTCCTTGGACTAGGACTCAACTCTATACATTAGCACATGTAGTGCAATGTGAATTTGGCAAGTTTGATTAGTAAGAAACAACAAAGTCTAGTGTGGAAGTAATCAAATCTAATGGGCAATTGGTGAAGTCCAATGTGAAGGTCATAGGACCCAACACAAACATACCAAAGCCCAATGTGGGATTTGTAATTTCTAAGTGCCAAAAACATTGAACAAAAAAAAGGGAGCTACCAAAGGTCCATTTTTGGTTTTAAAAATTAGACCATGTTCCACTCTGGTTCTGAGTAATCCAAACCAGAACTGACGGTTAATTGTCAGTTAACATCTGATTAACCATTGGTTCTAGTCTGGGTTTTTTTTTTTTTTTTTTAAACAAAAAAAAATCCCTAAAATTTGGTTTCGGTTTCACACATAAAATAGAATTCTGGGTCCAGTTCTTAATAGTTTCTAATTCTGGTTCCAAAAATCAGACCCAATTCCAGTTTGGTTTTGACGTATCAAAATTGACAAATCTAACCCGCTGCCCAAACTCATGGGTAACCACCTAACATTCGTCATAACATACGGTTAGAATCAAAGAACCTCCAATTCTAGGGTTTTGAAAAAATTGAAATCAAAGAAGCTTCAGTTCCCGGTTTCTGAAAAAAATTCAGAATTAAGAGAAGAACCTCTAGTTCTGGATTATTGAAAATATTCAAATTATCCAACAAGTTTTGTTAAAGAACAAGCAAAGAATGAACGATTTAGGGTAGGTTATTCAACCAAGTTTTTGGATGTAACCTCGGTTAAGTGTCAAACCCAGTTCTATGATTTTTGAGAACTGCCCATTTGAGGTTAGGGATCGATTCGTTGATTTTTAAAGTACAAAGTGTTGGTCAAGGGTATAACACATATCCTACCCTTACCCACCGATCCCAGGTTTGGAAAAGAGAGAACCTCCTAACCACGGTTGAGATGAGAGGTGCCATGCTTGAAGAAAAACAGTCCTATGAAAGAAAACCTGGGTGAGTTAGTAGGAATCATCTTGTTACAAAAGACTTTACAACAACCAATTAATTGTACATGCACATAACATCGACGAGGGTAGGTTTGGTTGATCCTTGGTTTGAAGGACTTGTGGTTTAGGGTTTAGCTATACCCACAAGGCTTAGCTTGAAGCTTAGGTTGAAGCATTCTCTCTCTATTTCTTTGACAAATTTTTTTTTTGGGGTGGTGTTTTTGAAAAGAGTTAGCAAAATGAAGTTCTAGACATTTCAGGAAATTTTGTAGTTTTGCATTTGGTTATTTACCCCACACAAAAGTTATTCCAAAAAGTCTCCAAAAATGGAACTACTTGCACACGGTATGATATCACCCATTTGACAATGAAGTCATCATTTTTGGCTTCCTAAAGGATTCCTAAAGGAACCCTAATTTTGAAAGCATATTTTTAAAGGTTGATTATTCGAACACAATATTCCACGATACCTTCCAAAATCGAGAAGATCCCATCCCCAATGGCACAGTACCTTCCCGACTGATGGAAGGACTTCTTTTTGTTTTCATCTTTTAGATAATAGAACGAATGAAAATGACACAAGAAATGGACAAAAAGAAATTCCATTTCTTTATGCAAAGCAAGGCAAGTGCTGTTGCCAAAAATCAGAAAAAGGGTTTAAAGTTAGACCCTTCTCGTGTACAAAAAATCTCAGGCCTTTACACACACATAAATGGCTAAATTGGTTCGTGTCTTTTGTGTATGTAAACAGATAAATAGTCATCAAATGTTTAACTGAGAATGAAAATTTTACAAAATGAAATAACTGTGACACAAACTAGTTTTTCCATCAATTTTGGTGGTAAATTGAGTTCTATCCCATCTTTCCTTTTTATTGAGCACCTCCACTCCTGTTCCATATATTTTCACTGATCCTACCTGTGCAACTACTATAATTACTCTTGAACCTTCTGCAGTAAATGGTGAGTTTCAGCATTTCATTCTGAGATTTAATAAAATTTCCTTACTTTGCAGGTACCACTAAAAGAGGGGATAGGAGGTGAAAGCAGGCCCAAAGACAAGGTGACGTTATGACTCACACTATTGATAGAAAAATCTTACAACTCAAAATCTGTCATCCATTCAAAAAAAAACAAAACCCTAATCTTTACACATGAGAAGAAGGGCCAGTCTGGGCCAGTCTTTGGATTGATGGTTCGGTGTGTTCTTGATGCCTGGGAAAGAGGCCGATTCTTTGTTTCTTGGTGCTTGGGAACTGGGGGGCTCTCACCCTCTTTCCCGACACCTTGAAACATGGAACAGCCTCAAGACTGGGCCCTTCTCTTAGAGGCTCAAAACAATCTCTTGCAATGAGGAAGTTTACATATGAATGAGGAGACGGATGGATGGATGGATGACAGGACAGATGGATGAAATGATGCTTCACGACGTCCTTTACTATATGTAATGAGGAAGAAGTTCAAGCACGGTCCCCGATGCTGAACAAAAACTCATGTTGGGTAGTTTCAAGTTTGACGTGAAGTTTAAACCAGTGTTGGGCGAGTATTGAGTTTTTGCTAATAACCATTGTTGTTGTTGATTCCAGTATTTTAGAAATTTTCAAATCACAGAAGCACCCAGTTCCAGTTTTGTGAGGAAAATTGGATTTAATCAGAAGAAATGAGAAACAAAGAAAGAACTGCTGGTTCAGGTTATTTCAAAAACCTCAAAGAAAGACCTAGTGATTGTCATGAAAGAACTAGTAAAGAACCGTCTTTACACTGGTTTAAAGTTTAAACCACTTTAGCATCATTCACACCTAATGCTTCTTAGTCTTTTAAAAAAAAATTTGGGTGCATTCACATGTGTAGTAGTGTTAGATTTTTGTGACATCCTTGATGGTAGGTGGTATTAACTTGATATTAGTTAGCATTTGTGACATTTTAACATCCAAATCTAGCCTAAAGCTTAGGTTTTGATGCTATGTAAAAATGTCAAGAAGGATCAAATTAAAGCAATGTTAGATATCATAATCTTGATGTGGGGGTGGTGCAGGGGAGGCAGAGGGTCTAATCAACATATTTTTGGGGGAAAATTTGCTAAATTTTGACTTGAAAAATATGATTTCAAACTATACAAATGATTTTTCATGGAAAAAATTACGCAAATTTGCAAATTTTGAAAGGAAAAAATAAAATTCAAATCATTAGAGTTTTATGATAAGTTCCAATAGGTAGCCAAAAACATAGAAATATTCTAATTATTTTTTCTATTTTCTTATCTAGTATGTAGCAAATTTTGGTTAAATCATCTTATCCATGATCATCTATTCACCTACATCACAAAATTGTGAATAAATAAATAAATAAATGCACCTTGGGTTTAACTCAATATTTATTACATTTAACATTAATTGTAATAATTTTGAATGTGACCACTACCCACTAACATTTATTTTGATGGTGTGAATCTATTTGACAAAGGTAAGTTGATTTACCTTATGATACCCTAAATTCAACTTAACATTAATGTAGGTGTGGATATTCATCAAAGTTGTTGACTAACATTTTAGGTTAGTGTTGATTGCAATGTCATCATTCTTTTCTTTATGATGTTATCTAAATGTTAGACCGCTAACACTAAAAACCCTAACATGAGGTCTGAATGAAGAAACCCAACTTGAATAACTCAACATAAAGTTGCAATTCTCCCAACTAAACACCTTGATTTTTCCTCACAATATTAAGGTGTAACTCCTAGGGTATGCGGATTTAATCACCAAATAAAAGAGAGGAGCTGGATGGCAATTCATTTCACTTCAATTTTTGTCACCATTTGATTCCAATTCTAAAGAAGGGAGCAAAATCAATAAAACCAATAATTCCTTCTTTTTTTTTTTTTTTCTTCTTTTTCCATTGCAATTTTGTAACCTATTCATTTATGATTTAAAGTATGTTAAGTATGTTTTTAAAGAATTAACAAAGCAATGTGAAAAGTGTTCAATTGTGGGCCAACTCCGGGAATTTCAGACATTAGGAGAATCATAGCAGACAAGGGACACAGAATCACATGCAGACTAATACAACATGACCAAGTGGAAACTTACAAGCAATGTTATCATATTAGCACCTTTTTGGTGAACCATTGACATGCTGATTCTAAGATTCGTGGGTGTGGATATTTAAGAAAATACAATCAAGCTTTGGTTTCGAAAGTCAGACTTGATTCCAATTTGGGTTCTTACTGGTGTTGGGCGGTTATTAACATTTCAATAACCGGCGGATCCAATTCTGAATATGTTATCGTCAAATACCCTAGATGGTTTCATTTTACCCTAGAAATCTCAAATTTAATACCTTTCACGGTTCTTAAATCATTATTTTTCCTCATTCAAGGTTCTTATTTCATTAAGATTAGTTGGTTATCATTTAAACGATTTTTTTTACCATCAAATTTATATTTTATATAAAGAAAAATAATAATAATTCTAATATTTCATGGGCCAAAAGGAAAACCAAAAGTTTCATTACAAATATATAATATCCAGAACAAAAGTATAAGATTGCATTTTGAAATATAACTTACTCAAATAAAAAAGCACAAGATTAATTTTTTTTCAATTCATCTCATTCAAATGAGTCGTCAAACTTATATAATTCCTTTTCTAATTGTATTTTAGATTCTATCAATTCCACCAAACTAGAAAGAGCCTTGCAACCAACCCTTGTATCATTGGGCCAATTCTTCCTCAGAAAGATCAACTTCTTGAGGTTATTTGATTACAAGCAACACTTTTTCAAATTAATGAATATATCAATAAGGGAAAATATGCTCTCAGTTTCAATTTGAGAACTTACAATCCTTAACATTTGTTTAGCTAAAAAGTCAATAGTTGGTAACATGGATTCATGTTTTTTCCACCAGTCCAAAAGGCACTTGATATTTTTGACATCGACTTGATACTTTTGAAATATCAACAATTCTTGATTAACAAACTTTTTTGCAATTTCATTGGTGCTTGCAACCATCTCAAAGATATTCAAATTATTATCTTGATCAATGTTGTCAATAAAACAACTTTTAGCTTAAGATAATGGATGTAAATGATGATAAGACCAATGTTGTGTAGGAATATCATATATTCTCGAATATAATTGTTGGGTAAAAGCATGGAATATTATTTGCCCTGCCTTATTTCTTCAAAATCAATATACCCTAATCAAATGCACACCCAAGGCCATATACATTTGGAAAAATATACATGTTTGATAACTTTTAATATGTTTCAAAAATATTCATACCCAAAACTAGGTATAATATCAAACTTGGGTATATTCTACTAAGGTAGGTCTCACTTAAACCTTAAAATCACCATTGTTATTTATAGTGATCATTGTGGAAGGTGTCCAATTTTTAATGTTGTGTTCAAGTTTTCAATTTTGTGCTTAAGTTTCTAATGTGCTTCGAGTTTGTCCTATGAAGAATTGAGGATATTGGCACCATTTGAAGGTGTTTGTTTTAGCTATTCCCCTTTTAAAATTGTCAATATGCCACTTCTATTGAGAAGGTAAGTTTCGGTCTACAACTCATGAACATCAAATCTATACAATCTTCAATTCAAACTTGTAGAACATGGCCAAGAACATTTTAAAAATGAAGGTTAAAGTGGACAAAAGTTTGATTATTGCAGGTTTGTGATCACAAAAATTAAACACATTGGTGGAAACAAGTTTTGCTTCCAAAGTTGCAATGTCCTAACAAGCCCTTGAGTTTAGGGTTGTTATTCATGTTTGTTATAATCAACACATATTAGTTTAATAAGGCAAAATTCCAACACCACATATTTGGGCCATTACAAAAAATCATTGTTTCAACCCTGGCCTTGATTACATCAAGTTGTGTGTTGAATCAACGTCGTGGTTTGAATCAATGTCATGGTTATTAGTTGTTGAATCATGCACTTACAAATGCAATTAACCTTTGTGTGAAATTGACCAATGAGAGACTTGAACTAGAAATCTAAATGAACTTTATTCTCCCATCCCAATTTGAGGAAAAATTACTTTTATTAACAAGTAAGATGCAATTGGAAATGATTTGTGTGCTTGCTTCATTTCTAGATTACTTGCATGAATTTGATCCAAAAAGAAGTTCACATGATGTGGGTTCTAATGTTTGATTTTAGATTCAAGAATATTTTTATTTTGAATAATTATGTGGGAATAGAAAAAGCCATAATTGCAACAACAAGGTATAATTCTAAAGCCATAATTGCCCTTTTTGTGTTCAACTTATCAAAAAGTTCATCCTTTTGCAAAACACCCATAAAATTTTAGCCCCCAAGAATGATCATTGGTGGTGTTTGGTGCAAAATTGATTCAAGATCAAATTGTCATGGAACATGTTGGGATTTTGATAGGGCTTCATAAATGTCGACTTGAAACTTGAAACTTGAATGAACTTGTATTAATTTCCATGAATTGGCCATATGATTCACACTTCAGTTGTGAATCTTTTGTTGGGGCTAAGTTTCTTGATGATTTTGGGGATCTAAAAGCAAACTTTTAAAATCAAATTGAGGAGGAGTTTGAATATCAATTAAATGAGTATGTTGAACTTGTTAATATGGTAGATTTTGATTTTTAAATTTGGATTTATGTTTAGTATAACATGTTGTCCAAATTGATATGAATGGCCTTTCAATTTATGTATGTTTAGGAATAAGAGATTGGAATAATATTATGCAATTTTATTACTATAATTTGACATCACATGCGTGCTAGATTTAAGCCTTTCAAAGATGTCTAAATAAATTTGAAAATGTGAAAAAAGTTTCCCATTTTCATTAAATAAGATAAAATAGTTTACCTTTTTTTAACCAATTTTTACCCTAACCAAGGGTATATGATAAAGGGTACTTAAACCTTACCCATCTACCCAAAATTATAAAATTTGTTTACTTGAACCTTACCACAATGGGAAAAAAAATCATAATATACCTTTACCCATTGAGTGAATAAATTGAAAATTTATATATACCCTTACCCTAGGATATATCAAAAAAATATACCCACATAAGATTGGATAAAACTTCAAGACATAGGAAACATAGATCTCCTATCATACTTTTCAACTATGGTCATCCTTTGCTCACAACCAATAAAAGAAGAAATCAATTTTAAAATTTTAAATCTAAGATTCAACATTAAAACTAGTACATTTTTTTGAACTTTCCTCTCATCATATCTTGTCAAGAAGGAAAGGAAAGAATCAATGACCCCACATACTTCTTTATTTATGTTTTTGCAAGACTTCCCATTTCAATATCTAGGATTGAATCATCATTAATCAAAGCATGAAAATAGGAAGACGATTCATATTTTCCTTTAGTTTAAAGCTCATATACCCCAAACCCAACAAACAAACCAAAAATAAATAAAATCTCACCTTTTTGAAGTGCAAAGGCTATCATTGTTGCAAATTCCATAATGTTCTAGTTGCAAGTAACATGCACATTGAAGGTGGGGGTGAAGTATCATCACCACAAAAAAAAGGGGAAGTAAAATGAGCAACAAGATGATGATGGATAACAAGGCAATAGGTCGAAGTAGTGTTGGTACCTAGTTTAAAAGTGTGGGTGACAACAAGTAGTATGGCGATGATAAACAAAAAAGCAATCCTGAGCAATTGGGTGAGGATGAACAACAAAGGTGACGACAAGCATAAGGTGATGATGAGTAAGGCAATGAACAACAAGGTGATGATAAACAACAACAATGTTGACAAATAGTAGGTCGAATATGAGCAACAAAAACAACAATGAGTAACAAGGGTGATGACAAGTAGCAAAGGTGACGATAAATAATAAAGATGATGAGCAACAAGGGTGATGACAATTTGCAAAGGTGATGATAGGTAACAAAGGCAATGACAAACAACAAAACACAAATGTAACAACAATAAAAAACCCAAGAAAACAAGCAAATAATGCAAAAAAACACCAAAAAAACCAAAAAAAATAATGGACCCATAATCAATTAGGTTCTTAAGTGCAAGTATCCTTGGGTGGCACTGTTGAAGACATCACGCTTTCATTTTATTGGACCCATTAAAATTTACAAAATTATTTGAAACATTAAAAAAAGAATTTTCATTAAATTTGTTTGGTGAGTACATTTATTTGGTTGTATAAAATTTTAAACTTTAATGATATCAAGTACTGTAGCACATGGGCAATTTTGGCACAAATTGTATATTTTTCAAATCGTTGAATTCCAAAAAAAAAAACTTTATGTCAATTTTTTTAGAATTTAATCAAAATGTAATCAAGGTAACCAAACTTGAACTCATGCCCTGTCCAACAAAGTAACATAAATTGTGATCAATCTAAACAATAGGACAACATGAAACTTGTGAAATATCTAATGATTTTATTATATTTAATTCTTATAAAAATATGCCAAAATTTTCAAAATAAAAATTCAAATGCCAAATTATAAGCTTAAAATTATTTGGCACATTAATGCTAAAACTGCCTAAGTATGTTATATATATATATATAATTTTGATGTCCCTAATCATTGCATTTAGAAAAAAAATCCAATAATTTCAACATGTTTCTTTTCCTAAATTTTTTGGTAAAGGACACAAATTTGAAGCATGTTTTGATTTTTTTCTAGGGAAATATTTTCTAAATCACCTTTAATGATATTCAATTTTATAATTTTAAAGTTTAATTAATAGAATAAGTACAATTTTTTCATGAATTTTCAAAGTTTACAAAAATAATTCTAAAAAGGACTATTGCAATTAGGAAAAACAATTTTTGTAGCAATTCTAACTTTTTAAAATTCCACTAAGCACTTTAAATCATATATTTTGGCATGCAATGGATAAACATGAAAAAATAAAATAAATTGTAATTGTGAAAGATCAGACTTAAAAATATTATTTAGTCATTTTTGGTTCTTAAACCATTCTTTGAGATGGTTCTTAGTTGTATCACTCAAGAATATTTTTGCACTCCTTTCATACAAATAAAAGATTCTTATTTCTCTCCTCATCACATAACATTCAATGTTCATTTTAAACCCTAAACTAACCATAATTGACATTAATTAACCTCATAAGAACCAAACCTAAGGGATTGTATTATAACCTACCTAAATTTCTTACCTACCAAAGCATGGAGACACCCAACATATATCATCAATTGGACTTTGAGGTATCCATTAGTATGCAAAGGGTCCCATGTTTGTACTATACCATCCTATGAGAAATTTTTAGGTGGGACCTTTGATCAATCCGATACACAACTTATGAATAAGATTCCCACAAAAAAAAACACTTGAGCCTTTGGGTCAGCTTGGTAGTTAAATAACTAGTCACTTCAATAATGAAAGAATTTTTGTGTGTGAAAATATGAAGCCAAGGTGTTGAAGATGCTATAATTAAGGCAAATTACAATTTGAATAATTTCATTACTCATATGACAATATTATGGTAGACTAGGTACTATTGGGGATCATCATGAAAATTTTAATGGTTCATATAATTTTTTAAATGATTTTTTTTTTTTTTTGGGAAAAATAATTATTTGTTTTCTCAATGTGAAACCTAACCTTATGCTATAGGATTTAAAATATGTGCTTTTTAGATGTTATGCCTAGGTATGGACTATGGACTTAAATAGTGTTAGTCGGCAATTTAATCTAAAGGTGGCTAAAGATTTGTGGGTTTATCTAATAGCTACACAGGAGCTCAATATCATCCATCTCCCCCACATTTATTCCCCCTTTCCAATTTAGGATAATGAAACAATATATTTTTTCCAAAAGATATGCCCAAAAAAACTAATTATTAGACTGTTATACCTTTGGATTATTATTATTATTATTATTATCATCATCATTGTTATATTCCTTTGGAGGGTTGGATTTACATTTTTTAATAATCATTTTCATTAAGAAAGTCGATACATGCCAAATCCAAACTCTTTTTTGTGAAAATATTGAAAGATAATTTGGTCTCTTGTAACTTGTCATTTCGCTCAATTTTATTGTGAGGCCAATAATAAGGGGGAATTTTGAATAGTTTTGACCTCTTGTTTGGCCTCAAGTTATTAATAAAATAATGATTTTTTTTGAAGGTCAACGATTTCTTGTGTAAAGTTGTTGAAAGAAATTGGAATGAAATCATGTCAATGTTATATATATATATATATTCCCCCTCTCTTGTTATCATAGAAAACAAAAATAGAGAGAGGGAAAATAAGAGTGGGACCAAAAAATAAAAATAAAAAAGAAAATAAAAAGGGAAAGAAACAAACCAAGGGATTGTGCAAAGTTTCATTTGATTGTATAAATTTCGAGAGATAAATAGTATTGTTATAAAATTGGCATCAATGGTTGTGATCAATTGGCTTTTCAAGCTAATCAATATTTGCCCTCATGGCAATTCATGGAGCCAAACAATCATAGATTTAAATATTATATTATCATGCAAGGGTATCTTCAGCACATGTGTGTCAATTAATTAATTAATTTTGAGGATTTCATTTTGAAAACAAAAAATATTCCCAACTATTTCCAAAAATTCTTCATTTTCATTCAATTTTATTTTTCTTTTTGAGAAAAATAAAATTTTAAACTTTGAAAACATTTTTAAAGAAAATATAATTCATATTGAAGCTATCAAGTTACTAGGGTATTTTAATTTGACCCCTAAAGATGTCAAGTCCATCATTGTTTGTCTCATCCACACAAAATACACACAATCAAAAGTCTTAATAGACAATTTGATAATATACTATATTCCAAGGTAAAATGTCCATAAAATGTATTAATTAATCGTTTCTTTTCAAATATTGTATAAATAATTTTTTTATTTGCATTAGCAATATGAGCGGGATTAAATGCCAACTTTACAAACAAAAGTCTATAGACTAAGGCGATTCAAAACATCTTTCATGACAAGTCTTTCGCAAGGTAATCTTTTCCAACCTCTTGTACTCCAACTTGACTAAAAAACAATAAACCCTAAATCCATATTACCTATAAGCCAAGGATTAAGGTATCCATGTTGTATGTTGGTATGTTCCATGGTGAGTAATGGGCTAAAGCTTCGACTTGTTTCCTTTGTAAAACATCAACTTTCGCCATGATATCCAAATCACAAAATGGAGGCCCAATTGTGTTTGTATCCCGAATTCTTCCGAAAGAAACCCTAAAACCCTAAACCTTGCCCATTGTTATAAGATCATATCAGAGTGGTTGCAATCCATTGGATTTCAAATCCAACAGGTCCATTTGATTCCTTAGATACTTGTTTCCAACTCTGCTTATCATTGACCTTTACATCCAACCCAACACTAGAAAGGTAAGCTGCCAACTGCCGGCACCCAATGCTCCCCAACAACATTTGGGTCATTAAGACATTGATTCCTCATGAAGTTCTCATTGGCAAAAGCTTCTGGATTTATAGCCCCCTTCAACTATTGATGTGGTCCATGTTTGTAGTAGTCTTTCAGAATTTCACATGAGCTAAATGATGGCTGGCCATGCTTCAAGTTACTCCAGTTAACAATTTCTGAAACAAAAGCAACACGTATGTTTGCTGTCTACACCATCACAACAATCTTCCCAGACTACAATACATATTACTTCCACAGAGCGTCTGCCCCCTCTCCCCTCAAGAAGTCCTTTACTACCCATGTTAATCTTTCAAATATCCACCACTGATCTGTTGAAACTGTAAGTCCAACTTGATACAAACACACGTGTGGCGAAGGGAATGCCTAATGTAATTGTTGCTTCACAGCCAAAATTACAAAGTCAGGAGGTAACTGAATCTTTCCTGCAACTGATCGTACAGGAGATCCCAGATCAAATCTCAAAACACATGAACCAACTTCATAATGCTCAAGGGAACCCAGAACCCTAAACCTTAACCTTAAATCGTTCAAAACTGGGGAATTTGTACCAGTCCAGGTTTCCAGTCATGAATAGGTTGAAGTACAATTACATTGGATGGGGTGGTGTTGGTGCAGTCCTTTCAATGCAGGCTACAATCCTCCTCAAGGCGCTATCTCAGCATTCAACACTTCCATCCATCGATTCAATTTTCAGCAGTTGTTTGCCCTGACCTAAATCTTCAAGCCTCGGAGCAACATCATGAAGCAAACACAGAATGAGTGTATGAATATTGAATTCACTGCTGGTTGATGCTACCTGAAGATTGTAGCAACTCCAGAAGCTCTGATTTCTTAAGCTTCGAGTAGCCTTTGAGACCCCTGGCCTTGGCAATGCTCTTCAGCTCTGGGAGCTTGTAACTTGCCAAATCCAAGACATGGGTGCTTTCTGTTTGCACTGTTATTTCAGCTTCAATATGCTCCATGACCACCTGAGTCTCCTTCAAGGAACCGGATTTTTTTCTTGTAGGACTTTTTTTGGTTGCTGGTGAAATGAATTCATGCAAAATCTCAGAGACTACAGTTGCAGTCTGACTGACACTAGAAGTGTTGGCCCTTTTCAGACGTGAGTCAATAGGTGACAATCTAACAAACAATGAAGGAAGTCGGTCTGGTAAACTGACTTTAGGCTTAGATTTTATAATCTGGTCCACATTTGGTCCCAAAGCTTGCTCAGTATTTGAAACTGCATTGGTCTTTGAGTTCCCAAAGGACCTGTCTCTTTTTTTGACCCCTAAGCCTGAAATGGGTGATTGCCTGTGGAAACGAGAAGGGAAGCGGGTTGGTGCAGGTGTGAAGGCTGCTGAAGCATAAACTTCAGGTTGGTGGTAATTGGAGGCCAGAGTCCTTTCTTTCTTTCTCCTTTCCCAACTTGGAATGGGTGATTGTCTCTGGAAACGTGAAGGAAAGCGTTTGGGTGTGGGTATCACTGATCTTGCAGCAGAAATATCAAGAGATTTCTCAGAATGTATGGGCCTTACTTCATTCCTCTGCCTCAAGCTTGGAATCGGTGATTGACGCCAGAAATTTGAGGGAAAGCGCTTAGGTCCAGGTGTTGATGATGCCTGAGAATACACTCCAGGTGCATGCTCAGATCGTGTTGGCTTTGGTGTAATAGGAGGTGCTTGCACTCCAGCTAGCGAAGAAGACACAGTTTTGTCTGAAGGGCTTGTAAAGCCTAAACTTTGCACTAGATTTGAAACCTCTGTCACTAACCCAACGCTCCACAGCGCTGCTCGTTCAAGGAAGCTGCTTCCTGGTTCACTAGTCATCAGGTTAGCAGATGACTTCAAGAAAAAAAACATCTTACCATTTTCCATCATTTTATGTGAATCTACAACCACTCGTATATAGCAATTTGTATTCCTCTGGGGGCTGGTGCCTGTGAACCTCATCCCAGTTCACATTTACAAACAGCTCTGAGGACTTAATGTTTACATATTATTCTAGCAGCTAAGCTGGAAGATGGTCTCCCCATCAGAGAGTAAACACATTACGAATGTCATACCTTGAATGGAGACGATTTCTCCATCTCTCTCACTCATAGCAAAAATGGCTGGGGTGATGTTCCGAGTTCTTGTGTTGGATAGCAATATCCAACATGACTTGCCTCTGTACCAGACCAAGTCCACAGCATAAATCAATCAACATGAGGAACCGTACATAAACCAAAAATACTGAGTTTTACTCAATAAGATGGAAAAGTTTTAGGAGCATGATCTGTTGTGGAAAATTTTAAGATTACCAAGCTCCCCACTTGGGATCAAGAAGTGCCCTCTAAACAATCATTTTGAAGATTCAAAAGCAGAAACACCCAAAAGGAAATCTTTTTTCTTTGCTAAGCAAAACCCGCTGGTTCAACTTTATAGAAACTTTAGAGAGTAACCTTTTTTTCACTTCAGAAGACTAATGGAAGCACACCACTTGAGCTAAAAAGTCTTATGAGCCTAAAAGCTTAACTATCAAGACTCCTCCAAATTATGGCAGAAATGGCAACATCAGAGTTCTAACCCAAACTTGAAAACAGAGCCCCACTTTGCCATAATACAAAAATGGCAAGATTAATGGTTTCAGGCTCTATTTCCAAAATCCTAATCTCAGAATGTAGCAAACATTCATATTCTATGGACCACCAGATGGAAGGACAAAGATCAAAAGCTTACAAAGCCTAAAACCCCAAATCAAAAAAACCAAATTCAGGCTTGCAACTTTCAGAGGATAGAAAGAGGAATTCCCTGCAGTACTAATAAGGACTTACCAAATCCCCTGATACATATATTTTAGCTCAATGATTCACTGTCAAAAATACATAATGGAACCAGTGAAAGTGAACCTGACCCTAACCCTATTGCAACATAAACACTCATTTCCTTCTTTCTCAGTGCTAAAAAGCTCATGATCTCAGAGGTCCAGAAAGTACCATCATGACTAAAGAGATGCACGAAGAGATAGGTATGACTTAGAGCAACTCCACCAGTACTCAGTGTGTGACCCTAAAAGTTAAAATTGGATGAAGAAAAGCCAAAAGATGCCAGTTTGGCTCAGCAAAATGGTTTTGGCCCAGCATTTTTGCACAGTTTGCTGAGACTGGTAGAAGGCACAGCAAAACTTCACACCTGCCAGAGAAGAGTGTAATAAATATGATCTAACTGCCGCTCCCTGTTTTTGATTGGCCAACCATAATGACTGGTCCAGGTGGGTTGCTATTAGTAGTCTGTCTCACACCTATTTGCAGTCCCAGTTTTAGTTTTATGGGTGGGGTTGGAAAAAAGTAACTAAACTTGGATGTGAGAAATATTTTTGCAGGGTCACATACTGAGAACCACTGGAGAAGCTCTTGGTGAGAGGATGATGTGAACATCAACTCCTGACGCCACAAAAATTCGAAAGGCAATTCAAAACCCTAATCAATCATTTGGATGCAGCAGCAGAGAGAGAGAGAGAGAGAGAGAGAGAGAGAGAGAGAGAGAACAATTAGATTAGGGTTTTTGCGAGAAGTAGAAAATTTCAAATTCTCAACTCTAGTGTGAAAAGCAAGCTCCGTAGCTCAATTTTCACAAAGCACTGAACTCAACAGTGTCACATTTCCTATGTTCTAAGGAAATGAATGAGAGCTTATACCCTGAGAATTGGGAGGGAAATCTGTGACGAATTCGGCGTGAACAAATGTGAGAACTACGATGACCATTCACACTTCGCCACTCAGCAGTAGCGTTCCTCCTCGTCGTCTGCAACACAGTAGGGTGGTAATTTCCCACAAGCCCCGCTTGCAGCCGAGCTGCTGCAAAAGAGGGCTCCATTTAATCCGACCCTCGCTTCAAAACTCCACCGCATACACTGAAGCAAAAACTCGAAAACAAAGAAAAAGAAAAAAAAGAGAAAGAGAGGGACCCCACCCAACGCCGGTATCACAAAGGAGTGTGAAATCTTCTAATAATTCATCCCAGTGAAGAAGTCCGCCATCGCCGAACTCTCGAATTGGAACATGATCAACAGGAAGGAAGGTGCACACAGAGAACAGAAAAGGAGAGGTGCCCGCTTGCTGCGTAGAAATCAGAGAGAAGAGGCGCAAGGCAGGGAAAAATCCTAATCACATACCCACCAAATATGTCCAAAAACCCTAGATTACAACCAACAAAATATGCAAAACCTTAAATCGCAACCATCGAATAGACGATGCCCTTATCACAAACAACCACCATGCCAATCCCTAAAAAGTTTTCCAAAAACAAATCCATGTAACCCTAATCAAGCAACCAACCAAAATATGAAAAACCCTAATTACCAACCAACCAACCAACCAAATATGCAAAACCCTAATTACCAACCCAACAACCAAATATGCAAAACCCTAACTACCAACCAACCAACCAACCAACCGAATATGCAAAACCCTGATTACCAACCAACCAACCAACCAACCAAATATGCAAAACCCTAATTACCAAACCCACCAACCAAATATGCAAAACCCTAATTACCAACCCACCAACCAAATATGCAAAATCCTAATTACCTAAATCATTACCAACCCACCAAATATGCCAAACCCTAATTACCAAACCAACCAAATATGCAAAACCTTAAATTGCAAACAACAAATAGGCAATACCCTAACCATAAACAACAACCCTATATATGAGGGATGAGATTTATCTTTGTCTTATATTTGGTAGGTACCTTCTACATACCCATCGGGTATCATAAGGAAAATTGAAAAATGAAAAATTGTGTTGATTTTTACACTTGATAATGAATGCCCCTTGGAACAAAAGAGTAAGTTTCAAAAGTAAGCATACCTCGGCTTTGCTTCAAGCAAAGCACTTACTTTGTTAGAACTCCCCATTCCAAGGGTGTTTGTTACCTTCTACATAATTCGTCATTTGGATGAAACTTGCTGATGGATGAATTAAGGTTCATGGATCAAACCGACCACATGAATATTATGGGCCATGTGAATGAAATGAATTAAATAGATGAATTTTTTTGACAAAATGTGTGAAATAAGACTTCAACAAGTGAAATTGATTACACAAGTAATTTACTAAACACATTTGGATGGAAATTAATGATACAAATGAAGAATACTGTTGGCATGCAACCATGGATGAAAAAATATTTTCATGAATGAAACTTGGAGACTCCATGAAGTTGGCACAGAGGATGATCGCCATTTGCTATGGAATTAGTGATATTCCGGATTTTCGAAGGGTGATTTATATAATTTGTATAATTTTTAGTTGATTGAGCTTTGATGAATGTAATTCCTCCCATTAACAAAATGTTGCAAATAAGTAAAAATAATCAATTGTGAATACAAATATTACATATGATAATTCTATTGTCATTAGATGTATGGACTATGGACAATATTGTTCATTTGTGTTATATTGCTATTGAAATTAAGGCTAATTTTCAATTGATTAATTTTTATTTTTGGTTAATTAATCTTTACTAAATTCAACTTTTGTATTGAAATTTACATGGGAATGGTTAGATATCTTATGTTACGTTATTTTATATTTCTATGCCATGCAAATTGAAGGAGCAAATTTTTTTTTTTTTGCTAGATGTAAATGACCTTAAAAACCACACACACCCCAAATAATATTTATTCATTAAAAAATATATATATGAATCCAAATTGTGTTAATAGCCCTACAACATAATGTTTATATTATCATATTTTTTGGAAAAAAGTAGTTAATCAATGATAATGCAACTAAAGGCAAATAAATAAGAAGGTAATCTTATAAAAACATGTTTTTTCATTAATTCAAATTGATATATTAATTACTAAAAAATCTCATGTGGATGTTTTGTAGCATAAGATTTTACCCAATGTTAGGTTAATGGTAGCATAGTGGTAATGTAATAGAAAATATTTACAAAAATGTAGATATATCATTAAAACTACAATGACATTTATAGCAATTCAAAATGAGATGTTCATCTCAATGTGCATATGATTAACAAATGTTCTTCATTCCCTTATGAAATTTCCATTAGTCTTTAGTTCTTGCCTTTTCAACAATTTGTTTTCAAGGTTTTTATTATGTTATTATTCAATTAGTTTTTCAAATGTTTTTCAATTTTCATCTTTAAGTGTTTTAGTTTAAGGTAGATGCAAGTTACGATGGTTCACTTTTTTACAACCTTATGGACTTTCTATAGAATGTACTCTATTCAAATATCACAAACGCATTGTAAAATCATCAATTTGACAAAAATATTTATGGATTAAAATTGTTAACTTCAATAAAAATATTTATAAAAAGGAAAATTTCAATAAACATACACCAATCATAATAATGGACTTTTAAAATGGACATATGGATAATAATTTGGGTTTTGAATTAACATTCAAATAACTATGGACTTTTGAATGATTTGATTTGGGTCATATTTTCAAAAGTCCCAATCTTGGTTATTTTTTGTTGGATTGATATTTTTTTTCCCCTTAACATAATAAAAAGTTTTTCAAATGGGCAGCCTTTCATATGGATTTTATTAATTGATTATTCACCACATAAGGTTCATTAAACATTGGTTTTTAATGTCTTTTTCCATTCTAGTGTTAATTTTTTCATTTATATGAACTTTTGGGATTGAGACTCTTGTCGCTTTTGAGCCACTGTAGCTTGCATCTACCTTTTATGCCATTAAAATCTTCAACACTGTCATCTCTAGTTACAAAAAAATTGTGCTTGTTCATTATATTGTAAAAGCTTTTGATATTCCAACTAATTATTGATTTCTTGAAAATGCCTACCATACATGAATAACAATTTGAAAAAAGATGAATATGAATAACTTGTAATGGAAGTATGTTGGAAACACATACATAAATTTGAAACATTAATTTTTTTTTTGAATTTCCAAAATAATTTAAAATATTAAATATTAAAAAATTGGTTGAAGGTCCAATTTGGCAAATAATAGCCACTTGCACAAATGATAGAATTGTTAATGATTAAATATTTTGAAAATCATAATTTACCAATTGAGATAATTTTTTAAATGACCCAAAAAATATTTTGAATTATATTATTATGTAAAAATGTACTTTAAAAAAATCCCATAAAATTGTAATTTCAATTTCAAACCTTTTAAAATGTCCTTAAGCAATGAAAAACATTAATTACATTTTTTTAAAAAAACAATTGGGTACTATGTACTTATTATATTAGTTTCAAATTTATTTAAATATTCCCATAGTACATTCGAAATAATATTTTACCAATTAATTGAAACTTTTGAACATCAATTTAAATTACCATTTACTATAATGAAATAAAACATTGGTTATGCCCCAAGGTGGCTCTTAATATTTGATTTGAACTTAAGGTTCAAATTTAAAATTAAGAATCAATTATAAGTACAAGAAATTATTTTTAATAAAAAATTTGATTGATTCATACATATATACCATACCTATGTTTGATATTTAGCATTTTTTTGCTGAATAATTATTTATTCTAAAAAATGAGGTTCAACAATTTAAAATTCAATTTTTTAGAATTTCAACAATTTTGATAAATGTCAAAAAAATAATTCAGTTAAACCTTTTTTAAAAAAAAATTATGTTGAACATTAGTCATAGGTATAGTATGTAGATTAACCACACCAACATCCCATTGATGAAATAATTGGTCCATTAAGAAAAATAGAATACATAGGTTGTTATCAATTCATAATTCAAAAGTGAAGGTCCGATCAAGAAATCTTGCCAATCCAATTACATAGAAATTATACTTTTATCAAGGCCAACAAAAATGAACATGTTATACCTTTTTAAAAAATGAATACTCAAAACTTATTTGAAACAACAAACGTGATTAAGTGATAATGAATAGCAACATTTATTATGAATGTAGATTGTTCAATACAAATGATGAATGGTTGTGCTTACAAGGATAATTAGGATTTTGAAGCAAATGAATTCAAGGAAATACAAGATTACATGGCAAACAGGATACAAAATGAGAATTATTCCAAAATATGTGTGTTAAAAACAAAACTTTTTAACCTTCCTTTAAACTTTGGGCATGTATGAAATAGTTCAAAAATTTCTTGGTCGTAGGCCCATCTTCAAACCATTACATATGAAAAACTTGATGGTTCATAACAAATATCATGTTTTTGACCTAGTTGGTTTTACCTTGTAAGAACCCATTAACATCAACATGATGATCATCTTTAACTCTTGAGTTGGAAAATAAGGTGTACAAATTTGAATAAGATAGAATATTTTCATGCTATCAATACTAATTATGATACCTAGTTATGTGACCAATCCTTCAATCACAACCCTTTTAGTTCATGCCATATGATAAAAGAAGCCACCATCCCATAAGAGATGGGCCCAAAATTAACCAAGTGCCAAGAATTTAACAAATGCCACCACCACCCCCTTGCACAACCCAACTAGAAATCCCTTAAATTCAAACTTTGTCATTAGAATAGGTCATAACAAAGGTGCAAAACATAGCTTTACAATAATATAAATGTGAAGAGAATTTGCCTTTCAACTCAAAACATTATGGTTGAAAGATGACATTGAAAGATATAATAAACTACTTATAGAATATTCAAGGTTTTGTTGTGTAGCCTTTAAATGGACCTTTCCAAGTTGTATCAAACTTGTCACTTGAACATGATTTGACTTTTCGAATTGTCATTAAAGTGGTTGAGGGTTGCTTTTGCAATTTCATTCCCCACCCACCAAATGGCCATTTCATTTATGCAACAAAGGTCTAATTTTATGATGTAAGCACACTTTTTCAAATGCTCTACGAGATGTTTTCAACAAGTTAAATATCACTTGTTTCAAAAAAGATCCTTAAATTACCTAATGAATATTGAAAACTTTATGGGAGGTCTAAATCTCAAAGTGACAATTCAACTTGGGTGCCTTGGGAGTGCTTTCCTTTGAATCCTAGACTTGCCATGTCATATGGGAATGTGTTTGCACTTTCTTGCATTTGCTTCAAATCTTGGTCCTTTGCTTAACCCAATCCTAGCTTGAATTTTTTAATTTCATCTTGGGAATAACACTTTGTTGCCATTTCAAAAGTCGTCCACCCAAGTTAAGGTTATGACAACAGTAGTAATTGAAATACAATAGAAACATCAACATGAACAATAACAAAGGAAAATAACATTAACAATAAAAAAATGGAGAAAGATATAACATGTTTAAATCATAGTTGTGAATAGCTATAATGTTACCATCAACATTTATATATTAACACATCAATGACATTAGTAGCAATAAAACATATAAACCCAAATGAACAACTAAAATGAATGGCAAAAACAAGTTTAGAGAAATATAAAAAAAAACATATTGAATTACATGAAGGAAAAACAATAGAATGCACAAGAGATTACAAAATTAGAACTTGATCAATAACAAACATGCAAACTTGCAAAATAAAATGAATAAAAACAATAAGGAACAAAAATGTGAGAACATATTGAATTTGAAATGAAGGGGACGAAAATAAAAACTTGCCAAATATAACATTAATTAAAAGAAAAACAATTACATGAGGCGATAGAAAGGAAAAAAAAAATGCCCAACAAATGTTTTGACAACAATCTTTCAAAGGAATGATAATGCACACATAAGTTTATGGAACAATAATCGGAAACATGTTAATGAACACCAAAGCTATGGAGTATGATAATAACAACTACATTGAACAACAAAGAAAAAAAAATTAAATGGGGAAAAAGTGTTGGCACAATATGATAGAAAAGAATAAAAAGGAAAGTGTTATTTTGAAATTGATGATAAGAATGTTGAGAGAAATGAAATGACTTCATATTCAAGGACTTGATGACATGTACATGATAATGTCAAAAAAATCATCATACATGTGTGAATGATCGCTATGTTAGCTATCTTAATATATATGATGTAATTGTAAATTAGCTACATGCGATTATGCATGTGTGAATCTATAGATTTATGTTAGCCTCCATCATGCATAATGTTAGGCCTAAACTAGTGTTGTGCATGTATATGATTTTAGATGTACCCACCATGTAAATGTAAGTAACAAACTTATTTACACTTTGTGTAAGTGTAAAATTTTTCATCCACATCCATGTAAGTGTAAAACTAGATATAAAATTGTTTAAGTGCAAATGATTCACACTTACTTGGTGTGTAAATATGTGCAAATTTGTGTAAATCCATGTAAATTTTATTTTTTTTAAAAAAAAATCCTTTCAAGATTTAGAATTGCTAATTGACTCTTGCTTAGTTGGATCAAAATGCATAAATTTGAAAAGGAAAAGTCCCTTAATCTCATTGAAGTCACCTTCCCTTAGTAAATACAAAAAGAAATGAAGACATGAAAAAGGAAACCAAAAGAAAAAGTTTGATTTAAAATTTAGATAAAATAAACAAACATAATACATTCTACCCAAACCATGGACCCAAAAGGAAGGTCCTTGAGGATTTGGTTGTTTTTTGAAATTGGCATCCAAAACAATTAGGGTTGTGTATCATTTGATGCTTAATTCTAGGTTACGGAAAGTCCACAATTGCTTACAACTTTCAAAAAAATAAAATGTCAACGAATCATAAAATATTGGATACATTAAGACCTATGGACACTATATACATCCCATAAGACTTATTTTCCAAAACTTAGTCATTTAAATTTACTTTGCCAAAAACATTGGCATAGGGCCATGTAAGTGTAAATGTAAATCTTTTACACTTCCTCATGTAAGTGTAAAACAAAACACTTACAATATTTGGTACATTGCTATGCATTACCAATGACAATAAATTGATCAATTGATGAAAAAAATGAATTGATTTTGTGAAAATGAAGTTTCATTTAAATGAAAATATTGATGACATTACATGCAATTTGAATTGAATTGAATTGATTTAAAATTTAAAATTGAATTCAAATACTTCTAATGAAATTTAAATTTAACAAAATTCAATTCAATAATTAAATTAAAATTCAATTGAGAAAAAAAAAGATGCAACTTGGTGAAGAAGGCATTAAAAATTTGCTTGTGAATATGGTGTTGGAGAAAAAACTTTAAAAACACAAAAATTTGAAAAAACACCTTTCAAATACCTCTTTACTTGGCAAAGGGTTAAACATATTTTAATTTGAAATAATCCAAACGACGTTTAAATTCATGACTTATGATTTAGGGAAATCCAAAGTTGTTCTAATTAAATCAACTTTGATAAATCATGTCACTAAGTTTGTAGATGGTAGGTATATGTTTATTTACACTTACCCTCATGACAAAATTGACCTAAACATACCACCTAACACTTGAGTAAAGCTAGTTGGGTGCTAGGGTAGTTAAGACTAGGAACACTAATAATATTAAATGCAATTTTAGCTTTAGAGCTACACATTTTCTGTCGGTTGATATGACAATAGATTTCTAATAAAATAACAATGATTTTCAGATTTTGGTTCACAACAAAACAAAAATTCATCTACATTTTGACCGTTTGTTTAACACACATATAAAAACATAACTAATTATTGATCCACTTGACATGTAATCAATCATATTTTTTTGTCACATTCCATGGATTGAAAGACCAAATATTAAATCTTTCTAGTTGGAAAAAGGTGAATCAAGATTATTTATTTCGAAAAAAGTTGAAAATAGAAACATCATTTGGGGATGTCATTTTGGCTATATGATCAAATTCCTATGGATGTTAGGGGTTAGGAATTAGGTGACATTTCTAGAAGTGGTTTATATCACAAGGGATAAATCCAAATTTAACATCATTCATAACCCATTCCTCTTGCTTCATACAAAATATAAACCCAAGAATGCTACCAATTTGTTTAATTTTTCTCAATGCAATTATGTAGTAAGTTACAATTTAGAACTCTATCCCATCTACCCACCTAAACTTATATATAATTCACATATGATTTTCTATGGGATATTTAAAAATCATTATCATTATTACTATGCTTTTTTTTGGGATGAATTATGTTTGACATAGAGTCTAACAAACTAATTGTTTATAGTATTTGTTATGTTAAATTTCTTGTGAACAAACTTGTTGGAAGGTGAACAACAATTGAGATCGATCGTGTCTCCCCCACACTTCAATTATAAGTTCAAAATGCAATTAAAAAAGTTGAAAAGGTACGGGATGAACACAAAAGACTCATACCCAAAACTTGAGAGCTTCGTCATGGAATAATAGCCTTTGATTTTGTGATAAAGGGAAGACAATTGGAGAATGTTATTTTATATGGGATAAGTGCTATAAAAATTCGTAAGTGGAATAACTTAAATTTCAACTATAAAACCTAAAACAACCTTGTAGTTGTCACTCTAATAATTCCCATTGTAATATTTTCTTATTCACATTAAGAAAATAGACGACATGTTATAATTTATATAGATCATTAAAAATGAAACCATTTCCTCATACTTTTGATCCCACATTAAAATACTAATAAATATTTCATCTCAAAACTTGTACCTAAAAAACACACACACAATAGTTTCATCTCTTAATATGTGGTAATATAGCAATTTTTTGAATGTCACTTGATTAAGTTTGCTAATAAGGACTTTTAGATACGATTTTTGGATTGACCCAGTACAATGATGAAGGATTTTTTTGGCTAAGTAACCACAAGCATACCGAGATGAGTGGATCTAGGATACATTCATAGTTCCTATGATCCGAGACCTTGGGGAGAGGGTGGGGGCCATGAAGGGGAACAACAACAACAATGTTATGGAAATCGAATATTTGATTCTCTCACTCAATTGACGAGATTGCAATGGGTCCCAAACACACACATACCCACAAAATCAACTTTTTTGCAATCATAACTCGAGCATTAGATCTTGTCCCACACACTACTAGTAGTAGTAGTAGTACTACTACTACTCTTGGGCTTCTCTTTTGTTGGACTCTTCAATGACAAATTGTTCAATTGTGGGGATTGGATAAGGGTGCAAACCACGGGAACTATTCTATTCGGGAATGATGTACATTGTTTTTAGGTCAATAACGATTTGCATACTCTTTACCCTTAGTTTTGGCAACATTGGAAAAAGATGATGATGAAGAGCCACTATGGTTGGGGGTGTGGCCACTATGGTGTTCAATCAATTAGGGCAAAAGGCTAGAGAATCCACTATCAAAATTATTTTTTCCCAAAAAAACCCAATTAGGGCAAAAGCTTAGAGAATCCACTATCAAAATGATTTTCCCATAGGGCAAAAGGCTAGAGAATCCACTATCAAAATTATTTTCCCAAAAAAACCCAATTAGGGCAAAAGGCTAGAAACTCACTATTTAGTTTTTTCCTGAAAAAAACATTTATTAGGGCAAAAGGCTAGAAAATCCACTATTAATTTTTTTTCCAAACACCCAATTACTACAAAAGGCTAGAGAATCCATTATTAATTTTTTTTCCAAACACCCAATTAGTGCAAAAGGCTAGCGAATCCACTACCAAAACACACAATTGGGGCAAAATGCTAGAGAATCCACTATTGAATTTTTTTCCAAAAAACCCAATTGGGGCAAAAGACTAGAGAATCCACTATATAATTTTTTTCCAAAGACACCAATTAGGGAAAAAGGCTAGAGTCTCCACTATTTAAATTTTTCCCAAAACACCCAATTAAGGCAAAAGGCTAGAGAAATCACTATTTAAATTTTTCCCCAAAAAATCCAATTAGGGCAAAAGGCTAGAGAATCCACTACTTAAAAATTTTCCCAAAAAATCCAATTAGGGCAAAAGGCTAGAGAATCCACTACTTAAAAATTTCCCCAAAAAATCCAATTAGGCAAAAGGCTAGAGAATCCACTACTTAAAATTGTTCCCAAAAAATCCAATTAGGGCAAAAGGCTAGAGAATCCACTACTTAAAATTTTTCCCAAAAAACCCAATTAGGGCAAAAGGCTAGAGAATCCACTATTTAAAGATTTCCAAAAAAACCAATGAATAAAAGGCTTATGGTCAACACTAGAGTAACTTAAGCAACAATACTCTTCCTCCTCCTCCTCCTCCTCATCATCATCATCATGAGGTCATAGTTGAATCTAGTGTTCTTGTCTCCTCCTTCAGATTGGCTCTTCTTCCTTGGCTTTTGGCATCACCCCAAAGAAGAAGAAGAAGAAGAACCACAACAACCCAAAAAAAGAAGAAAAGATGATCATAGTAGTAGTATGTACTTGTGGACAACAAGTGGATTGAGTGAGGGATCCTTTGTTTTTTTCCCATCCTTAAACCCTAAAACCCAATAGGGGGCTCACATGATTACCTACATGATTATAATAATACCTAATGTGCTCATCCAAGTTGTGTGAGTTGTTTTCTATTGGGGAAAGACCAAAAATTGTGGTTTTTTTATTAACAAAAAAAAAATGGGAAATTTTTTTCCTATTGTAAATTTGTCTAATTTTGTTACCTTTTGGAAACATTCACAAATTCAAAGAAAAGACCAAAAAAAAAAAAAAAAACCATAAACCTTTTATTTTTTTTTGGTTTTTTTTTTTTTTTTTTTTATTTTTTTTTT
>Ga0209611_10000010_pt1 | contig 226652 bp, 172 predicted proteins | sample S1TSphgellanicum_3_FD_187693 | JGI IMG/M metagenome (GOLD analysis project Ga0209611, IMG submission 187693) | Host-associated microbial communities from peat moss isolated from Minnesota, USA - S1T2_Fc - Sphagnum magellanicum MG (SPAdes) (version 2) | ecosystem: Host-associated > Plants >... | reverse complement strand
TCCCTGTTCTTTTCCCTTTCTGTCTTTCTTTGTTTCTTTGTCTAGTCTTTGTTGTGGGGTCTGTTGCTAGCCAGTAGTATGGCTGAGTCTTCCCATTGCTTCCGGAATTGCAGCAGAAACTCAGTTCGCAGGATGGTGCTTGTCACCGGCCTTTACCCACTGTAGGGAGCTGATGAAGTCAGTGGGGAAGTTGTGATAGTTAAGTCACTATCATACATACTGCTGTTGATGGTCCCTGAACAGGTGTGAGACTGGCACTTTTGTTCATACCGCTAATGTGTTTTTTGTTTTTTGTCTCCCCTTGTTTGGTTCTTTCTGTGGCTTCGTGAGGAAGTGTTAGCCTTGCTGTTTCTTCTTCATCGTGAGAACGGAGATTTCTCTATTCTTATGAAAGATATTGTTTATTCTCTGAGTGGATGTTTGACTTGTGGTTGTTCAAACCATTCCTTGATCTCTTCTCTTTTTCTCTATTGTTTAGGATCGGGTCTCCTTTATTTCTTCAGTTATATCTTACATGGACATTTGTAGTACTAATTTGTATTTTTGTTTGTAAAAGGTACTATGTTTTCTTTCTTTCTTTCTTTCTTTCTTCAGTTTTCTTTGAGCTGAATTCTCCAGTAGGTACATATGAGGTTTTCTGAATCCTCAAACTTCATTTCTTTAGTAAGGCTTATCATTTTAGTGGTAAAAAGTGTGGCATACATCTTCCTCTCCTTTGTGCTGTTTGGAAGTTCTGTAATAACCTGATCAAACCAAGATTTATTTGTGCGGCCAGTTCAACTTCTCCCACAGGTGTTGCTAATTGGCTCAGTTCTTTTTCCAAAGTTATACCATATGTGGTCAATGACCTTTGGGTGTTAAAGCTCAGAATGGCTCATGTTTTCCTTCTGTTAGTTGGACTCTGAACGACTAATTGCACAGTCTATTGAGCAAGTTTCTACCTCTTTTCATATGAGTGGCTTTTTGAAGCATCTCTCGAAATCTGGCCCTGTTTTGCTCAGAGATTATTGCTTGTTCTTAGGTTTGTGGATGATCTTGTTGTCTGAGACTTTATGGAGTTTGATGTACCTGGACAAAAACTCATTTGGCAGCAGCATAGCCAGAAATGTATTGTGAGTTAAATAGTACTCCTAATGGCTTCTCTTGTAACTTGGGTTTAGCAATAAACCAAAGTCCTCAAAGTGACATCTTTGATAAACATTCTCAACCAGATGTGTGTATTGACATCATACATATGCCTGGGTGTTCCTTCCAGTATCTCTAATCCTGCTATGTTGGCCCTTATTGACTATCAGTTTTACATGTTCTTGAGGATTTGAAATTCTAAATTTTTCTTCTTTTTCTCAGATGGGCAGTCTTATTGTCCTTCGAAAGAATAAACACTACCCTCTTAAGATTCTCTTAAAAGGGGACTAGAGACTTGCTCAATGAAGAGAAATTTCTTTTTTAGAATTGCAGCATACAAGTCTCCTGCATATAGTCTTGTAAGTACCGAGGTTTTGTTAAGCCCAATTGGTCCTTGGTCATTTTGTCCCTGGGGTATATCATGGATGAGTCTTTCTGTTGCTTCCAGACTTGTGACAGAAACTTGCTACACTGGCTAATGGTTACACTGGTATATAGGCCTGTGCCTAGTATCAACAATGGTATCAATACCTGTACCAAGGACCCCACCAGGCTGGTATCACGTGAGGCAGTAGCAGCCTGATACAAGTAGCAGCCTGGCAGGGACCCTAGGTGATACCAGTCTTCTACCAGTTTTATACCAGTTTCAATACCAGGGATATACCTGCCTCATACCGGCCAGAAATCAGCCTTGAACTGGGCTAGTATGAATAGTTTTTGAAAGTACCCAATACCAGGATGAGACTGGTACAATTTTTTTGAAGTACCCAATACTAGGAGCAGCTGGTATGTTCAAAAGTTGATACCAGAACCAACACTGGTCTATACCCACAGTAAGGGGGCTGCTGATGAAGTCAATGGGTAAGTTGTGACAGACAAGTTGCTATTCTGCATGTTACTGTGTTGATGGACCCGAAACAAGTGAGAGACTGTCAATACTGTTCATTCTGCTAGTTTTATCATTTCTCTTCATTTGAGTTCTTCCCTTCGCTTATTCCCAGCTCTTCAGTCTTTTATCTGGGAGTTTTTCTGACTTAAAAAAGGAAATTTTTTTTGCGTGGGCCTGGTCTTCCTGGTTTACTTAATAGTTAGTATGGGGATTTCTCAATATTCATGAGAGTTATTTCATTAATGTCTTCAGATCTGAAATTCTATAAAACATATTATCTGTTCATCTCTCCAACTCTATTCAGGTTGACTCATATTGTAAGTATGGAGAAATTCTCAATACTTATCAATATAGTAATTATTTTTATTTCAATGCAGGACCCGAATGCAGACATAAATGAGATGTTTGATATGGTTGAACAAGTTGCCTCAGCTCCTGCAAAATTTCTGACAAAGTTTCTGAAAAGATAGAAGGTAATTTTCTCAAACTTTTGAGACGTTTTTACTGCAATAGACAATGTCCCTGGCTGTGAACTTACACTTTAGAACTGCTGGGGAGGAATGTCTAAGAAAACTAGGCATTATGGGCTTTATTCTTTTTGTAGTTGGAGAACACTAAGGCATGTGAGAAAGCTTTAGAAATTGCTCTGGAATTGTGCTTTAGGATACTTCTGCCATTTAGATTCTCTGACATAGTTGGTGTTTGAGTCCAGAACATCCCCGAACATGGGGAACCCTAAACCCTTTGACAATATACTTTGGTTTTAAAGTTTCAAGTAGATTGAGGAAAAGTCTTCACCTAAGATGTTACAGTGAATCTTGTTGTTGGGTTTTTTTTCTTGCAAGATAATCTATTCGAGGTAATGACCATTGGGAGGACCTTATTTTTCACTTGTTGGATTTCACAGTTTCTAATGATGGAAAATAAGGGAAATTGTAACCTTGGAATATTGGAGGTTTGTGAAAATTAATGGGTCTTAGATGATGCCAAAATTGAAGGTTGATTTTTTTTTTAATTCCAATAATTATAGCAATGTTTTTGAACTTAATAACCAATTTGATGGACTTTCTATTGTTTGCTTTTTTTGGGTGCCAATTTTTGTAAGGCTCAGCACAATAGACCCAAATGTTATTATCATTCCATACTAATATTAATTGTGCTAAATTAATTTCTACATACATAACCATAATACCCATTTGTATTTTAGCTCATTATCTTTGCCTGTAACTAGCTTCTCTGTTTAGTTTGGCTCTAGAGAAACTCATTATTTGGATAACAAAAGTTTGAAATGAAAATAAATAAAATCAATTGAAAAATTGTCCATAGTATGAAATTTGAAAGAAAATTAGCTAATTTTCCAATTGCAGAGAATTTCCCATCATAATTAACATTATATTCATTAGGCAAATACCATAAGCAATTGCTACCAAGAAAGTACACCTGAAACATCTAATAACATCACACAAGCAATTACCAAAAGCAAATCCTCAAAATCAACTTCCATGCTGAGAGTGGTGTACTACAAACCCAAATACTTTTAAATCCAAAGCCTTCCATCACAATGGATATATATATGCACCAGAAATCAATGCCTTATCCTGATATATCAATGCTTTTCCATTTATGCACTGTTAAGACTTTTCTTCATTTAACCTTTCTTTTGCACACCTCACTTCTTTACATGAAGTCATGTTTCAAAGTGTGTCAATCCTCTTTGTCCATCCTGTTCAAGACAATTTTGATAAACACTTCCTCAGATTGATTTCACCACCAAATCTTAACAGGATATCAGTAAGGAAATGACCTAAGAGAAATTGGATTTGGATAGACAGTGCATGTGTAGCTTATTCTGAATTGCATGTGAAGAGTTCAGACATGATGCCATATCTAGCTAAAGCAAGAATGAAATCTTTGCTTTCTTGGATTTCTACTCACTCAACACAGGTGCCAAAACTTATACATCAAGAAAAGAGATCCCATGAGGTCTAAAGAGCAGAATGTAATTTGGCTCCCTGTTCTTGTGATATTAAAAGCCCCTTCGCTTTCCCAGCAGTAGCAGGTTTGATGCTTGCAATGCCAGTGATTTCCCGTCCTGTAACAAGTACATTAACTTCATATGTTCCCTCATATGTGTAGATGGGCTCCAAATCACAAAATGCCTGCATGGTGACCATCATTTCAAGTTCTGAGTTTGGGTTCTGGATCTACAGAGTATCATTCCTGAAATGCAGACATCACACCATTGTGATTGCATTTTCATCTCAAAGACAATAATAAGGTCTCACTTGAATAAGCAAACTGCCCTTATGTGATTGCTCAAAAGTACTTAGGCAAGGGACTGACCTTTGCAACAAGAAAGTCTGACAAAATTCCATTGCCACCCAAAAGCTCCCGTCCCAATGCCACTGTCTCTCTTGCTCGCAAAGTGTTCCAAGCCTTCAGAACCAAAAAGCTTGACACATGTTACACCCTCAGTGTGCTGCTGATTGATACATCAAACCCACAGCCCTGAAAAGCTGAAATTGAGGCAGTAATCCTTACTCCTGAATGAAAAGTATAGTCATGCTAGTTGCACAAATCAGGAGTACAATATTCATGTAACTGCTAGGAATTGTGAGGTTACACCTAGACCTCAGACCTTGCAAAGGCTTGCTTGGCCCGGAGTCATTTTCCCAACTTCATAAAGCTTGCAAAGTCGCCAACCGAGGAGTGACATTGCCTGAATGTTGGCAAGCATGCGCACCAGCTTTTCTTGACTTATCTGAAGAGCTGCCAGTGGTGCTCCAAACTGCTTCCTTTCTTGTAAATACCTGCCCTTCCCACTCCTTAATAATCAATCCTACTTCTTGACAATCAATTTCTCAGAACATTGTCACATAAAGAGCAGGGGCTGCATTGAAGATATGATGACATTGTCAAGTTGCAAAAACTGAATCTCAATACTGTTTCAAATCAAGGTCTGTGTGGGTCTCACAGAGTTGCAAAGAAAAAGTGACCAAGAAGAACTGTTGTGGAGAAAAAGTTCAACACCAACAAACTGAGTCATGAACAAGTCCACAGAAACAAATAAAAGGCCATTACCTGTGGCACACATCATAAACACCCATGGAGATCCCAATAGGCTGCCATGCCACCATGATACGTGACACTGCCAATACCTGCCCAGAAACAACCGAAGTATTGATCAAAACCTTTTAACAGGCCAACATGGCAAGGTATCAGGCAAAATACAATCCTCAGATTCTGAGGATGCCTCCTACACTAGGAAGACATCCAGATATGTTTGGAAGTCTCCAAAATTTTGAAACCATCAGGTGGTGGTCTTCTGAATAACCTGTATTAGCATTAGTTCCACAAAGGCTAAGCAGTCACTTTCTGGCATTTCATATGGTGGCATACAGCTTTACGGTCTAGGCTAATGTGTCATATGGCTTATGCCATGAGATGACATAAAGGTCAGGCAAAGTTAAAACACATAATGACACACCTCAAAGAATTTACAGTCCAAATCTCATTTACCTTATTGGTATCTTGAAAGGAGTTGATACCAGGTAGGCGGTCCTCATCAGGGACAAATACATCCTTCATAAGAATGTCACCATTCTGCACCATCCTCAACCCTATTTTGTTCTCGATCTTGGTTGCCTTGTAACCAGGTGACCCTTTTTTGACAATAAACCTTGCAATTTGTACCCCAAAGTTGTCTCAGGAAAAGCAAGATTTGTAGACTTGCTCACTTCAAAAGATTGTCAGTGTACAAGAAGTGAAGGCCAAATTGCTAACACGTCATGGAACTATACACTAGGAGACAGAACAAAAGTTTGATTGCATGCAATAGCACTGACCCATTAATCTGGTTCGTCCTTGTATTACGTGCAAAGATGATGGAAACATCAGCAAATGTGCTGTTTCCAATCCACCTCTTTTGTCCATTTAGTTTCCAACCTCCATCCACCTGCTCATGCAGCCCATTTCACTTACTCTCACTCTCATGATTGCACATTGATACAGTAAGTTTTATCAAATGGTCATGTACCTACAAAAAGTCACTGGGAAAGTATTGATAGAACACCTAGCCCATACCTTCACTGCTGTTGTGTTTAAAGAGCTTGCATCACTTCCATACGCAGGTTCAGTTAAAGCCTGCCATAATAGCAAGAAATGAGCAGCAATACAGTTTGACTGAAACCAGCTCATTTCCAGCAGTTGAGTTCATGCTTCTTGACTACAATTCACACATGTACACCTCATTCCCACTGCCTCAGGAAACACTCTGCAGCATAAATAGACAAATGGCAATTAAGACTGCATCCAAATAGTACCATTCTAAGATATGATGACTTTAAAGGTGACGTCCACAGACAACAGTTTCATGACAGCATTGAGAAGCTATGAAACATTCACCAACCTATTAGTTCATATATGACAATCAATATGTGCAACAAACCTGTCAGGTGAAAATGGCAGTATGGGGACTCACCCAACAGCCGACTGTGTCCAAATGAGCAAGGCCAGGAAGGTACTTCTGCTTCTGCTCTTCACTCCCCAACATGGCTGGAGGAAACAGCATAAACTCCCAATATCATAAACCACCTTCAAGCCCCTTCAGTAAAGGTCACATAACTCAAAGATGGACAGATAGCTCAAAAAATGACAGGCACAAACTAGACACATACATACCAATGGTGGTCATGCACAAGCTAGAGTGGACAAGAAGAAAGGTGGAACAGCTTGCATCAACTCGTGCAACCTCAGACATTGTCAAGGCACTCCCCAATACTGAAAGGCCTGGACATCCATAGCCCTACAACAATCACCTTTCAGTCGATAGGAACTTTGAACCTCATGCCAGACTGATCCACTCTAGCACGTCAATGACTGTACAGTAATAAAGTTGAGTGGAAAGCCTATCTAGGATGGCTCTCAACTATATCAATCTTGATAGCAATATGCTGTCACAAACACTAGGATGCTGGGTTGTAGGACAGTGGACTCTGCTTCAAATCACTTAACATTAATGCCATTGGTCTGGTGATGTAGTTTCTACTTTCATATCTAACATTGAAAGCAGAATCAATATCCTTTATGAAATGCAATTCAAAGTGCGAACCTTGATCGTGCCACCAGCTACCATGAGGCTTGCTAATTTTGGAACCACTTCAAATGGAAACTCTGCCTTTTCCCAATACTGTGAAAACACTCAACCAAGGCATTAGAAACTCCTAGGCATCAGCACCATGCATGATATCTGTGACAGGAATCATAAGACTTTGACCGAAATGCCTGAAACCTCCTAAAAAAGAGAAATGTAAATGTTCAAGTGGTCATCTCAGATGTCTCAAAATAATAAGCTTCATGTTCCTCCCAATTATTACCTCATGTGAATTGCCCCATCTCAAGGTTGCATCAAGACTAGAGCAACTGTTTCAAGACAGCAGACTAACCTTAGCCATGACAGGTGCAATGTGTGTCTCCATCACATCTCTTACACGTTTACGTAGTGCCACATCCTCCGGAGACAACAAATCATCCAATTGGTAATAATCTGACACTGTTGCCACCAGCATCCAGGACCTTTAGACAAATGAACACCCAAGTCCAGTGTCTTTTGAATTTTTTCAAAAAAAATCTAGAAAAGATATTTGCTACATGAATGAAGTCTGCAGTAACAAAAAGACTCGAATCAGAACAAGGTACTCACTAGTTTCAATAACAGAAGGGGCTTTAGAAATTTGATTCCATACATGATGTTTGCACAAGGAGGAAAACTTAACTCACCAGAAGGAGGAAATATTGATGCAGGTGTTGCCTGTGGAAATGCAGTTGCTAGGTCCAACGCAGGCTGCCCTATCCCAAGGGTGGGCATGAAATCCAATTTCCCTGTTTGCCATCCCAGAAAACAATGGTGAGCAATTGATGCAAGCAATAGAGTTGTCTGTCTAATGCCAGTCAAGTGAGAGAACAAGGTGATAGTTTAGTGGAAGTTTACAAATCTCAAACCCCACATTCCAACATGCAACTAATTTCAAAACAAAGAGTTTTGCTCCAACACAAAATACACAAAGTAGATCCTCTTGTGAGAAAGTTCCATTTGTTTGAAATTGAGAGACTTCAAAATCTCCAAAACAAGCATGAAGCATGCATGGAGCTGTAACTCTGTGGTTGACAAGGTCCAAGTGCCCATGCTCACATGCAAAGTACACAGTCTAGGGGAACAGTAACCCTAGGAATGCATCATGATTGATGGTAGGATAGTGAAAAGAAACCAACTGCTTAAGGCCGTATAGAAGGTCTAATACGAATTTACCAACATGTGCTACTTGTGCGCGATGGTATCGTAAGATTTAAGCCATGGCGTTTTCACAGAATTGACAAAGCCAGCACAATAAATTCCTTTCTAGATTCTAGTCATAGGACGATAGAGTCGCAGTCTCATAATAGCAGAACTGCAAAGAAATCGTTGCTACGAAACGGTACATGCTCCTTCAATTTTCAAGGCGAACATCTCAGCGTTTGTTGCAATTTTGAAAACCGCAGTTTCTATGTTACAGGACAATTTGCAACATCACTGCGTTCGTTGCAATTTTGAAACCCGCCGTTCCTTTGTTACAGAACAATTTGCAGGTTCTCCCTGCGAGCGAGAGATTGAGTTCTTTATCAGGGTTTAGCAGGGAAGCACAAGGACATACGAGACTGAAGGTGTTGCTGGATCCTCGCCAGCCTATGCCCGCTCCTCTCGTCCATTTCCTCGGCACTCTGTTCCTGATGCACCATCGGTCCACACACCTGGAAAACACTCGAAATTCTTCTCCCAAAATAAACAGGAAAAACACCCCCAAATAAGTTCCCGAGCGCTTTGCACTCTCTATGCACAAATTCCAACAAAACTTCACGGCAGAAGTGCGCGCGCGAGAGAGAGAGAGAGAGACGGAGACAAGTGGGGATGTGTGCGTGCGATAGACGCGACAAGAGAAGCGCACAAGAGAGACCAGGGCGCCGTTACCCCGTACCATAATTGGTGGGGAAAAAGCTTGGAATGTCTTGTAGTCAAAAGAAAAAGAAAAAAGGTTTATAACTATGTGTAATGAATCACACAAGATGTTTTTTTCATGTTTTTCAATATGGTATCAAAGCTATAAAAATTTCTTGGAACAAATTGCATAATAAGTAGGCATGTTTTTATAGTATATTAAAAAAAACCTAACAACATTACTTTCAACATAATAGAAGAATTGAATTACCAAAACAATTCCTCAATGCTTGGTCAAGTTGATAGCTTTGAACACAAAAGGATTGGCCTTAGTACATGCAACACATTCATTAAAATAATACATTAAAATGTTTCAAACAAAAATTGACATTAATCATATTCCACAATTTGATAGAACATATTTCCATGTTTGGAAACATAGATTAACATTATTGTTCAAAACATAAAAACTTTGGTCAAGAGTCAATGGGACTAAAACTAGTCCAATTGCACCTACTGCAGCAAGGGTTGTAACACTTCTTGTCAAAGGTGTAGGCAATATTAATAATTGGGAGGAACAAGATACATCAACAATTGTTTGGACAATAATGTAGTCTTTCATGTGCAATCAAAGATCAAGACATGAAGCTGGTTAGAATTAGGTTGTTTGAGTCCTTAGATGCATTTACCAAAATGTTTCTTAATGATAAGATGCAAACACTTAAAATGAGAGAGGGTGATAATGTAACAAAACATATACACAATTTTAGATCCCTTCTAAAACAACTAAGTGTTGTAGGTGCACTTGTTTCAAATGATGAAGTTATTCTTTCCTTAATGAAAAGCCTGCCTTTTAGTTTTCACTATCTTATAAGTTCAATGCAAAGGGTACCAAACCTTACATTACAATCTCTCGTTACTAATTTACTACAAGACGAAATTTTAATGAAAGCCTCAACATGTCTAATAGTACATCAAGTTTATATGTTGGAAAAAGACATTCTAACATATATAAAAAGTAGACATTAAAAATTTAACCAAAAGGTAAGGGGAAAGAAATAGAAAATGCCTCCACATCTTTCTTATTTTAGACCAAAAACAAAGAAAAACATGAAATGTTTTCATTGCAAAAAACTTAGTCATGAAGGTTTTGAAAAGAACATGAGGGACTAGGTGCATTCTAACGAAAATGTAAGCCATAATCAAGGCTAGGTGCATTTGAAAGAAATGTAAACCATAGCAAAGGTTCCAACAAGAACATGAGGTGTTAGATGCATTCTGAAAAGCACCTTTATCATAACCAAAGAATTGACACAAACAATATGGGTTAAGTGCATTTCGAAAATAATGTCTACCAAAGCCGGTGTCCCAATATTGGGGATTATGATGTTGTTTATGGAAACACACAAATGTGTGTTTATTGTGATGCAAATTTGGCTCACAATATGGATGACCTCACATCCACATTAGGTTATGTTTTCTTATTGGGAAATGGTGGTATCAATTGGAATAGTAAAAAATAAACTCTCATTGTTATGTCATTAATAGAAGTTAAATATATGGCAACTTCATAAGCAACATGACAAGCAATGTGGTTCTCATCATTTTTTGGGAGCATTGGTGTTCCATAAATGAAACCCATTGTTGTATATGATGATAATCAAAATTGTATATCTTTATCAAAGAACTCAACATTTCATGCTTGCATGAAGCATATCAAGATTCATCATAATTTGGTGTGAGAGAAGAGTGAATTTTTTTTTGTTAAATTGGTGTATTGTAGCACAAAAAACATGGTTCTAGATATTTAACCAAAGGACTTTCTGCTAACAAGCATGAATATTTTTAACACTTGATAAATGTGATTAAATGTGTAACTTGATAGTTCATTTAGTGGAGGTATTGGATATCAACTTCCTACCAAATTACTTAAGTCATTTTTACCAAATTATATTATTTGAAATATTTGTGTTTGTTAAAGGTAGAAAATTGTCCCATGGATGTTAAGAGATAGTAATACCATCACTAGATGGTAGTTATCATCAAATAGTAAAAGAATCACATGAGAATTATAAAATGAAAGTAATTTTTAATGGTAGTATCGTCAATATAATGAACTATCTTTTGGAGGGTAGAATAATCAAAAGTTAATTATGGGAAGAATTATAATAAAAGTAATATTAGTTATTAGAAATAATAGTCTAGTCTAGTTTACTTAAAAGGGTATCCTAGTAACTATTTAATTATTATAAGTAAATATCTTATTTATCATCTTCAAACCTTCTAGGTTAATTAGTCCAAATGAATAAGGGATGAATGGATTTCCTTTAACTAGGATGTGTGAAAGGGATTAAAATAAGGAGATTTAAGAGGATAAGGACTCCACCTTTGTGTGATGAATATCCTTCTTGGATTCCTTATATATCTTTTGAGAGGGCAAAATGAAAAGATTGCATTAGATATTGTATTAGAAATGGTATTTGATATTAGAGTTTTTAGGAAATCCTTCTCTTGGGAAGCAACATGTTTGTGGCATTAGAATAGAGTTGGAAAGTATGGAAGTATCTTGTATTTTGATTATTGCAATGGAAAATGGTTGAAAATATATCATATTGTTTTTAATTTGTTCTACTTGGAAGATGTTAGATAGTGGAGGAACATAATACATATTAAAATTGCATAATGTTTTGTTATGTTTTATGTAATAATTTTTTGTTTCTTCTACAAGAGCAATAGGATGTTCTTTCTTTGTGTTTTGTCTCAAAAGTAAAAAATACCTTCTACCATAGGATGATAGTTGCCATTAAAAAACAACAGCAAGTAGGTAGACATGAGATTTGAGGTTTACAGGGAAGGTAACATTGCTATAGATGATAGGTGACAACCACAAAGGGTTTGAAGGTGCTGTAGACAGTAAATAAAAACTACAAGAGGTCTGTAAACAATTGTGGGTCTTTTTCCAAGTCTATAGATAATGATAGGTGTAGGATAGTAGTTGTTGCAAGATAATGGTTGTTACATGATAGTAGTTGTTGCAAGACAATAGCTACTATAAGACAATAGTTGTTGTAAAATGATAGGCAAATAATAAACAATTCTTACTCTCATGTGTTTTCATCTTTTTCTTATTCCCTTTTTTATTCAATAACTTTTTTTCTAACAGTAACTAGGTTGCCAAATTCCATGATTTAATAATGTTACATGCACATATTTTTGGGATTATAAATATGTTAAGTAAATTTACTTAAATATTTCAAATTAAGTTTAATGTGAAATATTTCAATGCATGAAATGATGGCCTTGTCTGTGTGCTTTCTAAAGTAGGTAACACCTACATAAGGTGTTCACCTCCTATTTAAATTAAGCAAAAGCTCAAGGGTGGATCATAGGTTTGTAACAACATCTCTATGATCCTAATGTGGGTGGAAAATTTGTAATAAAAATAAGTGTTTTTATCCTCTATGTTCTCTCATCGATTTACTATTAGTTTCCAACATTAACGATGGTGACTAATTAATTAAACTAATAAGACTTATTACTATAATGAATTCCTTTTTTTCAAACCCCTAATTACTTGGGGTTAAATTAATGAAATTAAAGCTTTAAGTTTTTTTTTTTCATGAGTAGTTAATTGAACTAAAACTTATATCTTTTTTCTATTTTCCTTGGAAACCCTAATTTCTCTTATTATAAGAATTTTAGACACCTTGTGTGAATTTTGAAGTTCTTTATGTTTCTTGAGAAGCTTTAGTTATTATTAACCCCCTTTTTAGAGTTTAAAGCAAGGTTTTTTTTTTTAATTCCCCAATTTTGTGATATAGCTGAAGCGACAATTGTATTTGGCAGATTAAATATTCATATTTATGTCATGTCTTGGAAATGATTTGGTATTTTTGCTTTGGGCCATGGTGCAAAGTTTGTTGGTATAAAGGGTCACAAATGTTGCTGCCCTGGGCCGCCTTGGGTAATGAAAGGCCCTTGGTTCTAGCCTTGTGGTTGTATTTTTTTCCTCTTTTGCAAGAAGATTCTCTTATTTGCTCAAAAAATATTTTAGAAAACGGGCGACAAACTAGTCACCAGTTATAAATTGGTGGGACAGATCATTTCAAAAGTTAGTTCAGGCCCAGCTCCTTTTAAGTTAGCAAAGTACAGGCCAGAGTGAACCAGCCCCCATGACTGCACCAGTTGGCTGTTCTGTTCATAGGATGGGCTGCCTTTTTCCATCCAAGATTAGGTGTAGTGGCTAATTGCCCTGGCAATCCACAAGAGAAATTAGCCAAATTTGGCTATAGGTCAAAGAGGGAAAGTAGAAAAAATTAAGAATCCTGCTATATTTTGGCAACCTATTGTCCAAATATGACAACTTCTGAATTGTTTTTTTCCCAAAATCTGGCAACTTTGGTGCAAATTTTTCACAAAAATCCTTTCTATGAGTTGCAGTGGATTTCCCACAAAAAAAAAATACAGTTCAGAGCAATGCTTGACTGTTACAGAAGAAATAGTCAATTCTTCTATAATATTTATTCAGAAATTGGAATGGATTTTGAACCACAAATTGTGGTCACTGGACAAAAACATTCTTTGGTGTGAACACAATGTATATTTTACTCCTTTCAAAATTTGGGTAGTAATATGGTTTGTTGCAATTGCAAGACTTCGATGTTTTGTCAAAATTTTACGCAGTCTAGGTTATCACCCATCAAAACAAGGCACTCAAAAGATAGGATAGAAAAGATGCATGTGCTTGTGAAAGAAAGGTCATGCAATAACAAAGGCCCCTTGCATACGTGTAGAAACAGTCAAAAGTTCAAGCTTCGGTTTGATCAATGAGGAATTAGTCAAGTGGTGCTCTTTGGCTGGCTACACAATTGCTCAAGAAGATGCACTCAAGATTGGGTTTGTGTTCTGCTACTATAGAAAAAAGACAAGGCTGCCATGTACAGAAATACTTCTGTTTAGCCCAGTTGAGATTGGGTAGTTGAAATTGTACCCAGAAGAAGAATGCATCCCTATGGTTGATCTCCAGAAAATAATACCAAAAACTGCTGATGACAAGTAGAGGACTAGTGCAGCATAAATGTCCTTCAAGTGTCACCATGTCATCTGTTTGCTGTCTTCTGGGGTCTTCTTGTTGAGAAGGTTGTTGCATCACCAAAACAGGATGGATGTCTTGAGCAACGACAATGGGATCCGCTCAGGATTTTTTTTTTTCCCACCAAAAGGTTGCATTTGTTGGTGTACCTCTCCATGCCAGTAATCTGCCTGCAATGGAAAGCTGAGCTCCTATTCCTTTGACCTCAACTTGCAATTTGGAGATGACAGCTCAAACTGTAGGAGAAGCTGTACTGTACCAGCTCCTTGAAACTCAGCATCAAATTCTTCAATCCTTTCTGGTGCAGGAGAAAGCTTGTTCCAGGCACCCAGTGGAAACAAATGTAGTGTTCAAATGTATGGCAAGAAGAATTGTCTCCCAGCCTGATAATCCTAATAGTGATAATCTGCTCCAACTTAATGGGCACCTGTCCAATGCACATAGTTGTGAATCTCATCATAGAGCACAAGAATAAGAGCAGCTCCTGTTCCTCGCACCATGTTAGTCACTGCTCCTTTATAAAATGCCATAACCCCCTCAGCAGAGTAGATCTTCTTCCAGCAATCAAGTGTGCTATTATACATATTCTTCTCAAGCCCTGCCTGCATCATCATCCGCCGGCGCACTGTATCTAATGGGTAAGAGATCAAACCAGCTGAAGTGGTCACACCCTGAGCAATAAGCCAGCGTTTCCAAAAGGACAAGTAGGTATCCTTTGAGAAAAGATCTTTTGCAGTATCAAATCCCCCAAAGTAAACACTCCGGTGTACCACCATGCCTTGAACAGAGGCTGGGAAGCCACGATAGACTCCTCGAAGGCCATCCTTATGGTAAATAGTTTGGAGAAAGTGCAGAAGACCATGGAATTGGCGTGCCTTCCCACACCCAATGTCAGCAGCCAAGCGTGTATGTGCAATGTCTAATGGGTACACAAAAACCAAGCTAGTGCAACCAGCCATTGCACCTGCCAGAAAATTGGCTGGTGCTCGGGACAGTGTTCCTACTTCGTAAGGTTTACCTGATGTCAGTAGCAACCGATAGAAGTCCTGCATGGATGATGACACACACACCACCCTTGTTAGTGTGTTGGATCACATTCCTAAACACACAAAGAGAAAAGTATCATTTCAACCCAGAACTTTCTTTGGGTTGTATCACAACTCCAGGTCTCTTCCAGAAGCTACAAAGGACATTTCCTTGTGTGCAGAGGATGAAATATAAGACTGCAATTCTGAAACAACTGCAATGAAGTTTGCACAAAAAACAATTGACACAGCTTGCCAAAGTCTCCAGCTGACAGACAGACCTTGACTATACTGGCGACAGAGAAGAAGATTCCAAAGTTCTCAAACACAAAGCATTCATGGAAAAAATAACCAAATGCATTACAAAATCAAACATAATATTACCACAAGACAAATCTAGAAAAAAAAACCCTATAACCAAAAACTACAAATCTGAGATGGCAGATCAGAGGAAATGTTACTACCCATCTTGAGGGTACAACTGTTTGAGATTGATGTTAAAGAATTTCACACAGAAGGCAAAAAAGAGAAACCCTTTTGGGACTCATGCAGATTGTGCAACAACTCTATTCCTCCTCAATTCTTCTAGATTGAGAAGAGCTGCAAGTGAAGAGAGAGAGAGAGAGAGAGAGAGAGAGAGAGAGAGAGAGAGAGGCAGGATGAGAACAAGAAGAGGCAGGCACCTTGAAACTGAAATTGATTGCCACTGAAGGGTAGTGACGAAGAATGCTGCTAGTATTTCCACGCCACAGAGAGACGATGCCTTCATTTCTGGCAATCCGCACAATGCAATCCATCAAGCCCTTGTAGCGCGGATGCTTACCATCCATGACTACCATGTTGCTGTCCTGCGTTTGGAGCAACAGTTTGGCCCTCTCTACCGGGGCCACCATGGTGTACGCCACTCCTCCCATGATGGCACCCATCATCAAATCTCGTGGGAAATCATGGGTCCATGTTGCTAAGTCTTTCCGCCACAGTTGTTGTTGTTGCCCAGCTTCTCCTTCTTCCTGCTGCTTCTTCTCCCGAACTTCTTCTTGTCGCGTTGCTGCTGCTCTCTGCAAATCTGGGGTTAGGGTTATGGAGGAGGTTCTCTGAGGGAGTGGAGAAGGCAGCAACGGCCACATTCTTATCAACTCTCAGCTGGATGTCGAAGCTCTTGTAAGACACTAATGAAGTCTAATAAAGTATAGGAAAGCACGAGCTGCTGCAGCGCAAGCCGCTGCGTTGCAACTTGAAGGGAAGTTTTGGCAAGGAAACAGGGTTTCTTTTTCTTATTCTTCTTCTTCTTCTTCTTATGCTCGTCATATCTGAACTTGTGGAAAGGAAAAAAAAAAGAGGGCTTCAAAACACTGGGGTCCTCGTCCTCGATCGTAACTTAAACAAAAGAAAAGCAAGCAAGCAAAGCAAAGCAAGCTCCTGAATGAGTCCCAAGGACCCACTCTTTTAAATCTAGAGCCAGTGACAAAACAATTGAGTGGTGGTTCTTTGTGAATTTTAACTGCAAACAAATTCTCGATTCTCGCTCGGAGAATGCAAGTGCGTGAGTTTGTGAGTGTTTCTTTCTTCCTTCTTGGTGACTTGCGAACTTCCATGGTCTGCAAAAAATATGCCACTTCTTTTGACTTAGACGGTCGTCGTCGATGTAATCTTTTCCGTCTTCTCAAGCAAACAAAGAAAAAGTCTTGAGTCTCAAAAACAACTTGTACTTTCTAGGGTTTCAAAAAGCGCAGTTTTTTGAAAATCTAAGGCATATTGGAGGGATCTTGGAGGTATCTTGTTTAGGGTAATGCCCCGGGGCTAGGGTGTTCCTGAAATAACAGGCCCCTGAGGCCGGAGCCTGAGGGCCGGTTATTTTTGGGAATGCCTCGGCCCAAGGGTGCTGAACGATAATGTAAAAATCAACAAATTTGTGTTGATTTAGAACAAAATTTACTTTTTTAATCAACATTTTTTTTATTGATTTAGCACAATATTTACTTTTTTAATCAACATTTTTTTGTTGATTTAGCACAAAATTTACTTTTTTAATCAATTTTTTTTTGTTGATTTAGAAATAAAAATAAAAATTCCACGTGATACCCAGGTATCATAGGAAAAAGGGGCAAAAAAAAACCCCATGCAAGGGCCAGCAAGAGCAGGCTGGAAATGCCTTGGGGGATCTTATGCATAGTAAGCACTCCTCCAACTACACTAAGAATTTCTTTGCAAGTTTTTACAACAAACAAAAAGTAGTTCCGTCACCTGATGTTTTTTGTTTTCTCACTTTTCGGACAATGTCTGATCGATTGAAAGCATCCCAAGAAAGATCTTGCAGAAAATATCAACATGTTAATTAGATCATGGGTGGTGGTGGGCTCACAACTTTTTCTTTTTTTTAAAAAAAGTTAGCCATATTGATTGGCCCATCAGCAATTCTTTTGGAGCTTTGGGCATGCCCCCCAATAGAAGCACCTCTTTGGACCCACCCCAGTTGCAAAATAGAAATAAATGTGCATCCCTGGATGTCACCTTTTTAGTTTATATACAGGGGAGTTGAACTTGGGCAAACCAGGTGCTATTGGGAACATCTTGGGGAACACTTTGGGAATTTGGGAACCCTTAGAAAACAAGATGAAAACAAGGGAAAAGAACAAAAAATCCTTGTGCCCCAAACTCCCTCCCCTCCTCAAAAAGAAAAAGACAGGATCGTTCATGAGTGCATGCTGAGTCTTTCCATTGGCTGCATGAAGTTTCTCTTTCCAAAACTGTTTGTCACCATTTCTTGCATAGGCTTATAGCAGGGGCAGAATTTTGGGGACATAGTAGGAACCCATTTAAAGTTCCAAAGAAACCAAAAACCAAGTGAAAATGTGACCCAAAAAAAATTCAAATTAAAATTTTAGGGGAAAATATGACCTTTTTTTCACCCCCCCCAAAAAAAAAAGAATACGTCAACAGAATATTCCATTGTCATTTTTATTTTTGGCCTTTGTGTGAAAATTGGTTGGAAGTACTGGTTTGACCAAAGAGTCTGTTGTGACTCCGTTGTGATGGATGAACCCCAACTAAGTTGACAGAAACCTGTTTGTGGATGAACTCCAGCTGCGCCTTGGTAACCTATCCTGTGAAAAAATAGGTCATGTAAGTAGGTAGGACTATAGGTGGGTTACTAGGGAAGCAGATGTACATAGATGGTTAGTAGGTAGGTAAGGGCTGGTGGGTTATTAAGTAGGTAGCAAACCCAAGAACTGGGCTGACCACAATGGTTAGCTAGAAAATTGAACATCCAAATAATTCAAAAAATGGCCCACTAGCGAACATCACTCAATTAGTGACCGGTCAGTAATATCTTATAATCAAACAATTGATTTTTAAAATTTGTGATTGGGATTTTAAAACCTTCTAAAGATGGGGTTTGTGTGTTCATTTCAAAACTCCCCTATGCCAAAATATTTCATCCATTCATTTGCCTATAACACAATGGGTAATCACTTCTTGTAGTTAAAAAAAATTGATTGTTAGGTATTTTGATTGCCTATGCAAAATATTTCACCCCTTCATTTGCCTCTTTGTGTTTGACAATGAGTAATCACTCCTCATAGTAAAAACATATTGATTGTTGAGCATTTTTCACTTTTTGAAGCAAATTGTGCATGTGTGTTTGTTGTTGTAAACAAAGTTGTTTGGAGTAAACTTCACATTGTTTCGTAAAAGGAGTATTATGTATGTATGAAGTCTGGCATGTCTAATTTAAAAATATAATCTAGTTGCACATGGAAGGATATGTGTTCATGAGAGATTGGACTTTTTTTTTTGATCTCCACTATTTTGGGAGATTTTATCTTGCTTATTTCAAATTTAAATGAAAGTTTGTAAATGACTACAGGAATGCCATGTGAGAGGTTACCTAAATCCTTAATTCGAACCTCCAATGTTGAAAGTGATACAAAAATTGGTGGACAATTGTCCCACTAGTTGGGAATCATGCTTTCATAAATTAACTAGCATTGAAAATTTATGGTTTAATCAAACCACAATTACAAGAATGACAAACTTGTGTAAGTCAGTTTGTAAGTTGGGTACATCAAACCATGTTTTTAGTTGTCTTCAACAACTATTTCATAGCTAGACTCTATATTGAATACCTTGGATGCAACCTCCACATCATTATTTGACACCTTCAGCAATTCCAATTATAGATGATGGCTTTATTCATCAATCTTGAAATCTTCTTGCAATGTGGACAAAACACCAACATCTTTTTGAAACACAAGATTAAACTATGTTGAGCACACCATGTGTTGACCTGGTTATAGTGGTTGCACAACAATATTATGGCGCATTATTTTTCTTCTCTTTCTTCAGACATTTATAGCCAACAAACACCAATATTAAAAGGTCTCTTTCCATTAGATTGTTGTGATCACAATTACACATAGTGTGTTCTTATTATAAGGGCCTGATGAAAAAGCCATGGACATAAGGTGTTGGTTCTTTGTGCAAGGACAATACATTGGAGAACTTCTCGAGCATTGAAAATATGTAATTAATCATGTACGAAACTTTGGGAACACATTTTCTCACAAAAATAGGACAAATGTCACTTTAAGGTGAGACAATTTGGGTCACCATCTTTCCATTCATCTTTGCTTAATCAATAGAGTTTTGAGATGACTATGAATACATCTAGTTGGAAAAACATAATAAAAAACTGTTATAGCATAATGGCAAAAAAATTTAATTTAAGATAATTTATCACTTCAATTGGCAAGTGATGACAAGCATCATAATTTTTATTTTTTTTAATTAAAGTTGCCCATCCTTGAATCTTAGTAAAAAAACCATTGAGCAATATATCCCTTGCTCAAAAGATCATATTGTCACTAGAATTTCATGCTAGAGGTAAACATACTCCTTCAGTAGAAATTATAATTGTGGTTGTAGTTCATACACCCCATTCTTGATGTGAGCATAATGCACAAAACCCTACATTTTATATTTGTTAAGTTTTCGCCCATGGCATTAGCATGGCTCTTTAGGAATATAAAGTACAACCTTGCAATGTCCAAAGTTCCAAATGTGAATGGAATATTGATCATAATATTGCATGTTCGATCATGTTATTTTTTCTTTAAAAACCAAAATACTAAAATCTTTCAAGTTAACACACTTATCATGTGGTACTTGATTAAAAAAAATCAATCGTTCCATGATGAAAGGACCAAACAATGCCTTGGCAAAATAGCAAATGTTGGCCGGTTCTTACTTTTCAATAGAACCTCCAGTCCCAGTTTCAACTTTTAATTTTGTTTTGATAGAACCCTTGATTCCAGTTCAAGGATTGTTTAAAATTTTGATAGGACCTCGGGTCCAATTCTGGACACGATTTTTCATATTTCAAGACCCTTGGTTCTGGGTTCTTTCGAAAATTATTCTTCAGCTGTCCGGTTCCAAACTGGATTTGATTCCACATACCTCCACATAACTTTAAATTATTTTTTTCTTTTTACAAGCACTATATCGCCAATAAAATGTGACCACATCTATATCAACTACATACAAAAACCCACAATTATTTTTTTTCACTGCATACTTGAGACATTTTCCAAAAGTAAAGAACTACATGCCAAATGCCTGGCACCCCATCTTTCAAATTATTATTCAAAAAAATGTGATTGATATTCTTGAAAAACCTTGATCTTTTTCCTCAAGCCTAACACCATGTCCAAACCCCAGTCCGGAAAAAAAAAGAGAAAAAAAAAGAAAGAAGAAGTCAGAATTTAATAATAAAAAGCTCAGAACCAAAATGGCTAAACAATTTATAAGCAATTGCCATACCAAGGAAAAACATAAATAAATAAATAATTGACACATGTCTTTAAGCTCAGTCAAGCCTGTGGGTTTAGCTTTTACCCTACACCTTTTGGAAGCTTCAAATTTTATGTTTTTACCAAATAAATAAATAAATAAATAAATTTATGTTTTTAAATTGTACAAATGTCATCTCATCAAATCCCCATAAGGGATCAACACCTCATTTTATTTCATCCTTATGCAATTTTGGTTTAGTCGGTTTACCAGTGCCTCACAAGAGCCCACACATTAGCTGTGCCACAAGCTCGATACATGTTCGTCAAATAATTAACTAATTTTGAAATTTTCATTTAAAAAATATATATCCCTGAAGATTCACTAGTTTCCTTACCCAAAAAAAAATTCTTTTAAATTTTTTTTCTTTCAAAATTTCAACATTTCTTAAAATAATACAATTAGTGTTCAAGCTTACTGTGGTAGTGTGCAAGTTATTTGTTATTTCCCCACCCCCAATCAATAAACATGAAATATTGGTTAGTGTGTAATGAGGATTAATTAAAATGCCTCCACATTGGCCAATATTTGATTGATCAATCAAAGTTAATAAAAAACTTTAGCCCTTTTGGAGAGTACTACCCAGCGGTTTTTCTTGGTTTTATAAGTTTCAGACAGGGTGGCCCCTGTTTTTGTAGGACTGAGGATTTACTGGCTAAACCAAAAAGGAGCAGAGTGAAATTAGTTGGCGAAAGAATGGACAAACATATTGAAATTCTGACTACTTGTAGAATAATGTACATTTTTAAAAATGAAATTTGGCTACATGTAGATATAATTGAATAATTTTAACTCATAATGAAACTAACAATTGATGGGGTCACTGAAAATTATGTTTATTTGCTGGTCTCCCTTCGAGGTTCTAATAAAATAATTGCATGCATGCAAGTCTTGACAATTCTAATTTTCTGGCCTTTTGCTGCCACTTACATGATGTTTCAAGCAACTCACATCACCAAGTTTGGACCTTAATCTTAATGTTATTTAACGACCAAGCTTGCTAGTTCCTTCAATTCAACCAAAATCTAATGCATGAGCATATGACATCCCATGATCAAACCCAAAAAATTACAGAAACCAATTTTATCACACAACTATTCTAGATCACCAAAATGCAAATCCCCTTGATGCAACTACTCATACTTCTACAATATCAAGTTTGAAAGAAATGTTAATTGTTCAACAATGGTTCCAAAATTAATAGTGAATATAATTATTTTAATTATCACATTGTTGCTCTCCATCAACCTTCCAAGAGTTGTATGCAACATCATAAGGGAAGGTCTAGAGGTCATAAAAATCTTGGCACTTCATGCCAACTACAACCCATAGATGCATAGTCAATCAATTGCACAATTTTGTCTTCATGAAACTCAAAGTACTAAATGTGTGCTCATCTTGTATAGAACCCAGGATCATAACAATTGCCTTCTTTGCAACTTTTTAGAATTCTAACAATTGGTACTACAAGTGAGAGTTGTTGTCAATCATTTGCCACATCCTAGTCATTGGATTAATTTGAAAAGGCTTTTGTAACATGGTAGTTGCATTGGACTACATTGTTAACTTGAACAAACTAGCTTGCATGTCTAGTGCAACTAATGATAGGATTAGGTCCAACTCAAGAATTGGCTTAGACTTGTTCACAAATAATTGCTTGGAATATTCATATTTCTTTTTCATTACCACAAGATGAACAAAGCCTAGTACTCTAGATCCAACCATTATTGTGGATAGACCATGCCAAATGCATCCATGATGTGTGATGATGGAAATCATGAAGAAAGTTCTGCCAACAATAATGAAGTTGCATTTACACATATTGCAAATAACATTGAAATCAAAACCAAGCATCAAAAGAATATAAATTGCAAGATCAAAATGTAAAAGCAAGTAGTTTAATAATTTCCTATAGGTTAAGGAAATTTCCAAAAAACCATTGAAATTTGTCTATTTTTCATTTTTAAAAAAACATTGGTAGTACCATATGCATATTTATCCAGCAGATCCAAATTTGGTTTCACAATATTTAAGGCCTAAATTTCATCCAAATTATACTTTATAAAAAATTATATTGCTATAAGTGAAATTGTTATTAATAACTTAAAACTAATTTTAAAAGAGTAAATGTGAACTTAAAACTCAAAGAAACATATAAGTGCAAACAAAGTGATTTGATATTGCATGTATTTCAAAGGTCTACCTCATTGTCATGTATCTCATTTTATTTCATTTTTGTGTAATTTTGATTAAATTATATTTTCAACATTCTAATGACAATGATAATTAAAATTAATTTAGTTGAAACATGTATAAACCCAATAATATGGCCATTGACTTGACAATTATGAAATATTCCGTATGGAATGCCAATTTTAACTATCTCACTCCTTTCACCAACCCACCTACATGGATTGGAGAGGCAAATTAACATGTTTCTTTTCATAATTTGGTTGAATTCAATTAAATTCCACTTGATTCAATTCGACCAAATTCAATTCAATTAAAATTTCAATGAGAATAGTAGCCATGTTGAATCTAATGGAAGAATGTTGTGTTCAATTCAATTCACTTTAGGAATTTGAATTTCATTCAATGTATTTTCAAATGCATGTTTTGAGTATTTGAATTGAATTGAGTTACATTCAATTCAAGTTGCATTATTCAAATTCATTCAATATTTTCAAAAATCCAATATCTACATTTTAAAATGAATAATGAACAATGTCTTATATTTTATGATGTCATGTATAGAAAGAAAACAAAATCCGAATGAACCAATTCATTTATTCATTATTAGAGGTGTTGATATAGGTAAAACTTTCACATTAATGCTTTTAATTCAAGCTTTGATATGTTTTTATAATAGACATCCTCATTCAAACCCTTTAAAAAAGAAAGTTTTGCTCATGGCATATATTGGAAAAACAACATTTAACATTGATGTAACTACAATTCATTCAAGTCTTTCAATACCACTTGATTGAAAAGAATTACCATCATTAGATTCAAAATGATTAGATAATTTAATTAAGAGATATGAGCAATTACAATTGATAATATTAGATGAAATTTCATTAATAGGGAAAAGAATATTAAAATTTATTGATCTTTGATTAAGATCAATTGAACGTGTTTGCACCAAATTCTTTGGAAATCTCGATGTAATTATCATTAGGGATTTTGTTCAAGTTAAATTAGTTTGTGATGTAGGAGTTTTCAAAACTAATACAATCAACATTGATAGTTTAGCTCCAAATTTTTGGATGGAAAAAATTAAATGTCATGAATTGAAGCAAGCCATGTGCCAAAGTGATGAACAATTCATTAACATCTTAAATAAATTTCAAACTACTACACAATTGTAATCATATGTGGATACCATAAATAATTAATGTTTTTGTACATTGCCAAATGATCCAAAATTTCCATATTTATTTTACATGAATGAAGCAAAACAAAAACATAATGAATCAGCTTTCCTTTGAAGTGAAAGGGATGTATTCATATTGCATGCATAAGATAGCCATCATGATACATGTTCTCAATCATTTCAATTACAAAATGATGCAAATTTCATAGCAATATTACATTCAAAGGTTCAAGTAAAGAAAAATATGTTGGTTGAACTTTGTGCTGGAAATTATGCAACACATGATGGTTTTATAAATGGTGCAAATGGAATATTCCAAGGATCAACTGACGTATTCAATTCACAATAAGTCATATGGATATTATTTAATAATCCAAAATGTGGTCAATTCACAAGAATAAAGAATGCACATTTGTATGAACATGAAATACATCCTACATGGACACCAATAGAACCCATATCCAAAGATATTCAAATTGGTTCAAATTCTTCTCACATTATAACAATAACACAATTTCCCATTCAATTGGTTGGAACATGTACTATACATCAAACACAAGGATTGACACCTGATTATTTAGCATTTGATCTTACTAATGTTTATAGACATGGTTTGATATATACAACATTATTTCATGTTAAGAAAAAAGATTGTTTTTTTTACAACCTTTGCGGATGATTCTTTTTCAAATTGATCCAAGTGTTGCCATGGAGATGCAATGATTGCAAACCATTCCATGATGGGATGTACTTGTCCCCAAACCACACACATTTTGTGATTCGCACATACTAATTCATTTTTTCAATACTAGATCATTGCCTTTACATAAAAATGATGTTTTTTCAAATTACAATATCAAAACAACTCACATATTGTACCTCAATGAAACACATTTCAACACATTGACGTCTAATAATACATCTTTGAACATTGATACAACAACACATTCAATGATTAATGTAAATGATCGAAATGGCACAATGATTATATATAACAATTTCACAACCTTATCATCACATGAAACTTTTACCTTTTTAGGAGTTGAGTATAGTACAACAACATTCAATGCAAAGACAAGAAAGGCTATTCACATAATAGCAATATACATACCTTCAACATTATCCTTGTCAATGCTCATAATTCACCTTCAAAAGTTTTTGGATCTAATGCCAATTTCTTGTCCCACAATAATAATTGGCAATTTCAATATTTGAACATGTTTGATCAAAACTCAACACAATCAAATGAACTCCAAAGTTTTATGGACCAATATTCAATGGAACTTCAATTTAAAAAAATTACGACAATTTATGGATTCCATATTGATCACATATGGACAAATGCACCCACTCAACAATGCACGTTAAGAGTTGTTGAAGCTTATGGAATTGACCATAAACCAATATATATTGCATTCAAACTCCTAGATTATGTCACATAATACCATCACATAGGTAAAAAATAAAATTTCTCTAAAAAATACTAACAATAATAATAAGGCAAAAATAATGATGAAAGGATAATGACCTATATATCTCACTTAATATAACACTTGCAATAATATTCTTGAATGTTAGGGCAAAGACATTACGTAGTTAGTAGTTTGTTTTTTCATAACATTGAGATCTCCCAAATCATGGCACTTCATGTCATGCTCTTGGTATCTTTAGAAAGCTCTTGATGAGTAAGGGTGCATTGACTTGGGTTGAGACTATTTGGAGCTATGGTGTGAAAGCTTGATTATCGAACCATTTTCTCAATGAAAACTAAATAAAATCCAAACTAAAACCGTATTGGAATTTGGGAGTGTTCTTAGTGTTGTTGAAAGAAATCAACAAGTCAGATTTAATAGACTTTATTTCACAATTTTCAGAGCCAAGGCATGAAAAATATTGTTTTTTGAGTGAATTTTGTTGCTGAAAATTCAAACAAATTGCAAAAATTGGGTTGGAAGGAAAAAGCAGGTGAGCCCTCAATGTGTTCACATTGCCGAATTAAAAAAATTTCAATTTTGAAAATGTGAAAAATGAAGAATGTGTTCACACTGGGGCCAACGGCACATGCTACACTAGTATACATTATAATACAACATTATATTATAAGTTGAAGCTGCCAATTTTGAGCAATTTTGAGCTTATCATTGGGTCTGATTATGAGATCACAATTTGCCACCATTTTCCCCCCTCTTGAAACATGAAACAAAATAACAAACAACCAAGTAAACAAGGTGTGCTTGCTTCTGTGCCTCTTGTATTATGCTCTTGCAATCTGCGACGGAGTGAAGAAAATTTCTTAGCCCCGAGCTTCGGTTCATCGAGATAAACATACCTGCGTTGCAGATTTCACCAGTGAGATCCGAATCCTGCAGCACGAGAGAGAGAGAGAGATTCTGAGGAGCGTTTTTTTGTGGATCCTGTTGCTCTCACAAAAAGAGCGGCATTAACTTGCTTGAGAGGGTGTTGAAGATTGCAATATTAAGAATGCACCCATGGTCATATTTGACAATCCTACATTGCTATTTTGACTGGCGAATGCATTGCCAAAAATGGGAGACAAGATGACAATGTACGCATTGGTAGCAAGAGGCACTGTGGTGCTTGCAGAATTTAGTGTTGCATCTGGGAATGCAAGCACAATAGCATGCCACGTTTTGGAGAAGTTACCTCCAGTGGGAGACAGCTGCATATCATATTCACAAGACCGTCTCATTTTCCATATCATGAAGGCAGATGGCCTGATTTTTCTTTTGCATGGCCGGTGACACCTTTGGAAGTAAGAATTGCTTGTGTTACTACTGCTGGCATTATCAAGTCAGATTCTTGAGTGTTTGGATGACAGTCTGGAGGTTTTACAATTGCAAAGTTTTAAAATCTGATTACAATATGGTCGATCAACTGTGCATTTTTCTTTCAATTCCTTTTGGGTGTCATTTAGAGCTTTGCTTATGTGATGTTCAGGGTTTCTTGTCAGCTCTTAGAGCATCTCCAGCAGTGCTCAGTATGTGACCCTGCAAAAATATTTCTCACATCCAAGTTTTAGTTACTTTTTTTTTTCCAACCCCACCCATAAAACTGAAATTGGGACTGCAAACAGGTGGAAGTCTACTAATAGCAACCCATCTGGACCAATCAAACTATCTAGCCAATCAGAAACAGACAATCAATAGATATGGTTTGACTGTTCCAGGGCTCCTCCAGGGCTCTGAAAAGTGTGCATTTTTTCAGGTTCACAGCAATATGTTCTCAAACCATCATGTAGACATTTGATGAATGCAATGAGTATATACACTCATAGAACTTGGTGGTTATCAAGGTTTTAGATGGTGGACATGATCAGCAAGTTTAGGAGGATCTATTCAGTAACATGAAAACACTGCTAATTGTTTTCTCAGTTCCCCCTGTACAGATTATGCACTTCATTATTCAGGGCAGTGAGATGAGGGTTTTCCATCTCTAAAGAGGAGTGAGATGCAATATTTAGGAATCATAGCTTGCCAGATCTAACCTCAATTGAATCCATCAATGAAGTGAGGGTAATTTTTAAGGCTAATAAGGCTGGAGATCAATGGCCAGAAATGGTCCAATTTTATGATCATTAACTCCACTGTTGCCTTCTGTGGTCTGCAGGATAACATTGATTTGTCTCATTCTGGTGTTGCTCTAAATTTTTGTGGCTTTCTTCTGTAGTGGTATTTCCCTCTCAGGATGCAGTGCATAGCTATTTGCAGCAAAACACTTGCAAATAGCACACAATTGGTGGCTACATATGTTCCCCCAACAAGCTATCTAGTTCCCCCTTGTAATGGCCCTAAACCTGTGAAGAAGGAGCCTTGTGGCAGGTATGAGAGTGTTTAGTTGTGATTTAGTGAATGAAGGGTTGCAAGGTAGTTAAGTACGTTGTGGAGTTGAGGTTGCACTTACAAGTTCCAAGTGCTACTAGTTGAAGTCAATATGTTGTTCAGTGAGTGTCTATTAGGGCCAGTGTACCTCCTCGTGATTGTAGTATTTGTGGTGATATTGATGATTGGAATGTGGTTAAGAATGTTGCCAACCCTAATGTCTAGTTGGCTCCAAGAGTTCTGGGAGCAGGGAACTCACCATGGCAGTTGGTGTCGTAGAAAGGAGGATTGATAGAAAGCAAGAGCTGACTAGAAGTATTAGAAGATGACTATGGTAGATGATAAGGCAAATGCCAGTGTGTCTTCAGTCATAGCCATTCACTTGATGTGTGCCTGTGTTCCCTAAAAAAAGGTAGGAAGAAAACACTATCTCCTGATCTTTTCTGACCTGATAGACACACATAGAGATTGATCATTTAGCCCATTCAGAACTTCGAAAATTGTGTATTATTACAAAAAAATTAAACACTTACAGCCTGGGTTAATTAAAATCATGCTTTTGATTATTCATAACACAGCTTTAAGTTCATTTCTAACCCAACTTAAAACCTCATAAGACTGTTGTGCAATCTCAAGTAGAACAAAGTTGTATGATAGTAGTAGTAAAGCAATATGAATCTTAAGTAGTACCATAGATGCACCCCTTGCATTCAAGCTTTTTAGAAATTGTTGATTAGGATTTTGAAATTTTACTTATTGAGAGCCAAGGCCAGGTTACTAGTGAAAGGAAGAGGTCCATTTTCAGCACACTTTTGCGGAATTTCTGTCAATTAAAGAATAGGCACCTAAGACATTCCTAGTGATGAGAATGGACCAACATGTGGTTATTGGCAAATGAAGAACATGTCAATGCACAACAAATCTGAATTAGATTTTTCTTTTTCTCAACAAATTAGAAAATTCAGCACTGGACCATTGTGTGCACATCAATCATATGACATGGTATAGATGTGGTTAGTTTCACTGATGTCAATTTATGTTGTCACACCAAATTTTGCATAAATTTTGCAATTAGTATCAATCTTGCTAAGGCATGTGAATAGCATCCACAAGCATAGACAAAATGTCTATGGTATAGGAACTTGTAGTTGATCACAAATAGCTTTCATGGGAAGATAGGAACCCATGAAAGCAAATTTCTAAGTCTATCAAGGTTCTATAAAGATAAGAAGGATACTTGAGGAGGCTCAGGAGCAAGGGAGCATGTGGACATAAATGAGTCACCCTTGACTCTCTTCCAAAGTCTTGCAAAATGTATCTGATCTCCACAATAATAGGTGGTCTAAGGATTAGGTGCCATTATCGAAAGATTAATTCTTAATTGTAGATGACAACATATGGATGGGTATTACATTGGCTTAGCATGTATATATAATACTAGTGGTCTTTGTAGATCATTTACACTTTTTGTAATAGTAGTTCCAATGTTGAATAAACAAAGTCATTTTTCATTTACAAATTTGTATTGCATTTGAAATAACATTGGAATGTTTTTCAACATGTGGTACACTACAATCCAATGTCAAAGTCTCTACTTATATATTGTTTTCATGTCTCAAATTCACCCTTACAACGATAATTGATGTGGCTGTGTTTCTTAAGCACTCATAAAAACCCGGTTCACAGGGCAGGTAAGGCATTTACTTTTCAAAAATGCACAGCAGGCACGACCGCCAGTACAACAGGCAATACATTCTCTGTAATGCCCACCATATGGTTTTTATGCAGGAGAAAGCTGCAGCAGGAGGGCATTACACATGGTGACCTCAGATGTCACCCTTGGTTGGCAGGTGTAATGCCCTGCTGCCAGGGCTTTCTTCTATACATAAAGCCCTGCTTGTTTTTTCGTAGTGTATTTGCAGATATGCTTACAACGTGTAAGATACATGCGGGCATTTCACAAAATGAAATGCCTGCAGAAGTGGGCTTTCCATTTTTTGAAACACCCGCAGTCATTTTTTTCCCATGATACCCAGGGGGTAACAATGTGTCATGAATGCCCACTCGAGATACAAAATTTGGTTGCACATTAACATTGACATAAATCAGGATACTGTATAGTAAGCTATTAGCTGAGTCATGACTAATATTAATGATTTCAATATGACTGTTGATGGTGTTTTCCATTGTGCATGATTTGCCAATGAGCAGTCATGTTATGAAAGAGAAGAATTAATTTTGGGAAGCATGGAGGAGAGAAGAATCAAGTCCAAGGGGCAGCCATTGACGACCATTGTGCACAGTAAGTCCCCCCTGCATTTCTTGACTCCCACATCTCTACAAGCAAAGTGGCATGCTCGTATGCTGCTGCACAATCCCACATGTCGTAAACCAAAGCAAAACATGAGCAGAATGAGTGCAGTCATAACATTGCAAGTCTTGCTCACAAAGTATCAGGACCATCATCTTCACCATGAGTGGCCATGATGAGCTGCAACTACTCCCCACTGACTTCATCAGCTCCCAATGGTAGGTGTAGATAAACTTATATAATACACTCGTCAACAATTCCAGCAAACAATTTACAAATATCTGCATCCTGAGTTTCTGTTGTATTTCCAGAGCAAACAGGAAGATTTGCACTTTGCATTATCCAGTTCAAATGTTGGGCAACATTGCAAGCCTGAAGTTTTGTGGTAATGGTGGGCTATGAGCATCACTAGCTTCATGCAGAAGCTAATTCATGAGCCACAATCACACAGAAAAATAATACTATCATGAAAACCACACTACCTGATATTGTATGTGAGTTTTTTTTCTTGACTCTTCCACATTGCCCACAAATCAAGGCAATTCCAGGTAACCCTTGATAACACTCATCATCTCGCTGCCTGTAAATCGTCCAAGACAGCCCCTGGCTGCTGCAATCTCTCCAAAAGACACCACTGAATCCCCTGCTACTGCCTTTGAACTCTCCACATGTTGTTCCTCCAAGCTGCTCACAGTCTCAGTAACAGGCTTTGTTATTTCCACAACAGGTAAATTGAAAGGGGTTAAGTCCGTTGCCAAGACCACATCCTCTCCACCCTTTGCTTTCACAAAGTCCTTCAAATGGCAAATGGTGAATGGAACAGGCTCATAGCTATGGTCACCATATTCCACTGGTGTAGAATGATCTCCTGTGATACATATGGAAAAATGTGCTAATCCCTTCTTCTCAGCTTGCCAAAGTAATCGTGCTAATTGGCCAATCATCCTATCAACAGCTTCAAATGCCTTCACCTTCAATTGCAGTGCCTTATCATGCCCACAATCATCAATGGCCTGGCAAAATACCAACAGAATTTTTTGGTTTATACTCAGCAATTTTACTCAGCCACAATTGGATACACAGGATATCCCTGTTACAAACTCAGAGCAATAAAAAGCATGCAAACTTCGAGAATTTTGTTGAAGAATGGGTGATGATGTGCAAAGCTATTATTTATGTGACTTGTTTGCTACATTGACAATGAAAGGAGAACAGTCAAGATCATATCAAGGAAGAAAATGTCATGAAAGGTTCTTTCACCTTGATGTGAAGAAAGCCAAAGTCATAGCCATCACTATATCCAGGTTTGCCATCATCTTCACCAGGGACAAAAACATTTGGGGGAGGCTCCAATGGTGCAGCCAAAGCCTTTGCAATTGCTGTTGCCTTGGAGGTGAGCAGAGTGCGGTAGTCACCTGTGGCACCAGGGGCATCCAAAATGTCTACACCCAGAGACAATCCAAGACCAGCTATGATCTTTGTGGGGGCTACCATGCATGGCCGAAGACCGTGCTGTTCCAAAAATGTTGGCACCTGAAAGAACCATAAAATACCGTTGCCCCTTCCTGTAACCTCCAAGTTCTTCTGGGTAGTGTTTTTTCTGACTACTTCTACAGGAGGTGTTATGGCATGTCCCTAGCCCTTCTTTTTGCATGAGTTGCAAGGGTCCAGAGCATACATCAAGCTATGTGTGCAATTCACATGCACGAGATACATACAATCATGCCATTGGACTGCTTATGAGCAATTGCACACAAGTAAGATCCTTCCATGACGACTTAAACTGTGAAGTATAGAGGATTTGTGCAATAGATATGAAAGGCATTGGACAAACCTCAATGCGAATACCACAACCCCGCAGCAGCACCACATTGGCAATAGCCTTGCCCTGTGCTTGGCGTTCTGCGTTGAGTGGGTGAGACCGTAAAATTCTTCGCATGACATCTGAGAGCTCATTGACAACTGCAGCTGTGTGTGCAGCTTCCTTGCTGTCATCCAGAGGCTTTACCTTGAGCAACAGCCTGTTGTCTTTTAGTGGATCACTCCCAGATATATTACCACTTAGGCCTGGTCCACTCACCACCACCCCACACCTGTGCTCTGTTGCATACTTGACAGATACTTTGTACTCAGGGAAGGATGGCAGCTTCAATCCATTGAGAGAAGCACAGAGAATGGGACCAGCATGTTCAAAGTGTCTGTCTGCCCTCCTACTGGTCACCACTTCTGTCTGATCGTCCACTGTTGCAAAATTGCTCTGTCAACCACACCAAACCCCAATCAAAAACATTTCAACACCACAGAATGCTCCTCCAAGAATGCTGTCTTGACTGTGCGCTTGAAGAAAACCTAACTGGAGCCAGAAACAGGCAAAAGGCAATCCACAAATCCAAAATTGCTCCATCCTTATCAAACTATTCCATGTTGCCAAAATTGCAAAAGGGAAAAGAAACAAAGAAACAACCACAAGCCCAATCAAAACATTTCAACACGACAGAATGCTCCTCTAAGAATGCTGCCTTGACGGCACACTTCAAGAAACCCTAAGAGACAGGAAAAAGACAATCAACAAGTCCAAAATTGCTCCATCCTTCACTTGGAATCAAACTATTACATGTTGCCATAATTGGAGAAGGAAAAAAGAAAGAAACAAAGAAAGAGCCAGATGAATGAATACACACATACCTTGAAGGCAATGTCGCCAGGAACCATGGCCAGACCTGCACCCAGAGACTCAAAGGAGCCACGGCCGCGGTAGTAGATACGAGGGTTGTACCCCAACAACGAGAGATGCGCCGTATCGCTGCCACAGGCGAGACCCGGCTCCACAGGATCCATAAGCCCATTCACTCCTGCGCTGGCAATAGCATCCAAGTTGGGCGTCACCGCCGCTTCCACAGGACTCCTCCATCCCAACGCAGGCACACCCACATCGCCCAATCCGTCTACCAAAATGAACGCCACTCTCGATTCCGGCGCTGTTTTCCCCATCTTCTCAACACGACGTAGTACCCACAAACACAATCTTATTCTTCTTCTCTCTCTCTCTCTCTCCAAATATTTCTCTCCTTTTTGAGCAGATTTGGGCTGTAGCTCCCTCTTCTATCTCTCGCTCAGAGAAATGGAGTTGTGCAACAGAAAAAAGATTCTTGCTACTGAACAAGAACAGCATCAACGACAACGAAGACTCACGCGGATTCCGATCACGTGTTCGAGAAACACGCTTGCTCGCGCGTTGAATTTTTTCTTTTTCTAGGGTATATTCTCAGCAGCGCACCGTACCTGAAAAAGTCAACTGGAATCAACTGCATAAAGCGACTAGGTAGGTACTACTAGGTAGGTTGCAGAGGTGGGCTATTTGGGGACTCATGAGCCTGCAAGATTTCGTGTAGCCTGGTGTAGATAGAAAATATATGGGGTTTTTTTTCTTTTATAATAATTTTTAAAAAATTGGTCAGATTTTATTTTGCTTTTACGTAATCAAACTAGGGGTCAAGTTCTGAATAAATAAATAAATAAATAACACCCACAAGGTAACAAGAAAAGAAAAAAGAAAGGACCAATGTCCAAACAAAAGACCACACCCCAATTGTACAACGCACAATGGGGAGCCCTAAGAGGAGAAATCAAGAAACTTAGGACCTAAACCCATGATTAGTAACGCGAAGCATGTCATGCAAGGAGGTGGGCAAAAAACCTAGAAGGACACCAAGGTTAAAAGAGGCTTCTATTGTAACTACAACTTTCGTTGTAAGGTAGAGGTGGCATAAACTCTTTGAAGAATCATCAACACATGTTCTTCCTATAAAATGAATGTAAAATCAAAAGAGGAAGATTTTTAGAGCCCTTCATCGACAATGCCATGTTGGTACATTGATGAAGCAATTCATCCACCTACTAATGTAAACATTTAAATACTTCTCATGTTAGAGGGATGAATCATCTTTAAGGTATTAGTCATGATATAACATAAGTTTTGCCTAAGTTGCAATCATCCCAACCACTCCTTGAGAAGAAACGACTTGTGAAACAAGATCTTCATGAGTCGAAGGTCAACAATGATTACATTTGCCAAAATGTGAATACCATTTATTGTAAGCATAATATCCATTTGTTGTCACAATGATTGGAGAGATGGCATTGGGAAAACATGAATTTGTTTATGAAAATATGGAATTCAACATCTTTAGTAATGGAAGCAAAAGAATCCCGAACCACATCATGTGTGGTGGTGTGTTTTCCCCCATGAACACAACGAAATAGGTGTATCCCTTTCGAATCTATGGGTTAGTCACATATGCATCGAGAAAGACTGCAAGCCATAGGATAAGGGAGGCCCAATTTGGTGCATAATGCCGAGGAGAAAATATCAAAAGTCACCTTAAAAGATGGGATGATAGGGTAGGTAGAAAGCCAAGCATCCAAAGCTAAGCTTATGCAAGATCTTAACCAAACACGATGACCATATGAAGATAAAATTAAGATGATGCTACAATATGAGTGTTCATGCACGCTTTTCGAGATGCTCTTAATCTCATTAGGTTATTTCAAAAGGGAAAACATGTCATCTTGTTTATATTCAAGTTTTCAACTGTGGGAACATATTTGTATCTGGATTTTTTGATTTTTTAAAGGTTCGTTCAATTCTTGATTAATGGTTATGTTTTGGAAGGTTGATCAACAATTAGGTTCCAATTGGATAAACTTGATCAATTTTTCATTTGCAAAATTAAACATTATAAAATAACTTAATTAAATAAAATTATTGCTAAAAAAGATTGTAATATACAATATGTAAATTAACATTTGAAGATTATAGAATGGGAGCCAACATTCAACATTTGAAAAATATGATGCTTGAAAAGTTCATTTGAAAGTAGAAATAACTTCAAAAGCATGACGGTCCTAATTCTTGAACAAGAACATCTTCAAGCATCAATTTAAAAAGCAACAACATCTTCAAGATCAACATGAGGTTGACATAGTCATCACATGTTTTCTAAAAATTAAAACTCACCACACATTAAAACTTTGGTGGGTCATTTTGTATTAGAAAGTCCCTTTATTTGGCAAAAGTTGTTTGTCGCATTCATGGTGTTTTTTCTTGCTATTTTTAAAAAATGAATACATTTGAACATTAAAACCATTCATTTTTTTTCTCTCATGTAACAAATTAAATCACAAAACTTTAATTAACCTTTTATGACATAGCCCACTTGACAATAATTATGAATGCATTTCTTTTTCACTCAATGCCTTTTGCAACAAAAAAACCTTGGAAAATAATCCTCAAACACCTTTAGACATGAAAATACTTGCAATTCCAACCCAACATACCTTTGAATCCACTTAAGAAGAAATGGCAAATAAACAATATTATCTAGATTGTTCAATTTGCAATTTCAATTCCTAATTTACCTTTAAATTAGTTCCATATAAATCACAAAGGAACATTAATCTTTTAATCCTTCACTCTACATCTCTTAGCTTTCAAGTTTCTTGACAACACTTATTACCAACTTGACAAACTTTGCATTTCTTCCATTGCTTCACCATTTCCAAATGCATGCTTTCGTATTAATTAATGAACCTTTGTGTCAATGGCCTAAGTAGGATCATCTTTAAGGCTCTAAAAGATATAACTATGAAAAAACTAAATTGCGAAAAAACCTTATTGGTCCAATTGTGAACTTAAATGTCATTAACTTAAAATGTTAAGGTTTGGGATGTGAAAGGGCAAACAAAGAGGTGAATATGATCAAGAAACATTCAATGTTTGAAAAATCAAATTTGTAAATTTCAATTAATTTCCAATGACAAAAATCATTCTAAATTCAATAACTTTTGCTTTGATGATTTGAAATTTGTGAAACAACTACCATGCACATCGTCTTGTTGAAGGCTTTCTAATAGTACCAAAAATATAATGAGGGGCTCCATAGTTTGGGAAGGTTAAGGTGTAGTCACAAAACAATATAAACACTTATTTAAATCATATTAAAGTAAAGCTTAATATAATTCCAAATTACAAACACACCAACACAATTACAAATATAATGCACATTAGTTTACCCAAAAAGACATCACTTAAATTTTAAACAATAGCAAAGAAATCAAAAGTTCCCATGTAACCATATGCCTTTCCATCAATCCATTGCTTTCAATTGTTGTCATTTCATTAAACTTGTGAACAACAAGAAACATAACAACAAACCTAAAGGATGATGATGTTATCAATCACCTCCAAAAGCCCAATCTTGGCAATAGTTTTTTCATTTTTTTTCATAAAGTTTTATTCCATTTGAAACTTCCTTCAACTATTTCCATGGACAATGCACCTGCATGAACATCATCTAGTCAATTTATATATATGTTTACAAGCATCTCAACATTTTTTATGCCCAATCAATAATGTCACATGTTCATGCATGTACTTACAATATTGAGTATTTTTTGTGCCCCAATTCAAAAGATAACAATCCTTGAAATATATTATGTTACAAAGCCAACACAAGAACATTGTGATTCATGAATTTTCCACCATGCCAAAGAGTATTTTCATTCATCATCATTTATTTTTCATATTTTATTAATTGCTTATTGACCACTGATGATCTCATTTCCTCACAAATCTTCATGAGGTCATACAATGATATATCCTTTTAATTATTCATTTTAAAAAGGTGCCAACAACTTCTCTTGCATCAATTGGGTTCAAATTCTCATACACATGAACCAAAAGTAAAACAAAATGTTAGTCATACTCACCTACAATTTGCACCTCACCTTGCTTCCCAATATATAAAATGACCAACCTTAGGCCTTTGAAACCTAGGTATAACATCATTGACAACATGTTATGAATTTTTTGTTCCTAAAATGACAACATAAATGAAAAGAAGGGCTTTAAATACTTGTACTATTTGCTTTTGCATCCATACCTAGTAGAAATTGATGTTTTACATCAAAACCATGGGTTTTCGAAGAGTCTAGTGTTAAACATAGTACCCACATTTGGATGAAAAGAACATTTATACCATCAAATGCAGTGGACAACAATCAACAACATGGGCATTTAATGTTAGTTTTGGCTAACAACACATTGGTGGACCATGAGCCATAATGTATCATAAACAACTTTGGCTACCACCCAAACTTGCAAACTCAACATATGACCATAAAAGACCATATAGGTTATTGTTTTCCATAGTAACAAGAAATGACGTTATTAAATTATAATGTTTCTTAAGGAACAAAAATGGCTATTGAAACATATTGGGTCTTTGTTGGAATGTTTAATTTGCATGGGTTTATGCTATTATCCAAACAAGCTTTCTACTTTTGAAAGGGTTATGAAGACCCACAAAATGTAATATTGATTTTAAAATAAAGTTTTTAATTCATTGAAATAAATCATTCACATATTCATACTTTTTATATAAGATCTTCATGTATGAAACCACAATAAAAAAATTCTGAATTATGAATTTCTATTAACATCTTGCAACACTATTTGTATGATTCAAGGTATCATGCCAAATCTTACTTGCACAATGTTAATTTGCTTCTATTATGGACTTCACATGTGTTTTAAATTGTTTCACCTAAATGTGCTTTCGTCCACATGTCAATTGTTCAAAATGGCTTGAATTTACCTTTAAAACAATGTTTGAAGTATTTGTTTATTGCATACATTAGCCAAAAAAAACTCAAAATAAAAAGTACAAGGCCCATATTGTGAGAATGCAACTTTTGACTTTTAGAACCCTCATTGTTTGGCAACAATAACCGTATCGGTCCATCATTTGATATAGAAAACAAATTTTCCTTTGTCAAAATAGTATGGTCAATAGAATTTAATACCATCATAGAAGCACAACAATCCAAACCTATTAACTTGGTGCTAATTTTAACCATATTATGAACTTGGGGGTTTGCAAAAGCTTTTACTTATCACACATCCTCCATCTCCTAAAAACCTAACAAAAACAAATATAAACAAGACATGTATTTGGTAAACAAAGCAAGGTAGAGACGGATGACACAAATGAAAAGCACAAACAAAAACACACATAAAGAGAGGACATACTTTAAGAAACAAACACAATGGGCCTTTGTTGTGATTGACCACTGAAAACGCAATGAATAAGGCAAGCAACAAAACATAGAAAATTCACATGCAAAAAACACACAACAAACAAAACATAATGGAACAAAAAAATGAGACATTTATTTGATGACAATGGAACCATCAAATAAGAAACACAACACAATGGAATTAAGAGAATTTGAAGCAATAACCTAATTACAATGGAATCATTGAGCGACATCCACAATATGACGAAGCAAAAAGATTAAACACCAAAATGATGGTGATGGAGCTTGAACATCAAACATAATGCAATGGAACAAATAAATGAACCACAAAATGTCGAAAATGAAATCATTAAACATCAAACACATGGTTATAATGACAATGCATCAAAGTGATGAGTAAAGCTAGCTAGCAAAGTGAGCAAAATAATGAGCAAAATGAGCAAATTGAGAAAGTAGCAAAATGATAGGAATAAAGCCATCAAGTAAGAAAAAGGAAGATGATGGTGACATCCCTAAACCCCTAAGCCTTAGAGAAGAATTGAAATTGAGATTTTGAAGGAATCCTCATTTAGTTCTATATCAAAACCCTAATTGACCACCTTTTCCATAATTAGAAATAACACACCAATCCCGGTTCTCCCTTTCCCAACTTTGAACTGGGGTTAAGTACCCTACCCTTATAGTTTAGTGGATCTAACATTTGGGTTAGGTTTTGGATTGGGTCCTTGGAACAAAAAGCAATGGTTCTTACTTGTTGAAGTTGGTATCCACCCCACTTGTTATTCCTTTTATACCACATTGAGGTTCTACCAACATTGAGGTTCATGATAATGTTCACTTTGTGCTTTATGATGATTAAAGCCTAGGGCCAGGGAACATTCCCAAAATTAAGGGCCAGACCTGCCTAACACCATGTACTAGAACTCTTAGTTTGGGTATGCCCCACCCTAGGGGTTTACCTTACACTTATAGGTTCATTGGTACCACAGTTATATACCATAACCAATTCTTTGAATATTTTGAAAACTGACAGGCACATGGGTATATACCCAGGTTGATAACCGATGGCTTCTGTCCCTCATTCCAAGAACTGCCCAACACCGCTACTAACAATACCAATGTATCGACATACCTAGTACCCACCAAGTGCCTTACCTACTTACCTGCCTACACAGGAAGCTCTTACATTCCCTACCTACTTACGGATGATACTTACCCACTTACCTGGGTAGTTACTGAGGTACCAGGTAAGGTCAGATGGAACTAGGAGGGTTTACAGGGTAGGTTACCATGCTGGAACCTTGGTAAGGGTGTTTTTGTTCATCCACAACTGAATCAAAACAGGTTTCCCAATGGATGGTGCACTGGTGGGATAAAGAGAGACATTTGGGCTTCCAGATGAATGTGCCTTCTATACAGCACAAAAATGTCACCTAAAATCAATCCACATGCAGAATGTTAGTTTCCCTGCTGAATAGGCAGCCATTATGATCACCCTGGAAAAACCACACACATAAATATGGGTTTCAACTATTGGGACTTTCAGCACTTGAGTTTGAACGGAAAAGACTGAGATAGCAATTTTACACAGTTAGTTGCCTCCATCATGTGTTCTTGATGGGGGTGGAGTATAGGAGAGGATGTCACTCCTGGAGATGCACTGCAAATGAGTAAAACTTGGGGCCATCCATTCTTAGCATTGTATTGTTGTAACCAATGGTAGTACCTGGGAGTAATCTTCCTCGATCAATGCATACAGGAATGCCCCAATGTTGTACATACAGAATTGCTGAGACCTTGTATGGCACCTTCTGGTTTGTTTGATTGCTTTCAAAAATGTTGACCAGAAATGACAGGCATACTAAATCATGAGCTTAAAGTGACTGGTGCTTGCTTCTCCTCAGTCTCAACCTTCTGCTCCGTTTCAACCTTCTCAGTTTCTACTTCCTGCTCAGTCTCAATCTCCTGTTTCACTTGAGAAACCTTGGGCCCCGCTTTGGAAACAACCCCAGTTTCCATATTAAGCGGAAGACCTGAAACCTCCTTTAATGGCTTCCATCTGAATTTTCGCCTACCCACCACAAACAGATGCACTTATGAGCAACTGCAGAAGATTATAACTCTATTGAATTATCTCAAAACCAGATGTTGGCAATGGCCATGCCAGATGCAGTATATCTGTAGCATTCAGACACTTTGCAGCAATCAGAAGCAAATGGGAACCGTGTGGGAAGAAAGGGAGGCACATACCAACTGCCACATTCTGCAATCACCTTGACATTGGGCCTCAATGCTGGCAGCAGTGCCAAAAACTGTAGCTCTGTCTTTGAAAGCACCTGCAACCATTTCTATACTTTAGTTCACTTTGACTCCAAGAGTCATGAAAACTGCTTAGTTCTCAAGCATATTGACAGTTCCCCACCACAAAATTGGTTGCACAGTGCCCCATTACCAAGCATTACACAATAAAGGGGCTGTCATGCAAACAGTTGTGGACAAGCCATTATGACTGAGATTGAGTCTGAATTGTATTCTGTGGTAGTCAGAAGCATCCTTGATATCCAACATGAGGAGCCCAGTGCACTAGTCACATTAAGATGACAATAATTCAAAATTGCAAGACCTAGTACCAGGAAACTGTACCTGTGCTTCAATAATCCAGAGAATAAGGCCCTTTGAGTTTTTGGGTAGCACAGAAAGCCGGTAGTCAACCTCTGGAGGACAATACCAGCGTGCCACTGCTTGCTTCCCAAGGTGAGCCTGCATCATTCCAACAACCACCATTACCAGGGCTAGAAACCTCTCTAATGCTTTTTGGACCTCTATTCTGTGGAAAAGATTAGGGGAGAGTACAAGCAAGAAAGGACAATTAATAATGATAAGCTTCGTCACAAAAAGATGCACTCGTCTTACAAGTTTACTTATCAGTGCCTGGGCTTAAAGTGGCAATTATTCCAACTTTTTATAGTTTGCAATGGTTAGAAACAGAGAAAGAGTATACGATACCGGACGAACAGCATGGACTTTGGTGAGGTATGCCTCAGGATCACCCAACCCACGGGCAGACATGTTCATGAATTTGTATCCCTGAGCCTTGAGACTTGTGGCATACCGACCTTCATATCCTCCCTCTGGAGGTGCGTACACTGCTATGGATCCATAGGTTTCAACATCTGCAACCCACTTTCCAAGGTCGAAACCCAGTAAATCACCTCCCACAAAGTCTCCTAAGCCTCCACATACTACCTCTCTTCTTGTCCTCTGAAGAACTGAGCCTAAACATCCAACTGCTGGTTGTTCGAGTCTACTGATTCCACACAAGTGTTTTGTTTCCCTTGATGAAGATATGAGGGGGGAGCCTGTTCCTTTTGAGAGGCAAACCATGGTTGATATTTCCTTCAAATGAGACAAGGATTGGCCTTTTTGAGACAAAATTATGAAATTTCCTGATGGTGAAGCCTGCAACACAGCATCCCTAAACCAAGTGAGTTTCCACTTCTAATACTGTCTCTCCCCTACAAGAATTCCACACTAGAGCATCTCTGGCAATGCTCAGTATGTAACCCTGCAGAAATATTTCTCACATCCAAGTTTTAGTTACTTACTCTTTTTTTTCAACCCCAACTATAAAATTGAAACTGGGACTGCAAATAGGTGGGAGACTACTAACAGCAACCCACCTGGACCAATCAAACTATCTAGCCAATGAGAAACAGAGAGCAGCCAGCAAATACGATTTGACTGTATTCATTAGACTGTTCCAGGGCTCCTCAAGATGTGAATTTTTCCAGGGTCATAGCAGCCTTCAGTGGATCCCCTGGATTTGACTTCCTGCACCTCATCCAAGATTCTGCATCTCATCCAAGATTTCCAGTGCAGGGACACATTCTGAGTGCCGGTGGAGATGCTCTTACACTCCATGCGCTTCTGTGTTCCACGGCTGCAGCCCTAACAAAAAAAGAAATGTACGGGGGGCGTGTGACAAGAAGATTGCGACCGAGCCGAGCCGCCTATCCAGAAGAATGCGGGACATCGTCGCCGCCGTGCAAAGTGACGAAACAAACTCCCAGCAACAAACAAACGGAGTGGGGAGGCAAAAAAGAAGAAGAAGAAAAAGAAAAATAATTGCAACAACTACGAAAAAAAACATAGTTTCCGCTGAGCAATTTTGAGGCGGAGAAAGAAAGAACAAGACCTGGAGTAAAGAACCAGCGGCAGCTCCTCGTCTGTTGGAAGAAGAAGAAGAAGAAGCAAACAAGCGCACATCGACGCCATGATGAAAACAGGATGCAGAATTGCTGAAAGCGGTGAGATGCGCACTCCGACTACTGTTGTTGGCACCGTTATTGTCTAGCAGCAGAGCAATAGGAGAATTGGTAGAATTGCACACAGGAATGTGCGCCCTGCACAGCTGCAGCAATGCCATCGCCCTTCCCCTTCCCCTCTCCGCGCACACTCACTTGGTTTGGAAAGAGATAACCAACACTTCCTTGTGTGGTTCTCTCTCTCGCTCTCCCTCTGAGCCGTGCTTTAGGGTAAGGCCGCCTAAAACCGCACAATCACCAATAAGCGATCTATCCATCCATCCATCCATCCATCGGATTTGAGTATTGCAATTAGATTTCATCGACTTGCTCTTTGGACCAATTTGGATGACTTTTGTTTTTTTTTTGAAAGTACAATGGAATGGTCAAGCCCCCCAGTCCATTATGTTGGGTAAGGTGCCAAGCTCATTGGAGTATATCATTTTTTCATTTATTGCCCAAGGAGTTAGTAAGGAAAATTTGACACTTTATCAAAACATTCTTTGCACCAAAATCGTGAGCTTTCGATCAACAATAAACAACCACCTTGAAACTTGAACAATTACATTTTCAAGCATTACAAAAAAACTATTGCGATGCTGGATTCAACTTTTTTTTTATTATGTTTGTGTAAATATGTCAATGAACCTTCTTGTTCTTGATTTGGAACATCGTGTTTGATGACATAATCAATTAACAAATGTTGATGAAACTAATTGTTGCGAATTCAAGGATGGTATTTTGTATTATTGAGAACTTTTGTACATTTTAGATGGCCTAGCCCATTTGCAAATTCTTCGAGCTCAACTTGACTTTATAGTAACAAAACATATTGGATTCAACAGAACTTTAGAATTTATTTATTATGATTACTAGTGGGCACAACATTAGAAGTTTGTGAAAGAATTTGTGCCGACATGTGATATTTGTTCACACTCCAAGTTTTCTTAACATTGTCCATCTAATTCATGGCAATCTCTTCCTATTATAAGTTTGTATGACAAAAAAATATTTTACTTTATTCATTGGTGGGGTTATGACATTAATGAATGAACATGAGAACCAAGTATTAATTTGACAATGTGCAAGATAAGGTTTGAAAATTTCATAATCTTATCATAGTAATAGATATATTTTATAATACCTCAATGAATCATTAAACAAATTGCTCTTCATGCAACTTGTTGTTAAAAGGGGGGGGGGGGCGGGGGGTGGTAATGCTAGGGACATAATTTTTTTTTTATAGACATATATGTACTATTTGGAGAAAAAGTCTTTCAAAAGTTTTCTACGATTTTCAAAAGACATGTATGTGGTTACTTATAAAAATTTAAAAGTCTTAGGACACTTATTAGTTATTTGTGCTTTCTTGATATGGTTTTAAAAACATAAGGGGCAGCTAGGTTTTATTATTATCATTTGCAAAAGATACAGCATTATTGTGTGCTTGTAGGAAGGTTTTAATGCACCTTTCTATGATGCAGTGTATCAAAAAGTTTCCAAGCCATTAATTTTCACTATTTTCAACTCCATATTAATGATGCAAACATCAGTTTTTATCTTGAAAACTTTTTTAATTCATACATTTGACTCCTTTTGAACTCCTTATTTAGTTTTTTGTCCAATTTTTTTTTGATACAACATGATTTTATTACTTGAATAAAACATGATACAAACTATGCATGAGATAAATTATATTCATGAGATTAAAAGGTGGTGCATTTTGGACCTTTACTTATATTATCCAATAATTAAAAAAATAAAATGAATCAACATTCAATTTTTTTTCAATTAAAAATCCTATAAGTTTTTATTATATATTTTTTATTAAATAAAAATTTAAAATATATAACCTTTTAAAAGCTTTTGTTGACCACATTTTTTAGAAGTTCTTACCAACTATTTTACTAAAAAATTTCATTGACTTCGTTTTTTAGAATTTTTTTACCAATTATTCTTAGAAGAAAGCTCTTATTAATTACATCTTTAAAAAAGTTATCAATTATTCTTCTAAAAACTTTCATTGATTCTAATTTTTCTAAAAACTTATATGCATATTCCTCAAAGATATTTAAAGTTTTTTTCAAAGCCTTTTATATCAATTAATGTTTGTGATAAATCCTTTTCATCGAGGACATAAAAACTGAAAGATATCATCAAAGTACATTATACATGAATCATTTTTGTGGTCTTTGTAATATGTTTGTTATCCTAATCAAAGGTCATTGTAAACTATTTGGGTCATTTCTAAGCAAACAAATCTAGTTTGTGTTCAACACTAAATACCTTTTAACAAGCTTTGTCTAGTGCATTTTTGAGCTTGTCTTTTTGTGCCAAACCACCTTGTGTAATTTTGATGTTCGGCATGTTTTGGAAAAAAACTATGTTATTTAATTTGTGTTTCATGTTTTGTTATCTAAGCCAAATTTGAACTCAATATGTCTATCTTTTTTAGAGGGAAAGTAACAATCAACAACATAGAATTGAAAATGAATAGGTTTTTAAAACATTAAACATATTTGTAAGGTCAAAACAACCAAACCTTGTGCCAAAAACTAAAGATCTGAGCATTGTTGGCCACTTTTTGCATTAGACACTATCGTAGTGACTTTACCATTTTGACAATTGACTATCAGATAATTAATATAATTTTAATTTTAATTTCGGCACTTGATTTTTTAATTCTGAAATTTTCGATAGTAATGGTTATATAAAATAATAAACAACCTTTTGCATTATGGAACAACCTTGTGTGTCTAGATTGTTTCAGATTAAAGGCAGAGTCCTTCCTAGTTTGTGGTTCAAACTTGAAAGTGTAAATTTTGAGTCATAGTCTTTGCAGGTATATGGTTCAAACCTAATAGTGAAAAATTCAACTTTATTAAAATTTTCACACAAATATTAAATAAAATTTCAAATGTTTGGCAAAACAAATTTTTAAAAAATTTATGCTGAAATGGTAAAGGCAGTAAATTTTGAGTCATTGTCCTTACAGGTATGTGGTTCAAACCTAAGAATGGAAATATCGATTTTATTAAAATTTTCACACAAATATTAAATAATTTCTCAAAAGTTCAGCCAAGACAAATAAATATATATTTATGCTGAATTGGTAAAGGTATTATGGTATTCATTAAAGGGTTTTTAAAGCCTTTTGGAACAAGGCTTTAGGATTCATTTTCCCCTAGTTTGTCCTTATGGCTTGGCCTCTCATGATTCAATTGGAGACAAAATGTTCTCTAATGCATGTGTGTAGGGGAATAACATTTAAAAAAACATGGGAGGTAATCCATATTTCCATGAGAACAAAATAAGATATTTTGAAAATTTCTTATGTGTATTTGGAAGGCTCTTTATATTCATGAATATCCTTCCTAGAGAAAAAAAAATCTTATGCCCTTCAGTTGAAGAGTGGGAGGGACATGCCTAGTCATAAGTGTAAGCACCTTCCTATTGTTAAGGAGTAGGCGTAAAAACTTTCCTGTTTTGGGCTTGGTGACTTACATATGTTTAATTTCGTGATGATGTTTGCATTGTGCTTTAGGATGGGTAAAGCCCAAGGGACATTCCCAAAATATGGGGTTGGACTTAGTGCAATTTGGATATTATGTCATCCTAGGCCCCTTATTTTTGGAATGCCCTCACCCTAGGGCATTATCCTCCACATAACCCCCTCCTCTCCCCCCCTCAACATAAAATATTTGGAGAAATATTTTGGTGTATTTGTAGGGCACTTATATATTTGACAACATGCTTCTTAGAAAAGAAGAATAATTTTATTTTTACTCTTAATTAATGGGAGGGATCTTATGCCTAACTACAAGGGTAAGATACATGTTTTCTTAAGGAATAGGTGTGAGATCCCTTCACTCCTATGCCTTTTCATGATTTGTGTATGTTTAGGTTCATGAAAATGTTGGCCTCATGCTTTATGATAGGTAAAGCTCTAAGGTGGTACCATCAGCAAAAAATAAAGGGCATAGGACTCATATAATTTGAATGTTAGGTACTTGCAAATACAAAAGGAAACTTAAGTAATGTTTTTTTGGGGATTCTTACCATTGTAGGGTAGAGAGGCTGGTCATAGTAGGTAGAGTTTCTTGCCGTTTTGGCAGGAGGCCCCGCTGTTTATGGTGTCCAAAGAGTAGATGGAGCCTTCCTCTTTGCACATCAATCACACTAAACAAAATTTGGCAAAAATGAACTTGAGGTGAGAAAGTTACGACCTCCCCAAGTAAGGGGGTCATTTCTACAGAAAATTCTTGATGCAAGAGCTCATAGCTTATTTCTGAACCCCTTCAACAAATCCTTAAATATTACTCTGTTGCCTTCAGAGTTACAATATGATTTGTAGAGCTTAAGATGGTGATTTCAGAGCGGTTTAAATCACTCAATTTGAAAAAAAAGAAAAAGAGAAAATTATGTACTGATGAAGTAGGAAGGGTCAGAATGAAGAAAAATGAAAAAAATGCGTTTTGCAATTTGAAAAAATGTATTTTCTTTATTGCTTTTTCTTTTGGCTGCTCTTTTGACTTTACATTTCAAAGATGCTTCTAGCTTGACAAGGCACTCCTATAACATTTTAAAGCACTCGAAATGGAGAAGAATTGAGAAAGATCTGCTGTGAAGTGTTTGGTGATGAGCCAGTTTATCCTAGTATCAATTTAGCATTGGGATGCTGAATTTGTTGAGGTATTTTTAAAAATGCATTTTGGCATATTATTATAATATTTTCCAAGATTTTTGGCTTGCAGCCAAAACTAATTAATATTTCCAGCATGAATGAGGATGTCAATACTTTTTCATTAATTTTTATAGATAACATTCATGTGTTACATTCTTTTGTTAGCCATGTTTCAATTCACATCTACAAATTTCAGAATGAAATGGATTATAATAAAATGTGTGGAAGATTTATGTTGTTAGTAATGGGTTAGAGTTCCAACCATCAATTTTTGGTGAAATGTGTTTTCTTGAAACAATCTTGTGTCTATTTACTGTTTACAATTTTACGTCCGTTTGGGATTAGAGAGTCCATTAGAGGAAAGGTAGATCATGGAGGATAGATTGTCCTCTGGTACTGGCAACATGCCACAAATTTGGCTAGGGCGACCGTGTTTGTAGACTGCATGAGTTCAACAAGAGTGCTTGTGTGGGTGAAGGGTAAGGTCAAACAAAAACATTCCCTAACTTTTTGTGTATTTGGACAAACAAGGAGCAGGTGCTCTTCATCCTCTACCTTCCCCAAGTTGCAGCCTTGACAAAGTCTCTCTGTGTATGGCATGCCTTTCCACGCACTTAGCACTGTCTCAAGCTGCATGTTGCCACATCGAAACCAGGCCAGAGCTTTCCATAGTTGAACACAATTGATGTCACACAAGTAGCTTTCGCTCTCATACGACATACCCTTGAAGCACAAGTATCTTGTCTGCACGTTGGTTCCAATCTTGCAGTTGATAAAAAGATTTTCAATGAAAGTTAGTCGCATATTATCCTTCACCCTTTTAAAACCCAACATTGTGTGAGGAAAACCTAGAGGGGGTGGGGCCCTAGCCTCCTGGTTGATCGGGCCTCTCGTTGTAAATCTATCACCAATCGGCTACACTAGCTGTAGAGCGGCCAACTTAGCCATCTGAGCTCCCACCTATACGTTATGTGCGTTGCACCAAAATACTCGGCTTTCCGCCCAACCTCTTACCCTTGCTAAATGAGTCGAATGTATGTGCATTGTCCTAGGAACTGTTCCCAACAGCAACAGTAGTTGAACAATCCCTGCATGGAGCGCACGAGTCGTTGCAAGATGAGGCACCGTTTCCAGCGATGATTGAGCCGGAGGCAAAAAACCTACCACCTCTTGGGGCTAATTCTGGAATGGCCATTTTTTCATGGATCCAGCCCAACATTTATTTCTCGTAGCAAGCATAGTGAGCTGGGCTTCCCATGCCTTTCCCAAGATGCGATTTTTAGTGATCGTGCTCAAATGGTTATAGTACAATAATGCTTGTCCCCATGCAAAATGTTCAAAGGGGAATTTGCCAAATTCTGTTAACATGATGGACATGCTGGTTTTTTTTGGCATCTCGAGTAGGACTTGGGGAACCTTCGATACACCACTTCAATAGCTTTTATTTTCTTGGAATCCACCCAAACCTCATAGGTGTAGTTTGTTGTGGAACGCACCGATGTGTTGAAGAGGTCACAACGTAGTTTAACGTCCATAATATGTAGCTTTGCACAATGACGGTTCAGTGTGAATAGCGAGTGCCTATTTGCGGCTATTAGATGTTCCACTACACTATCCAGGTTCGGGATGGTTTCGAGCAGGATCCCCAAGTATTTGAAGGTTTGCACACGCTCAATAACGTCACCTTCAAACACAAACTCTTGGCATGGGTTGGCATAATTAAACACCATGACTTTTGTTTTTTTCATGTTCATTGCAAGTCCACATTCAGCACAGAATTGTTGGAGTGCGTCTAACTGTTGTTGTAGTCCCACCTCTGACTCCGATGTCAAAACGAAGTCATCTGCAAAAAGCAACAGCCAGATGTGCACATTTGCTAAGGTCAGTGCATCGCATTTTCTACCATCTAAGCGTTCCTCTAGGGCATCCAAATATAGCCCAAACAATAGGGGGCTGAGAGGACATCCTTGCTTCACACCTTGTTGGCACCTGAAGCTAAAGGTGACGCCTTCGCTTGGGTGGTTGATGCATATGGTATCCTTAGCATACATTGCCTGCAAGCATCGCAGGAAGCGTCCCTTCACCCCAAGGCCGACCAACATTTGCCACAGCACTTCACACGACACAATATCGAATGCCTTTTTAAAGTCCACAAAGTAGCAATAGAGTGGCTTCTTTTTTGCCTTGCTCTTTTCTATTAGAATTTGTAATATGAAGAGTTGGTCAGTAGTGTAGTAATTTTTGCAAAACCCAATTTGACCTTTGGCACACAACCCATGTTGTTCAGACCACTCGCTTAGCCTTTTATCAAAGATCATAACGAACAACTTTGCTAGGATAAGCCCAACCGTTATCCCCTTGTAGTTGTCAAATTCGGAAGCATTAGCCCCTTTAAAGAGCGCATGGACCACCCCAGTGGAAAGGGCTTCTGAAAAACCTTTCACCAGAAAGTAGTTGAACGTTGTTAATAGTGGCATGTGTAACAATTCTCTTGCATCCAAAATGAACTTAGCTTTCATACCATCCAAATCGGCAGCCTTGTTCCTTTGTAGTTTTTTTAGCTTCTGAAACAATTCAACAAGTGTGATATATGTGTTTAAGGTGTGGCTAGGTGGAGGTTCGGTCACCTGAGCTGAGCGATTAGTTTGCAGCCATATGGGTGTGGTGGAGACTAGCTAACTAGCCTGCAGAAGCCTTCCAAAAATGTAGTTACATTGATCTTGTCCACAACGGGTGCCCTTGGTCGGTACTTTTTCCAGAACAAAAGCCCATCCACCTTAACAAACACACACATATGTTGAACTTTTATAATTTCCCAAAAAAATCTTTTCCTTTTTAATAAATTTTTGAGTTTACTTTCCTGATGTTTAATGATGTGTGAGTCGGGGTTGGCTTTCAACCAAAGCCTTAGCTCACGTTTTGTTATACGGTAGTTAGCGTCAAATTAGGGTTTATGGCAATGTTTCTTTCTGTAGCTCCTTCTACAAGGCTTGTTGCCAAAAGTAGACTTTGTTGCAGCACCCACATACTGTTGTAGTAGGTCAATTAACCCGTCTGCCCCCAGATGCCTAATCAAGTCAACAACCCATAAGTTTCCAAGACTCGTTGTTAATCTTTAACTTTTGATTTATCATAGTTGAACTTAGGCAAGAATTTTTTTGTTACCACCGTATGTTGTGGTTCAACAAAACTACAATTGATGTTTAACTATAGGCGCAATGGCCTGTGGTCAGAGTCTCCCCCCATCGCGTGGTAACGAATGTCATCTATTATCACCTCGAGGTGTGTAATAGCTTGCCAAATTGCAAGTGAGCCAACAATATAATTAACAATGTTACGCCCCCCATTTGTCAAGCAAATGAACTTCCCTGATTCGTTGCCAGGTGTTCGACCATTGAGGATGAGCAACCCTAGCATCATAGCATAGGTCCAGGAGCTTGTGACCCCAATCGCCAACATTGGCGTCACGATTTTGTCGTTTAGCCATAATGCTTAGTTTTAGCGAGCTCAGGCACTTGTAAGAATTCACAAAGGTCGCTAGTGTTAATGGTATTTGGTAGTGTTGCAATACGTGCATTAAAATCCCTTCCCAATAGTATTATGCCCCCTAGAATTTGAACTTCAACAATATTTGTTGCTAGGTTTTGGAACATGAATTCGTTCTCATGTTTGGAGCCAACAGGGGTAGCGTACACCACGCATACAAACAAGTTAGGGGCAACACCCATGTTGACCCATAGCCATAGATAAAAATCATGGCTTCCTTCCTTCCATTGTGATAGGTTTGGGCTACGGTGGTTACGAAAGTAAGCAAGAACCCCCCCGCTATGTTTTATCGCTTTTGTTTTTCCCAGCTACATAGTGCTTGTTATCGCAAGTGAGTCAAACCTTTCAACATGTGGCAAATGTTGGCTTGGGAAGTGCCAAGGTTTGGTTGATAAGACGAGGTCAGCACCCTGAAACAACTATAGTATTTGCACCCTTGTTTCCAGTTTATTTACACCACCCCCGTGTATGTTCCATAATACCACACATAGGTCTCTTTGGTCCCTGTGCCCTTAGACAGAGGAGGGTGAGCAAATTTGAGTGCCATCGACGAAGAGTTTGGTTGCGCACTAGAAGGCATGCTTGCCTACTGCTTTAGCCTCCTTGAATAATGACCATAACTCCGACTTGTGCGCTTGTTGTGTGGGCATGACGTCTTTGTCCAGGCCTAACTTGGTCCCTGCTAGGCCCTTGTGCCTTTACAATGCAGCTTGACGGTCCTCGTTCGTTGCAAATTTGAACAACATTGCGTCAAAGCGCGCACTTGTCGCCAAGGCGGAGGCCCATGAAATCGTAGGCTACTGTCGCATGGTGGCGATGACTTTAATGCGTAACCTCATTTGGCCCTGCAACATCTTTGTGTTGAGCTGCTGCACTAGCTCCTTTCTGGTCTCGCCTTCAAATTTTAACATTTACTCAATGATATTCACGAAAAAAACATTTGTATTCACAATATCTCAATTTCCATTATAGTTCCAAGATCATGTTATCAACGAAGCCAACCATGTCCAATTGCAACCGAAAAAAATAAAATGAGAAACATGCTTAGTGTCTAGGGCTTATAATTCTTAGCTTTTAAAAACTTTTGGCAATGTGTTGTTTGAAAATTTTTAATTTCAGCATTTCAGGTCATAAATTTCTCAAAAGATCGACAATTTAATTTTTGAAAAATTATATCTGAATCCATTAGGGCATTACGTTCGTTGGTAATGGGCAAGTTTTTTGAAAAGAAGACCTAAGGGCAGGTGTGGGGTTTAAGGGTTTAGGGTTTAGAGCGCGAGAGCGATGATCGTGAGCGAGTAGGAGCTGGAATGGCTGCGAACGTCGACGGCCTTCTCGCGTCTCGTCAACCCGGAGCTGCATTGCCAAGCCCAATCTGATCGTGGTCGCTATAGGCACGGGGATCGTTTGTCTTCGTGGTTGCCAACCTCCTTGTAAACCAGAAGTATAGAGCTAGGAGCGCGAGAATCGCGTCTCCCCTGCAAGCTCTCGGCTCAGCAGACCACCCTGGAGCTCGTGATTGTTTTGGTTTTGTTGGAGATCCCGAGTCTCAAGCGGTTCGAGTTCTCTTCTCTTCTGATCTTAGAGGTAAGAGAGAGCTTTGGGTACTGCTAACGTTAAGAAGATTAGGTTGTTACGTACGTTGTTAGTCTGAATGAATGAATGACACAACATTCAGTTTAAAAAAAGGGGCATCAGAAGACTTTTTACATGAGCATCAAATGGATCGTGGCGTGATTAGGAGAAATGAGGAGAGATTTATCGATAGCTGTGTTTCCTTTGAAAACGATTTTAGGGTTTCAGGCACTTCCTTGGGTTTGGAGGTTGGAGTTTGGTGGGCAGAGGAAGCGACTGAACTTGTTGCTCATTTCCTCCTCCTATGTCCCTGCTTATGTTCTGGATGGTGTCTTCAGTCTTGACCCATCCTCCTGATTTTCAAGTTACTGGTGGAAATTTGAGTACTGAAACGCTTTCTGTGTTGAGATTGTCAAGTTTTAGGTTGAAAAAGGAGTCTTTGGAGATGGTGGCTACGAATTCGGGGTTACTGCAGACGATGTAATGCATTTTCTCTTCTCACTGTGGAGCTCAAATTTAGAGGAGGAGAGTCTGAAATCTCATCATAGAAAATGTAAGTGATTGTTTGGCTTTTGCTGATCCATGGTTATATCTCAGGTTCTCTTTAGAGCACCTCCATCCATGTTCAATGTGTGGCCCTGCAACAGTATTTCTCACATCCAAGATTAGTTATTTACTTTTCCCAACCTTGTCCATAAAACTGAAACTGGGACTGCAAAAGGTGAGAGACTACTAATAGCAACCTGTTTGGACCAATCAAACCATGTAGCCAATCAACAGGTTTTTCTATTTAGCTTTGCTGTGCCTTTGTCCAGCCTTGACATCATGTGCAAAAATGCTGGGCCAAAACCATTTTGCTGAGCCAAACCGGCATGTTTTGACTTTTCTTTGTCCAAAATTTTCTGTACAGTGCACTGATGGAGTTGCTCTTACAAGGTAGACTAGACAGACCTTGATAGATGGATTTTAGGTCAGAAGGGTTAGAGCAGTTGGACAGGTGTATCATGGATTTGTCCTTATCTGTTTTTGTGGATCTCTCAGGTTTTAATAGAGCTTGAAGGTCATGAGAAAACATGAATTCTACCTTCTTCTCTGTTGGGAATTGTTTCTCCACGATTTCTAAATGTAGCCAAATCAACAACTTCTTTCTCAGATGTTTCTATGTGGCTGAGCTTCCTTTATTCAGCTATCCTGCTGATGATCAATGACCGTTGGTGTTGCCAAGTTGCAAGAAGCTGGTGCTCCCTCTGAGAAAAAAGGATCCTTAAAGAAACTCCTTGGGAGTAAATTGAAGTCATCAAGCTCTTGGATTGCTCAAGAACTGATGCTGACAAATCTTCTCCCCTTTTTGTTGTAGTCCTTTCCTTTGATTTCTCAACTCTTTTTGACAAAGATCACCTTTCAGTTTTGAAAGCTAGACTGAAAGTTCCAGTGAGTAATATTTCCAGTGGAATCTTATTATGTCCCAGTGTTTCAGTTTTATAGTTGGTGGAGAGGTCAGCCCTTATCTTCAAATACGTTTAGTTGGAGAATAATACTGAGATAAGATCTAGGGCAATGTTTTTGTTTTTGGCAAAATTTTGCTACTTGGTGACAAAACGAAATCCAGTGTAACTCATACAAAGGACTTTTTTTCTGAAAAGAGTGCCAAAGTCGTCAGATTTCAAGGGATGTCTATTTTCTGAAATTGCCATATTTACACAATATTTCGCAACAGGTTGCCAAAGTATACCAGGATTCTTAAAATTTTCTACTTTCCTCTTACCTGAAGCCAAATTTGAAATTGCTCTTGTGGGTGATTGCCAGTGAGGCTATATCACAAAATTGACAGAAAACACCTTGATCTAGGAAGTCTGTCCATAACTTCAAGGCAGCAAAGACTTAGATTTAATTTCTTGGCATCTCCTGGATAAATTTGTTCCTCACATTTGGTCAATCAAAATTTCAGTAGTCAATTTGTTAACCTTAATAGAAAGGTTTGGAGATGATCTGTCATTTCTTCACGTCTGTAGACCACAGACTTTGTGGATGGTGGTGTATACCCTAAATTATACTTTAATTGTACTTCTAATGTGTTCTTTCATGATCTCTTAGATATAGCCATATCCCAAGACTTTAAAGGTGGAATTTTTTTTGACATTTTGACAAGTTTTCTCAGCTAGCATACAGTAATTAACAAGACTTGTATACCTCATATGGATTCCAATACTTAAGATTATTACTCCAATTTGGAGTTGTGAATGTAGTCAGTTTTAGAGGTTTCTTAATCCTAAGTGTCTTTGAAAGATCATGCTCTTATAGAGAGAGGTAGAAACAATGGCTTTATTATTGTAAGTATTGTTTACCTCTATTTGACATTCATGGACCATGAAAATGTTATTCTGATTTTCTTTAGCTTGACAATTGTTTCTTACTATTCTGTAGCAGATTGTGCAAAGCAAAGTGACAAATGTGTTCTGCAGTCTGATTCCCAGGCTTTTGCAAGATAGTAAGAAAGGTTTGGAATTGTGGATGTCACTTGCAGATTGTATACAAGGATCAAAATGCAGCCTGTGTGTAGCAGCACAATCTGAAAGTTTGAGAAGAAACTTCCTGCAACATACTGCCCTGATGATGTGGTATTGAGCACATAAAGGAATGTTCCTTACAAAATAGCTATAGATGTAGATCAGACCTACTGTGATGAGCTGAGGTGACTGATTGCACATGAAACCAGTAATTGATGTATTCTATGCTAGTGCAAGCATCCAGTGTAGATGCAAACTGTTCTAGCAAATCAGTGGATTCTTTCTATTTCATATTAGTGCATATGATCTGATTGAAGTTGTTTACTGTTACGAATGCTGTGTGAGATAGTGTGCATTAGTCTATATATGAAATTGGATGTGCCTTCTGAATAGTTTAATGATTTTAGCCTCTGGTTTAGGGTTTAGAGGTGTCTTGTATGGTGACCACTCTGCTTAATTTGTACCATCATGATATTGTAAGTGTTTTTGCAATTGTAGTGATAATGTATGCATTTGTTTTCACTTAGAGAGATGAGATGGCAAAGTCTTGTGAACATATGTTGCAATGCCATATAGTAGCACTTGTGTGGATTTGGGCCACTTTTTTGTATAGGCCCACTCTGTATGTATGAATTGTTTTGGATTGCCTGAGTGATGCACAAAATGGTTTTGATTGGCTCAATTGCTCTGTTTGTGGGATCAAAATTACCATCATATGTTCTTGGGGATCAAAGAAAATATCAATTGCTACTATTTGTAGGGTTTAGGGTTAAGGGTGTATCTATACCATTGTATCTGTTGAAGCAAAGGAAGTATTTTTGTTGTTGCCTGGAACAGGAATGCTATGGTTTGTTGACTAATTCTTGCAGAATTGGGTTCATGTTTTTTTTGGTAGGAGTCATCAATGCTCCAGTGCATCTGAACTGACAGTTTTACTGATGATACAGTCTTTCTCAGTTTCAGATCTCAAAATGAATTGAATTGGGTTCATAGTATCTTGGGCATGTGCAGTGTCTTCACCAAGTTAACACAACTGAAGCTGAATCTACTGTTTTGATCTTTATTTCCAACTATGAGTACTTGTACAAGTGAACATATCTGAATCTACTGTTTTGATCCTTTACATATTCAGCTAGGAGTACTTGTAATACTACTTCAAGGTTTTCTGTCAAATGAACTAGTGAAAGCATGTGACATTATCTGTCAGAGACTTGCTTTATGGCCACACCCTTTGGCTGACAGATGAGAGTCCATTGTCTCTCTCTAGATGCCAGGCCTCTTGTATTTCCCAACTAACTCTGGAGGATACTTACTGCAGGTCAATGGCAGACAAGTGTGGAGCTGCAGAATGCTGGTCTGAATGCTCTCAGGTTTTATGATCATTGCAACAGCAGCCCAAGTTCTCATCACATTGAGGTACCCTAGTTGAACCTTCCTGAACTTTCAGAGAGTTGCAGATCTTGTTGTTTGCTGTGTGTGTCAGGGTTTTGTGGTCATTTTAAACGGCAGCACCTACTCTCATACAGTGCAATTGCAAGAAAGTTTGCTTCCTGAGCATTTTCAGAGATGCACATCTTTGTCGTGTGCTGTGTGTCTTTGGTGAAGAGTCCAAGCATATAAGCATGCATGGGATGGGTGGTGGCCCAGAGGGACACAAGTGTGGTCAGCAGTGATTGTTTTTCAGGGAGCTAAAATTTCACCCTACATGGTGAAGAAAAGGACTATGGGGGGCCTAACAAATGGGTCCAAAGGAATATATGAAAGCTAATTTTTTGGGACAAATTTGCCATGCCTTTGACCTCTTTTCCTTGAACATGGTGAGAAGAAGACTATTGAACAAAGAAGAGGTTGTGTTGTTTTGTTACATTGTTTGTTTCTTCCAAGTTAGAAAGTACAAATGGAAGAGGAATTGAAAAAAAGAGTACAGTGTGGCAAGACACATGGTTTGCCAAAATGGGTTTGAGCGATTTCTATGCCATGGAGAGAAGTTGAGATAGACCAAGTAAAATATGTAGTGTGCTCTACACTGGGAGGGGGAGAAATAAGCTTTTTGATTTTATTATTTTAATGTGTTGCCTCATCAATTCTTACTTGTTTTATTCATCTTTGATTTTTGCTTTGTTGGTTCCATTTAATATGTTTTCCCCTTCCCTCATGTGTATGCATCTTTGCTACTTTGGTTGTAAATTTTCTTGTTTCTTCCTTCATTCTTTGGTTAAAACCCATTGTATAGCACGAAACAAAGCTTATCATGAACTTAAAACGTACGGAGGTCACAAGACATAGGAGGGGGAGGGTTTTTATGCCTATACCTTAAGAGTGGGGCAGATCTTACACCTATAAATGGGCATTAAAATCTCTCCCACTTTTAAGGAGTAGGCATTATATTCCTCCTCTTTTCTAGGGTGGATGTTCATGTATATAAAATGTCCCTGCAAATACACTACGAAATTTTCTCAGAGTGCTCTATGGGTTGGTAGGGTGCTTGCCACATCCAAAATTTCCATTTTGTGACAAGTTTTCATAGATTCTGAAACCTTCCCAATATACATATTAATCATCAAGTAGGCTATTGGCTCATGGCGTTTTTGACCAAAATGCCTGAACCATCCAAACATCAATTGAGTGGATACTTATTCTCAAATATTCTTTGGAAGCACTTTGGACAGGGGGGGGAAATAAAAAGGTAATTTCATCTCACCAAAGTGTCAACAATAACAACAATGTGACAAGAAAAAGAATCATTAGCTAGTGGTAAGAGCCACACCCTCCCCCTCCCCCCACCTTCCCACAATACATCAAACTGCTGTTTCCAAGGCTGCAAAAGATAAATGGCAGAAGTCTTAAATTTCCTGCCCATTCCTGTAAGAGTTGCATGGCAGGAGGGCATGGGAGCACAGAAGGAGCTCAGAGAAGAATTCTATGTCTGAACGAATCCCCAAATCTTCCCCAATAGATGATGGACGCAATGTCCTTACCATGGTGGCAGAAATTTGGAGTCAGGTTGTGTGCCAATGTCAACTAGGTAACAGATCCCAGAACTCAGACATGTTGAACTGAAAAAATTTCATTGTAGAGGAGAAGCAATCAAATGGCTTCAGACAGTAGATCATCTACAGATAATCAGGAACCCAAGACCCACATATAGAGAAGAAGAACCTGAAAAACTTATGCCCAAAGCAAACTAGGCCGCACCAGTAAGTTATGTCATCCTATTTATTGGGTTGCACACTGTTTCTGCAACCCTTTCATACTTGCCTTTACCTTCATGGTTGATATTTTTGGATGTCTTAGACACAGATTAATTACTCTAATTGTCGCATCATCTGAGAGACAGAGACCTCAGACCCAAACTCAGAACATGTTTGAATCATCAGCCTCCTTTATTGGCAAAATTATGAGCTACTATGATGATGAACTTGGTTGCACTTTCATCAGTTATCCGCACACTGGACAGAAAGACTTTCTGTGCTCATTGTCCTTACATTTCATGATTGCAATGGCATCATGGCAGTACTTAAGTTTCATGCATGTTTTCAAATGACCTATAAATTGGTAACAAGCTTGTGAAAACATAATTATGCAGGTTTTGGGCAGTCCCAAAATAGATATGTTGTAATCTCCTCCTTTGAGCTGCATATATACCATATGGTACCTTAGCAGCTTCAGCAAGCCAGCACACTTCTGTTGAATAATTAATTAATTTTGAGATTTTCGTTTCAACAAATAAAATATTCTTGAAATTTTAATATTTTCGTTCACAATATTTTGTTAATTGGAAAAAAAATCTGAAAATTTCAACATATCTAAAATCAATATCATTAGTGTTGAAGCTGCCAAGGTAGTACGGTAGGTCACAAGAGTAGAACTTAGGCCAAAGGGTACGGGATAAAGTGAGAGCGATTGGGAACATGTTTGGGAAAGCATTTGAGAATTGATGGGAACACAGTGGGAATTTCATGGGAATGCATTGAGAACAACATAAATCCAACACCCCCACCCTCTCCCAAAAGAAAAAACCTAGCAAAACATGGTGTTTTGCTTCTAAGTGGGTTCTTATGTTTTAACCCCTAAACACATGATGAGCCAAAAATTGTTTTTCTTTTGCAATTTTAAATTGATCTAGCAAACAGAAATGATTTAAATTAATTTTTTTCTTGGTTCCATGTAGATTTTGGTTATAAACTTCTTCAAATGGTATGTTAATTGGAGAATCCCATGTCAATTAGGCAGGGGAAGGGTTATTGACAACAAGCAATGTAATGACCTCTCTAGGGTTGGAGGGTTTGCCTGAATGTAAGAACTAAGAATCAAGACATCGCATGATGGAAAATTTTAGCATGAATTGCTTCTGTGGGATGCGGGGTAGGTGGATATGAGGAGGTCAATATTATCTGTTGAAACTTGGATGATTTATAGTACCCACATTTCAATTGTGGGTTGTAATTTTTAGCCCGCTTTGTACCTCTAGCAATTGCAAGGTGGTGAGAGTCGAATAGTGTCTGATTTTGAGTTGATTTTAAAATATGGTCGCTTGACTTAACCCTCATTTTTTCATTTTTTATTTTTCTAACGATCCTTATTTTTTCACATGACAAGTTATAGATTACAAAATTACTTTCAGTAGTTGCTTGAAACCCCATCAATGGCACACATTGCCATTTTATGTTTGATGTATTCAACAGTGTACCCAAAGGACTACCATTGTGTAATTTTTCTAAAAAAGTTGCTCATCAAAGAGACAAAAAAAAATCATTCAAAAAGTGGGTTCCAATCCATATATTGTAGACTTTATTTGTCCATATGCACATCAATGTTTCTTTTTCATCATTTTTGTGGTGTAGCCAAACTAGCAATCATCCACACAAGGATTTAGTTTGATTTGGCTACAAGATAGGTAGGTGTTGTGTGTTCCTATGTTGATGTTTACAACTATTTAATATCACTATCATCACATATACAAAACATAACATGAAAATACTCTAAATGATACACCATATTCAAACTATAATTGTCACTCATCTATAATGAATTTATTTTTTAAGCTCAACATTTTCACATAACACAATGCAAAAACTAACAATGTGCACAAAAACACATAAACACTTGCATACAATAGTAGAACGTGCTAGAATTTTAAATCACGAAAAATGATTTGAGATCATACAAATTGAGATTATATCCCATCCACAAAATATTTCAAACCTCTTTCATAGTTGAACATAAAAACCCAATCAACTAACTAACTTAGTTTGTCCTTAACTAATTGAAACCTAATGGAGTAGCTAGACTAACACACTTGATAATTGTCATATGCTCCTTTGTAGGCACCTACAACTATTGTTGTCATCACACATACAAAGCACAATATGAAATTACCTTGAATGGTACACAATGTCCAAACCACCCCCTTATCTGAAGCAAGTTTAGCTTATGTTCCCTCTAAATTAAATAACAATGTTAAATTGCTTGATGGAAATCCACCATTGTTGAATATTTTGGTTTTGAACTAAAAGGATTAATAAGCCAAGTGCAAATATGAACCCCATTGTTAGTCATTTAGTTGCAATCTTTCAAATTTCGAGCCAAACATGAATTACCATGAAAGAAAAACATTGAGGTTAATTTTATTATTCAATCTTAAAAACCTAGGTCTATTTGGTGCATTGAAGGCAAAACCATTTGCTAATTAACACTTCCTCCAAGGGTGGCATAAGACATCCCATATGCCAACCTTGAAAACATTAATCACAAATCAACATAGTGGTGGTTCCTTAAGATTGCCCACATAACATACATCATAGGTCAACAAAAACCACTATTAAAAACAAGTTAATTTGACGATTCACATTGGGAAGATGACATGGCACACAATTGTTGGAGATGTTTGACCATTTTGGCCTTCCAACAATAACATTTAAAAAGGTAAAACCTTTCACACATGAAGAATAACACGTCTTGCAATCACATCCAAAATAATTGATGTTGTAAATACACATAATCCTTTGATTTGAATCTTTGTATTTAAAGCCAATAACCATTTTCACAAATAATGGGATAACAAAATGATTCCAATGTTGGGCAATTGTCAAATTCTCCATAGCCATGGGCGTAACACATTGCAAGAAGGCAACTTGTTGTTCACATGCCAAAATTCACACATTAAAATCATCCAAATTGATTATTGCCATCACATTTCATCAAATTGAGGTTAATGGTTTAGGTTCATGGCCAAATAGTAACAAGCGTGGTGAAAAAATGAAGGAGAGGCTTGTTGATTGAACTTATACCCCATAATTAGCCATGGTAGTTGTAGGTCCCAATTTTGAATGTGGCCTTTTTGTAATCCATATTTTTGCAAATCCTGCTTCACCATTTACACCATTTGCTTAACTAACCCATTTGTTTAAAATGGTTTAAAAAAGTATTGTGATGATCAATCAATGCCTTCTCGCACAACTTTTGGAATTTCCCATATAATTTCATACTTTGGTCAATGAATACTTTGGCTGAACTCCAAATCTATTGAACATTTTGTTAAAAAATGCATGTAGCACCTCACTACTATGATATGGCAGCAACACCAATTCTAGCCATTTTGAAATTATAACCAAAACATATAAGTTATGTTGGATGGTCAAACCAAGCTAGTAAAATTCAAATTACACCAATAACCAATGATGGGTAATGGTTGAAGATGAAGTGTAGGTGTGTTGACAAAGCTTGTATTTGATATCACACAAAACATTGAAAAATAAATTGTTGAACCCGAAGTTGCATCCCTTACCACTGATATTGTGTTTAAAGCAAACCAACAGTTTATTATACCCCAAAATTGCCAACTCTTCATGAACATGGTGCACAAGGCCTTCACGTTTCTCTAGGCAAAGCACCACCCACATGTTTCCATTCATCCACACCCACAAAAAATAACTACCTTCCCATTTGAACAACTTAATTATATGCATAATGCGATCTTGGGTGAAAGCACATTAAGGTGTAATAGTTTTAGGTGCATATGGAAGTCCATAATTACTTAAATTAACATTATGGAGGCAATGTGAAAGTAGGATACCTTTAATCACACAAGTCATTTTGCAAGTTATCATTACAAATTCATTATATTAAAAAAATTCCAACCCTAGTTTAACTTATAGAGATTTTAAAATTGAAATATGAGCTTTAAAATTATTATTTTCACTAAAGAATGGACTTAATGGGAAAAGCACCATAAAATCAAATTACAAAGAGAAAATTGGTCATCAAAATCCTTTAAAAAAATCTTCTTTGGTATCAATGTTATCACACGATATTATCATTGAGTCCTTTATTTAATTAAAAACATTATAGGAAGGTGCATGAAGTCCATAGTCATTGATTATGGATTGTTGCAAGTTTTTTGGTATTTAAAAAAAGGTTTGTTATGTTATGATAATTCAAAAACTATTCAAATTCATACAATTTGATTATATATATATAATGTTGTAGTCTCGAATCCTTTATCAACTTAATCATTTCTATCTAATTAGATGGCCAATTACATTTTCAAAATCTTGCAAAAATTGCCTTGGGACAACATTTTATGAATAGTGTAATGTGCTTTCACCCTCCCATTCTTTGGGTGTTAATCCTATTAGAACTACATTTATTTGGAGATATGCAATGATAGGTGCATCATCATGTATATTTATGGTACCATCACCCTTTGATGTCCAAACCCTAAGAATCCTTGATACCCATGTCAATTTGAGGTGCATCCCCAAAGCACCACATATCTCATGTTACATCAAGATCATATTCTTGTAAAATAAAAGCCCATCTAGCCAAATTTCCTATGACTCAATCAAATTCCATCAAAAACTTGAGTGATTGATGGTCGGTAACCAAAGTGAATGGGCTACCATGAAAATAACATAGAAATGATGAAATTGCCCAAAGAATAGCAAGGCACTTCCTTTCATAAAAACTATATTTGGCTTATGTTTTGTTGTTAGACTAATTGGCATATACTGCCACAAACTTTTGGCCATCATTGTCGAGTTGGGTAAGCATAGACACTAACCACATTTGCTATGTTTACACATAATGTGGTTGCTAGACCCAACATAATTGTTGATTGTATACCTAACATAACCAATATTTCAACAAAAAAAAGGTGTTTAGTACATCACTTTGGCCACCCCTAGCAAACTTGTGGGTGCTTTAGGCCCATGGATAAAACTAGGTGCCTTGGCACCTCGTTAAAATTCAATGCCCCCATTGGATTGGGAATGGTGTCTATCAACACAAATGACTATGTGAGTCACATTTGGTGTTGATTCACACCACTTTGAGGATTCAACCTTTCATTAATTCCTTGTGGTTCCTACATTTGAACATTTGCTTTTATAATTGATGCAATTGTGGAAAATGTTTCAATTAAAATGGGACCCCTTTAATATGGTTTCTCACCATGGTTTTCTGAAACATCCAAGATGTCTTGGTTTCGGGCCATTGATCCTGAAAAGATGGTTCCACAAAAATATCTTGGATTGGCATTCAAACCAAAAGATTGGCCATCTTCTTAATCCTTTTGTTTTCCTTGACCCAAATGCATTAGGTTTCATTTAAGTTGCCATGATTATAATTAAAGTTTCCATGTGTGCAAACCTAGCTTCCATAGAATTGATGTTAAATTGTGAAATTCGGCAATTTAGTTACCATTAAAGAAAAAGGTTGCCAAATAAAAACATGAAAGTAGATATTGTCTTTTATTGCCTACTATCATGTTGCAACTACCGTCCTGTAACAACTATTGTCGTGCAACAACCATTGTCATGCACATATCGTCATTGGCAAATTTGAAAGAAGACCCCCAATTGCTTGCAAACCTTTGATAGCTGTTGCTTACTATTTACAACACTTGTAGACCCTTTGTAGTTATTGCCTACCATTTGCAACAATGTTACGTTCCCTGCAAACCTCAAATCTCATGTTTACCTCTTGGTTATTGATTTCCAGTGGTAACTATTGTCATGTGGCAGAATGCATTTTCTACTTTAATAGCAAGTATAGAAAATATTTTCATTATAAAAGAAAAGAAGAAAAACCAAACTAATGAACTAATAATCTACATCAACTAAAAAGAAACTACTTTCCCTACCTTCTTAGAAGTCAATATAATAAGAAGAAATAATGCATGTTAATTCCACATAACCTTCAACCATTCTCCATTACATAACACCAAGTACAATATTCTTCCATCTCTTATTTTCTCCTCACACACACAAGCATATTCTTAATGTTAATGATCTAATCTTTTCATGATTTAATGAAATCATTCAATTCTCCGAAGAAATAAATAACGAACTTAAGAAAAAATTCACCACACAAAGGTTGAGTCCTTATTCTCCTAGATTTTTTTATCCTCTTAGATCTCCTCATCCTAATCCTTTCCATACATCTTAGTTAAGGGAAATCAATCCATCCTTTATCCACTTGAATTAATTAACTTAAATGGCTTCATCCCCTAGTAAATAAAAGATGGTAAGTAAAATATTCACCACTAAATAGTTATTAGGTTGCCCTTTTAAATAAACTAGATAAAATATTATTTTTATTAACTAATATTATTCTATTAAAATTTCTTCCATTATTAATTCCTAACTATTTTGCCTCATGAAGGTAATTCATTGTATTGATGGTACTATTGTTAGAAAAAAAATTCATTGTAGAATTTTCCTGTAATGGTTTTACCATCTGACAATAACTACCATCCAATGACAATACTACCATCTCTTAACACCCATAGTGTTAGAACAATTTTCTACCTTTAAGAATTGGGTTGGCCCTAAGCTAATTTAGTGGTTGACCCCTTGTTGACCATACTTTTTTCCCCTTTTTGGCCTTTTCCATAACCTTAGCCCTTTTCGACATTTAATGTACAAGATTGACCTTATTTCAACTTTAAATGTAATGTGAAACAATTGTTCACATCATGACCATGAACCTTGTAGTAAAAACAAGGTTGGTTGGGGTTAAGGCTGGTGGTAATCGCTTAAGGGGATAAGGGAAATCCCACCACATTTCCAAGATCTATCTTGTCCCCTTTATTCAACAAAATATGATGTGGAACCACCTTGTCTTGACTTGGTGCCCTTGGTTTTTTGTGATTTGGTTTTATTGGACTAGCCACAAAGTTGTTGAACTGATGGTGTGGATGCATTCTTTAAATTTCCTTTGCTAAACCCAAGTGTAAACACTCATTTTTTCACCTTGTTCATTAATGCATTCTGATGATTAAAACACATTGCTAAAGTGGGTTGTGCAAGTTAAAATAATATGGAATTTTTGCATCTTGTGCCTAAGCTTTTTGTTTAAGATCCCATACAAAAACTAGACCGCTTGGGCTTTTCATTATGCCTTGGGTCACCATGATCAATTTGTGCATCTAGGCATAGGCCTCCCATAAGCTTTCATGGGGTTTATGTTGAAAATTATATATATATTTCACATTTTTGGTTTGAACCCTTTGATAATTCCATCATAATTTTTATAACAATTCCTTAACTAGGTTGAATGTAGGCAAATGACCCCACCTACTAATGGAAAAATGAATTCCACCATTTCCAGTGGTCCCATTACCACTAACACTCCCACTCCCATTTAATGCACAATTATTGGGGATTGTTAAAGTTGCATTTGAAGAAGAGGCAAATGTAATTCGAATCACATATATTCCATAATAAACACATAGTATAAATGCCATTCCACAATATGAACCTCATGTGGGCACATTTAAACTTTTGATAATCATCTAATGTAGCCCTTCCAAATGTTGGAACAAATTTGTACATAAACCCTAATTAATATGTTTGGACAATCTAGGTGTCATACAATATTTGTTCAATGATCAAGATTAGGTGGTAGCTTTGTTCCATGCTTGGCAATTAAACATAACAATGATGGCCCTTAGGTTCAATGCGATGATAAAGGCATGCATGAGAACGCACATGGCTTTTCACTTAAGGTTTCACACATAATAATATACACAAATCATCAAGATGAGTTCTAGCTCGCCCCTAGGTTATGGTCAAATGGCACACACCTTGGCAACCCCCTTACCCCCTGAAATCAAATGACAAATTGATCAACAAATTGATAGGAAATAAGTGCAACCAACAAACACAAGTCAAGATGTAGAAATTGTGCAACATAAATCTCCACTTTTGTTATCCTTGCACATGAATCATGATAGGAATTTAAATAGAAATCAACTTCGTTCATTGATGGTGCAACATTCCATCACATGTAGGTGATGAAAATAGGTGTTTAGAAACTCATATAGTTGATCCTAAAAAACGTGACAGAAATACCCTCACATACGCTACCTTTCCATGCCCATGAACAAGCTTCAAGGAATTTTCAATTTTAAATGCCTTGAAATCTAATTCTCCCATGCCAATAATGTTCCTCCCAAGGAACCTACTGATGTGTACCACCCGTGATTCCACTTCTATGTGAGTTTCCAAAAAAAATGAAAAATTAGCCTCTAGATTTCTCCAAACTTTTGAATCACCAAAACTTTGGTCTAGTATTGTGTGTGTTACAATTAGATTCAATTTTGTTTTATGCATTGGGTGTTTAGTTGTGTGGTTCGCACATGGACTAGTTTGTTTGGGAGCTTTGCTAGGATGCTGTGTGACGTGTTAGTTGTGGTTTTGTTTGTGAAGTTACAACTAGTAGGTGTTGTAGATGTGAGGTGTTTCTTGTTCTCCTTCTTGAGTTGAAGAAGTTTGCTTGAATTTTTTTGTGATTTTGGAGTGATTTTTGGTTTAAAACTCCATGTGGAGTTGAACCCAAACAAGGCTTGGACCATAGATTTGTGAAAGAAAATATGAGCAAAAGAGGGCCTTTATTTCTATCACAGGGTCCACCCCCCTTTCTCTTTTTTCTGCCTTTTTATCTTTGCCTCTTCCTTTTTCTTGTTTTTTTGTTGCATCAGCAATGGTGGTAACAACAACAAAAGTTGCCACCATCGGTCAGGCTCCTTCCCTGATAGCAGTGTAATGTGGGGAGGAATCTCGTCCTTGCTGTTGACATCATTTTCATCATTGGCCCCATTTGTAGCAACAGTAAATGGGCAAAGGCAAGGGGCACTCCCACATCCTTGTTTTTGGGTTAAACTAGGTTGGCTTAGGAAATTTGGTAAGTTCACTTGCTTCATAGCAAGCTTAAGTTGAGGGGGTTCAATCTAGACTTGCCTTTTTATGTTTTGTTATTTATTATTTTTTCCAAACTTAATGGACATGTTCAACATTAATTTGAACCTAACATGTTTTTAAATTTTACTTTATTTTTTGGATTTTGGGGTCTTGCTTTATATATATATATATATAATTTTTTTTTAAAAATCAAAATTTCATCCATTTGGAAGATTTTTCATCCATAGTGTGGATGTTATTGGGATTTCATCCGTATGAGATTTCTTGTTCGATTTTTATATTTATTTTATTTTTGGCCGAGGCTAGTCATCAAACATTAGGTTAGTGAATGTTAAGTAAGTTAGTAGGTGAAATTTCACCTATGATTGGACATTCTTTTGGACACTTTGGCCCCTTGGAACTGGACGACAATTTTTCACCCATAATTTGGATGTGGGAAAATTCATCTATCCACAAATTTTGGAGGTTTATATTTTCGTCATACAATGTTGGATTGAAGTGATCTTTGTGGTGTTGGATTTGTTGTATGCTAGTTTTTATGTGTTTTTGTGCACTATGTTAATTTCTTCATTTTGTTGTGTGATAGTGTTGGGCTTGGTTCCTATTCTCATTATAGGTGAGTGACCATTTTGAATTGCCAAAAGAGATTTCAAATCACACAAATTGAGATTTTATCCTTTCCATAAAATATTTAAAACTCTATTCACACTTAAACTATCTCAAAATAAAAATCCAAATAACCTGATTTATCTGTAATTAATTACGACCTAACCCAACAACTAAACTAACACACTTGACATAGGATAATGATTTTCTTTTAGAATCTTGTTGTTACATGATGACTTGCAAGAACGTGCACTGTAAATTAAAGGAATATAGTCTAGAAACTTTGTTTTTTGGGCAAAAAATTTCAACTTTCATGGGAAAAACTTTGTAGGCTGTGCAACCCCAAATTGTTTTTTGGCATTTGAGTGAAATTTCACACAAAAGTTTTTGGCTGCTCCACATCCATTGCATTATGTGTAGGTAATCATGCATATCATGGGGGAAAAAAGAACAAATCATTTATTGCTTTCCATGGGGTGACACCCCACTCCTCAACCATTACCCTCCTCATAATGGTTTTCGTGTGACCTTTACTGCCTCTTTTTAGTTCCCTTACCAGGCACACATTGTTCAGGTCTTGTTGGGGCTACCTGAATTAGCCATTGTTCAAAAACCCAAAAATGCCTATTGTGCAAATCATGAAAACCATTATGTTATGGACTGTGTCAGGTTCAGGCCACTGTGCCTGTTTCCCTGGCCATTTGGAGATTTGGGCTCACCTAAATTCCTCAAAGGCACCTTATTGGGCACAATGGTGTGTACCTTGAACGTTTGGTAATACTTGTAGAGTCCTAAAAAAAGCCTGATGGAAATGGTGGTATCAAAATCAAAGAAAGATATAACCTTTTTCACCGCTGGCTTCCCGCTTAAGAAGCCAATCATTTAAATCCTCCTATAAATCATAATCAAAACCATCCACTTTGTACAGTATACTGACGGTCTTGACTCTTGATGAGCTTTTTATAAAATTAATTTTTTTTAAATCACTGGAAATGAAGAAAAAACCCAAGTGGGACTCATACAAAGGATTCTTTTGGAAAAAAAGTACCAAAGTCCTCAGATTTAGAGGGATTTTTTTCCTGAGAGCACCATGTTTTGACTTTTAAGTTGGAGGAGGTCACCACAGTATTGCAGGATTTTTTTATAAAAATTTACTTTCCTCTCTGACACGTAGCCAAATTTGGCTCATTCCTCTTGTGGATGATCACCAGGCTGTCTACATCACAAAATTGAAACAAGGGGTGTGTCCAAACTGTGGCCTTGCCATTTACATTAAAAAGTATCTTAAGGCAAAAGAAGAATTATGGAAATTCAAATATTTCATCATGCAATAATACAATCTTCCAAAAATCCTCTAAAAGAAACCAAAATCCTTCAAGATATTATAACTCTATAACTAATCTGAAGTTTCAACACAAGCCAAAATATCATCTTTCAAAAATCCTCACGTGGAAATAGACCTGTTACCCAGGGGCCAAAATCCATTAAGCTACTATACTCTATAATGAATATAACCACAATATCCTTGCCTTGGTAGGCAAGGCCAATAAAAGAAATTGAACTAGCCTGGTCTTGAGAGGCTAGGCATGTACTCTTAAACTGTCTCCTTGCAGGAGTGAGGAGTCAGGACCTTGAGGTTTTAACTTTTAACACTTTTACACCATCACTCCAGACATTTTGTCTACCTTGCAATTAAGTTAGCATAAAGGCCGCACCAAGTTGAAGCTGACACAATTCACATGGTTAAAGAAACTTTGAAAACAAACACTTAGGAGTCTGCCAGTCACCTTGATGGAGATATCTCTGCCATCAAGCATGCTCTGAAACAGAGCTGCTCTTGTCAGATGATGTAATCTGCCGCAAAATGAACATCTGCGAAGGCAATCAAATTGCCTGTACACACTAGAGTTATCCGTAAAGTCATGCCCTGTTCCACCTGAGTTGCAACCCTCATTTGATGTTTCATCCTCACCTGACTGTTATTCGCAAAGTCATGAAATTTTATTAAATAAGGGTATGAAATTCTGAGACTCAGGATTAAATGCACGACGCTCGAAAACATTTATAGTTACAGTACACATAGCAGCATCAGTGATTGATTGAAGGCGTTCAGGGAAAGAAAAAAGCACAGGGCGAACTCAGTTCAGCACCAAATTTGGGACTAAACTGAGTTTCATTTCATACCCCGTTGAAGCCCAGTTGTACGTTTTTTTTGGAAATCTTATCCCCTGTGTGACCAAACGGGGGGTTCCGGTGCCGTTTTTTCCGACTTTACGGATAACTTTAGTATGTTGGATAAAGTACTCCAGCCTTCAAGTAGTGTTCCAACTCAGTTTGGGGCCTGTAGTTTGGAACTCCATGAGGTCGATCCAAAGGAGACACATTGCTCTTGGTTGATCATCTGTACTGGATTGCCCCGGTGCTGGTAACATTTGAATAGTCTCTCACTCTAGATTTGTCTATTTTTTCATGTTTATGAGTCCAGATGGGGAATAAGTATTTACATGGGTACTGTATTTCCTTTTCAAGTTCGGCAAAATATATATTATTTTTTAAATGTTGAAAATTTAGAAAATTAAGGTCCTTTCTTGCTGAAATTTTTTAAAATTATTATTTACTGATGCCAAAATTTCATTTCAAAAAGTTATTACAAGCTCGTTTTAGGGTTTCAATATGTATACTACTACATGTACTTTAAACGATTTCAGGTTGTTGTCAAATATTCTTTAATTTAAATAAATTTTTTATAAAAAATTCAATTTTTTTCTTTTTCTTGTGTTGAAGACAAAATTTCAAAGTAAAATAATTAATCAGCAGCAAGATGCTGAACCTGAAAAGCTATTATGGTATGTGGAATGTGATAAACACTCATGGATGGGTGCAGATGCTCTAGCAATATTTATAATAGCTCCTTCACTCCTAAGACCTGCCAGAAGTTTTGCAGTGGTATATCTGGAGGTAACCTTATGAAGCATATTTTTCATCCAGGAGCTGGGAAGGCATTTCGTTTTTCATAATGCCCCCCTCCTGTTTCTCCACTGAATTTCTGGCAGGTCTTTGGGTGGGGTAAAGCCCTTGGTCGAGGACATTACCAAAATCGGCCTGCATTAGACGATCAACTTTTGCGCCCTTATTTTGGTGATGCCCATCACCTAGGGCTTTACCTTACACATACCATTTATCACATACCGAGTACCAAGGGGCACTGTAACACCAAGAAGCATGTTACATATCCCTTAGCACATGTATATCAGGGACACCGACAATGGGGCTGGGAATGAAAAGGTGAAAGAAAAAACAGTGCTAATGGCAGACTGGGGGATTTTTTTTGTTTTTCAGAAGTACTCTTGTAATGCCTGCATTTACAATTATGGGCAAATAGGATGTTAGGGATCTACCCAATGCTACTACTTGAACCAACCATATTCATCTTCATTGCTTTTCTTAGCCACCGCATTGTATAGACTCTATGCAGAAGACACATATATATATATATATATATATTTCCCTTCAGTTTGCAGACTAGTGAATCCCTTTTAAAGAAAAAATGTCACAATTAATAACGAAACGGAACGGAACGGAACGAGGACTTTGAATGTTCACTATATACCGACAACAAAGCTTCAGATTGCCTGTTTACAAAATGGATCCTGTGTCAGTTTCATTTTATATGAATTTAAAAATAAGACTGGATGTCTGATTGTGAAGTTCAACACATGAATGCTTTATTGGAATTTGAAATGCTTATCTTGCAATGGAGGTTTTGGTACGAGTGCGTTCTCCTGAGGGAGGGCCACCCAAGGGAAGGGTGTAAGTTTGAGGGTGTTCCAGAACCTTAGGGAGAATGCACGAGTACGGAAACAACACTGGTTTGATTTCCTCAATTCTTTCTTGTTTCTTTTTTAAAAATTATCTCCATGGGAACGTGGGAACATATCAAATTGGGTAGCTCCCCTAGCATAATGCCCTAGGGTTTTCTGTTGGGGGAGATCCCTCAAAATGCATATAGAAATAAAAAAGGAGTTGTTTACAAAATAATCTTTGCACCAATTTCAGACATACACCACCACCACATCCTATTTTTTTTAAAAAGAAAAAAAGGCAGAGATGGGAACCCATTCACAAAAAATACAAACCAAATAAAAGCTTGATAACACATGTTGCGAAAGAACATAACAAAGAAGACACCACTAATAAAATCGTAAACCAAACATTGTTGTCTATTTGAAATGGTAGTATCAAAGTCAAATTTCTTTTAACCTCTAAATGTTAGAGAAAGTAAAAAATACACTAAAAAATGGACCAAATTGGTCCAATGTGACATTTTAACAGGTTAACTTGGGTTCACTTGTCATCTTTTTTCAATGTAAAAGGACCAAAAAATTTAGACCACTATTCGGTGAGTATTTGATTTTGTTAATAACCATCATGTTTGGTTTTTGTGAATATTTTAGAATCAAATTGTGAATATTTCAGAATCAAACAATTACAAGTTCCAATTATGTGATAAATCTTAAAGAATTGACAAATTTACCAATTAATTAGTTGATTTTTTCATAGTTTTTAAAAAAGGAACTTATTCCCTTTTCCACTCTATCAACCTTTATTGTTGTACATGATCAACCTCCAACCTACCCCATGTTCCCAACATGCATACAACTTTCACTTAGAGCCTCTTGTTTCACTTGTGGGTGTCAATTTGCTTTTTGAAGGTTAATTTGTCATTAATGTTCCTATCAAGCATGCAATCCATATAATCTAAACTTACATGACCATCCCAGCTCAATATCTTCTCTTACTCCCAACTTGATTGCATTAACATGGGCTTAAGTTTCAATATTAAATGTCATTGGGTCTTTCCATCTTGGCTTTCATCTTTAATTGTATAGTCACATCCCTACCACTTTACGATGTGATGTATAAGTGACAATTCATTTTTCACTTGATAAGTTGGCATGAGACCCTTATGATGTGATAGTTTGACATTTGCTCCTTTTTATTACCCCAATGGTGTCTTGTTTTGCTCTTTTGAAAAGGGGCCACTGGGCATAGGGAAATGAAGATTCAATTCAAATGTTTTCTAACAAGGGATTGGGAAAACTTATAGGAGGAATTATTTCTTTGAGCTCAAGCTTTAGCAACACGTTCAAGTTGTCACAACCTTAATATTGGGTTCGTGATTAAGTGTGAAGTGCAAGGGCCCATGAGGGCGACAATTTGTTTAAGTGTGAAACGCACTTTCACAAATGGAGGAGGGTGCAAGGGATGAAGCCCAATGGCACCCAAGTGCACTCCCACTTTGGGAATTGCACTTGTGCAGAAGTTGTGAATGTTCAAAGCCTTGGTTAAAAAAGCAAACAAACACCAAATTGGGCCCCCAAGACACCGTTAGAAAGGTCTTGAAGCGTAGATGCTCAAAGTCCCCTTGCATTGTTCATTTAAACCTGATTTGTATGAGTTATGATCAAAAGAAAAGGTAAGAGTCAAATTGGGAATTTGACTTTTGACCATAAATCCTTGGAAAGCAAGGGCCAAATGAATTCCGATTGAGGCGTTCTATACAATGTTGGAAAGATCTTTTTAAGGGCTATAAGATATTGCCCTTTTAGTTTCAAAACAAACATGATTTGAGAAATATATGAACGTCCAAAGTCTTGAAACAATAAGAGTCCCAGTTTTGGGATTCCCACTTGGGAGTCTTGGGGAAAAGTGACATTTGGATGTAGTCATCGCGAAAAGACACAAAATATATTATAAGTAGTGGAGTGATACTTCCTCCCAAAGGTTACGAGCTGTGTAAAACTTGTGCTTGAAGTTGTTTTTACTAAGTCTGTCACACCACTTCCATTCGATTTGCACTAACCACCCTCCTTTCTTGGTTGTGTAGGTTGATTTCATCTTGAATTCTCGCTTGTGAGTTCATCCTAGTCCCATCCTAGAACTCTAGCACACCTTCCTACCCCCGAAATGCTGTGAGTTAGGGAACATGTCCCAACTTCTTCTTCTTTCATTGTTTCATTTTGGGACCCACCTTTGGGTCTTCTGAGGAGTTTGGGGGCACATCACAACCTCAACGTCTTTTACCCAACATGATCTTCCAACTCATAAATGTTTTTTTTGTAGTTTAATTTTTGGAGGTGCAAAAAAATATTTTTGAGTAGCGTGTGCTTTGGCACCATTTTCTCCTACACCCACATCTTCCAAGACCACTTCAACTCTCACCACTTTACATATTGAATTAGATGGCTTCTTCCCACTTTTTTTGGAAGATTACAAATTAGACTAAGACCTTGAACTTTCGTTTGATTTTTTCAAGCTAACATTTCAACACATGCCAAATTTATTTGCAAGTCATCCTTCTAGGATGGTCTTCAAACACCTCTAAGACTGCTTCCACCTAGAAGATTCCAAGAGTGGATTCCTATTAATCTTCCCAACTTTTTGATTATCTTCCCCAATTTTTTCCATAACATTTGAAACGCAACTTGGATTACCACATCCTTCAATTGCAAACCTCCTTCGATGTGTGTGCACACATCTCATTAACCTTATGGGTATCCATTTCTTATGTTGTGTTCATGGCAATGAGTGTGTAGGGACCCATGATGAAGTTCATGACACCTTTGTTGCCATTGTGCAAGATGTTGGCTTCCACGTGAGAAGAAAATAACTACATGCACTTCCCTTAGCAATTCTCAATTCCTTTTGTTGACGTGTTGACATTGTGTTCACCAAAGATGGAATTCACACCTTAAATGATCACATTGTCATAGTTAACCCAACATGTGTAGATCTACTTCCCTGATCGTGCACAATTTAAAGATTTGTTGCTTCTAATGCAGCTCAAGCCAAAAAAGATAATTATCGTGATCGACACCCCATCGATCAATTCCTAATCTAATAACTGAAGTATTTGGATGTTTACACCAATGTGTTTTTACATGTGTGCCTAAAAGGGCAAAGGGCCTTCTCCTTTCTGTCTTGATCACTTTTCTTCGTCAAATAGTTTCAATTACGTTGTAAAGGATGTAAGCATCCTCCATCTTAAGTTGGGCAATAGTGGTAAGCCTAGCTACTTCTTGACGTCCACCCTTTTAAAACACGCCCCCCATTGCCATAATTGACCTGTTATAAGCTATTGGTTGTTGAGATGGAAAGTTTTTGACATCTAGTTTGTACTAATTGTATGCCCTTTAAATTATCCCTTGTTTTCAATACCTATGTACATTTTTGGAATATGTGGTGTGTTTTATAAATAAAGCTTTATAGGGTTTTGATGATTTTCAAAACCATGTAAATATTGAGAACCCATTCTATGGTTATAACTATGGCTATAGACGTTAAGAATTGCATTGATAATCATTTGATGAGTCTTCTATGGTTGAAAACCATCCAACACAGTTGTAGACAAGTTTTTCACTGTCAAGCTTGAAGTGCTGAGCTACCATAACACCTTGGCAATTTCAACACGAACACTATATTCTTTTCAATTAACTATTCGTAAAATAAATACATATTAGAAAAGGAAAAAATGTGTTGAAAATATTGAAATATAAAATAATATTCTATTTGTCGAAATGAAAATTTCAAAATTAATTTGGTTTCTTTAGAGGAGTTTTTGAAGATTATATTTTTTCATGGTGAAATATTTGAGTTTCTATCATTCTTCTTTTGCCTTAAGATACTTTAAAATGTGAATGGCAAGGCCACAGTGTGACACACCCCTTGTTTATGGAACTTGTGAGCAGGTAACAAATAAGGGACACTTTAGATACTCCTTCTGATATACTTCTTGCGACTAGTGGAGCATTTGGAACATGATTTGTCCCTTTGCCTGCATGGTGACCTACGTTGGGTTTGGTTATCTATTTTCAAATAGATAATTTTTTAAATGCCAAAATTTCCAAAAAATTAATTTAATCACCACCCAAAACTGAAAAGGTTCTAGGATAATCTAGTAACCAACCACTGGCATCCCCATCTAATGCTGATGCATTTGTAATCAACTATTGTTGCCAAATGATTCTGGGTTTTGTCCTTGTTGTGTATGAGAGACAAGGTCTGTGATTCTGAATGGTGTTTGTCATGGGGAAGTTTAGGTTAGGCTACAAATCATTGTACAATTTCCATCCAAGTCCCCATCTCTTTGTTTTTCATCAAAAACAAAGGTACAAAATAATCATAAGTGCACATGTGTTGAAAAACTCTGATATCTTTTGCAATTTCAACTCTGAGTAAAGAATGGAATATATATATATATATAATTTTTTTGATTTTAATTTTTTTTGGGGTTCAGCCTTTTTACAAGTTCATGAAATCTCTTCCTTACCCCATTGCAAAACCTAACAAGTACTCCATCAGTGTTGGTTTAGTATCAAGAATTTTGCATAGGTAGTAGTCTGGCCATGATATATAGATTTCAACAAAAGTGAGATATCAGTACAACACTTGCATTTTAATTATTTTTAGAAATTGGGTACTAATTTGGTATAAATAACACAAACATTGTGAATGGGGGTGTGCAATGGTGTCAATATAGATTTAGTGCTATATACCAATTGGTGTATGCAATACCCATTGGTAGTGAAATAAAAAATTTGTTTGGAAGTTTTTTCATCTTCTATTTTTATTTTTCAAAATTTTTCATCTTGTTGTTCAAAGTATTGTAAAAAGAAAGTGGAGGGGAAAAAACTTAATTCCCTTTTTAGAGCATCCTTCAAATGTGGAGGAGAAAAATCTCACTTCACAATTTATTTTCCTCTTTGGGAAACAAAGGAACAAAAAGAATAGGAGAAAGAGTTCTTTCAATTCTTTCTCTTTCACAAATAGATGTCAAACTTGGAAGAACAAAATCAAGATTGGATTCTCAATGCATAACTTTATTACAAATATGTGCCTATTGCTACCCTAGAAACTCTTGTTGTAGCGAACAATTCCTAGTAAGTAGCATGAAGTGATACCAAAAGGAAAAAAAGATGAGCTCCTTGGTATGAATATTGAGATTGGTATCAGCATCTTAATACCATACTAGTTTGGAGTTCTCTATTTTCTCTAACCCTAATACCAAGGTATCTTGATTTCAAACCAGGTATTTGAACATTAGATACTAGAGTGGTCTAGTACTAGATACTAGAGTCGTCTAGTACTTGATACTAGTGTTCATACCACTTTTGATACCAACCGATGACTCTACATACTATACCAACATTGGTACCCACCCTCTTATGTAGGGAACTATTCTAGGCCAAAAATGGTGACAAGCAATTTTAAGAATACAAATTTCATGCAACCAATGAGAAAGCTCAACATGCACTTAGGAAGGCCAAATTTTGTTTTTAATGTTCCCACAAGGTTCTCAATGATGCTCCAAATGTGTTCCCTTCATTGTCCCTAATAACACCACACTTTATTTTATATCTTTTGCTCAAGATTTTACCCTTTGTAACCTATGTTGGTAGACCTAAGGAAAGCTTAAATAAACTCTATTTTGGGATCTTTCCAATATTTTTTGGTTTAGGACCAATCAAAGATACCTAATCACAAAACAGAAAAAGAAGAAGGGCACATATCATGACTATGCAATGATACATAGATGTGTTTGAAACATTGTTTCTCTTAGGTGATGGAGTTAAACATATGTTTCCCCCTACAACATCATCTTCACTTTTACCAAACCTTTTTGTGCACCAACGGCAAGATGTAGGCACTTGGAGTTAAGACCTGGTGATCATTTTATGCTTGGGCCAATGCTCCAGGTGCAAGTAGGCCGTTTGGTTGGAGTAAAGAGTATCTCCACCCACACCCCCTAGTTGGGCCTCTACAAGTGATTATCACATCCAACATAGAGTATTAACTATTTCCCGATACTCACACCTGCGCACATGAAAAAAAGAAATAAAAATAAAAGTAATTTAAATGTCATTAGTTTGGGCCAATCCTTATGGCCAGTGAATCAAAAGCGGAAATTTAAAATAAAATAAAATTGGGCATGCATATTTACAAGTCCAAAACATCCAAACTCGGTTTTACACTAGAGTAGTACCTGGGCTGGTTTGGCAGCAAGGTGCCTAATATTTTACAATTAGGCACTATACTAAACAATGAGGATAGTTGTACATGAGAGTTTGTTTCAGATTTTCAGCATGGCAAGTAGCTGGTAGTTTTTCAGAACTTTTTTGACAAATCCAAAAGTAATTAATTAGTGCCGCTTAGCAACCTAGATACTACATGCAGCATTGAAAGGCAATGCTTAATCCAAAAGACTATATTATACATGCCGTATTATAAGCCTACTACTAGTGGAGGTGGAGACGCTGTAAAAGAGGAGAGCTTAAGAGTTAGTAGTATTAAACTCACATTTCCATCTGCACTGTAGGCAAGGCAATGGTCGGGAGTATGGACAAAATGGGGCCATGACTGTCACTGACTTAATTCGGCTGAAACGTCAAATGAAACAGAATGAAACGACAAGCATATAAGTAGCAAATTCTTTGGATGTGTAACGGCCTGACTGCGGTGGTCACACGCAGGACGTTAAACACCCCCCCACCCCCACCTACGAGCTAGGTGCGCACACCTCCTCCCCCTCCCTCCTCCTCCTCACTCATGCAAGCCACGTTCTCCCTTTGTCGCTAGTTGCAGTTATGCACAATACTACAATGGCCTGATCTGAATCCTCTTTGTCTAATCAATCTAATATCATAATGTTTTAAAAAAGTAGTGTCTGTCTGTCTAAATTCTGAAGCCTTCTTATTTACTTACAAAACCTTTACTTACAAACTTACTTCCCCTCCTACAGACCTACTCTGTCCCTTCCAACCTCATTGACAAAATTTGAAGTGGGTGTAGAGATACCTGTCAGGATTTATTATATATATATATATAATTTTGGGTCAATTTTTTTATGTAGCCAAACAAGGAGATTTAGCCAAGTTTGGCTATCACAAGAAGGAAACGACCATCATTTGAAAATAATTTTTTTTTTAAAATCCTTTTCTATTTTGACTAGCGTAGACAAGCTTACGAATGAACATTTAGTGGGTTATGATACAATAGCATCTTAGTTATCACTCAGTTGGTCGTAAAGTATGAAAATAATTTGTAACCCCTCTATGGACACTTTATTCAGCTTTTGAATCATTCAATTCCGTTTAGATTTGTAAAACTTATGCTCCTCCAAAGTAAGGAGGGGCATCTTCCACTTGAAAAACAAATTTACCACATCTACTACCCTGATTCCAAAAAAACTTTCACCTCAGAAACAATCAAAAAATTCCTCTAGTATGATCAAAATCTTTTTGTTCACCAAACACTTTCACACTATGTGCCAAGCTAGTAGCCCATGGAATCATGTTCAATCTCCATCAATGATTGAAAAAATTGTTTGGATTTTGTTTAGATTTAGGGGTTTAGATCAATGGCGAGGGGGTTTGTGTTGCATAAGTACCTTAAATTTCAAAAAAAGATGGGTGCCACCATGAAACATTAATCCCCTTCTTCCCCTATTATGGCTATTGCCGCAATGGTTTCCTCATGTTCCTACTACATTCAACACCTCCTATTCCTATTGCATTGCCATTCGTACTATGTACTTTGAACTAAACTACCTTCATCTAGGCTACCAATTATGTAGAATTTCTTGTTTTGTTGTTGTAATTCTAGTTATGAAATGTCCTTCCCAAACTTTTCAAGCATTCATCAACAAGTAGCACTACTCCCCTTTTGTGACTATGATGATGTTAATCTCTTTTTGATTTGCATGTTGTTACCCTTTCAAACATTGTTGTGTGTGATGTATATGACATGGCATGGTAGGTAATGTTTTGTGGTTTAAGGTTTTTCAATTTGCTAGTCACTTTGACATTTGTTTCCTCCATTTCATTGGTAGTGGTGACACTCATTTCCTTCTTTTCAGTTGTTGCCAACCCTAGTGATAATTGTCTCCTTATTGTGATCTATTGGCCTTGGTGATGGTCATTTCATATGTTGTTCTTGTTGATGGTTGTTTCCTTTTCATTTGATGTTAGCCTTGGTGATGGTCATTTTAAAAAAATTTGTTATCTTTGATTATGGTCATCTTTTTTTATATGTTGGCCTTGGTGATGGTCATCTTTTTTTTTTTTCATTTTTTTAATGATGTTTATGTCTTTTTATTTTTGGTAATAACTCCCCTCTTAATAATGTTTGTCTTCTTATGATGTGATCTATTCACCTTGTGATGTTCATCTATTTTTGTTCTAATTGCCCCTCCTATTTCTATTGTTTATTCAATAAAAAATAGTTTTGTGTTTAACTAAAACATGTTTAATAGCTTGGATTCTTCTCTTTGTTCTTGGTCTAATAATCCTTTAAGTTTGTGTAGTGGCACCAAGGTTAACACATCTATACCTTAGTGGGCTAACTTGTAGCCTTATTGCAAAGTTGTTATGAAATTGATCTTTTATATCCTTAATTGCAATTTGAGACTAGGTTGGCATGAACATTACCCTTGTGCATTCCTCAATGGACATTTGAATTGCATGTTTAACAATAGTTAGGGTTTAACTACCCGTTCAAATATCTTTTCCTCCTTTTCCTTTCATTTACATTTTTCAATCTTAACTACTATTACCTTGGCCATTGTTTTTGATCATGTAATGTTTGAAGGGAACTTTAGATTATAGGGTTGTCCCAAGAAAAAAATGTGCTAAAATAATAGAAAATTAACCCATGGCATGGGCTCAAAAAAATTGTTTGTGGGACTAGTTTAAAATATGTGTGTAAAAGGAACTTGGCCCAAAAACTACACATATATTATCTTTTCATCTTTGTTGTAGAGATTTTCTCTTCATTCTTATACACCCTAAGTTTTTTGCTTGTTTTTTCAGTGTTTGTTGAGCACCATGGTTTTAAATCATCAAGTGCTATGTTGTTTGGTAGTTTGTGTGGGTCCATTCACAGTTGGAGTACCAAAAAAGGAAAAAAAGACCTAAGAACTTTTTTAAGTTACTTTTTACAAATAACATTTACATGAAACAAACTTCAGTGAAAGAAAAATTGAACCAATTAAGATAATTCATGTGTTAATGGTGATTTTTTATACATAATTGTGTATGAATATTTTTGTTTAATGCCAAAAATGCAGAAAATCCCAAAATGAGTTTCAATGGACAACCAACATACTTTTTGGCAAGATTATTTCTTGCACAAGTGACTTGCATTTAAAGCTAGAAATTTTGAACCCATTGAACATAATTTTCTTATCAAATGGTTTAAAAAATGAATCATTTACCTTGCAGCCTTTTCCTTCAAAATTTCAAAACTTTGAATTTTTCATATGATTTGGTTTTCATCAAGTCCATCTAATGAACATGTACTTTCATAGAAGGGGGCATGTTTTTGTTGTACAAAAAATTCAAAATCAATTGTATGATTTTATGTTTTCCTTTTTATTACTTTTTTTAAAATATATAGTTTAGACACTTGATTCCTTTAATTTATAGGACTCAAAATGACATTTACATAATATTCAAATTATTTTATAATTTTTTATTAATTTAAGAAGACATTATTTTATCTATTGGCATACATCAATGCACTACAATTATAATAATGTAAAATTTAAAAAATCCAAAGTTGTTCTTTGTAATCTTTTTTAAGTTAAACACTCCTTTTTGGTACCCCAATTGTGAATGGACCCATATGGCACTTTGATTGGTGATACTTCATGTCATAATTCTACAACAACAAATAATGCAACAATGTGAAGATGTCAAAACAATGTTTTATGTTTCTAGCCAACAAACGAGAGAGTTCACTCTTCACACATGCACATTGCGAAAATATGATTGAATTGAGGGCTTTATGCAAAAGCAACTCATGGGTTCATACTTTCAAGAAATGTTTTGGTAATGCACCAAGTTGAACTTTTGTACTTTGAGTTTTTGTGTCAAAAATTGAAGGCATATTTGCAATGCAGAGACATCCATTTTAGATTAACAATTTTTTTGGAGATTACGGTTGTTGTTGCTTTGGCTTGTTTTGGTAGTGGATTTTTTTAACAAATGATTGGTGAGGTGTATGGGATTGCTAAAAGTGTAACATCCATTATAGTTCAAAAATTTTGTGAAGTAATTTCTAGACAATTTAAACCCATTGTCTTCATGAAACCAACAACTATAAAGATTAAACAAATGATTTCAAAATTTGAAACTTTACATTACATTCCATACATCATTGGAACCACTGATGGCACCCATATTCTAATTATTGTTCCTTGTACAGATCTTGGATCTTATCATTGTAGAAAAGGATTTTACTCATGCTTATTACAAGGGATTTGTGATGTTGAATACAAATTTTGAGACTATGATTTTGGTTGGGTGGGAAGCATGCATGATTGGGCCTTATTCCTAAGAATTGACATTGGCAAATGTGTGGTGAAAGGAAAGTTTTTGCTTTACAAACTAATATTGCAAATGCAACATACCTAGTTTGGCCTTGGTTTTGGTGTCCTTTCAAAGGTGGAAAAAATGAATTATCACCAAAAAAAGTGCATTGGAACTTCATCCAATCAAATACATAGATGGTTATTGAAAGGGCTTTTGGCATGTTGAAGGGGAGGTGGAGAATTTTACTTAAAAGGGTTGACACGCCTTTGAGACATGTTCCAAACCTCATCACCACTTATTTATCTTTACACAATTATTGTATTATCCACAAGGACAACTTCAATATGCAATGGGTTAAAGAGGCAATTCATGAGATGGAACACATGAAAGAAAAATTTGGAGGAAATTTGGAGGAAATAGATGTGTACTATATTGTGGAACAAGCCATCCAAGACATCAAATGATTGGGAAATCCCAAATTGCAACAAGAATCTGGTCTATCATATGAATTAGACCCATAAAAAGTTGATTTGGAGAATCCTGGCCAAGGTACATCAAAGAAATAAAAAGAAAAAGTTGACGAAGAGTTTTTTCAAAAAATTACCATAAGCCATCTACAAATTGTAGAACTTTGTATCAAGTAAGCTTGCAAAGAAAGTACAATCTTGAATCTTCATCTTCTAATGAAAAGCTCTAATGCTAAGTGATTAAAAATCATGATAGATGTGGTAGAAGCCTCAATGTATGAAAGTCATAAAGATAAGATGTGAGACTCCTAATATCAAAGCTTTCCAATGAGATCTACCATGTACCCATCCATTTTCTCCAATAAAGTTGTTGTCTTTGCAAAATTTTGGAATAAAGCTATGTTATTTTCTATAATGGTTTGAAACATGCCTTGCATGTTATCCTAAAACATTTTTTTCATTTTATTAATAAAATCTGAAGTGATCATTGTACCTTCTTCAAATTTTTCCTCGTCATCTTGGTTGTTGATATCAAATGTTTTTGAACTTGTGGTTGAAGTTGACACAACCTTGATGAATTGACCTTTGTGGTGGTTCCAATGATCCATAGCTTCATAAAATTTTATTCCATGTTGACTATTCCCAAACACTTCATTAATAATCTTTTCAGCTTTGTAGTTTTTCAAGAAAGTCATATATTTTTTCTTACAAACATAAGTTGGTCTTGAAAAACTCGAAATGGCTACTACCATGTGGCAATGTAACTTGTGCGAAACATTTACACCTACACCACACAAAAGACAAATAAGGGTGAAAACATGGTCAAAAGAGCAAGGGGCACCAATGTAAAAGTCCTTTTCCAAGGATTGCACATGACATGTGTCAATTCTATGTTGATTTATAATTTTATAATTTGTATTTTGGAAACCCCCTTTAACATTGCATTTTAGAGATAAATACATTATGATTACAAATCGATTTTATATCATGTATATTATGCATTCATGCCCTTTATCACATAAACATGAATAACTTTTGTTAAAGGTACATTTTTAAAATCCATAATTTTCAGGGTCAAAAACACTTTTGAACCAAATGTGTTCAAATTGGTTATAAAAATAATTTTCATGAATTCAAGGCCTTTTTCCCTTCTAATCATTAATGTTAAAATTGTCTTCAATTTTCAAAAAAATTGGTGCACATTTGGTAAAAAAAGGACATTTGATAAAAACAAGGACTGTCCATTTTCGAGGTTTGAGTGTTTTAAACATGCAAAAACATTTTTTATTTGTGTCAAGTTTTGAACATGTAAAATTTGCAATTAATGAAAAATATTCACAAAAAAATTATGACAATCCAAACTATTATGCTTCATTTGTGATCTTTCAAACATACAAAAGTGTAGTTTTAAGGAGTGTCCTCTCACTTGGGTGGCTCCTTTGATTGTGTTTTTATTTATAAAAAATTGAAACCAAGATTAAAATTGCAAGCAGGAATTGAATTCAAGGTCTAAAATTGAAATAAAAAATGATTTCATGTGGGATTGAACTTGTTTTGATTTCAATCTTGATGGCAATTTTTGGAAAGTGAATTGAAAGAAACAATTACAATTAAGAATCAAATTGTAACCAAAAAAAAAATGATGTCCTAAAGCGAAAGAAAAATTTGATATGAAGATTGAAATTACAACAAAAAATTGAAATGAAAAGAGAATTTGAGATCAATACTAAAATTCGTTAAAGAAATTGAAATAAAGATCAACCCCAAACTAAAACTTTGAAATAAAAAAATGAAATTGAAACAATTAGAATTTCAATGCATCTTGTTTTTTGACATTCTTCATGAAATCTTCATCCATCTTTCCATGAATAGATATCAAAGTTTCCACATTGGTTGGAACCCAATTTTTCCGACCTTTAGATTTTTCTTCTACCCCTTCATCATTTTCATTTTCTTCTTCCAAATCTTTCAAAACAAACTCCATTTTGATTTGACACCCATGCCCTGTAGTACTATCACGTCCCCTACCTCTTTTGGAGGAAACAATCAAAATGTCTTCATCTATGTAAACCTTTCACTTCCGTTTTCCCATGCCTAGGTCACTATAAAGTACTAGAAGGGAACTTTTGATTGTGTATGGTGAAATCCCTTCACCGCAAATACCTTGTTTTGGTGTTCCTTCACTATAAATATCTTTTGCAAATGTATATTCTTCCATTTTTCTACAGAAGGTGAAGAGACATTTGAGAAGAAGAAGAGAGAAGGTGAAGAGATGTTTGAGAAGAAGAAACAAAACAACACCCTTGGAGTCGGCTTGGCTTAGACCTTGAAAAAACAATGTAGGGTTTTGAAGCAATGTTTCCCTTGGGATGAACTCAAGAATTTCCCTCCATTTTCCATGCCACATGAGATCCACCTAGGATAAGAACCTTAATGGGCTTGGGCTTGTATCTAAAGGGAATTTGAGCCAATAAAACTTACCAACCAATACAAATGCTCCAAAACCAGCCCAACTTTTGGATGGCCCATGGTCTAAAATGCCCCTAAGTACCCATTGGAAATGACCACATGGGACATGTTATAAGCAATTAATGGTTCCATTCCTCTCATTTGTTTTATAGGTAAATGGTGCAACAACTTGTGAAAGGAGATAGCTTCTTATGTCAAACTTAGAAGATTTTGTTATTTTCCTTCCTCTTGCATTGAAAGGTCTTCTATGTCTACTACTAGTGTAATAATGTTTGTTGGTCCTTCCACTTGTGTTGCAATAGGGCTATGTGGCATGTCCATGTAATAATGAGGTTTTTTTAATCTCTTATTCATTAATTGAGTTTATAGTTTCAACTATACTTGTTATGTTGAAGAAGTCTTTTATTGTTAACTTTTCACCCCATTACTAATTTTCTAGTTTTTCAAATTTAGAATTGGAATGTTATGTTCCCTCCTTGTTTATAGGTTGTGATGTGTATACTTTTGTAGGGCTGAATTTTTCATTCATAACCTTTGGATTCAATGGCCAAATCTTGATATCAACCCTAAATCTAATTTTGATATTCTTTTTTTGTAATACTTGGTTTAACACTTTGTTTACCCACCTAGCCAATGTGACCTTGTTTAGTTGTATTTATTTCTTACCATGGGCCCATTTTTCTCCTTTTTCAATGCAATTTTGAATGGTTTGAAGCATGAAACATCCAAGGGTTGTAAAACATGTGAAGTATGTGATGGTAAAGTGACCATGTCTAAACCAAACTGATTGCCCTACTATATTGCTTGTAGAGTAACAAGTGATTTATGACCATCCATAGTTAATAAATGATGGTTCATTAAAGAAATCCCACCAAGAATTGACCTTTTGAAAAAACATAAGAACTATTTGAACAAAAATGTTGTTATCCAAACCTTTTTATACATTGCCATACATGTGCATGGTGTACAATCCTTGATGTGATCTTCTTACATTCTTTCACCCTTGGATATGTAAAATGTTAACAAAATTTCTTCCACATCATTAATTGCACAATTTGTCGTGAATCATTCCTCGGATTTTGGAATGGTGTTGTAGATTTGATGTGAACCATGTTTTGCTAACACTCTTGCTTGCTTGTTTGCTTGCTTGAATTCTAATTTCATCATTGTTCCATATGTGATATGTTGGGTAATTGTTTTTATTGTATTAAAGTTGTAAATTGTTGTAAAATGTTTAACAAGATTGTTCAGTTAGTCTTTGTGCTTTACATACTTGTGATCCTTTTGTTTGATGAATTATAAACAAATCTAGATGACACCATTTGAATCAATACCACCAACTATTTCTTGGAACCCCATTTTGAAATGTTGTTGGTCTAGTTTGAATGATTTTTTGCTACCTTTAGCTTTAGTTGTATGTTAAATAATAGGTTCATTTTTTGCACATCCAAAATCCAAGTAATTATTGTAGTAATTTCTTGTGTTGTTAGTACTCCTTCTACCCCAACCATTCTCATTCACATCTTACCATTTGGATGGTTAAATAGTGAGTTTAGGGTTATGCTATGCAACTACTTGCTTTCCTCAATGTGGTGTTGCCGCTTTCTATTGCAACCAATGCTTCTTTGAATGTCCCATATGTCCACTTCCCTTTCCCATTGATTGCTGATATTTTATAAGCCCTTGGAGGATTACGTATGAGATTTGACTTCGGTGAGATGTTTTTATGGTTGGTGTTTTGCTATTGGTCTAGTGCCATTCCACTTTGTTTCTTGTGAAACACATGCAACATCATGAATTTCCCTTCCCTCCTTGTCCTAGCCTCTAGCTAGTGGGTAGAATAGGCCTTGCTTTTAGAGGTATACATTTGTTTTCCTTGTAATCTACTAAAGAAAAATAAAATTCTATTAGTGTCGGATATGTTTGATCAACATGTCAATTTTAGTATCCTAAGTTAAGGATCCTTGATGTTCATGGTAATTGATGAGCCACAATGAGGCTTTCAAACACTATTAAATTTTTCTTCAAATTTATAATCAATTGTTTCTTTTTAATGGGACAACCCATGTGCCCAATACTAAACAAAGTATATGCCCATGTTTCATGTACCTTATATAAAATTGCCCCCAAAACAACATCAACACCTAACAACAAAAATGCCCCCCTTCCTACCTTTTCCTTATTTAATGAATACCCAACTCCCCAATACTACACAAAAACTTTGCAAATGTATAATGCCTTTTTAAAATTGAGCCCCAACAACCCCAATACCAAACAACATCAAACCTTTCCCCCCACTCTCACATGTCCATGATTTATGATCACTTTAACTCTTGATTGTGTTCACAAAACCTCCCATTACTAAACATTACAAGACCATGATGTGGGTGAGAATTATGCATGCCCTTTTAGTTTTACACCCAATAATGAACATAAAAGGCAATATTTTGACCACTTTTTTTCAAAAAATCGAACACATCAATTTCATACCAGACATTCAGTCATAGACAATAGACTATTGCAACAAAACAATCAAGGCTGTTTCCTTGAAGGCCCACCAGGCCTATGTGTAGTGTTTACCTCATGCACATAGGCTTCCGTATGGTGGGTTCTTATGTGCATACATAGGGAAATTATGTTGTGTAATTTCCTTCACTATGCACATAAGAACACACCCTGAGATCAATGAATTGTCACCACCATCCATGCTCCAGAATCCAGCCATCAGCTTATTATGCCAGGTAAGGCCCTCGGAATGGGGGGAACTCCCTAAATTTGGACCTACCATCCATTTCTTGAGATGGGCTGGCCCTTATTTTGGGAATGTCCCCCACCACCACTTGGGCCTTACTTACCACCAAAAAGAAAATGCACCCAAGAAGAAAATAATGATAAACATGCTATTCATCCCTGCCTTGTAAAATGAGAGAAAAGAACTCACTTGGGATGTCTATCCATCATCAGAAGCACTCATCACACTGAGGTGTGCTTTCATGACAGTGTTCATAGAAAACTTGTTTGCAACTCAATCCACAAGTCAGGTGATGCTTTTGTGATCCCATTAGGTAAGCAGAGCATTGACTTGTGAAATAGAGCAAAGCTATCTTCATTCTGTACCAGTTCAGGGAGATTCCTTTGTTGGCCTTGCATACCAAGGCAAGGATATTGTATTTAGATTCATTATAGAGTATAGTAGCTTAATGGATTTTGGCCCCTCGGTAATAGGTCTATTTTTATATGAGGATTTTTGAAAGATGATATTTTGGCTTGTGTTGAAGCTTTAGATTAGTTATAGAGTTACAATATCTTGAAGGATCTTGGTTTCTTTTAGAGGATTTTTTGAAGATTATATTTTTGCATGGTGAAATATTTGAGTTTCTGTAATTCTTCTTTTGCCTTAAGATACGTTTCAATGTAAATGGCAAGGCCACAGTGTGACACACCCCTTGTTGATGTAGATCATCACCCCCACCTTAGTTAAAAGTTTGCCCTAATTTTTGTGAAAAAAACATTCTAGTATTTGTTATCTAGTCTTTGTTTATGTGCTCAAATTAGCTGGGATGAAACCTAATATTAAAATGAATTTCTGTGGTGAGTGTCATACTTTTGCAATACCAAAAAAAATCCCTTGCTTCAAGTTCATTTTTATGTAGATTGTAACATTAATCTAAGTTATCATGATAAAGAGTTAGATTTTGACTTTTTGAATAATTTGAGATGGAAAAAAAAAATTTAAGTTCCTCCGATGCATATCTTGAGTACGTTTTGAAGATCCAAATCCCTTAAATTGCAACTAACAATGAGACATTCATTGAAATGTCTATAGGCTAGACATCAAATTACATGAGAAATAAAATAATAGTTGGAAAAGCATCATTTTCTATATTATGTTACTATTACTATTTTTTTTGCAGCAAATTTCTTTTCTGTGTTAGAGCACAATTTTTGTTCAACAATTTGTTCTCATAGAAGGATTTCTTTAACAGAGAAGGAATAAAGAAAATCAATCGTTGGAACTTCTACTTGTTCTCTGACCTGCAGCCAAGCTTGTCTCAGTCCTCTTCTGGAGCATCGGCAATGCACCTACCTCACAAATTTGGAAAAACAAAAATCCTGTTAGCAGCCTTTTTTTTACTTGCGAAATTTTGCCAAAAAGAAAAATAAAAAGATGGAAATTCAAAAGTGAAGTGGTTTTTAGAGGTTTTCAGTCGTCAAAAAGTGAAACAAAACAAAGTTAAAATTTCTAGATACATATATTTGGTTTTCATTTCGTAGCCAAAAATATAGAAAGATGATTAAAGAATTGTACTTTTATCTTTAGATTATAGCCATATTTGGGTAAATCTTCCTAAGGATGATCATCATTTTTTCTACATCCTCCTATGGATGATCGCCACTTTGGCTTCAAACGAAAATTCCTAAGAAAAAACACTGGGAGGGAGGTAGGTATAAAGTATGTGTTTCGCATAAACAAACAAATAAAAAATGGTTATTTCATTATGTATGTTGTTTAGTCTCATGGTCAATGTTTAAATAAGGTGCAAGCATTTTTTTCTTTTCAAAAATATCCTCAATGTACTTATGGGATTTTGTGTTATCATGGCATTCAACAAGTACATCTAATTTTCTTCTTCATTGTTGACTTATGTTGTCACACTCAAATTCATATTAATAAAACATGAAGAGTCTAGACACATTCAAGTCAAGCAACACTTTACTCCCACATATGTTTAGGACTTTGAAAACTCATGGATTGTGGCATATGTTGCATTTTGGCCATGTTATTGAGCACTACGGAGCAATATGCCACAAGGTTCCCCCTACCCACACAACAAAACAAAGTATGTCTACAATGTACATGCTGATGTGTGTGTGTGTGTGTGTGTGTTTTGGTCTTTTCGGTTCTATGAAAGGTTTGAAACATGTGTTATTTGTTTGCATTTGAAATATACGGTCAATTATAACACATTCGTGGTAAAGACCTCAACATAGTGTGATTAGCTATGGTCCCTTTTCTTAAAGATGTTCAAAAAACATTTTTTCATATTTGACCATGTACAACAACTTGGTTCTAGGTCATCGGATTCTAACATCACAAGAAAATTATCCTCTTCCACATCATAATGCAACTTGAATTTGAATTCGCTCATGTTTGTTAGCTCATGTAGTGATTGCCAAAAAGCATACATGGTTATTGGGTATGATATTTGAAGAAACGATTGAAGCCTAGTTTTTGATGTGCATTCCTTTTCTAAGTTTCCAAATGTGACATTGGATGATAAAAAAATTGTTGGAAATGGGCATTCCAAGATCACATCAATCAAAAATGAAAAAAGAGGAAAAAAAGTTCCACCTTGGAAAGACCATTTGGATAACAATGACAATGAGTCCATTGAATGAATGAACCAAATTTGTCATATCTTTAAACTTGGAGAATATGACATATGAAACTTGTTGATTGGTGGTTTCATAACATGCGATCATGGGATCAGCACACATTTTAATCAATGTATAACATGAATGATTTGTAGATGTGTCATGGATTCCTAGAGAAATTGATTTTATTGTTACATATACCTAAAAGTGGCATGCATTTCTTTCATTAAGGCAGTTATTTCATCATTTAAACTAAAGATGTGTATAGCATTCCAATATCCATACACAAAATGGCGAATTTTATCAAAATTGTCATGGTGCTTGGAAATCATTGTAATACAACTACTATGAATTTTGATGCAATCAAGAAAAAAATAGAGCATGACATCATAACTTAAGCATAATCCCAATGACACATAAATAAAATAGCATAAACAATACAAAGTGTGCAAATAATGTATTCCAAGTATATTTATTTATAATGTGGAAAAATGTGAACATGAATTGTGAACATAAGACAAAAAAAAAAGAAGATTTAGAATCCCAGTTTCATACTTCAAACTAATATTGGTTAAGGTGAAGGTAATGAGTTTGATTGAAATTACACCTATTTGGAGATTTAGCTATGAAATTTTCAAACCTTCCATCCATCCATAGTCCAAAAAAACATTTCTACACAAGCTCTTAAATATGTGTTAAAATGAACAACCCTAATACTCACATATTATGGATGAAAGTTCGTAAAATTTTAAACCAAAAACAAGGTGAAGAAGGAAATGAACAATTTTCCTTCTTGGGCAACTATTAAGGAAGAAAAAATGGTGTTGGGTCCTAATGAAAATTACAAACAATGGATAATATGCATTATGTATCTAGACATACGGAAATCATGATGGTCATGAAAATTTGTGTTCGGCAACTAATATGAATGGTTTAAATTTTGGTTTGAGTTAGGGACTTTTGGAATTGTGTAATTGTTGTGTCAAATAATGTCCATTTTGCAAAAGGTTTTTTAATTTTGTAAAACAAAACAATTCAATGACAACAATTAATTAGAGTTGTTTTAGGTAGAACAAATTTAGGCTCCATAAATTATTCTTTTGGATGACAATTTCAAACTAGAATCTATTTGACTAATTTCTAAGTAAAAAAGAATGGAAAAAATTCTTTTCACATTTTTTTTTTCAACTCCATAATCATGAGCAAATTTTCATACCTTTTGGACTAGTCAATGTTCATCCTACTTATTTTTAATTGATTTTTTTTTCAATTGTAGTTGCATGTAATGCCATTCTATATTTTGATTCAAATGGAACTTAAATTTCACACCATAAATTCATTTTTTCCATCAATTTATTATCATTAATGGTCCGTAGCAACATAGAGCCCAAGTTGTTAATGGTAAAAAAAATTCATGTGATAGGAAATTACAAGTCATGTGTTTCAAAAAATACTTTCTATTAAGAATTGCATAGTTTGATTTTTTGGAAAAATTCCTTTATCACAAGTTAGTGAGGTATAATCTAGGTGATGTATAAAATACGGTAATAACTTATAATGAAAGAGGAGCGAACTATGAAGTAGTGAACACATTTCAATATGATTTAAAATTTATCATATGTAAAATAAAATTGAAAAGCATTCACAATTTCAAAAATGATTTTTTAAAAACATTGATCATCATATCCTAGTGAGGTATTGGGCTAGTGCCCAATACATTTTAACAACAAATCCTAAAATAATCATTGAAAACTTTTGTTTTAGGAAAATTTGACTTTTTGGCAAAAGGATCACCTCAATGCTTGGATTTTGTTACATGTTGGCTGGACTCTGATTGTATTTTGATCTTGGAATCCATTGAAATCACATTTTGTCAATTAATCAATCCATACAAGGGTCTTGTTATACACAATAAGAAAGGGAAGTGGGGTCTAGTAGTTGATTGAAAAGGATATACTTTTCAGTTGTAGGGTAGCAACAATGACCCAAGTTATCATTTGTTGAGTGCATCCTTAGTTGAATATGAAGTTTGCTACCAATAAGTTACATCTAATGTGATTAACCATGTACTTACAATATCCATAAGATTTAGAGTAGTCTTAACAAAAGGAGGTGAAGGGCTCTACTTTAGAGGATTAGTTTTTTAGAATTATTCAGTCCACATGAATCCTTTTGAAACTGAGATTGCAAATGAGGTGATACATTTCAATGATTAAAAAAAGGAGTTATAAATGTTTATTTGATTGATGCAATAAATCATTTCATAATTAGTCACAAAAAAAGTTTATTTTGCTAATAATTGTACATGTTAACTCAGAAGTATAACATTATTGATTTAATAATTAATAAATATAGTGATATTTGTTGACACAATATCGCATCAAGAATAATAATTTATTATTGAGTTATCAATTTTATTCTATTAATAAATGATAAAGAGAATAATCTCCTTAATGCATATTGATCAATCAATTTCCACACTGTTCCAATCCCATTGCTTTGCTAAGTACCATACCCTATGACTCATGTTTGACACAAATTAATTCCTAATGGGGCCAACAAAAAAATAGAAGAGAAAACTAAGAGCAATTTGCCAAAATTTTAGAAAATTGAACCCAATTCAAAATTCAAGATAATTTTGAAACTTACTACTGGATTTAGTATACTTAAAGACTATTGTCAAAATTCTGAAATATTCATATTGGGACTGCTGGACCCCTTTTTTTCCAAATTTCTTTATATTTGGCATGATTTGCAAAACATGTCCTAGGTACAGTATTCTATTTGATTATTTTAGAAGTTAGTTAATTTGTGTCAATATCCTTATAATGATTTTCATTATATATATATTTGTATATTGCAATTCATATGTTCTTAAACACACACACATATACTTGTTGAAACAATCTGAATAGAATGGACACATTTGGTGGCTTCATCAACTTAGTAACATAATTATATTCCATCAACATGTCATGTGTTTGTGTAGTGTGAAGTGGTGTGAAGTGGTTGTTGCCACCTTGTTGGATGACAAAGGACACCCAATATGGATCCTTGTCAGGTTGCCAACTATTCATTTGCTTTTTCCCATGACCTGCATAAGAAAGGGATAGAGTTGTTGGGGTTTGTACCAGCCTTTTCCATTGTGAAGTCATATGAGGAATAAGGGTTTGTTTTGTTTTGGGAGTGTCTCCTTTGAGAAACCTTGAATGGGTTGGTTTGAAAATTGGTTTTCCCTGGAGCTCCAGTTCAAAGTGCTTGACTTAAGCACTTTGAAAAAATAAATCTCCCTATTGGCATGATCAAATCCCCTTATGGGTATAGTACTTGCCCTGAAAGTCGAGATACGACCTGACAGGAAACACAATACCACCATGAGTGCATACGACTAAGTTACAACGCAGACTGGATTCAGAAACATCATGGACAGCAATGCATGAATGGATGGACACCCTTAGAATTGATTGGAAGAAGATCTGGTCCACAAAGAACTGGGATCAAGGCACTAAGTATTAACTAGTTATATGTTTCAGACGACAGTACTTTTCAGAGTACATCAGAAGATTGCTATACGGATCTGCTCCCGCTTTATCAAGACAAAGGAAAAAGTAATCCATCCGCAGCGCACTGTCCCATTCCCTCAAGTTACAAGTGCTAAAGTGAGTAAGTAGTACAGTGTGCATCTACATGGTGATTTTTAAAGAGAGTAGTCCTCTGTTACGGGCTAGGTGACCAGCAAGAGCATGCAGGTTATCATGAATAGTGCAGGCGAGTGAGCATTCAGACTATTTACAATAACTAGCATGCTCAAACAGGTTACTGGACATAACCAATTGTATGGGAGTGTCAAGCTTACAGGTCATGCTACACAAAACAGGGTGAGTTTATGAGGTTCAGCCAACGAGCCACTAGGAGTGTGCAAAACATATTAGGGAGATACGGAAATGTCAGAAAGAAAAACATGATATGTGATATAACTGAGGAGCTCTCATCCAAAGGTCTGCTCTCAAATTTGGTAGTGGCTCCCTGCAATTGGTTTTGAATGCTTATCATCACATCATCTTCTTCCCTACATAACTTCTGGAAAAATAACATCAAATGCCACTATCTGGATTTTTTATTTTACGGTTTTCTGTGGTGAAATTTTGCATCATTCTGAAGTTTTGAGAAAATAGTGAGAAAAACATGAAAAATGATGTTTTAATGTGGTTTTTGGTTGGTTGTAATTTTTTAAAAAAACAATACAAAAAGCTTGCCAGCTTGTGACACAGTTTTTAGCTCTGGGGCAGTGTTTTTGCCAGTTTTTTGCAATTTGGACAGTTTTCTACAAATGTGTCATCAGTTAATGCAAAATCTATGCTACATCAGAAAAGAAAAAAAAAGAAAACACTGGATCCCTCACTTGCAATTTTTATGAAGATTAGCAAAATGACCATTGTATCCTTTTTATCAACCAGTGTGAAACCTGAGAATTTACATGTAAATATACAATTGCAAAAGCTGCGGGTGCTTCATTGAATGTGCTGATCACAGTTTCTGTTTATTCACATTTACTTATATTTTTCACTTGTTCAGAAGTGATGGTTGCATGGAGAAATGAAGAAGCCAATATGTAAATAACAAAATGTTTGGAACAATAGTATCTAAAAGAGTGTTTGTGTGTATCCCTTTCTTCTACAAATCCATTGGTGTTTTGGAGAGAGTAGAACCAGGAACCCACTTGAGAGTAGGGTTCTTAAAAAGTTCAGATTTTGGAACTGGTTCCAGAAATTAGACCCAGTTCTGTTTTGGATTTTACAAACTGGGACCAGAAATGACAGTTCTAACTTTTAACCTGCCAAACTTGGTACCCGCCCAAGATGAAGACCAGTGTTGGTCTGGTCTCACCTTTTGAAGCTGCCATCCTGGTTCTGGTATGGGAGTTTTTTTGGGGTTTGTACCAGGCTCATACTTGTATTGGGTACTTTTAAACCCTAAACCCTACAACCCTACAGACCAGTCTGGTCCTAGCATTGGGTTCAATAATGATTTTTGGCTAGTACAATGCAGGTAAGCACAGTATTGAAACTGATGTAAAACTGGTACAAAGTTGGTATTGCCTCAAATCATTCAAGGCTGGTACTGGTATAAGGATGGGTATCACCTTAGCTCATACCATACCAGTAGGTTCCTTGCTACCACAGTTCATCCCAGTGGTGACACCAGGTACACAAGCCTATATACCGGACAAACACTTGGTTCAGACTTCAGACCTTTATGTTCTTGACATAAGTTTTCAGACTTACAATGTTCTCATAAGTTCCCTATTGCAATATGTCATAAATAAAAGGGCCATTTTTAGAAGGTTTTTGCAATTCAATATCATTCTTAGGATCATTTGCATAAGATATCACAGCAAGCACTAAACAAGTGCAACAAATTAAACGTGGCATCAGGCTCAATGTAGTGACAATGTTTAATTGGAAAAATATTTTCAATTTTTTTCGATTGTACCTGAATTATGATTAACATTTAACTATTTTTTTTGTACAGTATTTTCAAGGGAAAAAAATGCAGTGGTAAGAATTTTCCCTCTTCTCCTCTTCAACCCAAAGGTCCAAGGTTTGATCATTTTTGCGAACTTTTAATTTCTTTTCAAGATGAAATGGATGAAAAAAAATTAGGTAACTTTTTAAGTTATAGTTCCCTCATAGCAACTTCGCTAAATAGAAGGGGACTAAATGGTTGCTCAACCAAGTTCCTCAGGAAAAATAACTCCCCCTAGAGAGAACATGATTAAATGGTAGCTCCAATCAACTTGGTTAGGGAAAAACTTTCTCTAAAAGAAATGGACTAAATTGTTTTGAAAAGAAAGTGTCTTGGAATAACCCGGGGAACACAAGCTTCTCAAAACCTTGTAGGCTTGTGACTTCATATGATCTTTCATTAAGAAGCTTTCAACTATGTTGTAGCTCCCAATGAGATTTTTTCAATTCCGTGTCACACATTTCTATCAAAGGTCATTTGACCCATGTCTCCCAAGTTGGAATGCTCGAAAATCAAATTGCCAATTTGATTCTCAATTTTTTTTTTCATTATAGTTCTTAGCTTACAACTTCAAATGGAGAACACAAGCCCACTTTCAACATTTAGGCTTTGAAAGCTTCAAATATATAAAGAATTCGTGATTTGGATAAATTTTATCTTTTGCAATTTTGTCCCAAACATCGGGGACATTCCAAGTTCCTTTCTCCTTGGGGGACTTGGCTAATAGGTGATCATTTAATCTCCTTTTCCATTTCCTCCTAAGGAGTTATTTTCGATGGAACTTTGTTGGGGCTAACATTTAATGTTCTCGAAGAAATTGTTTTCCATGGAACTTTCTTGGGGCTAACATTCAATCTCCTCAAGGAAAGATCATTTTTGCTAGAGGAAGTTGTTTCTCAAATTTTTTGTTGGGACTAAAACTTAATCCCATTTTACTAGAGGAAGTTCTCCCCCCAGTGACAACTAGCTTGAAAAAAATTGCCCATAGGTTTTATTTTCATCCATTTTGTTCATGAAATTTTTAATAGAAAATGATCAAACTTTTAACCTTTGGGTTAGAGAGAAGGGGGTTCTAACCATTCTATCACTTTTTTTTCTTTGAAAATATTATGCAAGGACAATAGATAAAATATTAATCATAGTTCAAGCACAATAAAAATTTTCAATTTTCTTTTTTCTATTGAGCACTATCATGCAATTGCATCAATTTCAATGCCACATTTAAATCCTTGCACCTATTTAGTGTTTGCTATGTATGATTACATAATGATAGTACATTCGATAATATCACAAAATCCCCAATTACCAATGATCTGTAGACAAAAGAAAATCATTAGTATCATGTATAGAAAGACCATTTGATTCAAGTTGTTTTAAATGATTGTCATGCCCGTATGCATGACCTCATACATGATGGCTGGTTATGAGCATGCTAATCATGCCTTTAGGGTTAATGTATGTTTTTAGGTTATTGTACGTTATTAGATGTTTTAGGGTTATGGCTTGTTTAGGGTTTCAGCTTGTTGACGACTATATAAAAGGCCAAGCTTTTCCCTTCTCTTATTAGTTTTTCTAGAATTCCTTTTCAGGGAGAGTTTCTTCCATAGTCAGATTGGATTTCTAGATGCTCATGGCACCTATTACACGGCCGTCGTTTACATACACTACATTTTCTTTCCTTCTTTTCAATTTAATTCTATAAAAACTATTCTCTGTTGCTTAATGTTGAAAGCAACAACTTTTTCCTGGCTTTGAATTTCTTGGGTTTCTTTTGCTTGTCGGTTTCTTGTGTTTTTGAATTGCTGCTACTTCTTCTTCTTTTTCTACTCTTGTACAGTAGCTATAACAAGAACAACAACAACCATAATTAGCAGTAGCGTAAGCGAGGGAGAAGGGACACCGGAAACAAGCTACAAGTTGTGAAGTTTTGAGTTTCGAAGTTTTGAAGGGAGGAAGGAGCGAACAATTCCAAAGCTTATTTTACTATTAGTTTTAGGTCTTGGGAGCACGCACACACACACACACACACAAGGTTTGATTGCAATATAAGATCTGCACTAGGTGATGCAACCCCACATACACTTACTTTCCTGGTACATGGGTTTTAAGGTTAGCATTTGGGCTGTGCATTCCTATGTGTTTTTGAGCTTGTAGTCATGTAGTGAGTAGCCCTTGTAGTAGCTCTAGAAGAACACGAATAAAAGAATTAAAAAAAAAACATAAAGTTGAAGAATTTTTTTTTTTTTTTTTCTTTTGCATGCCATTCCTGCATAACTCCTAGACATGGATTATTATGTAGCATTGTTGTTGGCACAATTGTTGTCCGTTTTATTTGACATTCGTTGTTGTTTTGTCTGATGTTCATTGTTGTTTCGTCCAATGTTTGTCACCATTCCATCTAACGTTTGTCATCATTTTGTCTAACATCCATTGCCATTTCATTTGACGTTCGTCCCCGTTTTGTCCGACGTTTGTCTTTGTTTTGTGTGGCGTTTGTCTTAGATGTCCATCCATAGATGTTCATCCGCCAACGTCTATCCGTTGCTATTCATCCTCGTCGACGCATTGTATTTTTCAAACCATATGTTGCGTTAGAACTTTGTAACTAATGCTCTGTATTACTATAAAATTTTGGGGCATGGGATAACACCATGTCCTCAGATGATGAGAGCACTACCGCTCAGCTAGAGCCAAGGTATTAACTACGAAATAACACATAATCATTTGAGCCGATTTCTTTGAGCTCATGATCTTCACAGCAGTACCATCAAACGTTTACAACGCCATCGTCATTGAGTATAATTTTTATCAAGAATTCAGGTTCAAGTTACATTACATTAATGGTACATTAAAATCCATTTGGAGGGGTTAATCAGTGGGGTATGCTTCGTGTCACACCAGCTTTCACACCATCACCGTATATTTCGCTACAAACCATTATCTCTACACCTATATACACCATGGAAGTTAGCAATTCCTCAAGGAGAATTGAGAAGTTCATCGGGAGGCCAAGTACCATTTTTTTGATGGAATTCAAGGCAACTTTCTCAATTGTGATTTGTGAATTGGAACTCAAATATGACATTAATTAGTATTGTATTTAAACAATTGGCCCGTTATGTGCACTATGAAGCATTGGATGTCTATAAGCAACATTTTTCGAGGATTTTGGGCATCACCCAAATCCTCAATCTAGTTTATGCCACAACCATCACCACTGCCTTTCAACTTGCATTATAAGTTGCCATTACACATCATGGGACTATGCCCAATAATCTAGATCCGGTACTTACTTCACTAAACCTTTCTCTTTAACAATTCATTGTTGTTATCGCAGACATTCCTCCCACCATCAATGCACCAGCTTTTGCTAATCTAGTGGGGGAATTCTTTTGAGTTCTTGAGTTGGAATTTTCGGTCAAAAGTTCTGAAATTTTTTTGCAGCTCGCCACTTTCTTTTAGCAAAAGGATGAAACCCTTAAAATGCTATACAGGAGGCTTCTCAAGCTTAAAGAGGATATTCAGAGCATCACAGACTTGGAAGCTGCCCATTGGTATTTTCGTTCATTAGAAAGTACTTTGACACTCCATGCGCAAGTTTTGCAATGGGTTTTTACAAAATTTGAAGATTCGTACACTTTGCTGGATGTGTACAACATTTTTGAATAGCTAGAATTGGTTCATGCACATTATGAGGTTAGTACTATGAAGCCTCCATCATGTTCACGGCCTTGGCCTCCACAAGTTGTGCCAACCAGATCATCACATTTTTCTTCAAGGGTTAAAGCGATGCACTTGACTACACCCATCCTACCTTCTTGCAATTATTGTGGCAATCTTGCCCATAAAGTTAATGAGTGTAACATTCCTTCCGAGGATTTCTTTTGTGATTATTGTGGGAAAGAAGGACATCAGGAAGTTGTTTGTTTTGCCAAGTTTTCAGAATTGAAGCAACTCCGATTACCACGACAAAATCTGCCAGTATTTTCCGTTGCCCTTCAACCAAAAGCCAAAGCACCTTAGCCTTCCATTCAAGCTTTCCCCACCAAGGGTAATTTTAATAATAATGCTAAGAAGAAGGAACACAAGGTTGTTAAGAGGGAGGTGCTTCAAGCCCATGTCGCTCAAATTTAAACCTTACAAAATGAACTCAAATCATTGAGGGCCCAAGAGTGGATAAAAGGAAATAAAGAGGAGATAACTTATGCGCAAGCTATTAAAAGCTTGAGGGTGGTTCCTATTGACATTCAACATGGACCAAAGGTTTTATAGAGGTTCAAAACAACTCACGAGCCCTTGGTCAAAGCTCTGTTTAAGTTTAAAAACATGGAATGCCATGGTGAGCTAATTAAACCAATATTTTGTTAGCTAATCACCTAGACATTACCTAAAGAGGGATTACATTACTAGAGCTCTTTGGTGCTATTGGTACAAATTTCGAAGCCCTATTATAGTCAGGGATGGTGGTTTAGAGATATTTTTATGTAGACATTGATCTTATTACAAGCAAGTGGTGGCATCAGGAATGATGGAGCTCATAGCCAAATTTCCACAAGAGTTTGTAACCACCACATGAAGGCGAGTTTCACTTTCTTGCCTTTTGACATATAACTAATTCAGAAAAAGCAAATGGAATTACTTGGCCTTGTGAACCTCATCATTTCAGGTTGGGAGTGTCAAGGATTTTTAGTGGTTGGATTTGGAGAGGGCTTAAATGACATAAGATCAGGACTTTTCACGAACATGGTACGATTGATCACCTGGGTTCAATCCATTTCTCCTACACTTGGTTATGTAATTGAGAACACCCCTTTTTAGCTTGACCAAAAGGAGAATGTTTAGGAGCACTACACGTTGGTTAAGCATTACCTTGGAAAGCTAATCCTACTTGATGTGGCATAATGCGGTTCCTATGTGCATCAACTATGCAACTAGTGGACCAACCTTGCACCACTCTCAATTCCGCAGTTGGTTCTAAGATACACCATTAGAAACCCCAACCTGTAGGTTTCTCACATATTGGACAATCAGAGTTCTTGCCAACTAGTTACAAGGCAATAAAAACCTCCTTGGTTTCCTATGAACACAATAGGAAAACCAAAAGGTGCTTGGCCCACCTTTGTTTCCTTCCTAGGAGCACACGCCTTTCAGGGAGATGGACCAGGCCTGATGTATCATCATGTTTCAGCCACTTGGGATGAACTAAGCCCAAAAGAAAGAGAAAGGACTACGGGGTTCCAAACTAGCACTACTAATCACATCAAGGTGATTAGATTGGAACATAATGCTCTACTAGGGAGAGGCATGGACCTAAACTCCCTTACATGGTTGTTGGTAACCTGTGTACTTTTTCAAATGTATACAAGACTAGCACTGATTCAATCAGCTTGTAGTTCTTGTGATGTAATTACATGGCACCTCGACCAAATACACTTACCTATCTTCAACACTTTACACTTCATTTATAATGTTGGGGGGAGGAGGTACCATGTAATTTGACTCAAATTGTGTCTAATACACTTGGAGGTACATCAACTTTTGGAGAAATAATTACAACCTTCTACAAATCTACACAGTTGGATAGTGGAGAACCCAATACACCAGGTTTTTCAAACACACTTTCCAATTCCATTCCATGTGTTTCCAACTACCCTTTCGTTATGGGGAACCAATTCACCAAGAAGGAGAGAGACCTGGTCACATACTTGCTAATTAAGTACGAGACTGTGTTTGCATTCTCAATGAAAGACTTAAGTAAGTGTAAGACCATGCAATTCTCTATAGACCTTATAGATGAGACACCTGTCAATTGGAGGAGGCACATGTTAAGCAAGCACAAGTGGGAATTGGTAGATGAAAGATGTAAAGAGCTCCATGAGGATGGTCTCATTCAGCCATCAAGTTTTGATTTCTCAGCTGCTACAGTAATGCCAACAAAAAAGGATTTAGCTAGATTATGGACTGAGAAAAGGATGTGCGGGGATTATAGGCTTTTGAACCTAGTTACACCTCAGGATAGGTACCCCATGCCCATCCCTAAAGAACTATTTAGTAACATTGGAGACTCAAACATCTTCACAATTGTGGATCTGAGGCAAGGTTTTTACCAAATTGTGCTCGTTGTGAAGGATCGTAAAAAAATGACATGCTATGGAAGCAACAAGTTGTGGGAATGGCTTGTGATGCCTTTTGGATAAAAGAATGCACTTGTCTTCTTTTAGTGAATCATGGACTAGGTTTTCGAAAGGGTAGATTTCCTAAAATGCTGCATAGATGACGTCTTAGTGCATAGCAAAGGATTCCTATAGCACTTGGCTCATCTTGAGGAGTTATTCAAGAGGTTCCACAAAGTCAATATGAAGATCCATCCTAAAAAGTGTGAGTTTGTTGTCACCTCAGTAGGTTACCTTAGACACAAAATTTTGCCAAATGGTATTATGGCTCATTCAGCCAAAGTAATAGCCATTTTGCAGATGCCCAATCCTACTAATGTTCACACTTTGAAGAGTTTCATTGGACTATGTAATTACTACAAGGTTTATGTCCAAGACTTCAATATTATTGCTTATCCTCTCTATGCATTGTTAAAGAAGGATATTGCTTAGACATGGAGTGAAGAGGCTCAAAAAACTTTCAACACACTCAAGGAAAAGTTTTTAGAGTTCTTCATTCTGAAAAGACTTGAATTCAACAAAGTTTTCATTCTACACATTGATTGGAGTGCTCTTGGTATTGGTGCTATTCTTTGCCAACTTGATGAGGAAGGCAAGGAATATGTTATCGCTTATGCATCTCGAAACAACAACAAGGCTGAGAACAACTACTCTTCTTACGAGGGGGAGTGTTTTATTATTGTATGGGCCATCATACATTGTAGGCCCTATTTTTATGGCACCAAGTTCATTTTATATACTAACCACCACCTATATAATGGTTGATGACCAATGACAAGCTTATTAGTAAGTTAACTCATTGGGCGCTTATATTTCAGAAATATGAGTTCAAGGTTATTCACCAACCTCGTATTACACATCCGAACGTAGATACCATGTCGCAGAAACCCCTCATTACCTCTGAAGATTTCTCAAAAGCCAAGTAAGATTTTGACCATATTCCAGCAATACATGTATTTTGTGTATCTAGTTATCTTGCACTATTGTAATGTAACCTAGTTGAACATCCCATTGTGGATATATGAAGGGACTTGGACACTCTAAGGTTTCTTTAGCATGGGGGATACCTTTCCCAAGTTACATCAGGTCAATGGGATTGCATACAACAATGGTCCAAACGCTACTCATGGAGGGACAATCACCTCGTCCAATGCTTACCACAAGGCGACATAATGGTTCCTCCACCACATGAATGGCCTAGTCTTATTCAGAAGGTACATTCGGAGCTTGGGCATTTTGGAATTAAACATACTTATAGCCTTTTCGTTCCTCATTACCACTAGAGAGGTATGTATGCTCAAGTTCGAAATGTCATTGCTAGGTGTGAACAAAGTGATAAAGTGAGAACTTCCTTCTCCTCTTGATAGTTCATGCTTTCTCCATTCCCTATTTAGGGCATGTTCTATTGCTAATCATGTGATTTAGCTGGAGATTTACCATATACCTCCAGGGGTAATGTCCACATCTTGATTATGATTGAGCATTTTTCAAAGTGGGTCGAGCTTGTTGCATTGCCGGACAAGTCATCACACAACACTAGCCGGGCTTTCTTACAACAGGTCCTAAGTAGGTTTGGGGTTTGTGTTGGGTGCCTTATTGATCAGGGATCAAAATTCAAAGGAGAATTCCAAGACCTATTTGATCATGTTCTCATTGACACACGAGATGATGATTACAAACTTAAGGTGAAACAATTTGATGTTGGTGATTTTGTGTAATTCTAGTGGCAACCTAATGATACTCTAGAACTTTTTCTGGTCGCATTATCTTGAGGATTAAGGCGATTAGGCCTTCAGGTGTGTTAGAGTTGCAAGGAGTTGACGGACGCACAATTTGGGATCACTCCAAAAACTATGTGCCTTGTCACCTCTTGAACTTAAATCCTACCATCATCATGTTGACTTGGATTCCTCCATTTGACTATCCATGTCAAGTATGTCAGAGGACAGATGATGTTGGTCAGATGCTGTTTTGTGATAATTATAATGGTGGATACCATCTATTCTGCCTCAAGTCGGAGCTCATTCAAGTTCCCATTGACATTTGGTATTATTCATCATGTTCTCTTATAGCACCTTGATTTCTATTCAAACCATTCCACACTTTTCCTGGCTCAGGTCTGGGGGGGGATACATGAGAATTTCATCTCAGCCTCCTCTTGTGCATTGTATATATATGTGAGTGCATCTCTTTTTGGTTCATTAGTTTCTACCTTTGACTGGTTTAATCTTTTTGTTCAATAAAGTTTACTATGGATTTACACCCTTATGACAACAAACGTCACGACATGATAAAATTGGTCACCACTACTAGTTATGATATTCCCAAACTACCTACATGTACTATATAGCTATTGACTTGTGCTGTTTTGGGCCTTGTATCATTACTTCAAGAGAATGTGATGTTTCTCACACAAAAGGTTGCAACTCATGCCACAAGTGTGAAATAATCTTTGTGATTTCATCCATTATAATATATAACATGTGGTGTTTATTGAGGCATCTACTACATTCAAATTATAATTTGAGATAAGTTACATGATGTAGTACACAAAATGCAACTCTTATGGGTGGGTGTTGAGGTGCAAAATTTCTCATAATTTCTGGTATGATTAGAGCATCTCTGTCCACACCTGTGGTTATTTGGGCCTTTGTAAGTGTTTCTCACAACCTACATTGTGTTTTTCCCCATCCCCACCCATAAGTAGGAAAACTTGGATTGTGCGAAGTGTGAGACTATATTAAATATCACCCACCATATGGGCCAACCAAAAACAGGTAATTTCCTCTTACTGGACCTCTTGGGGATCACTCTACGTATCCTGGACATATTTAAAGGCCCAAACCAGTGTTCCTTTTCCAGTTTTGTAATAATGCACTGGTTGCCATAATCATTAAGACAATTTAGCCAAATTTGGCTAGAAGCAAAGTATGGAAGTAAAAACATATAAGCATCTTTGTATATTGTTGACTACCTATGGAAACCTGATGTACAATCAAGCAATTTTTGAAAAAAAAAAATTTAATTGACATTTGGTGATTACAAAGCTTGGAAAAAACTTAGTTTTAGCATTTTTTGAAAAAACATGTGACAACTAACAAAAATCATCCTCAAAAAAAACACACTGAAGCCTAAACTGAGTTTCACACTATCTGAAATAGTGTGCACATAGTATGGACCATTTTCCACCCCCACAGAAGTGAAAATGGTCCAAGCGATGTTCACTCATTATGTGTGCATTATGTGAAAAGAAACGATGTGTGGAAGTGTAGAGAAAGTAAAGAGATTTTCCAGGTGTTGTTGGTCAAACCCCGCCCACCTGCAAAGTCGCCACTCGGGCGCCCGCGCGTCCGCACAGTACCCCCACCCCACGGGAGCACAGCCAGAGAGACAGAGACAGAGCCTGCGTCGAGAGTCGAGAGGGGGGCAGAAATTTCAGCCCAAAACAGACCGCAAGTACTAGTGCACAGTCCTGTCCATCTCATTTACTCTTCATAGTACTGTTCTAGATCACCAAGGATCAAATCTCTTGTCGTACTCTCTGAGCTCCCCAACACAGACACACACACACACTCTATCTCTCTCTCTCTCTCTCTCTCTCTCTCTCTCTCTCTCTTTGTGTCTGTCCGCCGTGCTTCCTTTAAAGTTATGCAGTATTTGATCGAGAGTTGTTCCACTATTGCAACAGATTCCCATCTCTTCATATGATCTTGAACAAAAAAATTGTCTCATCATCCTAGCAAGCTCGCTAGTAGACATCGTTGATCGCCCGCGTGCTAATTCATCAGATCGATGATCGTTGTTATAACACGAACTCATGATCAGTGTTGATCAATGTCCTGCAAGTCTAGTCTCTATCTGAGTTGCTGACTTAGTATACCAGCTAGTGAGTGCTCTTGTGGTGAAATTTTTTTCTTTTGTGTCGATTTCTAACATAGTTGCAGTGCTTGATCTAAGACATTCCCTAGCTTTGAAGTTCGACTTTGTTTTCTGATTGCACATGGGAAGCTCAGGCGTGCAGTAGTATTGCATTGGTTTGTATTAGAACTCTGAGGAGGTTAGAATTGAGATATATATTGGTCTTCACATCAGCTAGTGATCGAGTAGCTGCTACTGGGGAACTGACTACAGCAGCAGCAGCAGCAGCAGCAGCAACGAATTGCATTATTTCAAAGGAGGTCACTATCAGTGGGGATCAGGTGTAAAATCTGATGAAAGCCAGGTATCCTAGACACCATGTATAACTGGAGGAGCTCATCATCCAGCCCTTGTCTTAATATGCGTGTAATATTAAGAGCTGATGATTCATGCCCAGAGAAAAACTCTAGAGTTCCATCGCAGTGTAATTGGGACTAGCTATTGGGATCACGCTGTGATGCACATGATAGTTATAAATTTGTTGTTTTACTGTTTCTCAGATTTCAATCTCCGAAGGAAATTATAAGCTGGTGCGTTGAACAAGAGTAGATCATGAGCAGCCAGGAGAATTTCGCCTTCTTGCAAGGACACAGCAGCTTTGTACAACTACTCAATTTCAGGTACTGTTTCGTGCAATTTCATGTTGGAGCTCAAAGCCGGGAGATCTATGTCTTCATCATGAATTGTAAGTTTGCTAGGGAATCTGAAGCGGCTATAAAGAATTACACATCTACTGTGAACTTGACATTCAAGAGTAGCAGATTTGATTTACTAACGAGTATGAGGGTTTGGATGATACAAGATGCCGGCATTCTTTCTTATCATAGCTCTAGCATTCCATTTGTGAACAATTACTCTTAAATTCTCTTCTTAGAGTATCCTTTTCTAAGTACTTTGATTACATCTACAGGTCGCTAGGCGCCTCAGGGATGTGACTCGAAAGAAAGAAACTAAACGACGTTCTTTAATTAAGAGTTGATCAAGAACCGAGCGCCCGGCCGGCCTCGCACAAATTAGCAATTTGCAGGCAATGAAATTACTCTAAGTTTAAGCTGCCAGTGGGTGCAAAGAAATTTTAGATTCGAGGCATTTGCTCCTTATGCCATTGTCTTGTGAGCTGCGCCACGATCATGACTTGACCTGCAAATTTTCTATACATGTTGCTGCTGTGTGGAATTGAAAGTTGGCACTTCATCGGCCAGCTGCTCGCGGCGCCCTGCACGTTTTCGACTCAACGACTCACCAGCTCAAAACCTGGGCAGACGTTCATCAGTGATCTACATCAAGCAGCTTCATGGCAAATTCCTACTTTGGCGCCCCAGCAGTTGCAGCACGTCAAGTAGTACACTTCGTTCTTAAATTACAGCTTCTTGTGATCATATTAGCTTGCGCCAAGTTCAACATCGCGTTGTGTTGTGGGCAACCACGCGAGTTCTCAAATGCCGAGCATATCACTAAGGAGCAGACGACAGCAGCCAGATCATTGGATCGGAAATATCATCACAACAACCCCAGCTTGCTGATCACGACATCAGTTCATTTGGAAGCTGAGAGATCCGACGAAACTGCAGCAGCGCAGAAACTATTGCAGCTGCCGAGCAGTCCCGCAGCAGCTTCTTATCCAGCCAAGTATAATATCCACAGGAAGTTGCGGGCTTCGATGCCCTTGTGCTCGATAGCGGATCTCAGCATAACGCAGGGCTTAAGCGGCTACAGTAATGGCATCCCAGTATACACTGTACAGATTGTGAACTTGTGTTTGAACCCCAGATGTCAGATGAGTAACATACATGTGGCATGCGAGGCATTCTCGTCAGCAAGACCACTGGATACTCTCGTGTTCCATCGCCTCGGTTACAACGACTGCTATCTTATGAACGGGGAACCGCTGGGCGCTGGAGCCAGTGTCGCCTTCGAGTACGCCAACTCCTCGGAGTACCCAATGCACATCATCTCTGCTGAAGTTGGATCTTGTACGCCAGGTCCTTGATGATGATGATGATCAATCAAGCTGCAGCTGCCTGGCAACTAAATTTTTGCACGAATTTTCCTTTCTATCGGAACTTTGAAGAACTTCTTATTCAATATCTCTAGATCATCTTCCGGATCATCAATCTCAAATTAATTAAGCTCCCAATTACAGCTCAAATTTGGAAATCTAGCACAAGATGGATTTCAAATGTAATTCCAGGGATTTGAGACTTGTTGCATGAGTCGTGGGGTGCAGTGATCACTTAAACACTGCACCTCAATCAATCATGCAACTCTAATTACCTTGCACACTCCGATCACTCAACAGCTACAAAACCTGCGTCCATTCAGAAGAAACCTACGTCGACATAGACTTGCAATACTTTTCGTGCTTTAACATGTGAATACATGAGAGATCTGTTTCATTAGATGTGGAACAAGTGGAAGAAGTTCGAGCTATGGAGGTAAGCTATTTAGGGTGCACAGGGGGAAGAGGGGTGCAGAGCCAAGAAGGAGTGCGTTGGGGGGAAGTTGTAGTAACTTATAAGTAACACTTCAAACCCCACAAACTGTGCATCGTAAATAGAAATGCGGTTGTGGGTGCCCAATAGTATATAAGGTGCACGGATGCACTCCCTGGGACAAGCTTAGTTTGCAGTTTCTGCAAAAGGAACTTAATTGTGATTTTATTTTGAGGTTCAAATGTACAATTTTTAGTTGCCTAGATTACAGACTGAGTAATTTTCCCTACTGGTACTCAAAATCTAGCTAGTTACTGATTTCTGTCAACTGTGTACTATAATGGATTCAGTTTGAAAGAGTTGGTTTCAAGATATTTTTGGGCTTGATATTATTTTTCCTTAAATTATTTCATGGTTCATTGCATCTCATGCAGGAAGTGAGATCTGTTGGATTACAGACTTGATGTGATGATCCAGTTGCAGTTCCATCAAACAAATTACTGCCTGTCTGTCCAACTTGATGATCCAGTTGTAACCTATTTACTTATTGGTGTCATAATCCTCCAGAAGTGGGTACTAGTTAGAATCACGAGCCAGTTTCATGGAGGATATTATGGCAGTCAACAATCTATAACTTATTATTATCTTAGCAGTTGGGAGTACCTTTGCTGCAGCTTTCAGTACCCATTTGTATATAGTTTAAGGTGATTTTCTTTTCAAAACGTTTAATAATTTGAGGAAGAAGTTTGTTTGTTGGGAATTCATGTTTCTTTCTTGAGCTTTCAAAATTGAAATATGCACTCTCACATACAAAGGAAGCTTCCAAACCCAAACTTGATTGGAATGTTCTCTTCTGCAATTGGCATGTTGTGCATAGTATTGTAATATATGCAAAAATAAAGCTTTTGAGAAATCATCAATTGAGTTCTCTTTTATTACAGTTTGGGGTCAGGATAGCACTAATTTTGCTCCTGGAATCTCTATATTGGTTGAATATTTGATACAAGATTTTGTGTCTGTGTAAACTGTTTTTTTTTGGGCGGGGGGTTGTGAAATATGTGCCCAGTTTGGGGTTTGATTAAAATTGATTGCCGTTCATTGCAAGACCACAGGCTGCCAGGATAGGGTTGACCATATTTAGTGCAAGCAGACAAGGTAATCTCTTTGTTGATTTGCTTGATAGTCAGTTTTTGGACCCTTATATATGGCCTCTTACGGAATGGTGGGTGCTTCTGCCATTGGTACTCTTTGGCCATGTTTGTTTGTAGGATAAAGAATGTTTTGTACCAAAAACTTTGTCTGTGGTACGACTTAGCAATAAAACTAAAGCATGGAGAATTCTTGTCATATTCCGTTTGAATATTGTATGGTGAGATCTCGAATCCAAGTGGCAGCGCTGCAGATTAAGTAATGGGATTAATGGCCATAGACATCAAATCTCTTTTCCACTGGTTAATCCTACTGGATATGTTCATCACTTCAAGCAAACTCCAGTACGCAGCCCAATTGTTCATGACTCACTAATCATTTATTTGTTTATTCCGATGGTTAGAGATACACGTATTATGATCCCAACTATCTGTGGAAAGCCTCTTAAAACAGCATCCTGCAGAAAAATCCACAATCTAAGACAATTATTGAAATGATTATCAGGAACATTCAAATTGGACAATTTTGGAACCATGTCCAATTGCAGGGTCAAAGTTGAAAAAAGGTGCCCATGTTAGTGGTGTTTGTCTGTTGCCTATAGTAACTCCTTAAAATTTAACTTGCCAAACACTAGATCCATCCTTAGGCATGGGAATCATCAACATGCACAAAACTCATAACAATGCAAACAATGAGCACAACAAAACTATGAGGCAGATATGTAGGTTTTGCAAGAGCAATTTACTAGTCAACAAATAGAAAGCAAATGTATATATAATTTGCCACCTGAATTTAATCCCGTCTTTTATTTACTTGGCTACATCTTTTATTTTGGAGATGATCATTATAATAACATCTAACCATATGTCTTGAATCTTGATAGTGGTTGAAACCTTTAAACCAATGCCAGTAATATCCACTTTTGAAATTTGAACATACCAACCTAGACCTGGTATTGGGCATTTTTTCATAAGAATTATACCAGCCTAGTATTGGGTCTGATACTGATTTTTGGTTGGTGTCAAGTAGGTATATGCATAGTATTGAAACTGGCATAAAACTTGTACAAGGCTGATATATATGCAAGTTGTATGCAAACTTGTACAAGGCTGATATATATGCAAGTTGTATGCAAACTTGTACAAGACTATACACCAGACCAAAATTGGTGTTGTTCGGTTCTGGTTCCTCAGTTGGGTCTAAGTCCAGGTTATTTAAAAATCAAACCTGGCAGGTTTACATGGGTCAAGACTTGCAGCCACAAGATCTGACCTGGGTCAAGGCCCTAACTCAAGAACTAGACCTGACCTGGGAAAAGTTAGGGTTAGGTAGACTTGGCCCTAAACCTGGCTTGGGGGTCTTGCGACCCTTTTTGCAGTTTCCGAGGCTTAGGTCTAGGCATGGGGTAGGCCAAAACAGAACGCAACTCCCCAACCCAACCTCCTTCATGAAAGGGATTGTCCCAACCATCAGGCCACCAATTGTTTATACACAAAACTAGTGCTTCCTGTTTATAAATCAGGCTGTCATACCTTTTTTTGAGTTTTTTTCTATTTTTTTACTTTCTTCCTTATAATTAATTTTTCTTTTTTCCTTATTTTCTAGGTAGGGTCTAGATAGGATTTTAAGTTTAGGTTTGGAAACCCTAAAACTCGGAACCAGCCTTAGACCTAGAACCAACAATTCTTATAAAGCCTAGAACCATCAACCCAAAGAATCAGCAATCTAGAAAACTTGAACAGCCCCAAAACCAGCAAGTTTAAATTTTTGAATTTTTGTACTAGACCTGAAACTGGCAGGTCTTGTATTTTAAAAACTAAACAGTTCTTCTAACATCCAAGAACCAGACAACACCAGTTCAAACCCACACCCACTTTCAAGCTCAACATGAGCTCCAAAGATAATTAAACTATTTGCTTAATGTTTGTCAATAAGTGCACCAACCAATTCTCATGGAATTCCCTTTCCAAATCAAGCAAACCCCATACAATCTATATCAAGCTGAAGCACCAAGTTAAAATTGTGTGGCTAAAATTGTTAGTCTTCATTACTTTCAACCCCAATGTTTCACACTACATAGTGTCCAATTATACTTGAACATCATGTGTTGATTCCATTTGTGCAAATTAAATACTAAAATTCATGTCCAAAATAAGGTTCATGGGCAACAAAAAAAACTTCAAATTTTCGTAATTTTTGTTGTTAGGCCATTCAATCACTTATAAATAATATGTGAAAAAAATAGAAATGGAAGGTTAACAATAATTTCTTTTGAAGGTTAGCTTTGAAGTAGAAACTGGGGGACATTAGTAAAAATAAATTAAAAAATACATGAGTAAAAATATAGGGTGCAATATATTGGTTATTATGTAAAAAATATAAATTAATTAGTTTTTTAAAAGGTACATTTTATTTAAATAATTAATTTAATTATAATATAAGATATGTAATAATTTGAAAATTATAATTATTATAGGGTGGTTTTAAAATATATTAAATAATTAGATAATAATAGGGTGATAAAAATAAGTTAGAAAATTATTTAATACCCCTAAAAATAGTCATTTGACACATGTAGATCCCAAACTTGACACTAAATGTTCCCCAATAGTAGAAAGGTGTTAAGAACAAGACAAAAATTTAAAGATAAAATTCTATAGACTTGACAAGACTAAAGACTTGGTAATGAATAAAAATTTAAAAATATTATTGATACAACAAAACATGATATAAAAGTAGACTAATTGAGATAGAAGTGTAATGTATAGGTTATAATATGCATTGGCAAGATTGAAAGGTGATGTCTTCAACACTTTTTATTTATATTAGAATTATTTGTAAAGTCATGCCCTCTTGGATGGCTAGAATGACCCAGCCCCCATGACTATACCAATTTCGTTTGGGATGAACTCAAGTTCATCCCAATTATTGGATCTGTTGCATGCATTGAGGTTGGGCCATTTTAACTTTTTTTTCCCCCACTTACTTCAAGGCTACCCATAAAAAAAATCTATTCGACTGCCCAAGCATTTTAAACCCCAACTACCTACTTTCGCCCCACCAAGAACCCTAAACCTCATCACCATTCAAGAGTAGAAGCGTTTCTATAGAAGATGGTGCTACATAAGCAATGTTGAAGTGCTGCTACAAAAGATAAATGTTGCAAAGGCAGTGTTGAAGCAATGCTACAAAAGATGATGCTACAAAAGCGGTGTTGAAACAATGATGCAGAAGATGTTGTTTAAATGGTGTTGTAGAAAATGCTCCTCCAAAAGATAACTAATGCATCTCTGGCAAGTAAATGTACATCAACCTTTTTTTGTATTTGCTTCTTTCTCACTCTTGTTCCCTTGCAAAGAAGACAATTACAAGTGTTACACTCATTTTCATCTTCTGTTGTCCTTATGAGATTACGACTGAAGATGACGACGAATGCAACGTTCGTTGTTGTCTTTTACTTTTCTTATGAAACCAAGGCAAAAGACAACAACGAACGCGCTTCATCTTTGTTTTCTTTCTTTTTTTCTTGCATTGTAAAAAACAATGACAAGCCTCCCCATTCATCATCGTCTTTTGCAATTCAAAGAAAAAGAAAAAGAAAAAACATAGAAACCTAGAAGAGGACAACGAGCCTTCTAGGTCATCATCGTCTTTTGCAACCCAAGAAAAAAAACCTTGACGTTGGTTTTTCTTGGGTTACAAGAAACAATAACGAGCCTCTTGATTCGTCTTCGTCTCTCAAACAGATTCTATGCACACAAAGTGAGTAGTTGAAAAATGCAGGGAGAGAACAAGTCTCTTGGTTTTCTCTTCAAGTGCAAATAATGACAATGAGCCTCCTGGTTCATTGTCATCTTTTTTTGTTTTTTTTCTCAAGTGTAGAAGATGATGATGAGCCAAGAGGCTCATTTTCATCTGTTTGTTTTTTTCTTAGATGTAGCAAATGATGACAAACCTATCACAACCCTACTTTGAAAAAGTGTGAGGATGAAACTCACACTCCCAAAATTAGGACTTGGGAGTCCTCCGACACTCCCAAAACTTCAGAGTTCGATTGCAAGGGTCAAAACACCTTGCATTGAGTCATTTTTTATATCATTGGAAAGCTATTGAAGTGTTAATGTCGAAAATAGGCTTGCATGGGCCATTTGGACATCTACAAAAAAAGTTATGGCAAAAAGAAAGGTTGGTAGTCAAATTGGCAGTTTGACTCCCGACCATTAAAAGTCGAGAATCGACTCAACCCCGATATGTGTAAGTCAAGTGTAACACACCATTGGAAAGATCTTGAGGAGAGCTACAAGTTTGCTTCAAACCTCATCCCAATCGAAGGTCTGAGCAAAAAGTTATGACTGTGCAAAGTCTCGAGAGTCCATACCGAAACAATTTCGGGACTCCTCCTTGGGAGTCCCGGGACAAAAAGCCATTCGGATGTGGGTGCCGCGGAGAGGCACATAGTATACTATATGGGGGAAGGTGGTGGCTTCCCCCGAGTCCGGGCCATGATGAGTCATGTGAATCCAAAGTTGCCCGTGGCTTGTCCTAGCACCAAAGGTGTTTTAAAAAGTGAACTAACCAACTTGTTGGTTAGTGTGATGCACGTTCGAATAAGTAAGTAAGGCTTGTCACTCTCCCTAGTCCCATCCCGGAGCCTCAACACGCCCCTTTACCCCTTCTAATGCTAAGAGTTGGGAGCGTGCCCCGAGTTCTTCACAATTCCGTTGTGTGAATAACTTAAACCCAATTTGGGTCTAATTAGGAACTTGGGAGCGCGTCACGTGGTATCAGGACTCTGGTTGAGCTTGATTCATTTCTTGAGAGTTTTGGATGGCACCCAAGAAGAACCACAAGTAAGCTTAAGAGACCATGTTGGAAGAACCCATCGAAGACCGAGTAGTCCCGCCGAAATCAATTAGGGAGGAGGAACCAAAAACCCGGGAGGACCAAGATGAGCCCGAAAGTGAGGAGGAGCAATGGAGCTTGGTCCTATTCACACAGGAACAATTGGAGTCCTCCTCAAAATGAATAGGCCCGATTTCAATGAGTTGGTTGCGGCCCTCAAAGGAAGATCATCCAAGAATGTAAGATTCCAATCAGCCGAGCCCGGGAATTTCAATGGTGCCCACGATCAAAAGGTTGTGGATGCTTGGCTTGCAGAAATGGAGGATTACTTACATGCTGCCAAGGTTGGACGGCATTTGACCGTGGAGCTTGCCCAGTCCTACTTGAAAGGTTATGTCGCCACATGGTGGAAGACAGTGAGACAAGAGGAAGTGAAGAACCATGGTTATACTTGGGAATTCTTTAAGGAATGCGTCGAAGCCAAATTTGTTCCAAGGAATTCCGACTAGATCTCAAGGTGCAAACTCCAAGACCTTGTGAATGCCACAAATGACAACTTACGACAATATGTGAAGGCTTATTCCAAACTCATGCTTGAGATCCGGCACATGCATGAGTTGGATCGCATGTGCCAATTTGTGATGGGGCTTCCAATTTGGGCCAAGTGTAAGCTTGAGGAAAATTGGCCCTCCTCCCTATCCCAAGCCATCATGAAAATGGAAGGCTTCTCGAATGTGGGACGGGGTGAAAAATCCAGGTTCAAGAAGGACAACAAGTTCTTTCACAAGAAGCCACACCATGAGGGTGAATGGAACCAAGGACAAGGAAGCCCAAGGAAGGAAAAACCCAAACACTTCCAAGGCTCAAGGTTCAAGCCCAAGGGAGATTTTGTGAAGAAATATTCATATCAAAAACAATGGCATTACCAACACATTTCATGTTGGATGTGTTCTTCTAAAAAGAGCCCATAATGAATTTTGATCAATTGAAAGCTCACATTGCATTCTGGTTACCCAAAGATGTTTGTAGAATAGTGATCAGGAGCCTAATGTAAGCATTTCACCAAGTTTAGGGTTTAAGGTTTGTAAACTCATCTCCAAAATGCTTCACACTTCAAAAGAAAAAACCAAAGTTTAATTTCAAAAGAGCACTTGTGATCCATCAATAAGAAAAATTGATGAGATAAGAAAGTGGAGCTGCCACCCATCAGAATTTTAAACTCACAAGGCCCAACACTTCAAAATGGGTGGTAGCATGATTTTTTCAAATAAGAAAAACCCCTCTATTTTATTTTGAGAAGGGGTGGTGGTCCATATTGGCTTGTCATCATCTCTTAATTTTTTTCCTCAAGTGCAAAAAATGGCAATGAGCTGGGATCTGGGCTCGTCATCATCTTCTGTTGTTATTTTTTAGTTGTTGTACACAAAGGCACCACATGTCATGCCCGAGATTTAATTTAATTATTAATAAATTATAAATTATAAAAATTAATTTATAATGAATTCATGTAAATAATTAGTCAATATAACCAAATAATTATAATAAAAATAAATTTAATAATATAATTTATGATTTTAATATTAATTCAATTCAATTATAATGAAAAATATAGTTAGAATAATTAAATTTTATAATTAGACTACATTAATTAATTTTAATCAAAAATAAAACTTCTAAAGTATAGGGCTTTTAAGCCTTTAAATATAATGAACAAATATTTATTATTATTGATATTGGGAACATTCAAATTTGCAATTCTTATTGTTTCAAGTTGTTTTTGTATAAAAAAGTTGCAGCAAGTTGGAAAAAATAAGTTACTTTCCCTTTTTATATGTTGTTTGCAATTGTTTGTTTAAAGGAGCTTGAATTCTTAGGTAGTGGTGGCAATCACTATTGTTGGGGAGATTCAAGCTTTTGTTTTTCTTTTATGGATCGATTGTTGTTTAAAGATTTGAATGTTTTTGTTGTAAGATGGCACGTCCCCGAAAGAAACTTAAACGCTAAGGAAAGGTGACTATCGATAATCAACAAGTGAATGTTGTAGCAAATGGAGAGGAAATTGAAGTAGAACAAAGAATTATCATTTATACTCCTATTTTTGAAGGTAAACCTTAATCCCACTCCTATTCTTGAAAGTAAATTTGTTGTGATGGATGATACGTTTCACATGATAAGGTTTAAAAGAGTGTAATGCAACACATTACAAATAAAAAATCTCAATCCAAACCCTAAACCCCATCTTCATTTTAAATTGAAAATGGGGATGGGATTTTTTTTGCCCAGTTTTTTCCAAGCAATATCCTCATTGTTTGAAGGTTTTAATTGCTAACCTATTTGTAATGCCCTCCTTGTATTCAATGTTTATTTGCTAGTTTGTAATACCTTCATATTTTTTGAGTTTTCTTGTTAGTTTATTTGCAATACCTTCATATTGTGTAGGGTTTTCTTACTGGTCTATTTGTAATACCTTCATATTTTGTAAGTTTTTATTGTTAGCTTGTTTGTAATACTTTCATCATTCTTAAGGATTATTATCTGGTTTGATTCTGAATGTTATTCTTGTAGGGGCTCTGGTGGTTTCACATGAAAATGATCAAGTAAAAATACCACCAAATCATGCAATGGAATATGCAGATTGGGTGAATGAAAGGTCAAGGTGGAAGTGCAAGATCAATGGATGCACCGACGCTTATGCGGCTAAATGGCTACTTCGTCAACATTTGGACAATATACACAAGCTTTGCATGGAGGTAGGCAAATATGGCCGTCCTTTTACTCGTGTTGGGGGACCAAAACAACAAAATCACCATGCTATGAACATTTGAATTTTGAGCAACCCACATGCAAGGCAAAAGCAGAATGAAAAGAAGGCTCTCAATAAAGTGAAAAAGAAAGTAAAGTTAGAATGGGATGAACTCCAAGCCCAAGCGCAAAAAATGGAACAGGTTAAATGACCTTTGTTGGTACATTTAGCCTTCGAAATCTTGTTGGGCATCATTGGGATTCCGGCATGGGGGGTGGGGTTCATCCCACAAAGTGCATGGGCGCACCTTGAAAAGGACAAAAACCTTATTGAGATAATTCAGGCAAGCAAAGCTACTTATGCAAAGCCTTTGAAAGTTGCATGGGGCACTCAAAATTGGACATTAAAGTCCAATAAACGCAACTGAGTCAACGAAATGGATGCAATATCCAAGTATCACAATTTCGAAATCATTCATGGGCAGTATATTTCCATACTTATATATATATTTTAAAACATTATTTGCATTTTAACATTGGATTATATATATTTTTTTGTTTTCTTATGTTAAACTTCAAGGCACAACAAAGGAGGATTTTGTTGTAAATGCGATTTGACTTACATTTGAGCATCGTTAATTATTTACTCATCACCATGCAACAAAAGTTGTAGAAGTTACAGCAAAGTATCGCACTAATATGGGCATTCCTTCTAGTTCATTCCCTTGGAGGAATAATCATAAATATAACTTTAGTGCATGTATGCACCATTTTGTATCGAACCATTATAGATTAACTTAGCATGATATATTTTTGTCAACATCCTTTTTGTAGTGTGGTTACTTGAACATTTTTGTATCAATTCACTTGTTTTAATTTTGACCTCTAATTTTGGAATTTGGAGATTTTGGGTTATTCTTATGCCATGTTGCACACAATACCCCCATCCAATATGAATGGATTACATTAATTATAAACCAAATGAACAATACTTTCATCTAATAGGTTTAGCGCATTCTATGGCCATGTTAAAGCATTTAACAATACCTTCATTATCCTTATCATGAAATACTCGCACAATAACCTTAACGAAAAATGTAATTTAATATTTTTATATAATTACATTGCCCATTTTCATGAGAGGACCCCTTGTTGCATAAATCAATTTGTTTATGTAAATATTGCAAACTTATGATCTTCTCTTGTTTATGGTTGAGTTCTCCGTAAAACGTTTCAAATTGCAATACCCACATATCAACCAACTCATGTTCATGTTCCATTACCCTAATCTAAACTTTTGCCTAATATATGTTTCAAACAAATAGGGGGGATATTCAATTTAGGGAAATTAAGCCCAACTTTTTGTCATTAATTGTTTTAAAGTAACCTTTTTCCTAACATTTATATTATTTTAATGGAATATGTTTTAAGTGAATTTTTGTATTCACATACACACATATATTTAATGAGGTTCTTGTTTTTCTTTTCTTTTTCATTAAAGGAGAAGGGAATGAAAGTGACTCCATGATAAAGGTATGAATGATAAAAAAACCTTCCCACTAGTTGGGGTTCCCCCCCAAATTAGGTCTAAAACATAGGTTGATAGTCTGTACACAATTTAGGGTTATGCAAAAATAATTCCAACTTTAGGTTTAACACTTAGTTCTAAAAAAATTGTTAAATTCCACCATTAAAGTTATGCAACCAATTCTTTTTATATTTATTTAATTTAGGGTCAATGTAAGGATTTTTTGTTCCATACAAAGGTTTTAACTCAACATTTTAAAGTTCATAATATAGGTTTGCTTAATTTTTCAAATTCAAACCTATGCATGCATTAGGTTGTATTGTCTACATGATGAGGGTTAAACTTTTCAATTTGTAATACCGTACCCTATCACCTTATGTTAAATCCCAAATTGCAATACTTAAATAAACCTATCTTATGTAACCCCCCTTGATTTCATAATGCAAAAACCTATTCCTTCATCGTCTAAAATTATGTAAGATCATCTTGTTCACCAAATGCAATACCTACATTTAATGAACCGAATGCAATAAAAAATATCTGAATGATACTTATAATTAAAACAAATCATCATTTTAATGAAACAGGTAAAACAATACCCGCATTAAGTGGTCAAATCCCCCTCTGGAAGGAGTAGGGAATTTGCAATACCTTCATCTAACATAATTAATACCCACAAAAGATATGAAATTATATGTAATATTTGTGTTAATGTTTGTTAACCTTTAAACTTTGCAATACTTGCATGCAATACCAATTAAATGCCACAAGAAACAAGATGGGTAAGCATTACTCACATATTGACCTAGTGATTATTGTACAATTGGTTTGCAATACCCACCTCTATATAATGTTTGAGTGAAATATTTTTGTTTGGGAGTTTTAGAAGATATGTGTTATATAGCCTTAATAATGTAATTTTAAATTTCAAACCCTATATGTTCACTGATACAAAAATCAACACATTAACACATAAATAATCTATTATTTGACATAATTGTAATATGATGCACATTCTAGTAATGAAAAATTAAAATGGGGGATAAGTAAAAACAAATTTGTGTTTTTTTACTCATGAGCCCTTTTCTTACAAATATTTCCATGTTCTAACATCATCTCATGTCAATCCTTCATCCAGTGCATTGAATTACCAAGTCCATCATTGACACAATGAAATACCATGACAAGATGCATGACTTCATTCACCTTGGAAAGGTGAATACCTTGTACATTTGTTGCAATAACATGCAATAATGATGTGGTGTGGTCTATGAGTTGAACCCCACCTTCTTTGACTTCATTGATGATTTCTTGCATTATGTCACCCATTCGAGCAAATGTTTTTTCTGTGGAGGTGGATGAATTTGAAGGTTGGTGTGATTTCTATTTTTTTCCACATTGGGGGAGGTATCATCCAATCTCATAAGCTTGCACATATTAACAACCCATAGTTTTTCAAAGTGCTTTTCATCGGCCTTTTCATCATCAGATTCATTGTCATAAATGTGCAAATAAGTAGGGTCTGCAAACATGGTAGTAAAACCTCCACGATCAGATCCATACCATGTCCCACAATATTGAATGATATTTTCTTTAGTGAGATTGGTACATAAAAAAAAATGGCAACTTGATGTTTACAAAAGTTTCCACACAACACCATTCACATGTGCAACAAACATATTTAATGAAAGGAAGTGGGATCTTATATGTCATATTCAGATGTTGTTAGCTTCATACCATCCATCCATGGCCAATTTCGTTCGAATCATCTATCCCATGGGTGACATTGGTGTGAGGGATCAATGTGAACTTCTCAATGCTCATTTTCACAATGTGTTCCATAACCCTATTCTTATGAACCCACGTCTCTTCATTTCAATTGTGTGCATGTAGTGTCTTGCAACCATTATCGTGAGTTTCCACACTAACCAATCAATTCATCAACCTCGAAGCCTTTTTGTTCCAAAAAAAACTAACATTTCAATGCCCCATGGTAAAACTCAATTGATGTTTATGTGTCCTACTTTGAATGTGGCACTTGTCAAAACCCCACCATCCACAAATCTACAACAAGATACAGTGTGCATCCATAAATTGTCGTGCAGGTATTGCATTTCCTTCTACCATATATAGTATGGATTAAGGTTATAATGTGGGTATTGATTTTTCCCCCATATACAATGTGCATCTTTAAATTGTCATGCAAGTATTACACTTAAGGTTCCCACATATAGTGTGGATTAAGGTCATAATGTGAATATTATATTTTGCCCCCACATATAGTGTGTATTTTGAAATTATCATGCAAGTATTACATTTAGTGCTCCCACATATAGTGTGAATTAAAGTCTTAATGTGGGTTTTGCATTTAGCGCCCACATGTGATTGCTATGTCCACCATTGGTGTTTTTACCTTAATTCAAAAGGTGAATATTTTGGGATATGCACAACATGGTGCAACAACAATAATGTATTGAAATTTAATTCATGTATCAACTTGGAAATAATAGGTCCAAAAATATCGAATCCATGAATCACTAGATAAATGTTGGGTGAAGTTTTCAATGATCTTATTTTTCCCACTAGTCATGAAGGTTTCAATGCTTTCACTTGGTTCAATGGGCATGTACATGACAATGTGAAAGTCATCTAATATTGCACATTGCACTTCATTGTTTTTTATTTTTTCCATCGAATGTAAGCGCTAAGCCTTTAAGACATGCCATGCACAAAGGTAAATGGGCACTTGATTTTCACCCCACACAATCCTAACCATGCATAAAATATCAATTTATTATCATTTCAACCAATAACATTATTTAAAATGGAAAATGTGGGATGAAATTTTTAAATGGTTACATGTACATAAAAGCTCAAAAAAAGGTAGAATGAAAATAAAACTCACCGCAATGCTCGTAATTCTTGTGGAACATCATCAACGATGAAACATAAAGGTTTCCATTTAGGGATCTTTTTTAAAAGCTTTGTTTTCAAAAAAATTACCCATTCCACCAAATCATCGCATGTTTGGTGGCTTGTAATAATCCATGCAACCAACTGACACTCTAGTGCGATGTGCATCAAACACCATCAATGTGAACAAATGAAATTTCACATCATAGGTGCCGAAGGTGGCATCCATTGAGATTGCCCCCATTATCACCTAATGAAACCATGGTTTGCAATTGAAATGGGGTTTGTATCCCTATTGTGAATGGGACATGAATCCCATTATCCTCGCTTGCATCTTGAAAATAAAACACATCATTTGGATGATTAAATGCCCATGTGTGAAGGGAAATGTCTGGATTTTGATGTAAATGCCAATTCCTTTTTTCTTTTTGTGTTTGCAATCCAAGTAAGCAATGTCTTGTTGTCTAATGAAATCATCCCTTGTCATCGCTTCTCCTACATTGATTCTAGCCCACCATATTGCCTTATGCTTATCATATATTTGTTTGACGATGTAACCTAAACCCAATTGGGTACAAATGTGGTCCTTGAAAGCTTGTGACATTCATGGGGCAAAAAAAGATGGTCACGCAATGGAATCAAGGTCATGTTTGCCATGTGCAAGCTCACCATTGACCTATGTACGAAGTCGATGGTAGAAGGTTATCTTTGCCACCTTAGGTTATGTGTACAATTGCCTAATCGAAAATTGAGTTAATAAACCCCGTTTAATGGATCAATAGTGATTTGGGTCTCCACAATTATCTTTTGGCCCATACCCACATGCATACCTACAAAATGTGAAATCAATTTAGGACCTAAACTTTGGTACAATATGAGGTTAAAAAACAAGTTCCATATAACAAAAGTGAATAATAGAACATCATACGAAATATGGTCGAAGTGGTTTTAGAATCTTAGCATTTTTACATTTTCTTATGAGGTTATCCGCTTATAAATGTTCCACTCCATCGGGGAGTCTTCATAGCTTCATTCACCGTTTAAAAATTCCGAGATTCATGCATGTGGGATGTATGCACATTCAACCTCGAATATATGTGCCCCTCCATGTCAAACATTTTTTTTTCCACACCAAGTCCATGTTGTTAAAGGGTGATTTCTTTGGGTTTTGAATCTCAATATATTGAGATTTTGAAACACAACCCATGTTTGAAACTATGCCTTAAGATGATTGTACAAGAAAAAACAATAAATTGATATTGATGTCCAAAACTTTATATTTGCAATATGTTCAATTACATGTTAATTGTCATATTCAATATTAATGCAAATGTACATGTTTTAAGTACTTAATTTGTATCCCTCATTTAAACCCTATACAATCATGCACATAATACCCTAAATGCTAAGTATGGATAACATATGATATGGTCTATGGCCATAATTGTAAATTTTAAATCCATATTATCTATGGATAATCTAAATGCAATACCCACATGATAATTAATAAACTACACTATTTATGGAAAAAATAAATACAGTACCTACATGACAATTTAAAGATGCACATTATATATGGGGGAAAACTACAATATTCACATTATGACCCTAATCCACACTATATATGTGGGGGCCCTAAATGCAATACTTACATGATAATTTAAAGATGCACACTGTATGTGGGGGCAAAGTGCAATACCCACATTATGACCATAATCCACACTATATATGGGAGAGGAAATGCAATACCTACATAACAATTTAAAGATGCACACTATATATGGGTGGCAAAATGTAATATTGGCATTATGACCTAAAATCCACATTATTTATGGGAGGCCAAAATGTTAAATCCATATATCAAACATGGAACATTCTTAGTAGAATTTGATGACCATATTAAAGCCATCTAGGGAAATTGATTTCCTTAAATTAGGAACAAAAACAATAAGAAAACATTAAAAAATGATTTAAAAAAAAATCATACCGTTGATGTTAAAGGATGATATCACATTCAAATGAGTTATATTTTGATTTGAAAACACAACTTAAATAAATCAACACACATTTCATTAAGCCTTAAACTTAAAACCCTAAATAATCCTAATGATAAATGCTCTCAACTTAATGATTATACAAACAAAACTACAAATGGAATATTAAAAACATTTATAACAACTATGTTTTGAATTTTAAAGTTAATCAATTAGAAATTATAATGAATGGAAGCATTAACCTTAAAGTTTAAAACTAATTACCCCAAAAATTTATATATAAACCTAAACAAATTTAATGGTAAATGTCATAAAAACTAATAACTATATAAACATATACAAATGCCATACAAAATAAAATTTTAGGAATGAGTGATGAATTAAAATTGAAACACAATGAAAAGAAAAAATTAAATGAATGAAATAAGAGTTTATTCTCTTACCTTTAGTTTGTTCACTTCAACTTGAGACTTTCTTCATTCACCCTCAAAAGAGATAAAATGCATCTTGTTGCAAGTATTTGTATGTGAAAATTTGGCCAAATTTCCCCCCCAAAATCCAACCTAGGATTGATTTTGATTAGTATTTAAAATTGTGCAAATATTCATAAATGTTTGATGTTTTTTTAACTCTAAATTTGTGAAGCCTATTCTTTAATTAAACTAAGTACATCTTGCATTAAATGGTCCAAAGTGGAGGTAGAGAAGACTACAGCCAAAACAAAATTTGCAATTGCAATACCCACATTTTACATTATAATTTTTGCAATTGAAATCCATAATTTGTAAGTTATAGATAGGTATAATGACATGTGGGTAGGTAGGTTTTGCCAATGAGTAGATGTTTTGCAAATAATTAAAATGGCATTACTGAAAAATGTATCTATTCTTTTGGTTAATTTCTGGAGTAGGAATTAGGTACAAGTTTAACCAATAAGATATATAAAGTTTGCCAAGAAATAGAAGTTTAACTAAGAAGAAATATAGGTTTAGCTAAAATATACAATTTAACCAAGAAAGAATATAAGTTTAATTAAGGGAAATAATTTTAATTAAGAAAATATACATGTTTTGCCAAAAGAGAGAAGTTTAGCTAGTAAGATATATAAGTTTAGTCAAGAAATATAAGTTTAACCAATAAGAAATATAGGTTTAACCAAGAGATAAAAGTTTAACCAAAAAATGTAATTTTAACAAGAAGAAATATAGGTTTAAAAGTTTAGCCAAAAAATAAGTTTAACCAAGAAGAAATATAGGTTTAGCCAAGTGATAGAAGTTTAGCCAATAAGAAATATAGGTTTAGACAAAAAATAGAAGTTAGCTAGTAAGATATGTAGGTTTAGCCAAGAAATAGAAGTTTAGTCAAGAAATATAAGTTTAACCAAGAAAAATATAGGTTTAGTCAAGAGATAGAAGTTTAGTCAAGAAAAAATATAAGTTTAGTGAAGAAATAAAAGTTAGCCAATAAAATATATAGGTTTAGCCAAGAGATAGAATTTTAGCCAAGAAAAACTATAAGTTTAGCCAAGAGGAGATAAGAGTTTTGCCAAGGTAAGTAAAGGATTAACTGTTAGGTAGTACGCAGGGCTAAGATTTAGGTCAGTAAAGTAGCTACGTCGGTGGGTAGTATGGAGGTCAGGGTTGGGAAAAAAATTGGCAATGAAAAAAAAATGGTCAAAGGTCAGCAGCCAAAAAAGATTGACTGTGGTAGAATATTGGTTAACGTAAGGTAAATAGGTGAATGAAAAAGAGGTGAATCATCCAGCCCATCCTATGGACAGAACGGCCATCTGGTGCAGTCATGGGGGCTGGTCCACTCTGGCCCTCTTGGGCCTGAGTTGCACCCCTTGTTTGATGCTTCATCCCCTCCTGGCTGTTGTCGGCAAAGTCATGAAATTTTATTAAATCAGGGTATGAAATACTGAGACTCAGCATGAAATGCATCAGGCTCGAGAACAGTACACATAGCAGCAGCAGTGATTGGTTGAAAGCGTTCAGGAAAAGAAAGGACAGGGCAAACTCAGTTTAGCACCAAATTTGCTGCTAAACTGAGTTTCATGCCCCGTCGAAGCCCAGTGTACTTTTTTTTCCTGTTTTTTGAAATCTCGTCCTCTATGTGACCAAACAGGGGGTTCCGGTGCCGTCTTTGCCTAACTTTACGGATAACTTTTTTGTCGCATAAAAGTTTTGAGAGGTTCATCAAGTTTCATCTGCTAGGCAAATTTTAGAACCTTCCATCAACTTGACCTTATAGAACCTAAAGGATTGAATGACCTAACCTTAGTAGGTTAGAAGCTTTTAAAACATTCTTCAAACTTGACTTCTTCAAACCTTTTGTGAAAAGCAGTTTCAGAACCTTTTGACAACTTGACCTACCTTCTAGAACATGAACTTTTACAATTCCTTAACATTCAAAATTAAGATATTTTCAAAAACCTCCATGAATTTTGTGAACGAGCGGTAGGGAAATCAAGGTGATACATGTAAGCCTATTTTGGTAAGAAATATGGGTGGCTTGTGAAGGTTGCATGATAACAAACCCACCAATAGATGATATTCATTTCCATGCATGCTTATGTAATCTCATCCATGTGTGGTACCCTTCATCATCCATACATGTTGATTCCATCAACATTGTGATTTTCATTCAAGGAATTCGATATCATCCATGTGATAAAATGCATAACATAAATTCATCCATGTATATTGGTACATTAGTGGTCCATATTTTTGGGGGGGACAGCAATTGTTGTTGCTGTCCTCAGCATATTGAAAACACAAGAAACATTGAAGAGCAATTCTTCCTGTCATCATAATATTGAAAACAAGAGGAGCCTTGAAGACCAATTGTTGATATCAATGTTGTCATCATCATATTGAAAACACAAAGAAAGGTGAAGAGCAATTTCTGACATTGAGCAATTTCTTGAGACAAAATCAAATATCTGCACTCCTCTTTTGTTCAAGATTGTTTTGTTCAAGAAGGCAGCAGCAGATTCAAAATAGTTTTGAGAAGCAGAACAAGGTTCCAGTAGATTTGTCAAAGATTCTGTGGAGACATAAGAGTACTTGATTCTGTTGCAAACTCCAAGTTTGGTTGGTTTTTTTTTCCATGCGGAAGTTTGGATGTGTAGAATGCTTACAATATTCATGCATGTTTTACAGTTGTGAAGAGGCAATGCCAATCTGCAATGCTCATTCTACAGATGCTAGAATTTTCCAATGTTGTTGCTGATGCTGCATTACAGTTTTGTTATGAATAGGAGTTACTTCAGCATTTCAGAATGCCCAAAAAACCAATGCTTGTATCCTTCTGGATATGGCATAGATACTGTCCTTGCAGCATCAAGCAACAAGTTGTGGCCACTGATGTAACCAGCCTCATCACTCCCTAGAAACAGCACTGCATTTGCGACATCCATGTCTGTCAGCGCTCGACCTGGAAGTAGTGACCGGTTTGTAAGGTACTCCTTTGTCTCCTTCAGAGACACCTGCATCCGCCTTGAATTCTATCCTACTGACAGTCAGGCCCAACATTGTAGAATAGGACAATCTTGTGGGTTTTCAAATTTGTCATTCTTGAAGGAAAACAAGTTTTTTGCTGCAGGAGTTTCTTGACACAAAGGGGATTAGCAGTGATGGATCAGTACCTCAAGCACCCTGGAGAACAGGGGTGTTGCTGTTGCATCTGGTGACACCATATTCACCCGAATTCCAAAGTCTCGAAGCTCCAGAGCTGTGGATTTCACCAGCCCTTCGAGTGCCGTCTTGCTTATACAGTAGGTATGTGGTCCAAAGCCAGCAAGCTTGCTAGCTGAGCTCCCAGTGCACACAATCACACCCCTCCTCATAGGCTTCATCACTCGGGCTGCATGCTTAAAGCCCAGAACAGTGCCCCGCAAGTTTACAGCTAGAGTTGCATCAAAGTCCTCCATCTGGAGCTTGTCAATGGCACCCAATGCACCCACAAAACCTGCATTGCTGAAGTAAATGTCGAGCTTGCCCTTGTGTGACATTGTCTGGTCAACCAGTGCAGCAACATCCTTCTCTTTGGTGACATCACACTTGAGGAAACAGGAGTTGGAGGTGCCAAGCTCATCTGACAGTTTCTGACCCCGGTCCTGGTCAATGTCGGCAATGACTACATGTGCACCATGGGACACAAACAGACGAGTGGTGGCCTCACCAATCCCACTTGCTCCTCCAGTAATCACCACAACTTTTCCTGCAAATCTGCACATCAAGATTGACATGCTTTTCCTCAAGGATAACAACAGGGACATGCACGCACACATATCAATTGAACAGAAACAGAAATCATGGCAAATGCATGAATGTCTCCTACTCAATAGATCAAATCTAACAATGTAAAGTGGGGCACAAAGTAAAGATTACTTAAGGATGATGACTATTTGTCTTCAGCATGTAAAATGTTCATAAGCTTGATAGTTCGGGAGATCCAGGAGTTGTGTCTTGCCTGCCTGTTTCTGATGCCTTCAAGGTTGAGTTGCAAAAGCCCTGAAGAAATGTTGATGGGTTTCTGACCTCAACAGATGGCCTGAGCTTCTCTAGAGATCTGTAACCAAGTTCACATTCTAAAGCATCAAAAGCTGATTAGTGTTTTGCCTTTACTTCTGTTTTATTTCCCAACTGGGATTGGACATCAGCCTGTGATTCTTGAGTTGGAAGCAAAAGATTGTAGACTAGTGTTGGGTGATTCTTTCTGTAATCATGTCACACAGAAACAATCTGACACTGATTTCCAAGGTTTACATGCACAGATCATGGCATGCTTATCAGTTTAGAGTTTTCCACTCAAGATATGAAACAACCCGCCTTCCTCCTCACATGAAAATGGTTCTGCAAGAAATCCAGGTTTTGTTCCAAGGCAAGTCCAGCTATAAACTGGACTCTATGCCAAGACAGAGGTATGGCTGCTCAGACAATACCTTTGTGCGAACAAATCCTCCATCACTATTTCCCCAAGAATTAGAAATTCCATGAGGAAAGCAGATGGGATTCAGGAGCATTTATATGCAGTCTTTTATTCTCAGAACTTGCACATGATCTAAGAGAACACATCTCTTGGTAAAGAAAGACCTGCACATGTTGGATGATATGCACTTTCAAGTCAGAGAAACTGAAAGTGCAGGATAATTAGTTAGGATGGTAGCTTGCTGCAATTTGTTGCATCAAAGAAGAAAATCTGCCTGTCACCACAGACTTCGATGCAGCCGAATTATGAAGCTGTCTGTCTCTACCCTAGCGTTGAAGACTCCATTCTTCCAATGTTGTGAGCTTCCCATACCAGCACATATGTTTGTACTTGGTTGGCTTGCTCCTACCCCACCAACACCTCAACACCTAGAATTGATTCTTTAGGGACATCTACTCAACACCTTGAAATTCCAAGTTCCAGTAGAAGTGTCTGCAGAACCCTTGAAAGCTTCTTGACCTGTGGTGCACAAATGTGCTTCTTATTTCAGCACTGATTTTCCAGCTGCATTTGTATTGATGCATTTTGAAAGTGGTGGAGCTACCATGAGTGTTAGAAGGTACATGGCAACCCCATCACTGACCAGACTGTAGAGCAGCTCTCTCAGGGTCCTCAAATGGTTCTAGGGGAGTGTTCTCCTGATGATGCATTCTCAGATCCATTCAAACAAGAAGAGAAAAAGATATGAAACACACACAAATATGCTGAAGATTTCTTCTTGAAGGACGAGAGACCAAGAAGGCGGGGAAAAAAAAAGGAGAGGCTACCTCCAACAATTCACCAAGTGTGTGTGTGTGTGGAAGAATCCAACATGCTGCTGAGGAAGCAGAAAGAACCTACCTCCAACACCGTCTGGAATTCAACATGCTGCTGTGAATGTGACCCTCAGAACTCGCTTAGAAAGGTGCTGAAAACGAGCGGGAATCGGCGCCGTTGAAGAGTGTGTAGGAGGGGGCAGAGCATGAAGCGCATGGCATCAGCGCGACGGATCAATGGCGCTTCTCGAGAGCTCTGCAGGCCATCCAGCTAACTGCTCAAAATGAAGCCAAGCTGCAGGTTGATGCCGCCTCATTCTAAAGCTGATCTATTCAAGAATGTAATGGAAATTTTCTGCTGCACAGTGAAGAGAGCCGTCTCTTCTTCTGCCCGAGTTCTTCGTGCCCTACCTGTGTGTTCGGTGCAGAGTCTGTTTTAGGTATTTGGATTCCTATGAGCTTGATTTTGATGTTATGCAAAAGCAGCAGCGGTAAAATTTGGTTTGCTCTACCTTTGCAAAACGGTCGCCTTTGCAATAATACTCCAGTCCAGCTACAGTTGTTCGCCTCTTCGGCATATGGAACTCCACTTGGTCACTGCATTCCTGTTTTGACAGGGCTCTGGACATTGTCAGATGTCATTGGTCTACATGAATTCGTAATGCAAAATGTCTCTTTCCATCGAAAGCGTAAATTCAACCATTCTATTCTCTGCTTCTTCAATAGAGTTTTCGGGTATAGTAGTGTAAAGGGAGATAGAATTGCAGAAAAAAGGGAAGTGGGGAGGGGAAGAGTAGGTAGTTTTTCTTTGCAGTCATTGTTTTTGCCAAGATGCCTCTTCAGTGCTACTTACCCAATGTCATTACTGAGACTTTCCTGTTGCTTCTGGAAATCTGAAACTTGGCCTCAGAAGGGTGATGATGTTCTGACACTTTGTGAGCAACTCTTATATTATTATAAGGTTATGACGGGACTGATTGTCGTGTTATCATCATCAAAGTGCTGTTGTCTAGATTTCTGTGTAATCAATCTCTTGGAGATGAAGCTTACCCTCAGAATCTTGTAGCAGTTTGAATGAGGATACTATTGACATTTTTTTATTAGTGCTAGCCATGACCAAGTCTTCCTGTTGGCTCTGGAAACGTGACAAAAATCGGTAAGAGGAAAAAAAATCTCAGTTTTGTGCCTGACATTTGAGCATATCACTAGATACGCATGTGCATCCACTGTTGAAGTCAGTGGGGAATAAATAATGGCAGCCAACCATCAATGTCATTCATGATGAAAGTGACATTCACTAGGTTATGATTGCACTCTTTCTTGTCATGTTTTGTTTTGGTTTTGCTGGAACTCACATAATGGTTGTTAGTCTTCAAAGTATCATCGTGGAATTTTTTTCTCTGCAATCCTATAGAGAAGTTCCTCTAGCACTTGTCTTGGCATGTCCAGAAATGAGGGCATGGATTGTAACTGGATCCATCCAGGTCTGTTTAATCTTTCCCTCAAAAGATTACACTCTTGATCTTCTCCGTTTTTTCTTCCTCTTTTCTTGTTCAGTGTTTTTCTTTTCCTTCTCTCTCTCTTTTGATGTTCCTCTTGTTTGTTCTTCTACTAAGCCTCTGGTTGTCTTATTCTGTTAGCAAACTGTTTTTTTCTAATGTGAGGAACACAATCAACAGGATCACCATTGCAATGAGACACAGAAGTGCATATATGTTGCATTCTAGCAATCAATTGCTCCAGGTGATTGATTCTTCAACAGGCATCCTTTTCTCTGACAATTCATTTGATACAAGTGTGGAAGAGACAGTGAACAACTCCTTAGGGTTCAAGGCTTTTCCTAGTGTGGGTAAGATGATGAACAGGATTTCCATTGCAATGGGACACAGTAGTGCATACAGGTTCCATTCTAGCAACCAATTGCTCCAGGTGTTGATTCCTCAACACAGATCCTTCTCTTGCAAAAGCAGTTGACACTACCATGGAAGAGACAGTGAACAACTCCTTAAGGTTCAAGGTCATTCGCCAGCACTCTACTGCTTTGTAATGCTCATGTTTTCAGTTCCGGGCAGTAAGACGCCTGCATATTCCAGGATGGTGGACCATGAGGCCCTTGCTCAAGCTCCCTGACTCCAACAATGTATCCTTACAGAATAGTACAATTTTTTTTCATTGCTAAGACTTGGGCGACAAAATGTGGTGAGTAACTGACCTTGTATGCATTAGTTAGTACTGCTGCTTGAATCACCAGAGTGGACCTTCCTGACCTTGGTTTTCTTTTCTCTTGTTTAGATGCAGATGCAATTTTGGAGACTAGACAGAAAGAAATGCAGATAGTGGATTGCACACTTATGTTCTCTGGATGATGAGCATGTGATTTGCACTTTGAATGAGGGGAAAACCTCTCTCAAAAAAGAGGGTTGCTCTTGGAGGCACAGCAAGAATGTCGTCTTATTGCATGTTCATTTAGTTCAAGTAGTGTACTATCTTAGATAATCATTTCATGAACTGCCAATGCAGTAACAGAGGTGCTATTGGGATTTTTTCCAGCATTTGTTCTTACTTATATACCATGTTTGCATCTGAGTGTTGAGAATGTTGGAGACCAGCAATGGCTTGAGCTTTGATGTCCTATAGATGTTCAAACTGCAGTGTAAGAATCTCAATTGCACATGAACCTCAATTGTTGCAACACAAAAATTATGGTGATTCTGGCAAGTAGATCTGAAATTGAGATGCTCATTGGGGGAGGATGCTTGTCATAGTCAAAAAGTTCAACATTACACCTCCACCATTGTCCACCATTGCTAGAACTTCTAGTCCCAAGACTTATGGTCAATTTGTGGTGCAAGTTGTTTGCTAGATGTGAAGAGACATACAGACAAACACCATGTTGATAAGTTCCATTTCTTCCACACAAGCCTGTGCAAATCTGCTACTCTATTTAGATACAAAAACTGGGATCTAATCTACTCCACCTCTCAACCCAAAATTCAACTGTGGACACAGATTCCATACACCATAAGACCAAATACACAAAGGTTGTATGTAGTATGTATACAACCTTGAAGTCCAACTCTGTTCTGAAAATCTCTGCAAGAAGACAAAATCAAAATGGGCAAAAATGCAATTTCAATGTAATTCCATCTTTGGATACAAATTCACAAAATCTGTCCAAGTTTAACATGGATGCACGGAATAGGTTGGTCAACTACCCTCCCCTTCTATTGGCATTGATACCTTGTGGCACACACCCTCCTCTTCGCTTCACCTCATGTTTCTGTGCACACACCTTTTGTTTTTATGTCTCTGTCTTCGTCTCTCCTTGTGAGCGTGTCTCTCTCTCACGCTCTCTGTTTACAAACCGTCACATTATGAGGGAGAGACAAACAATGATGCATTGCCCGCTAACCAACCTCTGCAACCAAAATTCAATATCCCAAGTTTTTTCTTTCCCTGAAGTTCAAAATGGAATGGGTTTCCTGCGTACTAGGTGGCCTCAATACCTAGTTTGCAAGTGCCAAGAAATGAGGCCATGAACAAACATCGCATGTGGCAAGAAGATGATCAAATCCAAATCAAGATTCTTGTAAAAACCTTAAACACAAAACATTTTCCTATTCCTTTTCCTTTCCATTTTTTCCTTCTCGTTGTTGTTTTCTTTTTCAATATAGTTTTTGCATGTTTTACATTAAATTAAGTGAGTAAAGCTTCATGCTCCTTTTCTGAGCGTTCCTGGATAATCAATTGTGAATCCTTTCCATTTTTTTCCTTCTTGTTGTGTTCTCTTTCCATATCACATCTTTTACATCAAAATTAGGTGAGTAAAGCTTCATGTTCTCTTTCCATGTGTTCTTGGTTAATCACTTGTGAATTCTTTCCTTGTGTTCTTGGTTAATCACTTGTGAATTCTTTCCTTGTGTTCTTGGTTAATCACTTGTGAATTCTTTCCTTTTCCTTTCCATTTTTTCCTTCTTCTTGTTATGTTCCCTTTTGATATGTTCTACATCAATTTGGTGAGTAAAGCTTTGTGTTCCTTTCCCCAATGTTTTGGTTAATGGCTTATGTATTCAAGCCTTTTCCTTTCCATTCTTTCCTTCTTGTTGTGCTCCCTTGTAATATTGTTTCCCCATATCTTACATCACACCAAGCTAGGTGCATAGAGCTTTGCATTCATTTCTCAAGTACTCTTGGTTCATGACAATAAATGTGGTGATCACCTTGAATCAACTTTCAATCAATCAAAGTTTTTCCTCATAATTTGTTGGTGTTGAAAAGCAAGGGTACATATGTAGACATTGAGGAGCATGTGAATTCTTGAGGGGTTTCAAATTATACCACTCATAACGCCGAACTAGATCAATGTCTATAGACCAAGTTATAATTGTACCCAACATTGTGTACAGATTTATGGTCTATAGGTTAAAATTTGTATTCCCTGTTCTTGCATGTTCTAGTAATTTTTTTGGTGGTTGTTGGGAATTATAACTTTTTTTTCATTTTGCATTAGTTGACTTTTGTTTATATGACAGTACAAAGTTCTTGCATGTTCTCTTTTCAAGTGATTTGTTTCATTTTCTTCTGAAACTTGAAATATTGATCAATATAATTTTCCCATGTCTTCTAAAATATAATGTTTAGTGTTGTAATGCGCAATCTAGGGTCAACATTTTTATTTCTCATTATTTGAAAATATGTTGGGATGGGGAAGTGACAATGACATCCAAAACTACATATATGGCATCACAATATCATGAGGGAGAAAAATCTTGCGAAATTCCACCATTCAAATCCAACACATTTCAAAGTATGAAACAATATTTTTCATTTGTGAATCGTTGAACTTGAAACAATTGTAGAATCATGTTTCTTGTAAGCAATTATATCCATTAATTTCTTCAAATGAATTAGGAAAACATTTCCCCAAAAAAATTGATTTTGGTCAATTGAACACACATCCTTCAAACATTTTGCTCAAGTAATTTACAATTAACTTGTACAGCAAAATCATATGATATATTGACTTAAATAGATGATGAGGTTTGATGTATGTGGTGGTGAAAAGGTGATGAACACCCAAGAGATCAACACACAACCCACAACGGCCCCAATATCAGTGCAGATGTGTGGGAGAATTTGAGAGAAATATTTGCAGATTTGGATGCTCTAAATGATAGGTGACTTTCATCATTTCTCCCCCAATCAATTTTATATGCCAAGGTGCTTAAATTTAAGCTTTGGGGTCTCATTTATATTCATGGTTTCATATGTTAGGCTTGCCAAATTTCAGATTAGTTTCACATTTTGCTTACACATTGAGATCCACAATATTGTGGATGTTTGATTTGGAAGCCACTTGAATCATGAATTCAAATAGAAACTAAGTGCACAATATTTGTAAGGTAATGGGCTTAACATAAATGTGTTGGTGTTTGTGATCCAATTCTAGTTTTTTAATGTTTGTGTGGTTTGATGTGTTTATGTTGATGAATTTGTCAACAGTGAGAACAAAGTTCTATTGAAGAAACCAATCATGCATTTGCGTCGTCTCCTTCAAATCCACTCAAACCTTTGTATCCATCAAAATCTTACAAATGGTTTATTTTATTTCATTTATGTAGTAATTGGGTGAAATTAAAATTTTGTAAGGTGACATCTATTTTTTTGGAGCATGACCTATAGAATGAACTTTGGTGTGTTTATGTGGTTGGAAAGACCATATTCAAGTTGACAATGTTCTCACCTTAATCAAAATCATAAGGGTTGGAGGAATTAGATTTGGATAAAGTTCACTTAGGTGTGTTGTACGAACGTGAATGGTATTTGCGGAAACTTCAAGCACTTGAGGTACTGTGATTTCTTTTTATTATTGAAATCATCAAATTGATCAAAACTCTTCATATTTTCTCAGAATTGATAAGGTTATCTTTTCTGTTGAACCTTAATTTGACTATTCATAAGTTTTTCCAACAGTCAATTCGAATGCTTGAACATGGAATTCAAGTAAACTATAATTCAGGGCACAGAAATGTCATACTCTGAACTTGAATCTACAGATTAAAAGTAAGTGGAAGCCAAATTCTACTCAATTTCATCAATGCAAAGTTTGCTTGTGAAAGTTGGATCCATTTTATTGGTGGTCCTGTTAATAATGATAGAGAAAATTAATGGCAGGCAACATTGGGCCCACCTCCATCATGTGACAATTTGACAGTTGAAGGTGCTGGGCAAGATGTATCTACAAGTTCAACATTTTCTCAAACTGTCCGAAGCATTCTATATGAAGACAATAATGATTTCAAGTTGATTGGTTCAAGATGGCAATAAAATTATCAACAAAATCAACAACATGCCTGGGTTCATTATATGCAGGCAATTAGTAGTATAGTTACAAGACCTTGATTGAAAAAAAATCATTCTAATTCCAATAAACATGACAGCTACCCTTGCAACTCATATTTATTGCATCAAAAAGTATTAAACATATATTCTTTAGCAAGACCATTAAAAGATGATTATTTAAATCTTCACACCTTTGATCTCAAATATTGATTGTTTTCAGGATGATTATAGATCTAGATTCCATTTCGTATAATATCTGCCATTTAGTTTAGCAAATACTGGAAGAATCTGCCCAAATATAGGTGGTTTTTGCTTTGCTATCCCTGCCAATCTGTGAAGCAAGCCACACAAACAAAGTCACTAATGGACAGCCCAAGGGAAAAAGAGGCACAGAGAAACACAGAAAAGACTCTAATCAACTAGACACTCAAGGCCATATCAGACAATGAATAATACCTAAAGATCAGCCTTACAGAGTTCACCAGATTCTCAACCTGTAAAAGTCCCTTCAGTAGCAGTCTATTCTCTTAAAAATGAGATCCACACAGTTGAAACAGTGAAGAAGCCCATAACTTACATACCTGTTTACAAGTACAATGGCAGCAAGATCAGGAAGGGCTGAGGATTCTGGTGCCCATAGTTGATTGAGCAGAAGCCCTAGGTTTCTACTAGCTTCTTGTCCCAAAACAAATGCATCCAACAATGGGGGTCCACCAGCTATCCATGCAATGTTGAATCCCTTTTGCAACACCTGAGAATTCAGGAGACTCATGAAGAAACTGAGGAAATGAGATTCAAGCCATTTTGTACTATCCATCACCATTGAATGCTGCAATTAACAGAATGCCTAACTCACAATCAGAATTTTTTTGATTTGGTGGAGGTCAAGATGATCCATTGGCATCAGGTGTGAAGAGCAAGTCTGTAGTCTCAAACAAACTTCACCACCAGCAACCTTACCGCATCACTTCCATGCTGTTATTTGAGTCCCCAAAAGCATTACCTGGGTTACTGTCTACTAAACAACAGGTGAAAATGTACCATAGATAGATGTAGAAACTACCTCTATCAGTAACTCATGAGTGAGGATCATATAACTTGGTGATGAACAAGGATGACACCCCGTGATATGTACATAAGACAAAGGCAACTGACACTAACTAATATTTAACTAGTACAGAGGTTCTAGAACATTCATCACCCTAATGAATGATAAATAGAACCCTAGCTCATTGGATTGATCAAGCGAGCCTGAAAGGCCACTGACCCTGAAGAATGAAAGAAGATTGCATGGAAAGCAGTTGAGATGGGGGGCAGGATGATTCCTAACAAAGGATATTTCAGAAGTAGTACTTCACATTATCAAGAAATATGTTCTGTACTCAAATGGACAAAATCAGTGACAGAGAGAGAAAGTCATAAAATGCAGAAGACTTTAGGCAGAAGATCCCAGAACCAAGTTCGGAAGATGTTTGGAGAGAGAGTTTTATGCATATACATACAGCAAAGAAGCAGTCCAGCAATTAAAACATGCAAAATACCGCATTAAGGGCTGCTACATATGATTCCAAGCAAGCTGACTAAGAAGTGTTCAATAGCAGAAGAATTATGACACAACTCAAAAACCTACAGAAGTGGGAGAAGTGTTCACTGAATACCTGAAAAGAAGCAGGGTAAACAGTACATTTGAAGCAGATCATCCAATTCCCACATCAACCAGCTGCTTCTCCACCTGACCAATATGTATGCCCTGTGCTCACCCAAAGATTCATGAGAAAGAGATAATTTGGCCACAAACTTGTCCATGTGCTATTACTATGGTACATCATGAGCAGACAGCCCACACCAAAAACCCCTAAATCCTCCACAAATTTCTGAACAATCTGCAGATCCTTCATACAAACAACCACTCCATGTTGTGAGCTGCAGAAAAACTTGCTGGAACTGCAAACCTGGTTCTGATACATGATGACAACACCACATGAAGGACTAGGTGAAACAAGGCAAACAAGAGATTGACCAACCTAAATGAAACTATGAGTTTCTAAAAAAGCTCAGGTTACTAAGCAACATACCTGATAAGCAACTTGTTCAAGAGTGGTACAGAAGATGTTGCTCCCAATGGTTATTTGCCATCAAAGAACTGCAGGTGTAGTATCCTGCAGTAAAGCAAGTAGCACTGGAATGATGATCAAGATATGCTCTGCATGCCACTATACACTAATTTCTTTTACCATCCTGCAACACCAAATTGCTCCAGATGAGTCTAAAACCTCCACCATATTGTAGTACTCCACATCAAAAGTTCTGAACAATTAGGTCAGCAGGGCTGAGGAGAGAGCCCAACATTGCTTCTTAAAATCCCCAAGTTCAACAAAACCCCAAAAACAAATTTGGGGTAAGCTGGCAGGAGATGTTCAGGAATAAGCAAATATCAGAAAATAGATTTGTCCCCCTTCTTGCTGGCAACTCTTGCCTGATATTCCATCTACCAAAAGGGCAGAGTGAAATCAGAACCATTGGTCATGTAAGGTCAGGTACAGGTGCTTTGTACAGGTCTCAGCATCTTTTGCTGGTCAGCAAAAGAAGCAAGAAAGATTGTCAAATTGCTTTCTAGCATAGCAAATTCATCAAAGAAACAGTGTCACAAATTTATTACAGCAATTCTCGTCATCAAATCACCCGGTCAATAAAACTGTCATGCCTGCTGGTGCTCTCTGAATTCCAACTTGTCTATCTCCTTCATGACCTGAGCCTTGTCTTGATCAAATTGGGTGTCCTCTTTGTCTGTCTTAAATTCACTAAAGAATCGGAGCAGCTTGGTGCGATTCGCAAGCAGGATGCTTACAATTTCTAGCGGTTTGCTCTCATTTGCCACAAAAACCTTGAACACATGGAATGCGTCTATTTGGATGCTTTTGCTGGGCTCCTTCATGAGATTCATGAGAATGCACATGTTGTCCTTGGAATTGACATAGCGCATCATCACATTCACGTTGGAACGATCCAGCAATACATCTCCTAGCAGTTTCACCATCTGTCGCCTGGTGATGTAGTTGGGAGATTTCAAAAGCTTGGAATTGTACTCCCTGAAAAACCAGTCGTAGTTCATGCTGAGGTACTCCGCAACAGTCGACTTATGTCTCGTTAGAAGCTCCTTAAACGTGGCTGCAGCATCGGCCGCGACTTCGAAATTGGGAAGCTCTATGTATCTGAAGAACTTGGGCAAGTTATCAGATTCCAACACATATCGAGCGATGCTCTGGTGCCGGATGCACTCACGGAGCATGGTGCCATAGTGCAACGCCATCTCTAGATTCTCATAGCCGGCAACAAGGAGATCAAGAATATCTAGATTCTTCGCCAGGTATTCGGAAGCAAGTATTTTGGAGTGCACTTGCTGACGCTGCAGATTTGCCACCACCTGAGTACTGTCCTTGCGCGCTTCCAAATCGAGCTTCGGCAAACACTGGATCAGCAAGCGCATGGTATTCTCCCGGAACATCTCTTGTGTAAGCTGTGCACACGCCTCGGGATTCGGCTCTGCTGAATCCAATCCATACAAGACGAGCTTCATTTCTCTGATATTCCTCGACAACTCCGCCATCTTCTCCTCCTCTCTCTTCGGATCCCGCCCCCCGACATTCACAGATCCCAAAAGCTCTCGTGTTGCACGGACCAGCTCCACGGTTGTCCGCTTCTTCTTCTCAAACAACCCCTTCATCTCTCCCCAACCAAAAACTCAACCCCCTCCCTCGTTTTCTTTCTCAAATCCACCCAAACCCAACTCTTTATAGTGCTCCTCTCATCCGTCACCACCACCACGACCACCACAAACATGCAACAAAACTCCCCCTTCCCCCTTTCCTTCATGCAAGAAGAAGAAGATGATGATGATGATGTAGCATGCGTGTTCTTGTCCGACCTTGCTACACACATAAAACTCCGCCTCGTTTTCTACTTGCTTCAAAGCGATCACAAACGGATCGATCGGAACGACCCACACAAAATCAAACAACAAACAAGAGGCGTGCTGCTGATTAAACACCCTTGTGTGTGTGGGGCGTGCAAACCCTAGCGTGGTCACGCAACGTATCCCTTGGAGCTTCCTTGTTTCGTTGGCAACGTACGCGCACAATACACCCGTTCATCCGTTTCCAACTCTCGAGGACGCTATAAAATCCCCATCTCTTCGGTATCCATTTGCAGATCTTTTTCGCTGGAAAAAAATCTTTGTAGATACAAATCGGCCGAGATTTTCCAGCCATTCCGGGGGTTTCGTGATTCGGTCGGATTTGTAGATACTTCACATTCTACCGCTGAAAATATTCTTATTTTCTTTTTCTTTTTTCTGGTTTGCATTGGATTCCTCCGTGAGGATGGAGTAGACGTGATTTCCGGATTCGGCGTGCATCTTCTTCTTCTTCTTCAACCCGCGCATGCATCGCTTCTGATGGAGACAATCATTTCAGACTCTTGATCGAAGCTAAAAACAGAAATGGGTATGTACACACTACACACTACTGCCGATAAAAAAGAGCTCAAAGTTTTATGTGTTTTTGTGTTTTGTTTTCGCTGCTAGAAATCATCGAAGATAACCATCAAGACGATCTGAGCTCCAAGTTTTTGTGTTTCTTTTTCTTTTCGCTGTTAGAAATCACTGAAGACAATTAACAAGTCGATCTTCGTCTGTTCGAGGAGAAGATTCATTGCCACCTTGCAAACGGTTGTGGTTGCAAATTTCACTGAATGCAGTTGTCCCTGTGTGTCTTTCACTGTGGTGAGACACACACACACAGTTTCCAGACATGACGCTTGTCGGTCATTTCATCTTTAGGAAACAGAGACAGAGATAAGTCTTTGAAGTGTGGTAATGGCTTTCATGTGCTTTGAAGGTTGTTTTGGTCATCAACAAAGATGATGTATGCATGCATTTTCACACAGGATTTCATCATAGATGGTAAGAGAAAACCTCCATGCTGATTCTCCTCAATCCTTAAGACCCAGATCCTAAAGCCTGATTTCCCCATCTTTCAATAGGAACAATGAGGAGATCTTGTTTGCTGTTTACATGGTTGCAGAGGATACTGAGGAGCTTTATGATGATCTCTATGAGGATTTTGGTGGAGGCAAGCAGTTCCTCAAGACTTCCTTGCAAGAGGTAACAATCTTTGTTGTTCCGCTTGATGAGCACCATTGAAGTATTAAGTGAGAGTGTATCCACTGACCAAGTGACTCCCAATACCTGCAGCCCTAGTGTCTCCTTGTTGTTGCAGGTGCAAATGTTTTAACCCACCTGGTTGGAGCAATCGGGCATGTTGCCCTGATATCTCTGGCAATAAAGATAATGTCCACAGCATTTGTTTGCTGGGTCAATTGTTGGTAACTCTTGAAGCATTTTAGTGCAGAGCAAGCTATTTATGTCATACTTGGAAGGCTTTCAAATCAAGCTTCTCACAACTTAGGGATGGAGCACATGCAGATTGAAGAGCGTCTTGAGTCTTTTAAGAGGCAGGAACAAGAACTCAAGGACAAGGTGGATGTTTTGCAGAAAGAGGTGTGATTTTATCTGCCCATCTCTGAAAGTGCACAGGGCTTCTCATTTATGGTAGTCATACACAAGAAATTGTCCAGTTATTGACACACAAAATAGCTCCTGTGTCTAGTGCCATCTTCATTGGTGATTTGGTAATGCCATTTCAGGTTTTGCCTCAATTGCATCCAGATGTTTCAATGTGGTAAGGAGAATTGCAAAGAGTGCAAAATAGTGAGACTTGGCTATTTGTCAAGCAGAAGGAGGTATTGCAGCGGGACAAGTCAGTGCTGATCCGCAACATCTCATGCTTGTTTAAGGTATGGGTCTGATTCTCTGAGAAAAACATCCTATTGTGCAGATTGTTGAGTCTTTGCACACTGTTACAACTTCATAAATCAGATTCTTCTACACAGTTCTCTTCTAACCTTGAACATTAGCTGTAATTGTAAGCTCTAATTTGTAGCTACCTGAACTTGCAAAGATTTTTTAGTTTTGTGAGGTACAAAAGTATTCAAGTTGATCTTTGGTTTGGCAGAAAATCATCATAGCCAAAGAGGAATGAGAATTGCCTGAACTGCTTCCAGGTCTAGGTGACTATGGAGGATGATGAGAGATGGTTTTCTGAGTAACAGCTGCATTTTAGTGATTAGATGTATGAACTCATATGTTTTTGGGTCACTGTTCTTGGATGAGGGGACACACAGACAGCACAAATGGAGATAGCAAGAAAAGACAAACAAATCAGAGAGCTTCATGATGAGTATGCCTTCCTATCTGTTGCACTAAATCCACCACTTGGCAGTTGATTGCTGCTGATGGGTGGAATGTTTTTACCATCTATAGCCTCCTATTCATAGCCCAAATCCACTGCTAGGAGAGCAACTGTTATTTGCCTATGACAGCCATTAGTTGATGGATAGAAATCTTTTACCAATTTTCACAACCCTGTAGGGAGTCCAGATGAAGAGCACTGTTGATTTCACTGTCTATCACTGCCTGTAGAGTCTTATTCACTGTTCATTTGGAATGTAACATCCTTTTTGTTCAAGATTGAAATGGTTCTTATTACCAAACCTTCATTGTATATTGTTGAGATTGAGATTGGCACCAAATAGAGCTAGTAGTTAGTTGCTTCAATCTCTTGAAAGTGTAAGGTAAATGTTCACATGGAGGAGTTTAAGCCTATTTTCTTCTCACATCAGGCAGATATAAGGCAAAATCAATATCTGAGGATGATTCAATGTGCTAAATGAGATGTGTGATTTTGAAGACCAAACTTTAGTGTTTAACCTTAGTTGATTTGGCAGACTGGTGGTGGTTATACTTTGTGAGGTGTATCCAATTCTTTTTCAGCCAAAAGCTGTACCTACTCGTATTTTGTGCCTGTGACACCCAAGGCAGCTGATATGTGTGTCTGTGTTACATGGCAGGAACATACGGCTGAAATTAGCAGGTCCTCATCCCAACTCAAGCTCCAACAAAAATGGTAGAGAGGGGGTGCCATGTGTTGCAACCACTGTTGATGACAGAAGAGATCTTCAGAGGAAGGCAGAAACATCACATGAACAGAACAAACAAACCACGAATTCATCACTGCTGGAAGTATCAGCTAGTCATCAAACTCCTCATAGAAGACAAGAACATGCAGAAGAGTCCAATCATTGGAAGGAAGGCAAATTGCAAGGTCAGAATCTTCCCATGCCACAGTCTGGTAGGTCTAGGTCAAATCATACATCTCAGTGCTGTGATGATGGTAAGACAACACACAAGAGTTTGAGCAGGGTCTCTGACCATCATAGTGAAAGAAACCGCAACATGAGGCTTGAAGCAATTAAAGAGAGAAGTTCAAAAGGTTCAGTACATCCAAGAGTTCCTAACACTGATCGTGTTGAGAAGTTAGCACAAGAGGACCAGAGATTGTCAAAGCGAAGAAGGTAATCTAACAATGGATCTTCTTCCTGCAATGGATATTTTTAAAGTATCCATACCACCTGGTTATGATTTTCCACCTCTCAAGACCATTAAAACATTGGCACAGTAAAGTTCGATGCCTATTTCCAATTGCCCGTCTCCTGTTCAGTAGTCCATCAGTGAGTTTTTTATTTCCTTGAAGTATCCATCCACACTCACTTTTCTCTTTCTATTTGGATTCAAACTTCTACAGCTACTTTTTAAGGCCTCATATTTCTCCTTTATATAGCCCCAAGGTGAATGAGAATATGCGAACCTTTTGATGAATGAAATAATGGGGTCTCAATTGACAAGTTTATGCAGTTTAATGCCTTTGGATCTAATTTCCTTCGCATTTCTTGTCATTATCTCTTGCCTTGTGGGGTTTCTAGTTTCTATGTACTATCAGAACTTTTCCTTTTAAAATAGATTCATCCTTTTGAAAGACCAAACTGATTAGTTATGGTTGCCCCAAAGTTGATTGGACCATAAATTGATATGTCAAAGTTCCCTAAAGCATTGCAACTCCAAAAACATCTGAGTGAACCAATGACTGTCCTAGTGTGGCTGAGTGTGTATATCCTCAATGGCTCTTTCCTAAATTTGCCATCTTTGCTGCTAGTATTGAGAGCTCCCATAGGTTCTTGTTGATGTTCCTTGTGTCTCTTTCTCTAGTCTAGGCTTCTTCTCCCTCAGTCCTCTTTTATGTCAATGAGCCTTTGCTTCATCTCTAGATCTCTCTCTTTATAGTGGAACTAGCCCCCCAGGAGCAAATAATTCTCTGCAGTTGAAGGAAAACTTTGCACACAAATTTTCCTCTGTGTAGAAGATCACTGGAAAAAAACAGAAATCCTATTGAAGTCACACATCTGCTAGTTGCTAGCTTCTTACAAGCAAGCAGTTTCATCTACAGCTGATAAATGTTGTTGCAAGGGAAAATAACAAGCAATTGGGAGGCATCTGTCATGCAATCATCTACCTTCATAAGCCTAAGACCTCCAAAGGTTGGAAAGAGCTGAAGGAATTACTCCCCAATCGCAGTCTTAATCTTGTTCTCTCAAGGCAGGTATTGTATCAAAATGACTAAATTCAGGCTAAGAACTTGGGGAAAATGAGAGGGATATCAAAACCTAAACATCATGCATTTTCATATAGCAATGCAGTGTTGACGAAAGCTGGCTATACCTCTACACTCTCTATGCCTTCAGGTTGACAAACTCAGCTGGCACCACACAGATCATAGGCACCTCAAGGTCTGAACCCAAGGTTCTTGCATAGTGAGTGTGGCAAGCCAATGAAGGAATCAACGGGTACTACTGAACTTTTATTGGTGGGTTAAATCAATATTGCTGTTCTTGTGGCACAATTCACCCTCCCAAGTTTTTGTAAATGGGAGGACATGACAGAGTCCAAGTTGCCAAATTGGATTTGTGTGGCCTGCTCCATTGGTTACACTTTCCTCAAAGCTTGAGCTCTGCTAGCATGAATGACCTTCATCTTCCTGCAATGCTTCCTGGAAGATCTGATTTGCCTGTTACAGAATAGCAGGATTGACTTGCCCTGTCTCGACACAATCTGGTTGTACACCCAGTACAGGGAACTAATGCTTGATTATATGTCCCCATTTAGTAAATAGAACCACCTGTACCTGTCCATTGGACTGAGATTTCCTTGGTTCTTGAGCAGATAGAATGCTGTGATCAGAGAGTGAACAAGGGGTGCTTATAACCTTGTCAATAGTATCATGTTCACTGATCAATTGCAACCTGTGGTGCTCATTAGTGGTGGTGATGAATGGGTTGGTGATCCATATTGTTGTCTTTTTACCTCCCAGCTAATCATGGAACCATCCACAAAATCATAATACCAGCCATGAAGTCTCAGTTTTCCTTGCTTGACTCGATCCTCGATCCATGAAAATGTCAACAGATTTGCCAGAGACGCGTTTATGGATTCCTGTGCATACAGAATTTGTTACATTGAGTACAACACCTTTCTCTGTCTAGCTCTGAGCTTAGATATTGAAGTGCCAAATTTGAAGGAGAAAGACAATTAGGAAGAAGAGACTTTACCTGCTCACAGAAGCGGCATTGATCTGTGATTGGTTTGCCAGCCATAAGCTTCAGAGTACGCTCCCTTGCTGACATTCCAATCTTCATCCAGCTACCAATGAAGTCACTGCAATGACAGCATGAGTGCAAAACCATGTTAATGTTGAAACACCCATAGCTTTATAACATTTGTCAATGGCAAAACAAACCTGCAGAATTACAAGAGCAATTTGACTTATTTCAAATTCAAAATTGTACTGTGCATCTGCAGTGGGAAGGACAATGCCTAAGTAATGATGTTTCTGTTTAGACAGATTTTTGCATCATTCTCAACCTCCTCTGTTTTGCAAAAACTCTGCCTTACAGTCCAGGATATGTGGGCTAAAACACCATTGACGGTGGTTAACTTCAGGCTATGATTTATATGAAGAAACCTGTCCTGACAATGAGGGTTTCCTATCAAACCTGCCCCTCCAAAGCCACAGTGGCCATGAGCTTGTAGTTAATGGCCAGTATTAAGTTTTCCAGCTCCTGAAGTTCTTGATTCTATTCGGCTCTTCCCCATGGTGTACAGGGCTGTAGCTGTTGCTTTCTTATCATGATTTGTTGCAATCACAGCAATTATGGAGTACAGTTCAATGGTGGAAACGTCTGATTATACTGCTGACAAAGGTGAGACCAAAACCACCTGGACCTTGGACTTGGCAACTGGATTAGAAAAGACCCAATAAATCTCAGTTTTTTCATGCCATGCACACATTAAAGAAAAACAAGCACCTGTTGAAATCAGAACGAGTCATGAGAGCTCGAATGCCTCCACAGTGTCTGTGTCCCAGGACAATAATATGTTCCACCTAACATCCATTCATTCAAGACATTCCTTGTTGGGTCAATAAAACAGAAGAGCACTATCACTGATGCCAGCATTAAGTTACACAATGCACCAGGCTAAAAGATGTGGCAAAGTGTTCAGAAAGTGACACCTGAAGGCCCATAACAGCAAACTCCAGGGCTGCACTCGTTCCATGGTAAGTACCCTGCAGACCCAAAACACAAAAAACTGAGTGTGCCACCATACGCTCTGAAAGCAAGAACTACAACCCCACCTCTCCAAGACCTCAGGCCATGGTTCAATTACAAGTCATAGTTCAAGACACAGTTTCAGAATATCAGTGTGTTCTCTACAAACAGGAAACCCTCTGCTTGCAATTATGGACCAACATAATAAATCTGATTCTAATTCACAGGAGACTTATTGCCTACTTCCAAATAGCTGTTCAAGCTAACACTGGCAGCCCTCATAGTCAGCAGATATCACTCCAGAAAGAACCTGCAAATCTGCAGATAAGCTCACAGTCTAGAAGATGAAAAGGATGCCGCACTTGAATGTCTCTTCAAAGAGGAAATTGTTTCCAGATACCAAATCTGCCAATTTTCTCTCACGAGCAGTAGAAATACTCTTGCAAAAATGGTACCTCTTTCTCCCAAGGTGGGACCAGATTGGCAACATTTCGCAGTGTAAAAACCTCGCCTGGTTCCAGTTCCATGAGCATTGTTGGATCAACCCGTGAATCACAGCATCCTATCACCATAACCTGCATTTAAGAACAATATGATTTGCTTTGTAACAACCAATTCTAAAGTCTACTGGATCACCCAGAGACACAGAAATACCCATTTTTTAATCTGGCTGGATCTATTCCTCCAATATTCAAAAAGATATTGGAAAGACTAACACATTGCAAATGGAGCTATTAGAACACTGAAAATCTCTGTACCTTTGGCTGTTGGCCATTAGCAAGTCTTGAAAAAAGCTCCGACTCCTTACTGAACAAACAATCACTCAGTGTTATGATTCTTGTGTATAAGGAGGGAACCGCACAACATGCTTCTCACTAACAAGGATACAAAACTTCTAGTGCCAATAATTTGGACCTTAGTTAGAAGGTTTTTGCTCATCAAAATTCTTCAATTTAGATCCACATTAGCTACAATCTACTGCTAATTCCCTTGTCAAGTCACACTGAGACAGCTGCAAAAGAGTAGGATAGTGTTATCCAACAACAATAAGAGGTCTTCAAACTACTTGTCATGTTCTTCTGTTTGCAGCTTCTTTCCTGGGTCTAGAGGCTCATTCTCAAGATCTTAAGATGAAATGCTTATTTTCCAACACATTGCAATATGATGTAGGGACATGGCAACTATGATGCCCTGCTAAAAGCTCCTCATATGCATACATTTTCTAAGCAATCTAAGAATGGAAGGAGCCAAGGGATTCTCACACAGACAGCAATACTTTGTCTCTGCTTTTTTATTTATCCTGGGGAGGTTCATTCTCTGGCTCAAACCAATGCTCCTGGAAATTATGAACTTAGTATTTTCACGGACGGCTCAATGTGTTCATTCTACTGCATCATCGGCTTCCCCCATCGGACAGATAGAACATAGCAAAATCACAGATCTTGTGCTCACTCACTCACTGTCGCACTTACAGAAATTTCTCCTCCTTGAAGCGAACAAATCCTTCCTTGAGCCGATTCAGAACCGGTGAGTCAGTATGCGTGGATTCGCGATCCTCCTCCACTATCAACGCCGGCGTAAGCTCATAGCCTTCTTTGGAAAAAGCTCCCAAACCCTCCTGCACCGCCACATCATCATGCGCATTCCTCTCCGCCATCATTTCCCCGCGTTCACCACCACTAATTCCATCACATTGCACTACTACTCCTCCTCCATCCTCCATGCCAAACAACCCCGACCGCCTCCTCCGTCCTCGTGGTCGTCGCCCTCCTCCTCCTCCTCCTCCGCCTCCGCTCCCCTCCCGCCACTCCCTTAGTTCACTTTTCCCTAGTCCACAGACAGAAAGAGCTCTACTACTTCCCACACTCTCACACTTGACAGAGACACTAGAAGCTTGAGCCCCGATTCTAAGCCCGATTGATGAAAGGCAAGCAATCTCCAAGGAAGAAGAGGAGAAAGAAGAAGAAGACGACGACGAAGGCAACACGATCAAAGGTACTACAGAGGCCACAGACATGGCTTATGCAACGTGCGCCCACGGGCGATGAGTGTCCTCCGATGATCAACGATCGCGCGCTCGCGCACGCAGGCAGCAAGCGCGAGCAGTGCAACTAGTAGGTATGTCAGAAACGTTCATTCCTGCAGTGTCGAAAAAACAAACACAACTGGTCGCAAGATAGGTACCTACTACACACTTGAGTCTTGTGCCCCCAACAACACTACACTGTTGTTGTTGTTACTTGTACTGCACAATAGCCTTTTCATTTACTGGCGAAATATAGCCAAAAAGATCATTTTTTAAAAAATTTTAAAGTCATTTTGGAGGGTTTCCATTGCCAGAAGTGGAAAATATATATATTGAAAATCGCCAAATTTCTTTTTTTTTTTCAGTGTGTAACCATGAATATACAAGATTGATTAAAAGAATTGTACTCCTTATTTGATTTAGAGCCATATTTGGCTAAATATTCCTAAGGCCGATCGCCATTTTTGTATAGATCTTCCTTTGGATGATCGCCATTTAGGTTACATAAAAAATTTCCTTTAAAAAAGCCTGCTGCACAAAGTAGGTAGTGTCTGTTTGTCAGACTAGCGTAAAGCGGCGATGTTTTTGGTAGGTAGGAAAAGCGCACGACAACATTGAACAACCAAACGCCCTTTTTTCATTTATGTGTGTATTTTTCTTTTTTTTCGTCTCTTTTCTTTTGTCTCTCTTTTTTCTTTTCCCCTTGGACTAGTCAGTACTATGATGACTTTGGGTAAGTTAGTATCATTGACAAGCATATACTATAATACCTCTGCAGGTTCAGCAGTAATTAAATTATTTTTTAAAATATCAAATTTTCTAGAAATTATCTATTTGAAATGTCAAGTCAAAATTTGAAAGAAATTACAATGGAAAAAAAATTAAATTAAATTGGTAGAAAACTCAAGAGTTTCTTGCTTCAGGCCAGTCCACCGTTGAGAGTAGATATCCAATAAATGACATTATTTTTCAATTAGATGGAACCAGTGTTTCTTTATACTACCAAGTTTGTTTTCGCCAAATTTTGACCTGGAAAATGTGATTTCGACTTATACAAAGGATTTTTCATAGAAAAAAATGACCCAAATTCACCAGTTTTGAAGTTTTTTTTTTTAATTTCCAGATTTTTATGATAAATTCCAGTAGGTAGTGAAAATATAGAAGGATCCTGTTTTTTTTCTACTTTCATATCCAGTGTGTAGCCAAATTTGGCTAAATTATTTTCTGGATGATTGCCACATTGGCTACATCACAAAATCCTTAGAAGAAACCCTGGAACGTCAGTGTCTAGAGAACCTATCAAAGAAACTGCTTATATTTATTGTCAAAAACTCTATTAAAAAAACATTAATACTGGGGTGGATTTTTGAAAAATAAAATAATAATTTTGGCACCTGAGTGCCGAACCTGAAACGGTACTACGGTACTTACAGTACTTACCGTAAACAAAATTTAAGGTACGTACGGAAAGGACCGCTCAAGTTTTTTCCAGTGTGAAAATGTCAGTCAATTATGAAGCCAAATCTGGCGAAGGACCACGGAAGAGGTCCTACCCAGCCTGTCAGTGTACCTTCCATCATTATGGAAGGTACTTCTTTTTCTTCTCATCTTTCTAACGTTCCTCCTTTCGATCAGTGTTTTTTGTTTCAATTTCCTGATGTAGCCAGGTTGGCGAGCATCCCTAGGTGGATTTCTACTTAACTGGCGAATTTATTTCAAGAAACTCTGAAAACTGTAGCCAGTAGGCATAAATGTGGCGACACCATCCCCAAAACACCAGTTTTCTGTCGCTTTTTGGCGAATTTTTTTCTCAACAACGGGAAATTTGCGACAGAATACTCCGTTTTCAGAAAACTGTGTCGCCATTTGGCGATTTTTCGCCAAAAAAAATCACTGCTTTCGAGGTGTTGACGAGTAAATTCGCATTTATTTTTATTTATTTTTATGTAGTAAGATATGTGGAAAAAATTTGGTAGAATGTTTTTTACTCTCTATAGGGAGGGAGCCAGGGTTTCTTTTTAAAATTTTGTGATGTAGTAGTCAAAGTGGCAATCATCAAGAAAATAATTTAGCCAAATTTGGCTAAATATGCTAGATATGAAAGTGGAAAAAAAAACAGAGAATCTCTTCAAATTCTTGGCTACTTACTAAAACTTATTGTGCAAATCAGGTGATTTGGAAAAAAAATTCTTTGAAATCTGGAGAATTTGGGCCATTTTTCCCATGACAAATCCTTTGTATTGGTCGAAATCATATTTTTCAGGCCAAAATTTGGTGAAAACTTGTCAGTTAAAGAAACCCTGGAGGGAGCATTTCCCTCAGGAAAATTTAGGCCTCAATTGGCACTCTACATGGATGGGACCAAACCTTCAGGAGTATAAAGTACCAAAAACAAAGTTTTTTTATGTGTAACATGTATCTTGGGTACAGGGTGTGGGGGGGATGTGACAAGAATTGGGGGCTACTCGGGGATTAATTTTTTGGCAATTTTTTGTTCTTAGGCCAACAACCTCGCTTTTGAAGTTGCAATTCATTGCTTAAAGATTTAACAAAGAACTATATATATATATATAGAATCAACAACAATGACAATATTTGTAAAAGTGCAAATCCATGTGCACAAAGGAGGCCCAAAATAGACTTTACAACCTATTGAAGCAAAAAAACCATCACACACAACAACACAAATCTTAATTGCTTACTCCATTACCATTAGCACATGTGCTAACAACTAGAGTACTAGAAAACTTTTAACTTCAATTTTTAATGAAGTTTTTCATGAGAATCTAAGCATGGAGAGAATAGGTTATTCATCAAACTTTTGTGCTTAAACTTCAACATGAAAGGATGCAAGTTCAACAAACATTAAGTCAGTGAATTCAAAGAATATCAAACAAGGTGTGAAGGTACAAACACTGTAAATTGGTGGGTCAAAGTCAATTGAACCTTCCAACTACTGGTTCAAAAGGAAGAAAATGACCCAAAAAAAGCAAAGGCAATGAGGGATCACATCTTTCGGTGTCATTCAGGCTTCATAAATTTGTGCATTTGCACAAATCAAACAAAAAAAAACTAATTTGTGTGCATCACCTCAGTCAAAGTTGTGCATCCATGGATCTTTATGATTGCGACGCCCCTAGGGCAAGAAAGTGTCGTTTATTGTTGTAGCGCATGGATGGCGTTCGACGCTTACAAGATCGAAATCTGATTCATCTGCTTACACTGAAATATTCCCTCTAGCGTCAAATCGGTCATGGATGAGCGATTGTCGTCCTTTTCCCATTTCAAAATGGAGAAATCTAACTCGATTGACACCGTGTTTGAGAACGCCATCACCCACCTGCCGTAAAATTGGCGCAACCGACTAAAAGGGACGTCTATCTTGTCCCATCCCTCATTGAAAGACACCGTGTGCTTGTACGAATCCATGATCTGCTTGATGTGTTGGTCATTGTTGTACCACCTGATCAAGTCGCACTGCTCAACCTCGATCTCATTGATCTCCTCTTTGGACCAGAAGTAATCAAGATGGGGCCGATACACATTTAACACATCCGAAATGAAGTGTCATGGCACCACCTTGAGGAGCTCATGCGGCACAACAGGCGGCACGTCGAGCTCGCTCACATTGTTGTTGTCGTCCCGCTCGGCCTTGACACAATTGCATCCGGTGACGAGCTTGCTCACATTGTTGTTGTCATCCTGCTCGGCCTTGACATAGTCACATCCGGTGACAACAAACATGGTAAACCAGGCAATCTGCAACACATGTCCTTCTAGTTGTCCTTGTCGAGGCCCATGTAGCATTCTTGGCTAAACGCTCCTAATCTTTAACGAGTTCAATGATGTGCTAATGTTCGACACATTAATCGCCATCAATGTAGAACTTGTTTTCAATGTCCTCCTCGTTGTCATCGATCTCAATGATGCCCTTAACTTTGAACATACCAATCAACAGGTCCTTGAAGAACCCAATCTTGATCTGCTATGAGATGATGATGAACCAGTTCTGCAGCCGGATGACGGTGTTATTGATCTTGTTGATCACTGGTGCAACGACAAGCGTGACCGTCCACCACTTGGTCGACACTGATTCGAAGTGCGCATGGGCGTCTATGTGCTCAATGATTTGGTGTCAACGTGAGATGTAAAACTTGAGCATGCCATCGAAGTGCGCCCACCGGTTTGTCTTCTTTGGGCACATCTCGCTGTTCATATCCATGGTGAGCTTCTCTTGGTGACACAAGTGCACGCACCACTTGTAGACGACCTTGATCCACTACCCATTTTGAAGCAGGGCAACTGCATTCTTGATGATAATGTCAATCTAATGCGGCACGCACCAGATGCACAACACCGAAAACTCGGTGGCTTGCTCGAGGCGAATCACGACACCATGATGGCATTCGGTCATTGTGTTCTTGCCATCAATCGACACAGACATGAGCTTGGCACGCCAGATCATTGTCGCACCGCTCAATGCATCCAACAAGTGAGCTATTAAGTTGAAAATGTTTTTGGCAATGTGTCACTCAAACATTGGGATGGTGACTAGGTGCAAATTGGACAAGATGTCGCCAACACAAATGCAGATGTGCATGTCGAAAAATGAATTGCTATAATGCGTGCTGCCATCCCCAACAACCGAAAACACCCATGCCAACAAGTGCAGCAACAGATCCGCGATCTTGTTCAGGTTGGTGGTGATTAGAGTGCGAATGTACTAACCAACGTTATGATTGTTGATGCCACCCAACTTCTGCACTTTAAGGCGGTCCTTGGCATGATGGATTATGGCAACAGTATGTCGAAACGACATGCCACACCTAACATAATCGATCACCAGGAATAAGCGCGTGATGTTTAGGACATCGATCGTGTACATCTTGTTGTCCTCATCGAACTTGAAATGCTTCATTGTGTTGCACTTCAAAACGACCTTTTTATCCACCTTCTTAAAAATCCGCTCCATGTTCATGTGGTGGTCCTCCTCGTCCTTGTAGTCGACTTCATCGACGCCAACAAGGATTTGATCATTGTCGTGGTAAAATAGCTCCTTGATGATGACATCGATAATCAACAACAAGGTAGTGAAGCGGATGGCGTCCTAGCTGGTGTCAATGTACATGTGCATCGTGTTTGCACGCTTGACCTTGCCATTGAAGTACGCCTTCTTGCCATCAATAGAAAGTTCATTGTACTCCTCCCATATTTTGGCATGATGCTTCAGGTGCAATAGATAGTGCTACTTGATGAATGGCACTTTGAAGATATGAATATTGTCAGTCAACTTGCACTTGCAACTCATTGGCCCAACATCTCAACCACGATACACACAAAATAGGCAGCACACACTCGTCATAACCAGCATATTGCCTTTCTTTTCGAACTCGACAATCTTGAGGCCAAACTCCAGTGCATGTTTGCATTGGAACGGCATAGTGCGCTTGGTCGACTTAGACATGGCAATAGCATGAGTCGATCTGCCTTTGGTCTGAGGCCTCCGTGTACTCACACACATTACTACGGCCTTTTCAGTGTGCCCGAAAGAACGAAAATGTTCCTAGAACCCAGAGAATACATGTGGTGGCATGACACACACTTCCTACCGCCCTATTGCCGATTGGGACACACGTTACTCGCATATGTCTTATTTTGTGCGCCAATGCTACCCTTATTTGGTGCACTTTGTGTGTCTAATAATAGAACACACAAATTTATGAAGCCTAGTGTTATTGGAAAAGAAGGTTGTCAAAAGTTCATTTGCCAAAATATCTAGAAGGTAAGGGTTTTGTTCCCCAAAAAACTTACAAATAAGAAATGAGGCCACCATTTTTCAACTCCATAGATATGGTATTGGAACATAAAGTCTAGTTGAGATGAAATTAGCATCACAATGCCTTATCAAAGATTTTATGAAAAAAAACTTTTTGGCATATTTGAAATTCTAATGCACCATGTAGGACCTTGAACCTAAAGGATGTTCAGAACCTTGGAAAAATGTAAATGTCATGGTAAGGTGAAACATCAAAGCTGGTAAATCTCCACCATCATTCAAAATATGAATCAAAAATTTTGAAATACGCTTGGACATCTTCCAACCCTAGGAGAAAATCTAGATGACTAACTCTTTTAAGAATGATCTTTAAAAAAAAAACTAATGTAAAAGAAAAAGATCCTAATAGGATAATTAAAATTCCAAATCCATCCAAAGGGCAACAAACATAATTAAAGGGAAAAAATCAACAAGGAAATTCAATGGAAATCATGTAATATACTTGTGACATTGTGTTAACAATATTATTATTACTAACTAGGAACAAAAATATTTGTAAAGGAACCATATCAAAGAAGGAAAACTACATGTTCAAATTTCATCAAGCTAAAAGCCCTTTATTGTCATTTTCCAAAAAAATTTAAAACTCACAAATATAATGTGTTACACACAAAACTTAAAAGCCATCCTTCTAAATACAATTGACACATTTTGAAAATTTTGGCCTCCTAGGCCTCCATTTGATTGACTCCCCATTGCCCCAACATTTGTGTAATTATACACCATGAATAAATACATTGTTTCAATATGTATGCATGCATCCTTGACCATGTTTTGATGTGTAGCACATGTATTACAAAAAGCAAGTAAGTGATGTAGTCCATTTTGCGGACTCCTATGGTAAGGCCACTTGATAAATCTACCAAGTTGATATTACCTTCTACCTTATAAAGTTCTACAACTTCTACCGAATTGTATCATGTGGGGTGGCCTTTGGATGCATGAAAAATAGTTCATTTGACATGAAGGTTTGGCATTCAAATAAGTTGTTCATAAGTTTATCTCTCCCTTGATAAAACTCATCCAAAACATCACCTTTAAGGTACACATATTTTTGGTGCCAAAAAAACTTACACCTTGTGAATGTTACATACCTTTAATCATATCAATGACATTCACCTCAACAAACAAACTGAGATCACACACACCACCATGTTAATATTTAATAAACAATGAGTTTTATAAACAACTAAAGTTCATATGTCTTAACTTTTAAGATTGTGGAGGAAGCTAAGCATAAGTTATACTAAAAAATCAAAACATTTTGGATATGGGTAATCATTTAAACATTAAGTTAAGGACCATCTATTAATAGGGGGCATATGAAATATGTTCATATGTTAGCAACCCCTTTAACTGTTATAACAACCATTTTGGTTATTATGATTGTTTAGAATAAATGAGGTTTTAAATAACATGAAAAATTGAAATATGTTTGTTTGGACTAGCATTTGTTTTCAATTTTTCAACATTGCTAAAGTGGTTAAAACCGTGAAGAAAGAATGTGTAATATGGCGATTTCAACCATTTTTGTAAGGAAAAAATTGGCTAGTATTTTTTTTAATGGTTAGTTATTTGGCTACCATTTTTTTTTCAAAGTTCAAGAAATTGGCAATCCTATAAAAAAAAATTTATAGCTAATGTGGTTATTCAAAACATCTAAAAAGTTTGTGTTTTGACAGTTATTAGATTAGAAAGGTTGCACATCGCATTTGAATGCATGTTGCACAATGTAATGAAAAATTATAATATGTTTAAATTTCAAACTTTTATTCTAACCTTTAAACTTTGCAAGTTCAAAATAATCTAAATTTTATGCACATTGCTTAATTGAATGAGCCATTCATTGAGGAGTTCAATCGTAGTCTTAAAAGAGACTTTGCCTAGTGCAAAATAGTGTTTTTACACCCACAACCCAACAGAGCCCCCAACCATAATAATACAAACAATAAAATGGAAATATAACCAAATACAAATTTTGAACACAAACCCCAAGCCATGCTCCTTGCTCCATGTCACATGTTACATTCCTTATTAACCAACAAACCTAAAATCATTCAAGGAATATGTAAGGATTCAAAAAACATGACATCCAAAAAAAACTCATAAGTTTCAAAAGAAAAAAAAAGGTAGATTCATTATAAGTGTGCATTTTACATTATGAATAATGCAAGATACCCCAACAAGTAAGGAATAGGAAAATAAAACCTAAGTTTTGCCATTTATAAAAGAACATATGATTTCAAGAAGCAACACAATATTGGGCTTTATGCTCCCCCACAAGTTGATGGCTTGTTCAAATGGAAAATTCCCAAGTGTGCAAAACCTTTGCGCATAGAATCAAATGCATAAATCCAAATGGCAAGTCAAATGATTTCATAATTTGTTCTTTATGAACACCACTGCTAAAAAACAACGCTCATCTACCACAAACCCCAAGACTTAAACACAAGTTATTTCAATGAACTTAATAAATTCTAATAACTTTAGCTTGAAGATGTAAAAGAACTAATCCTGGCCCACAATCAAGACATAAGGTTGACATCAAAAAACTCTTTCAAAACTGATTCATTATTTGTAGCCATTGTTAACTGAAAGAAAGTGCATTGTGAATCCAAAAGATGACCATCAAGGAAAGCTTTCACCCGCACCCCATCTTTTCTAACCTTGCAAGGGCTATAGTAGGTAGCATTGATAACAATCAAGCATCAATGAAAATCATCACCAAAATTGTCAAGGTTTTGAGCCCAAAACTTTGGATGAATCACACCCAATGTTAACATCAACTCATGGTTTGGGAATCTGCCTTGTAGTTCATCCACTAGAGCTTTGGTAGAATTTTCACAACTTGATTTCACATGAGCCATCACCAAAGGGAAGTTTGACCTCAACACAAGTTTCCAAAAACTTGTAAAACAATAATGGTTGACAACAAATTTAAAACTCGCAAACTCAATAACAAGATAATTAGGTTCCTCACCATTTAAATATGCGCACCGATTCATTGGCAAATTCTTATGAATGAATGACCAAAGAACATTAAATTCATAAAAAATTAGATCACCAAACTTAATGTATGGATCATAATAAAGCCAATAAAACTCAAGTTGACACACTTTCACCACATTAATGAAATCACACACAAAAACATCATGGGACTGGGCAATTTGATTAAGGGATGCACATAATCCAAGAGTGGGAAAATGTCATGTAACCCCAAATTAATTCCAAGTCACAAAAAAGGTTCAAATTCTTAGTGCCAATGTTATTTTTTGCAACATTGACATACATCTTTGTAATCAAGGGGTAGTACTATTCCATAACTAGCTACACAAGAGATAACATATTAATCCATCTAGTCTTCACATTCCAAAACAACCTTTTTTTTCCCATGAACATTTCACATAGTTTTTAAAACTCAAGGTACTTTTTAGTTGAATGAAAAAAAAATGCTTACACAATTTCAAGTAAAGCCTCCAATTGAACCACCAAACTAAATTTTGAAAGCACCAACACAACCAAGTTTGTTCAATGAGCAAAATAGTGCATTCTCATAAAAAATGGAACTATTATTTCCTTCATCTAAGTAATCACACCAATTTTTGAACTCTGGAAAACATTGTTGTTATTTGTTCCAATGGAAATGAGTTTACCTCCCAATACTTCAACACTCACACATACAAAAGTCTCCAAAGCTTTAAACATGAACTAAAACACATTATCATTTGTCCTTTGCACTTCAATCTTTTCCACACAAACCGGAAGTGGGATTCATTTCCAAGCTTGAACCACATAAATGTGAAAAAAAAAATATAGGATGCATTATTTATGGTTGTCACTTGATCCACACTTACAAATAGGAAATTAACAACATTGTGAATGGATTGCAACAACAAATCATTCATTGATTCAATAATACCCCAACTTGAAGAATCAATCCAATGTTTCTTCGGTGTGTGTTTGACCTCAAACATAGTTAACAAATCCTACAATCCCTCAAAGTTTGTCATTATCCAACCTCTAGACAACGAATGAAACACCATAATAAATTGCACAAATTTGTTTTCCTTGTCTTGGGAAATTTATGCAACAACAAGATCTAGAACCATTCTATTTTCAAGCAAATTGCACATCATACATAATGCACATTACCTATATCATTTACTATGGCATTGCGCAAGGAAGACAAGCTACCCATTTATCTTGGAACTATCTTATACCTTCATGATTTCATTTTTTCTCTTTGTTGTTAAAGTATAACAAATTTGATTTACAAGTTCTAAAACAAATTTTGAAACAAATGTTGTAGCAAGAGGTTCTAAAACAGATGTTACAATGAAAGGTTCTAGATCAAACATTTCTACATCAATAATCTTAGCATTTGTAGCAAGAGCGAAGATGGATTTGAACTTGAAGTTCTTCAAAATCACAAGAGGTAGCATGGTAAAGCTTGAAAACATGAAAAGAAAAGAAAAAACAAATTAGCGAGCACTCAAGAAAGAGAAAAAAAAAACACCTTGAAGTTTGGACTCTAGAGCTTTGAGTTTGCTCGACTCCAACTTGATTATAACAATGAACATTGAGTTATCCATATCTATTGAACAACTTGCCATAACCCACCTCTTTTCTCCCATAACCTTCAAACATAACTCATCACAACATCCAATTTGGATTTCAAAGTATGCATGAAAAAATTAAAATCTTTGACGTACAACAATAAAGATTAGCTGTAAAAAGTTTGAAGCAAGTTGCAATCCTAAAAGAACTTAAAATAATCATAATGGCGAGTTCAGTTGCAATAGCTATATAACAGTGGTGATATGTTTCAATGGGAGGTGTAATGATGGCAGAGGGGTCCTTCAAAGGGGAGCTAGGCCGTGAAAAGCTCAAGATTGTAATTGTAAGTAGATGGAATGACAATGAAATTTGATAAAAGTGACACACTATAACAATATCACAATCCGAAGCCCTAGCTTTTGGCAACTTTATTATTATTATTATTATTTTTTCCAACTTATAGGTTGTAACCCCATTATTTGATTCGTCATTTGACAATTTTTCGCCACAAAAAAAAGGTTGGTATGGACATTCAAACTTCAAGTCACGAAGGAGTCTTCCACCATAACAACCTGAATGATTCACTTTGTTTGATATACACTAAGCAATTTTTGAAAAATAATAATCAAACTCATTGTACTTAACAACTTGGTCATCAATGTAGGGTTGACCTTTTATGTACCCTCCTTGCAATTAGGGACTGGAATGTTAAAATATCCCACCTTTCAAGGAGTCATTCAACGAACTTGATGAAATCAATACACATTTGCCCATAATCTTAAATTGATGGATTATTTGGTTGTGTCATATGTTTTTAATCACTTTTTTTCATATCAAGTTACCATAAACTTAGTTAAGTCTATAGGTCGTAGTTTTCCATGTTTTAGAACACTTTTGAACTTTGTGTAGTATGAACACTTGAATTTATTGGGTGGAAAAATGATAGTGTGATAATTAGTCCCTAACAATACATATAAAAGTACCAACTTTGGTCAAAGTAATTATAAAATCTGAAAAAGGACTACATTTTTGGATTGTTGGTTTTTGTTTCAGTCCATGGTTTTTAGATTGCTACTAGGTAGACCAAAGTTCAAATTTGAGATTGTCTCTATTCATGTTTTGGTCCAAAAAGTGTAGTCTGGTATAAGCCATAGAGTGAAAGTTGGAAGAAAGAATTGGAGCTCAAGCCTCAGGGTTCTTTGCTTTGAAGGATCCCATTAGTGCATGTCCCACATTAAAGCCCTGAAGAGCTGCTCTGAGAAACTGACCCTAGGCTACGGTATACTCTATAATGAATCTAAACCCAATATCCTTGCCTTGGTAGGCAAGTCCAATAAATCGGAGCTGGTCTTTACTTTTAGTAAAGCCCAGGGCCTGGGGCTTTAACCGCGCATGTAACTTGTTCCATTGTACTTAAGAAAAGGTTGGAACATTGACCATGTGTTCATAGTTCAAACTTGGTACCCCTTTGTGGGTTCAGCTTCACTTCTCAATTGTGAGCAATGGAAGCAACCACAGCATTGTGGGTCAAACTATAGACCATTTTAAACAAGTCAAACGTTCGAGAAATAATTTTTAATTATGTAGCAAAAGTTATGAGACAAAAAATTTCTTCATGTCAGTACAAGTTTCCATTCCGAAGTGGTCTACGGTTATAACCATGTTGGGTACTTGGATTTTTCAGTAACAGTCAGTTATAAATTTTGTACATTTAGAGAACCACAAAGATCCAGGTTCTGAAAACTTGTGTGTTGGGTGGGTATGAGATGGGGGCAGGGATTTGGTCACTTGCGGAACTAGGCATATATCCCCCTTCTTTAATGAGCATCTGCCCGAATAACAGCTAGTGTTTGGACCCATTTCAATCAACTGGTGGGGTTTGGGACAATGTTGGACTGGTATTTGCTTTTTGAAGAATTGACCTGGACTGGGTTTCTGGAAAAAATATAAAGAAGAACTGGCCTGGGGCCATTTTTGGGCAAGTATGAGGCAAGGGGTGGGTCTTTGAAATTTTCACCTCCAACTGTTATACGCCTACATAACCAGTGAAACCCTAAACCAGATATAACAACAGAAGTTTTGATTGGTCACTATTGTCATTTTGTTACAATGGCAATGGTGAGTGACATAGTAAAAGCTGGGAAAAGGAGGCAACTCTAAATGAAAAGGCAACATGTGGACCTAGGAAAATATATCTAGGTAGTGATGAAAAAGAGAATAAATAATCAAACCCCAAGGGTTTAATATGCAGGGTGAAGATAAAAAGAGAGGGCGGCCATTTTGAAATGCAAAATACCTACTCTTGTGGGTGTTTTTTTTTTCAAAATGCAAAAATATGCTTTAGAATGTATCCTCCAAATACACCATGAAATTTCTCTTAGGTCTTTATGGAAGTGAACCAATGAAGGGAGCAAAAAGAAAGAAAAACATCAAAAGTAGCAAAGAATAGTATACAGTGATGAAGATCATCTATATGGAATTTTGGGAAAGGAGAGTTTTTCATGACTTTGGCAAAAGTCTTTGAAAACTATTTATCAGTCACCTACTTTCAAAAAGATTACCAACCCATTTGGTGAACTCCAAAGTTCATATGGATCTTCTTGTTTTCTTGTGTTTTAGCCTTAAATTAGTTTAACCATAGTCTTGCATGCTTGAAGGTTGGACTAGACACATATCACTATTTGCACCTTGAAGATGGGCATGAGTCCTACCTATGTCTTGCAATACCAACTTAAAAGTTGAAACAATTTTTGTATTTCAATGGCATGCACAATGTTGGCATGTTAAGATGCATCATCTAATACATTGGAGAGTTCCATTTATGTACAAACTAAAAAGATTCCTTTGTTTGCAAACTATTTTAACCACTTAAAATGGGTAGCACCACTAACCTAATACTCTTGCTGGTGGAAGAACGACAGGTTTTGTGTTTGAGTTAATATTGGGTTTTGTAACGGCATAAGGTCATAAGCATATTTGCAAATTGGTATTGATTGTGGTTCCTGAACCCAAGGATTTATTTAAATCAACTTTGAATACAATCCATAGCATTTTGTCTCCTGAAATACTTTTTGAAATTTATTTCCTTTTGTTATGAAATTGAAATATAACTTGCATGAAGAGCCCAACATGTTTATTTAAAGATGATTATTTGCAATTGAAGACCCAATGACCATATCAAAGACGACATATCCAATTGTTGGTGTTCTAGTAAACATTTTTGTGTCCAAATACAACATGTATTTGTTAATTATATCTAATCGATGGTTCAAACAGTTAGTGTTTTCCTTTTCACATCTTGTTAGCAATTGCAACAAGGTAATAAGTTAGGTTTGAACAATGCCTAACCAATTTGACATTCACCCATTGGCCAATCAACAATCCCAACTTTGAGGTCTATTCCAACCCACTTAAACAATACCTTCAAATGATATGTAGCCAAATTATAATTTTGACCTAATTATTAGATCCACCACCTCTAACATTTTGAAATTCATTAGACATGGATATCAATAACTAGCTCTTTGAATTTTCCAAAACTTCTCTCTCTCTTATGTTGTTTATTGGTCCAATGGATATTTGTTACCATAAAAATTGGGGATGGATTTTTCCCTTAACTTTAACACCTAATAGCATTGCGTTACTTATATCCATAGTCCAATGAACAAGCATACAAAATTTGTATATGTGACACAAAATGAGTCACAAGATTATAATAAAACATGATACACTTTGCTGTTGACACATGTTCAAAACAGTTTGCCAAATGAATTCTATTAGTGATTTATCCACATCACTGGAAGTTTCATCATTCTAAACTTGTAGAAATTGCATGCTTCTTGACTTTTTTAATATCCCTCACAAATTCATAACCCCGCCTCATTTGTAAAAAAATTCAACCTCTATTACATGCATAGAGATTGTTATGTGCTATCCCCACATTTGTCCATTCCAGGCCTCTTCCAGTCACTCACACATTAGTGGAATGTACTGATCAACTAACACTCAAGTTCCTACCAAATATTTCTTAGAATCTAGCCACCTAATACATGTCCTCTCATAATCACCACAAAAATAGTTCCCAACAACTAAGATTTTCTCTTATTTTCAATATGCACTCTGACTTCTCTCAAAAATCTTCCCACAAGCATGAGACATCATTCTCCTCAATTACATACTTTTCAACATTCCAAGATCAATCACACAAACATTAAATCAACAACTTCACAACCATCACACTGCCATTTCTGTCTCCTAATCTTCCAAACTAACATAGACACTATCAACTAGATGCATAAATCTTCTTTTGATAATTAACTTGAGAGGATTAGAACATAATACAAACATGTAATATTCCTTACACCCTATATCCAAACACAAAGGACGACAACAAAGATAGAAAGTACATTGCGATACCAACTAGTTATGTGCATAATATCACAGACCTCATAAGGAAAAACCATAACACAGAATTTCAACACTCTTGCACTTAGCTTCTCAAGAGATTCAACTGTCAATCAATGGTAGCACCTTCCTCCTTAAGAACTATTGAGCATTTCACAAACAACCACCAGCCGCATTATTGCTTCCAGTTGTCATTCATAATCATAATCCCACAAATGAATAAACTGTTTAGAATCTTCAAAGAACAAGTCAAAGTTTTTCTTGCCATGCTCAGAAACACAACACAATAGAAGTAATAGCACCTTAATTGCACAAGAAAACTAGTAATAACAAGATGCAGGAGTGCCCCATATTTGCAACATTTGCTTGAAATCACCATCACACAACTTGCCTCTCATTGGATTGTCATCATCACCATCCATCATCAGCAGAATGACATGCCAGTCCACCAACACCAAACTTTCAGTCACAATTATAGTCACACTCCTCATCCTCTAAGAACACCATCACATAACCCATTTTCCACAATCAAAAGATGACACACAATCTGACATCCTCCAAATCCCTATAAACCAATGTCCCGTTTTTTAGCCTTGTTTGAAAACTTAGTAACAATGTATGTAACTAATCCTTTCTTTATCCCCATGTATCTCCTTAAGATGTTACATACAACAGTTGTAAATCCTTTCATGCTCTCCCCCACTGGCTATCATCATTTCTATAGAGCAAACATATTAAACTGCTCTTTTGCTTGAAATCATCCTCTTCTTGAAATCCCTTTTCATCCTCACCCTCACCACATTTCTCATTTTCTTGGTTGATTGGAGTCATTTCTACCATGCCATGTCTTACTTCCTCCATTCCATCTTGCTCCCTGTTACTGGATTGGATTCAACTTCATTTGTACTCAACACATAGTGAAAATGCTATCAGATAACAGTGATAAGATGATTCACTCCAAAGCAACACATCCCCTGGGTTATGTTGGCTCAAACTTAACACACATTGTCAAGCAACTTCCTTGTTGGCTTTCTACATGTTTTGGGAAAGTGGAATGACTTAGAAAATGCAAGAATTCCATCAAAGGAAGAAGAACTAAAGGCCACAGAAGCTTTGAAAGAAAACTGCATGTACAAGGTCATTTCTTCTACATTCACAACCAAAGAGGAAGTTCAGTATAGACCAAATCTCTGTGGCCGTCAGAGAAACCTTAGAGCTTGAATCTAGATCCTCTAAACAATCCTTTCTCATTTCTACTTACACCATGTTCTTCTAAATGCTCAAGTTCAAAACTGGAATAGTAGAGTATTGAAGGGAGTCCAATTGTCTTTTTTATTACTTCACTTTTCTCTAAACATTGTTATAATACCCATGGTTCAACTAGTACCCATAGTGCTTAATGTTGGAGTTTTGTTCCTCTGCTCTAAAGGATGTCCACTTAAGGAAGAGACATGAGTCAATTTCTGAACTGCAAACTTTCTCAGTCGAGGTGAATATGACAAACCTTATATGACTCAATGAGTGGAGAATTCTTCAGAGGAATTCTGTACAGTTTGTTAGAACTTAGAATGGGCAGGCTTCATGGACACAAAATCTTACATCACCCATTTGCCTGCTCCTACTTTTCAAGGGCTCTGAGTTGGATTCAGGGCTTCCATTTTCTGGGGATTTTTATGGTGATTTCCACAACCTAAAAGCCCAGCAATAGCAACTGGCCAATATTTGATCAGATTACCCAGATCTATGATTATGTCATTGCAAATCAATGTGCAGTTCAGATTAGCCAGCAGTGTGTGGAGTGGTGAAGCAATTTTACATCTCAATGTAGCCTATTAGAGTGCCTTATATGGCAGGCCATATCTTGTGGACTCTTTCTTCTTCCAGTATTCTCTGTCACTCTCCCATTTGATGTGTGCCAAGTATGTGATTTGGCAAAAGTATGCTTTCAGTCTTTGTAGAAATTTATCTTGGGCTCAATTATATCTTGTTTCTTGGGGTTTAGACAAATTGCTCTCTTTCGCATGTCAGAGACACAGATGGGTGCTCCAAGTTGGGAAGCATGATATTTCAACTGTTTCTCAGCTGAAATACTTAGATATTGTATGGGATCTGGGCGAAGGACATGATCTGTGACAATTGCACAAGTCACAAATCAACTGAATCAACTCGATTCTGCCTCCTGTTTCAAAGTGATTCAGTGAGACATGATCAAATTTTGATGACCTGAAAACCAATTACTTGCACATTGTAAAAAGATTCACACCCAAGAAACTAGGAATCTATCTATGAAGCAAGGTAGTTTGTTTGTTTTGTTTTGTACTTATGAGATCCACCGAACTGGGATGCTTCAGATCGGCTTCTTGGTGTCTTTGGAAAGCTCTCTACGAGGAGGGGTGCATGGGCTTGGTTCCATGACGTTTGGACTTGCAGTGCAAAAGTTCTTGAATATTGAATGATTTCTTCACTGAAAATTAAATTAAATAGTAGCTGAAAATTTCGGAGGAATTGGAATGTGCCTTTGGTGTTCTTAGAAAGATCTTGATGACGTGGTAACACTTGGGCCAACGGCACACGCCACACTAGTATAGATGAAATAAACTTCCAAAATCTACTTTTAGAATCCCCCAAAAAAAAGAAAGAAAAAAGTATCAGAGTTAATGCTGATTTTGATTTTGCAGCTCAACTGGAAACCCTTCATGTTGGCCAACTTCACGTCCTCAACATCACAATTCTGAATCCTTAAATATAAATCTAATTGGGCAGGTGCTTGAACTTCTGCCCTGGGGTGCAAATTCATCCCCTGAGGCTTTTCTAAACCCCCTAGATTTCCATCAGGATTTTAATACCTATTTTTTCATAGCAAAAAATTTGGGAAAATTTTCCCAAAATTCAGCAAAATTAGTCAAAATTTCACTTGAAAAAAAAAAAATTCCAAAATTTTCCCAACATGTCCAAACTTTTTGGTCCAAAAAAGCAACAAAATCTGTTGGAAAAAAAATCACTTGTTTCAATACTTTTGCTCGTATGTCATATGCAATACTGTGCATACTGCATCAGTTTTTTCTTTCTTAATATTTTTTCATACAAAGTAGTAAATTACCTCCTTTTACAGTCCCAAGGAAGTTCAAATTTTTGGACTGGCTTTCAATTATTCACATTAACATCCTAGCTAGTACTGGAATGCATTTATTATGTTAGAGAGTTTTCAGATTATAAGAGGTAAGTACTTTTGGAGATTCCTCATGGATGGAAAAAATCAATATAAAAGCTACAAATTGAGAAAGCAGCTGCCAGAATGTGCAAGCAGAACCATAAAGATGAGCCAATTCATCACAGGCAGTGAGATATTTATAACACATGCACAACCAGGTCCATGACTCTACATTGAGAATCAGTTGTATACAATACCCACATATCTGCTGCACAAGATATTGATGCAGGCTTCACCAGTCCTTCAACCCTAAACCTGTGGTTCTGAAAAGAACTAGTGTTGGTCTTGTATTACTTATAGGCCTACGCCTGGTATCAGCACTGTATCAACACTGGTAAAAGACAATCTCCAGCAATGCTCAGTATGCACCCTGCAAAATATTTCTCATATCCAAATTTAGTTATTTACTAAAACTGGGACTGCATATAGATGGGAGACCACTAGAAGCAACCCACCTGCCAATCACTATCTAGCCAATCGACAGCAGGTGTTAGGCTCTGACCTGCCTTTTACCAGTCTCAGCAAACAGTGCAAAAATGCTGGGCCAAAACCATTTTGCTTAGCCAAACATGCTTGCTTTGACTTTTCTACATTCAATTTTAATTTGCAGAGTGGTGTTGCTTTAAGGACCTTATAGTATGCCCAACAATAGCACTAAAATGCCCCTATACCATACTTTTTTCATGAAGATTTGCAGAAAAACACTATGAAACTGTTGGGGGCCTGGAAAAGTGCACATTTTATAAGGGCCCCCTAGAGAGCTAGTAGCAGGAAATGATTGTTTCTGATTGGCCAAATACACTGATTGGCCCAGATGGTGAAAGTTAAATAGTCTCTCACTGTCTCGAGTCCATCTTTTCAGGTTCCTGGATAGGGATGGGGGAGAAACTAAACAGTGTACATGGGATGTGATAAATCCTGATAGAGAGGTTCCGTTGGGCATGCTCTTACCAAGCTGGTATGACCTGAGGAAATACCAGCCTTGTAACGGCCAGAGTGAATCAGCCTCCATGACTGCACCAGTTGGCCGTTTTGTCCACAGGATGGGCTGTGTTTTTCAACCTCCTCTTCACCCTACATTAACCAACATTCTACCGCAGTCAATTTTTTGCCTGCTGACCTTTGAGGTTTTTTTTGGGGGCCAATTTTTCCTCAACCCTTACCCTCCATACTATCCTCCCACCTAGTTACCCTACTAACCTACCTACTCTGAACTACCCCTTGGCCTAAACATTAAACCCAACCAACTAACAACCAATCCCTTACTTACCTTTTCTATCTTTTCTTAGCAAAAACCTATATCTAGTCTTAGCTAGACTTCTATCTCTTGGCAAAACTTTTATCTCTTCTTGACTAAACTTTTCTTTTATGGTAAAAATTATATTTCTTCTTGGCTAAATTTTCTTTTCTTGGCAAATTTTTTTTTTTTTTGGTTAAATTTTTTTTTATTAGCAAAACCTATATCCTTTCTTGGCTAAACTTGTATCTCTTGGTAAAAACTATATCATTTCTTGGCTAAACTTTTATCTCTTGGCAAAACTTACATATCTTTTTGGCTAATTTTTTTTCTATTGGCAAAACCTATATTTCTTCTTGGTTCTTGGTTAAACTTTTCTTTCTTGGCAAAACCTATATCCCTTCTTGGTTAAACTTATCTCTTTTGGCAAAACCTATATCTATTCTTGCCTAAACTCTAACTTTTGGCAAAACTTAAAACCTATATCTATTCTTGGCTAAACTTCTAACTTTTGGCAAAACTTATATCTTTTTTTGGTTAAACCTTGACCTTTCAACAAAACATTTCTATTTGTTAGTTAAACTTTTACCTCCCAACAATTCTTTTATATCTTTTTGGCTAAACCCTTACCTCTCAGCACAATCTTTTTACATATTAAGTAAACCTTTACCTTTCAACAAAACCTTTATATATTTTTTGTTAAACCTTTACCTCTCAACACAATTTTTTTACATATTAAGTAAACCTTTACCTTTCAACAAAACCTTTCTATATTTGGGTAAACCTCTTTATTTCATAATTAAACTTTTACTTTTCTAAAGGGAAAAAATAATAATGGAATCCACAAGGTGTAAAAATGAACTTCAATATGTTTTTTATAGAAATCAATCAAGGATATAAAAAATAATGTTAATTTTAGTTACAAGAAATAATTAAGGAAGTAATAAAAAAATTATATTTTCAATGAGTATTTAATTCAATCACTTAAATCACAAGAAAATTAATATAAAAATATGATTTTAAAAAGAGGATTAAATTTACATATAAAGGTTGAGGATTTAGATTTTGGGCATTCAAATATTCATGTCAACTTTCAGTTCCCAAAACTAACACTTACTACATGGGTAACATGCGAATATTGCCTATTATGGCAAATGTTAATAGTAGTTGAAGATTTAATCCCAACATGCAATACCCACATTTGAAAACAATGCCATTTATGATTGAAATGAAACATTTTTTTTTTCAATTTTTAAACTTCTTTTATACTATTTTTTTAATTTCTTGTACTTTTATTTCTTGTTCTAAATTTTTTAAAATCTTTTTTCTTGTTCTAAATGATTTTTCTTCTATTTCTTCTTCATAATCCTATTTTTAAATTTCTTTATTTTTAAAATTTTAAACAAATTCAAAACTATCTTTGTCAGTTTTTATTTATCATTAAATATGCATATTTTATTCCCAACATTTGGGTATTATGTGAAACATGAAAAAATCTAACTAACACTCTATGCCTCAAATGTGAATATTACATAGTTTTATTTTACTTTTTTTCTTTTAAATATTTCTCACAACAACATCAAAAACGAAAAATGAAGGTATTGCATACAATGGACCAATCACACTATGGTGGAAGTTGAACGAAAATGGACTTAGATTTTGCAATACCTTCATGATAAAATTGGGGTCCCATTGGAATTGAAATGCAAAAGAACCAAGTCCATGCAATTCCCATATAATTTCTACTACCAATTATATTTCATTTATGTATGCATATATTGCAAATACTTGCCCCTCCATCACTTAGGTTAAGGTTACTAAAAAATCCAGAAAACTACAATACCTACATTGTCAATATCCAATACAAATGTCAAAGTATGGGTGAATGTAATTCCTAGACATTCAATTGTGATTATTCACTGCATATGCATACAACAACAAAACAAATACTTTCATTAGATTTTTAAACGTGTTGATATTGCATTACCTTCATCCAAAACACACTTCCATGCTATGAAAATGAACTCAATGGCAATACTTGAATCTATAACCCTATGTTACATTACCTATATTCACTAAAGGAAGTCTTCATTATGAGAATAACAAAAAAGACAATACCTACATCAAAATGACGAATCCCCCGCTAAAAAGGTTATCTAGGATGGACAATACCTTCAAATATCACAACAAAAAATCATTATGTCCCATCTAATATGCGAAATTCTATGCAATATCAGAAAGCTTGCTCACTAACCCTAAACTATTATACATGAATTGTTTGAACTAATATGGTGTTACTAGTGCATGAAAAGTCCAAATCCATTAATGAATTCATTAGGTTTTATAATGAATTAAGTGAATTTTGGTCCTAATGAATTCCTAACAAATTCGTCAATTGCTTGGTGATAAATGATGACTTGATAAGAAAAATAAATTCACTAATAATTTTTTTTGAAATTTTTAATTATTTAATCCAAATTATTTAATATTAATCATTGAATCTAGACAATTTATTATTAATTAGTTAATTCAAATTATTTCATTCATGTCACAATTTCCATTTAAGGTCAAGCGTTTCTTCACTCATCCTAAATTGGCATATGCATTTCTGTGTGAATAATCAAAGGAAAACACGTTCTTTACATAGCTTGTGAGATGAGATTAAAAAATAAAACATATGGGTTAAACCTTTTACTTGCACTTCAATTTTAAATTGAAATGCAACTAAAACTTTTCCAAAAGCCAACTTTAATTAGTAATATCTTTTTCATATTAGGTCCAAATGAAATGATTTAAACTTCATTCTGAATTTTTTTCAAAAATCTACACAAAAAAATTATATATATATTTTTAAAAAATTGAATTGAAGAAAATTGCATGTAAATCTTGCATCTCAATACATTTCAACAAGACATTTTTTTTTTTCTTTAACCATCATTATCTTTTTCATACTTTGTCCAAATGAAAAAAAATAAAATTAAAGATGAATTTGTTTTGTATTACATAGTACATTTTAATTATGAAATTTAATACAAATAGTTCATAAAGTATGATGTATCAACATATAATAACATTATTCTCAAAACCATTCAATGTTACATAGTGTATTTTTAAAATATAATATAATCTGATTATATAATTATAAAATATAAATTAATTTGAGAATAAATACTTAAAGAAATGAAAATTATAAATTATAAATAAATGTTATATTATATTCATTTTATTCAAAAATATTTTTAAAAATATAGTGTATAATAAATAAATATTGTCATATATTATATATAAGTGATCTTATATGATAAAATTATTGGATCAAAAAAATTATATTTTCATGGATAAAATTTAATCTTTATTTTTTTATCAAGTGAGGCCCACAATAAAATACTGTTTATTTTTAAATTTATATATAATATGTATACATAATTTTATATGTCATGTATTTTATATCTTATGTACATATGATACATTATAAACTATTTATTATATATTTCTATGTTCAAAATATTGATTTTTATTTTTTTTATTATAAAAATATTTTAAAATATTATTTAATATAAAGGCATAAAATAAAATCTGACTTACTTTTCAGAATTAAAATAAAATTTTATTTAAATAATATATAATTGAAAAGTTTAGCCAAGAAGAGATGTAGGTTTTGCCATTGCAAAATGAGCATGGCAGGTGGGTAAATGGGGTAGTTCAGTGAGCAGGGGTCGTACGAGGTGAAAAAAAAATTGACTGTTGGAGGGCGAGCAAAAAACTTTTTTAACTCAACCTTTCTGACTGTGGGAGGTTCAATAACTGGGATGAACACTAGTTCATCCCAAACGGAACTGGTGCAGTCATGGGGGCTAGGTCACTCCAGCCCCTTGTAACAGTACTATCTTGGTAGGGAGGGAACTGAAGAAATACCAGTTGTGTAGAAGCTTTCTATCAGTCTCAATATGAATATATACCTGTCTCATACCAACCAAAAATCTATCTTGGGCCAATACTACAACTGGGCTAGTATGAAAGTTTTAAAAAGTAGCCAATTTCATCGAAACTTTTCAGGTTTGGGGGTAATGATATTATGTTTCAAATGTTGAATTGCTAAAAAAGTATTTTTGCAAAATGCCAAAAGTGAAGGAATTTAATTGTTTGTTGATACCAAAATTTAGGCAATTGAAATAGTTATGTAGGTTGTATTCAGTGCTTATCGATTTCTTTTTTTTTAATTTTAATATTTAATAAGTAGGTGACTTATCAATCACTTATCTACCCATGCTTAGGGACAACTCTAATATCAATTATGACTTACTTAAGTTGTTGAATAAAGTGGAATCCTTGTTGTTTCAAATCAAAAAATTTGACAAGGAAAAAAGATCATGCAAAAAAACATTTAATTAGAATTTTTCATGAACATTAAGTGCAATGATCAATCATATTGTCGAATATTTTTATTTTGGCACAATATTATGTTTAAATTTTCATAAATTATCATTCTTACTGCTGAACTCAAGTTTGAAAATCAGAATAATTATAGGGCATCGATCTGAGTGCCAAACTAGATAAGATACTGTAGTACAAGATCGGATTGGAAAAAACCATCCGTATGTACAAGGTATTGATAGCAGCTGTATTGGTCCCTAGAACCCTAAACCTGTGGTCGTGAAGAAAACCACTAACAGAGACAACCTAATAGTCACAGTTTAGTGCACTAAGCGATATATCAATAAAACTAGTATTACTAATGATTTGATGCTTCTTACAGCATCTGTGATAAGAAGGTCTGACCTTACGGCTAATGAAGAAAAGGAAAACCATAAAAACAGTGAATATTTGGATGCTTCAGAGGAAAACATTAACCGTGTTATTGATCTGCATGCTCCAGTTTTGATTCATTAATTAGTGGAAAGACTGGAACCTTACTTGGATCCTTCGAATGTATGAATTCTTGATCATCACGGCAAAAAAAATAATGGGGGGAGTGTCTGACAAGTGCGGTAAGAATCAAAAAGTGCTGTCTGTTGAATAAGAAGATGCAATCATCATCATGTGCTTCTCAGCTGCGCGGCATCATCAAAAGGCCCAAGTAGCCAACCATGTTGATCACAACTACTATTTTGCATTACATTACAGCAGCTTTCTTGCTAAATGCATGGCGTGGGATGTTGTGAGAAAAACTCAGGTATATTAAGAGTATGTTGTTCTAAAGTGTTCAATGGACTTGATTATCATCAACATACTGACATGATGGATCCAGGAAAAAAATTTGTCGACTTGATCATTATCCTGACATGATGATGATACAAGTCTCCAAAACTTGTAGCATTACAAGGCCAAGTATAAGTCAGACTACAACTAGCATGTGATGATGTCCCCCACATGTTTGCACACGTTAAATTATCATTACCTCCACCATTCGTTACACATAGTCAAGGTTTCCACACACTGTGCTGATATGGCATTCATTTATTGGCTTGAGCACGGTAGCTACCAGTTTTGGACTGGTATCAACTTTTGAGCATTCCAGACTGGTCCGGGTATGGGTTTTCTTTCTTCTTTCTTCTTTCTTTTTTTCCTACCTGGCAGGTACTGGTGTTGGGTACTTTTTAAAAACTTTCATAACAGTCTGGGTCCAAGGCTGATTGTTGGCTGGTATATGGCAGATATTAGCCTGGTATTGGTACTGGTATAAGGGAGGTATACACCTGGTATTACCTCACATCCCACACTAGACTGGTCCTAGTATAAGTTTGGTATCTCTCAGGTTGTACCCAACTAGTATGTTCTTCAGTACCAGTACTCATACCAGAACCATATACTCTGATAATAGCTTAGAGGTAAAACACAACCTCCACTGTATCCTGTATCCACAAGTATTCCTCTAGTATATGGGCCTGTGTCTGGTATATGCACGGGTATCAGGTTTGTGTGTCTTGAGGCTATACCAGCCTTGTCTGAGTACGAGCCTGATAGGGATCTGAGGTAATACCAGCCTTGTACCTGTTTTATATCAGTTTCAAATTTCAATATCAGAAATATACTTACCTCGTACCAGCCAAAAATCAGTCTTTGACCCAATAGAAGCTGGACTAGGCTGGTATGAGAAATTTAGTAAGTATCACGTTCCCGGACTGGTGGTATATTCAACACTGGATACCAGAGGAAAACCCCTATTCATCACCTTTCACCTGACAATATATGCTGAAACAGGCCTTCTCTTGGCTCTCATGTGCCTCGACAAGGCCTGCTACAACCTGTAGCCAGTATGCTAAAGGTCGCAAAGACCTACATGACAATATATGCTGAAACAGGCCTTCTCTTGGCTCTCATGTGCCTCGACAAGGCCTGCTACAACCTGTAGCCAGTATGCTAAAGGTCGCAAAGACCTACATGACAATATACGCTGAAACAGGCCTTCTCTTGGCTCTCATGTGCCTCGACAAGGCCTGCTACAACCTGTAGCCAGTATGCTAAAGGTCGCAAAGACATGGTCCATGGAAGCTCTGCATCTAATTAGGAGAATAGGTTTCACTTCCTCCAGAAGAGAAGTAACACTTTCTACAAATTATCCAATAGTTCAAGAAGCCATAGACAATTTTTCTCCAAGTTATTTAATAATCCAGCCAGGCTCTGTTGCATTTTATGTATGGTACTCTACTATCCCTCATTTCCCGACGTCTTCATACATATGTAAAATAGATTAAAAAAATGGAGAATCAAAATGATGAAAATTTTCAAATTTTGGAAATGTTAATTGATTCAAAGACATGTAATGTTAGCATGGCAGAGATTTCCCTAGTTGGAGGGTGCCTTAAATCTGTAATCTTCCCTCAGGACATTGGAGGTCATCTTACCTTTCTAGTTGGGCTCTTACATTTTCATAAGGGCTAGTCAATTTTTGTTTGTGTGATGAGTATGAGTTGACATGGTCATTACGATCTGAGTAAGGTCCTCGGATTGTGAATGTTACCAGAATTTTGCACTCCCTTCTGCTGCCACCTTTAGGCAATCACCTTATACTGGTAAGGCCCACTGAGTATAACCACCTCGGTGGGCATTACCTAACACAAAGGTTTAAAGGCTTTTGAGAGTACAAACAACAACTCCAAAATGTAATATATTCAACACCCACAACCAGAGAAGCCATTAACAAACTAAATAAGCTGATATATTAAAGTTATCCGTAAAGTCAGGAAAAGACGGCACCTAAACCCCCTGTTTGGTCAGATAGGGGATGAGATTTCAAAAAACAGGAAAAAAAAAAGTACACTGGGCTTTCAACGGGGCATGAAACTCAGTTTAGCACAAATTTGGCGCTAAACTGAGTTTACCCTGTCCTTTCTTTTCCTGAACGCCTTCAACCAATCACCGCTTGTTGCTATGTGTACTCTAATTATAAATGTTCTCGAGCCTGGTGCGTTTAATCCTGAGATACCCTTATTTAATAAAATTTCATGTCTTTGGGGACAACAGCCAGGAGGGGATGAAGCATCAAATGAGGCGTGCAACTCAGGCCCAATAGGGCATGACTTTACGGATAACTCTATTTTCTTTGAAATTAGGCTACAACAATGGAAGAGGCATTTCCGTAAATTATTTTGAATTTCCTCTTTTTAAAATCACATTAAACATGAGCTATGGAAAATGCTTTGGGAGGCTGAAAAGACTCCAAAGTCCAACAGTGAGAAGGTTGAGGACCCTTGATCAAGCGCCGAAGAAAGAGCTGGAATTATGTGGATGGCAAACTTTTGCTTCTCTCTATTTGGCAAAGTTTTAGCTAGTGCATAACAAACTGTTGCTTCAGTTAATTTTGGGTATTTAAGTAGTTTTGGTATGTTCTCCATCCAATCAACTCTCTCTTGTGGTATGAAAGGTCAGACTTTCTAACTATGTCTGTATACAAACAAGGTCATAATGTTAGTGTGAAAAATATACACAAATATACAAAAGTTTGTGGAATAGGCTTGTGCCTAGGTGTAAAAAAAAAGAAAACTTGGCCAATGAGATTGTTAGATTGTGAGCCTTGAATTGTTTTGAGTTCTCTTCAAGAAACTGATACTTAAGTGTTGTAATAGCCTCATGGGATTTGTTCATAGGTGTGAAGCAAACATTTGTGGTCAATGAGAATAGGGGAATTCATGCCTTGAATTTTGTTGGAATTGCTTTCAAGAGTTGTCTTGATGAATTAGTATCTAAATGTTACACGTCTTTTGCATCCGGCCCATGGTAAATACATGCAAATTGCAAGGAGCTTCGTGCTTCTCTAATTTTAGAGATGAGTGCACAAAGCCTAAGATTTAGGTGTGCATTTTAAACCTTGCAACCTCCTCCTCATACTCACATATAGGGTTGCACCACATCAATTGTGTAGTTTGTTTTCGCTTGGGGTTGTGGGTACTAGTAGAAGTCAGAAGAAACAATAATGAACTTGGGGATTTGTTTGTCCTGGGCGGCTACGGTGTAAATTGAAGAAGAGTTTTCTTACATGCCCCCTTCTCCCTGGAGACTGAACTGCAATTTATTGCATTGCATGTGTTTATTAGCATGAGCTGATTTTCCAAAAGAATGAGAACACTCAAAGCAGATATGTGTACTGCTCAAGTGTTCTTGTTTTTTTCCCCCAAAAATCACAATCAACTTCAATTCATCTCTTGGGAAAAGGGAAAAGCAACAAAATGTGTTATAATGAGATTCACCAATCTGCCTAGTAGAGAGGGATTGGAAATTTTCCCAAAGAAACTTCTTATACTTGTGGACAAGCAAAGCTACTACCCTGGTACAGGGCCAGTTTCAACACATGTTTGTCAAATAATTAATTTATTTTGAAGGTTAAAGTAAAGAATATTCTTGCAGATTCCAAAAGATTCTCTTTTTTTCCTTCAAAAATTTTGACCTTTTAAACAAAGTTATTTTTTTAATTTCAACATTTCTATAAACAATAGAATTAGTGTTCAAATTGTCAAGGTACTACAGGATAATTTTTCATGCATCCTACTATTGCAAATGCAATGAAGAAAGGCAATGCATCTTCATGGGGTGATAGCTTTTGCAATAAAATCTCAAACTCTATGATGTTTGGAGCTTAGAAAATTACTCATCAAAAGGGCCTTGGAAATGTATGTGATCCTTGCAAGCAAAAGGAAAATTCTTACATGTTATTTATGTTATCAAGTGGTAGACTCTCTGTAATATCCTTTGGCATTCCTCTTTCTAATAATATTGTTTTCCACAATGTATGTATCTTTCTGATTTCTAAAAAGAAGTTGTTTTTAGCTACATCCAGTCATGAGTCTAAATTTATTAATCTGCAAACATGGCTATTAGAATGTGAGAGTTTAGTTATTTAGATTTTACAAAATTAAATTAAACTAATTTATCTACAAAATGGTTGCTTCTTGGAAGGCAAAATCAAAAGATGCAATTATTATCAAATTTCCATCAAGGTTTCCATTCATGTGAACTTCTATGATATCAACATGATCTTCAAAGTGAATTATAGCCCACTACATGTAAGGTGGTTAACAAATTAAACATGAGTGAACTACAAGAGCTATATTTTGAATGGGGAATTTGTTTCTTGTTTTATGATTCAAAATCCATATACAAATTGCAATACTATGCACATAATTCACAACTAATTCATCCCATGAATAATTATACCACATACATGTGGAAAAGACTCATGCATGACTAAAACAAGTGTTATTTTTACTATATAGATTACATTTAAACCCCACATTTAATTAGAGGTTAAAAATTAGATTAAGTTCAATTCACATAATTTTAGCTTGACTTCAAAAATAATGATGAGGTGTAAGATAGCAATATTAATTACATTGAATGTGTCTAATAAAAAAAAGTGCACCAAATATTTCAAACCATTTATCATCCACAATACCACAAACATTACAAGTGAGACCAAGAACCTTTTCACTAGGCTACATTTGACATTTCAACAATGACAATTAGCTATTGTTTGAAATAAAATAGATTGCCACATTGGTGGAGCATAGTTTAACTTAGTTTGCCACCTTGTATTGCCATGTATTGGCCATGTAGTTCTTATCACCACCTTGCAATGATTATAGTTGCTCGATTTAGGTTCATTGCTAGCAATTGGTGAATGGACTATCACCTTTGCCAACCCATCACAAATATGAACACACTTTCATCACCACTTTTAACTTTGATTGCTTGTAGCCACTTGCCAAAATGAACAATAAGTGTTCCACTAAATAATGCAACAATTTTTTTTTAATTCATAGCTATTGTTTCAAATTTGTACTATTACAAGTTAATGTAAATTATAATTTGAAGGTGTCTAGAGCATAACATTTGGTAGTGGCACCTAACTTTAATATTGGAAAATTGAATACACACTACACACTGCAATTGTGTTTCATGAATGATATGCCATTGCAACTTCCAAGTTCTAAGCACATTTCACCAAGTTTAAAATTCAAAAAGATATGTCATTGCTTCTACATGTTTTCCATTTGTTTGCTTATCAAACTCAAGGTCACATTTCTTGAAAGTTGTAGCATGTTTTTTTGTTATAATTAACTTGTGTCAAAATCTTATTGGGTCATGGGTGCCAAGTATTGCAAGGAGCTTCACACTTCTCCGATTGTCTTCAATGCAATTGCAAGTCATGATTTTCTATTGATTCTCAAACTTGTTGGGTTGAAAGATAAATGTCATGTATTGCGTTGCGTGTTGAACTTTTTCATTGAATGTGTTTGAGGTAGCATTTTGTCTTTTAGTCAAATTTGGTGTGAATAAATGTCATTTTGTGATATCATGTGTTTTAATATGGTCAAAGGTGCTAATTTCTTTGAACTACATGACACCAAAATGCAAAAGAACATTGTATTGCAACATTACTTCACATAAAGCAAAAATGTTGTTAAACAGTTTCCTTTTACATCCCCTCTAAAGTGTAGGCAAATAAATCTTTCAAAGTGAGTTAAGGTGGTAGTAAAATGGATTGCATTTTGTACTCCAAATGCAACAATCTTGTTTTTTGTTCAATTTATCCTTGTGGATTACCCACCTACATTGCCCCTACCCTAAAGGTGACATAAATTGTGTGCTTGCAAGCAAGGAAATATATGCAACTCCATCTTAAAAGTTGAAAAAAAATTACAATATATCACAAAAGTTTCAAGATGTTGAGCTTGGGGCCATTCATTTTTTGTTGGCCAAAATGTTGAAGATTGAATATGGAGAAATGCATTGAATAAAATGCATTATATTTTTTTTGCTAATGGGAGGGATGTATTCTTAGGGCCAAAATGTAACACTTTTCATAAACATCTAGGAAAGACAAACTAGGTTGCCTTATTTACAACTAATGTTCAACATTAATTAATTTTCAAAAGGGTAGGTTGGAAAAAAAATCCACAAAACCAATGCAACAATAATTTAAACCATTAAAAAATTTCAATAACATGATAAAAAACTTGAGGAGACATACAATGTACTTATCAATCACTTTGATTTTTTGAAATATTCATATTCAGGTTGTTTAAGTTTTTTTTTGAAAAAAGAAAGTTTGGTAAAGATTTGTTGATTATTAATCATGAATTGAACATTCATGACATGTCACATTTGGGCAAGAAGGCAAGAAAATGATATATTAACAACAAGTGCAACCATATGTAAAATTAAGTCACATTTTTTGCACATTTCAATCATTGTTGTTGAACAAGTTCAAGGAGGACTCAAAGGGGTTGCACAAGAAGGAGGCAACAATTTGTCACAATCATGCATTTGTTGTGCCAACAAAGTTGATGTTAGAATTTGACAGTGGAAGCCTATTCTTTTTCTTAAATGCCCCCATCTTATTTAAATGTTATTGGAATTATTATTTTGATTGGGTAATGGCTAAATGTATGCATAATCAAAAAACTAGGAAATTAAAAAATGCAATTGTTAGTTCAAATATCATGCATTATTTTGTGATGAGGTCACCATGACTAATAATCAATTTTGGGTTTTAATTAATGGTTACACATTTAAGATTTTTGTTGGCTACCTATTTTGATTTCATTAATTTTTAAAAATTATTGGGGGAGAAAGCACATAGATAATCTAATGAAGGTTTTTATGGATGCTCTAAAAAAACACATGTTTATATCCTTTTGGGAATGAGGGTGTTAATATTTCCCTAATCCCAAGGGGTGCAAATTGGTGTTACTCATCAAATCCAAAATAAATTAGTTCCCCATATAAAAGGTATTCATTGTATGGCACATCAAACAAATTTAATTATGCAAATTATGTTGTTAAACATATATAAGATTTTTTCCAAAAACATTTATTTGTTCTTCTATCATAGTTATAAACAACACATTGAATTTATGAAATCAACATATTTGATGAAAATAAAGGGGAACAAGATTTTATGTAATTTCAAAATATGTTAAATCAACATGCTTAATTTAACAAAAAGAGTGATGTCCATGTACAAGTCATTCATAGAAAAAATGACCAAAGACAAAAAATTTATCATGTATGAGCCAAAACTAATTTTTTTGTTGATGTAAACTTGATTATTTCTCTTTGTTTTCATTCCCTATGTTGGAATCAATCCATGTTTTGATCAAATTTGCCCAAAATTTCTTTGATGAATTTCTTTGTGATTATGTTTCAACCATTAAAATCCACCAAGGAATCTTGTACTTTTTAAATTTAGATCCAAGTAGTATATATATGTTGAATCTCTTCAAAGAATTTTAGGACATTATCATTTGAAATGGAAGATAAGTCTATTGGACCTAAAACAAGTTAGGTAATCAACATTTGTGGTTTTACTTTTTGAATTTTACAAATTTTTAAGTATGGGCTTAAACATTGCTAACAAAATGGTACAAGTGAGTTGGAGATTTTTTATGTTTGGTGAAAGATTCAAAACCAACATGTACATGTCCATCATTTGTTTTCTTCATTCTCGTTACCTTACAACCTACAATGATCCAAGTTTTTTAATTTATAAATTTAACATCCCCAATGTCCTTGATGGAGACAAAGGAAGGGTAATGGGGATTTTGGTAGGCTAAAGGATTTATCCAATGTTAATTTTCTTAAAATTTGGGGCATCAAAAGGTGAGTGCAAAACTATAATAAACATGTAATAGATGAAGTTCACGTCTTATATAATGGTTCATTTTTGACAAATACAAAACTCCTTACAAGTCCCATATGAGTCCATTAAAAATGTTCAAATACACATGATTATTGAATTATAAAATATTATTATCTTTGATTACAAAATGTTCACCTACATACAAACCCTCCAAAATCTAGGTCAAGACCTGCATCAAAAGATGTTGATATCATTTATTGTGGTGGATGCAATTTGGAAGTCTTAAAAAAAAGTTACAAAGTCCATTAAATCTTGGAAAGTCTTGTTAAACTAATGTTTGTGATTATTAACAACTTAATGTTTTTGTGATTGTTAATATGATGCTTGTAGTTGTAGTTAAGTCTATTACTTAGGAATTGATTGCAAGATTTCCTACATCTTATGTAATGGATGATATGGGAATCTACTAAATGCACAATATTGAGTTCAAGTTGATGTTGAAGAGGACTTCCATCATCATTTGATGTTTATCAAATCATGTCACTATTTGCAAGTGACACCTAGAACCTATCAAAGCCTCATAAGTAGGCATTACTATGGAAATAGCCAAAATTTACCCAACCATTGTGTTGTCAAATGCTTTAGATATGTAATCTAACATATCTAAAATTCAATGTTGTTACTATGATGGAGGCTCCCTTTCACATTAATCCTTTAATTCAACTTTGGCACATTTTGAAGGCTTCTTACATCCTAAAGCATTCACTCCTCAAGTTTTTCAAACTAGTGGAAATTGCAACAATGCAAGTATTGGGGTTAATGGAAGATCACTAATGTACCTTTTTTATCTTGTTTTTCATGAAATTAAAAAATTATCTCAATGAGCACTTGCATGTCATTTTTGGAATGTATTTTCAAAAAAATTATAGATTGAATGCTTTTTTATATGATGCAAGCATTAATAATTGCAAGGCATAAAAATCTATACAATCATTGGATTATATTTTGACGATAATGATTATGGTATTCACAAATCTCATTCTCAATGATTACATCTTTTGGCCACTAAATTGGGTGGTTTTTGCACTTCTACAGTTAGATTTCACTAAGGCATTGTTGTCTTTTGGTTGTGTATCTATCTATCTATGTCTATGTGAGTTTCTATGTGTGTGCATAAGTCTATTTTGTGTGCATTGTGTGTTTATTTGACTATGTATATCTCCTTGAAATTTAGGGCATCACATTGTGTGTCTTTGTGTGCGTCTATGTTTGAGACTTGGAATGTGTGGGTGTGTCTACATGTTTGTGTATGTGTCTTGTGACAAGTTTTGATGTTTTCTTGTGGCTTTGTGAATGTTTGAGTTGTATGTGTGTGTATGCGCACCATGTTTAGTTGTTCTAACGATGAACAACAACTTTGTTCCATGTCTAAGAGATTTTATTGACATGTATGTGCATCATCATACAACTTCATAGTATGTAAGCCATGTACATATATTTCATATTTTCATTTTGTAAATCTCTTGTTATTGCAAAGTTCAAAGGATTTTTTCTCAAGAAATCCTTTGTGGAAGTCGCAACATTAATTTTTATTTTTATTTTTTTGGTGTCGCTAAGCGGCTTGGAATTTGCAATATTGTGATAAATGCACCAAAACTGTCTAAATAAAATCCAACTGTTGGAAATTTCAAAAACATTTTTAGGAACCTTGCAAGGCAGCATTTTTTTTATTGACGAATTTCCTTCAGATTTCGACCTTAAAAATATGATTTCAACCAATGCAAAGGATTTTTCATGGAAAAAATGGCCCAAATTTGTCAGATTTCAAAGGAAAAAAATTCCAAACCTCCAGATTTAGATCTTTAGTTCAAGTAGGTAGTCAAAAATATAGAAATATTTTTGAAAAAATTTCATATCTAGTGTATAGCCAAATTTGGCTAAATTATTTTTGTCGATGATCACGGCTACATCAAAAATCCTTAAAACAAACCCTGCTGCAAGGTACTCATCCCAAGACTATTTTCAGCGTAGTCAAGCTCTCCAGTCTCTAGAGTCTAGTCTCTACAATCAACAATATCAAACACAATATTCAAGTAGTCAAAAGCATTCATCTCTCCTTTATACAATCAATACATTCTTCCTCTTGGACCCTCAACCCTGAATACAATCAATGCATTCTTCATGGACACTCAAACCCTTCATTAAAAACTCAGTACCTAAGACTGATGATATCCACCTCTGAGGATGCCCTAAACCCTAGGAAAGGTGTTTAAGGCTTAAACACACCCCATTGGACTTACTTTTATTATAGGGTGTTGTTGGGTTATGGGAAAGTCCAATAGGGTAGAGGTGGTTTAAGGCACTTGGTGGTTACTTGGACAGTAGATGGATGTGGCTGGTTAGTTACATAGGTAACCACTGTGGTTAGTTATGTGACAAGAATACAATGAAAAAGCGTTTCCTGTTCACACATCATTCATCCAACCATTCATCCTGCATGGTGAGCTGGTAGGTGCTGGTTCACATTCTGGCCAAAATACGGTGCTGAAAATCTTTTGCTTTGGGAAACCTAAATACCATGAATCTTCTAATGCCATGTTTTTGAGTGCAATTTGCCAGCTTCACTTTTGTTTTTTCTGTGCAGGCACTTTGGCATCAGTGCACTTTGGTAGGACTACAGGGGTATACAATGCAATTGTTGGGTGGTGGGAAGGGGATGGTTTTCTTTGACCTATTGTCCTGATCAGGTAATCTCAATGTAAGAGTACAGCTTGGTAGGTAGGTAGGTATGTAGGTAGTGGAGCCAAAGGGCTTTGTTTGCTTGATGCAGCAGCAACATGTGTTTTGCACAATGAAAAGGGACTATTATGCTACTTGTAACCATATTTAACCTCAGTGAACCAGCAGCACCCACCAGTGCACCATCCACTGGATGCCCATTATTACTCAGTTGTGGATGAACCTCAACTGAGTTAATATTCAGTTTCACCTTGGTAACCAATTTTGTAGGAGATAGGTCTCATACATTGGTAGGTAGATAAGAAAATAGGTAATTATTAGGTAAGTACATGGTTTATCCATATGTAATGGCTGTTTTTATTGCCTACTTACTAACAACCTGCTTGTGAGTTGTTAGTAGGTAGGTCGGAAAAAAATAGCAACTGAGCTAACCACCATGGTTAACTAGGGAACTGAAACCCGACAGAAAACTGTTTCCTGACCACCTACCATTCATCCTTCACAGTGCACTTGGTGGGTGCTGGTTCACTGTGGCCACCATAACAGATATCATGTGTTGAATGTCTGAAGAAGACTCATGGCCCAAAAAAATGGGTTTTTCTTTGTGTGTGTGAACTTTTGGAGAACACCCAATTCCATCCATTTTTGTGGCACCAAGTTTGGACAACAGCCATGCAGCAAGCCTAACTTACACAAACTTCTACAGCACAGTTTTTGTCTCACTCACCAGATGAATGCTTTTCATCACATTCTAGATATTGTTTTACAGGTGCCTTTTGAACTTGTAAAACACACCAACATGGGGGGAACTTGAAAGTAATCTTGGAAAACTGAGTAGCTCACAAGGTAGATGGATAATTACCAGTATTGGGTGATTATCAAAAACAGGAACAGACCTCTGTTGGTTATCAGGCTGGTTTTTAGGATTTATAATTGCAATTCTCAAACAATCAAATAACTGATTCTGGTATATAACCATTGCTTTCTCAAACATTTGAAAAAAAGAAAAAAAAAACGTCAAGTAAGCAACCCTAAAACCATTGGTTCTCTCATGAAAACCACAGGTTCTGGTGGTTCTTTGATTCTATACTTGTTCATGAGCCTACTCAAGAGTTCCTGCGCTCTGATGAGCTCAGCTTTTATTTGGAGTTGCTGCTTTTGTTTTCAAACTTTCTTACAATCACATGTCTAAAATTACATAAGGTTTCAATTAGTACTTGAGAAACGACATGTTGACCTGATTTGTTTTTTTTTAATGCAAACCTAACTTGGTCATTGGGAGTGTCATATTAGGATATACATGCTTGTCATGTGACAAATCCTTTTTTGTTTGGTCAGGGAAACTTTGGATCCAAGTGTTTGTAGCATGTACATGGTCCCACATGAACTCAATCTAGCTTTGTTATCTCATCATTCTTTACTAGAGTTACCAAAAAAAGTCTCTCCCCTTGTGGCACACATTTGATGGATGTCCATGGGCCATTCCAAAACATGCTACATGTCCCAAACATCGATTGGAATGGGAGATTGTGGTTTGGAGTTGTCCTAGTTTGGTTTTCACAAGGACAATAAAATGTCAAGATGGCAAGATTGGTGACAAGATGATGAGAATGACGATGAGATGACAAAAATAGCCATAGGCACAATGAGAATGGTGACATAGTAATGGACACAATGAGAATGGTGACAAGGCGATGAGACAAAGAGAAAGAAAGGTATGGCAGAAAGAAAGGTATGGCGACAAGAGGACATGAATAGTGATGAGGCAACACAAATGGCAACAGAACAACAGGAATGGCAAGAACGGTGGTGACAAGGGACAGTGGGGAGCGATGGGGGCATTGGGAAGGACATGGGGGAATGTATATGGACAATGGGAATGCCATGAAACAAGCTGTGAGAATAGTAGGGGCACCAAGAAATGCTGGAAAAAGAGTTTGATTATGGGCGACAGTGGGTGTTGGGAAGGATGTTAGGGGATGGTAGGGGCACCACCAAAGACATTTGGGAACAGTGTTGTGCACTCAAGGAGATGCGCTCCCACTAGTTAAGGCAGTTAGGAATTTCCATCAAAGGCTTTGATGAAAATTCCAAGGAAAATTAAGTAAGGAACATGGTTGCTAGAACAGACACCACCAAATGTCCAAAGGTACCCCTTGGTGTCCTTAGCAACAGGGTTTTTTTTTTTTTTAAATCACCAAAATTTGCCTTTTTCTCATCCGGACTTATTCTGTCCCCGTGCACTTGGCATCTTTCTTGATGTCATAGGACCAAACAACTAGCATGAGAATTTGGGTTGGAGGTTGCTTTGAAACAAAGTTGCTTAGAAGTCTCTTTGAGGTGACTTGAGCTCACCTCACTTGAGCTGCAAAAATATGCATGACCTTTGGTCATGACACCTTTTACCTAGTTCACAACTTCACCAAGAAGGGTAGAGACCTCTGCACCTGCATGTGACAGTATTGAGCTTCACAGAGATGGAGGTAACTGTAGCCTGTTTGGGCCTGAGTTTCAGAGGAAATACTTGTTTGAGGCCAGATTTTTTTATGTGTAAAACTTTGGGTCATGGGTTGTGGATCTCCTAGACAGCCAGTGTTATCCCAAAACTGGCTGCATTTGCTCCAAGTTATTTGAACTTTACAGACAACACATTGCTATGATAAACCCTAAACCTTAACTATGCCTTTAGCACTTGAATCAAAGGAAGCCATTTTGATAATTAGATGTCAACTACTTGCATGGATCTGCCACCGCAATTGTGAGTGTTATAACTTATTGAGTTGGCTTTTGCTTCCCTTCCCTTCCATCTATGATTTCTATGATGGAGAAATAATTCTCCATTGTCTGACACCCACACACCCATATTAAGAAATGAAAGAAGAGGAAGAAAACAACAAACAAAATTCACAATTCACAAAGTCCTGGGCCTACAGTGCCAGGAAAACTTGGACTCACAATTTATTCCCAGAAAAAAGTTACGTGTACACACTCTATCATAAAACGTATTAAACCAAACAAAATTAAATAATAAGAATCATTGAATTCCTATACATGGATTCAGGATCCAGAAGGTGGTCCAGAAAAAAGAAGGATGGGTCTTTTAAAACTTTCATATCTTGTTTATAGCCAACACGTATGCACAATAATGTTTTATAAAACAAAGTAAAAAGTTAACAAAGTATTAATTAGTACTGCATTCGGATCACTGGAGAATCTAGATATGTAGAGCCTAAAAAAACACATTCTTAAGATCAGATAGAAAATCAGGAACCATAGGCATATCTCTTTTTTGTTTGTAGATACATAAAAAATTGTTGCTCTTTTGCCATTGTTCTTAGGGCAAGTATGGGGCATTGTGATTGATCAATCAAAGTCATCATATTTCCCCTTTGGAAGAGCACTATGTCATGTTCTCTTTTACAAGTCCAAATTCAATTTCCAAATATTTTTAATGTGAACTTCATCCAAATTATTAGTTACATGCAATTATGCTGCTGCTGGTGGAGCTGATACAAACTCATCATTTTGGGTCTTATTGTTGTGAGCTTCCTTGTGACTTGATCTCTAGGTCAAATTAGGAGCTGGAGGGTTTCATCCAGCGTTGGCCGGTTGTTGATTTTTTTCATAATCCCTGGGTAGGTTTTTATGAAAAGGAAATTTGGATGCCAGTTAGGGTATCAACATCAATATCAAATTTTTGGGGTGCTATCAATATTATTTGAGTAATAATTCTCAATTATGCATAAAGGTAAGTTATCAAATAACTGATTGCTAATTGTTGCCTATCAGTTATTAGCTGCATATAAGGTTTTTTATAATTCTTTTTTTATATTTTGATTTTATTTCTGTATTTCTGTTTTATATCATTAACATGCTTAGCATTTTAAGATTGATAACTATACCTGGATGGTATCAGGTCATCCTGGTAGGTTATTAAAATTTTAAAAAGCAATATCAGCTGGCTAGGTTATTAACCAGTTATCAAAAAAATCAAGAACTGACAGGTAGGTTATCAATAACCAGGCTGACAACCGGGTCAAAACTCAATAACCGGGCAACACTGGTTCCATCCAATTGAGGGAGTTCCCTTGACTTTTAAGGTCAGGGACTTGGTTCCCCTGCTATTTACAGCCCAGAACGGTCTATACTGACAGATTCTACCAGACTTGCAGCCACCAGATTGCCCTGCTGGACTTGCCTAACCACCACTTGCCTTGCGGAATTGGCCACCAAGGGTACCCTCTCTAGTACTCACCACACTTGAATCCACCCTCTTGATGTAACCCTGCCGAACTTTTCGTTTGCAGATGGCATCCTCAATACATTCGATTGTAAAGCCCAAATGGTGGGGGGAATTCCAAAAAACGAAAGGGGGGCCTTATTACAAGCCGGTAGCGGAGTCTGGCCTCACTCTTGAGAGTATCCCCAATGAGTGGGCCTTACCCACCATAATGCACAAGGTAAACCTCATCATAAGCCTAAACATGGGTAGATCACAAGGAGGTAGGAGAGAGAGAGATCAGGTGTAAGATCCCTCCCACTTAGTGAGAGTGATCGGTGGGTGTAAGATCCATTGTCTTCTCTGTAGGAAGAATACATACTAATATAAGGTGTTTTTCACATACACTAACTTTTTCTCCAAATGCCTAAAGACCTGTTCCAATTCTTTTTTAAAATAATTGAAAGGCATGTTACCTAATGTATTTTTTTTCCTCCATTGCTTGCAGGGTGTTTTGAAAAAACGAAATGAAAAACGAGGAAAAAAAAATTCCAATTTCTTGCAATGCCCCCCCCACTTCCCCCACCCCCGCCAATTAATTTATTTGAGTTTTCTGCTATGATACCCACCAAGTATCATGGGATAAAAGAAAATATATGTGGAAGCAGATCTTTCAGCTCAGTAAAGCCCATGACCTTGGCCTTGGGCTTTACCTGACACTTGATGTAGTGGTAAATAACCTAGTTTCTAGGGGTCAAAATCCCTTGAAGCTACTATACTCTATAATGATTCTCAACAACAATATCCCTGCCTTACAAGGCAAGGGCCAATAAACATGTAGCGAAAGGCTTGAGAGAGAGGGATGGAGAGATGGGATGGTGACTGGTAGAAAGAAGAGGCGTTTTAAGTACCTAGTATACTGTATGTTGCACTACTTTTGTTGGTATTGTCAGGATCTGCTGTTTGTTGCTGTTGCAGAGAGAGAGTATTGGATGGTGGTGGTGGGGTGTGTGTAAATGATATCTATAAATGGGGGTTTGGAGTTGTTGGGATTTGGGAATTAGTAATGGACCATTACACAAATCCCCTTGTTTAGCCAGCTCATGTCCACACTCCACACCCCCAACCTGATGATGTCTTTTGTAACACGCCAGGCTCGGCCGGGGTGATCCGGCACCCACCAGCTAACATCCACCAGATGCTGGCTATGACTCGGTTATGGATGAACCTCAACTGAGTTAATATCTGGTTTCACTGTAGTAATCCATTCTCTGATCTACAGACTGAACAAAACACCCACCAGGTAACATCCACCAGATCCTGGCTATGACTCGGTTATGGATGAACCTCAACTGAGTTAATATCTTGTTTCACCGTGGTAATCCATTCTGTGATGTAAAGAAGTAGGTCCTACACATAGGTACGTAGGTAGAAAACTACGCAACAAAGTGGTAATATTAGATGGTTACCGCATAAGTAAAGGCTGTTTTTACTACTTACCTGCTAACAACCTGCTGGTAAGGTCTGTTTTCACTACCTACCAGCTAACAACTTGCTAACAAGCGGGTTGTTAGCAAATCACTCCCCAGTCTCAGCCAGAGTGAACCAGCACCCACCAGCGTTAGTTCATTCACTGGATGGTAGTTATGAATCAGTTATGGATGAACCTCAACAGAGTTAATATCCGGTTTCACCTTGGTAACCCACTCTGTAAGAAGTAGGTCCTACATACAGGTACATAAGTTTTTAAAAGTAGGCAACTAGGTACTAGGCAATTAGATGGTTCACAGTTCACACCAGTGCTGGCCAGTTATTGCTCTTTTTTTGGGGGACTCACACAGATTATCAACATCAATTTTTTGGGTGTTGTGTGAATTATCAAAAAAATTGGGTAATAATCATTGGTTATACATAGGTTATATTGGGTTTTTTTAATTTTGCGTATATATAGTATTGATGTTTAAGGATTGATAACCTATTTGGATGATAATTGGCCCATCCAAGTAGTTTATTAGATTTTGAAAATTCAATCTCAGATAGTTATAAAATTTAATGGATTATAAAAGATATCAAGAACTGGCTGATAGGTTATTAATAGCCAACTTGATGACCGGGTTGATAACCGAGTCAAAAACTCAATAGCTGGCCAACACTAGTTTACACGTAGGTAGGTAACAATGGCTGTTTTTACTACTTGGTAACAAGTAACAACCTGATGTTGACAGCTGCTTTCATTACCAACCCTACCTGCTAACAACTGGCTAGTAACAAGTGGGGTTGCCAATAGGTGGGTTGTTAGCACTACTAGGAATAAGGAAAAAGCACCTGAGTTAACCACTATGGTTAGCAAGGGAACTGGAATCCAACAGAAAAATTGTTTCCTAACCACTTGATCATCATCCATCCTTGTGGGTGCTGGTTCTCACTGTGGTGGCGTCTCCAGTCTGCACTTTGCTGCTACTTACTGCTGGCTGTTGCACCCCCACTTTTTGCTTGCTTGCTTGCTTGCTGCCTGCCTGCTCCTGTGACTTAACAACTGTGTGGCTGCTGCACCTGCTGCTGCTGCTGCTCATGCTGGTGTTGTCTCTGTGTGTGTGTGAGAGAGAGACATGTGTGTACCCCACTGCAGCAGAAATAATGCTACAATATTGCACAACTTTCCTGCTCCGCTTCTCACCTCCCCCACCTCACTCCCCTTCCCGGCCATCCAGCCGGCCCACAACTCAGCAATGACTTCTGACAGCTCCAGGACAACAGAAGTTACGCAGACATGAGCCGCAGCAGAAAAAAGAAGCAGCAGCGCCAGCACTAGCCTACTTTCCCTACTTTGTGATATTGCAAAGTTAAGAAGAGCCAGAGCCAGAGTTTCCTGCCTATGGGAGTCGAGAGTTTGAAGAAGAAGTCGAGAGTGATTAAGTTAAGAAGAAGAAAAAGAAGTGAAAGTTAACTCCAGTAATGACGATGATGATCCATGGATGATGATGCATGATGATCAGGAATCGATGATAATCTTCTGCAACAAACGTCGTAGAGGGGCCCTTGCTGCTAAAAGCCCATGACTACTAGTTAGGGTCTCTTTCCATCAGGCTGTTATGATCAGTGATCACACTAGTTAGGCTGCTATGGTTAGCCATCACACTCGTTAGGGTCTCTTCCATTAGGCTGGTATGGTCAGCCATCAGAATGGTTAGGGTCTCTTTCCATGAGGCTGCTATGGTCAGCGATCACACTGGTCGGGGTCTCTTTCCATTAGGCTGCTATGATCACTCATCCCACTAGTTAGGGTCTCTTTCCATTAGGCTGCTACGATCACTGATCCCACTAGTTAGGGTCTCTTTCCATTAGGCTGCTACGATCACTGATCCCACTAGTTAGGGTCTCTTTCCATTAGGTTGCTCTGATCACTAACCACAGTTACTCTCTACTACTGTAGCCAGCCAGACAACAGGTACAACAATATTAGCTCACTCACACTCTCACGCTGTTCTTTGCATTTAGATTCCAGTAGGTAGTAAAATAGATTGTTATTTTATTTTATTTTATTTTAATTTGGGGGGTGGGGGGGGCGGGGGCAGGAAGAGGGGTTTGCAAATCAGTACACTAACACAAACGAGTAAGCAAGTTTTTGCGGAATCGACGTAGCCCACTCCCATGAACTCTCATCTTCTTTGGGAGTCGAAAGAAACAAGAATCATCGTCTTTTTCCATTTCAAGGATCATCTTGTTTTCCATTCCATCGCTGTAGTCGATCTGCTGGTCGCGTCTTTCATTTATTGTTTGTGATATTATGGAGTTGCCACTCTCTCCGCAAACTGACTGCATAAGATGATGCTGATGATGATGGTGTTGGTGATGGTGATGATGATGACCCCACTACGTCTAGCTGCTGCTGCTGGTACTTCTTGCTCCTGCTGCAGCTCTAGTCGCATGGACGTACTTTTTCTATTGTGAGAGACAGTGATGAGAGCTGGAGCTGTGATCGGGTCCTGTTGCAATTAAGATCAGGATTCTGGAACAACAATAAAAAAATTTCTATGAAGAAGCTGTTGCTGCTATTGCTGCACAATTCGGTCAGACACTGCAGATCGAGCAGTTTAGACTGTTGCTATGAAGAATGTGGGTTTCGAGATGCTTCAGTTTCCGCTAAGGGACAAGAACAGATACTGCAGTAGTCTTCCTCGTAGTAGATCATCATCGTCCTGCGTCAGCCTGCTGCAGCAGCAGCACAGTGAGGAATTTGCAGCAGCTAGATCTCTCTTGCAGTGACAAGAGTACTCGTAGTAGACTAGTAGCTAGTGTGTGTGTTTTGTGAGATTCTGCGGCGAGGACTTTGTCCACTAGTATCATGAGAGATGTGTTTCAGAGTCGGTCGATCTTTGCTAAAAAAAAATTAGATAGGTAGCAGGAGGAGGAGCTTGAACAGACCTTAGACTTGAAGAAGATCTAGTGTGCAAGTTTTTGTTTCTGTCTGCGGTGCAGAACAACAACATGTGCAGCTGCTTCTGCATGTGGATGATGCTCTGAACGTTGGAGAGACTCTCGGGGATTTGTGGCAGCGAAGTTTTTCTTCTTCTTCTTCTTTTGCAGTCATGTGCTCGCAGGGGCTGATAGACGGTGATTACCAAATGAGGAAAGTGGTGGGGGGGGATAGTAGCTGTGCAAACTGCAAGTCTTACTCTCAGTTTGCAGCTCTGAGTCACGAGCTTTGCCACAAGATCGCATCCCCGACCACGCATTACATCATCCTCATGTGGTTGTTGCGGATCATTGGCTTCCTCCTCTCTCTTGCCAAGTGGTTCCTCGTCTGGTTCCTCAGTTGCTTCCTCCGCTGGTGTTTGCACTTGATCCATGGCGGCTTCAAGCGCTACCTTGGCGCCGCTTTCCTGAGCTCCATGGTAAGAAGATCAACGTCAACACAAGATCAGTCGGCCGGAAGGCTGCTCACGTACTATTCTTCTTTCGACAAGGAGGCAAAGATGAAGAAGCTCAGTTCTCGCGCAGGCGCAGCAGCAGCTCATTGGGATGGTACCGAACCTGCTGCTGCAACCCATCAGGATCATCACGCAACGGAGTCAGAGAAAGCTTCTTCTTCTGCTGATGAACATGTCTCGCCATTGCTGTCCGTGGTTGCCGAGGACAAAAACTCGGTATGGCAAGAGAATTCACAGATCAAAGACAGGTATGTCCTCACTTGCTCACACTATCTTCATCATCGTCATCTTCTTCTTGTGGTGATCTGTCTGGGACGAGTGCTGGATGATCCGGGAAAGTGGAAAAGCTCTGAGTGAAGATCAAGCTCTCATCACCAGTTCACTCATGGCAACCGTTTCTCTTTCTTTGCAGGGAGAGGCTTGTGTATGAATACACAAAAGTCGTGGCGCCACAAGTGTCGGCCTTTCAGCTTGGGGAGATTGTGGTGCCGATCCGAGACACCAGACAGCTTGCAACTTTCCTGAAATCCAAGCTCAGAGACACATGCAAATCACAACCTAGCTCAGAAACCATGACTGCAACAATTTGCCACTTGATCCTGAACCTGGGATTGTTGTCATCATCTTCATCAGCACCAACAAAGGAGGATTCAGATACGTTGCAGAATAGATGCACGAGCAGTCTGGTGGAACTATCTGCTGCAGCTGCAACACCATCAGGATTACAACCATCTGGATCAGATAACAACCCTGAAAACAAGATGTTGCAGGGCAAGCATTTCACACACCATGCCATGATTTACATGGCAGCTGCGAAAACTCAGGGAAGGATTCATTTGGTGCTTGTGGGTTACAAAGTGGAAGGATGTTTGGGGTCCAGTGAGTTCAGGTCGAGGTACAATCCTCCGGTGACCGAGAAGGACAAGGCAGAGTGGCAGGCTTGGAATTGTGCCCATTTGAGAGCATTGAAGGAAAGCAGCATAGAAACAGCACAACATCTTCTTAGTGTCACTCCAGTTGTTGCGCAAGTGTGGTAGCTAGTGAGCTAGTGCCACCACTCTTTCTCCAGCTCATCTTGAACTGTCACCTCCTTCTCATATTGAATTTGCTGCTGCCACAGCACTTTGTGGACATGAACTGTTCATCAGCAGCACACAAAACCACTTCTTCTTACAGTAACTCAAATCACTAAGCTCAACCAAGCTCAATCAAACTCACCAAGCTCACGCAAGCTCAACCAAGCTCACAAAGCTCAACCGAGCTCACCCAGCACAACCAAGCTCACAAAGCTCAACCAAGGCCACCAAGTAAAACCAAGCTAACCAGCTTACTGTGGCCTTTTGTTGCTTTATGGTTTTCATTATCCGAAAGCTGTGGAGGAGGTTGTGGGCAATGCTCCCATTGATACCAAGAATTGTGGAATGTGGGAATGTTGGAGTTAAGGGTATGTGATCAAATGGCTGTGAAATTAGGTTGCATGGATGGTGAAAGAGAGTTATGGCAACATGAAGACCTGGACTTGAATTTTGTAATGATTTCCAAGGGGGGAGAAGTTCTTGGAGCTCTACATGATGAAGTGGATCTTCTACTGTCGATGGTACAAAGAATGCAGTGGTATACATTCCTGGACTTGGGATTCATATCTGTATCGAAGGGGGAAGGAAAGGAGATCCAACAAATAGGGTTCAAGACAGATGATGTAGGCAAGGTACAGGCACCACATGTTTGTTTGAGAAGTTGAAAGTTCGGTTGACGCTTTCCCAAGTTTTGAATTTCCTTTCACATATACAAATTTAGCTTATAATGTGTCATGAACACAGTCTGCTCTGGCAGTGAGAACTTCTTTTCAAACCTAAAAATTGGGGTCCTTGAAAGTGCTTTAAAAACAGGTGGGAGAGAAGGTGACATGGTTAATAGGGTTCCAGACTCACGAGAGACGGAGGCAAGTCAAGGTGTAATTAGCAGATGAGATGATTTGCTTGTGTAAAAAGCTCAGACATTTTGGGTGTTTGGATGGGATTATAGTACCTTCAAGACGCCCTTTTTTTTTTGATATCTGTAATTTGGGTGTGTCTGCTGTTGCTGAACTGCAACCATAATCTGTACACAGGTTTCTCACATGGACAACAAATTATTGAAGCAATCTCTCTTCTGCCTCTTTGTTAGACACACTCTCCAGAACAAATTCTGAACGCGTTTTGCTGGTGATCGATCTCATGGTCTCTCTCATTCCCATTGAATAATGTCTTGATTCTGCAATCAAGCAAAACCTAAGTAGTAGGCAAAAGATCCCTCCTGCCATACCAACCCTAGAGATGAGGGCATTTTGTAAAACACAATGGGGTGTACCTGCGAGTTCATTGCAATAAGGTTTGCCTTGTGCTTTATGTTTGGTATGGTGCACAAGGGAGGGGAAATTCTCAAAATATGGGGCCAGCCTCAGCTACCCAGCTATGGCCTTGTCCCTTATGTTGTTAATGCCCCCACCATGGGGCTTCAGCCTATACCTCATGAGGTTTTTGGTAAGCGAGGACTGATGATCAGCACAAAATAATGTGTAAAAGGTCTAGCTGAAAAAATGGAATATCTTATTGATATTTGTTGAAAGTTCCAAACTATTTGGTTATTATTCCAGTGACAAGAATGTCAAGGAATTGGTATATGGGTGGTTTTTGATAATCTTTCATAGGCTCCTTATTGATTTTGCATAGTCCTCCAATAAATCCTGGACAACTTCAGAGACATTTTCAAATATAACTACCTTATTTTCAAGTTTAATAACTTCCTCCTAATAACTATCTCTTATTTTTATAACTATCTCACTCTTTTCCTAATAATTCTTTTCCTAATAATTATCTCTTGTCCTTGTAACTATTTCACCATTTTTCTTATCCATCGACATGGATATGAAAAGACAAATTAACATGTGCCCTTTTATGTTCATGATATTTATATTAATTAAAATTAATTCTGATGTTGACATAAATAATGATGAATTATTGAAAATCATACGAAAACATAAGAAAAAAATAGAATAGTTGAATGTCACTGGTAGTGGGCAACAAGGCTTACTTCAAATTGATATTTGTTGAAAATTGAAAACCATTGAATTACTATTACAAATACACAACACAAGATGTGTTACACAAGATGTGTTTTGCACATTTATTCCTTAATTGTTGAAATTTTGAAATTTCTGAACCTTGTTTTCTAAAATGAATAAAGATTTGGCAAAGAAGTGCTAAACATTAGCCCTAGGTAGAGTGATAATCTCAAAGAGGTAAAGCTGAAAAAAAGAGAATATTGTAGTATCTTAAAGTTTTAAAAAATTCAATGATTTCAAGTCATTCATTTGTTCCACACAATTATTTAGTAAATTTCTTTTGGACTAGGTAACCCATGAGGCTAGTTTTGGTAACCAGCGGCCTCTGGGCACAACCAATCACAATGAGAATTGAGATGCCTTGTTTTCATCCACGAAGACAACAGTTACAACATTTTCATCCAAGAAGCTAGGGGTTTTATGGAGTCATTAGGCCAATGTTGGGACCGAGTGCTAACTAGAAGGTCAGCTAATGAAACTAAGGTTCAAGCTTTTGGGTTATAACTGGTGACCTGATAGCCAATCAGAGCGTCGAGAGTCTTATTAGGGTGAGTTATGTAAACTGTTGAGTTGATGGATGAAACTGCACAATGGATTGAATGAAGAGAACCGATGAAACCCTAATGAATGCCTGCCTCCCCCACCCGCAGACTTGGCTCGTTCTTCTTCCTTTTTTGTGTTTCTGGGGTCTCTTCTGAGCTGAGGTTTGGCGTTTGTGTTTCGCGCGTCTGATTTTGTGGCAATCTGCGAATCAAAAAAGGAAAAACAGAAAGTGAGGAAGTTGAGCTTTACAAACCATAGTTTCGAAAGCTTTCGGGATTTTTTTTTTATTTTATTTTTTTGGGGTGGGCCAGGGGATAAAATGGCTTTGTTGTATGGAAGGCGTTTGACAATGCCGAAGTTGCACGAGAGTTGTTTGTTGCCTGGCGGAGGAGCAGGGGCGGACGACGTAATGCCGGTGCCTCTGATGTATGGAGGAGCATCATCTTCTTTCACCTTCTGTAATGTACCTCGCATGGTGGCAGTATCGTCTCCTAAGCAACAGCATCAGGGTTTGCTACGGAAAGTCTCTTGTTCTTCTTCTTCTGCTTCGTCGGATGCCCGGTTTCCTTTTCCTCTCTTTTTGGTAAGTACGCGCATTCCATTTGGTTTGCTACCATGGTGTATGTCTCACCCGATGTGATACATACGATGTATCTAGATGTATGTATCACCTGATGAGACTCTTTTCTACTCGACAATTTCAGCATGGAACAGACATCCTCCATGACGAGCCCATGACAGCTTGCATTCATTCTTGGCTTCATATCTTGCTAGGTGGATGTTAAGTGTAGCCTCCTGTATGTGCAGCCCATTCTCTAGTGAGAGTTCACATGATGGACTTGATGGACTTATCGTCATCTCAATTTATGGAACTTAGGGTTTTGGAGTTTGCAGGAAAGAATTGGGGAACCAAGTTTGTTTTTTGCCCCTGTATGGCCCTCTATAGTTTCTTTCATTCCTTCTCCTGTATGTTTTTCTGCCTCGGACGATGAGCATCCTGCTGCCATCAGCTTGGAGAAGAAGCCAGTTTTCTTTGGGCACATCTGGAATTTTCTTGATCTGACCAGGATGCTTGTGGTGGGAGTGACAATGACCAGTCAGATCAGGAGTATGGAGGTTTTTGCTTGCTGAGATCAAGGGGTGAAAACCAAGCTTTGAGGCGACAAGCCATAAGCTCAGAGGCTGCAACTGTGCACTCAGTGAGGTCTAGTAGCAAATCATGGGGAACTGCACTGTGTCACATAGAAGCATTTTGTCATAGGTCGTAGATTTGTGTGTGGATTGCTACAGGTGTATTGAAGCTAATAGAGGATCTCATTGAGAGTTGCCTAACTCTGTATTTGGGTATGTGGAGAAAGTTGGTGGATGTCCCACAGTGGAAGATAAATATCAGGTTGGATTGCATTGCAGTGATGTTGATGCTCTTTCGGGCATTGACTGGGAGAACTTTGGGTTTGGCTTACGGCCAACTGATTTTATGTACATCATAAAGTGCAAGCGAGGAGGTGAATGGGGCAAGGGTGAGCTTCAACCCTTTGGCAACCTGGAAATTAGTCCAGCTGCTGCAGTTTTAAATTATGGACAGGTGAGATCTCTGCCCATGATGTCTTTGCCAAGAAACCTTGGTGGAAACCTTCACTCTATGGTGCTGTTTGTTCAAAGCCTCTCATAAAGCTAGGAAGTGGAGACATATGGGCTTCAGTTTCTGCCATTGCCATAGCATCCTTAAATCTTGCAAGGATTTGAGGATTGTTATTTTTGGCACGCTAGATTATAGATGGAACTGCAATTGCAGTTTAAAGAAGGCTACAGTCTCAAAAGTGATAATGCTTGGATGCTGACAGGGATTATTTGAAGGCCTGAAGGCATACAGAACTGCAGATGATACCATACTATTGTTTCGTCCAGAAGAGAATGCCATGAGATTGAATGCTGGTGCTGATCGTATGAGTATGCCAAGTCTGCCTGTTGACACCTTCTTGCATGCTGTAAAGCAAGCTGTTTTGGCAAACAGGCGCTGGGTAAGTTTTCTCCCCATGGTCCAACCTCTTTCTATTTTGCAATGTATATCTGATATCCAAAAATGGTAGAGGAAGCTGAACATTGATGAGTGGCCTTGTGACAGATTCCACCTCCTGGCAAAGGCTCCCTTTACATCAGGCCCTTGTTGATGGGAAGTGGTGGTGTTCTTGGCTTGGCACCTGCACCAGAGTTCACATTTGTGATCTATGTCTCACCTGTGGGTTGCTACTTCAAGGTACATCTTGACGCACCTATTAAAACTTGACTCCTAAGGTGGCAGAGAAGAAGCTGAAGCTGCACAAATGTTCATGTTCGATGATCTAATGTTGGGCTCTGATATGTTTGGTGGTTGAATCTGGGGTGTTTTCCCTTGTTCTTATGGATTAAATGTTATGTTGAATTCTCCATCTTGCAAGCCTGCTGTTGTTAATTGTGCCACAAACCCCAGGCTCTTTCTTTCTCTCTTGTTTGTGGTGAGATATGTCTTTCCTCAGTGGGAAATATGCAGGTGTTACTATGACTGGACTAACAAGAGGACATCTGTGTTTTGGAAAGTGTGTTTACAAATGTTAACATGTGGGCAGGGAGGATTGGCCCCGATTGATTTGAAAGTGGAGTCATTTTACCACCGGGCAGCACCAGGTGGTACTGGAGGTGTGAAAACAATTGGCAATTATGCTCCTGTAAGCCTGCTATCCTCTCTTCACTTCATAATGGACTGTGGAGTTATGTTTGGCAACCATTATGATTAGGGAAATGTCTCTCAACAGGGTATTGGTGGAATCAAATTCTGGCAATGGCCACACGACCAGTTCCTAGTTTCTGATGGACATGTTAGCATAGTCAACACCTTAAGTTGTAATTCTTCTCTGTAGGAAAGGCTGCTTGATAGGCTTTGTCTTCATTCTTATAATGGACAGGTGTTAAAAACACAATTGACAGCAAAAGGCAAGGGCTACTCAGATGTACTGTATTTGGATGCTGTAGAGAACAAGTATGTGGAGGAGGTCTCTTCTTGCAATATCTTCATGGTCAAGGTTTTCTGCTACTCCCTTTCTTAGTCAGTGCTTGTTGTATTGTAGGATCACTGATCAATATATTGCTCTTATATATTCTACTAATTATGTAGATCAGACAGAGCTAGGTCCTATCATATAAATTAATGTTGCCAGATGGAGATATTGTCAAAAATCTTGCTGCTAGCTGCCTGTGCTTGAGTTGTGTTAAAGTGGGGCATGGACAAAGGGATTGGTATTGGTTCTGGGGGTTGATTGGATGTGATGGTGATATCAATCAATCACAGGACAATGTGATCTCAACACCAGAATTGAAGGGAACTATACTACCAGGCATTACAAGGAAGAGCATCATTGAACTAGCACGCAGCCGTGGTTATGAGGTATATTCCCCACAACTTATTGCTGTCAGTGAAACAGTAAGAACAGCATAAAGTTCCACAATTGAATAGAAGAGAGGTTTTGAGAACATGAAGTATATTGCATGGAGTGGTTACAAAATCTGAGCACAGAAAATTAGCAAAGCTAATATTACACAATCGAGTCTTGTCATCATGGTTTCATTCCTCCTGAACTATCATTCTGTTTACTTGATTGTGTATTGATTTTTACCTTTGTACTTGCTGTGTTGTCAAATAGGTGTTGGAGAGACCTGTCGATGTGGAGGAGCTGCTGGTTGCTGATGAAGTCTTCTGTACTGGGACTGCTGTGGTGGTGAACCCTGTTGGCAGTATCACCTATGAGTCAAGAAGGTAAATACTTGGATGCATTTGGAAAGGCACTGTATGATACTATTTTCTTGACTGCAGATAATATAAAGTATCTCAAAGCATGTGTTGGTATTTACCGTGTGTTGGTATTTGCGTTGCAACTCATCATGTCAAGGTTTTGCATGTAGGGTGAAGTACAACAATGGAGAAGTGGGCAAGGTGGCACAAGAGCTTTATGAAGCACTTACAAGTATTCAAATGGGATGTGCAGAAGACAAGATGGGGTGGATAGTACAGTTGAATTGATTTCTATTTGTGTGAGTCTGAACAAAATGGGTTGAATAGGTTGAAGCCCTGTGTGGAACAATGTCTGCAAGTTGGAAAGTAATGGAAGACTCTCTTTTCTGCGCACTAAATTTTGATTAGGTTTGCCAATGTGGGTTTGGGTGGTTAGTTCTCTTGCTTGACCATGAGGAGCAAACCATCTAGAGATCAAACTGCTAACAATGATGAAACTGAAACAACTCAAACTCCAGAAGAAGAAACCACAGATGAGCTACACTTCAAAATTGGCAAGCTTCTCAAAAAACAATCTCCTCCTACCATTGGTTTCCATGAATTTAAATAATTCAGTATAATCTAACAAGTGAAGGAGTTGACCCCTACATGATTAAATCCAAAGATGCTGTAGAGGCAGAAGTTAGAGAGGTGTTTTGGGCAACTAGGGGAAGGAGTGGCTGTTCATTTGTTGATTGTCACAATCATGATGTGTTGGATAGAATCAAGGAGGTCTATTGAATCATATATGGGAAAGATGATGCACCTAAAAGCAAGCTGATTAGCAAGGAATTTGCTAGGAAAATAGTCGCAGAAGTTGTGAAAAGGAAAGGTGAGTTGAGCTGGATTTGCTCATTAAAGCAACACCAACCAAAGGCTAAAATGGTCTTCTTGGATGGAGAAGTTCATTGAAAAGCAAGCAATACTGTACTGGGTAAGACTGGCAGAAGTGAAGATAGAAGATAGTATTGTGGGCTTAGTGAAGAGAAAAAGTTAAGCATGAAGTTGTTGAGGAAGTGGATGTTGGGACAATTGCCAAGATCAGCCCTACATTAGGACCCTTTCTATGTTGCATGGAAGCCATTACCTTGGATGGAAAAGAAGAAATTAGAGGCAGCTGAACAGATTAGTATTATGGGAATGGAATGGGAGTCCTCTAGGCTTGAGATGGTCAAGTTGAAAACTCAAAAGGAATAATCGATGGCTAAACTTGGCCAGGTCAACTTGTATTATTGGATTCCATGCACTCTACTATTGCAACTGGGGAGAAGAAGTTAGAAGACTTGCTTGTAGGTGGAGAGGGTGTTGATCCTAATGAGACAAGCACAAAGAGAATGACATTAAAGTTTTACAAGTCCACAATGAATAAAACAAAAGTGGATTATGAAGAGCTTGTTTGCAAGTCTGACATTCATGAGGGCCACATAACCAAATTGGTCTAGAAACAAGCATTGTTGGAAATGCGTTTTGATGCACTAAACTCTCAAGCCCTAATTTTTGAAGAAGGGGAAGAAAGGGGTGGCTATGAACCCTCATCAATGTGCAGTGCAGAGGATGCTGCTGAATGTAGCCTCCAGGCTTCAAGGGTAACCACCTGTTCCCTTTGTGCTTGCCCTTTTCCTCTCCATGATATTGATGTCTTTAGTTGTTGTGACCTTCACAACCCATGGTGTGCAAGTGCGGTTTAGAAAGAATTCCCATTGTAGAGACCCCCTTTGTGAAGGCCTTGTGCCCCCAAAATAGAACAAGAACTTTGGATTTTCAGAGTCTGACACTGAACTGGAAGAGAAGTATCTAGATGTGGATTGTGAACTTTCTCACTCTATGATTGCACAACAAAGGTGAGTTGTTGCCTCAACTCATCTCCTTGCCATTGGTAAGCTTTTTCCCTTGCAAATTTCAAGGTGGTTTGTGGTTTCTTCTAGTGTTGGAGTTATTATATTGTGATCATATAAAGATTTGCAACATTTGTTGTTGCATCATTCCAATTGAATGTAGATTGTGTTAAGTGTATCACAAATGACAAGATTTCTAATAGTGTATCCATGGAATTAATAGAACCTTCTAACCTAACAATACCACCTAAGAAAATGTTGGACAAGGCCATGACCAACAAGATTTGGCACAACATTAAATTTTTGTACATTATTTAGCAGGTTTCCATATTCAAAAAATTGACCAATTCAACCAAACAAGATTTAAAACAAGCTTTATTGAATCGTCTTGAACACAAGATCTAATTGGGGGCAAATTCAAATGAGGATCTTTACAAACATCCTTTAAATATGAGGGATATATATTTTTATTAATAAATGGAATATGTTAAAAACACCACAATGTTCAAATTTAGTTAGGCATTATTTTATTTTATTTTTTCTTTTGGAGTGGACCAATTTTCAACAAGTATTCTAATATTTTGAAATACCAAAATCACAACTATTTCATATATGACCACTGATAAAATTTATTATTACAATTTTCATATGCCTAACTTCAATTTTTTAAATCAAAAAATATTTAAAAACCAAAATCACAATTGTCTTCCTTCCCCCCCCCATGACCATTGATTAACTATATTAGTACAACTATTGTATGTTTAACTCCAATTTTTAAAATCTATGGATAACTAATATATATTGTGCCAAATACAATGAGAGGTGGTGGCCTTTAATGAATATAAAGTTAAGGTATTTTGCTAGTTCGACAAAAATCATGACACTTCATGGCATTCCTTACATCCTAGGGATTATTTGTTGTATGTAAATCAACCAATAAAATACTCCAAAAAATGCATTCATTATCATCATGTTAAATAATACTAGTCGATCCCAATTACATAAACCTTTTCAAAGTCTTCACTTCCAAACACAATGTGCAATACCCCTTCAACAATATTTCCTACCCACAAATATATTTGTGCAACACCATTTTAGTTAAATTTTATGTAAATTCATGGGTTTGCCCTTGACCTCTTGCTTTGAAATATATGATTTTCATTTTTCTTTCTTAGTTTTGTTAGTATTTCACATACTCATTACATTCCAAAATAGGAAAAAATAAAACACCTTGGATAATATTTTTGGTTCACTCAAATGAACCAACACCACATCATCCAAATTTTTTTGAACAAATAATAGATGTAAAGGTAGGAAGGAATTATCCATTGTAGTTCCATGATCGTGTGTAAGCAATTCACAAAAGTGAAAGTACATTGGTGTTTAATTGCATCAACTATTAACTTTGTAGCATACATATATCAAGAGCATAACTTATGATTGAACTGCTGCAATATTCACTTGTGATATAGATACACAAGAACTAATGATTGGAGATGTTGGGAAAGAAATAGGATTACCATATTGTCATCGTTTAGTAGATGTTCCAACTTATCCTCCACCAATGACAAATAGTGATGACCTCATGCATTTCCCATGTATTCTAGGATCCTCTTGGCTCATGTTCACATCTAGGCCTACAAGTTTCTACAATACTTCATCTACATACAACAAAATCAATATGCAAGATGGGAGATATAACAAAACCCATGTTGTCACAATATGGAAATTGCCAAAGCTTTCCATGCCACAAAACAAAATTGCCATGCATATTTTTTTCACATTTACTACCATACACATTCCTTGATCCAAAACTTTCATGTCAAACAAAAAATACAAGCAATATTGTTTGCATGTTTAGGTTTAACCTACTCATGATTAATATTGTGCATGTAAATGTAAGTAATTGTATATATGTGTAAATCTAACATTGATATTTTTCACATTTACATTTACATTGCCAACATGTATGTGCTTTTATTTACACTTACATTCACACATGGGTAGTATAAAAAGTTTAAACATACACTAACCTAGCCTTGTGTAAATTTTTAGGATCGTGTAAGAACTGTGTAAATGAATTAAGGTTAGGAGTTTGGGGAATTGCTTGTGTGTGCAGCTCCCTATGTTTATGCTTTGTGTTGTTGCCTTGAGAGTTCAACATCTTTTTCATTGTTGCCTTTTCTAAATGAACAAGACAACCCCTTCTCCCTAATGGTCTTACTCCCCTCCATCATTTTTTTCTATTCATGGTTTTGTTGTGATGGCATTATTGTGCCCATAATGGTTGTTGTGTGTTGTCTTACTTCCTTTCATCATTTTTTATGTGCAAGGATTATGAGCAACAAAACTTAGGGGTCATTGTCATTGTTAGTTTTCATTGTTGCCTTCTTCTTCAAGTGAACAAAACAATCCCTTGCCCCTTGTGGTCTTGCACCCTTTCATCATTTCTTCTCCTCGTAGCCTTCTTGTGGTGGTGTTATTATAGATGCAGTGATTGTTGTTGTGTGTTGTCTTGTAACTCTCCTTTGTTGTTTCTCATGTGCAAGGGATAGGAGCAACGAGCTTCAAAGATTGTCATCATTGCCTTGTTCTCCATCATCACCATTTTCTTTAAGTGAATAAGGCCTTCAAAGTTCATTGTAGCCTTCTTTTGGTTTTCTTTTGTTGTTTGTTTTTTTTTTTTTTTTTTTTTTTTTTTTTTTTTTTTGGTTACTAAAGGTGTTATAATGTGCAAGGATTGAAAGTAGTAAAGTTAAGAGGGATGATGCCAAGCTTGACATTGTCATGTTCTTCATTGCCACCTTATTCAAATGAACAACCTTGGCCCTTGAAGCACCTTGACCCCTATTTTTCATCATCGCCTTCAATTTCTTCTCTTCGTGATTTTGTCATGGTGTTATTGTGGACATAGCGGTTATTGTTGTGTGTTGTTTTTCTCCCCTTCAATCATTTTTTATGTGCAAGGGGTAAGACGACTGAAGTTTAGGGACAGTCATCATTGCTTTGTTCTCCATTGCCACCTTTTTCTTTAGGTGAGTAAGGCCCTCAAAATCCATTGTAGCTTTTCTTTTTTCTTTTTTTCTTTTTTTTTGGGTTACGAAAAGTGTTGTAATGTGCAGGGGTCGAAAATAGTATAGTTGAAAGGGATGATGTCAAACTCTACATTGCCATGTTGTTCATTGCCACCTTCTTTAGATGAACAAGTCCCTTGAAGCGCCTTGACTCCTATTCTTCATTGCCACCTTCATTTATTGTTTTTCAACTTGTTCATTTTTTTCCTTATGTTTTCAAAGCATCATTGCGTTGTTCCCCTTCTTTCTCCTTGCAGTCTCGCTCACCTTTGTAAATTTTTATGTGCAAGTTAAAACAAGAGTGCCAAAACTCAAAATCATCTTCAACATGTTTTTCACCACCCCCTTCTTCATGTGAACAAGCCTTAGGGCAACCTAACTCTTGTTTTTTATCATTTTTTTTTCACATTGGTTTTTTTTGTTATTAATTTGGTTTTAGAATTTTCAAGGTCTTGTTCCCCTTCTCCCTCTTAATGTCCTCGCTCAAGTTCTTGTCATTTAATTTGCGTAGAAACCAAAAGTGTTAAAGCTTAGGGGACAACACAAACATTCCGCATTATCTTCACCTTGTTGTTCATCAACTTTTTCATGTGAACAAGGCTTTGTGGGCACCATGACCTTTGCCATGTCTTCATTGTCAACCTCTTGTGGTGGTTATCCCTTGTTATTGGTTTTGGTTTTCAGATTGCAAGAAGGAATCATGGGTTTTGCAACTACCCAAATTCATTAGGTTTTCAATGAAATGGGACAAAATTTGATTAATATGCAACTTGTATGATTTTGGTCAAAAAGGATTAGTTGACTAAGACATTTTTAGTGCAAATGTTTTTAGGTTGTTTTAAATAGTCACATATTACACTAAATAATTTTTAATTTCAAATTTTTAGCATGGATATTACAAGATCCCAAGTTAATATGACATGGACTAAAATGCCACATCATCACACAACTTTTTTTTTTGGGGTCATAGAATCACAAAGTTTTTTCTTCTCAGCATACCATGACAAAAATATACGTCATTATATATATAAGGTTTTGTCAACATAAAATTTTCACTACAAGGAATCTTGTCCATTTCAACCCATACATTTGTGACTTGTGTCCAAATCAACCATTTTTGCGACTAGTTATGCGACTGGCCTATGTGGCACCATGGTAAAAATGATTTATAGTCACACATGTGACTACGAAGTGGTTTTTAGTCACATGTGCAATTAAAATCTACAACTCCTACTAGTATGGACGAAAATGACAACAAAAAGTGCATTCATAACATCCACAACAAGTGACATCTAACAATGGGTGAAAAATTAGTCGTACATGCAACTAGTAGTGTAGCACATAGGTGATTGGACGACATGTGGCATCTTTATCAACTTGAATTATGACTTTAGATTATTATGGTTGCAAATGTAATGTGGTACATAGGTGACTAGACAAGTACATGTGGCATGTTTTCAACTTGGATTGCAACTATAGATGATAGTTACATTTTATGAATGTGCTAATGGCTAGTTAGGGCATGCAATATGTCATGTTGATCATGATGGGTTATTTCTAAACAAGATGACAAAGAAAAGATTCTACCTACCAAATATCCCTCCAATTTCCATGGGCCATAACAAAAAAATTCACAAGACAATTTTTTGAAAAATTTAACCCACCCATTCCAACAAATCCATAGACCAAAACATTTTTTTCACACAACAACTTTGGTAAAGAAATCAGCCCACCAATTCTAGCAATTTTCAATGGCCCAAACATTTTGCCCATTAATTCTAGCAGTCCTCAATGGCCATAACATTATTTTAGCAACATAATCACCACAAAAAGCAAATTGGAAATTTGGATGCCCTATAATGGTTCATTGCATTGTCCACTCAATACCCTAAAAGTGGCGAACAAATTGTGCCCAATCTTATATAGGAAGTGAAATCCTACACTATCAAGCATCATATGTTCCTAAGCTATTCCTCAAAGCCTAACCAACCAAAAGTGTATCTTGTCTAGACAATTCAATGGCACCTACCACTGTCCTATTACTATCTACATCTAGAAATTCTAATTGGGCTTCAAGACCATATGCCTTTCCATCTATCTCAATGTAATCATCATACACATTTGCCACAACATGTTGGCTTCTAGGCTCTTTGTGAAGGACAACCTTCCACATTGGTGTTTTGGGGTCACTTCAAAAAAAGACTTGTTGAACTTGTAAAGAAAAAACAAAAGGTTCATCAAGCTCATGCAACAAGTGCCAAAAATTGGCAAGAATTGGTAAGAAGAAACCCAACATCATCTTGTTTATAAGTTGGGTTCCCTTTATTGTCAATCTCCTTCTTTGCCCATTGACAATGAAATAAAATGATGGGTGAAGAGACTTGCCCATAATCTAACCATAGTATTTATTTCCAGGTTCCAACATATTAGATCGCTTCAAGAACATCATCCTCAATCCCTTGAGATTGCTAAAAAACAGATGCCACACTAAAATCAAATGCAACCAACAAGTTATTCTCATCATTGTCAACTCAGAAGTGGTTCTTGTATGCCTTCATCTTACTATACCTTAATGCTATGAAACTCGGGGGAACAAAGATCTGGACAAGATTTGGGTCAGTAGTCATATCAAAACCACCAACTTGATGGGTGCGGATTGCATTCTTCACCCATTTGGCCATCTCATCAACCTCTTGAAGGTGGTTGGAAATGCCATTGGTTTATCATATGTAATAGGGTTTGTTGCCCATGCAAATTCAAAACCAGCTCTTTCACTTTCAATCCATGCCTTATCATCCTTGTATTTCCTAATGCACACACCAAACTCATGTATATAGATAATTAATTATGTGTGGCAACATGTTTGACTTGAAAGCATGAAAATGGATTCCATGGTACCACAACCAAAAAACACAAACCACATGGAGATCTGGATGGCATGTAGATGTTTAAACAAGATTAGGGATTAGGGATTAGTGCAACATTAAAGTAATTGGAGTAGGAAAAAAACTCAATGTATCCATGACGACATGATTTCCGTATTTGTGAGCACATAACTATGTGCAAGATCTTGTAGACTTGGGGTGAGCACAACTTTTTATGCATCACCTTCTAGTACCTCTCTAACCATTCCCTCCTCCTTTTCTGCATCCCAAATTCTTCTAGATAAATGTTAAAATTCTTACAAATATTCATTCACAAACCCCATAGTCTCATCTAATACATATTCTTCAACCATTGATGCTTTAAGATGTGACACATGTTATGAACATATCCTTTGAGGACCATCATCCACTCCACTGGGTACATCCAGTTTGACTATGGACGGGCCCATGGTGTAGTCATAGTAACATGTACCATTAATATTTGTAACCATTGCTTAATTTTTTGAACTTTGGATTATAAAATATAACAATAATAATAAATAAAATATTTTCTATAAAATGTTATTGTGAATACCTTATGTACATATTGTAAAAATTTGGAATCAATCGAATGAATGAAAAATAAATATAAGGACTCTTAAAGCTTTGTAACCATTGTTCAAAAGCTACTTAAAAGTAGCTTAAAAACAATTTTGACATTAAAAGCACAATTTGAAAATATTTTTTATGACATATTTTGGAATTTAAAAAAATATACACCTTAACATAATAGTATTAAGAAAACTTTAAAGATTTTTAATGTTTTTTTAAAAAACATTTAAAATTTTCTAAAAATTTTCTTCAAAAAATACAGTGGTTTAAGGGGGCACGTGTGGCTCCTAATAGTGTGGTTGGACCCCTCCCCCCCCAATATTTCTAGTTCATCCACAATGTGCAACAACAAGTGAATCATTATGTCGAAAAAGGTAGGAGGGAACTTTTTTTTTAATAAATAAATAGTGAATGCCACATCTTCTTGCAAGCTCCCAATCTCATTAGGGTTCCACACCTTCACACAAACCCAATGGAATACACAACTTAGCCACATAGTAGCCATTTGTGGCTCAAATGCCATGAGCCCTCGCAAGCACAATGGCAACAATTTTTGCATCAATAAATGATAATCATGAGTCTTCATGGATCCCAACTTCTTGTCTGCCACATGTTTGGCTAATGAAGCCCCATAGTCTATGGGAACTTTCAATGAGCCCAATTGTGACAAAAAGGTATTCAATTCATCCCAAGTAAGCACATATGGTGCTTGTGGCTTCAAGATTTTTGTTGATTGTGTGGGTGTCATGTTAACCATTATGTTGGCAAATTCCTTCAACTTCCATGTCTCGTCTTACTTTAATTGTGTCTTTTTGACCAAAAAGGGTCCGAACAAAGCTTTCACAAATGTTTTTCTCAACATGCATCACATCCAATGTGTTTCGAATGTGCAAGTGTTGCACAACATTCCATTGCCTTTTAAATTAACCAAAAATGCCCATATAAGGTTCTACAATTTGCCTACACATAAGCCTTCAACACCAACATGACACACACTCAAAGATTGTCATGTATATGGACACACATGCCTCCAACCAATTTCCAAACTTCATGATTTAGGGTTAAGGTTCCTGCCCAAATGTATTTTTGCAATGTCCAAAAAAAAAACATTACCTGCATTACATACATAGTTGAATTGCATTTTAACATCAAAAATTCAATAAGTGCGCTCCAAAATTCACATAATGTTATTATGGCAAGTAACCTCCTAGCAAATCACAACTTTCCAAAGTTGCCACACATATTAAATTAGCCTAAACATCCCCAATATAAGATCTATCCATGCTTTACACATACACCTTGGACATATAAGCCATTAATAATGTTCCAAGACCCATGTAGACCCTAAAGAGGCTCAATTCACTATATACAAGCTTAAATGCACCTACATTAACAGCCATTGTTGATGTTACAAGAGCTACAAACCTTACAGAGGTTGAATGGGTTACATACAAGTTCAATGCATCATGCAAACATAGGCCAATAATTATGTTCCTCAAGTTGCAGACCACAAAGGGGTTCAATTTAGTCCATAAAAGTTAGTATGCATATACAAATAGGCCCTAGTTGATGTTCCCATATTTGCACACCCTAGAGAGGTTGAATAGGCCATGTACAAACTCAATTGCATATCCACATATGCCTTAGCTAATGTGGCAAGAGCTATAGACCCTTCAGAGGTTCAATGGGATACCTACAACTTCAAATGCATGCATACATAGCCCATACATGTGATGTTCCAAGAGTTGCAAACTCCACAAAGGCTCTTTTGGCCCAATACAAGCCTAAATCCGTCTACACATAAATAATTAATGATGTTCTAAGAGTTGTAAACCCCAAAGGGGTTAATTCAATCCATAAAAGTTCAAATGAATATACACATGGGTCCTAACTAGTGTTAGTTGCACACCTTAAAGAGGTTGAATGGGCTACATACAAGTTCAATTGCATATCCACATAAGCCCTAGCTAATGTGGCAAGAGCTGAAACCCCACAAAGATTAAATGGGATATCTATAACGTCAAATGCATGCATACATAGGCCATACATAATGTTCCAAGAGTTGCAAACTCCACATACACTCTTTTGGCCCATGTTGAATTTTAGACCTACTGAATTTTAGACTCGATGACTTTCCAACCTACTGAATTTCAAACTTGAATTTTAGAACTAATGACCTTTAGATTTGATGAATTTTAGGTTTGATGACTTTTAGACTTAAATTATTGAATTTTTAAATTTGAATTGCTGAATTTTAAACCTAAATTGCAAATTTTAAATTTGAATTGTTGGATTGCAAACCTAAATTCATAAGCAGAAATCTTGTTTTTTTTCACTGCCCAAATTCATTAGGGATTTAATGAAATAGGAAAAAATTGACTAATATGCAACTTGTATGGTTTTAATAAAAAAAGACTAATTGATTAGGACATTTTTAGTGAAATGTTTTTTAGTCATTTTGGATAGTCGCATGTTAGATTAGATAATTTTTATTTAAAATATTATGAAATGAATATACAAGGTCCCAAGTTAATATGATGTGGAATAACATGTTGTGTCATCGTATAACTATTTCTTCTTTTTTTATTCCCAATTTTGTCAACAAAAATGTCTTAACACCATTTAAGCATGGTGTACATGTTTGTGTATTCACCATGATGCATATGTTTGTAAATTGCATTTGTACATGATACATTAAGGCATGCATCCATCAAGGATTGAACCCAAGACCTCATGGAAACACATTAGGGCCCTAACCCCTAAACCACTTCAACACTTTATTAATAAAGTTGAAATTTTTTAACTTTATTATGTATGGCATGAAATTGTTTAGGAAATTCAAACTTTAAGATACATTTTCTTTTGCAAAATTTATTCAAATGCTACAAATGAAAAGATGATCTTGAAACTTATTCAATATTGTATTCAAAAAAACTATTATAATTTACAAAAATTGAATTTACAATGTAAAAAATACAATTTCAAATAACATTTCATGAATAAATCAATAAATATCTTTTTGTTTAAATTGACCTAAAATCTTTGTAATTTCAATGTGAATTCAAAAGTGCATTTACTAATATATATATAAATTTAAAAAAATCATTACATAAAATATGTCCATTTTTTGAAAAATTGCAAGTTCTTATTTTCCCCAATATGATTACATATAAATTTATTTTTTTGATGTTGTTAAAATGGTAATCATCCATGAGAAGATTGCCACATTTGGTTATAGACAAATTGTGTAGTTGGAAACTTGTTTAAATCTTTCAATATTATGGTTATTTATGATATTTTATTGTAATATATATATGGCCCAAAAACATTTTCTTTCAAAAAAATCCTTTTTTAATGTTGTTGCCCCTTTAAATTGGCGGAAATTGGTCATAAAAATAGACATTAATTAAGTAGTAAATATATCCATTTTATTTATCAAGACCATATTTTTCTACCAAGATTATTCATACATCAATATGAATGATTAATTACACAACTTTGAAAAAAAAGTCATTATATATATTTTTAATGATGTCAAAATATATTTTACATTTTTGTTAAAGGAAACACAATTTAATTTGGTGAAATTTTGGGTTTAAATAGCTGGATTAAGCCCCCCTCCTCCCAACCAACATGTATTTATTGTTTCAAATTTTTTTAACTTAGCAATTTTTGTTGGGAAAAATGGAAAAATAGAGCAAATTCAAGGAAAAATGTACACCACAAAAAACTTACCAAAAAATTGGGATTATAAATTTGTACCTCTAAATATGGCTTATAGTCAAAACATCATTAAGTTTTCTTATGGATAATTTTGAAGAAGATTACAAAATTGAAAAAAATAAAAAATAAAAATATCATTGATGTCATTATTATTGTAAATATTTATATTTTATTTATTTATTTATTTTTAAAATTCATCTCTAAATATTTAAACATAAGTTTATAACAATTTTTTTTTATAAACCATGTTTAAAATAAAAATAATAAGTGTAGAATATTAAAAAAATTATAATGATAATATTTTAAATTTTAATCCATTTTTTTTAACATGTTTTTTTTTTTCATACACCAAAAAAAAGTTGGGATTATTTTGGGGTTTTCTTAGTGTGGCATCATGAACATTTATAATAATAAACTTGTCCATGATGCCTAAAACAAACTAGGGGAAAAACGTGCATTTTAATTTACATGAATGTATAATAGTTTAATATATGAAATATATATAATTTAAAGGCTTATATGTATCATAAACTTTGCATGCATGAACATTTTGACCTAATCACTAACCCGTTCAAATATAAATGTGAGACTTTTCAAATTTTTATACATCCATTTCAAAAAATTGTGATGAGTGCAAAATGCAACTCATGAATAGTGGATTTAACAACATTCAAAATGAATGATTCAACTCAAGTGCAAATATTAATAGTTCAAGAGATGTGAAAAAATTCACTAACCCATATAAGTAATAAATGTGAAGCATTAAGTTGTTATGTGCATTTCAATATATACTAGTAAATGTATTATGCAACGTTTGAATAGTGCTTTCAATAAAACTCAAAATGGATGATTCGATTAACGTAAAAATGTTGATAATTCAAGAAATGCGAAAAAAAATCAATAAACATTCAAGTATAATTGCAAAATATTGAGTTGCATGTGTTTTAATATATTATAATAAGTGTAAAATATAATTTGTTAATAATGTTTTTAGTATGTTGAAAATGAATGGTTCAACTTTGATAATTGAAGAGATGTGAAAACAATCACTAATTCATCCCAATATAAATGTGAGGTTTGAAATTGTTACATGTGTTTTAATAAATTATAGTGAGTGTAAAATGCAACACCTAAATAATGGTTTTAACATGTTAAAAATTGATAATTCAATTCATGTACCATGTTGATAGTTAAAGAAATGTCAAAAAAATCATTATAATGCATTGTGTAAATAAAGTTAAATGTTATTTCAAATTCCACATCAACAATTTGAAATGATTAAATAATTAAACAAGGTCCAAATTATACTCATAAGTGAACAACATAATGATTGTAAAAACTATGAATAATATTGACCATTGATTACTGCAACAAGCCACTTGCAAACTTAAGATAATGAAATGTAGTTGAAATATAATCAAATCAGACAAGAGTCACAATGTGTGGAGGTGGAAAAAAATAAGATTTCTTTTTGTGATTGTTGAATTTCATATTTGAATTATTCATTTTTAGACCTGAATTGTTACATTTTAGACTTGAATTGTTGAACTTCAAACCTAAATTATTGAATTCCAAACTTGAATTGTTGAATTACAACCTTGATGACTTTCAAACCTACTTTTGTTGAATCTAGTGAAGAATGGAGTTTTGTAAATGTTGATGATGGTCAACTTAAGTTTTAATGTTGGATAAAATAGTGAATAAAGGTTTGTAAATGTCTTTAATGGTTATGTTGGGATGGATATTTGGTGATCCCAATAGGTAATTGAACTTTATAGATCCCTCCCACTTTTTTTATGTATGTTGTGTGTATCTTAGTTTTTAATTTTGGTGAATTTAATGAGTAACTGAGCTTTGCATTGTTGAATCATGTTCCATTTATGTTTTAAAAGAATGTTAACCTTGTGCCTAGAGCTCAAATTAGTTTCAATAATTTTCTAATTATAATTGCATCAATGGTTTTTAAGTTGGTGTAGGTTTTGTCAACAATTGAATGGCTATGGTGGAAAAAATGTGAATGGATTCATGGAATGGATAAATGGGCACCTAGGGATCATAGAATTATAGCTACGTGGACTTGCAAGCTATATGAAGGCATTGCTTCCAACACCAATGACCATGGAAATTGATATCAAACATGATAAAACATAATTACTTAACATGTAGGATGTGGGGGCAATGTCGGACACAACAAAGGTCACACAAGCACCAAAGAAAGTGGATGCGGTTCCTATGGAATTTTTGGGCATCAATAACATAGGTGGTGGCAATGAAGAAGAGGGGCAAGGAGATGAATCAAGGCAAAACCAAACTGTATGTAACAAGGGAAGGCATGATGAGGTAGGTAATGAGGGTACATCCATGCATTTGTAACAAGTTGACATAGTGGATAACATAGAAGAGGGACATTGGTAGCAAGTTGTAGTGGATAACAAAAAAGAAGGTTAACTCCATGGATGATGCAGACATATTTGATGGTCTACCTCCAAATTTAGGAGGAGTGGGCAAGCTTTATAAGGTAGGCATAACTCAAATTGTCATACAAGTAGGTAGACCAAAGAAAAACAATGTAGGTGCAAATAAAACACATGGTCAAAGGTTGTTAAACTTGCTTTAGTTCCTAATGCATGAGGGGTTATAAATATTGTTTCAACCCAATAAAAAGTGGTAAAATTTTGCTCCCTTCTTGTGGTGGTGTGGACATATTGCATTAGATGTACCATAAAGTATGTTAACTAACATGTGGCATGTTGCATTATAACTCATATATTAATGGGTTGTTGTTGTGTAGCAATACCAAACAAGGGCATCAAAACGCAATAATATGAAGGTTTGCAATTTAATTGTTGTTATCCCTAGTTGTTTAATGCATTGAAGTTGTAGGCAACTAGGACTAACATGTTGGTTTTCTTCAATTTCCATAGTTTGCTAAAGGAGATAGAATGGAGTTGTTGGATCCACACAACTCCAAGCGGGGAAGTGACTAGAATTAAAGGTGACATATTTCACATCAAGGAGATTGGGACATCTATTTACAAGGTGGTAGTTTGGCATGTCAAAGATGGCAATGTTGATTTACTCGCCCCAAATCATAATGATGACCCTCCACATCTAACTTTGAAAGATGTAGAGGGGACAAACACTATATGGGAGGAAAGACACCTTAAGTTGAGTAATGGATAACTATTCGTATAACTTTAGAATTGTGTTCAAAGTTGGTATCATTCTATTTTTTTTGTTATACACTACAACACATAATAATCGTTTATTAAGTTTTAATTGTTGTATATGTTTGTGGTTTTTTTTGCATATATAGTTGCACAAAACACTTCAAAGGATGTATAGTTGCATGTTTTGGTATATGGATGTAGTAACAAAATGTTACATCATGAGAATGGATAACATAGTTGTATAAGATATCGTAATTGCAAAACTAATGCCTTATTTATACATGTGATAGTTGCAATTTTGCTTCATAATTAAGTAGAATATTAGTTGTAGTGTAACAAAACTATTAATTTACAATAGATGAAATATTATAACAAATGCAACAAGAAAGTTTACAATTAATGTTGGTTATAAACCATTTACACAACAAATTAAATTAGTTGGAAAAACATAATTGGGATCATGTGCGCTAAATAAAATAATAGTCACAAGCTAGTTCTTGTATTCACAATAATAGTTGCAAGATGGTAGGACACATAGAAGCATTTGTTGTAGTGTAGTACCATAACCAAATAATCTAGTTGCAACATTGTAACATTTGTAATTACATTAGTTTCACAAAACTAGCTCACAATTCATGATAGTTGCAAACAACTACACAATGAACTAAACTAGTTGGGAAAGAGTAATTAGAATAATATTATTCACATGATATATTAATTGCAAGCTAGTACCTGTACCCATAGTAGTAGTTGCAATATTGTAACGCAAGACAAAATAATAGTTGCATTGTAGTACTAATGCCAACTCATCCAATTGCAACATAATAACATTTATAATTATACTAGTCACACAAAAAAGGTATTAAAAAAACTCCAATTGAAAACTACTTGTAAAACAAATAGTCTATTGAAAAATTAAAATTAGTTTACTATGATCAAAATATTGTTGTAGTTACAAGCTAGTGCCCAAACCACAATGTTAGTTGCAACGCAATAATTCAAGAAAACAAATTAGTCCAAGCATAGTGCCATTTCCAATTGTATTATAGATACAACATAATAAAATTTTCAATTATTTTAGTTGCAATTAAATGCTTTACAAATCATGTTAGTTACAAACAAGTTACATAACCAACTACATCATTTGGAAAACAAATTACTTGATAGTTTTGTTACTAATTTATTTTAGTCCAAAAATAGTAAATTATACAACTAATGTAGTTGCACATTAGTACATAGGCCATAATAAATTAGTTGTTCAATCCTAAAAAACATTTTATTCGTTAGTTGTAAATGGAAAGATGTAGTAATTACATTGGTTGCAAATTAGTTCCATGTTAGTAAAAAATGTTTCATCCATTATGGATGGATGAAGATTGAAAATTTTGCCATGTCCTACAATTTTTCTTTTCCATTCAACACATGGTGATTAGTTGTTCACATGCTAATGTAATTGCACATTAGTAGGTTGTAACAAAGTAGTTGTTAAACCATGAAAAATGTTTTTTCCATTAGTTGTAGATGGGAAGATGTTGCAACTACATTAATTGTAAACTAGTTCCATGTTAGTAAAAAATGTTTCATCCATTATGGATGGATGAATATTGAAATTTTTTCCATGTGCTACAACAATTGTTTCCCATTCAACACGTGGCGGTTAGGTGTCACTTTGATGTTCTAGATGCAAAGTAGTTGCATTAAGTTGCATGTGTTTTTGTCCCCATATACAATGATCATATACAACAAGTTGCACCCTTGCAACTAGTGCAACTAATGGCAGATTTATATAGTGAATTACAAGTGGTCATTGCAACTAAAAAATGTAGTTGCAAGCCTTGTCGCAACCCCACTTTGGGGCTAAGTGTGAGAATGCAACTCACACTCCCAAAAGTGGGAAAATGAAGTCCACCGGGACTCCCGAAAACTCAGAAGACGATTTGAGGAGTCAAACCTCCTTGCCTTGGTGCGTTTTTTATATCAATGAAAAGGTCTTGAAGTGTAGATGCCCAAAATGGTCTCGCATGGGCCATTTGGACATCTGCAGCCCAAGTTATGGGCAAAAGAAGGGCTAGGAGTCAAATTGTCAATTTGACTTCCGACCACTAAAAGTCAGGAATCGACCTCTTCCCGACATCGTCTTGAGGAGTGCAACACGGCGTTGGAAAGCTCTGGACGAGAGCTACAACTTTGGTTTAGACCTTGTCCCAATCCGAGTTTGGGGCGAGGAGCTATGAGCGTCCAAAGTCCCGGGACTCCAACCCGGGACAGTTTCAGACTCCAACTTGGGAGTCCGGTGAAAAAGAGCCATTTGGATGTAGCCTCGGCAGAGAGCTGCAGAGAATACTATATGGGGGAAGGTGGTGGCTTCCCCCGAGTTCGGGCCGGGTGAGTCTTGTGTGTCAAAGTGCCCGTGGCTTGTTCTAACACCCAAGGGTGTTCCCGAATGCTAACTAACCAACCCTCTTGTGGTTGGTTTTGGATGCATATTCGAGCTTGATAATCTAGTCCCTCTTCCTAGTCTAATCCCGGGACTTTTAGCACGTCCCTTTACCCCCTTTTTGTGCTGGAAGTTGGGAGCGACCCTCAAGTCCCAACTTTTCGCAACTCTACATAGTTGGACCCTCAAGTGGGTTCAACAAGGGACTTGGGAGTGCGTCAAGCCTAGTTACAAAACCCCCATTTTTCTCATAGTGTTTATAGGTGTTGGTATGAACATCAAAATTTCTACTAAAAGTGACAAGGATCGAATGTAATCTTTATTGAATTTACATAAGCAAGTTAAGTTTTGGGCTAATTATAATTGTAAGTTTGTTTCACGAGCATTTTTTGTTGTGAACAATGGGGATTTTCCTAATTGTGACCAAGTGTAGTAATTGAGATGTATTTGTTTTCCACATGTCATCCCTCCTATTTTAATTGAACAAACAAAAGGGAAGAAGGGGATCATTGCATATGACATTCATTTTGGGACATGTTTTATGAAAAGTCATATCAAAGTTGAACATTATATGTTGAAGAACTTATTGTTGTTAATGACATTTCAAGGTCACAATCAAAGGTTAATGAAAGCTAAAAGGCTATACAACCTATCAAGAAACATTCAAAAGTAACACCAAGTGAAATTTCTATTTTTTGGAAGCAAAACTCCTTACAAGAAGTAAGATGAGGTTCAAAAACTATTTTTGGAAGATTTGGTGTTGCTCACTATTAAAAGGTTTTCCCCCTTAAGCAAATGTGAGAATGTTTGGATGTGTAGGTTGGTTTAAAGGATGGATTCCAAATTGGTTTTCCTTTCTTGAAGGACATTATTTAAACAAATCCTTCAAACCATGGTTGCACATTGTTTAGATTTTCATGTGCAACCCTAATTTGCATACACCTACAACTATGGTTACATTCAATTTGTGGATGAATAGGGGGTAGTTGGAAACCTTTGTTTTTATCATAAACTTATTATTTGAAAATTGAAAATTTCATCATGTTACATGAGGCCTTTATGAGACCAATGGCACTACTAGGCATGGGTTGGCAAGGCAAACATAAGGCATGTTTGAAAAGTTTGGCCTCATTTTAAAGATTTTGTGTTATATTAAAAACAAAGGCACCAATTGGTGAGCATGACCATAACCCTAAAGTCAATTATTTCTTGGTAATGAATTAAGTTTGCCTATTCCTTTTGATGGTGCATCTTTTGGACATGCCAAGAACAAGATGACTCAATAAGCAACAAATGATGACAATTTTTCCAAAGACTTAATGTCAAATAGTGTGAAATATGCACAAATGTCCCTTCAATCTTGCATTACATGGCCAAAAATAAATAAAATTGCAATCTTGATTTTTGCATTATAATGCAAGCATTTGTAGGTTGTGAAATACATAATAAAATTGATCTTCATTTTTCAATGTGCATTGTAAGCAAAGGGGCAAAAGAATGGAGGTGAACATGTCAAGAATTTGGTTTGTCTAAACACAAATTGGTAACTTTGATGAAAACTCACTTTGCATTCAAGGTTGTGGTGTTCAACAGTGCTTGTCTTATTGAATTGCAATTGTCATGTGTTATATTTATCATATAAAGACTTTAGTTAACATGATTCCTTTGACACAAACTTAGGCAATTGTTGAAGAGGTGCAATCATAATCAAATGAACCAATGGTCACAAAGGACAACCACAAATGGGCCCCTTATGGACATTTTGATTTTTTCATAGAAAGGAATTTTTGAAGGATTTGTTTTGCAACATGTTTTTAAAAATATGTCCAATTCCCCCAATAAATTACATTATTTTTGTTAATTCTTTTCAAGTAAATATGAATTCTTTTAAAGTGTACAAATTTTACCAATTTCGTCTTGAAAAATGATCATAATTTCAAATCATGTTAGAATATGATAACTAAGTTTTAAGCTTTAGTCTTTTCTATCATAAGCCACAACTTTGTTCATATGTCATACACATTATGACCCATTTACATTTAACAAATGACTCTTGAAATTTGAATAGTCCAAAATTATATTTTGAATTTCTAAAATTTCAAATACCACAATTTTAAAATTATGAACACTTTTCATATGTGGATGGTAGGTTATCATCATTTCAAAATTTTCCCATAGAAATTTCTTTATTAAAGAGCCTTACTCTAGTGCTTTATAAAATTGATTTTTGGGTGTTAAAGCTCAAAAGTCCATTATTAAAACCAAAACTCAACTTATTAAATTAAATGATTTTCTTAGAATTCTTCAATACTCATATAAATCATTTAGCACAAATTTCCTTGATCAACATAACATTAAGGTAACATTACATAAATATGTTTGACAAAATTGATAGTTTTCCGATTGTCCAACATGGTTTTTGGCTCATTTGACTATGATTACACCATGGGTCTAGGCCATTGAACATAAAATGCAATACCTACATCAAGTTTGTGTTATATCATCATTTTATTAGTAGCGCATTACAACACTTGGTATCATTACTCATAATTAACTTTAGATTGTAAGTTGTTGGAAATACAAAGGACATGGTGTAAGTTAAATTTGGGGTATAATGGCAATTAACATAAACAACCCTTATGCCATAACACTCATAATCTTAATCAACCAATATGATTTTTATTACCAAATGGATGAGACATCTATTTGTAATATCTTTTATCTTGTGCATTTTTTGTGCTCAAGCATTGTTTCATGCCAATCCTTCAATCATTTTACTGAATTCCCTAAACCAACTTCCACATATTGGAACACCACTCGTGGGTGCAATGACTCATTTGCCTTCGAGGCAAATGTTTCAAATATATCTAATGCCACAATTTCCATGTGTGAGGTCCAACATGCTCACAAAGTGCTACCCCTTCCTACTTACTTTCTTTGGTGATCTCTTACATTCTAAGACCCAAACAAGCTAGGGCTCTTTCCATTGGTGCATTTGAACTTGAATCTTCATTGGATCTTCCAACACCATCCATAGTAAATTCATTATCATTTGTAGTGGTAATTTGACCAATGTCAATTATCCCTTCCTCACCCTCAATAAACTCATGATCATCATCATTAAAAAAGTCCCCATCATTTAGAATATGCCACAAGTCTACAAACATGGCAGCCAACCTTCCACATTCATATCCATACTATGTTCCACAATACTCAATTATGTTTTCTTGGGTATTATTAATGCATGTGAGAATAACCATAATATAGTGCTTGCATAAATTCCTTTGCAATGCCCACTCACATGTGTAACATGCAAATTGAGCAAATGGATATTTCACTTCTATGTGACATTGACAAGGCATTAGTTCCACACCACCCAAGCACCACCATTCTCAAGGGTTGGTTGGGTAACATGAGTAAGCAAAATCAAGGTTGCTTTTTCCACAAATTTTTTCATAATTGCCTCCACAACCTTGTTATTTATGAACCATTTTTTTTCATTTCCATTATGCACATGTAATGGTGGGCAATGGTTGTGGTTAACCTCCACACCAACCAATCAATTCAACGGCCTCTAAGATTCTTTGCGTCAAGAAAAAACTAATGCTTTAGGGCACCATGATATGATCCAATGTTCGTTAATGTCTGTTGGTTGGAATGAGACACTTGTCGAAGACCAACCATCCACAATTTTAAAACACCACACACATCACAAGAATTAGATATGGCCACCCAATAACAATTCAAAACCAAAAGGAGAATTTAGGGGTGGATGATAATCCATGACAATGGGAAATGATCACATACCAAATTGCCAATATTAGGTCCAAAATAATTTGTCCATGCATCATCAAATGAATGTTGATGAAGAATTGCTTCTTCTTCTTTTTCGCACATTTTTTGAATGCTTCAATGTTTTCATTGTGGTTCATAGACATGTACATCACATCATGGAGATCATAAAGGATTGCAACTTGCACTTCAACATCTTTGATTCTTTCAGTTACATGTAACTACTAAGCTTTTAGGACATGCCAACAACAAAGGAAAATAGGGACATTGTTCGGGGTCCAAATGGTCATGTGCATGCATACCCAATGAAAACACAATTAGTGCATTACTTGAATATGCAAAGATCATCAAACACAATGTTTAATAAACATTTAACATAAGGTGGGGTATTCACCACAATGTCCTTAGTTCTTATGGGGCATCATCAATAATGAAACAAGATGGTTTCCAATTGGGCATGCATGATAACATCTTTGCTTTTAGGGTCTTAACCATTTGAGCAATCTTCAACCATTTGCTAGCTTGTAATTATCCATGCTAGAGGAACACATGTGCAATGCACACCAAAACCCATCAAAGTTAACAAATGAAACTTCATGTCATGGGTGCCAAATTTGGCATCCATTGAAATAACACCATTGTGCCACATGAAAGCATTGATTGACATTGAATTGGTGTTGGATGCCAATGGTGAATGACACTTGAATCTTGTTGACTTCAACATCTTCTTGGAAGAAGAAAACACCCTCTAGATGTTGGAGAACCCAAGATTGAACAAAAGTGGCAAAGTTCTTGTGCCACTGCCAATTTCGTCTTTTACGCTTTAAGTCCAAAAAAGCAATGTCTTAATGCCTAATGAAATCATCTCTCATCATGGTTTTTCCAACATTCACACATTGCCACCAAATTGATTTATATTTGTCATAAATTTGTTCTATTGTGTAGCCTAAACTCATTTGAATCCAAATGTGATCCTTTAAGGCTTGTGACATTCATGGGGCATAAAAATACATATGAAAAATAAATCTAAGGTCATGTTGGCCATGTGTAGGTGACCCATTCACTTGTGTATGAGATCTACATGGTAGCAAAATATTTTTTCTACATCGAATCTTGTGTAAAATATTTTGATTGAGAATGATGCTAAACATCTTTGCTTGATAGACCAAGTGTGAATGCGGTCATCACAATGGTCATTTGGTCCATATTTGCACTAGTACCTAGGTAAACAAAAATTCAAAACAAAATGTATGATTTATTTATGTACCATCTAAACTTCCAAAAAAAAAAGGTGTTGATGTTTACCATGTATGTTCGAGGTGGTTCTTAATACTTAGATGTTTGACATCCTTTTGTGGTGGAAAATTCTTATATATGTTCCATTCCACTAGGGTGTTCATATTCCCACGTTCACCTTCTAAAAATTCCAAAACATGAACATATTGAATATAAGCAATTTCAGTTGACATTTTATTTTGACCTTTGTGTCATATGCTAATGCTCCACATAAGTCCATGTTTGAAAATTGGGGTTTAGTGGGATTTTGGACGTCAATTGATGGGGACTTTGGAGTCTTTCCCATGTTTGAAAATCAATATGATGTGTGCTTACACCAAAAGATTATTCACAATTTTCAATTAAAACATAAACCCCAACATGGGATTTAAAACTTCATAAATGGGTATGGCCACAAGTGTAAATTTGAAAATGCATTTCATTTCTAGGTGGTGAAAATGTAATACCCACATGACAAGCTAAAAAACCCATTGTTTATGGGTGATGAGAATGCAATACCTACATGGCAAGCTAAAAAACCCACCTATGGGTGATGAAAATATAATACCCACATGACAAGCTAAAAAGCCCACTGCCTATGGTTGGTGAAAATGCAATATCCACATTACAAACAAAAAACCCATTGTTCATGGTTCATGAGAATGCAATACCCACATGAAAAATTGAAAAACCCATTGCCTATGGTTGTAGGAAATGCGATACTTGTATGACAAACTTAAAAACCCGCTATGTATCTACGGGCGTCAAATATGTAATACCCACATTATGACCCTAAATCCACATTTTTTTATGGGTAAACCAAAATTCAAACCCATATGTCAAACATGGAACATTCTTACTACAAATTGATGTCCTTGATCAATCCATCCAAGGAGAAAAAAATTTAAACAAAAAGAAAACACAATAAAAACTTAAAGGAAATGATTGAAAGATAAATTCCTACCATTGATGTTAAAAGACGATGTGATGGTCAAAGGAGTCCTTGTGTAGCTTGAAAACACAATTTTAAATAAATCAATACACATTTCAATAAACCCTAAATTCAAAACCTTTAATAATCTTAATGGTAAATGCCTTAAAAACTAAATTTAAAATCCTTATTAATTGTAATGGTAAATGGCCTTAACCCTAATAATTATACAAACATATATAAATGGATTTTTAAAAACAATTGTTTAATTATGATATGAACTTCAAAGCCAATCAAACTAATAAAACTAATTAATAAATGAATTCTCAATAAATTTTTAAAGTAATGAACCTCAATTTTTTCACAAAACCCTAAATAATCCTAATGGTAGATGCCATAAAACCTAACAATTTATATAAATGTGAAAACTTTTAAAACTATTAACTATTTATGCCTTACATTTAAAACCTTTTTTTTTTTATAAATGAAAAATGGTGCATGTTTATTGCCTCTTGTATAGATTATCCAAATGGAGAATTTTTTTTTCTCCTTTTCAAAAGAAGAGATAAAATGAGTGTGTCTTGCTCTATATAGGTCTAATTGAAAAATTCACCCCCTAAATCCAATCTTGGGTTCATTTCAATTAATGTAAAAAAATGCAAAAGTCATAATTGTTTGTTATATCCAAAACCTATATCTATATCCATATTGCTTAAATACATCATTAAAATATGTACATCAATTTTTTTAAATCTATTACATGTTTAATTCAATTAGGTTCACAAAAACTAGGTACAATATGCATTAAATAATCCAAACTAGAAGTGGAATTATTAAACCAATGTCACAAAGTTGAACATTGGCCATGGAACAAAAATAAAATGAATAAGATATGAAAAATACTCAATAAAATAATATTTTGTATGAAATGATCACATCATAGGAATGTCATGAATGGATTTTGAATTGCCATAACATATTGGACTTTTGAAGTATTATATAATTGCATCATAGTCGATATTGTATGATTATGGATTCCACATACTTATTAAAATGTTAAATTGAGTAATTGTTTTTGACACGAAAAACATTGTGATGCCATTGACGTAAAGGAGGAAAGTTTTGAAAGATTTGTTGACCATAATTTGAGATATATGATGAAATGTGATTTTTTATGAAATCTTTCATTTAATTAAATTAATGTTTCAACTTTTCATTTTTCAAATGTAAAGTTTTTATATAATTACCTACCATTGATGAAGTCCTAAAGAAAAAACACTTGTTTAACCTTGCCATATGACTTACAATGTATTTACAATGTTATTTTGGCCATTTTTAACACTAGTATGAACTCCAAATATGTTGAGAAGTGTTACACCTTAGTTTGCTTTTGCATGAAACAAAAGTTTTGTGAAGAAAAGTTTAGCCATGAAGAGATAGAAATTTAGTCAAAAGATAAATGTTTAGCCAAAAACAAATAGAGGTTTTGCCAACATGTAAAGGTTTAACCATGAAAAGATGAAGGTTTTGCCAATAGGTATAGTTTTGGTTAGGAAAAGTTGGAAGTTTTTCCAAATGGTAGAAGTTTAGCCAAGAAGATATAAAGGTTTTGTTGAAAAGTAAAAGTTTAATGAAGAAGATATGAAGGTTTTGTTAAGAGGTAGAGGTTTAGCCAATAAAAGATAGAGGTTTTATTAATGAGGTAAAAGTTTAACCAAGAAGAAATAGAGGTTTTGCCAATAGGCATATGTCTAGCTAAGAAGAAATAAAAGTTTTGTTAAAAGGTAAAAATTTAGCCAAAAAAATATAGAGGTTTTGTCAAAAGGAAGTTCAATCAAGAATAGATAAAAGCTTTGTTGACAGGTAAAAGTTTAGCTAAGAAAAGATGTAGGCTTTGCTAAGAAGTATAGATTTAACCAAGAAGGGATAGAGGTTTTGCTTTGATGTAAAGGTTTAACCATGAAGACATGGAGGTTTTGCTAATAGGTATAGGTTTAACTAAGAAGAATTAAAAGTTTTGTCAATAGATAAAGGTTCAACCAAAAAAAGATGTAAGTTTCATTGAAAGGTAAAAACTTTGCCATGACAAAATATAAGTTTTGTCAAAAGGTAAAGGTTTAGCTAAAAAGAGATAAATATTTTGTCAACATGCAAAAGTTTAACCATGAAGGGATGAAGATTTTGCCAAGAAGTATAAGTTTAGCTAAGAAGAGTTGAAGTTGTGGCAAAAGATATTGGTCTAGCCAAGAAGTCAAAGGTTTTGCTTCAAGGTAGAGGTTTAGCCAAGAAAAATAAAGGTTTGCTAAAAGAGAGGTTTAGTCACAAAAAGATAGAGGGTTAGTAGGTAGGAACTTGGTAGATAGGGCTAAGATATAGGTCAATAATGTAGCTAGTTCAATAAGGCAACTAGGGAATTAGGATGGTTACGTTGAAGGGTAGTTTGGTCAGGGTTGAAAAAAAAACACCCCCCAAAAAGAAAAAAGTCAAAGGTGAGCAGCCAAAAAAGATTGCCTGGAGTGAACTAGCAGCCACCAATGCACCAGTTAAGGATGAGCCCGTTGAACCCGTTTCGCGAATGAACATCTCCCTGCCTGCATCGGTTTTTTTTTTTCCCGGATCCTCCCTGCCCCAAAATTCTCTACCAAAAAAATTCTCTACCTCCCCCCTCCTACCTAGCTCCCTCCTACCCTAAACCTCTCCCCTCCTA